>Ga0209810_1000032_pt1 | contig 449686 bp, 445 predicted proteins | sample Coa_R1_7_FD_187159 | JGI IMG/M metagenome (GOLD analysis project Ga0209810, IMG submission 187159) | Surface soil microbial communities from Centralia Pennsylvania, which are recovering from an underground coalmine fire - Coalmine... | ecosystem: Environmental > Terrestrial > Soil >...
TCGCTACACTGTCACCCACCGAGATCCTCCTGTTTCTGGATGGTTGTTTTTGCTTCAACCAAGCAGTATCAGGAGGGTCTCGTTCTTTCTACCCCTCCCCGCCTACTAAGGTGTTACAGCACCTGCGCAAGCCCGTCGCGGCCCCCTACTGCTCGCCCGTTTGTACTAGATCACCACAACCGCGCGTCACCCTTTTCCGTATCTATCAATAAGAGAGAGGCATTTACCTACTTGACACGACGTTTCCTCGTTGTATCTTGTTGGAACTAGCATTTGATCATGATCTTCAAGCCCTCGCTCGGGCCGAAAGCAGTTGGTCCAGGAATTGCGATTGCCGGACACGGCTCTCTACATAAGAGTGCGGTGTGAGAGGCAAATAACCTGAACAGGATGACGATGGAAGAAGATCCACCGCACTGGTAACGGTAGGCGCGTCGTCCACCGTTGACCCCGAAATGCGGAGCGGCCTCCAACCCCGTGAACCGCATCTCGCCTCGGCGACCGAGCGGCTACCGAGCCGGCAGATTTTGACCACTGAATCTGACAGCTCGCTAGAGCAGAAAAGGTTGGAACGTAATGGCAACCGAGGTTTCATCCTCACGGACTCATCCAAGCATCTTCGACATGCTTGACGCGCATGTAAAGCGCGCCAATGCCACGAGTTGGGAAGGCACCTTCCGCGAGTACTTCGAGAAGGTCATCGAAAGCCCACAGATCGCCCAGTTGGCCCACTCGCGCATCTACAACATGGTGCGCTCGCACGGGGTGGAGGTCGACGAAGAGACCGGCACCGAGCACTACAAGTTCTTCGAGAAGGACCTCTTCGGCGTCGACGACGCCATCTCCCGGGTCATGGAGTATCTCAAGGCGGCCAGCGTCGGCTCCGACGTCGGCAAGCGCATCCTCATGCTCTATGGCCCGCCATCCTCCGGCAAGAGCCAGCTGGTCATCGACCTTAAGCGCGGCCTGGAGGAGTACACCCAGACCGACGAGGGGGCGGTCTACGCCATCGCTGACTGCCCCATGCATGAGGAGCCGCTGCACCTCGTGCCCCACTCGCTGCGACAGGACTGCGCCCGCGAGCACAACATCCACATCGAGGGTGAGCTATGCCCGATGTGCGCCCTGAACCTGCGCGAGAAGTACGAAGGTGACATATGGCGCGTTCCGGTGAAGCGCATCTTCTTCTCCGAACGCGAGCGCCGCGGCATTGGCACCTTTGTGCCATCCGATCCCAAGAGCCAGGACATCACCGAGCTGGTCGGTTCAATCGACCTGGCCCGCGTAGGCGAGTACGGCGCGGAATCCGATCCGCGCGCTTACCGTTTCGATGGCGAGCTCAACATCGCCAACCGGGGAATGATCGAGTTCATCGAGATGCTCAAGGTGGATGAGAAATTCCTCTACGTCCTCCTCACGCTCTCGCAGGAGAAGAACATCAAGACTGGGCGCTTCGCCCTCATCTACGCCGACGAGTTCGTCATCGCCCACACCAACGAGACCGAGTTCAAGGAGTTCATGGGCGACAAGAAGTCGGAGGCGCTCCAGGACCGCATGATCGTCGTCCGCATGCCCTACAACCTGCGGGTCAGCGACGAAATCCGCATCTACGAGAAGCTGCTCCGCCAGGCCAACATCAGCGGCGTGCATATGGCGCCGCACACCCTGGAAGTGGCCTCCATGTTCGCCGTCCTATCGCGACTCGAGGAGCCCAAGATTCGCGGCCTGAGCCTGGTCAAGAAGATGAAACTCTACGACGGCGCTGAGGACGTCGAGGGCTTCCGCAGGAAGGACCTCAAGCAGATCAAGGAGCAGACCGAGCGCGAGGGCATGGACGGCATCTCGCCCCGGTTCATCATCAACCGCATCTCCTCGGCCCTGACCCAGGCCGCCGTCACCTGCGTCAACCCCATCGACGCGCTGCGCTCGATCAAGGATGGCCTGGATTCCCACTCGGGCTTCAGCCGCGAGGACAAGGAGCGCTACGCTGGGCTCATCGCCGACGCCCGCAAGGAGTTCGACGAGATCGCCAAGAACGACGTCCAGAAGGCCTTCTTCGTGTCCTTTGAGGACGAAGCCCGTACGTTGCTCGACAACTACCTGGACAACGTCGAGGCCTACCTCGACCACAACAAGCTGATCGACAAAATCACCGAGGAAGAGGTTGAGCCCGACGAGAAGCTGATGCGCTCCATCGAGGAGAAGATCCAGGTGGACGAGTCCGGCAAGGACGCCTTCCGCAACGAGATCTTCCGCAAGGTGGCGGTGGCCGAGCGCAGCGGCACCAAGTTCGACTACACCACCCACGAGAAGCTCAAGGAAGCCATCGAGAAGCAGCTCTTCGATGAGCGGCGGGACACCATCAAGCTGACTGTCAGCACCCGCAACCCCGACCAAGAGCAGCTCCGCAAGATCAACGAGGTCGTCGACTCGCTGGTCAAGAACCAGGGTTACTGCAGTGTCTGCGCCAACGAGCTCCTGAAGTACGTCTCCTCGCTGCTGGCCAGGGAGAAGTAGCAGGCCCCCCAATGGCATTTGCCCTGACATTCGCCAGCGACACCATTCCTTGGGACCTGCGCCGGCGCGGCCTCAAGGACTCTATCCGGCACGACAAGCGCATCAAGGAGGCACTCAAGGCCAACCTCAAGGACCTCATCGCCGAGGAGACGATCATCACCTCGGACGGCAAGCGGCTGGTGAAGATCCCGGTCCGCTACCTGGAGCAGTACCGCTTCCGCTACGGCGACGACCGCGATCGGCAGGGTGTCGGCCAGGGGCCGGGCGATGTCGGCGACGTGATCGCCACCGACCCCGGCAACGGACCGCCCGGCGGCATGGCCGGCGACCAGCCCGGCGAGGAGATCTACGAGGCTGAGGTCTCCATCGATGACCTGACCAACATGATGCTCGAGGACTTCGCCTTACCCTGGCTCGAGCAGAAGGACCAGGAGCTGGTCAAGACCACCTCGTACCAGTTCGACGATCTCCGCCGCCAGGGCCAGCTCTCCAATCTCGACAAGCGCCGCACGCTCATGGAGAACCTCAAGCGCAACGCCGCGGCCGGCAACCCGCGGGTGGGCAACATCCAGACCGACGACCTGCGCTACAAGGTCTGGAACGAGCACAAGGAGTTTCACTCCAACTGTGCCGTGTACCTGCTCATGGACCGCTCGGGCTCCATGACCACCGACAAGAAGTACATGGCCAAAAGCTTTTTCTTCTGGCTGGTGCGCTTCCTGCAGCTGAAGTACAAGCACGTCGAGATGGTCTTCATCGCCCACGACACCGAGGCCAAGATCGTCCCCGAAAAGGACTTTTTCGTCATCTCCAACAGCGGCGGAACCAAATGCTCCTCGGCCTACTCGCTGGCCCTGGAGGACATCCGCAAGCGGCATCCCAGGACGCGCTGGAACAACTACGTCTTCCACTTCTCCGACGGCGACAACTACACCGACGACAACGAGCTGTGCAAGAAGCTCATCGCCGAGCTGCTGGACGAAACCCAAATGGTGGGCTACGGCGAGATCAACGAGATCGACGAGCGCATCTACGGCCGCGACGGGCGCATGCTCTACGGCGGCTACCGCATGAGCACCCTCCACCAGGAGCTGGAGACGTTTCAGCATCCCCGATTCGTGACGGTCATGATCCGCCAGAAAGAGGACGTCTACAAAGGCCTCCAGGAGTTCCTCAAGACTCGCGATGAACGTGCTCCAGCGGCTTCCTAGTCGGGTCCGGGGGACGATCGAATGCCACTGACCACGTCAGACCTAGCTGTTCGTTTCGACGAAATCGAACAACTGAGCCGGCAAGAAGGCCTCGATTTCTTCGACACCTATTTCGAAGTCGTCCCTATGGACGTCATGCACGAGGTCGCCGCCTATGGCCTGCCCACGCGCGCCCAGCACTGGTCCTATGGCAAGGTCTACAACCACCAGAAGATCCACGGCGAGATGGGCCTCAGCCGCATCTACGAGATCGTCCTCAACAACGACCCCTGCTACGCCTTCCTGCTCGACTCCAACTCCGACGTCGCCAACATGCTGGTTGCCGCGCACGTGTTCGCGCACTGTGACTTCTTCAAGAACAACGACTACTTCCGCGGCAGCAATCGCAACATGGTCAACGAGGCCGTCGACCACGCCATCCGCATCGATAAGTACATCGAGAAGGAAGGTCTCGAGGCCGTCGAGCACGTCATGGACATCGGTTTCGCCCTCGACCGCCACATCGACGCCAACTTAGGCCTGCATCGCAAGCCCTATCCGCGCCGCGAGGTCCTGGAGCAGGTCGTCCACCAGGACGAGTACGCCGACCTCTTCGGCGAGGAGAAGCTGTCGGTCGAGCGCCGCGTCGTGGGCGACAAGGTCCCGCCGCATCCCGAGCGCGATCTGCTCTGGTTCCTGGCCAATTACGCCCGCATTGAGCCCTGGGAGAAGGACGTCCTGGAGATCATCCGCAAGGAGTCGTACTACTTCTTCCCGCAGTTCGAGACCAAGATCATGAACGAGGGCTGGGCCAGCTACTGGCACGCCGAGACTATGGAGCACTACGACCAGCTCACCCCCTCGGAGACGATCGACTTCGCCCATCTGCACTCTGGCGTGGTCCACCCCGGCAGCCGGTTCCAGCTCAACCCTTACTACCTGGGCTACAAGATCTTCCACGACATCGAAGAGCGCTGGGACAAGATGAAGGAAGCCGGCGAGAGCTCGATTGGCGGTCGCGAGAAGATCTTCCAGGTCCGCCAAACCGACAACGACGTGTCCTTCATTTCCAACTACCTTACCGAGGACCTCGCGCGCGACCTCAAGCTGATGACCTACGGCTACTCCGACCCCGACGACAGCAGCGATGACAGCATCGAGATCAAGAGCCGCGACCTGAACCAGATCGTGAAGGCCCTGGTGGCGCCCAGATTCAACTACGGCGTGCCCAAAATCGTCGTGACCGAGGCCACCGCCGACCGGCTCTATCTCGAGCATGTCCCCGGCGACCTGGCGCCCCTCGACCAGCGCTACGCCCAGAAGACGCTGGAGTTCATCTACGAGCTGTGGAAGGGCCCCGTTGAGCTCGTCACGTGGCAGAAGGACAAGACGCTTCGTATGACGGTGGGCCCGAACGGATTCGACATGCAAACCGTCGGCGACGGTGAGCCCCTAGTCGCAGACGGTCGGGAAGAGTAGACAATTGCCCATGGCATGGGCAGCTCCGATCCCGTCCTGGAAGTCGACCACCTCACGAAGCGCTTCGGCGGCTTATGCGCCGTTGACGGGATCTCCTTCCAGGTGCGCCGGGGCAAGGTCTTAGGCCTCCTGGGTCCGAACGGCGCCGGCAAGACCACCACCATCCATATGCTTGTTGGCATTACCCTCCCGAACGGCGGCAGCATCCGTTATTTCGGGCAGGACCTGCACAGGCACCGCGAGGCCTGCCTCCAGCGGGTGAACTTCGCCTCCTCGTTCAATACCCTGCAGGGTAGGATCTCCGTCTGGGAGAACCTGCTCGTTTTCGCCCACCTCTACTCCGTGCCCAAACCCCAGGAGCGCATCCGCCAGCTGGCCGACTACTTCCAGATCACCCACATCCTCGGCCAGCGTTTCCTCACCCTATCCGCCGGCCAGAAGACCCGCGTCAATCTCGTGAAGTCGCTGCTCAACGACCCTGAGATCATCCTCATGGACGAGCCCACCGCCTCGCTCGATCCCGACATCGCCGACCGGACCATGCAGCTCCTCGAAAGCCTCAAAGCCGAGCGCGAGCTGTCCATGGTCTACACCAGCCACGAGATGGACGAGGTGGCTCGCATCTGCGACGAGGTCGTCTTCCTTGACCACGGCCTCGTCGTGGCCTATGACACGCCCGATGGCCTGACCCGCAAGATCGCCACCGCCCAGCTGCGGATCACCTTCTCGGGCGAGCGCGAGCAAGTGCTGGCCAAATTGAAGCCCACCTGCCCCGACCTCGAAAGCCCACAGCCCAACGTGGTGGCTATGACGCTGGACGAGCGCCTAGTGCCCACCGCCATCCGCTGCGTGGACGATGCCGGCGCCGTGATCACCGATATCGAAATCAAGAAGGCGACCCTAGAAGACGTCTTCCTCCAGATCGCGCGAGGCGACGGCCGTGTCACCTAGGCGCGTGTGGGCCATCCTGCTGCAGGAGGCCTTTATCACACGACGCTCGGTCGAGGTGCTGTTCGACCTGCCGTTCTTCTCCTTCATGTCCGTGCTGGTGTTCGGCTTCATCAGCGTCTTCCTGACCTCGTTGGTCAGCGCCACCGCCGCCCGCTACCTGTTCCTCGGCGTGCTGCTCTGGGAGATCATCCGCGTCGCCCAGTATTCGATGTCCATCGAGGCGCTGTGGAACGTGTGGTCGCGCAATCTGTCCAACATGTTCATCACCCCGCTCACCATGCCGGAGTACGTTCTCGCCCAGATGATCTCCTCCGCCATCAAAGCGCTGATCATGTTTGCCGCGCTGTCGGTCATGGCCGTGACTGTGTTCTCGTTCAACGTCTACGCCATGGGCCTTGGCAACCTGGCGCTGTTCTTCCTGAACCTGACGTTCTTCGCCTGGTCGGTGGGCCTGGCCATCCTGGGAGTCATCTTCCGGCTGGGCACGCGCATCCAGGCGCTGGCCTGGGGCCTGGTTTTCCTGTTCCAACCGCTGGTCGGCGTCTACTACCCCATTAATGTCCTTCCTGATGCGCTGCAGGTGGTCGCACGCTTGGTGCCGGCCACCCACGTCTTCGAGGCCGCCCGAGCCAGCCTGCAGAGCCCGGCCGTCCAGTGGCGGCCGATGAGCATCGCTTTCCTGGAGAACGCCATCTACTTCGGCCTGGCGGTGGTGTTCTTCAGCTTCATGTACCGTCGCTCGCAGCAGACCGGTCAGTTCGCCCGCAACGAGGAATAATCGTTTCCGTGCGCCTCACGCTGTACTCCAAGCCTGGCTGCCACCTGTGTGAGGAGGCCAAGGCCAAGGTCGAGCGCATGCGGGCCCGAGGCTTCGACCTGACCGTCGAGGAGCGCGACATCAGCGCCGATCCAGACCTGTTCGAGCGCTATCGCAATGTCATTCCGGTAATCGAGCTGCCGGACGGCCGGACGCTCGAGGCGCCGATCTCCCAGTACAAGCTCGAGAAGCTGATATGTGGATAGTCCGCCACTGGCTGCTGCTGGCCAATGCCTTCCTGCTGACGTTCGCCGGCCTGGCCGCCCTGCAGCCGCTGCTCCGGGCCGGCGGCTTCAGCGGATCGGCCGATGTCATCTGGGCCGGCTACGGCTTCGTCTGCCACCAGCTGCCCGATCGGTCCTACTTCGTGGCCGGCCAGCAGATGGCCTTCTGCGAGCGCGACACCGCCATCTACGGCTCCATGGCGCTTGCCGGCCTCCTGTGGATGCGCTTCCGGCGGAGCGTGCCACGCCTGTCCTGGAGCGGCTTCCTGCTCCTGGCCGTCCCGATGGCGCTCGACGGTTTCAGCCAGGCGCTCGGGCTGCGCGAGAGCACCTGGCAGCTCCGGACGCTCACCGGCGCGCTGTTCGGCCTCGGCTGCGTGTGGTTCGGCTATCCCCTGTTCGAGCGCACGGCAAAGCTGATCCGCATCGCCCGCCGCGCCGCCGTCCTGGCGTGACGGCCGGCACCCTCCGTCAAACCCAGGCCTTCTTCGCCACGCGCGCGGCAGGCTGGGAGGAGCGCTTTCCGGACGACGAGCCCCGCTACGAGCAGGCCATCCGCGAACTGGCGCTGCGCCCGGGCGGCCGCGTCCTGGACGTGGGCTGCGGCACTGGGCGGGCCATTCCCTTCCTGCGCCAGGCCGTGGGCGACTCCGGCCTCGTCGTCGCGCTCGACGTCACCCCCGAGATGCTGGCCGAAGCCCGCCAGAAAGGGCGGGGCCTGCTGGCGCGCCTCATCCAAGCCGACGGCGAGAGATCGCCCTTCCGTCACGCCGCTTTCGACGCCGTGTTCGCGGCCGGCTTCCTGCCGCACCTCGACGATCCCGCCCGCGGGCTGCGCGAGCTGGCCCGGATCACGCATCCCGGCGGCCGGCTGGCCATCTTCCACCCTATCGGCCGGGCGACCCTGGCGGCCCGCCACGGCGGCACGCCGTCCGACGACGATGTCGTCGCGCCCAAGCGCCTCCGACCGCTGCTGTCCGGAACTGGCTGGCGTCTCAAGAGCATCGACGACGGCGCCGACCGCTATCTTGCCCTAGCCCTTCGCGTCTAGCGCCGCCGCCACCCGCTCCGCCACGGCCGGAAGGATCGTTCCGGCCTGGCCCTTGACGACCAGATCGGCATACGGATCCAGAGCCGTCTCGCTCGCGTTCACGATGACCAGCCGAGCGCCCGATCGGACGGCTTGCAGCGGCAGGTCGGCCGCGGGGTAGACCACCAGGGATGAGCCGACCACGACGAAGCAATCGCAGCGCTGCGCCGCCGCCGAAGCCTCGGCCATGGCGGCCGCCGGCATCGCCTGGCCGAACGAGATCGTGGCCGATTTGAGCCAGCCGCCGCAGTCGTCGCACTGGGGTACCTCCACGCCTCCCCGAATCCGCTCCAGGATCTGCGGGGCCGGGTAACGCTTCTGGCAATCCAGGCAGGCCACCCAACGCATCGTGCCGTGGATCTCGATCATCCGCGCCGGCGAGCTGCCCGCCAGCTGGTGAAGGCCGTCGATGTTCTGGGTGATGACCCGATCGACCTTGCCCAGCCGCTCCAGCTTGGCGAGGGCGTAGTGGGCCAGGTTCGGCTCGGCATGATGTGCCGGGTTATCCCGAAACCGCTGCCAGCTCATAACTCGCGTCTCATGGCGGGTGAGGAATTTCTGGAACGTGAAGTCCTCTGGATTGAACTTGGTCCACGTTCCGTCGGGCCCGCGGAAGTCCGGGATCCCCGACTCCGTGCTGATGCCGGCACCCGTCATGAACACGACGTGTTGGGCGGCGATGATCCGCTCAGCCAGCTCCTCGATGCCTTCAGCCATGCAGGCGTATTCTGCCGTACCATCTGGCTGTGATTTCACCGGCCGCCATTCTGCTGTTCGTCCACCTGCTCGGTGTGGCCCTGTGGCTCGGCTCGTTCATCACCTACCCCTTCTGGAGCTGGTCGGCAAAACGCCAGGCGGGCGACGCCCTGAGCTTCACCTACCAGGCGCTGGCGCGCATCAATCTGTTCGTGACCATGCCCGGCTACTGGCTGGCGACGATTGGCGGCATCGGCTTGGTCGTCGTCAAGCCCGAGTACCACGGCGTTCAGCCGATCTGGCTGGTGTTCATGGAGGTTGTTGGCATCGTACTGTTCCTGGTCGCTCTGGGTCTGCTGGATAGGCGTCAGCGCACCCTGGCCCGCCTGGCCGCCGGCGGCGATCAGGAGGCCTTTAAGGCCATGGACCGCCAGCACGCCGTCATCGCTTCGATTGCCGGTGTGCTGATGCTGCTGGTCCTTGCAGTCGCGACCATCAAGCCGCTGTGATCTAGCGGCGGCCCTTCGCCACTCCGGGATAGTGCTTGCGGATGAATAGCAGCACCTTGTCGTCCGGCTTGGCTAGCGAGACCTCGACCTCCGCCTTGCGCGGGCTGATGATCTCCACTTTCTCGACCTTGACGTCCTCGACGTCGATATGGTCCGCGAACTTGGGCGCCATGATGGTCAGCATCACTTCGGCGCCGGCGATGGCGTCGAAATCGTCCATCAGCAGCCGCATCATATCCGGCCGGATCTCTACCGTCTCGCCCGTGAACTTGGCGAACCGGCGACGCCCGGTGACCACCTCCAGCATCACTTTGGCGGCCACGGTGTACTGCTTGTCCTCGTACAGCCGGATGTTGTTGATGTAGGCGATGATCGCGTCCTGGTCGTTCCGCCGGATGGTCGGAAAGACCACGTGGACGATCTGCTGCTCCTGGCCCTGCGGCCCGAGATGGGGGCGGCTGCGCACCGGCTTGACCTCCAGCTCCAGCGGCTTCTGCCGGTTGGGCAAGGCCAGGTCGAGCCAGCCGCCGGTGTCCGGCAGCGGATCGGCCGAGTCGTACAGCAGCGACGCGCCGCCGCCGCTGATAGTGGTCAGCCGCACCGCCACCACCTTCTCGCCCTCGATCTCCAGGTTGGCCGGCAGGCTGACGTTGTTGACCCTGAACTCCTCACGCGGGATCAGGGGTGGCGGGGCGGACGCCTGAGGCGGGTCGGTGGCTTCACTGCGATCGACGGCCACGACTTCCATAGGGCCAGGCGCTTGAGACGCCGTCTCAGGCGGCTCCCCACCTTTCGCCTGTCTTCCGAAGATCCAGCCCAACAGCCCTCGCCGTCTCTGGGGGCGCTGCCGTAGGTGGGGTTGACTCAAGCTGGGTACGCCTACCCTAAGCGTGCTCCCGCGTCTCGGTCCAGACGTCCACCACCGCCAGCTGCCCCTCTTTCACCGCCGCGATGGCCCGCGACAGCGCTCCCGGCAGATCGGCCGTGGATTTCACCGGCCCCTCGCCGTGGAGGCCGAAAGTCTTCGTGATAGCCGCGAAGTCCACTTCCGGATCCTGCATGCGCATGGCCACTGTTTTATTTTCGGGCGGCCGCTTGCGGAACTTGGCGATCAGGTCCTGGTGGTTCTCGTCGTTGTAGTACGAATGGTTGTTGTTGATGACCCACAACCCGGGGATCTTGTAGTGCGCCGCCGTCCACAGCGCCTGGATGGACGACATCGTTTCGCCATCGCCCAGGATGCAAACCGGCAGCTTGCCGCTGTCGCGCAGCGCCAAGCCGGCGCCGAGGACCATGCCTGGCGTCGCCCCCACCGCGCCGCCACCGCCCTCGCCCAGATGCTGCTCGGGCCCCGAAATCTCGGCCACGCCTGGCGCCATGCGCCGCAGCCGGCCCCAGGTGAACACGAAGTCCTCGCCCTTGACCGCGTGCCACACCTCGGAGGCCAGCCGCGCTTCGGAGATCTGCGGACGGTCCCACAGCCTCTGCACGGCCTCGCGCTGCTTCTGCCGCTGCGCGTTCTGCCTCTCGACCAGCGCTTGGCGCCGCCGATCGATGCGCGCCTGAGCGCCCGTATCCAAGGCCCGCCGCACTTCCTCCAGCAGCAGCGGCAGCGTGACACGGCTGTTGGCCAGGATCGGTACGTCCACGGCCGGCAGTGCCTGGAAGTCGGTCGTTTGGCCGCCGTGGATCAGCTCGTCCAGCGAAACATGGATGACCTTCTGGTTCGCTACCTCCAGGGCCTCCGCCTTGCGCGTGGTGTAGTTCACGGGCAAACGCATCGTGCCATGCAGATCCATGACCTCCAAGCCAAGCACCACGTCCGCTTGCCGCAGGAAGTCCGTGCGCATGTCGGTGAAGTCCAGCGCATGCGGTGTGGGGAAACTCCACCGTGTGCCTGTGTCGACCACCGGCATCGCCAGGAGCTCCGCCAGCTCGACCAGGGTCCGCACCGCCTCGGCGCTGGCGCCCACTTTGCCGGCCAGGCAGAGCGGCAGCTCGGCATTCACCAGCAGGTGGGCGGCCTCGCGAAGGGCGCCGCGATCTGGCTCCGGGGGCGGCGCCGGGCGATAGCGCCCAGCGTCCGGCAAGACGTAGGAATTGGGCAGCGCCTCCTCCTGCAGATCGACGTCGAAGCACACGTATACCGGCCCGGCGGGCTCAGTCACCGCGATGCGATAGGCTCGCAGGATCGACTCCGGGATGGAGGCCACGGAGCCCGGCTGGTCGTCCCATTTCGTGATGCCGCGTACAAAGTTGCCCTGCACGTTCGCGGTGTGGATCCAGTCGATCCATGGCCGGCGCGCAGTCGAGTCGAGCGGCCCGGTGCCGCCCAGGATGATGACCGGCACCCGATCGCACCACGCGTCGTAGATGGTCATCGCCGTGTTCAGCAGGCCAACCACGTTGTGGACGATGGCCACCATGGGTTTGCCCGTCACCCGGAAGTAGCCACGCGCCAGCGAGACGGTGATCATCTCGTGATTGCACAGGATGAACTCCGGCCGCTGGTTCGCCGTGTAGTTCACCGCCGAGTCGTGGATGCCGCGGAACGTCGAGCCCGGCAGGATCGAGGCGTACTCGATGTCGAGCAGCCGCAGCATATCCATGATCAGATCGGAGCCCCACTCCGGCTCGCCGCTCTGATCCTGGACGTTGACGGGCACTTCGGTGCGTCGCTCTGCAATTGCCATGCGGCAAATGATAAGGGGGCGCAGCCTTGCGGCCGCACCCCCTTGTCATCGCTCGGCGACTTACGCCAGCGTGGCCGTCGGCTCGCCCGTGAGGGCGACGCCTTCTTGCGAGGGCTTTATGCCCACTTCGTCCCAGATGCGGATGTGCCTCGTCTCCCTCACGAAGAAGGCGACGATAAACGACATCAAGGCCACCGCGATGGGAAAGAACAGGCCGGCGTAGCGGTTGCCGGTACTGGCTACGAGCGAGGTGGCGATCAGCGGCAGGAAGCCGCCGAACCAGCCGTTGCCCAGGTGATAGGGCACCGACATGGACGTGTAGCGGATGCGGGCTGGGAAGAACTCCACCAGGAAGGCGGCGATTGGCGCGTAGACCAGCGTCACGTACACCATCTGGATGAACACCAGCAGGGTGATCAAGGCCAGCTGGGTATTGCTCAGCGCAACCGTCGCCGGAGCCGCCGGCGGCGTGCCGACAATGGCCGCCATGGCCTGATAGATGGGGTAGTAGGTGACGGCCGCCAGGATGAAGCCGGCCATCATCACCGGTTTCCGCCCAATCTTGTCGGACAGCCAGCCGAAGAAGATAAACAGCGGCGTGCCGACCAGCAGGGCCGCGATGCCGACGATATTGGCCGACACGAAGTTCACGCGCATGGCCGTCTGCAGCCAGCTAATCGAGTAGAACTGGCCCGTGTACCACACCACCGCCTCGCCGGCCGTGAAGCCAAACAGCGCCAGCAGGATGAGGCCCCAATTCTTGCCGCTGCCCAGGCTGTCCAGAAACGGCGAGGTCGATGTCTTGCCCTCGGCCTTGAGGCGGCTGAAGAGCGGCGTCTCACGCAGGCGCCACCGGATGTACAGCGCCATCACGACCAGAATCGCCGAGATGTAGAACGGGATCCGCCAGCCGCCGTTGGTGAAGTCGTCGGCCGACATGGAGACGCGCGTCACGGTGATGACCAGGTAAGCCATGGCCAGGCCAACGGTTGCCGTCGTCTGGATCCAGCTGGTGAACAGGCCGCGCCGCTCATCCGGCGCATGCTCGGCAACGTAGATTGCGGCCCCACCGTACTCCCCACCGAGCGCCAGGCCCTGCAGCAGGCGCAGCAGCACGAGTATGGCCGGCGCCGCGATGCCGATTTGCGCGTAGGTGGGGACGAAGGCCATCAGGAATGTACACAAGCCCATCACGCTGATGGTCACGAGGAACGAGTACTTCCGGCCCACGAGGTCCCCTACGTGCCCGAACACGATGGCGCCCAGCGGGCGCACGGCGAAGCCGGCCCCAAAGGTAGCGAACGACGCCAGGAGCTGGGCCGTGGGGTTGCCGGATGGAAAGAACCGGGCGCCGAAGAAGGCGGCCAGAGAACCGTACAGATAAAAGTCGTACCACTCGATCATCGTGCCTGCCGAAGAGGCCGCGACGATCGTGGGCATTCGGAACTGGTATGTAGCCGCGTTTGCGCTCACTACACAAACCCCTTAGATGAACTTGAGCTCGATAAGGGCGTTTACCAGAGGTGACGATTCAGCGCTATGCATCCCTCCCTTCGCTTGCTTCCCCCAAGCTAACGGGGCCGAGGGTCCGCCGTTACGTGCCCCCTACGATATCAGGACATGTCAAGCGCAGCCTTAAACGGGTGGCGGTGGATCTACCTGGCCGTCACAGCCGCAAGCATTCCCCCGCTCAAGCCAACCCTTACGCTAGGCGCCGGCCTGTGGCTGGTGCACGACCTCGCCCACGCTCGATGGCGGGCGCTCACGGGCGATATCGTCGCCCTCACCGGGCTGGCCGCCGGGCTCCGCTGGCTCGCTATCGCTGGCGTGAGCCTCGCCCTGTCAACGCCTGACGCCGGCGAGCCCTTCATCTGGTCGCTGCGGCCGCGGGCGGCACGTGGTGCATCTTGAGCGCCAGCTGCAGATTGAATCTCGTCTCCGGATCATCTAGCGATGCCCCGGTCAGGTCCTCGATGCGCTTCAAGCGGTACATCAGCGTGTTGCGGTGGACGTACAGCATGTCCGCCGTCTTGCTCAGGTTGCCGTTCGAGGCGAAAAACGCCTCTAGGGTCGGCAGCAGCTGGCTGCCCGACTTCGCGTCATAGTCGATGAGCTCGCCTAACGTCTCCTCCTCGAACGACCGCAGCTCCGTCGTGCCCTGTAGCTGAGCCAGGACGCGGTACGCGCCGAGATCCGCGAAAGCCACCGTCTGCCCTGCGCCGAACAACCGCTGTCCGGCACGCAGCGCCTGATCGGCCTCGCTGTAGCTCCGCTGCACCCCTTTGAGCCCGGAATGCGGGCGCCCCACCCCGGCCGACAGCGTCCGGACGCCGAGCTGGCTGGCCACGTCGCTCCGGATGTGCTCGACCGCCGCGCGCCAGTCCTCGGCGCTCGTCTCCTGCGGCAGCGGATAGATGAATGCCGCGCCACGATCCCAAGCAGCGACCAGCGGCCGCACGCCTCGCCGGCTGATGACCGACCGCAGCGCTGCCGCCGCCCCGTCGGCAGACGCCAGATCGAGCGCCGCCACTCCATGCCACCCCTCCACGTCCCACTCGAGATGGGCGGCTCGCGCCAGCATCGATGCCTCGTTGGTATAGCTACCGCGCAGCACGTCGCGCACGAAATCGCCCTGCATCTTCGTCTCGGCCTCGACCACAGCCCGCTCTTTCACCATCTCGACGGCGCACACCGTGGCCGCTCGCGCCGTCAGCAGACCGTCGAGCTCAGTGAGGTCGTCCTCGGGGGCCGCCAGCGTGATGACGCCGACGCCGCGGTTGTTCACCGGGATAACCGCCGCCCAGCGGGGCAGAAACTCACCCTCTGGATCGATCGTCTCGGCCGCGGGCTCCTGCCCGATGGGCACAGGGTTGCGCGCCATCAGCTCGATCCGCCGGCGCTGCTGCGTGCCCAAGGGCGCCTCACCTCCCGCCTCGGCAAGCGCTTGCGCGCGCGCGTCGAAAATCGCCACGCTCTTGCCGGTCTGCTTGGCGAACTCGGCCGCGATACCCTCCAGGCCCTTTCCTTGCATGGCCACCTGGGTGAGCTGCCGCTGGACCTGGCTGGTTCGAGCCTGCAGCTCCGCCTGCTTGTTCACCAGCAGGCCGATGATCGACCGTTCCAGCCCGTGAAGATCGGAGTCGGCCGGCACCGACAGGAGCGGCAGCCCAGTCTCGTCCGCCGCCTCGATCGCGGCCTCGTCGATGTCGCCGGCGACGGCGATGGCCGACACGTGGCGCTCGTGCAGGTTGCTGACGATGCGCGCCAGGCTCAGCGAGGCGTCCACTACGCGCACCGCCGCCAGGCTCAGCAACACCAGCTCGCCGCCCTCGAGATGATCCAGCGCCGGCGGCCGGCTGCGAAACGTCGTCGCCCACGTGACCGTGACGCCCGCGCCGGCCGCTCCCGCCACCAGCTTCGTTCCGGGCGGCAACGCCAGCTTCATGATCTCAGTGACGTTCATGCAACCTGCACTAATCGTAAACGGCACGCTGCCTGTTGAACAGAGGCATTAGGCAAGTTGCTGCTTCTGTTGGCCCAAACGTCTGAGGCCTGACAAGCTCAGCTCATCAGGCAGGCAGCTTCATGGCGCACGACACTGGCAGCGTTACCTTGTGACCACGCCCCACATGCGGCCCAGCCCGCGCTCGGCGCGTCTACCAGTCTGGGCTGGAGGGCAGCGACGTCTCGCCCATGAGGTATTTGTCCACCCCCCGGGCCGCCTCGCGGCCTTCCCAGATGGCCCACACCACCAGCGACTGGCCGCGGCGCATGTCGCCCGCGGAGAACACCCCAGGCTTGCTGGACATGTAGCTTTCGTCCACCTTCACGTTGCCGCGGGCGTCGAGCTCCAAGTCGAGGTCCTTGAGCATCGTGTTCTTCTCCGGCCCCAGGAAGCCGAGCGCCAGCAGCACAAGATCGCAGTCCAGCTCGAACTCCGAGCCGGGGATCTCCTGCATCTGCGGGCGGCCGCCCTCGCCGGTCTTCCACTCCAGCCGCACCCCGTGCAGCTTCTTGACGTTCCCGTGTTCGTCGCCCGAGAACGACTTCGTATTGATGCTCCAGTCGCGGATGCCGCCTTCCTCGTGCGAGGTCGACGAGCGCAAGATCATCGGCCAGTTAGGCCAAGGCATGTCCGGCGTACGGTCCTCGGGCGGCTTCGGCAGCAGCTCGAACTGATACACCTCGGCCGCGCCCTGCCGGTGGCACGTCCCCAGGCAGTCGGCGCCCGTGTCCCCACCACCCAGGATGACCACCTTCTTGCCTGTCGCCAGGATCGGCTCCCGAAGCTCCGGCAGCCCGGAGACACGCCGGTTCTGCTGGGGCAGAAACTCCATCGCGAAATGCACCCCATTGAGCTCGCGGCCGGGCACCGGCAGATCGCGCGGCTGCGTCGCCCCACCGCACAGCACCACGGCGTCGAAATCCTTCAGCAGGCGATCCGTGGGGACGTTCACGCCGATGTGCGCGTTCGTCTCGAAGGTGACGCCCTCCGCCTCCATCTGGCCCAGGCGGCGATCGATGACCCACTTTTCCAGCTTGAAGTCCGGAATGCCGTAGCGCAGAATGCCGCCGATGCGGTCGTCCCGCTCGAACACCGTCACCCAGTGGCCGGCGCGGTTCAACTGGAAGGCGGCCGCCAGGCCGGACGGGCCCGAGCCGACTACCGCCACCTTCTTGCCGGTGCGCACTGATGGCGGCTGAGGCGTGATCCAGCCGTGCTCCCAGGCATGCTCCACGATGCCCAGCTCGATCTTCTCGATCGTGACCGGGTTCTTGTGGATGTTCAGCACGCACGCCTCCTCGCATGGAGCGGGGCAGATGCGGCCGGTGAACTCGGGGAAATTGTTGGTCGAGTGCAGGAACTGAATGGCCTCTCTCCACCGATTGCGGTAGACCAGGTCGTTCCACTCGGGGATAATGTTGCCCAGCGGGCAGCCCTTGTGGCAGAAGGGGATGCCGCAATCCATGCAGCGAGCGGCCTGCTGCTGCAGCTTCTTCTCCGGGAAGTGCTCGTAGATCTCGCGCCAGTCGTGGATGCGCTCCTCGACGGGCCGCCGCGGCGGCATCTCGCGCTGAATCTCGATGAAACCGGTGATTTTGCCCATTAGACGCTCGCCAACCTCATCTGCTCCTCATCCAGATGCTTCGCCTGCAGGACCTTCTTGTAGTCCATGGGCACCACCCTCCAGAAGTGCGGCAGGTTGACCTCCCACAGGTCCAGGATGCGCCGCGCCAGCTCACTCTCGGTCAGCTGCGCATGCCGCTGGATGAGCTCGCGAAGCAGCTCCTGATCCTTCTTGTTCGTGACGCGCTCGATCTCGACCATCGATGGGTTGAGGCGGCGCTCGAACTCGCCGTCCACGTCGAGCACGTAGGCGATGCCGCCGCTCATGCCGGCCGCGAAGTTCCGGCCGGTCTTACCCAGCACCACGGCCAGCCCTTTGGTCATGTACTCGCAGCCATGGTCGCCGCAACCCTCCACCACTACGGTGGCGCCGCTGTTGCGCACCGCGAACCGCTCACCGGCCTGGCCGCGGATGAACACCTCGCCGCCCGTCGCGCCATACAGCGAGACGTTGCCGATGATGATGTTCTCCTCGGCCTTGAAGGTCGCCTCGTGCGGCGGGAAGACCACGATCTGCCCGCCGGACATGCCTTTGGCGAAGTAGTCGTTGGCGTCCCCCTCCAGCGTGAACGACACGCCTTTGGCCAGGAACGCGCCGAAGCTCTGCCCGGCCGAGCCGGTGAAGTGCACGTTCACGCTGAACGGCGGCAGCCCTTCCGCGCCGTAGCGCCGCGAGATCTCGCTCGACAGCATGGTGCCCACCGTCCGGTTCGAGTTACGGATCGGCAGCGAGATCTCCACCGGGCCCTTGCCCTCGATGGCGTCTTGCGCGTACTCGATCAGGCGGTGGTCCAGGGCCTTCTCCAGGCCGTGGTCCTGCGGCTGAATGCACCGGATGGCCACCGATTCGGGCACTTCCGGCCTGTGCAGGATCATCGAGAAGTCCACGCCGCGCGCCTTCCAGTTGGCGATCGCCTCCTTGTCCACGGGCTCCAGCCGCTCGACGTGGCCGACCATCTCGTCCATCGTCCGAAAGCCCAGCTCGGCCATGTACTCGCGCACTTCCTCAGCGATGAACGTCATAAAGTTCACGACGTGCTCCGGCTGGCCGGCGAAGCGCTTGCGCAGCTCCGGATCCTGGGTGGCCACACCCACCGGGCAGGTGTTCAGGTGGCACACGCGCATCATCACGCAGCCGGCTGCCACCAGCGCCGCTGTGGCGAAGCCGAACTCCTCGGCGCCGAGCAGACAGGCGATGACTACATCGCGCCCCGTCTTGAGCTGGCCGTCCGTCTCGACACGGATGCGGCCGCGCAGATCGTTCATCACCAGCACCTGCTGGGTCTCGGCCAGACCGAGCTCCCACGGCACCCCGGCGTGCTTGATGGACGTCAGCGGCGAAGCGCCGGTGCCGCCGTCGTGGCCGCTGATGAGCACCACGTCGGCCTTGGCCTTGGATACGCCGGCCGCGACCGTCCCCACGCCCATCTCGGCCACCAGCTTGACGGTGATCCGCGCCCGGGGGTTGGCGTTCTTGAGGTCGTGGATGAGCTGCGCCAAGTCCTCGATCGAGTAGATGTCATGGTGCGGCGGCGGCGAGATCAGTCCCACGCCCGGCGTGGAGTAGCGGATCATGGCGATGTAGTCGCTGACTTTGTGGCCAGGCAACTGCCCGCCCTCGCCGGGCTTGGCGCCCTGGGCCATCTTGATCTGGATCTCGTCGGCGTTCACCAGGTACTCACTGGTCACGCCGAAGCGGCCTGAGGCCACCTGCTTGATGGCGCTCCGCCGTAGATCGCCGTTCTCGTCGGGCCTGTAGCGGACCGGATCCTCACCACCCTCACCGGTGTTGCTCTTGCCGCCGATGCGGTTCATGGCGATGGCCAGCGTCTCGTGCGCCTCCCGGCTGATGGAGCCCAGCGACATTGCGCCCGTCTTGAAGCGCTTCACGATCTCGCTGGCCGGTTCGACTTCCTCGATCGGGATCGGCGTGCCCGGCCGGAAGCGCAGCAGGCCGCGCAGCGTCGCCAGCCGGCGGCTTTGATCGTCGATGGCCTTGGTGTAGGCCTTGAAGACCCTGTAGTCGGCGCTGCGTACCGCGTGCTGCAGCTTGCCCACCGTCTCGGGGTTGAACATGTGGTGCTCGCCGCGGCGGCGCCATTGATACTGCCCGCCCACGTCGAGCGTCTCGACCAGCTCATCCGGCGTGCCGAAGGCCTTCTTGTGGCGCTCCCTCACGTCCCAGGCGATGGAGTCCAGCCCCACGCCTTCGACGCGCGATGGGGTCCAGGTGAAGTACTTGTCGATGACCTCGCGGTTGAGGCCGATGCATTCGAAGATCTGGGCGCCGCGGTAGCTTTGCAGGGTCGAGATACCCATCTTGGACGGGATCTTGAGCAGCGACTTGCCGACCGCCTTGCGGTAGTTGTAGAGCGCCGTCTCGAGGTCCTCGTGGATAACGCCCTCGCGGACGATCTCGGCCACCGTTTCGTAGGCCAGGTAGGGGTTGAAGGCGCCGGCGCCGTAGCCCGAGAGCAGGGCGAAGTGGTGCACCTCGCGCGGCTCCCCGGACTCGATCACTAGCCCGACCTTCGTCCGCGTGCCCTCACGAATCAGGTGGTGGTGCACCGCCCCGACCGCCAGGAGGCTGGGGATGGGCAGATGGTTAGCGTCGACCCCGCGATCCGACAGGATCAGGATCGTCGCGCCGGCCTCGATTGCCGCGCTGGCCGCGGCGCACAGCTCGTCGAGCGCCTTCTCCAGGTCGCGCCCGGCCGCCGCCGGCGACGTCGCCTTGGAGTGGAACAGGATTGGCAGCACCGCGCTCTTCAGCCCAGGCAGGTTCGAGGCTTTGAGGCGCTCCAGCTCATCGTTCGTCAGGATGGGCGTATCCAGCTCCAACTGCCGGCACTGCTCCGCTGTCTCGTCGAACAGGTTGCCCTCGGCGCCGATGGTCGTCTTCAGCGACATCACTAGCTCCTCCCGGATCGCGTCGATGGGCGGATTGGTGACCTGCGCGAACAGCTGCTTGAAGTACTGGAACAGCGTCTGCGGCCGCTCGGAGAGGACCGCCAGCGGCGTGTCCGTGCCCATCGAGCCCACCGCCTCCTCGCCATTGGCCGCCATGGGCGCCACCAGCATCTTCACGTCCTCGACCGTGTAGCCGAACGTCAGCTGCAGATCCCTGAGCGGCAGCTGCGAAGGCAGCGGCTCGCCGGTGCCGGCCACGGCGCCGCCGCCGGCAACGAGCCCGGCATCGCCCGTCGTCGCCACGCTGCTGCCGTCTTCGGTTTCCAGCTGCGGCAGGTCGTCCAGCCGCTTGAGGTTCTCGTTGAGCCACGTCCGGTAGGGCTGGCGCGCGCTCATCTCGTGCTTGAGCTCCTCGTCCGAGACGATGCACTTCTGCACCGTGTCCACAAGGAACATCCGGCCAGGCTGCAGGCGGCCCTTGCTGGCAATCTCGCCCGGCGGGATGTCCAGCACGCCAACCTCGGAGGCCATGACCACCAGGCCGCCTTTCGTCACCACGTAGCGCGACGGCCGCAGGCCGTTTCGGTCGAGAACCGCCCCGATCACCTGCCCGTCGGAGAAGGCGATCGACGCCGGGCCATCCCAGGGCTCCATGAGCGAGGAGTGGTATTGGTAGAAGGCCCTCTTCTCGTCAGCCATCTCCGAGTCGTTCTGCCAGGCCTCCGGGATGAGCATCATCATGGCGTGGGCCACGGACCGGCCCCCGGCCACCAGCAGCTCGAGCACGTTGTCGAACATGGCGGAGTCACTGCCGCCGGGGGTGATGACCGGCAGCAGCTTCTTCACGTCCTCGCCGAACAGCGGCGACGCCAGCAGCTTCTCCCGCGCGTGCATCCAGTTAACGTTGCCGCGCAGTGTGTTGATCTCGCCGTTGTGCGCGATGTACCGGAATGGCTGGGCCAGATCCCAGGACGGGAAGGTGTTGGTGCTGAACCGGGCATGGATGAGCGCCAGCGCGCTGACCATGCCCGGGTCGTTCAGGTCGGGGTAGAACTGCGGGATCTGCTGCGACATGAGCAGGCCCTTGTAGACCAGCCGGTGAGTCGACAGGCTGCAGACGAAGAACATGTTCGCGTCGCGCATGCCCGCCTCGCGTACCGCGCGTTCGACCCGCTTGCGGACGATGTACAGCTTGCGCTCCAGTTCGGCCTGCGTCTGGTCCGCGTGCCCCCGGCCGACGAACACCTGCCGGATCTCCGGCACGACCTCGCGCGCCACGTCGCCGCAGGCCGACAAATCGACCGGCACTTTCCGCCAGCCCAGCAGCCTTAGGCCCTCTTCTCGGACCATCTCCTCGAACAGCAGCTCGCACTGGTCCAGGTCGTAGGTGAAGCGCGGGCCGCGCGGCCGGGGCAGGAACACCATGCCCACGCCGTACTCGCCCGGATCGGGCAGGCTGAAGCCCTGCTCGCGGGCGCGGCGGTGCAGGAACTCGTGAGGAAGCTGCATGAGGATGCCGGCGCCATCGCCCGTTCGCGGATCGCAGCCGCAGGCGCCGCGATGGGCCAGGTTGTCCAGGACGCGCAGGCCTTGCTGGATGATCTGGTGTGACTGCTTGCCTTCGATATTGGCTACAAAGCCGACGCCGCAGGCGTCGTGCTCGAATGCCGGCTCGTACAGTCCTTCAGGCTGCGTTGGTCGTTGGCGGTAGTAGCGCAAGCTTCCTCTTTCTTATTGGGAGATACAAAAAGCCCACCAGGCCTCTGCCCGATGGGCTGCCGTAACCCCGGAATACGTCCTTGTGAGCTCAGTATAAAGGCTTGCTTTACTTACCCGCAAGGTAGTTGGCCTCAATAGCCAGGAATCCTCATTCCCTGGCCTAGGCGCTGATCCATGCGTATTCTGACCTAGTGAAAGTCAGCATTCCCGCGCTGCGCCGCGTGCTCATCGGCCTCTGCCTCGTGCTGCTCTCGAACGCTGCCGTGCTCGGGCTGCTCTTCCAGGACAAGCTCCACGACCTGCAGACGACGTTCACCGACGAGCTCATGCGCCGCGGCGCCGGCGCCGGCGAGCAGCAGCTCGGGTCGATTGTGATCGCCGCCATCGACGACGCCAGCCTCAAGGCCTACGGCCGCCTCGAGAGCTGGGACCGGCGCCACTACGCCGACCTCATCCGACAGCTCAAGAGGGCCGGCGCGCGGGTGGTTGCCTTCGACGTGGCCTTCCTCGATTCATCGCCCCACGACGACGACCTCGCCGCGGCCATCGCCGAGGCCATGGCCCCAAGGGACGGCTCGCCACCGCTGTACGTCATCATGGCCCACGTTGGCAATGGCTTGCCGAAGCACGTCGCGGGCAAGGGCCTGGAGTTCGACTCGTTCCAGGCTATGGCGCCCGGCGTGGCCAAGGCCAAGCCCATTCCGGCCGCCGTGAACGTCGATCTGGACGGCCTGTACGTCCGCAACCTGCCGCTGCTCTATCTCAGCGGCGAGGAGCGCTACCTGCCGCTGCCGTTGGTGGGCGCCAGCGCCTTCGCCGGCGCCTTTCTGAGCTTCCCCGACAAGCTCGAGTTCGACGACGATCCCTACGAGCTGCACTTCGGCCCGTACTCGATCCCTACCGATCAGTACTTCCGGATGCCCATCTACTTCTTCACTAAACCGGCTGGCTTCAAGCTGGGGCAGAACGCCTTCAGCGTCTGGCGGATCGCCGAAGGCCAGGTCAATCCCGAGCTGCTCCGCAACCGGCTCGTGTTCGTGGGCGCCTACCAGGCCACCGGCCTGGCCGATGACTACCCCGTGCCGACGTCCGTCAACAGCAAAATGGACGGCGTCGAGATCTGGGCCAACGCCGCCCAGAGCCTCATCAGCGGCAAGTTCGTCACCCCCCAGCCATGGACCAGCACGCTGGCCACGATGCTCATTCTCAGCCTCGTGGCTTCGGTCGTGTTCTTCCGCTGGGGTGTGCTCGGCTGGGCAGCCAGCGCGGTCCTGGGCATCGGCTTCACCGCCATTCGCTACATCCAGACCGCCGGCAACCTCATCAAGCCGGCCGAGATCGGCCGCCAGCAGCTCACCGAGCTGCCCAATTTCGCCTACGTCGACGCCGCGCTGGCGCTCTCATCGGCCGTGCTGTTCCTCTACCTCTTCATTCAGGAACAACGCCGGCGTAGCGCTGTCTACAGCACCTTCGGCCGCTATGTGACACCCGCCGTGGCCCAGCACCTGGCCGAGCTGCAGGCCGCCGGCACGCTCAACCTCGGCGGCGAACGGCGTACTGCGACCATCATGTTCGGAAACCTCTATCCGCCGCACAACGTCCCAGCGGACGAGCTACTCAACCTGCTGAACAGCTACTGGGACGGCATCGTGCGCATCGTCAGCCAGCGCGGCGGCACGGTTAACAAGTTCATCGGCGACCACATCATGGTCATGTTCAACACCCCACTGGAGCTCGAGGATCATGCCGTCGCCGCTTGCCGCGCGGCCTACGAGGCCGTGCAGTGGGTGAAAGAGAAGCGCGCCTCGCTGCCGGGCGGTGAGGCCACCTTCGGGGTCGGCTTGAACAGCGGCCCGCTGGTGGCGGGCAATATGGGCTCGCAGGGGCGCATGGAGTACACCGTGCTGGGCGACACCGTCAACACCGCCTCGCGACTCAGCGGCGTGGCCAAGAACGACGAGGTCATCATCAGCCAGGCCACGGTCAACTTGCTCGAGGGCAGCGGCGCAAAGCTGGAGGACCGCGGCGAGGTCCGGGTGAAAGGCAAGGCCGAGCCGGTCAAGATCTACGCCGTCCTCGGCTTCGGCGAACCCGGCCCCGCGCAGATCCTGCAGCCCCAAGTGGCGGCAACCGCCTAGCCCAAGTACTTCCTCAGAAACGCCAAGGTCGTCCGCCAAGCGTCGTGCGCGGCTTCCTGGTCGTAGCTCTCCCGCGCGTCACCGGCGCGTTCGGATTGTTTGCATCCGCCACGCCGGCCGCATAGTACGCCACAAACGCCGCGGGCTCCGCAAGCCTGGTCGCGGCGACATATGCTGCGCGGCCGCCGAAGCAGTATCCCAGCACGCCAATCTTGCCCACCTCCACCTGGTCCCGCAGGAAACGAACCGTCGCCGAAATGTCGCTCATCACCATCTCGTTCTTGAGCTGCACGATGGCCGCGACTGCACCCTTCACGTCCTCATACGGGATGGTCCGCACGTCGAAGCGGTGGAATAGGTCGGGGGCAACCGCGTAGTAGCCCTCCTCGGCGAAGCGCCGGGTCACGTCCTTGATGTGCTCGTTGACCCCAAACGCCTCCATCAGCACCACCAGCCCCGGATGCGGCCCGGCTCCGCGTGGCCGGGCAACGTACAGGTCCATCGGCCCGTCCGGCGTCGTCACGAGGCGCGTCTCGGCTCTCACACCAGCTCCCTCGCCAGCTTGGCGCCTTCGACCATCGCCCGCAGCTTGGCCCGCGCGACCTCCACACTCAGATGCCGCAGCCCGCAGTCGGGATTCACCCACAGCTTGTCGCTGCGCACGCTGCTCGTGGCCTGGATGATGCGCTTGGCCACCCTCTCCGGCGTCTCCACTTCGCAATCCTTCACGTCGATCACCCCCAGGCCGATCTCGAACGGCGGCGGCTGATCCCGGAACAGCGCCAGGTCGGCCTGGCCGCGCCGCGCAAACTCCAGCAGCAGCTGATCGATGTGCGCCTCGTAGATGGCCGGCGCCAGGAACCGGTAGTCGCCCGCCCAGGAGGGCTTGCCGTAGCGGTTCCCGAAGCAGATGTGCAGCGCCTTCTTGATGTGCACGCCTTCCACCGAGCGGTTCACCAGCTCAACCGCCCAGCCGACGTCCTCGGGAAATCCGGCGATGTACTCGTCGTCGATCTGCACGAAGCTGCACCCCGCATCCTGCAGGCGCAGCAGTTCGGCGTTCACCACCTCGGCCAGGATGCTGCCCAGCCGCTTGACGTCGCGGTAGTGCTCGTCTCGCAGCCGCCGCAGCATCGAGTACGCGCCCGTAATGGTGCACTTGACCGGTTGGTTGGTCAGCCCGGCCACCAGCTCGAAATCCTCCACCAGCCCCAGCGCCGCCGGCGTGATGTCGTGCCGGACCACTGTCGGGAAGAAGTCCAGGTAGTACGCCTTGGCCGGGTTGTCCACGTCCACCCCAGGCAGCTTCACCAGGAAGTAGTCGAGGCTGTTGTCCCGCCGCATTTCTCCGTCGGTAACCACGTCGATGCCCGCCAACTCCTGGTCCTTGACTGCCGCTTTCAGCGCCGCCAGGTGGATTTCATCCAGGACCGAGCGGCTCACCCGCCGCTGGAAAAAGTCGGTCTTGACGTTGGCGAGCCATTCCGGTACGGCGTAGCTGCCGACTACCGAGGTTCGGAACAGCTGGTCGCCCATGAAGCTACTGTACCCTCTAACTGACGCATCCTATGAGCCCCACCCGGCCGCGCTTCGACCCCAGCTACGGCATCTCGAACAAGCCTGAGGGCCTGCTGGATTGGAGTGAGGTGGCGACGGCCTTCGAGAAAAGCCGTAACTATTGGATCGTCAGCACGCGGCCCGACGGCCGGCCCCACGCTGCGCCCGTATGGGGCTTATGGCTCGACGAAACCGTCATGTTCTCGACCAGCCCAAATTCCGTGAAGGGCCGAAACGTGGCCGTCAACCCGAATGTCGTGGTCCATCTCGAGAGCGGCGACGACGTGTACATGCTCGAGGGCGTCGTCGAGCGCGTGACCAAGAGCGAGGTCCTGGCGCGTTTCGTGGACGCCTACGATGCCAAGTACGGGTGGCGCGTCAATCCGGACGACCCGAACGGCCTGTTCTACGTCGTCCGCGCCCGCAAAGCCTACGCGTGGCACGAGAAGAACTTTCCCGAGTCGGCCACGGCCTGGACACTCTAGAGGCTCGGCGGCGCAGCCGTGGGGATCGGCGTCTCCGTGGCCGTCGGGCGGGCGGTGCCCGAGCGCGTCGGCGTGGCACTGCCCGATAACGTCGCGGCCCGCTCACTCAATGCAGCGGCCGTTGCCTTGATCGAGCGCAGATCGCTCTCAATCGAGCCCCCGGCCGAGCTCCGCGGCGCGCTGCTCGCCGGCGCCTTCGAACTGGCCGCGGGCGACGCCGGCGGTCGCGAGGCAACCGGCACTGGCTGAACCGCCGCCGGCGGGCCGGCGGCGAAAGGCGGGCGGGCAGGACTCGGTTCGGATCCGCCGCCCACCACCGTGGGCGACGTCGTCGGGCCGGCCGTCGCCGTCGCCGTCGGCGCCACAGCCCAGTTGCTGGATATCACCACCGGCCGCGCGCTAACAGGCGCAGCCGACGCTTCGGGCGCAACCGATCGCGAACCGAACGCGCCCGATATCCCCAGTGCCCCAACGCCGGCCAGCACAACGGCCAGCGCGCCCAAGGGAACCAGGAGCCGCCACGCCGGGCGCGCCGCCGGCGCATCTGCCACCCGCCAGGCGCGCGGCTTCGGTCGCTGGGCGGGCAAGCGGGCAGGCACGAGCCAACGCTAACGCGGCAGGCGCCGCGTAGCACGGATTTTGGGAGCTTCTTACCCCTTGTCGGAGTCGACGGCCATCATGAACAGCACGTACGTAACCACCGACATGGCGATAACCATGAAGCCCAGAAACGCGCCGAAACCGGCCGTCTTGGGATTCTCGGCCAAGGACTTGGCCACAAAGACCATGCCGATCCAGGCGAGCAGCATGAGCGTCGCGTACGTGGCCAGCGCGGCTCCCCGGCGGCGGCGCGGCTGGCTGATCATGACGCTGCCGATCCTATCAGAACGCTAGGCCCGAAGCTCAGGCGGCATTACGCCGCCCGCTGCCCCTTTTGCTGGCGCCCCGGCCGTTGCGGCCGCCCTTGCGGCCGATCTCTGAGTAATGCTCGCTGCCGTGGCGAGCTTTGGTCATTTCGCCACCCATACGGCCCAGCTCGACGTAGTTGGCGCCGCGCTCTTTCAGCGAGTTTCCGCCTTTGCGGCCAATCTGCCGGAAAAAGTCCACGCCGTACTTCTCTCGTACGGCGCGCCCTCCGTTCCGCCCCCGCGATGATTCCTTGATTGCCTTGATCGCAGCCAATACAAGTCTCCTCTGAGTCCCGGTGTTTCTTTTCGTCGCCACGGCTAAGCGCAGCCGAGCGATCCTCTCCAACGCCGGGCGCAGCCTTCGTGGCCGCCAGCGATTGTAGTCCATTGCGACCGACCATGCAAGCGGCCGGCCCATGAGGATTCGATGAGGACGTCCCTGGTACGGTTTAAAGCAGCATGCTCCCGCTGCAGCTGATCCGCGCCGATCCCGATCGGGTGCGCGAAGGGGCCCGCCTCAAGGGCGTCGCCGATGCCCCCATCGATGCGCTGCTCGAGGTCGATCGCGACATCCGGCAGGTCCAGGACCAGCTCCAGAGGCTGCAGGCCCAGCGCAACGAGACGTCCAAGCGTTTTCCCCAGATCCAAGACCCGGCGGAGCGGGACCGCGTGCGCGCGGAGATGCGCCGCGTCTCTGACGAGATCAAGCACTTCGAAGAGTCGCTGGCACCCATGGAGGCTCAGCGCGAGGACATGCTCCTCCAGATCCCCAACCTCCCGCACGCTTCAGTGCCGCCCGGTGCCGGTGAGGAGGACAACGTCGAGATCGAGCGTTGGGGCGAGGCGCCGCGCTTCGATTTCGAGCCGAAGCCCCATTGGGACTTGGGCGAAGCCCTGGACATGGTGGACTTCGAGCGCGCCACGAAGGTTTCCGGCAGCCGCTTCTTCATGCTCAAGGGTCTCGGTTCCAAGCTGAACCGCGCGCTGATCAACTTCATGCTCGACTGGCACGTTGGCCGCGGCTACACCGAGCTGTGGCCGCCCTACCTGGTCAAGCGCACTTCCATGATCGGCACCGGCCAGCTGCCGAAGTTCGAAGAGGACGCCTTCCGCACGGTGCCCGACGACCTGTTCCTCGTCCCCACGGCCGAGGTGCCCGTCACGAACATCTACCGCGATGAGATCCTCGAGCCTGGCACCCTGCCCCGCCGGTTCGTGGCCTACACCGCCTGCTTCAGGCGCGAAGCCGGCGCGGCGGGCCGCGACACACGCGGCCTCATTCGCGTCCACCAGTTCGACAAGGTCGAGCTGGTCAAGTTCGTCGAGCCGCAACACTCGTACGACGAGCTGAAGTCGCTCCTGGCCGACGCTTGCTCAGTGCTCCAGGCCCTGAAGCTGCCCTACCGCATCGTCCAGATGTGCACCGGCGATCTGGGCTTCACTGCCTCCATGAAGTTCGACCCCGAGGTCTGGATGCCCGGCCAGAACCGCTATATCGAGATCTCGTCCTGCTCGAATTTCGAGGATTTCCAGGCGCGCCGCGCCAATATCCGCTACCGGCCGGCGCCCGACGCCCGCGTAGAGTTCGTCCATACCTTGAACGGCTCGGGTGTTGCCGGGCGTGTCCTGCCAGCCGTTATGGAGAACTACCAGCAGGCCGACGGGTCGATCGTCATTCCCGAGGTGCTCCGCCCCTATATGGGCGGCTTGGAGCGCATCGGCTAGAGATTAGGCCGCGCTCGGCGCGCGCAGACTGATGCTCAGCCCGCCTTCCTCCTCCGGCGGCTCTTTCAGGTTGGCCAGGGCCTGCTGCCAGGCGGCCACGTCGCCGGCCGGAACGACCAGCCCGTTGGGCGCAATGAGCGCCAGCAGTTGCGCCGCCTCAGGCTTGATGGCCTCCCCCACTTTCATCAGCAGCGGCTTGGCGATCAGCTCGCGGTCCACCCGGGCCTCCATCAGCCGCTTGACCGTGAAGCCTTGCACATCCTCCGGCGAGTCGACCTGCACGGCCTTGGCCGGAAGGAAGTTCAACATCTTGAGCATGGTGTCGCTGAAGCTTTCCTTCACTTCTAGGACCACGGCCGCGTTCTCGATGAGGAACACCGTGGCGGGCACCTCACCAGCCTCGACCTTGATGTAATCGATTCCCACCTGGTCCAGGCGTTTGAAGTCGAAGTCCAGCGGAATAGACTCGGCGAAGCTCACGCCCACCGGCGCGCTAACAGCGTCAATCACCTTCTTGAGCTGATCCAGCGCCTTATCCCCGTGCTCGGCTACAACCTCCAGTGCATCGGCGCCGGCCTCGATCGCCTTCTTGGCTGCGGCTGCGTCCATACCATCTAGGACGCCCACCAGCACCAGCCGCTTACGGGCACCTTCCTGGCGCGAGCCAAAGCCCGCCGTCGGGCGTGAGGTCACGCGCCCAGCGCTGCGGAGCAGCTTGACCAGCTGGCTCATGAAGAAACTGTAGCCGGCTCTCCCTGCGCCAGCTCCTGCAGCTGGCTGTCGATGCGGTCGATACGGGCCTGGATGCGCGTGCGCATGTCTTTCAGACGCTGGCGCTTTTCGTTCACGATGCGCATCTGGCGGAGCGCCACTTCCTTCAACTGCACCAGCCGCGCGCGGCGCTCCTCTGGGCTCTCGGCGTGGTTGAGCTCGGATTTGATCTGGCTGCGCGCATCTTCGAAGCCGACCATGTCCCTGATCTCGGCCAGGCTGAAGCCAAGCACATCGCGCAGGTTCTTGATGTACTCGATGCGCTCCATGTCCTCGGGCGAATACAACCGGAATCCGCCTTCCATGCGGCTGGCCGGCTTGAGCAGGCCCAGCTCTTCGTAGTAGCGCAGCGTGCGCTGCGTCAGACCGGCGCGCGCCGCCGCTTCTCCGATCTGGAGGTAGCCGCTACCTCGCTCCACATGAACAGTATAACGGCGCTCTTGACGTGAACGTGAAGGTTTGATGAGGGCCGTTTGACGGGCTCTGAGCCACTTTCCCCAAAAGGTTGCGCGCCGTTTTGTTCAACCCGCCGGAGTTTTGGAAAAACCATCCTTGGCGGGTCCCAAAAGCTCTTGACGCGGTTGGACGCCTCCCTATACTGCCCCTCACCAGCGGGGGACGAGCCAATGGAATGCCGAGGTTCCGCTGGTACCTGAATCCTGATGCTGGCCGCTGGCCCTGGCGCGAGCTATGCCTTGCGTCCACCGGCGGAAGGGAGGACTATGCCCGCCAACGGGGGCGCTTTGACCCAGGACGCCATCGAGCTGCAGCCGTTCTATCACCACGTCAAGAACACCATCGTGCGCCCCAAGCAGATCGTGGCCGGCACCCGCTATTTCTGGGAAAAATGGGCGCCCCGGCTCGGGCCAACCCTGACCGTCCTGATCGTCCGGCTGCGCATGCATTGCTACTACAACCAGGCCACCCAGGAACGGCGCGATTGGTGCTTCCCCACCCAACAGCGGCTGGCCGAGGAGATCGGCGTCTCCCGCTGGACCGTCATGCGCGAGCTCAAGAAGCCCGACGCGCGCCACTTCGTCCGCGTTCAGTACCGCTCGCGCTTTGATCCCGTGCGCCGCCAGACGGTTCGCATCTCCAGCCTGTACCACATCGCCATGGACGATCCCCTCACTGAAGAGGATCGCGAACGGGCGGCCGCCCTGCTGGCCGCCGGGGCGCTGCTCGAAAAGGCCGAGAACCGGCGCGACCCCAACTGCGGCATTTCCGAGCCTGGCCGGCAGGTTGAGGAGCGGCCGCTTACGGGTGAAACGGCAAGAGCGTTACTTACCGATCTGAGCCGCAACCCCGTGCAATCTGCCACGGGTCCCAGGGCGGGCAAATTGCCACCCGAACCAGAACCTGAAGATATTTCAAACGATGCTGCTGTTGTCGCGCGCGAGCTGATTCAGGAACGCGTTTCCGAGTCAGTCGCCTACCGCCTGGCGCATCAGTACCCCGCGGAGCTGATTCGGGACAAGATGGCGCTCGTTCGGCAGCTGAAGGATCAGCGTCAGCAGCTTCGCAATGTGCCCGGCTTTTTGCGGCGGGCCATCGAGCAGGACTACCAGGCGCCTCTGGCCGCCACCGGCACCGATGGCTCAGCTGCCTCTCGGCCCCTGTTGGAGGTCCGCAAGCCTGCTGGCGTCGCTCTGATCGCGTCCCCGCCCAAGCTGGCTGCGCTCGCGGGCGGAAAGGCGGCCAATATCGACGTCTGGCAGGCTGCCAAGGATGCGTTGCAGACCGGTCTGCGACCCGCCGTTTTCCGCCAGTGGCTCGAGCCCAGCAAACTGCTCCATTACGAGCTGGGGCGTGTAGCCGTGGTCGTGCCCGACGAGCGCAGGCAGCGCTACATCGAGCAGCGCCTGCGTCCGGCGATCCAATCTGCACTTGACGCCGCCTGTGGCGGCCCAACCGAACTTGAAATCATCGTCGAGGGAGAAGAAAGCAACAATGCATGACAGTGGAGCAACTTTGCTGGCAGGAGTCGAGAGCGTGAGTGGCGTATTACCGCGGGAGACCATCTGGCAGCTGATTCATTCGGAGCCGCGGCTCGTGTCTGGCCTCATAGACGCCGATCGCCAGGTTCAGCCCGCCGGGCTGGACGTCACGCTAGGTGCAGTCTTCCAGCTGACGGAGTCTGGCCGTCTGGGCCTGGACGAGCGCCACGTGCCCGACCGTGTGCCGCTGGCGTTCGACTTCTGGGGCTGGCTGCACCTGGCGCCCGGCGCGTACATGGTCCAGCTCAACGAGACTGTGCGGCTGCCGTTGGACATCATGGCTCTCGGACGCTCTCGCTCGACTCTTCTCCGCTGCGGCGCGACGCTCCACACTGCCGTCTGGGATCCCGGGTATGGCGGCCGCAGCGAATGTCTGCTGACGGTCGACAATCCTGGTGGAATCGAGCTGCAGAAGGACGCGGCCATCATGCAGCTGGTGTTCTTCCGGCTGGAACAGCCAACTGAGACCGGCTATTCCGGCCGCTATCAAGGCGAGAACCTTCAGTGCTAGGCGCGGCGCTGGCCATCAGAAATCCGGCGAAGATGACGATCCAGCCGGCCAGCATCGTTGCCCAGAACAGCTCGGGCTTGCCCGTACGGGCCATGGCGCCGGCTGCCCCGATGACCAGGTCGCCGGCGGCGATCAGCACGTTGGCCCCCAGCAGGTGCCGGCGTCGAAGGGCAGTGTAGATGGCCACCCCCACCACCGCCGCCACGCCAACCGTGTTCAGGATGATCGTCAGGGGCAGCCAAGCGCCTGGCTCCAGGACGCCCGTGCCGGGCCTGCCGTTGAGCTGCGCCAGGGCCTCGGCGTTCAGCGGAGCGGCCGATATGGCGCCAACGCCCAGAGCGCTGGTGTTGACCAGGAGCGCCAGCGCCATCTCGGCCAGCCGCCGGGACGCGACCAGAAACAGGCTGCCGAGGCCCAGCCAGGCCGGCATGAGCATCCCGCCCAGTGCGTAGTACAGGCGGAAGCCCGACTGGCTCGAATTTGGCGGCAGCGCCAGCACGTACCCGGCCGAGGCCAGCGCCGACATCAGCAGGGCGATGGCCCACACCAGCTGGTACGGTCGTCGCCGCTGCCCATACTGGCCCAGCACAACACCTGCGAACACCGCGGAGATGCCGCCCACGGCCAGCGGGTAGATCACGGCTCAAAAGCTTATTGCAATCGGACGGGCAATTGACAATGTCGTTAGGAACATGGCAGTGAGCGAATTCAGCAAGAGGGAGCGGGCCCTCCTCGGCCCCTACTTCACCAATCTCGACCGGGATGTGTTTGCCCTCCGCGGCTTGCCGGAAGTGGTCAAGGGCGCGCTCTTCTCCCGCTACTCGAGGACGGCCAAGAGCCTGCGGCGCGTGTTCCTGGATGAGTTCGTCCACAATGCCGCCCTCGCGCTGCCGGCCGTCGCCACCGAGCAGAACGACCTCGTGGCCGCCGAAAAGGCCGAGCAGTTCTACGAGCGCGTGCTGGTCGGCTACGGCGACGACTCAGTCGCAGAATTGGGCGGCGCTCACGTGGCCCTCGAGCGCATCAGCGCCCTGGCCGCCAAGGAAATCGAGGACAGCCGCATTGGCCTCTCGCCGCTCGAGAAGTCGACCCGCTACGTCTTCTTCGACCGTCAGGTGGACGGGTCTTTCGAGTACGTGCGGCCGTACAGCATCATGCATTCCTCGCTGGCCGAGATCTACACACGGGCTATGGACGCCTGCTTCCAGGCCTACAGCGACGCCATCGCCCCGCTGACCGCCAGCCTGGCCGAGCAGTTCCCGCGTGAGGAGGGTGTATCCGAGCGAGCCCATAGCGCCGCCATCAGAGCGAAGGCGGCCGACGTCCTGCGCTCGCTTCTTCCCGTCGGGCATTTCACCAACATGGGCGTCTTCGGCAACGGCCGGGCCTTCGAGTATCTGCTCGTGAAGATGGCTGCGAGCTCGCTGCCGGAAGTGCGTGAGCTCGGCGTTCAACTCAGCCGTGAACTGGCTGTGGTCATCCCCGCCTTCACCAAGCGAGCCGGATCAGAACGCGGCCGGGACCACTCGTCCTATCTGCGGAACCGGGAGCGTGCAGTGGAGAGCCTCGTGTCCTCCACCCGGGCTCAGAGTCAATCCCCGCCTGTCCAGATCGTGGACTTCGATCCGCGGGCCGAGGACAAAATAGTTGCGAGCTTGCTGTATCCACACAGTGCAAGCCCGCTGAGCGAGATTCGAGCCCAAGTCCACGCCATGTCCTCAGCACATAAGCTGGCCATCCTCGAGGCCCACCTGGACGGCCGCGGCAGCCGCCATCGCCGGCCAGGCCGGGCCTTCGAAATGGCCGACTACACCATCGAGATGTGCGCGAACTTCGGCGTCTACAAGGACCTTCAGCGGCACCGCCTGTGCACTCAGCAGCGCCAGCGGCTGAGCACCAACCTGGGCTATACCGTGCCGCCTGAGCTGGCTGGCTCGCCCCTCCAGGAGCGGTTCCATGAATGCATGGCCATCGCCGATGCCGCCTATCAGGCGCTGGCCGAGCGCTTTCCGGCCGAGGCGCAGTACGTCGTCCCGACCGCCTACCGTATGCGCTGGACCATGAAGATGAACCTGCGCGAGCTGGCCCATATCGTCGAGCTGCGGTCAACAATCCAGGGCCACCCCGACTACCGCGCCGTGGTGCACGACATCACCCGGCAGGTCCGGGCCATTCACCCTGCCCTTGGCGAGCTGGCGACCCGCTTCGTCGACTGGTCCGACGTGGACCTTGCCCGGCTGACGTCCGAACAGCGCAACGAGGAGAAAGCCCGGGCGCTGGGCCTGGTATAACGCAACCCAAGGGACTTTGCGGGCATCGCTGACCCGGACGTGCGCGCGTCTAAGACGGCGGTGGGCCGGGGATGACGAACCCTACCGGGTCCTCGGCGAACAGCTGCTCCGGTTCGAACACTCGCCGCGAGAACGGCTCCGCATCCAGGATCAACTCCGTCGCCTGCGACACCGTTAGGTCGCCCGCTTTCGAGAACGGCGTGTCCCGCTTCGAGATCGAGAAGTACGCGTACCGCGCCTTCAGCTGGATGCTCATCCCGTTGAAGGCCTCGGTCACCGGGCCCAACGGCAGGCCGAATCGCCGGATGGGGTCCTCCGCCGCGTAGTACGCCTCCTTCATCCGCGGTTGCCCCTCCAGGAACGCCAGCTGGCCGGCGGCGTACTGGCTCCATGCCCGTTCATACTCGGCAAACGTGCTGTCCAGCGGCAGGGCCGTCTGATCTCGCAGCCAGGCGTCGGGGTCGACCGGCGCGGCCGGCAGCTCAGGGATGTTGATTGCCCGCATCTGCTTGGCGGCGCCGTCCCACTCGAACATCTGCCGCTGGAACATCTGGTAGATCCGGTTCGCCACCTGGAATCGCCTCGACAGCGGAAAACCGATCGTGCTCACGCCGCCTCCGCCGATCAGAGTGCTCCACATCGGAATGCCGCCGTCGTCGCTCACCGCGAACCCGGTTCCCACCCTGCCGCTGCCGTTGCTCTGCGTGTAGAAGTGCCCGCCCCGGATGTCGAAATCCAGCCAGCGCGCGTTCGCCGAGCGGTAGTGGCCGCGCCGCACGGGCACGCCGCCGTTCTCCGAGACCTCCGCGAAGCCAATCGGGAACGACTGCGAGATGTAGGTGTGGCCGGTGTACTGCACCGCGAAGTGCAGATGCGGCGCGCCGCTCTGGCCGGTGGTGCCCGAAATCGTCAGGATCTCTCCCTGGCGCACGCGCTGGCCGAGGCGCACGCGCGCGCCGTTCTGGAAGCCGTGCAGGTAGACGGCCGACGTGCCGTCGCCGTGGTCGATGACGACGTAGTTGTTCCACTCGGGGCAGGAGTAGATGTTCTGGGGGCAGCTCTGATACGAGTCCTGCTTGAGCATGCTCACCACGCCCTCCCGCGCGGCGACCACCGGCGAACCCTGTGGCATGCGAAAGTCCCAGGCAAAGGCCGAGTTGCCGCTGTGCGAGCCACCGGAGTTATTGCCCTGAATGCACTGCCACATCAGCCCGCCCGGGTAGGGCAGCAAGTACGTCGGCAAGGCCGCCCCGAGCGCCGTCAGCCGTCCGAGCGGCGACAGCGCCGCCGCCGTCGCCGCGGTCAGGCCGAGGAAGCCGCGCCGCGACAGGGGTAGGTCGAGGGCTGGTAGGCCATCAGGATGCATTGCGACGGAGATTACAGCATCACTCGCGGCTTGTCGTCAGCCGGTGACCCCGATGGATGTGCAGGTGTTGACCGCGTGCAGCCCCGGTGACGTGCCGCCGCCGCAGGCATAGGCGCGGCCGTTCAGCGCCGCCAACTGCAGCCCGTGGCGCGGCGCGCGCATCTTGTCGAGTTGCCAGGTTCCGCCTCGGACCCAGGCCAGTTGGTCGATGATGCGTTCGCCCTCCCCTCCGGCGACGATGGCCACGCCATTCAGTGCGGCCCCGCCGGCGCCGCTGGTCGGCTGCGGCAGGTCCGGCAGCCGCTGCCAGGCGCTGGTGGACGGATCCAGGCAGTCCACGCGCGGCGTGTTGGGCGAGCGTCCGCCGCCAACGCAGGCCTTGCCCTCGTAGGCGAATCCCGCCACATGGTCGCGCGGCGCGGGCAGCGGCGGTAGATCGGTCCAGCGGTTCGCGGCCGGATCGTACGTCTCGGCAGGGCCAACTTCGCCCCTGTCGATGCCGCCGATGGCGTACAGCTTGCCGCCGAGCGCGATCAGCGCCGGCGCGCTGCGGGCGTGATTCAGAGCAGCCACGGCCTGCCAGCGGCCGCCGGACAGCCGGTACACGCCGGGCTGGGATGACCCGTTGCCGGTGCCGCCGGTCAGGTAGATGTCGCTGCCCAGGCTCGCAGCCGAGGGATGGTTCAGCGCCGCCGGCGCGGCAGGCCCCGCCTGCCAGGCTCGCCCATCGAACACGAATACCGAGGACGTATCCTTGCCGTCCTTATCGAAGCCGGCTATGGCGTACAGCTTGCCGTCCGCCACGGCTGCGGCGCCCTCCTCCCGTGGCTCCGGCAGCGGCGGCTCGTCGCGCTGGTCCAACGCGGCCGCCACGCCTGCCGGTTGCGAGGCGGCGGGCTTGGCCGAGGTGGCTCCTCCTGTTGCTTGCGCCGTGCCCGCTGGGCCGCCTGGTTTACCGGCCGCGGAAGCTGAGGCCCGAGGACTAGCCCCCGCGCTGGCTGCCGGCTTGGCGGAGGCCGCGGTCTGAGCGGGTGGGGCCCTCATGTCGCCGCCACAGGCCGCTAAAAAAGCCGCCGTCAAGCCAGCGGCAAGCAGGGCCTTCACCCGATGCCCGCCAGCTGCTCGCGCAGTGAGTCGGGCGTCAACGGGCCTCGGTAAATCCCCCGCAGCACGCCTGAACGGTCAATGAAGAACGTCGTCGGCAGACCCGTCACCTGGTAGCGCTCCACCACGGAGCCGTCCTGATCCAGCAGGATTGGAAACCGCAGTCCCAGCTGGTCCACGAACGGCCGCACCTTTACCGCCGACTCCACGTTGTCTATACCCAGCACCACCAGGTCCGGCTGGCGAGCAGCCTCGGCCTGCAACGCCGGCATCTCCTGCTTGCAGGGTTCGCACCACGTGGCCCAGAAATTGACGATCACTGGCCGGCCGCGAAAGTCCCCCAGCGAGACGGGTCGGCCGTCGAGCGCGGCCAGCTGAAAACCGGGGGCGGGGCGGCCGATGACCGGCGTTGCGCTTGGCTGCTCCATGAGGCGATACGCCCCAAGCGCCAGCGCCGCGACTGCCAGCAGCACCACTATCAAGCGCCTGGCCATTTGTCCCCAGTGTACGGGCCGGGTTACGTCATGGTGAGTAATCACCGGCAGCCTCTTAATTCGCGCGAGTAACTGCCGAAAATTAACCCAAAGGAACGAAGAAAGATGGTTTCGCCGATAGTCTTCATGGTTCCGCCACCGGCTCCGTGGCTGAGCATGGCCACGCTGCAGGCGGAGCTTCGCAAGGCAATTGACGCCGAGGCTCCCGCTCCTGCCAGTCCCATCGCTCAGGCAGAGCACGCGGAGTCTGTGCGGCATAAGGTCGACGTCGTCGCCTAGCCGCTAAGCAGCCCCCGATCGCCGCGTGGGAGAAAGCGCCCCCGCCCTGGACTTCACGCGGTGAATTTACCCCGCCTCGGTAAACTCGGCGGGGAGCGATGAATAGATCACTGCTCGATGATCTAAATCCGCAGCAGCGCGAAGCGGCCGAAACGGTCGACGGGCCGGTTCTGATCCTCGCCGGTGCCGGTTCCGGCAAGACCCGGGTCCTTACCTACCGTATCGCCAACCTGGTGCTGAACCATGGCGTGCCCGCGCACCACATCCTGGCGGTGACGTTCACCAATAAAGCCGCCAGCGAGATGATGAGCCGCGTCGAGCAGCTCATCGGCGGGGTGCCCTTCAGCATGGGTATCGGCACCTTCCATTCCATCTGCACCCACCTGCTGCGGCGCGAGATTGGCGCCCTCGGCTGGGACCAGCGCTTCACCATAGCCGACGAGAGCCAGCAGGAGACCGCCCTCAAGGGCATCCTGCGCGAGATGGGCGTGGACGAGCGCCGCTTCACCCCCGCCAGCATCCTGGCCCGCATCTCGGCCGCCAAGAACGAGCTCATCGGTCCGGAGGAATACGCCCGCCGCGCCGATGGCTTCTTCGAACGCCTGGTGGCGGAGGTTTATCCCGCCTACCAGCGTCGGCTGGCTATCAATAACAGCCTCGACTTCGACGACCTGCTCACCTTCGCCGTTCGGCTGTTCCAGGAAGCGCCCGAGGTCCTGGAGCGCTACCGCGAGCGCTGGCGCTACATCCTGGTCGACGAGTACCAGGACACCAATCACGTCCAGTACGTCTTCACCAAGCTGCTGGCCCAGACGCACCACAACATCTGCGTGGTGGGCGACGACGACCAGAGCATCTACTCCTGGCGCGGCGCCAATATCCGCAACATCCTCGACTTCGAAAAGGACTACCCCGAGACCAAGGTCATCAAGCTGGAGCAAAACTACCGCTCCACCCAGAACATCCTGGACGTCGCCAACGCCGTGATCCGCGAGAACCGCAACCGCAAAGAGAAGAAGCTCTGGACCGAGAACGGCAAAGGCGTGCCCGTGGCCGTCCAGTTCATGCCCAACGACTTCGAGGAGGGCCGCTTCGTCGTCCGCGAGATCCGCCGGCTGATGGCCCGCGGCGAGTTCCGCAACCTCAGCGACTTCGCCATCCTGTATCGAACCAACGCGCAGTCCCGGCTCGTGGAGCGCGCTTTCGCCGAGGAGGGTCTGCCTTACCAGGTCATCGGCGGGCCGAAGTTCTACGAGCGTCGCGAGATCCGCGATCTGCTGGCCTACCTGCGGCTCATTTCCAACCCGGCCGACGACGCCAGCCTGCGGCGAATCGTCAACGTCCCCCCAAGAGCCCTTGGCGACACCTCCCTGGACCATCTCCAGAAGTTCGCCAGCGCGCACGGCATGCCGTTGTGGAGGGCCATCCTGGAGATCGGCGACGTGCCCGGCCTCCAGCTGCGCGCCGTCACGGCCTTCAAGGGCTTTGCCCAGCTCATGCTGGGCCTCATGGACGCCAGCCAGGGCGTCCCGCTGGTCACGCTGCTGGAGCTGATCCTGCAGCGGACGGGCTACCGCGAGTACATCAACCCCGACGGCGCCCTGGAGGGGCAGGACCGTCTGGAGAACATCACCGAGCTCATGCGCCAGGCGGCCTCGCTGCCCGAGGGCGACCCGCGTGAGAACCTGGCCCAGTTCCTGGATGAGGTGGCGCTTGTTTCGGACCAGGACACCATCGAGGACGCGACCGACAAGGCCACGCTCATCACGCTGCACGCCGCTAAGGGCCTGGAATTCCCAGTGGTGTTCATCGTGGGCATGAGTGAGGACATCTTTCCGCACCGCCGCGTGGCCGACGACCCCAATCAGCTCGAGGAGGAACGGCGCCTGTGCTACGTCGGCATGACCCGGGCCAAGCAGCGCCTGTACCTGGTCCACGCCGAGACGCGCGGCACCTGGGGCAGCCTACCCCAGGAGAGCGTGCCCTCGCGCTTTTTCCTGAGCATCCCCGCGGAGCTCATGACCAGCCCCTACGGCGCGGAGCGCGGCGCGGCCGCGCCCGGCCGCTGGGGCCGGCAGAACTTTGCCCGCCGGTATGCGGGTGACGACGACTGGCCGCCGCGGGAGGCATCCGAGCCTCGCTGGCGCCAGGCCGAGCTCATCCGGCCGGGCGGGCACGGCCGGACGGGCGCGCACCACGTTTGGGAGGTTTCCGAAGCGCCGCCTTCGCCGCCGCCGGTCACGTCGCAGTCCTACCACCCTGGCTTGAAGGTAAGGCATGCCAAGTTCGGCGAGGGCGTGGTCGTTCGCAGCGACCTGAAGAACGGCGACGAGGAGGTCACCGTCGCCTTCGACGGCCACGGCGTGAAACGGCTGTCCGTTTCATTGGCCCCCTTGGAGCGCATCGTCTGACGCGAAAGCGGCGCTTGCGGGTTGCGGTGCTTTTCGGCGGTCGCTCCGGCGAGCACGAGATCTCCCTCCAGTCTGCCCGCAATGTCATGGACGCACTCTCCAAGAACCACGACGTCCTCCCTATTGGCATCGACCGCCAGGGAAAGTGGCTGCCCGGGCCGGAGGCCCACCGCCTCCTGAGCGAGGGCAAGCCCATCGACGGATACGAGCCCGGCCGGGCATTGGCCCAAGCTGCCGCCGGCGCCATCGACGTCGTCTTCCCCGTCCTGCACGGGCCGTACGGTGAGGACGGCGCCCTGCAAGGCCTCCTGGAGATGGCCGGCCTGCCTTACGTCGGCTGTGGCGTCCTCGGCTCCGCGATCGCCATGGATAAGGTCATGTCCAAGCGCATCTTCCGCGAGCAGGGCCTGCCCATCGTCCCCTATGCCTGGTTCAAAGCCAGCGACTGGTCGGCAGGCCAGCAAGCCGAAGTCGAACAAACATGCGGCTACCCCTGCTTCGTCAAGCCGGCGAACCTCGGTTCGAGCCTCGGCGTCTCAAAAGTGCACGACCAGGACGAGCTTGGCAAGGCCGTCCAGAAGGCCGCCCGTTTCGACACCAAGATCGTCGTCGAGCGCGCCGTCCCTGCGGCCCGCGAGATCGAGGTTGCCGTGCTCGGCAACGACCATCCCCAGGCGTCAATTCCCGGGGAGATCGTTCCTAGCCGCGAGTTCTACGACTACGCCGCCAAATACCTCGACGGGACATCTGACCTGCTCATCCCCGCGCCCCTAGAGCCGGAACTGGTCGAGCGTATCCAGACGAGTGCCATCACAGCCTTTCAGGCCCTCGACTGCAGCGGCCTGGCGCGGGTCGACTTCCTGCTCAGCCGCGCCACGGGCGAGCTGTTCCTCAATGAGCTGAACACCATGCCCGGCTTCACCGCCATCTCTATGTACCCCAAGCTGTGGGAGGCCAGCGGCGTGCCGCCAGACCAGCTCGTGGACCGACTGATCGAGCTCGCGCTGGAGCGTCACGCCCAGCGCTCGAAGCTGTCTACCGCCTCAGATTAGGAGCGCCAGCAGCTTCGCCAGCCCGATGCTCACCAGAGCGTAGATGATGATGGCGATCACCGAGAACCACTCGAACACATAGCCGTCGGCCGCCGTGTTCGGCACCACGCCATTGAACGGGAATACGAATACCCAGCTGATGGTGTAGATGACCTGAGTGAAGGCGCTCGCCGGGTTGGCGTTCAGCATCTTCAGGATGAAACGGATGGCGATGAACGCCTGGATCACGCCGAATACGTAGTAGATGACCCTCTGCGCCCGCCATACGGCCAGCTGGGTGGCAGTTGGTGGTGGGGGCGGCGCCCAGGCCAGCCCCGGCTGATTCACGTTGGCTGCCGTATCGCTGGTGCGCACCGGCTCGCGGTAGCGGTCCCCGGCCCGCTCGTGCTCGGTCCGCTGGAGCGTGCCGCTGCCGGCTGGCGGCCGGCGCCATACCCGGGTTCGTTCCGGATCGTCCATAGCGCGCCTCGTCACGCAAGAACGCTGCCAGCCGGCAGGATCCTGGCTAGATGCCCAGGAGCCCCCGGTATGCTGCCAGCGACTGCGCTGCCTGATCGTCTCCCGCCTCAGCTTGCTCCAGCCGTTCCGTAAGCAGGGCCAGCGCCCGCGGGGTGTCCAGGTCGTCGCCGAGCGCCGCGAAAAATGGATCCTCACCCGCCCCGTGCGCGCCGTCTGACGCGCTGGCCGCTTCGATCCGGCGCGCCAGCTCGTCGCACCGGCCAATCGCTTCGACCTCGAACTCCCAGCCCTCGTGATAATGGTGGCTCAGCAGATACAGCCGGATGGCCGAAGCGCTGTGCTCGCGCAGCAGGTCGCGAACGAGAATGAGGTTGCCCAGCGATTTGCTCATCTTCTCGCCGTTGAGCCGGACCATGCCGGTGTGCATCCAGAATCGGGCAAAAGGCTTGGTCCCGGTGTACAGCTCGGACTGGGCGATCTCGCTCTCATGGTGCGGGTAGATCAGGTCCGCGCCGCCGCCGTGGATGTCGATGGATTGGTCCAGGTAGCGCAGCGCCATGGCCGTGCACTCCAGGTGCCAGCCCGGACGGCCCGGACCCCAGGGCGCCGGCCAGCGCGGCTCGTCGTCGAGCGAGGGCTGCCACAGCACGAAGTCCAGCGGATCGCGCTTGCGCCGATCGTTCGGATCCCCGCCCCGCTCCGCCAGTAGCTTGGCCATCTGCTCCCGATCCAACCGACCCAACTGTCCGTAATCTGGGAACGCGGCGACGCTGAAGTACACCCAACCATCAACCACGTAGGCCGCCTGGCGCTCCAGTAGCCCTTGGACGATGGGGACCATGTCCGGCACCTCGTCGGAGGCCTTGGGCCGCACGTCCGGCGGCAGGACGCGCAGGTCCTGCATGTCCTTCAGGAACTGCGCCGTCTGCTCCTTGCCGAGCACGTGGTGGTCCATCTTGCGCTGGCGCGCCCGGTCCAGGATGCTGTCGTCGACGTCGGTGATGTTCGAGACGTAACGCACGGAGTAGCCCAGAAACCGCAGGTATCGGTGCAGTACGTCGAACACCACGTAGGTGAACGCATGGCCCGCGTGCGTCGTGTCATACGGCGTCACGCCGCAGACATACATCGTCACCGGCGACTTGCTCGGGACGAATGCTTCCTTCTGCCTGGTGAGGCTGTTGAAGAGGCGGAGCATTCAGTCAGGCATTCTAAACGCGTGGGCCGGATATTCCTGGCGAACGTCGGCGTGAATGCCCACCACCGGCTGGTCAGCCCGCTGCGTGAGGACGGCAGCTTCACGCTGGTCACCATCCCCGAAGACACCCCGGGCCTGCCCACGTATGGCGAGCTGCCGCAAATGCGAGGGAGCGTGCCCCAGCGCTTCTGGATCCGCCGCACTCATTACGACCCTGAGTTCGACACACTGACCTACGGCGACAACTGCGCCACGGCGCCCCGGGCGGCTGCCCTGAAAGCCTGCCGGCCGGGCGACTGGCTGTTCTTCATCGCCCGGCTGGTCGCGCGGGACGGACCTGTCTTTGCCCTCGTGGGCGCGCTGCACATCGAGGACGTCCTCAAAGACGTTCGGTCCCGCCCGCCCGCCCGCGCCCTGGCGCGCTTTCGGGCCAACGCCCACGTCCGCCGAGCGCTCGCCGACCCGACCTACTGGAATGGCTTCTGGGTGTTCGCCGGTGGGCCTGGCTCGGGCCTGTTCGAACGCGCCCTGGTGGTCGGCCGCGAGGAGGCGGGCCTGCTGTTCCGCAACCGCACCGGCGATGCCTGGCGGTGGCGCGACGGCCGCACCGACCTCCAGACCATCGGCTCGTATACCCGCTCCTGCCGCTGCGTGGTCGATCCGGCGCGCGATCCAGATCGCGCCGGCGAGTGGTGGGCGCTGCTGCGCGAGCGTGTAGCATTTGCCCCATGGCGATCGCACTGAAGACTGAGACCCAGCCAACCATATTCGACCTCAAAGCGCAGCTGCTGACCCAGGGCCGCACTATGGACCTGCTGGCCGCGACCGATCTGCTGCACGCGCACATCAAGGTCTATGCCGAGGGCGGCGAGAATGGCCTCCACACGCACGACCACGAGGACCACATCTTCCTTGTGCTCACGGGCGAGGCCACGTTCTACACCGGCGTGCAGGAGAAGAAGCAGGTCGTGGGCAAGTACCAGGGCATTCTACTGCCCAAGGGCGCCTACTATCGCTTTGAGAGCACCGGCAGCGAGAACCTGGTGCTGTTCCGCATCGGCGCGCAGATTCCTGGCACGCCCCACGATCGCACCAAGCCGGACGGCAGCCCCATCCCGGGTGACTCGCCGGACAACAAACAGGTGCCGGTGATCCCCATTCCGGGGAAGTACTTCCCCTCAGACCTGCGCTAGGCCAGGTCTTTCGCCAGATCCCACTGCGCGATCAGGAAGCTGTGCCGGCCGATGCGGCCGGCCAGCACCGGATCGAGCAGCCCCAGGCTCGGCGCTTGAGCCGTCTCGACCGGCCGGAAATCCTCGGCTCGCGGGCTGTAAACCACGAATGTATCGAACAGCCCGGAGTCCTTAGCGCGCCGGTAGGCCAGCACGGCCTGCGCCGGCATTGGAGCATTGAACACGCGCACGTCCTCGCTCGTCCCCGTCAGCTCCCCTAGCGCGGCCTGCAGCCCTAGCAGCAGGACCCCCGCCGTGGCCGCTGCGGCGAGCCACTCCCAGCGCATCCCGAGCACCACGCCCGCGACAACCGCGGCGACCCACGGAAGGGCCCGGACCCTTCGGTGGAGCGCCCGGGGATCCTCAACATTCCCCCAGTGCCAGCCGGCGGCGGGCTCGAACGGCTCCCAGCCGGCCGCCACCGCCCTCTGAGCGCGCTCGGTCTCCCTCAGCAGCGCCGTTTGCACCCGCCGCTGCTCGCCGGAAACCCCCGTTGCCAGAGCCTGCTCCAGCAGGGCCAACTCCTTCTCCACCTCAACCATGGTGTAATCCTAGAAAGCCGCTCTCACAGGGATTGCACAAACGAGCTGTCGAAGAAATTCTTCGGGTCCGCCGTGGCCGCCCTCGGATCGCTCGAATACTTCAACGGCACCGCGATGTCCTCCGCCGTGACGGGTGCCAGCGTCCAGGTCGGCTCATACGCCCTGTACGTCTCCTCCATCTCCGCCGCTACATCGGTCTTGGCGTATTTCCCGATGATCGCTTTGGTCCTGTCCGGATTGTTCTTGGCAAACGCTGTTGCGTCCTTCAGCGCCATGAGATACGAGCGCACGCTCTGCGGGTTGTCCTTCGTCCGCGCACGCTTCGTGCTCACCGCCGCGGCGATGCCCGGCACCATCTCCGTGGCCGTGTCCGTCACCTCGTGGAAGCCCTGGCTTCGGGCCTGCACCGTCGTAGGGGCCGGCAGAATGCCCGCCGCGGCCTGCCCGGCCACCATTGCCGCCAGCGCCGCCGTCGGGTTGGGGAAGTAGGCCCATTGCAGGTCGGTTTCCTTGACCCCGTGCTTGGTCAGAAGATCTCGCACCGCGTTGTCCGGGGCCGTGCCCCGCTGCGTGTCGGCCAGCGTCTTGCCCTTGAGGTCCTCCACTCTCTGGACCGCGCTCGTCGCGTAGAGCGAGAACTTGGGATATGACACCAGCTTGGCCAGGATGACCGCGTCCCCACCCGCGACGATGCTGTTCACGATGGATGGCGTCGACGAGAAGGGAATCTCGCCCGAGAGCAGGGCCGACGCTGCCACCGGCGCATCCATGTACTGAACGGTGACGTCGAAGCCCTGTTTGGCGAAAAAGTTCTCATCGGCCGCCACCCACAACGCGGTGAAGGCGCCGCTGTAGGCGGTGTAGGGCACGGTGAACTTGCCGCCCTGGGCGGGCTTGGCGGCCGCGTCGGCCGAGGCCGCGGGCTTGGCTGCTGCCGATGCTGGACCGGACGCAGGCGGCTTCGCGGCCGCCTCGTTGGCCGGCGGCGAGGCCTTGGCCGCGGCGCTGCTCACCGGCGACGACGAGCTGGCCGGCGTCGCCCCACCTGCGCATCCCGCCAAGAAGCCCAACGTCAAAAAACAGCAAACAAGCTTCTTCATGGTTCGAGCATCATAGACCATCCCCGCTGTACCCTCAAGGCGATGCTCATCGACTGTCATGTCCACATGTTCTCCGAGGACGAGCTGCGCGAGGCCGGCGATGCGCCGGTCGTGGCCATGCAGCGCTTTGGCCGCGACAGTGCGCCGGTGCGGCACATCGACCAAACCCTTGCTGAGATGGCCGAGGCCGGGATCGACCAGGGCGTGCTGCTGCCTATGCCCACGCCTCAGCTGGACGTGCGGCGCAACAACGACGAGATTGCCTCCTGGGTGCGCCGGGCGCAGGGCAAGCTGATCGGCTTCGGCAGCGTGAACGTCCACGATAACTTCGCCGCCGTCCAGGAGATCAAGCGCTGTGCTGAAGAGCTTGGCCTGCGCGGCCTCAAGTTCCATCCGCCGGCCCAGGCCTTCTACCCCAACGATGCCGACCTCTACCCGATCTGGGAGGCTTGCGTCCAGTACAAGCTGCCGGTCGTGATACACACCGGCACCACTTGGTGGGGCTTCAGCAAGATCAAATACGCCCGCCCGGAGACCATCGATGACGTCGCGTGCGACTTCCGCGACCTGGTCATCATCATGACCCACTGGGGCCAGCCCTGGTGGGAAGAGAACGTCGCCGTCGCCTGGCGTCACCCCAACGTCTATTTCGACATTTCCGGTTACGGCCCGCGCCAGGTGCCCGAGCGCTACCTCAAGCTGGCCAACTCCGTCCTTCAGGACAAAGTCTTGTTCGGCACCGATTACCCCGCGCTCGGCTTCAAGAAGTTCGTCGATGACTACAAGGTCATGTGCCAGTCCCTCAAGCCGGAGGTCGTCGACAAGATCAGCTCAGGGAACATCCGCAAGATCCTCGCGATCTGACCTACTGGACGATGACTTCCCCTACCATGCCGGCCTCGGCGTGCCCGGGAATGTTGCACCAGAACATGTAGGCTCCCGGCTGGCTCGGCGTTGAGAACCGGATCTCCGTCGTCTTCTGGATGGGCGTGTCCGTGGGGCTCACGTTCAGGGCGGGGCTCAGGAAGTTGTGGACGGTGTTGCCTTTGTTGGCCACCTGCAGGGTGACCTGCTCGCCCGGCTTCGCCAGGATGACGTCGGGCTGCCACTTCAGCGAGTCGGTGCCTTCGATGCTGGCTTGTCCGTTCGAAACCGTGACGGCGCCGTTAGGGCTGAACGGCCCCGGCGCGCGCTGGCCTACGACCTGGGCGCTGGGAATTGGCGCCGCCGCCTGGGCGCTCGGCTTGGCCGCGCCGCCACCAGCACTCACCGCCGGGCTCGGTTTGGCGGCGCTCGATCCCCCGCCCGTACACGCGCTGAACAGCAGTGCGCCGGCAAGCACACCCCAAAACAAACTCTTCATCATTTCGAGCTTACCGCCCACTACCTCTCCTATAATCGCTGCTGGCTTGACCACCGAATCACCCCTCACCCTGGCGGCTCTCGTGGCCTCCGGCGTGGCCCTCATCTGGTTGGTGATTCTGCAAATCCGCAGCAGCCGCCTGATACGCCGTTACAACCACCTGCTGAGCGGTGTCAGCGCCGGTAACCTCGAAGAGGTCATGTCCATGCACGTCGGCCGTATCAATCAGCACGACCGCCACCTCAGCGAGCTGGACATGGGCCTGGATGGCCTCGATCGAACCCTCCAGACCGCCATCCAGCGCGTCGGCCTGGTGCGCTTCAATCCCTTCGAGGACGTCGGCGGTGACCAAAGCTTCGCCATCGCCCTGCTGGACCAGCATGGCAACGGCCTCGTCCTCAGCAGCCTTCACAACCGCGCAGAGACGCGCGTCTACGCCAAACCCATCCAGGCCGGCCGCTCAGAGTACACCCTCTCGGCCGAAGAGCAGCAGGCGCTTGCCCAGGCCTACGGCCAGGAGATCAGGGCAGCGAGCTAAGCCGCTTCTTTGGTCGCGTACACGGGCAGGACGTAGTCGCCGCGGCGGCGCTCTTCGCGCCAGGCCTCCGAACCCGGTTTCCCACGGGTCTCGTCGACGACGTCGTCCTCAGCAAGTTCGTGAAATGGATGCTGATCCGCGTCGTTAAAGATCCCCATGTGTCCTCCCGTTTCTGGTGTGCCTCTATCTTCCTACCGCGGAACCAAAAAGTCCAATATCTATTTCCGATTGAGATCATTGTCTCGAATCAATGATCTTCTGGTAGAGGTCGTAGGTTTGTCGGGCGACCTGCTCTTGCGTGAAACGCTCCAGCACCCGCGCGCGGCCCCGTTCCGCCAGCTCGCGGCGTTTCTCGGGGGCGTCGTACAGCTCGCGTAAGGCCTCTGCCAGCGCCCGTGCATCGCCCTCGGGCGCCACCAGCCCGGCGTCCCCCAGCACGTGCGGGATCTCCCCGCTGTCGGAGCCCACCACGGCTACTCCGCAGGCCATGGCCTCCACGGCCGCCCGCCCAAATTGCTCTTTCCAGGCTGGTGTCGTCAGCGAGGGCAGCGCCAGGCAGTCCATCCGCCGGTACACGTCCGGCATGGCGGTTGACCCCGCCGCGGTGATGGTGAGGCGATCGGCCCAGCCGGCGGCCGCGGCTCGAGCCCGCAGCCCGGCTTCCAGAGGGCCGCTGCCCACCAGCAGCAGGCGGCAGTCGGGCGGCAGCTGCTCGAACGCCTCGCACAGCACCCGCAGCCCCTTCTGCTCCACCAACCGGCCTGAGTAGCCGATCACGAATCCCTCGTGCGGGCTCGATGGTCCCGGCTTGAACAGCTCGGGATCCACTCCGAACTGCGGGATGACCCGGATCTCGCGCTCGAAGCCGCGCTGGCGCTGGATCGTCGCCGCCTCCTCGTTGCCGGCGATGCACGCGTCGGCGTGCCGCAGCACGTAGCCCTCCATCCCGGAGAACGGCCAGGGATAACGCCGGTCAAGATTCTGCCAGGTGAAGAAGACGCTCCGTGCCCGGTAGCGCTGAGCTAACCGCAGCGCCTGGAACGTGGACACGTTATAGGCCTCTTCGTCGATATGGACCAGCTCGGGCCGGAACTGCGCGAACCGGCGCCGCAGGAGCGGGTAGAAATGGAGGTGAAAGTGGCCGTTGAGGGCCATCGGCTCGACAGCCAGCTCGTAGCCGCTGGTATACGTTCGCTCCAGCCGCTGGGGCTTGCCTTCCAGAATCCAGAGCGGCGGGACGGCGACCAGCAGCTCTAACCCTGGCAGCTTGGCCAGCTCCTCGCATTTCTTCTGGTAGGCGCCCACCACCAGCGCCTTGGAGATCATCAGAACCCGCATTCAGCGGGCTAGAACAGTTGCGCCGACGCCAGCCTCGCTCCTTCCACCATCGCCCCGAGCTTGGCCCAGGCGATCTCGGCATCGACCTGTGCGTCGCCTACGAACGTCCCGAAGCCGCAGTCCGTGCCGGCGATGACGTTCTCCGGCCCGACGACCGAGGCGAACCGCGCCAGGCGCTGCGCCACGAGTTCGGGATGCTCGATGTAGTTGGTGCAGGAGTCGAGCACGCCCGGGATGAGGATCTTGCCCTCTGGCAGGTTGATCTTTTCGAAGAGCTTCCATTCGTGCGCGTGCCGCGGATTGGCCGCCTCGAAGGAGATCGCCTGCACGTTGGCGCTCAGCGCGACGTCGATGATGTCCTCGAGCGGCACGTCGTGCACATGCGGCCCCTCGTAGTTGCCCCAGCACAAATGAAGGCGCAGCTGCTCCGGCGGCAGCCCGGCCGTGGCCTGGTTCAGGGCGTCCACGTGCATGAAAGCCACCTTTCGCCAGTCTTCCAGGCCGAGCTCTGCGAACTCGCTGTTGCCGCGCCCGGATGCCAGGTCGGGGCAGTCGAGCTGGAGCACGAAACCGGCCTCGACGATGGCCTGGTACTCGTATTTCATGGCTTCGGCTAGGGCGTAGACGTAGGCCTCGTGGCTCGGATAGTACGTGTTGCCCATGAACCGGGCGATCTGGCCCGGTGAGACGGCCGTCATGAACACGTCCTCGGGCCCGCTGCCGTCGAGCGCCGCCTTCAGGTTGTCGATGTCGCGCTGCACCGCCTGTGGATCCTTGACACTGATCGGCCCATTGCAGGCGGGGAACTTGATCTCGGCCCTGTTCAGCGCACCGGGCGCCACGTAGCCGGGAAACAGCTGCTCATCCTTGATGCGCCGCATAGGCATGACGCTTTCGCCCTCGAAGCCGTTCAATCGGTCCTTGACGTAGGTCGAGTACGAGGGCTTGCTGACCTCGCCGTCGTTAACGACGTCGATGCCCGCCTCGATTTGCCGCCGGACGATGTCCACCGTGGCGGTCCGGATGCGCTCCTCCAGGGCGGCTTCCTCGTCGAGCCTGCCGGCCTCGCGCGCCAGCATCATCTCCACCAGATCCTTCGGCCGGGGCAGGCTGCCGGTGTGAGTGGTCAGTATCCGGCCGGCGCTGCGCTTCACCAGCCCATGGTACTAGCGCTGCGGCGGCAGCGTGCGGAGTCCGTAACCGCCCGGCGCCGGTGATTGCAGCGCCGAGATGATGGCCTTCGCCTGGGCCGTCAGCCGGTTCGCGGTGTACTGTGTCGCCTGGTGCGCGGTTACCGCCGCCTGCAGCTGGCTTACGAAGGCGTTCATGTCCGCTATCGCGGCCTCACTCTTGCCGGCCCGGGCGGCCTGCTTCGCGTTGGCTACGTCCACCTCGAGCTGCGTGCGCACGCGCTGGCCCATGAATGGCGCCGCCGAGACCTCGTTCCACAGCCGGTCGAACAGGGTGTCGAGAGCGGTGGTGCCGGCAGAAGGCGCACTGCTGGAGGGTGGCGCGGGAGCCGCCCCTGGATTGGCGTATTGCGTTGCGCTGCTCGGCGCTGGACTGGGGTTGGCCGCCGCGCTGGCCGCGGCGCTGGCCGAGGCCCTGGGGGTAGGCAGGCTGGCTGCCGCGGCGGTCGCCGCCGCCGGCGGGTTCACCGCTAGCTGCACGTCGCGCGGGCCCGGCTTTCCCTTCTTCTCGGCCACCAGCGACACGCGGTCGACGACGTTCGAGGCCACCACCTCGGCCTGGACCAGCTTGTCCTGAACCGCCGGCCGCCCGGCCGAGTTCACCGCCCGCGCCTCCAGTTCAGTAGCCTGCGAGGCTACGCGGGCCTGAACCTTATCAAGCAGGGCGGCGCTCGGATCGGGCAGCGTCTGAACTGCCGCGCTGACCTTCAGCAGCGCGGCGCCGTAGTCGTTGGTCAAGCGGTCCAGCCGGATCTCGTCCAGGTCGGGCGCGGTAGCGGCGATCTCCGCGGCTCGCCGGTCCGCCAGGTCCAGGTAGGTGATCGCTTTCGCTTCGTCCGACGTCGCCATCGCGACTTGCACCTGTTCCACCGCTCGCTTCACGGGGTACAGCCGGTCGTCGGGCAGAGCGCTCGCCGACGCGTAGCTCACGCCGAAGGTCAGTCCGCCGCCGGCGATAACCACCGCGGACACACGGCTGGCCCACCCCGGCAATCCGTGGATCGGCTCGAAGACTGGCTCCCACCAGCGCCGGCGGCGCTTCGACTCCTGGATATGCTGCAGCAGCCGCATGCGGGCGCGATGGCGGAACTCGGGATCAGGCTTGTAGCGCGGCAGCGCCTGCAGGTCGTCAGCCAGATCCGTCAGCAGCGTCAGCGTGTCTTTCAGATCTGGCCGCCGCTCAATGGCTTCCTGTCGGGTCAGCTCTCCAGAGAGCACTTGCTCCAGGATCTCCTCCGGCTCGGACATCGCACGTCGCTCGCGCTCTCAGCTCGTGGCGCGCGCCGGCCGGCGCTCCAGCCCGTAGCGCTCGTCCTGCAAGATGCGCTGCAGCGCCAGCAGGGCCCGGTATTGCAGAGCGCGGATGGCGCCCTCCTTCTTGCCCATGGTGGCGCTGATCTCGGTGTTGTCCATGCCGTCGATGAACTTCAGCAGGATGACCTGCTGCTGCTCGTCGGTCAGCCGGCGAATAGCGCTCATCAGCAGCTGCGCCGTGGCGCGCCGCTGCGCGAAATCCTCGGGATCGCCCTCGTGTGCGATGGCGCTGATGACTTCGCTCAGATCGCTGTTGCTCTTGCGGGTGCGGTAGTGGTCGATAACCACGTTGCGCGCCACCTTGAACAGCCACGCGGCAAATGGCTTGCCCTCGAAGCGGAAGCGGCGGATGGCCTCCCAGGCCTTGATGAAGACCTGCTCAGTCAGGTCCTCGGCATCGACCGAGTGGCCGGTCTTGTAGTAGATGTAGTTGTAGATGCGGTCGACGTACAGCTGGTAGAGCTGGCCGAACGCCTCGCCGCTGCCGTGTGACGCTCGGGCTACCAGGTCCCCGATGCGATCGGCCTTCTCCTCGTTTGCGGGGACGGCGAACTTGGCCCCCCTCAGGGCCATGGCCTCGAGCATGCCCCTTGCAACGACGTGCCGGGGCCTTTGTTACGATGGCTCGGGGCGGACTTCACCCGACCGCTCCCATCGGGCGCACATTCTAGCACGCTGCCACGTTACTAGGATCTTATCGGGTCTGAAGCAGGACCCCTTGGCGGCGCCGGGCCATCAACCATACACTCAGAGTTGATGACGCGACACCTGGCCGCTGGCTTCCTGGGAGCGCTGCTGGTGCTGTCGACGTCGCTCCCGGCCTACGCCGCCTTCGAGTTGGTCGACCCGTCGCAGGCGCCCGCCGCCGCGGCCACTTCCATTCCATCCGCCGCCAGCGTGGGGCCGATGTCCTACATCAGCCAGACGCTGAACAACTGTGGGCCGGCGTCAGTGGCCGAGGTGCTCGACTATTGGGGCATCCACCGCACCCAGGGCCAGGTCCAGGCCGTGCTCCGGGCCGACGGCAACCCCAACGGCATGGCGCCGTTCGGCATCCCGGCGTATGCGCGCTCGCTCGGGATGAGCGCATTCATGGGTACCGGCGGCAACCAGCAGCTGATCAAGTCGCTCATCGCCGGCGGCTTCCCAGTCATCGTCGGCCAATGGGTCAGCCTCTCGGACCATTACGGGCACTACCGGCCCGTCGGCGCCTACGACGACGCCCGCGGCGTGTTCATCTCGAGCGATTCCTATCTCGGGCCCAACCACGTTATCGGCTACGGCGAGTTCGACAAGTTGTGGGCCAGCTCCAACAGCCGCTTCTACGTTATCTACCCGCCTGCGCGGGAGCAGGCGCTCCAGAACATCTTCGCCGGCGTTGGGTATGACCCGATGTCGGCCTACCAGGCGGACATCGCCATCCAGCAGGCCCGGCTGCAAGGGGGCCAGATCAACGGCCCGCAAGGCTGGGGCTTCCGCCGCGGCTACAGCGCGCTCTCGATGGCCTGGGACAGCCTGCAGCTGGGCGATGCAGTGGCGGCCCAGCAAGCCCTCGACTGGGCGCGGGCACAGGGCGTGTCGCCGGTTATCAGCGGCTGGATCGCGGACGAGCTCAAGCTCCGGCAGAGCGCTGCCAGAACCGCCGCCTAGCTCTGGGGCTCGGCTTCAGCCGCCGGCCGGTCGGTCCAGCGCGGCTTGGTCTGCTCCACCTGCTGGGGCTGCATCTCCAGCTCCGTCTCGTCCGGCCGCAGGCCCAGCGGGGTGCCGTCCTCGGCCAGGTCCAGCAGGAAATGCGCGCCGGCGCGGTCCAGACCTTGCTCGCGAAACAGGCTCAGCGGCATGACCTTGCGCTGCCAGCCCTCCTCGCCGCGGATGTAGACCCAGGCCAGCTCGTCATCATCGTCCAGCGACTCTACGTAGCCGCTGACGGTGCCCGCCACGCTGCTTGGTTCCGCCAACGAGGCCACATCCGCTACCTCACCGGCCTCGTCGAGGCTCAGCTCGAAACGCTGGCCTGGCTGGTACACGTCCTGGCTGTCGAACATCTCGAATGGGAACGCCTCGCGGCGTCCATCGTCGAGCTCGACCAGGATGGAGTCGGCGTCGTAGTCAACCTCGACGACCGTCCCGCGTAGGAGCGCCGTCTCGCTAGCTGCGCGCTGCTCGGCCACGTTTGCATGCTAGCGCAGGGTACGTGCCAATTCATGAGGGAAAGCACCTAAATTTCGCCCCTACAATTGGCCGGTGTCCCAACCAAAAGTGCTGTACACCGATGCCGGCCGGCTCGGCATCGCAGAGGCCAAGCCGATCTACGACGCGGCCGGCGTGCGGCTTGAGCTGCTAGGCCTGGATCACCAGAACCTCGATTGGCCGCGCTATCTCGCCGCCGCCGCTGACGCCGACGCCATCGTCACCCACCGCGCACCGGTCAACCGGCAGGTCGTGGAAGCCGCGCCGAAATTGAAGATCGCCCTGCGTCATGGCGTCGGCTACGAGGAGCTGGACCTCGATGCGCTGGCCGAGCGTGGCATCCCGGCTTGCAACGTGCCCGACTATGGCTCGGAAGAGGTGGCCATGCACGCCCTGAGCATGCTCCTGGCGCTGCGCCGGCAGCTCTTCCCGCTCGACCGCTCCGTGCGCGCTGGCCAGTGGACCCACCTGCCGCAGGACCGGCGCATCCACCGCCTCTCCGCCCAGACCGCTGGAATCATCGGCCTGGGCCGTATCGGCTCCGCCTTCGCCGCGCGGGCTAAATCCATTTTCGGCCGGGTTATCGCTTGCGATCCCTACATCGAGAATGCCCGGTTCGGGGAGTTGGGCGTCGAGCGCGTGGGGTTGGAGCGGCTCCTCCGCGAAGCGGACGTGGTCACCTTGCACGTGCCGGCCACCTCGGAGACCCGCCATCTCATTGGTGAGGCCCAGCTGCGGCTGATGAAGCCCAATGCCGTGCTGGCCAACACCGCGCGGGGACCGGTGGTCGACCAGCTCGCCCTCGCCAGAGCTCTCCAGGAAGGCTGGATCGAGGGCGCCGCCTGCGACGTGTGGGAGCACGAGCCCCCGCAGCTCGACCACCCGCTGTTCCAGTGCGCCAACTTTATTGCCAGCTCACACTCGGCCTGGTACTCCGAAGAAGGCCTCGAAGACATGCAGCTCAAGGCTGCCCAGGAGGTCCTGCGCGTGCTGGCCGGCGAACCGCCGCGGTACGCGGTCAACGAGTGGCAGAAGGCCCGCCAGCCAGTCTAGCCGCTCAACGCACCTCGGCTGGCTGCCGATGATCAAACGTGGCCTGGTTGGCGCTGCTGCTCGGCATCACCGTCCTGGCGGCCTGTTTCCTGTGGCCGCGCGAGATCGGTCGCGAGGACGGCCCCTTGCTGAACGTGCGGCTCCCTCGGCCCGATCTGGAGCAGTTGGGGCTTCGCATACACCTCCGGACCAAGCGACAGCCCTCCGCTGCGCGGCCCCGCACGGCTGCCGCGCCTCCCGCCGCCGAGCCGCCGCCGGCGATGGGCGCCGCTCAGCCCGTCCTAACCGATCTCGGCGGCGATCCGCTCTAAGTCCTAGCCCAGCGGGAACGCCTCCAGCACGCTGTAGATCGGCCCGCTCGGGCGCAGATCGGACCGCATCAAGCGCAGCTCGCCCACATGTACAGTCCCGAAGCGCTCATGCTCAAGCCGCCGGCCCAAGCCCTCGATGTCCCGGGCCGGCGGTGCCTTGAACCGGGCCAGCGTCAGGTGCGGCGAGAAGGGCCGGCTCTCCGCCTTGAAGCCCAGCGCGTTGAGCTCGGCCTCGACTGTCGCCTGGAGCTCCCGCAGCGGCGCTGCGCCCGTGCCGGTGCCCATCCACAGCACGCGAGCGCCCCGCCAGCGAGGAAACGCCCCCACACCCTGGAAGCTCAGGTCGAACGGCTTGCCCGCCCCGGCCGCCCTTCCGCAGGCCACTGCGATCTCGGGCAGCCGCTCCTCGGCCACATAACCGAGGAATTTGAGCGTGATGTGGCACAGGGCCGGGTCCACCCATTTGGCTCCGCTTGCCGCTGGTCGGAACGCTTCCTGGACGCGCGCCACCTGGCGCCGCAGCCGCTCGTCCACATCTACCGCTACGAACGCCCGGACGCTACCCGCCAACCTGAATCCCGAAGAGGCCCAGCACCGTCACCACCACGAATCCCGCCGACATGACGCTGATGGCCGCGGCGGTGCCGTAGGCGAACACATTGCGGATAGGCCCGTTGACGTGCTCGCCCATGATCTCCCGGTCGTTGGCCAGGCGCACTGTGGTGATTAGCGCCACCGGCAGCAGCACGCCATTCAGCACCTGGGTGATGATCAGCAGCCGGATGACCGGGATGCCCGGAATCATGGCCACCAATGCGCCGAAGGCGATCAGCCCGGTGTACAGCCCAAGGAACGCCGGCGCCTCGCCGAAGCTGCGCGACACGCCACGCTCCAGGCCGAGGGCTTCCGTGACCGAGTAGGTGGTCGCCAGCGGCACCACCGCCGCCGCCAGCACCGACGCCCCGAACAGTCCGACCGCGAACAGCGCGCCAGCCCACTCGCCGGCCACCGGCTCCAGGGCTTGGGCCGCGTCCTGGGCGGTCTGAACGTCGATGTGCCGCACGAACAGCGTGGCCCCCGTGGCGACGATCACGAAAGCCGCGATCAGGTCGGCGAAAATGGCTCCGGCGTACGCGTCGGCCCGCTGGAACTTGTAGTCCTCCGGTGGCACGCCCTTCTCCGCCACGGCCGACTGGATGTACAGCTGCATGTACGGCGTGAGCGTCGTGCCCACCGTGGCCACGAACAGGATCAGGTACCCGGCGTCGAGATGGAAGCTGGGCACCACCAGGCGCCTCCCAACCTCCAGCCAGTTGGGCTTGGCTAGTACGGCGGCCAGCGGATAGGCGAAGAAGGCCAGCGTCATCACCAGGAACACGGCCTCCACGCGCTTGTAGCTGCCCTTGACTACCAGCCACCACACCACGAACGCCATGACGGCGATCGCCGGCCAGCGCGGGATGTTGAACAGCTCGGCGGCGGCGCCGATGCCGGCGAACTCGGACACGATCAGCACGCTGTTCGCGACCAGCAGCGAGAGCATCACGAACATCGTCCAGCGGATGGTGAAGCGCTCGCGCACCAGGTCCGAGAAGCCCTTGCCCGTGACGGCGCCCATCCGGGCGGCCATCTCCTGGGCCACGGCCAGGCTGATGGTGATGACCAGCAGCATCCACAGCATGTCGTAGCCGTACTTGGCGCCGTCCGAGGAGTAGGTGGCGATGCCGCTGGCGTCGTTACCGGCGTTGGCCGCTATCAGCCCCGGCCCGAGTATCGAGAGGTACACGATCAGGCCGCGGCGCGGCCGGATCGGGAGGAGATCGAGCGCCCGCCGCGCAGCTGAGCGGGCCGGCTGCGGCCGCGGGCTAGCCACCGGCCCAGCCGGGATCTTCGACCAGGCGCACGCTCGGATCCGTCACTGGCTCGCCCCTGAGCTCCGCCAGCGGCACCTGTACGAAGGGCCGCTCACCCATACGGGGATGCGGCAGCGTCAGCTCGGCGGTGGCCCGCTGCTCGCCCGCGTAGAGCAGCAGGTCAACGTCGATCTCGCGTGGGCCGAACCGGGCCCGCTGGCGCCGTCCCTGCTCCCGCTCGACCTCCTTGGCCGCGAGCAGCAGATCCTCCGGGCTGAGGTCCGTCTCGGCCTCGACTACTGCGTTGAGGAAGGGCGGCTGCTGGCGCACGTACATAGGCTCGGTCTCGTACAACGACGATACCCTCCGGAGCCGCACGCCGCGCCCTTGCAGCGCCTTCAGCGCACGTCTGAGCTGATCGCGCCGGTCGCCCACGTTGGCGCCCAGCCCGAGATACACCTTGGCGATTGGGCCTACCCTCGCACGATCGCGTCCGCCACCTGCACCACGCGGGCGATGGGCCGCACGTCGTGGACCCGCACTGCCGCCGCGCCGCCGGCGATGGCGATGGCTGCAGCCGCCGCGGTCCCTTCTACCCGGTCCTGCTCGGCCGTGCCCAGGAGCCGCCCCAGGAAGCGCTTGCGCGATGGTCCGACCAGCACCGGGTAGCCTAGGCCAGTCAGCTCCGGCAGACGCCGCAGCAGCTCCAGGTTGTGCTCGCCCGTCTTGCCGAAGCCCAGGCCTGGATCGAGGATGATGTGCTCCTTGGGCACCCCGTGCGCCTCGGCTCGCGCTGCCGCTTCGAGCAGCTCATCCCGCACCTCCGCCACCAGGTCGCGGTATTCCGATCCGTGCCGGTTATGCATGATCACAAAGGCCAGGCCGTGCTTGGCTGCGATCTCGGCCATGCTGCCGTCGTCCCACACGCCCTCTACATCGTTGAGCCAGATTGCGCCGGCGGCTACCGCTTCTCGGGCTACCTCCGGCTTGCGTGTGTCGATGGAGATCGGCGTCCCCGGCAGCTCAGCTCGCAGGCGCTCCAGGACCGGTAAGACGCGCCTCAGCTCCTCCCCAGCCGGGACCGGCTGGTAGCCGGGCCGCCAGTAGGCCGTCGATTCGCCGCCCACGTCGAGCACGTCCGCGCCGTCGCGCACCATCTCCCTGGCCCGATTCACCAGCTCGTCCACCTCCAGCAGCCCATCGCCCGAGAACGAGTCCGGCGTGACGTTGAGGATACCCATGACGCACGTCCGCTGCCCCCAGGGGAACGGGGCGCTCACCCGAGGACGCGGATCTCGTCGACCAGCTGGACGGTGCGCAGGTCACGCTCCAGCACGTGGCTGAGATGGCGCCGCATGGCCGTTTCCACCTCGCGCAGGGCCACGCTGCTGAGCCGCAGCCGGCTGGCCAGCGCGTAGTCGCCGTCCTGCAGCAGCCGCAGCACCTTGATGGCGTCCACGGATACCGGCAACAGGCCGGCATGGCCGGCTGCGCAATGCGGGCAGAGCACGCCGCCCGAGGGCGCGTGGAAGTAGTTCTCCACCGGCGACAGCCGGTCGCGGCAGAGCGTGCAGCAGCGCAGCTCCGGCCGGAACCCTGTGTGCTCCAGCAGCTGCGCCTCGAAGAACCGCACCGCCAGCTCAGCCCCGAAGCCATCCATGCCGCCTGGGGCCATACCGCCCTGCTCCGCCGCCTCAGCGTCAGCCCCGGGCACGTCCGCGGCTGGGCCACCACTGAACGCCGGGTCTAATCCCGCCGAGGCGCTGTCGACGTCGGGGGCGACGGCATACTCGGCGCGAGTCTCGGCCACCGCCATTGCCGGCGAGTCCACGCTGTCCAGCCGCCGCAGCGCTTCCAGGAGCGCCCGCCACAGCCCCGGGTTCTCCAGCCGTTCCTCGCTGAAGTGGTTCGCCAGCTCCACCACGTGCAGGCCGAGCGCGGCCCGCCACAGGTCCTCGCGCAACCGCTCGTGGCTGTGGATGAGCTGGCTCTGCGTCACGATGTCGAGATTCCGGCCGCTGGCCAGGAATAGGTAGGTGTGCGTGAACAGCTCGATGTGGCCCGACAACCGGCTCGTCGTCCGGCGGGCCCCTTTGGCAATGGCCCGAACTTTGCCCAGTCCCGGCGTGAACAGCGTCAGCAGCCGATCGGCTTCGCCGAAGTCGCGCCGGTCCAAGACGATGGCTTCGGTCTTGTACAGCCGGAATCCTTCAGGCATGGCCGTTCGAAGGCGGGACATCGGCCGGCCTGCCCTGGCCGTCCTGCTCTGACGGCGGGTGCTTCGTCACCCGCACTTTCTTGATCCGCCGGCCGACCGTGGACACTACGCAGAAGCTCACGTTGTCGACTTCGAACTGGTCGCCACTGACCGGCATTTTGCCCAGGTGCGAGTACACGTAGCCGCCCAGCGTGTCCACGTCCTCGGCCTCGAGATCCATCTCCAGCCAGCGATTCACGTCGTCCATGTGCACTAACGCGTTGAACACTGCTTCGTTCTCGCTGACTTTCTCGATCGGCTCTTCCTCGGCGTCGAATTCGTCCTGGATCTCGCCGACGATCTCCTCCAGGATGTCTTCGATGGTCACGATGCCTGCCGTCCCGCCGTACTCGTCCACGACGATGGCCATCTGTACCCGGCTTTTCTGGAGCTCCCGCAGCAGCTCGTCCACTTTCTTCGACTCCGGCACGAAATAGGCCGGGCGGAACGTCTCGCGCAACGGCACGTCCGTCTGGCCCTCGCGCAGGTACTTGAAGAGGTCGCGGTCGAACACGGTGCCCACGATGTTGTCGACGTTCTCCTCGTATACCGGTATCCGCGAGTGGCCTACCTGCAGCATCAGGTCCACCACTTCTTGAATCGGCGTATTGACCTCCACCGCTTTGACGTCCACCCGCGGCACCATGATCTCCCGCGCGGTGGTGTCGCCGAACTCGAAGATGCTGTGGATCATCTGCTCCTCGGACTCTTCGATGACCCCTTCCTCTTCGGCCGTGCCCACCAGGAACCGGATCTCCTCCTCGGTCACGAACGGGCTCTTGGGTGCGGCCTGGTCGCCAAAAAGGCGCAGGAACACCGGCGGAATGGCGCTGAGCAGCCGGTTCAGCCAGCCCAGCATCCAGGTCACCGCTCGGACTGGGCCTGCCAGGTGCAACGCCAGCGTTTCAGCGTGGCGAATGGCGATCGTCTTGGGCGTGATCTCGCAGAAGATCAGCAGGAAGGCCGTCAGTGCGGCCGTGGTGATCGCCTCCGCGTTGCTGAACTCGGCCAGCTTGACTGTGAGCAGTGCCGTCAATGTCGACGCGACGATCACCGCCACGTTGTTGAGGACCAGAATGGTCGAGAGGAAATCGCCCGGGTTGGCCAGCATCTGCTGGAGCTGCTGGGCGGAGCGATTGCCTTCCTCCGCCAGGTGCCTGATTCGCAGCCGTCCCATCGACGTCAGGGCGGTCTCGGACATAGCGGCGAAGAAGGCCAGGAACAGGCAGATCCCGAGAACAAGGAACTGCCACCATGTACTGTCAGAGTCCAACTACGGCGCGCGGCGCCAGGCGCTCCTCCTCAATTAAACAACTCGCTTACGGAGCGATTCTCGTGGATGCGGGCGACCGCGTCTGCCAGGAGTGGAGCCACCGTCAGCAGCGTGATCTTACTGTTGAGCTGCCCCTTGTCCACGGGGATTGTGTTGGTTGTGATCAAGCTCTTGAGCGGCGAGCGGTGGATCAGCTCCACGGCGTCGCCCGCGAATATCGGGTGCGTTGCGCAAGCGTAGACCTCATATGCCCCCCGCTTGCACACGGCCTCCACGGCCTCGACCAGCGTGCTGCCGGTTGAGATCATGTCGTCCACGATGACCGCGCACTTGCCGCGCACGTCGCCCACCATGTCGATGACTTCCGTTACGTCCGTGCCCGGCCGGGTCTTGGAGATGATGGCCATCTCCGAGCCGATCCTCGCCCGGAAATCGTTGGCCCGGGCCACACCCCCGGCATCCGGCGAGACGACCACCACCTCGCGCTCGGTCCGGATCTTCTGGAACGCGCTCGACAGCAGCGGCGCCGCCCGGAGATGGTCCACCGGGATATCGAAGAAGCCCTCGATGGCCGGTGCGTGCAGGTCGATGGTCAGAACGCGGTCGGCCCCCACGGTCTCGATCAGCTTGGCGATGACCTTAGCCGAGATGGGCTCGCGGCCGGCCATCTTCTTCTCCTGCTTGGCGTAGGCGAAGTACGGGATCACTGCCGTCACCCTGGCTGCCGACGCCCGCCGCAGCGCGTCGATCATCAGGAACAGCTCGATGATGTGATGGTCCACCGGCGAGCACAACGACTGGACCACGAAGACGTCCGCGCCGCGCACGTTCTCCTCGATCTGCACGCGCGTTTCCTCGTTCCGGAACTGCGTCACCAGCGCGGGCGTGAGGGACAGCCCCAGCAGCTCGCAGATCTCCCTGGCCAGCGCCGGGTGCGAGGTGCCGGACACGATCATCGCCTGCCCGGCGGAGTGCTTGATCGGTGCGCGCTCAGCGCCCATGCTTCGCCGCTCCTTTGCGCACCTTGCGGATTTCGCGCGCCGGGACGCCTACGACTAGAGTGTCGGCTGGCACGTCCCGCGTGACTACCGCCCCCGATCCAGTCATAGCGCCGGGCCCGAGACTGACTGGTGCAACGAGGAGCGTATCAGACCCCGTTGACGCGTCATCGCCGATGACGGTGCGGCTCTTCTGCCCGGTCTCGCTGTTGTAGTTGCAGGTAATCGTCCCGGCTCCTATATTGACGCGCTGGCCGACCTGCGCGTCGCCGGTGTAGCTGAAATGATGAATCTGGGTTCCGCTGCCCACCCGCGCGTTCTTGATCTCGACGTAGTTCCCCAGGCGGGCGCCAGTTTCGATGGTGGCGCCCGGGCGCAGGTGCGAGAACGGGCCGATGGCCACTTCGTCCTCCACCACCGCCTCCTCCAACACCGACTCGCGCACCTCACATCGGGCGCCGATGCGCGAGTCGCGGATCCGGCTGCCGGGGCCGATGATCGAGCCCTCACCTATCTCGGAGCGCTCGATCATCGTGTTCGGATACAGGATCGTGTCGCGGCCGACGTGTGTGGCCGCGTCGAGGAAAACCGACCGCGGGTCGATGAAAGTCACGCCTTCGTCCATCAGGCGAGCTCGTAGCCGGTCCTGCATAACCCGTTCCGCATCGGCCAGCGCCTGCCGCGTATCCACACCCACGCAAGACGCTAGTGAGCTGGCGTGCACAATGCACACCTTTTCGGCGCGTTCGACGAGCTCGGTGATGTAGTACTCGCCCTTCTTGGGACTCTGGGTCAGCGTGGGGAGCTGCTGTGCCAGCCACCCCGCTTTGAAACAGTAGATGCCGGCATTCACTTCTTTCAGCGCTCGCTCCTCCGGGCTGGCGTCGGCCCATTCCACGATCCGCGCCCGCCCGTTTGCCCGGGCCACGCGCCCCAGCTTCCCGGGATCCTCCACCTCGGCCGCTAGGAAGCTCACCTGCGCCTTGGTCCTGCCGTGCTCTCTGAGTAGCGCCCGCAGGCTGTCCGCCTCGATTAGCGGCGCGTCGCCATTCAGCACCAGCACGTCGCCCGCGGCTGCAAGCCGTGGCAGCGCCTGTTGCAGCGCGTGCCCGCTGCCGAGCTGCGGCCTCTGCTCCACGAGCTCCACCGATCGGCCTGAAAAGTGCTCCTCCATGCGCTCCATGCCGTGGCCGGCAATCACCATGACCTTCGTCGCGCCCGCCGCGCGGGCGGCGTCGATCACGTAGTCGACCATCGCCTTGCCCGCCACGCGGTGCAGCACCTTGGGCAGCGCCGACTTCATGCGTGTGCCCTGCCCCGCTGCCAAAACGACGGCTGTCACTTCAGCGCATTGTCAAGGAAGGGCAGGACGTGATCCCAGTACGCTTTCGGGCTTGCCTGGAAGGACTTCACGTGGTCCGCGCCCGCCACGAGCCACAGCTGCGCCACGCCGTTGCGAGCCGCCGCCCGCAGCTCCTGGCTGTTCCGGTAGGGCACCTGCTGGTCCTCCAGGCCATGGATGAACAGCAGCGGAGCGTGGATCTTGGGCACGGCCCGGATGGGCGCCGCCAGCCTGGGATCGACGCCCGTGATCGCCGGCTCAATGGCCAGGATCAGCGGCGTAAACGGGAACCGCGGCAGGTGGCTCCAGATGTGCAGGTTCTCTCCCAAGAACGGGTACAGGTCGGCGAAGGCGCTATCGGAGATGACCGCCTCCACGCTCGGCTCCTGGCTGGCCGCCAGGAGGGCCGTCGCGCCTCCCATCGAGTACCCCAGCAGCCCGATATGCTGCCCCGGCCGGCCAAGGCTCTTGACGTAAGCGATCGCTCCCAGCACGTCCCTTTGCTCGTAGGCGCCGATCGTCGTCAGGCTGCCCTCGGACTGGCCGGCGTTGCGCAGGTCGAAGGTAAGGAAGTTGTAGCCGTGGTCGACCAGCCCGCGGGCTACATCCAGCGCTGGGACGCTCTTTTGAAGGCGGTTGTCCCGGTAGCCGTGGACCATGATCACCGTGCGCTCCGATCCGGCGTCCAGAAACCAGCCGGACAGCTTGAGGCGATCGACGGCGCTCTCGAATTGCACGTCCTCGTGGGCGAACCCCTCGGGCAGGACGTCGACAGCCTTCCTTGCCGGGTGCGTCAGGCTCCAACCCACGTACGCGCTGATCGCGCCGCACACCGTCACTGCTATTGCCACGAGGGCTATCACCCGCCCCACAAGGTGCCACGGCCAGGTCCCCGCCCCCCTGCCCGCCACGGGCAGCGTTCCGGCCGTGGACGCGCCGGCCAAGGCGGGCAGCCGCTTCATGCGGCAGCGATCATAACAACGGAGCGGGCGAACCGCGGCGTGCTGGAGTAGCATACTTGGCCCATGGTGGTCGTGGGTCCACTACTCACGCCGGTGCGCCGCGTCAGCTCGCCGTCAGCGCGATCCGGCTGAACTCGGCCACCCCGGTCGTCGGCTTGCCCGGTGCCCCGAGGCGCAGTTGCGCCTGGCAATTCGCCGTGTTCGCCGGCACCGTTCCCTGGGCGCGGACCTCGGTCCACGACGTATTGCCTCGGACCGCCTGACTCGACGCCTGGCCGGTCTCTTTCCCGTCTGAGCCGAGGCACACCAACCACAGGGCCGCGCCCGCACCATCCGGCGGCACATTGCGCGTCTGGATGAACCCGGTCAGCGCCAGCTTCCAGCCAGGCTCGGCTCTGACGTCGTTGCTGATCCAGGCGCTGTCCGTCCCTGATGCGCTCTCGATCGTGATCTCGCGGTCGCCGCCCGCGGGCCCTCCCGGCCGCCAGTTCCGGACTGGCTCGCGGCCCTGAAAGACATGCAGCCGCCAGCCCGACGGCTGCGGCCCCGACGTGACAAGATTGCCGTTTGCCAGCAGGTTGGGGCTGCCGCTCGGCGGCGGCGTCTTCGGCGATGGCGCCGGAGCGCCGCCCTGACCTGGCGCCATCCTGACCGCGAGCACGATCCCCACCGCCAGCAGTGCCACCACGATCACCGGCAGCAGCCGTAGAACGCTAGGCCGCCGCGGCGAGGCCGGGATGGCCTTTGCAGCCGTCGAAGGCTCTGCGCGGGAGGCCGTCCGATATGCCGCCACCGCGCTGCTCGGGCGGTCTCTCGGGATCGGGCGCCAGCGCACCGTCTCGCCCACGTCCGTGCCCGAGGAAGCGCGCTCAGAACGGAGGTCCTGCGCCAGTTCGGCCGCGCGGCGGTAGCGCTCGGCTGGGTCGCGCGCCAGGGCCCTCAGAACCACAGCGTCCAGCCACTCGGGCACAGGCTGCAGCTCTGATGGCGGACGCGGGTCCTCACGCTGGCTGCGCACCGCGGCCGCTATCGGGTTCTCCGCCTCGAACGGGACACGGCCCGTGAGCATCTGGTAGAGCACCACGCCCAGGGCGTAGATGTCGGCCGCCGGGGTGACCGCCTCGCCTCCAAGGACCTCGGGCGCCATGAAACTGGGCGTGCCGATCAGTGTGCCCGTAAGCGTGCGGGTCACCTCCGAGCTCTTGGCGATGCCGAAGTCTGTCACCTTCACCCGGCCCGTGCCGTCGACCAGCACATTCTGCGGTTTGACGTCCCGATGGACGATGCCCACTGAGTGCGCGTAGGCCAGGGCTTCGGCCACCTGGCGCCCAATCTCAACCGCCCTGTCGGCCGGCAGCGGGGCCTCGCGCCGGATGAGCTGGGCCAGGCTCTCGCCGTGCACAGGCTCCATGACCAGGTAGGGCATGCCGTCCTCCTGGCCCCCGTCGTAGATGGTCACGATGTTGGGGTGATTCAGCCGGCCGATGGCCCGCAGCTCCGCCTGAAAGCGCTCCAGCGTCTCCTCATCGGACTCGCCGTCACCCTCCAGCCGCGGTACCTTGATGGCCACTTCGCGGCTGAGGAGCGGATCGTGCGCCAGGTACACGCTCGCCATCCCGCCCGATCCAATCCGGCGCAGGACGTTGTACCTGCCGCCGATCACATCTTTCATAACTGGCTCTTTACATAGTCCGCGATGCCCGCGTAGTTGCCATTGCGCGGCAGCAGTATCTGGCTGCCATCCGGTGCGCGTCCGTCGACGACGACGCTGTCCAGCGAGATGCGCTTGGCCTGCTCTGGATGGAAAGCCCCCACGAACGCCGCCAGTTCGACCGGTGAGAGGTTCGTATGGACGCCGTCCGCTACGGCATTGGCCAGCGGCACCATGCGGATCGCACCCCAGGGGCTCACCACTTTGGCTTTGATGGCACCTACGAGCAGCTGCTGCCGCGCGGCGCGGGCGAAATCACTGGCCTCTTGCGGCACGTCGGCGTAGCGGGCCCGGGCAAACTCCAGGGCCCGCTCGCCATTCATGTGCTGCCGGCCGGCGTCGAAATGCACCACTCTCCAGCGGGCGTCCACCTCGGGGTTGTCGTTGACCGGGTACTGCGCGGAGAAGCTGCGCGGCACGTCCACGTCCACCCCGCCCAGGGCGTCCACTAGTTGGCGGAAGCCATGGAAGTCCTGCAGCACCCAGCCGGTGACCGTCAGCCCGGTGACCTCGGCCACTTTGCGCGCGGCTAGCTCGGCGCCGGCGTCGAGCCCGCCGCTGTTGTAGCCATCCTGGAGGGCCTCGTTGATGCGCGCGTAGCGGCCGGAGCTTGGCGGAATTTGCACCCACAGGTCTCGGGGGATCGATATCTCGGCCTGCTTCGGTCCGTCGCGGACCATCAGCACGATCGAGTCGCTGAGATACGCGCCCGGATGATCGCCGCCGCCGTAGCCCAGGAAGAGAATGCGCTGCGCGCCGTTCGGGAGCTCGAAACGAAGCGGCTTCGTCGAAGTCCCGGCCAGCCGTGCGGCCGACCAGCCGGCGGAGGCGAGCGCGGCCACAACCAGGGCGAGCATGGCCAGCCCAAGCCCACGCACGGCTGGAGTGTAGCCTTGTGGGCCGGCGGGAAAGCGCCACGGCCGCGTGGCCCGCCGCCTCTCAGGGCGCCTCCAGCTCCAGATGGTCTCCGAGCGGAACGCCGCCCGGCGAGGTTACGGCCAGCCGTTCTAAACTCGACCGGCGATAGAGGCCGATCTCAATCCGCCCCGTTGTGACCTCGCCGGTGAGCCGGTGGGCGTCCGCGATCACATCCCCGGCCCGCCACAACGTCGTCGGGAACGCCCCATCCTGGGGCGGCCCATCGTGCTGGGCCACGAGCTCGCCCGCATCGTTCAGCACGTGTACGAACACTGTGTAGTCGGCTGACGGCTGCTTGAGCGCCGTCCAGGTCAGCCTCACCTCAGCGGAGTCCCGCTGCACGGCCGCCAGCCCGATCTCCTCGCCGAAGACGGCCTGCAGCGAAAGCCGGGCGGCGGGCTGCGCCCCCTGCACCCGGACCGGCCCCAGCCGCACCGCCGGCCCAAGCGGCCCGCCGCCGGTGTAGCCGTAGAAGCCCGTCTCCAGCCAGTACCCGCCCGTGGGCGTCTCGGCCTTCGGCGCCAGGTCGAACCAGCTCAGCACCGCATCCCCGCTCACCCACTCGCGACGCGGGTAGGCTCGCTGGTCGGCGTTCGTCGACCACGCTTTGCCCTCGGAATCGACCAGGTGCATGAACTGCTGGACCTCCGGCGGCAGCGGCGCCCCCGCGTCGACGATCCGCCACTCCAGCAGGGCCACCGAGGGCTGCCCTGCCCTCACATTCGGCGCGCTGTAACCGCGGATCTCGATCGCCCGGCCCACGTCCGCCTGAACCGGCGTCAGGTCGCGTTCCACCTGCGCGGGCGCATCCGCCGGCAGCCGGAAGAGTCCGAACGCGGGCTGCCCGGACGCCGTCCACACCGTCGCGGCCGGCCCAAAACGCTCGGCCAGGAAGTCGTAGGGCGGACCGCCGCCTTGCACCACGTAGGCACCCTCCGCCAGCGGCAGGCCGTAACGGCTGTCGGCGTGGCTTATCCGGTACCGGTCATGGGTCAGGTACGGGAACGAGGCGCGCTGGTTGCCGAGTTGGACCACGAACACGCGGCTGCCCGGCGGCTCCGCCAGGAGGCTGGCCGCCTGCATCTCATAGCGCAGCGGCATGCCGTAGTTCAGCGCCGGACCTTCCGCGGCCGCCCGGTCCTGGAAGCGTACGTAGCCGGCAAGCTCGACGGCCACGATCGCGGCAAGCGCTGCCGCTGATAGCGCCCAGGGGCGGATCGCCGCCACCGCCAGGCCGGCCAGAACCATTGCCGCCGGCACGATCGGCAGCAGGTAGTAGGGCATCAGGACCACGCTGTGCTTGGCCGTGGCCAGCACCGGTATCGCCGCCAGGGCGGCCACCAGCCAGTGCCCCGCCGAGCGCCGGCGCAGCGCCATCACCAGCCCGCCCAGCACCAGCCCCAGCACCAGCCAGCCGGCCGGCGGAACGACCAGCGCCGGCGGGAAGTCCTCTCGGGGCCGGAGGAGCTGCTCGTAAGTCCCGCCGCTCACGAGGGTGGCCGCGGCTTCGGCGGAGAGGCTGTCCAGAGTTCCGGGCTGTCCCAGAAACGCAGCCATCCCAGCCACGTCGGCCCAACCATTTTGCGTCTGGAGATAGATGTAAGGCGCCAGCGTCGCCCCGATGATTGCCGCTGCAGTCGTCAGCGGCCAGCGGCGCTTCAGGCGCCGCCACAGCAAACTGGTCAGCACCAGCGTGGCCAGCAGCGTCAGGCCGGACGACGAGTGAATCTGGGCCGAGATCGCCCCCGCCACCAACGCCATCGCCAGCGCCCCCGACGAACGCCCCTGCCAGGCATGGATGCCCGCCGCCAGCGCCAACGCCGTGAAGAACGCCGTCAGCGCGAAGTAGTCCGTCTTGCGTGTGAAGTAGATCGCCCCCGGAGCCGCCGCGTACAGGAGCGCGCCGGCGGCCGCGGCGATCCGTCCTCCCAACCGCAGGCCCGCGAAGTACACCGCCAGCGTCCCCAGCCCGTCGAGGAAGGTGAAGCACGCCGTCACCCAGGCCGGGCTGGTGCTGATCAGCATCGGAATGGCGGTGAGATAGACGATCAGCGGCGGCTCGTTGATGTGAATCGACATCGGGATGCCGCCCGTCGCCGGGAGCACATGCTTCTCGATGAGCTGCCGGGCGGGCGCCAGCAGGCCGGCCTCGTCGTCCAGGAACGGCGTGAGGTCGCTCTTCCAGACCCGCAGCGCCACCGCCAGCAGGGCGATCAGCGCCGGTAGAACCCAGCCTCGCCCCAGGAGCCCTATTTCGCCATCTTCTGGAGCGCGGTGTAGGCCGGCCGCGGCGAGTAGTCCGGATTCAGCACGCCGAAGCCCCATTTCTCGTCAGTTTGGGGCACCACCGCCTGGAAGTTCAGGTTCCAGATGAACATCACGTCCAGCCACGGCCAGTTGGCGCGGGCATATTTGATCTCTCGTTGCAGGTAATCGGCCTGCTGCTGCTCGGAGATCGTCCGGGCGTACTCGTAGCCCGCCGGTGCCTGCGGATTGGAGCTGTAGCCCGTCTCCGTCGCCCAGATTTTCTTGTTCCCGTCGCCGGCCTTCTGCATGATATCCCGGTAGTCCTCCACCCGCCGGAAGAAGAAGCTGGGGTGGTTGGAAAAGTTGGCCTGGGTATGGTTGGCCACGTTTTCCTCGGGCGGGTTGGCGTAACCCTGCGGATGCGCACCCAGCACGTCGAAGTAGTCCTTCACTACCCCGTTCTGGTACGCGTACATCTGCTGCAGATAGGTCGCGTCGTCGATAGCCAGGTTGGGATCGTTCACGCCCGTGGGCGTGGGTGCCCCCGAGATGACGATGATGCTGGGGTCGACGGCCTTGATGGTCTCGTAACAGGCCTTCAGGAACTCGACGTATTTCCCCGCGTTGATCTGCCCCTTCCCGACCTCGATCGCGAAGTTCTGCTCGTTCCAGATCTGGTACGCCTGGACCTTGCCCCTGTAGCGGCTGACCATCTGCTTCAGGAAGGGCTGGAAGAGTTCCGGGTCGCGCGGAAACTGCGCCCCCTGCACGGCCGCCCACTGCGGCGCTGCGACGACGCTGAACATCATCTTGATGCCCGCCGCGGCCGCCGTGTTCACGGCCGTGTCCAGCTGGGTCCAATCGACCGGCGCGCCTTGGGACGGCTCCAGGCCGTCCCAGCGCACCTGCTGCGTCAGCCAGCCGAAGCCGGCCTCGCGCGTCGCCTTGACCGTCTTGTCCGCCTGTCCGGCAACCACCTGAGCGGCGAATCCATAGGACGGGCTGAGCTTTGGCGCCGCCTGCGATTCGCAAGCGGTTAGCGGCAGGGCGAACAGGCTGAGGGCGAGAAGTATGCGTCGCATAGGCGTGAGTACAAACGACGAAAAGACTAGCCCGTGATATCCGCGTCGAATCGAAGGGGTCCGCCCTCGAGCCGCTGCAGCGTGGCCAGGTCGTATAAGCCGGCCTCCACCGAGTAGTGGCCGGGCGGCGCACGCAGCGTGTGGCGGTCCGCGATCCGATCTCCTGGCCGCCACAGGCTGGTCGGAAACGCGCCGCCGCGGGGCTGGCTGTCGGCCTGAGCTACCAGTCTGCCGCTGCTGTCCAGCAGGTGGACGAACACGGTGTAGTCCTTCGAGGGCTGGGCTCGGGCGCCCCAAATCAGGTCCAGCTGCAGCTCCCCGGCTGTACCGGAGGCGCCGTGCACGAGCAGATCGATGCCGTCGGCGAAGCTGATCTCGGGAGCCCCGGCCGGGGCCTCTGCCGGCGGCGATGGCACTACGAACGGGCCCAGCGCCAGGCTGCTGCCGAGCGACTTGCCGTCGGACGCGGTCAGCTCCTGCCGAGTGGTGGCGTCCTGGGCGTAGATCCCGACGTCCAGGACGTAGCGTCCGGGCGGCGCGTTCGCCGGCACGGGCAGGTTCAGCCACTGCACCACCAGCTCGCCCGCGCGCCAGTCGACCGACGGCAGCAGCGGGTGATCCGTCTCCGCCAGCACCTCGCCGTCGCCGCCGACCAGGTGGCCGAAGATGGCGTAGCGCAGCTTGTCAGGCCGGGCTCCTCCGGGCCAGGTCCAGCTCACCGCCGCCCGCAGGCGGCCGCCGGGCTGGAGGCGGCGCTCGCCGCCGAAGGCCTCCAGGATCGTGCCGTTGGCCACGCGCGCGTCCAGCCGCTCGGTGAGCACACTGGCCAGCGCCTGCCGGACACTGTCGGCCCGCGGCTCGTAGCCACGGATCGTCACGCCCTCCCCAGGCAGCGGAAACGCCAGCGTCTGCTGGCCGGCGAACCGCTCGCGCAGGAAGCGCGAGGTGTCGGTCGTGTCGGCCATCGTCACGTACAGCGGCGGCCGCTCGCCTGGCGACGGAGCGGCGAACTCGGGCGTGCGGTAGTCGTCAAACCAGAACACGTCCAGGCCGGCGCGGCTCAGGACCGAGCTCATGACCTCCGAAGGGTCCATGTTCCCGTCCACGTAGATGCGCCCCAGCTGTCGCTCGGCGGCCATCTGGCGCACTTTTCCCGCGACCTCGAAGGTGTAGCGGTACGGCAGGCCGTAGTCGTTTTTGGTCCAGTAGCCGGGCATGACGGCGAAGAAGACGCCCGCCAGCGCCAGCGCGTTCGCGCACAGCACCACCAGGGCGGGCGCGCCGCCTCGCGACCACAGCCAGTCCAGCAGTAAGCCGGTGAAGACCGCCGGCAGCGGGAGAACCGACACGAAGTAGTAGGGGTACAGGTCAACCGAGTGCCGCGCGAACGCCGCCATGGGGATAAGCGCCCATAGGACGAGCAGGCCCAATACCAGGGGACACTGTTTGCGGTCAGAGCCGGGCCGCAGCTGCTGCCCCAAGCGCACAACCCCGTACGCCAGCCCGGCCGCGAATAGCGCCTCCTCCGCCCATACCAGCACGCCCTCCAAGCCGGACGTCGCGTCCAGCACCGCCCCGGCCTGCCCGGCAATCGTCTGGAAGCCCTTGTGCGTCGCCATCGTAAGCGCCAGCTCGATGCTCTGGCCGTCAATGCGCGGGCTGGCCCCAGTGACGTTGCCGAAGCTGCCGAGCGCCGGCGCCAGGTCGGCCCGCCAGTACCGAACTGAGAAGAGCCCGAAAACGAGCGCTCCGCCCGCAACTGTCCTGGCGTGCAGATGACGCCAGCCGAGCGCCAGGACCACACCCATCGTGGCCAGATGCAGCAGACCGAGCACGTAGACCTGGGTCAGGATGGCCAACCACAGAAACGTCAGCACCAGGTCCAGGCCTCGCCCGCGGGCCAGCCAGCGCGCCGCGCTCCAGAAGAACAGCACCTGAAACGGCACCAGCATGTCCTGGCCTTGCATGCGGCGCGAGTAGATCACCGCCCACGAGTTCACGGCGAATAGCGCCGCCGCGGCCAGCGCCGGCCGCTGGCCGAAGAACTCGGCCACGAACCGGTACAGGAAGTAGACCGCCGCCGCGTTCAGCAGCCCCACGATAATCGCGCCGGCGATCGGCGTCTCCGCGAACACGGCCGCCACTGGCATCACCAGGTACACCTGGAACGGGCCGTTGTTGGCCCCAATCGACGACCTGATCCCAGACGTCGGCAGCTGGTGGGCCGCCAGCGCCCGCAGGGCCTGCGCCCACAGCCGCTCGTCGTCCGACCCGTACTGTCCGTACTGGAGGTAGAACAGGCGAAGGAAGCCCGCGAGCGCGATTACGCCCGGCAGCGCCAGCCGCTGCGCGCGGGCCAACATCGGCGCTGAGTCTAACGTAAGTCACACTTCCGGCAGGGCCGCCAGGCTAAACTTTGGCGTGGTCGTGCTAAGCGGGGAGCTAGCGGTGCCCTGTACCCGCAAACCGCTTCAGCGGGGCCGAAATCCTTCTCGAGGCTTGGCCGCCTCGGGGACTGCGTCGTAAGTGACGTCGATGGTTGGGTTCCGCGCGGCGGAAGCCCTCGAACCCCGTCAGGTCCGGAAGGAAGCAGCGGTAAGGGGTGTTCTTCCGGGTGCCGTGGAGCTGCCTGGCCTGAGCCTACTGCGCCGCAAGCTTGAGGTATCCCGGGTCGACAGAAGGTGCACGACCACGGACTCATCCGTGCTCCCTTGCGGTATGGGGTGGCGGTGACCACCCTCTACCGCAAGTGGCGCCCGCAGACGTTCGCTGAGGTGCGCGGCCAAGAGCGCGTCGTCCGGACCCTTCAGAATGCTCTCTCCAGCGGCCGCATCGGCCACGCCTACCTCTTCACTGGTCCCCGCGGCGTCGGCAAGACGACGACCGCGCGCCTCCTGGCCAAGGCCGTCAACTGCCTGCACGAGGATGGCGCGGAGGCGCCCCCCGGCGGCATCCCCATCGAGCCGGACAACACCTGCTCCATCTGCCGCCAGATCGCCGATGGCCGCTCGCTCGACGTCATCGAGATCGACGCCGCCTCCAGCGGACGGGTGGATGACGCGCGCGACCTGCGCGACCAGATCAACTTCGCCCCCAACGAGGCCAGGTACAAGTTCTACATCATCGACGAGGCGCACCAGATCACGCGCGACGCGTTCGATGCCCTGCTCAAGACATTCGAGGAGCCGCCGGCGCACGTCATCTTCGTGCTGGCCACGACGGATCCCAACAAGGTGCCGGCCACGATCCTGTCGCGCTGCCAGCGCTTCGACTTCCGCCGGCTGTCGGTGGCCGACATCCGGGCCAGCCTGAGCGACATCTGCGCGGCCGAAGGAATCGACGCCGAGTCGGCAGCGCTGGAGATGCTGGCTCGCGCCGCCGACGGCAGCTCGCGCGACTCGCAGAGCCTCCTCGACCAGGCCATCGCCTTCTGCGGCGCGACCATCACCCTGGCCGGCGTCCGGAACATGCTTGGCCTGGCCAGCGCCGAGACCGTCGAGCGCCTCGTCGCTGCGCTTCTCGACGGCAACGCCCGCACGGGGCTGCAGCTCATCAATGAGGCTGCCGACGCCGGCGTCGACCCGCGTGGCCTGAATCGCGAGCTGGTCGAGCACCTTCGCGCGCTGTTGCTGCTGAAAGTCAGCTCCGACACGGCTGCAACGCTCGACGTCGCGCCCGAGGCGCTCCCGCGTCTGCGCGAGCAGGCGGACGGCCTCTCGGCCTCTGACCTGGTGCGCAAGATCAAGATCTTCTCGGATGCGGACTACGGCTTCCGTTTCGCCTCGCAAGCCCAGCTCCCCCTGGAGCTGGCCTTCCTATCGGCTTTAGCTTCCCCCGAGGCCAAGGGCGCCCGCGGTGAGGCCGCATCGCCCCCCGCGCTTCAAGCCATGCCCGAGCAGGGCGTCGCCCCGAAGGCAGGCGCTCCGATGACTCGCAGCGAGGCCGGATCCCCTCCCGCCGTTGAAGCCCTCCCGGAGGAGGGCGCCGCCCCTCAGCCGATCGCCGAAACCAAGACCCAGTGGGCGCCGCCCAAAGAGGCCATCCTCGACGCCATCGCCCAGAACTGGCCCGCCGTCCTCCAAACGGTCCGGACCCAGTCGAAAAACGTCGAGGCCCTCCTCCGCAGCTGCGCCGCTACAACCATCGACGGCGACACTGTCACCCTTCAGTGCGACTCCGAGTTCCACGCCCGCGAGCTGTCTAAACCCGAGAACAAGCGTATGGTCGAGCAAGCGATCAGCGGGGTCGCCGGAAGCCCGTGCTACGTTAAGTGCGTCGTGCGCGACAAGAAGGCGGCCGCCGACAAAGGCCTGCCCAATGGCCAGCCCGAGGCCGCCAAGCCCGACGAAGATGACCCCCTGGTGCGCGCCGCCCTGAGGATGCTCAACGCCCGAGTCCTGGAGAACAAGTGATGCTCAACAAGAACATGCTCCAACAGATGCAGCAGATGCAGAAGCGCATGCAAACTATGCAGGAGGAGCTGGGCAATGAGGTCGTCCAGGGCACTGCCGGTGGCGGCGCGGTCACCTGCGAGGTCAGCGGCCATCAGGAGCTCAAGAGCATCGCCATCGCCCAGGAAGCCGTCGATCCGGATGACGTCGAGACCCTCCAGGATCTCGTGCTGGCCGCGGTTAACGACGGTCTCAAGAAGTCCCAGGAACTGGCCCAGAAGAAGATGGCCGCGCTCACCGGCGGCCTTAAGATTCCGGGGTTGATGTAGCTCCTCTTGGAAGTCGCTGCCCCCGTCGCCCGGCTGATCGAGGCGTTCGGCCGGCTGCCCACTATTGGCCCGAAAACCGCCCAGCGCCTCACCTTCTACTTGCTGCGCAACCCCAATAACCTCACCACCGAGCTGGCCAACGCGCTCATCGACCTGCGCGACAAGACCATCCTGTGCTCGACCTGCTTCAACCTGGCTGACGTCGACCCCTGCCACATCTGCCGCAACGCGAACCGCGACCGCTCGGTCATCTGCGTTGTCGAGGAGCCGCTGGACATCCTGGCCATCGAGCGCACCGCCGAGTACCGCGGCCTCTACCACGTCCTCCACGGCGCCATCTCGCCCATGGAGCGCGTATCCGCCGAGGACCTCAAGATCCGGGAGCTCGTGGACCGCATCCGCGCCGGCGGCGTAAGCGAGCTCATCCTGGCCACTAATCCCAATATGGAAGGCGACGCCACGGCCATGTTCATCACCCGCCAGCTGGCCGGGCTGGACGTGCGCATCACGCGCCTTGCCCGCGGCTTGCCTATCGGCGGCGATCTCGAGTACGCCGATCAGATCACCCTCACCCGCGCCCTCGAAGGCCGCCGCGAAGTTACCGTCTAGCTCAGCTCGATAACCAGCGGACCGCCCGGCAGCCGCTGCCCGCTGCCGAGCTCGTACAGCCCCACCTCGATCCGCCGCGCCTCTGGCGGCATGCTCAGGACGTGGCGGTCGGCGATCGTTTCCCCGGGCCGCCACGTGCCCGTTGGGAATTCGCCGCCCAGCGGCTGGCTGTCGGCCTGTGCCACCAGCTTGCCCCACGCGTCGAGCACGTGCACGAAGACCGTGTAGTCGGCCGGCGGCTGGGCCAGTGCCCGCCATTGCAGCACCACGGCGGCGGGCTCGAGGCGGTAGCCATCCAGCTCGATCTGCTCCCCAAAACGCACGCTGGCCGGCCTCAGATCGGCCGTCGAAACCGGCGGCGGACCGACAGCCAGGGGCCCCCATACCACGCTGCTGCCGCCGTTCACCGCCAGCCTCTCGCCATGCTCGTCGTACAACCCAAGCTCGAGGATGTACCGCCCGCCGGGCAGCTGCCCCGGGATGGGCAGGTCCTGCCATTCCACGCCGGCTGAGCCGCCTCCCAGCTGGCGGTCACTGCCGGCGACTTGCCGCCCGTTCGTGTCCAGCAGGTGCGCGAACAGTGTGGCCTTGGCGCTGCCTTCGCGCGCCCATTCCACGGCCACCGGCAGTGGCTGCCCTGGCACGAGCCGCCGATCCGCCGCGAGCCGCACCAGCTCGATACCGCCCGCCGCTCGCAGGTTCAGCTTTGCCGGCAGCTCCGCTTTCGCGATGGCCTGGGCTCGTTCCGGCGACGCCGCGTACGACCGGAACGTCATGTCCTCGCATGGAATCGCCTGCTCCACCGCCTGGGCATCAGCCAGCCGGTCCCGGAGCAGGCGCGCCACGTCGCTGCTCTCATCCAGCGTCACGTAGATGGCCTGACTGGCCGGGAGCGCCAGGCTCGAGCCATGCGTCGTGTCCACCCACTCTGCGCGGAGGCCGTCGCGGCTCATGATGGCCTGCAGGATGGGCGACAAGGACGGCCGGCCGTAGACGTATACGCGATCCGCGCCGCTGCCGCGGGCCAGCTGCTCGACAGACCTGGCCAGCTGGAATGTCTGCTGATAGGGCAGTGCGTAGCCGCTGTTCATCCCGCACGTCGGGATGGCGCTGAAAAGGACGCCGGCCAGGCCCACGGCGTTCCCGCTGATAAGCGCCAGCAGCGGGCCTCCCAGCCGGGGCCACAGCCGGTCCAGGAGCAGCCCTGTGAAGATTGCGGGGACCGGCAGCAGAGGCGCCAGGTGCCGCGGTGTCAGGATCTCCTGGTGCCGCAGGTAGATCAGCACCGGCGCCAGCAGCCACAACAGCAGCACGGCCTCGACGGCCGCCGGCTTGCCTTCCCGAACATGGGTGAGCACTCGCCAGGTGACGTACATCACGCCTGCCACGAACAGCGCCGCCTCGATGATCGCCAGCGCCATCTCCAACCCGATCACCGGCTGCAGCGCCGGTTGCGTCTGCGTCGCCAGCTGCTCGTAGGCCGTGTGCAACGCTTGCTCCAGCGCGAACCGCACACTGCTGAGGTCGAGCGCGCGCTCGCCCGTCAGCTCCGGCGTCAGGAACTGCCGTTCCGCCGTAAGCACCGAGAGCAGATAGCGCGCGCTGAGCGCCGCCCAGAGGGCCATCCCGCTCGCCAGCGGCGCCGGTCGCAGCCTGCGCCATCCCATCGCCAGCACTACCGCCATGCTGGCCAGGTGAACGAGTCCGGCAATGTACGTCTGGCTGGCGACCGCCAGCCACACGAAGGCCAGCGCTAGGTCCAGGCTGTGGCCGCGGGCCAGCCAGCGCGACGCGTTCCAGAAGAACAGCACCTGGAAAGGGATGAGCATGCCCTGCACGGCCAGGTGCCGTGAGTACATTACCGACCAGGAGTTCAGCGCGAACAGCAGCCCGGCCAGCAGCGCCGCGCGCTCGCCGAAGAACTCCCGCACGAACCGGTACACGAAGTAGATGGCGGCCACGTTCAGCAGCGCGACCACCACCATCCCCGCAAGGGGCTCCCTCGTGGCGGCCGCGACCGGCATCATCAGGTAGACCTGGAATGGTCCGTTCGACGCGCCCAGGGTCGAGATGATGCCCTTCGCCGGCAGCGTCTGATTGCGGACGGCGTCCACCGCCAGCGACCAGATGCCGTCGTCGTCCCATTGGTACTCGCCGAACTGCAGTTCGAAGAGCCGCAGGAACGCTGCGACGGCAATGATGGCCGCCAGCGCGGCTCTACCCGCCAAGCGCCACTTCCCCCACCAGCAGGCTGCCCGGCTCTGGCCCAGCGGGCTCGGCCGGCAGCCGCTCTCCCGTCTGGAGCTGGTACAGCCCTGCCGTCACCTGGTACGTTCCCGTCGGCAAACCAGCCGGCAAGGCCACATGCCGGCTGTCCTCGACCGGCACGTTGGGCAGCCAGTGCAGTGTGGGCCAGCGTCCCCCCGCCGGCGGGCCGTCGGCCTGAGCCACCAGCTTGCCGGCGGCGTCCAGTACGTGCACGAACACCGAGTACTCGCGCTCGAGCCGCCGCGACGGCAGCCACCGCAGGTCGACGTCCAATCCATCCCCTGACCGGCGGACCGCTGGGCTGAGCAGCCCCACGCCCTGTTCGAGGCGACCCACCGGCGCTTCGGAAGCGACCGCCTCGGGCGTCACAATCACCGGGCCGAGCAGGTCCTGTTCCTCGTCCACCTGGTTCAACAGCCGCCGTCCGCCGCTCGTGTAGGCGCCGAATTCCACCCAGTACGCTCCCGGCGGCGTCTCCGACCGGATCGCCAGCGGGAAGCTCGACGTCACTCGCTCCCCGCCGTGCCACAGTTCCGGCGGGAATCCGTTGTGGTCGAAGCCGGCCAGCGTTTGGTTGCCCGAGTAGTCCAGCAGGTGGGCGAAAAACGTGATCGGGGCGTTCACGCCGCGCAGCGGTTCCCAATGGACCCGAAACGTCAGGGTCTCGCCGGGCCGGGCGAGTTGCGGAAGGTCATAGCCGCGGACCGCGACCGCGTCCGCCAGCACGATGTTCGTTCGCGTCCGTGGCGTTGGCGCGGAGGTGATCGCGGGCCGTCCGGGAGCCATCAGGTAGCTCTCGGTGCCCGGTGGCGGCGCCACTTGCGTGTACCGGGCGTTGTAGCCCACGAGCCGCCAGCCCAGGTCGGGATGCTCGATTTGGAAGCCGGCGATTAGGAACTCGGCAACGGCGTCGTAAGCCTCTGGCGCGCCGACGAACACCAGCCCAGGCTGGCTCGGCGCCGTGAGCCGGTCGATGGCCGACTGGCCGGCGTCGAGCACGCCCGGCCGGTACGACTCTGCCTTGCCAGCCGCGTGTTCCCATTCGCCGAAGAACTGCCAGTAGCTGGCCCCCGCCAGCGCCAGCGAGCCCGCGCCGAGCAGCCACGCGGTGGAAGGCCAGCGCCGCCAGGCCGCGGCGGCCGCGATGGCTGGAAACAGGAACACCGCCGGCGCGATTCCGCTCACGCGTCCGAAGTCGGGCAGATCTTTGGCGGTGAGCGTCAGGGGCAGGGCCATCATGGCCAGCCACGCGATCGCGAGCGCGTTGCCTGGCCTTCGCCAGCGCCAGAGAGCCAGCAGCAGCCCGGCCGCGAAGAGCGTCGCGAGGAACGGATCGAACATCGGCCGGTGAGCGATGTTCTTGTCCCAGCCCGGCTCCCCGGCGGCGAAGAACATCAGCACGGTCGCTTCGACGCTCCTCAGCCAGCTCACCAGCGGCGGGCCGAACGTCGGGTTGAAGATCGACAGCTCGCTGGCCCGCTCGGTGAACGTCCCCGGATGCTCGGCGAAGTACCAGCCCAAGGGCGCGAAGACCAGCGCGGCCACGCCGCCCGCCGCGGCGCCCCGCTGCACCAGCGCGAGCCGCTTCGGCGAGGCCGCCAGCGCCGCCAGCCACGCCAGGCCGATCACGCCCACCAAGAACCTCCCGGGCGTGTAGACGTACGTGGCAGTGCCGGTGAACAGGCCGCAGAAGACCGCCGGCCGCCATCCCTCAGGCGAGTCCAGCCACCGCACTAGCCAGTACACCGCCAGCGCACCGAACAGGATCAGGGCCGCCGGCCGGATCGCCAGCCGGCTCATGATCACCTGCCACAACGCTGTCGCCTGGAGCACCGTCGCCAGGCACGCGACCTGCCAGTCGAACAGCCGCCGGGCCACAAGGAAGCTCGCCGCCAGCGCGAGCGTCGTCAGGAACACGCTCGGCAGCCGGAGCGAGAACGCGCTCCAGCCGAACAGCCTGAGCGAAGCCGCCTGCAGGTAGATCAGCAGCGGCTCGTGTCCGCCGTGCTCGGGAAAGAAGATCGGGAACTCCCCTCGAAACAGTCGCGCCGCCTCCAGTCCCTCCGCGGCCTCATCCCAGGTGAGGCCCGACGGTACGCTGGGCAGGCTCCAGATCCGAAAGAAGAAGCCCAGCAGCAGGAGGACTGCGAAGGCCGCCAGGTCGACGTGCGGTCGACGCTTAGGCAACCCACTCCAGGCTGTCGAGCGCCAGTGTCTCAACATGGTCGCCGAAGTCCACCTCCGCCGGCACGGCGATCACGCCGGACTCGAAGTAGCGCTGCCGCCGGCCGGCGCTCGCTAGGCGCCCGGCGCGCCCGTCGCCCGTTCGCACCCAGGATCCGGAGCCGAAGCACTGCATGCCCCTGGGGCCAGGGCTCAGGAATGCCAGCAGTGGCGACTCGCGAAGGTCCAGTGCCACCAGTTGGCCCGCATGATCGCGGAGGGCCTCGGCAATGGGTGGCGCCATAGCCCGGCCGCGCACCGGCTCGGTCAGAAAGACGGACGTTCCGCTTGCAAGGCCGCCCGGCTCATTCTCCCAGCTCGGCGCGATGATCGCCCGAACGCCGTGGCTGGCCAGCGCGTGGAAGAGGCCCTGCGACAGCGGCTCGGGCGACACGACGATGTCCTCGCCCAACCGTCCCCAGCAGCTCGCGCCCCATCCGCCGTGGCCCCGGAGCAGCCCGAAACAACCCTCCACGTCGGCCCCCCAGCCGGTCCGCACCGCGGCAATGCAGCCCGGCAGCTGCGCTTCCAGACGCACGGCGGCCGCCGGCGGTTGCAGAAGCAGCTCGCGCCCTTCGATGAGCAGGACCTTGCCGCCTGCCGGCGCCCGTACCTCCAGCGCTGGAGCGAAGGCTCGCTTGCGCCTGGCCAGCACATCGCCCGCCTGGACCTCTTGCCCCTCAACTACCACGGCCCGGCCCGGCCCAAGGTCGACGACCAGGGGGCGCGCGCCCAGCACGGTTTCGGCCACGATCGTCTCAGGGGAAACCGCTTCGCCGGGCGCAACCAGCACCCGCCCTTCCGCGGCCAGCCCGCGCCGCCACACCCGACTTCGCGGCAGCTCGAGCTGAGGCCTCACGCCAGCGCCGCTTCCCACGGCCGGCGCTGGCTCTTGGCGGCGGCCTCGCGGGCGTCCACGATCAGCCCCACGCGACCGCCGTCGACCGTGGCGCTGGCCGCCACGCCCGGCCGGCCCAGGCCGACGTCGACTTCCCTGCTCGGATGCAGCGTCAGGCTGACCCGTTCGCCCGGCGGCACGGCCAGGCGCACCAGCTCGCCAGCCTTGATGAGCCGCTGCTGGTCGGGCCGGTCGCCCACCCTCCAGCGCACGTCCACAGCCTTGGCGCCGGCTCTCAGGCTGCCGCGCGGGCAGACCGCCGCGCCCAGGCCGGTCAGCGCATGCCGCTCGAACACCTCGGAGGCGGCCTCGGGGAATGCCCGGGCCAGGCTCGACAAGGGCCCCACGATACCCGCCGCGTCCAGCGCTAGCTGGACGACCCCGGCGGGCCGAATGCCGTTCAGGAGCGTGAGAGCGGGCGTGCTCCAGGACCCGCAACGCGCCAGCGCGCCCGTCGCGACGATCACGTCGGCGGTCAATTCCTGCTCCGCGCAGCCGGCCAGCAGATCCTGGAGCGCGTCGTGCATGGCCGAGATCCCAGCCTCGGTGACGGGAATGTCCGTCAGCGCTCTGGGGTGAAGCAGAACGCGCGTGCTCAGCTCAGTTGGCGTCGCGCGGCTGATTGCCGTTTGAGTGGAGCCGCAGTCGGCGATGGCCAGCCGCAGGCCGAAGCGCGACGCGATCAGCCGCGTCAGCTCGCCCAGCCCGCCGGCGCTGCTCTCCAGCGGCTGCGTCGCCGCTGAAGCCAGATCTGGCAGCCCCGGTAGCTCCTCGAGGGCACGCTCCAGCGCAAGCTCACGAAGCTGCCGGCCGATGTCGCCGGTCTGTCCGGTCACGACGCGAACCGTGGGCCCCGATCTTTCCGTACCCGGCTGGGCGTCCAGGGACTGCAACCTACGAGGGCCAACGCCAAGCAGCAGCAGGGCCCGCTCGACGTCCCGCTCCCGCCCGGCGACGGCGTCCCATGCGCCCGATGCCGCGCTGTCTACCTCCTCGGCTAGCGTGCGGCCCGTCAGCAGGTGCACCCGGCACCGCTCCGAGCGCGCCGCCGCGGCCGCCTGCGGGTCCGTAGCCAGCACCCTCAGCGGCCGAAAGCAGCTGACCGTGACCGCCAGCTCGTCCACGCCGCGGCCCGGCGAGACGTCGCCGGCAAGCGGCTCCCCGCCGGCAAACAGCTCGCGCCCTGCAACCTGCGCGATGTGGGCGCAGGCCCGCTCCAGCCCGTCATAGACGTGGTTGCCGGCCGAGGTTCGCGCCTGGCTTCGCCCGACGAGCCGATAACGGCCTTCGATGGCTTCGAACAGGGCCGCCTTGGTGAAGTTGCTTCCGACGTCGACCCCCAACAGCGACGCCGGTCCGGTCACGGCCAGATTCTACGATCGAGCCAATGGCCCTCCGCCTGCGCGAGCTGGGGCTCCTGCTCCTGGTTGCCGCCACCTTTGCCCTGGGCTGGGCGGCCGAGGCCCTGGCGTTGGCCGGCAAGCTTTCGGCGGATTGGTTCCGCACCCCCCTGTATTTCTCGCTCCTGCTCCTCGCCGTAGACCTCGTCCTCACGGCCTTCCGTTTTCGGGGCGACGAGTCGTTGCTGCCCATGGTGGGCATCCTGGCTGCCGTCGGCCTGCTGGTGCTCAACTATCTCGAGCCGGCTCAGCAGCGCGCGCAGTTCGGCTGGCTGGCTCTCGGGCTGGCCCTGATGCTGGCCGTCATCTTTGGCCTCCGGGACGTCAGCGTGCTGCACCGCTACAAGTACACCGCCGCCGCGCTCGGTCTGGGCATGCTGATCGTCACCGCCCTCTTCGGCCGCGAGGTCAACGGCGCGCGCCTGTGGCTGGGCTTCGGGCCGTTGCAGTTCCAGCCCTCGGAGCTGATGAAGTTGCTGCTGGTCGTATTCATGGCCGCCTACCTGGAAGAGCGCCGCGAGATCCTGGCACGCGCGGACTACCGCTGGACCACGCTCAAACTGAGCCCCTGGCCCTACCTGGTGCCGCTGTTCGTGCTGTGGGGCCTGTCGCTGCTGCTGCTGTTATGGCAGAAGGACCTGGGCGCAACGGTGCTGATGCTGGGCATCGCCCTCGCCATGATGTACGTCGCCACCGGCCGCAAGACGTTCGTCGGAGCCGGGGTACTGCTGCTCGCCGTCAACGTGCTGGTGACCTACAAGCTGTTCGGTTACGTCCACCAGCGCATCGATGTGTGGCTGCACCCCTGGGAGCTGGCCAGCGGGCCTTCATACCAGATCATCCAGGCGCTGTACGCCGTGGCCAACGGCGGAGCTTCAGGCACCGGGCTTGGCCGAGGCCATCCCGGCCTTATTCCCTTCGCGTCGACCGATTTCGTCTTCGCCGCCATGGCCGAGCAAATCGGCTTCGCCGGCACGCTGGCCGTCCTTGCAATCTACCTGACGCTGGTGCTCAAGAGCCTGCACATCGGCCTGTCCCAGCCCGCCGCGTTCAGCCAGCTTCTGGGCGTCGGCTGTGCCATGGTTCTGGGCCTGCAGTGCCTGGTGATCGTCGCCGGCAACCTGGCCCTGATCCCGCTCACCGGCATCACCCTGCCGTTCATCAGCTACGGCGGCAGCTCGCTGGTGGTCAACTTCCTGCTACTGGGTCTGCTGCTGCGGCTGTCGGCTTCTGGCGGAGGGAGTGGGATTCGAACCCACGGTGGGCTTTAAAGGCCCACAATCGCTTAGCAGGCGACCGCCTTAGGCCAACTAGGCTATCCCTCCAAAGGACCGGTTAATTCTAACGAGCCCTAGACCAGCACCAAAATGATGCCGCCAATCGCCATGAGCGCGCCGGCGACCGCGTTGGGCGGCGGAATTTCGCCCAGAAACACGACGCCGAGAATGACCCCGCCGGTCACTTCCTGGCTGGCGATCAGGTTGGCGTAGGCGGCCGGGATGCGCCTCAGGCTTGCGTTGTACAGCGTGTGTCCCAGCCCCAGCGGCAGGACGCCCGCCCCGGCCAGGGCCAGCACCCGGGCCGGCGTGTACGCCGCCGCGCCATCGGGCCGCGCCACCAAGCCTGCCACGAACGCTGGCAGCAGCCACACGGCGGCCACCCCGTAGACTGCCGTCGCGTATGGCAGCAGCCCCGTGCGGCCCCGTTCCGCTCTGCCCGCCAGCGAGTAGGCCGCGTAGCACCCTCCCGACAGCAGCGCCAGCGTGTCGCCCAGCAGCATCGTCCCGCTCAGCCGCGGCTCGAACCCCACCAGCACCCCCACGCCAAGGATCGCCGTGACCCCGCCTGCGATCTGCCGGCCCGTCAGCCCCTCACCCAGCCGCCACCACGCAGCCATGGCTGTGAACGCCGGCGCCAGGTAGGTGATGGACAGTGCATGCGCGATGCTGGTGAAGCTGAGCGCCGTGACGAAGAGCAAGAAATGCGCGGCCGCGATCAGCCCAAAGCCGATATAGCGCCGGTCCCTCGGTAGCTTGCCTGCCCTGGAGATCGCCAGCCCTACTCCTACCGTCGCGGTCGCGAACGCCATCCGCCAGAACGTGATCTCGTAGGGCGAGATCGGCGCGGCCAGCCGCACCAGCACGGCGCTCGTTGAGAACAGAGCAACGGCCAGCAGCGCGAGCGCGAACCCCGGCAGGCTGTCCGGCTGTGTCACACCAGGGCGTACGTGGAGTCAGCCTGGCCTCGGGCCAAAGCTAAGACCGGCTCAGTCTCGGTCGTCGCGCTTCGCGCATTTCGGGCACAGCCCGAATACCACCAGCTCCAGGTCGTCGAAGCGGTAGCCGTAATCCCGCTCCAGTTGACGGCGGAGAGCCGCCACGGGCTCAGGGCCGAAGTGGGTCGTCGTGTGGCATGACTCGCATACCAGGTGGTGGTGCCCCTCCGAGCCCTCGTCCAGCTCATAGGTGCGCCGCCCGTCGCCCAGGTGGCTCGTGCGCACTAGTCCGATTCGCTCCAGCAACTCCAGCGTGCGGTACACACTGGCGATATTGAACCCGGGGATGGTGTGCTGGATCTCGGCGCAGATGTCCTCGGCCGTCACATGGCCGCCGCTGCGGCGCAACGCGTCCCACACAAGTTGGCGCTGTGGCGTGAGCCGGTAGCCCAGCGTCTGCAGCGCGTGCGACGAGCTGTGCTCGTGCTCGGCCATTGAGTGGGAGGATAGCGCCTGGCGGGTTTAGAGGCCGGTTAGTGCAGCGAGATCCAGCTGTCCGCCGGCGGCAACCACGTCTCGCCTTCCTGACGGCGGGCCTCGCTGGGGCCAAACTCCCGCAGCCGGGCGATCTCGCCCTTCTTGTACAGTCGCTGCCGCTTCAGCCCCTGACGGTAGCTCCGCAGCAGGCCGCGGCTTACATATGCGTAGAGGGTGGCCGCCTTGACGCCCAGCAGCTCGCAGGCTTCGTCGGTGGTGAGGTACTCCTCACCCTCGATCATGACGACCATCCTTCGAAGTATACGCTTGCTACTGATGCCGCCGCTGGCCAGCTATCTCGTCGTCGAAATGCTGCTGCTGGTGATGCTGCGCTTCACCCCGGTCAACGGCGTGTGGTTCCTGCTGAGCGGCTTCCTGGCGATCGGCTTCGTCGGCGCCCTCGTCTTTCGCGAGCGCCCGCTGGAGAACTCCAAGGCGCTGGTGACTTCCAGCGGCATCGCGTTCGCGCTGCTGTGGGGCTATATCTTTGCCAGCCTGGCCTTCGCCACGGTGACTGACCCCGGCATTGTGCCGGAAAGCGTGCGCGCGGCCCTCCGCCAGAACCTGGCGGGCAACCTGCTGGGCGCCGTCCTCAACGCCGCGGCGGCTATCTGTACGTCGTGGATGATCTGCGCTCTGCTGGCCATCGTCGGCAACACGCTGGGCGCGAAGGTGCGCCGGCTAGTGCGTCTGTAGGTCCAGGGGATTCGCCTGCTGGGCGTCCTGCTCGCCCGACTTCTGCTGCCGGATCGCTGCCAGGAGCTGGTAGACGACCGTCTGGAGCATCTGCGGCGGCAGCGCGCCCGTGACCCGATCCAGTTCCTTGCCCTGCCAGAAGAAGATCAGGGTTGGGATGCCCTGGATCTGGTACCGCATCGCCAGCGCCTGCTCTTCATCGGTGTTGACCTTGCAGAACTTCATGAAGCCGGCATAACTCTTGGCCAGCTCCTCGAACACTGGCGCCATCTGCTTGCACGGACCGCACCACGGCGCCCAGAAGTCCACCGCCACCGGCAGCTCCGAGTGCAGCACCTGTGTCTCGAACTCGGCCGTCTTGACGGGCACGACCGAGCCGGCCGCCGCCTGTTCTTTGGCCTTCTGCTCGGCCGCCTTCTTCTCAGCGCGGATGGCGTCCACCTGATCCTCGGTCATGGTGCCGTCGAGGAGCCCCTGGATGAGCTTGATCTCCTCCATGTCCGGCGCGTAGCGCAGCGCGCTCTTATCGCAGAAGTTCAGACACGGCGCCGGGCAGTCGCCGCATAGCTCCGGGTGGGCGACGATGCGCTCGCCATCGTCCAGGAGCGCCCGGCCGCTTTGAGGGCACACCTCGAGCGGGAAACAGTTGTGGTGGTCGCAGCGCGAGTAGTCGACGATTACCGGCATACCGGGCTGAGTTTAGCGAGCGCGCAGATGAATAGGCGTCAGTACGTCTCGATGCCCAGGTTGTGCTTCAGAGCCAGGCGCACGACGGTCCGGACCGCATTCTCGTCCGTCTTCCTCAAACCCCACGAGCGATTGGCCAGCAGGCGCAGCCCGGCACGGTGAAGCTCGTCCGCCAGCGGCGCCACGTTGCCGGTCAGGTACAGCCCCTGCGTGGCCACGTGCAGGTAGTGGCGGACCAGCAGATCCTCGTCGCTCAGCTCGTTGACGGTGGGCGCCAGCTTGCCTTGCCGCTTTCGGATGGCGGCCGCGTGCTGCGCAGCGGTGGGCACGAACCCCAATTGTACGGTCCATGCATGCTAAAGGGGCCGCGGGGACGGCCCCTTTAGCTGGGTACCCGCGGGGAGGACGGAGGAGACGGGTACCCGAGATCTCGCATGTTCGAGCTGTGCCAGCGGGGGACTAGCCGAGCACCCGAGTGCGAGCTCACCCATTAATACGGTCTTGGGGGCGTTACCGATTCACTTTTCCGCCGGCGGGGCTATACTCCCGCCCGGTGAGCACGTCCTTCGAGATCGCGCAGATCATCATCAGCGTCGCGCTGATTGGAGCCATCCTGCTGCAGGCCAAGGGGTCCGGTCTGGGCAGCGTGTTCGGCGGCGACGGGTCCGTCTTCCGTACGCGGCGCGGCGCCGAGAAAGGCCTCTTCCAGCTGACGATCATTCTGGCCATCTTCTTCGGCCTGCTGTCGATCCTCACCGCCGCCATCGCGCCTTCCGTTCTGTAGGCCGGCCAGGTGTCCCGCGTCATTCGCCTGCAGCTGCTGCTGTCGCTGGTTGGAGCCATCGTCGTCGGAGCGCTCATCAGCACGCGCGCCTACAGCGCTGAAGGCGAGACCGTGCCTGACGTCGGCGGTGCCTACGTCGAGGCCATCACCGGCCAGCCCAAGTTCCTGAACCCGCTCCTGGCCGCCACTACCGATTACGCGGCCCAGAGCATCGACGCCCTCATCTTCGCCGGGCTGGTGAAGGAGGATGAGGCCGGCCAGCCCCGGCCCGACCTGGCCGAGAGTTGGATCATCAGCCCCGACGGCCGGCAGTACACGTTCTACCTCAGGCCCAACGCCCGCTGGCACGACGGCCAGCCGGTGACTGCCGAGGACGTCATCTACACCGTCTCGGTCATGCAGGCCGGCGACTTCCCCGGCAACCCCGACTTGGCGGCCGCCTGGCAGGGCGTCGAGGTGGACCGGCTGGACAGCCTCACCGTCCAGTTCACGCGCGCCCAGCCCTTCGCCCCCTTCCTGGACTACGCGTCCGTCGGCCTGCTGCCCGCTCACCTCCTGGCTCAGGTGCCGCCCAAGGATCTGCCGGGCAACGCCTTCAACCGCCAGCCTGTGGGCGCCGGACCCTACCGCCTCAAGCAGCTCGATCTTCGCTCGGCCGTGCTCGAGGTCTTCGACGGCTATCACGGGCCCAAGCCCTACATCTCGCGGCTGGCCTTCCGCTTCTTCAAGGACGATGCCGCCGCGACTCAGGCTTTCCTGCGAGGCGACGTTCAGGGCCACTGGCACGTCGATGCCACACAGGCCTCGCTGCTCAAGCCGAGTCCCAACGTGCGCTTCTATCGAGCTGCCCAGCCATCCTTCAATGGCCTGTGCTTCAACCTCAACGACCCGCTGATGAGCCGTCCCGAGGTGCGCCAGGCCATCGCCTACGCCATCGACCGCGAACAGCTCATCCGCGACTTCATGGATGGCCTCGCCCAGCTCGACGACAGTCCCATCCCCTTCTCGTCCTGGGCCTTCAACGCGGGCATCCGGCGCTACACCTACGATCCCATACAGGCCGAAATGCTCCTCGACCGTGGGAGCTGGCTGCGCGGGTCGGACGGCGTGCGTAGCCGGGCCGGCCAGCGCCTGGCGCCGATCATCCTCGTCGCGGATCTGCCCGACCACGTGGCGCTCGCCAACGGCATCGCCAAGCAGCTCAAGGCGGTGGGCATGGATCCGCGGGTCCAAGCCGTCGGTTTCGACGGCCTGGTGAAGGACTTCCTGGCGCCCCGCAGGTTCCAGATCGCCCTGCTGGACTGGGACGTGCCGGGCAGCGATCCCGACCCCTACCCGCTGTGGCATTCCAGCCAGGCTACGGCCGAGGGCCTGAACTTCAGCGGGTGGAAGAATCCGCAGGCCGACGCGCAGCTCGAGCTGGCCCGCAGCAATGTCGATCCGGCCATACGCAAGCGCGCTTACGCCGAGTTCCAGACCCTGTTTGCCAACGATCTACCGGCCTTCCTGTTGTTCCATCCCGTGTACCAGTACGCTGTCGACGCCGCCGTCCAGGGCGTGAGCCTTCCGTCGGCCATCCATCCCTGGGACCGCTTCGCCAACGAGGCCCAGTGGTACATAAAGACCAAGCCGGCCGGCTCCCGGCGCTAAGCCTTGGCTACGCGCCGCCGGCCACCGCGATGCGCTGCATGGTGCTCTTCGTGACACGGTCGAACCACCATGAGCCGTTCGGCAGGGCCGTCACCCCACGAATGTTGGCCGCCGCCGCGTAGCCGTCGTAGCCTGAGCCGAGCGGAGCGCCGAAAGCCGCGGTCTGCCATTCGGCATCCTGCGCGTTGAGCGTGCTCAGATCCGTCATCTCGCCCACGAAGCCCGCCGCCTGAAGGCTCTTGAGATCGCCTGCGTTGATCTCCGTCGCCGCGTCCACGTCCAGGCTTCGAATGGCGTCGGCGCGATTCGGGAGCGCATCCATGAGCAGCCGCTTGAGCGGCGGTGGATCCGAACCCGCGGCTCGGCGCCAGCTGTCGCGGAACACCGCCAGGTGCAGGTGTGAGCCGGGCTGGAAGTCCTGGACCGACCAAAAGCCCGTGCCCACGGCCTGGCCATCGTAGCTGGGCGGCAGGATGTAGATTGCACTCATCCAGCGCGGCAGGCTGGCATCCGGCTCATTGGTGACGATGTTCACCGTGGCCGGGTCGACGATCTCGACGCGCTCCACCCGGTTCGCCAGCCGGCTCAATGGCAGCCGCGCGTCGCGCAGCCGCTCGAACGTGAACCGCACCGCCTGAGCGGTGAACAGCTCGCCGTTGTGGAACCTGGCGTCGTTTACCCGCAGCCTGAACTGCCACACCGTCGGGGACTTCTGCGTCCAGGCGATGGCCAGCGACGGCCGCAGCTTACCGTCGCTCTGAATGAACGTCAGGGCATCGTATACCGGCGCCAGCGTGCGCGGCCCCGCCGCCGTCCTCCACGCGTGCGGGTCGAGGCTCTCGGCGAGCTCGCCCACGGCGACCCGGAGGATCTCGGCCGGGACTTTCGACACCGGCCCGCTCTGCCCGCCACAGGCGGCCAGGCCCAGCGCGCCCAGGACAGTAGCCATCAAGAACGTCCTGCGCGAGATCCGCATGCGCTTTGAGGGTAGCGAGCAGATCCTCACGTTCATCGCCTTATCGATTGCGCCAAGCAGGCGGTTGAGGAGTCGATTAGCCGAAATCCGATCGTTGGCAGGCGTGCGCGTTCGCGCTAGGAGACTACCGTTACCGTCCCGACGACGTCTGCAGCGCTCGCGCTAACGCGCCCCGCGCAGCCCACGCAATGACCACGGTCACCCCGATGAGCACCACCCCCAGCGCTCCCACCTGCTGCGACTTACCGTTGTTCCACAGGCTCCACAGCAGCGTCGACAGCACCTGGTTCTCGTTCGACCGCAGGAGCAGCGCCGCCGTCACCTCCCGGTACGACAGCAGGCTGATGAACAGCCAGGCGTTCAGCACCGCCCCTGCGATCAGCGGCAGGACGATGTTCCGCAGCGCCTGCAGGCGCGACGAGCCGCAGATCCGGCCAGACTCCTCCAGCTCCTGGTGCAGCTGGATCATGGCGCTGTTCAGCGTCCGGCTGCCGTACGCCAGGAAGGCGATGCCATCCGCCAGGATGATGATGAAGATCGTCCCGTAAATTGGCAGCCACGCTCGGTAAATCAGCGCCAGGTAGGCCAGCGCCGACGCGATCAGGATGTGCGGCACCGCCTGCGGCATGAACGCCAGCGTGTCCAGCAAGCCCCGCAGGGGAAACTGGTGCCGGATCGTCACCCAGGACACCACCACGCTCAGCCCCACCGCCAGCGTCGGGGCAAGAAGCACCAGGATGGCCGTGTTCACGAACGGCTTGGGCCCGACGTACTGTGGAATCAGCCCGAAGTTCGCCAGCGTGAGCTCGCGCAGCGCTTCGACCGAAGGCGCCATGGCCCGCGGCAGCAGCGCCGCCCAGCCCAGTGACAGCAGCGGCACCGCCAGCCCGAGCAGCGCGTACAGGCTCACGAAGCCCAGCGCCGGCCACCGCCAGCGGCCCAGCTTCATAAGCGTTGGCCGGTAGCCCCGGCCCGTCACCACCGCGTACTTGCGCGTGTTCCGCGCCACCCGGAAGTAGAAAAAGGCCAGCAACACCCCCAGCGCCACCATCAGCACGCCGTACGCGCCGGCCAGGCCGTACGACGGCAAGCCCACGCTGGGGTTCACCGCGAAGTACACCAGCGAGCTCAGCACGAAGATGCGCGCGTGCCAGCCGATAACTGCCGGCACGTCGAACAGCGACACCGAGACCATGAACATGTAGACCATCACCGCCGCGATGGCCGGCCAGGCCAGCGGCAGCGTGACCGTGAAGATCGTTTTCAGCCGGTTCGCTCCGGTGATCAGCGAGGCCTCCTCCAGCGCCGGATCCATGGCCCGGAAGGCGGCCGCCAGCATGAAGAAGCAGCCCGGCACCAGCGCCAGCCCCTGCACCAGGGCCATGCCGGCGATGTTGTAGATGCTGAACGGCGGCTCAGTGAGCCCGAAGAGGGCCTTGGCCAGCGCGTTGGCCAGCCCGATCTCCGGGCTGAACATCAGGATCCAGCCCATAGCGCCCAGGAACACCGGCACCAGCAGCGTGGCGATCATCAACACGAACACCACGTTCTTGCCGGGCAGGTCCGTCCTGAGCAGCAGCCACACCAGCGGCACCGCGAACGCCAGCGCCACCAGCACCGTCCCAAGCGCGAAGCCGAACGTGTTGCCCAGGATTTCCATCAGCGTGGGATCGAGGTATGCCGTCCGGAAGTTCTCGAGCGAGACCGTGTTGGAACGGCCGGGCAGGCCCATGTGGAGGCTCATGGCCAGCCCCGCCGTCAGCGGAGCGCCGACCAGCACCGTCACGATTGCCAGCACCGCGTAGCCAAAGCCATGCTGGCCAACTGCCTTCTCCCACTGCGGGAGGAGGAGACCCGGCTGAGGGCGCCTCAGTCGGAGAGCGAGACTCATGTCGGCGCCGCGAACTGCCTTACCTGAACCCCAGCAGCTTGCCGTACTTGGCCGAGCGCGTGTCCAGCTCGCCCGACAGGAAGTCGTCGGTCATGGCCACGAACTGCTTGCCCTCGACTGACTTGTTGTACTTCGAGCCGGCCACGAACACCGACGTCTCCCCGCTGGCCTGCTCGTACAGGTCCTGCGCCTTCTTCGTAGCCATGAACCCCGCCAGCAGCGTGGCCGCGTTGGGATTGGCCCCGCCCTTGAGCGGCCCCGCCATGTTGTACACCAGCAGCACCGGCTCCACGTTGGCCGCCACCACGGGCGCGCCCTTCCTCTGGCTGTCGTACACGAAGGTGGACGTGTTTGTGGCGGCGATGGCGATCTCGCCCAGCTCCAGCCGCTGGGCCGTCTCCGGCGTCGCGCCCAGTTTGGGTTTCTGGGCGGCCAGTTTCTCGATGAAGGCCGTCGTCTTCTGGTCGCCCCAGGGCAGCGACAGCCGGCCCCAGTGGTGGGTCGCGGTGTTCACGCCGATCTTGCCGGCCCATTTCGGGTCCAGCAGATCGTCCCAGGACTTGATCTCGCTCTCCTGCACCAGCTTGGTATTCATTGCCGGCGTCACCAGCTGCTGCGAGAAGGTGTAGCCGCCGCCTCCGAAGAGCACCGCCTTCTCCGGTGCCCCGAACAGCTTGGCCCAATCCGTCTTGCCCAGCAGCCCGTTCTTGGCCAGCGTGGCATAGTGGGCGTCGGTCGTCATCATGATGTCCCAGCTCGGCTGCTGGCCGGCCGAGGTCTCGGTCACGACCTTCGCGGTGTCCGAGGTGAAGTTGCCCCCGGGCGTGCCGATGATGCTGATCTTGGTGCCGTAGGTCTCGTTGAAGGCCTGCTCGAGGCTGCGCAGCCACTGGTCGGTTGAGACGCTGCTGTTGATGTACAGCTTGACCTTGCCCTCACGGTTGGCGGCGTCGACGAGCTGCTTCAGGTCGCCGCCGCCTGAGGCGGCGCCGCTCGATGGAGCCGGGGCCGCCACCGAGCCGCCGCAGGCTTGCAGCAGCAGGCCGAGGACGAGCGCCAAAAGGCCGGGTAGGAAACGGCTGAGCATGGCTGGCCTCCCTAAAGGGTTTAGCCGCCGATTGTACACCCGGCGTAGAAGGAGGCGGCTACCCCGCCAGCTGCTGTTGTGCTCCTCCCGGCAGGCTGGATGGGTGCGAGCATGGAATGCCCTGCTGCCGCAGCTCCCAGCATGGGACGCAGTAGGTCACACCGTGACGGTGCATGCCTGTCCCGTGAAAGCTCAGGCAGCAGATGCAGAAGTAGCTGCGCGGCACGGTGATACCCAGGCTGACGAGGTCCCATCCAGAAACTTCCACGTTGTCCACCTTAGACAACAGCAGCCTGCCGCGCCAGTCGGCCGGACTTTCGGATTCACCCATTCGTCCCGCCTGACCGGGCGAACCGGTTGCGTTTCACGCCGCCAGCATGCATAATTGCGCCAGGCCAGGATGTGCCCGGCGGCGGAGAGCCGCCTTGGAAGGCAGGTCCGGAAGGGATTCCGCCGCACAGTCTCATGTCGGAGGTCCCTATGGCCGGAGAAGTCGGATCCATCATCCGCACCAGGATTCCCGCTGGCGAGGTCGCCGCTGTCCAGGCTGAAGGTGTGCTCGGCCAACCCGTGCGTACCCACAGCGCGCTCACCGCCGGCATCGCCGCCGCGACCTACAACCTGGTGGACGCCGCCGACATCTCAGAGGGCGCGCGCTTCGCGCAGGACATCGCCGCCCACAACGCGGCCCTCAGCAACACGCCCAATGGCCCCGTTGGCGTCAAAGGCGTGCATCCCATCATCAATGGCATCGCCGAGCTGCGCAACACCGAGCAGTCGCTCGCCCAGGAGGGCTGAACCGGCGCAAAGCGAGAAGCCCCAGACACCGCCGTCTGGGGCTTCTCTAACTGGCAGGGGGTTCGTTCGGCATCCGTGCCGGCCACCCCGCTCCGCGAGGTAGGCCTGGTAGGCATCCCTGCCTTCGCCTAGATCTTCGGCAGGGGGTCCTGGATGCTTTAGTCGCTTGCTTAGTGCGCTAACCGGCAATGACGGTGACGCTGAACTGACCGGCGCAGTCGAACTGGCGGTTGTGGTTGCCGTTCAGGCAGTCGGGCGCCGAGGAGTAGGCGTACGTTCCTGGGACGACCAGCGTGGCCCTGGCGTTTTGCCGGTTGGCCAGCCCGCCGGTGTCGAACGGCCGCACCGGGCCTATCGACGTCGCCGTGTGGACTGTGGAGCCCTCGTTGACAAACAGGATCGAGCCGCCCACCTTGATCGCCACCTTGTCCGGCGCGAAGCCGCGGTCGCTGATGGTCACCGTGGCCGTCGTCGGCGTCGGCGGCGGCGTGGGAGCTGGCGGCGGCGGTGTGGGAGCTGGCGGCGGCGGTGCCGCTCGCTTCACGAGGACCGGCTTCGGCGCCTCGAGCAGCACCTGGCGCGAGCGTTCCGCGGACCGGAACTCCTGCAGCAGCGTCACGGGCGGCAGGCTGGCCGTGGGGATCGCCGCCGGCATGGTCGCCGCCGGCTGCGGCGCCTCGATGATGAGCGGGGCCGCCGGCTGGGGCAGCGTCACCGGCTTGGGCCGCACTACCAGCGCGCCCACGGCCACCGACGTCAGGGCGCAGCCCAGCGCGGCGTAACTGAGCGCGGCGTAGCGGACGCGGGCGGGCACGAGCGTGGCCGCCTTCGCCGTCCTCATGAGCTTCATCTCATCACCTATGCGTCTGCCAGAAGCCTTCCCTGGTGCCCACTCAAACGCGCCGGCGCCCTCGGAGGTGATGCTCTAGGAGAGACTGGCTATCGGCCCGCGGTTCCCCGATGTCGCGGCCGCTACGGCAGGATCCGCTTCGAATCGCTCAGCCAGCCACTCGCCATCCATCGGTCACATTCTCCTGCGCTGTTCCGTCATAGTCATGACGAGCCGGGCAGAGCTCGCGTGACAGATAAGGAGATGTGAGATGAAGATAAAACTGACCACTATCTACGTGGACGATCAGGAGAAGGCCCTGCGCTTCTACACCGACGTCCTGGGCTTCGTGAAGACGGCCGACATAACCCAGGGGCAGTACCGCTGGCTTACCGTGGCCTCCCCCGAGGAGCCCGATGGGACCGCGCTCCAGCTGGCGCCCAACGACAACCCGGCGGCCAAAACCTACCAGCAGGCGATGTTCCAGCAGAACCAGCCGGCAGCGAATTTCTACTCGGACGATGTTCAGGCCGACTTTGAGCGGATCAAAGCTCGCGGCGCCGAGTTCACCATCCCACCAACGAAAGCGCCCTGGGGCTCCATGGCCGTGTTGAACGACACGTGCGGCAATCTGATCCAGCTCACGCAGCTCACCTGGCAAGGCTAAGCCCGCCTGTGCACGCTGCCGGCTCGCACGATCGCCGATCACGTCGTCGACCTCGGTCCGGGCGCCGGTGCGGCGGGCGGCGCCGTCTGCTATGAGGGGACCGTCGAGGCGGGGTGGCCGGTTCGGGCAAGAGTTCGCCGATCCACGGCTCGATGCCGAAGGGGGCGGACGTCGTCTCCATCGACCAGACGCCCATCCGCGGCTCGCGTCGCAGCAACCCGGCCACATACACCGGGCTGCTCGACCCCATCCCCAACGCGTTCGCCAAGGCTAACGGCGTAAAGCCGGCGCTGTTCAGCGCCAATTCGGAGGGCGCTTGCCCCAACGGCGACGGCGCCGGCGTCGTCCACACCGACCTGTGCCGGCTGGCCGGCGCGGGGCTCGGCTGCCTGTCCCTGGGCCAACCGCTGACCACGCTGTCCGGCGGTGAGCCGCATCGTCTTCGAGGGCACACCTGCGGACCTAGCCGCCGTCCGCTCCACCCTTACCGGCCGAACACCGAAACTTCGGAGAGCCGGAGTCCACCGGTACTTCGGAGCCAGTTGCGAGATCTGGCGGCCGCGCCATCACCCCGGTGGGCTAGTGTAGGTAACTATATACATGGTGGAGCAACCGTGCTACAATTGAGGCATGGAACGCGAGCCGCAGACCCTCATCGAGGTCATTCGCTACTTCTCTGACCCCCAGGTCTGCTTCGACTACATGGTCCAGCTGCGCTGGCCGGATGGCATCGTGCGCTGCCCGACATGTGACCGCGACGATCCGCGCTTCCTCGCCAGTGAGCAGCGATGGGAGTGCCGCGCTCGGCATCCCCGTAAGAAGTTCAGCCTAAAGACCGGCACTATCTTCGAGGAATCCCCCATCGGCCTGGACAAGTGGTTTACGGCCATGTGGCTGCTGGTGAACGCGAAGAACGGTATTAGCTCGATGGAGATTCACAGGTCCATCGGTGTTACGCAGAAAACCGCGTGGTTTATGCTCCAGCGCCTACGGCTCGCCATGCAGACCCGCACGTTCATGAAGCTTGGCGGCACGGTCGAAGTCGATGAGACGTTCATCGGCGGCAAGGCTCGCAACATGCACAAGGAGAAGCGGCAGGCCGCAATTCATGGACGCGGGCCAGTCGGTAAGGCCATCGTCCTGGGGCTGCTGGAGCGCCACGGCAAGGTGTCGGTTGCCGTCGTGCCGGACCGGACGCGGGGCACGCTCCAGCCGCATGTACGGGCCATCGTGGCGGGTGGCGCGGAACTGATGACGGATGCGCTGCCGTCCTACAAGGGGCTCGACGCGGAGTACGTCCACGGTGTCATCGACCACGCCGAAGCTTACGTAGACGGCAAGGTCCACACGAACGGTATCGAGAACTTCTGGGCGCTGCTCAAGCGGATGATTGGCGGCACCTACGTGAGCGTGGAGCCTTATCACCTGTTCCGCTATTTGGACGAGGAAAGCTTCCGATTCAACGAGCGTGAGGCCACGGACGCTCGGCACTTCCATAAGGCGATGGCTGACGTCGCCGGGAAGCGCCTGACCTACAAGAAGCTGACGGGGAAGCTAGACTTGGACTCAGACAGGGGCGCGGTAAGCGCCCCGTGAAACCGGAAACCGAATAGCTACGCGAGTCGCAGACCAGGCGACCCGCCAGAACGACGCTATGGCCGTTCACTATGCAACCATAGTGTAGCGGCAGCCTTGCCGCTGAGAAGGTGGCAATATGGCGATTACACCGATTACGCTGAAGCTCGAAGGTAGCGATCTGCCGCCCAAAGAGCTTGGCCAAGTGCTCGTGGAGTTTCACGAGCTAATCGCCGAGTTGGATTCCGACCTTTCTGTGGGCAGAGAGCACAGCCTGAGGTTACAGGTTCGAGATCTCTCCAAAGGCTCGTATGCGCTTACTGCCGAGGTCGAGCCGGTAGCGGATGCTGCCAACATTGGCCCTGACGTGGCGCGCGCTCTGATCACTGGTGCCACGGCTATTGAGCAACAGGGCATTCGCCCAGGGCCATATTCGGATACGGCACTGGAGCATCTCAGGGCACTAGTTGCGCCGACGACCAACGGCGTATCGGCCGTCCGAATTGGTGCGCCTACGCTCAACCTAACGGCTGTCATGACGGCCAAGACTTACGGCACGATTCAAGCGCTCCTAGGCACAGGCTATACGGCAGTTGGCGGGCTTGAGGGGATGCTGGAAACTGTATCGATCCATGCCGATCCATACTTCACGGTTTACGACGCGTTGACGCAGGAGGCGGTCCACTGTTATTTCAGCTTGAGCGAGCTGGCGAAGGTCAAAGACGCCATCGGGGCGAAGGTTGCGGTGAGGGGCGACATTCGACGCGATCCACATGGGCGGCCTTCCTACATACGGAATGTCCGATTCCGTATTTTGGGAAGCGGCTTCCGCACGATGCCTGAAGACCTAGCCGGCGTGCTTCGCGACTCGCCCACCAACGTTGACCGATTCCTCAACCGGATACGCAATGGCTGACAAACCTCCGCCAAACCCGACGCGCATCTACTGGGATTCGTGCATCTACTTGGACTTCCTAAACGGAGACAAGCCCTATCAGGAAGCCTTGCAGCACATGATCCAAGACTGGAAGGACGGCAAGACCACGCTCATTACCTCGGCTCTGACGATTGCTGAGGTGTTGTACGTGAAATGCGAGGGCAAGCTGCGTAGCGAGGACGAAACCCGACGACCCGAGATTGAGGCGCTATTTGAACCGCCAGCCACCCACCCGCAACCAAACTGATCGTTTGAAGTGACTCGCGATCTTGCGCTGGCAGCGCGAGACATTCGCTGGAAACACAAGGTGAAGCCCAAAGACTGCGTACACGTTGCGTCAGCGTTAGAGGCAGGCTGCGAAGTGCTGTACACCCACGATGAGCAGATGGTTAAGCGCAGCGGCAAGCTCGGCGGAACGCCGCCGTTAAAGGTCGAGATGCCGACTTGGAATTGGCAAATACCGCTACCCGAGCCTGACGCTACACTCCAATCGTGAGCGAGCCTGCATCACCGGAGCCATCCCCCTTCAAGCGGTTCGAGGACTTCGCTCGCCGCATCGTAGCCGTGCCCAAGTCCGAGCTGGACGAGAAGCAGGCCGAGTACGACAAGAAGAAGGCCGACAGGAAAACCCGGTCGGCCTAGCTAGTCGCCTGCTCCACGAAGTATATAGTTACCCTAGTGGCCTAACTCGATGAACCCGACGGCGGCGAAGTCGCCGTCGAATGCTAGGGCCTCGCGCAGGCGGCGCTCGTGCATCACGCGAAAACGTGTGGCGTCCACAAACGAGTACGCGCGCTCGTCGTGTCTGCGCAACAAGGCCCAGGCCGCCTCTTCCTGATCGTCTTTGACGTGCTGCACGACCAGACGATTTGCATCCTTCAGGGTTGCGACTCGTTCAAGGAAAGCCACCCCCGAACGATGGCTGTCGCGCCGGCGTAGGAACGTCCATGTCTCGCCAACCACGTGATTCGTCGTGAGGACCCGCTCGAGCGGGCGCAGTGCGGCGAGAGCTGTCAGCGCAGCGCCGTGTCTCGCGTCGCCCGGCAGCGCCCAAGCCACTGTCAATTTCCAAAAGGATTGAGCCACTTTTCCAGAAGCATTGAGCCACCTCTCGAATGAAATCTGGGCGGCTCCGTTGCCACCGGTAAACGGAGTGCGGAGTGGCCTATCGAGAGGTGCGAGACGTGGACATTGGCGAGATCCTGCGGCGCTGGCAGGGAGGTGACAGCCAGCGCCAGATAGCCGCTTCGACCGGCGTCAGCCGGAACACGGTGGCCAAGTACATCGAGCTGGCCGGGGAGGCCGGCATAGGCCGGGACAGGCCAGCGACCGAGGCCGAGCTGGCCAGCCTGCATGCGCAGAGCCAGCTGCCTGGCCGGCAGCGTGGGCCCACTGAAGCGCTCCTGAGCCAGCATGAGGCGCAGTTGCAGGACTGGGTCTGCCGCGAGCACATGCAGCTGACCCGCGTGCACGAGCTCCTCCGGCAGCGGCTCGGCGTGACCGTCAGCTACAAAGGGCTGTACCGCTTCGTGCTCGCCCGGGACTGGCTGCCGGCCCACCGCGGCACGCTGCGCATGTCACCCACCAAACCGGGCGAGGTGGTGGAGACCGACTTCGGCTATCTGGGGCGCATCACCGACCCGCTCACCGGCCGGCTGCGGAAGGCCTGGGCCTTCGTGCCGGTGCTGGTCTTCAGCCGGCACATGCACGTGACCATCACCTTCCGCCAGGACATCGCGGCCGCCATCGCTGCGTTCGACGCGGCGTGGGCCTTTTTTCAGGGCATTCCCCGGCGGGTGGTCATCGACAACTTCTCGGCGGCCGTCGACAAAGCCAACAACTACGACCCCTTGCTCAACAGGGTGCTGGCCGAGTACAGCCAGCACCGTGGCTTCATCCTGGACCCGGCCAGAATCCGGCACCCCAAAGACAAGCCACACACGGAGCGTGGCGTGCCGTTCGTCCGGGAACGATTCTTCAAGGGCGGCATCTTCCGTGACATCGACGACGCCAACCGCCAGGCCGAGGCCTGGTGCCGGGAGATCGCTGGCCAGCGCGTCCACGGCACCACCCGCCGGCAGCCGCTGGCGGTGTTTGAGGCTATCGAACGGCCGGCGCTGCTGCCATGGGACAGCGTGCCGTACGACCTTCCCAATTGGGCTCGGCCCAAAGTGGCGCGCGATTATCACATCAGCTTCGACAAGGCGCTGTACTCCGTGCCGGAGCGCTACCGCGGCCGCCGGGTAGACGTCCGCGGCGACCGTCAGCTCGTGCGGGTGTACTGGTGCGGCGAGCTCATCAAGACCCATCCGCGCAAAGCGCCGGGCGAACGCTCGACCGACTACAACGACTACCCGGCCCACCGCCGCGCGTACGCCATTCGAGCGCCGGAGGAGTGCATCCGCACCGGCCAGCAGCAGGGCGAGCACATCGGCCAGTTTGTCTCGGAGCTGCTGGCTGGCGAGTTCCCCTGGGCCAGGCTGCGGCAGGCCTACAAATGCCTCCGCCTGGCCGACAAGTACGGTGCCGAGCGTGTCGACCGCGCCTGTGCACGGGCCGTGGAGTACGGACTGGTGAATGTCTTCCGAGTGGAGAAGATGCTGCAACTCAACATCGAGCAGCGCGCCTTGGATCTGCCGCTAGAAGACGAGCCGCCACCTGGCCGATTCGCGCTCCCAGGCTCGGCTTTCACGGTGCAGCCATGACCGCCGCCGCCAGCTTCACGGCCTCCAGCGACCTCAAGCAGGTCCTCAAGCGGCTCAAGCTGTCCGGCATCTTGCCGACGTTGCCTGACCGTCTGGCGCTGGCCAAGCAGCAGCACATGGACTACGCCAGCTTCCTCGAGCTGATGCTGTCCGACGAGATCACCCGTCGTGAGCAGGGCAACCTCGACCGCCGGCTCCGTCAGGCTGGCTTCGAAGACATCGTCACGTTGGAGCAGTGGGACAGCACGGCCAACGTCCAGTACGACCAGCAGCTCCTCAAGGAGCTGTTCGGCTTGCACTTCCTGGAACGCCACGAGCATGTGCTGCTGGTCGGGCCGGTCGGCGTCGGCAAGTCCTTTCTGGCTCAGGCCCTCGGGCACGCCGCCTGCCGTGCTGGCTACTCCGTGCTGTTCACGCGCGCCGACGCGATGCTCAAGCAGTTGGCGGCTGCCCGCGCCGACTACAGCTTCGACCGTGAATTACGTCGCTTCGTAGCGCCCGACGTGCTTGCGATCGATGACTTTGGGCTGCACAAGCTCACCGCGCAACAATCGTCCGACATGTACGACGTAATCATCGGCCGCCACCGACATTCGAGCCTGATCGTCACCTCGAACCGCGACGTGGCCGAGTGGGTGGCACTGTTCGACGACCCCATCTTGGCCAACTCCGCGCTGGACCGGCTCGCCCACAACAGCTACCAACTGGTCATCGAGGGCGAGTCCTATCGCAAGCGCACGTCACCCCACGCCAGGAGGCTGCCGCAGTGACCTGATCCGCTACAACTACACCAGCCGGGGTGGCTCAATCCTTATGGAAATCCCTGGCTCAATGCTTCTGGAAAACGACACCACCCACCAGCTCGTGTCGGCAAACTTCACCCGCCGTATACCAGGTCGTCGATGTCCCCGGGGCGGACCGAAATGGCATCGCTGCCGAACCCGGCGAGTGAATACCACGGATCCGTCTTCGCCTGCTGACCCGCCGGCGGAAGCACTGCTCCCAAGCCCTCACGAATCAGCTCCGACTTGGAAATCCCGCGCCGTCGCGCCTCGTTGGCGGCCCTCTTGTCGAGCTCCTCGGGCAGGGTAACAGCGATAGTCTTCACGACCGCAGTATATAGTGCCCGTAACAGTGGCTATATACCAGACTTCGATTGCATCTAGCTAAAAGCTCCAATCTGAGCTCAGACGAGGGATTTCAGTCCTCGGGATACAGCTGGGGACAGGCTATCTCTTTCCAGCTCGGTATCTAAGGCCCAGCTCAGCCACCTCAGCGATTCCCAAGTTTCAGCTTACTGTTTGACGTCGAGATTCCAATCGCCGTCAGCCGCAATGTTAAACAAATACGGCCCCGGCCTTGTGATTCCAGTAGCTTTTGAGCCATCGAACGGCCCTATGACGTTGGCCAGCAGATCGGCTGGAGTGCCATCAGCGTTCAGCAGCGTGACCGCGAAGTTGCTCTTGCCATTGTGTTTCATCGTTGCTGTCATCAGCCCCGGTTTAAGATTGAACGCGACAACTGCTGGCCCAGTACCAGCTGCTGGCTTCGGATCACCAGCACCCCCTAAGGCTGCGACATTTGTGATCTGGATCGTCCATGACCCAGAAGCCTGAACATTAAGCACATAGCTACCATCTGCATTTAGGTGGGTCGCCTGTTCGCCACTGTAGTTGCCGATGACGTTCGCTAACAAGGCGACGGGCTGACCCGAAGGGCCCAGCACTGTTACTGCGAAATTGCTTGGACCCGTGTACTTCATCTTTGCATCGAGCAGGCCCTTTTTCAATGTGACAGGTACGGCCTTTTGGCCGTTGCCTGTGAACTCTTGCGAAGCTACTGTGGCTGTGGGGTCCGGTGACGGCTTCGAGGCGGCGCCAGGCGAGCTGGGCTTCGCCGCAGCGGTATTAGCGGACGCCGACGCTGCAGCCTTGGCTGCGGCGGAGACCGATGGGGCAGCCGAGACCGAACTGGATGCGGAGATCGAGGGACTCGCACTGTTTCCGCGATTTCCACTAGCAACCGCTCCGATAATTCCGATTAGCACAAGAAGAGCGACGACGGCGCCACAGCCTACCCCGAGCTTTTTCGCCATGATTATCCTCCCACGAAAGGCCGCCGATATGAGCTGGGATCGGCGGCGATGAGATTGGCGCAGAGCGTCCCCGCATCTATTGCCGGATTGTCTGGATGGATCGATATAAGCCTCGGGGAATACTTCCCGGGCGACTGGGGCGCGTCCTGGTAAGGTGTTACGACCTCGCAGTGCGTCCCGATCCCGATGGCGGGCACTGCTCTGGCAGCCGTGGCGGTGCTGAGGGCCACGCCTGCCGCGGCGTAAGGCAAGTAGTTTTGCATAACCCTCCATTAGTCTTGGCGCCAAGCAGCACCAACAACGCGCGGAGCACATGCCTCGGCGTTTTCCGGACATCTCCGCGCGCAGCGGCAGGTGAGGCTGGCGTCAGGCCATCAGTGGCCATCTTTTGAAAAATTCAACCCACCGCGTTGCGTTCCCTTACAGACCTGTGGTGACATCGGGCGGGGTTCAGCCACGAACCCGGCGGCGCGGCACCGGGGGCAGAGCAGGTTAACGCGCTTGCCGGGCACGCAGTGCGGCCTATCCACACTCGTGCCCGTAGCGGCTGAGATACCGGCCGATCAGGCCGTAGGGGTCGGTGTAGGCAAGTCTGGCTATATCGTTTAGCTGCGCTTGCAGCGAGTTCCGAGGGTACGGCAGGCTGTTGCCCCACAGCGCCGTCCACACATAACCTTCCTCCTCAAATGCCTCGAACTCGTTCTTGTAGCAGCGCGCCGCGGTGAGCTGACCAGCCGCATCTTGGGCCGCGTGCCGCAACTCATGCACCAAGACGGCCGCGCGCTCGTAATCGCCGTACCGTCCCAGGTGCATATCAAGAGAAATCTCTTTCGTGCTCGGCCGATAGGCGCCCAGGACGCCGACCGGTAGGTCGCGGAAGCCGGCCTCAACGCGGGCTTTGCCCGCGACCTTCAACAGCCATTGCCCGCGCTCGAACTGGAGAATGTCGCCGATAGCAGGCCCCAAGCCCTTGTCTGCCACAATGCAGACCGCCTCGCCAACATCCCAGCATGTGAACCATGATGGCGCCGGTGGACGATTCGGCGTGCCGCACTTTCCGGGATCAGGCACGACGTCAGCCTCCCAGCAGAAGCGGCGGTCATTCGGTCTGCTTTGGATCCCTTCCGGTCCGTTAACCCATGTCGTTGCGCCATTTGTGAAGGCGGTGAAGTTGTCGGCCTTGCGCCACACGAGCAGGCCGCCCGTCGTTGTTTGCTGAGCATCGCCGTTGGCGGCGTAGTGCTGGTTTTCCAGGCACTGCCCTACCTGCGGCACGAGCTGCGCCATGGTCGCGAAGCCGAGCACGAAGGTGCAGCTGGCATCCGCCAAGGCCGGGCTTCCAGCCACAAATGAACCGACCAAACAGAACAGGACCGCGCATGCGGCGCCGGCGACGTGACGCCCCATCCCCTTCGGCGCGATTGTAAGACAGCTCGGCTGCTCGTTCAAGGGGCCCGGCGGCCTATTGGGCGCCAGCCAGCGACGGTGCAGAGCGACCACACCGTACCGCACCCTCGCGCCTGGCGGCCTTCCTTCGCTCGCGTAAGAGCCTGCCCCCGACGGAGCGATGGGCCGGCCCCCTCATGGGCGTGGGTGTGATGGGGCAAATGGGTTCCGCCAAAAGAGCGTCGTCCCCGGCGGCGATCCTACCCTTTTGGCGAGTGTTCGCCTGCCGGACACCAGGGCCGTGCCACCAGGCTCGCGTTGTGGGGCCGGAAGGGGCATCGGAAGCCTCAGGCGGTCGCGCCGGCGAGGGGTCTTGGACCGGCCGCGTGGCTGGGGCCTCGGGGCCTCAATGCTGCTTACTCGCTCAGCAGGGGCTCAGGGCGAGCTGGTTCTCCAGCTCGACGATGCAGGTCAGCGCGACCTGGAGGTTGCCGAGGCCTTGATGCCCGCGTCGAGCGAGTACGCGTGGGCGCCGGCGGGCATCACCGCCAGCTCGTTCACGCGAGCCCGCAGCGCCGGGTCCTATTCCCGGCGGTCGGCAATGAACCCAGCCAGAACGATAAACGTCTCGCCGAGGATCATGATCACACCGCCGAGAATCAGCACTTTGAGAGTAGTTCCTAGGTTGCCCATTACTGCGGTCACTACTATCGCTATTGCCCAAGGAATGAACCGCCCCGGGAAAAGTGGAGAGTCCGGAGTTTGAGGGGATGGAGTCATGACAATCGGGCGGAGATATCCGCAGGAGATACGTGGTCGAGCGCTGCGTGGGCCTGGCCGGCACCGACGGCAAGCGCATCAGCCCCCACGCCCTGCGGCACAGCTTCGCCATCCGCTCCCTGCGGGCCGGCGCCAACGTGGTGGCCGTCTCCAGGCTGTTGGGGCACAGCCAGATCAACACCACGCAGAAGTACCTCGACCACCTGGCGCTGTCCGAGTTGCGCGAGGCCATCCCGCCACTGCCGGCTCGCTAGCGAAGCAGCTTTGTGCTGCCACTGACCGGCGCAGGCTGACAGACGATGCGTGGCTCGCGCTGTGGTAGTCTGCTGGCTGACGATGAGCAGGCGGGCAGCTCTATGACCATAGCCCTATCCATCCTCGTCAACGACGGACTCGTTTTGGCGACAGATAGCGCCTCAACGATCCTGGTTACTGGTGATGAGCCCAGTGTGCCAGCCGGGGTTTCGACCGTGTACAACAACGCGAGCAAGGTCTTTCGCGTCATCCGGGAGACACCAATAGGTGGCATTACGTGGGGCTCAGGCAGCATCGGAGTCGCGTCGATTTCTACTCTGATGCAGGACTTTCGCGCGCAGCGAAAGCGAGGCGGACTGCTGGCGCGATTCGTCCAAAGCTCTCCTCCGACCGTCCGCTCCGTCGCTGGAGAGGTGCGGGGGTTCCTCGCTGATCGCATCCGGGCGGAGGAATCAGCCAAGGTGCTCAAGCCGAGTCTCGGCATCCTGATTGCGGGTTACTCCCCGGGTCGTCCGGTGGCGGAACAGTATGTAATCAGCGTCAGCGATGGCCAAGTCAACGAGCTTGAGACAATCTCCGACGGCACATCGGCAACGGGGTCTGGCAAGGAGAGCCGGAGGCAATTGCCCGCCTTGTCCGCGGCTATGGAACTGCTTTGCCGGAGGTGCTCAGCACCAATCTCGGTGTGCCGACAGCCCAGATGCCCGCAGTCATGCAGGTTATCGACGCTGCGCTAAACACTCCGCTCTGGATTCCCCCAATGCCTATCCAAGATGCAATCGATCTCGCAGAGTTTCTGGTTGATTTGACCATTAAGTGGAAGCGGTTCACACCGGGAGCGCCTACTGTTGGCGGGCCGATTGAGATTGCCGCGATCACGAAGCACGAAGGCTTCAAATGGATAAGACGAAAGCACTACTACAGCCGAGACCTTAATCCGTAACGGCTATTCGTTGTAGACTGTGGAAGGAGTGACAGATTTGGCTACCATGTCGAGCTTTCGGCAGGCAACGACCGCGGGCTCGGAGCAACCGCAAACCATCGCAATTCGTTATCCGCAGCCGCCTGCTCCTACCGGTCAAATCCTTCGAATCCAGATCGACGAGACTAAGCTGCAGGACGAGGCACGTCGGATTCAGCAGCAGCGAGAACAGTCCGCCTAGTTAAGGGCACTTGCCTGGCCTTCGGCGCGGGGGTGGGGCGACACGCAAACGGCACTTGCGCGGCGGCTCAGCGCGCTGGCTGGGCGCTTCGCTGAGGTCGATAACCGAGGAGCTTCCCCGTCCCAAGCCCGGCCTGCCCCGCCGCCGCCGCGCGGAGGGGCCTCCGGACCATCTCCGATGGGGGCGCCCCCCACGTGGGCGCGGAGAGGTGGATGGGAGCTTGCTTGCATGGGTGGGTCCCTTTTACCGCGTAAAGTGGGTCCCTTTTACGGCGAAATCAACACAGCAGACGGGGTGGTTCATGGGTCGGGTCAAGAACGGTCGATTCAACGCCAACTGAGGCCCCAGAAGATCATAGGATCACGATCGATATGGGATAATGTCTCCGAAAGGAGGCAGGCAGAGGTTAGCCACGCGCAGTCCCCAAAGAGGGCTGTTCGACACTGCCCGCTAGGACTTGCGGTGGAAGACGGCTACATCAACAACATGAGCCGGACGTTTGGCGATCGGCTGGCCAAGACGGGCCTCGCACGGCGCCGCTTCCATGACCTACGGCATGCCTGCGCTTCGCTCCTCATGGCTCAGGGCGTGCCGCCCAGCACGGTGATGGAGATTCTCGGGCATTCCCAACCTGGCCACCACCACGCACATCTACCGCGGAGTGAGCATGCAGGCGATGGGTGAGGCGGCCGGGGTTATGGACCGGCTGCTAGGGGCCGTCTAGACCGCTGCTTCCGAGCCGCGTTGCTGTCACGCTTGCTGTCAATCGGCCCATGCCGGGCCTCTACTTGACCGTTATTGTGCGCGAAACCGCTGTGCCGAGGAAGGGACTCGAAAACTTCCTACGGCCTTCGCAGAGGCTCGCGGAGGCCCGTTTTCGTGCTCGGAGACAAGCTGGCGTTTTCGCTGACGTTCGCCAATTGGCAGCAATCTTCGCCCCCAATTGCTGCCAAGATTGCTGCCAGGATTGCTGCCAATCAGCCCCACGGTGGAGGTTGGCGGTGGCTGGACTCCCGCTGCTGGACTCCCGCTCCGCCGTCCCTACGATCTGGCAAGCCGCCCTCCAATCCCGGCCGTCGCCCGCCACGCGCCGGAGAGTCCCCGGCCGCGCCGCCTGGGGGCACCCCCCGCGTGGGCGCGCCGCGGCGGAGGGGGTGTATGGTGGGAGGCTCCAAGCGGGCCGGCCCGTGGCGACCTTCCTACCACGTGGCCAGTGTTCGCCCGCCGAACAGCGCAACCGAGCCATTGTGCTCAGCCGTGTGGCGCCAAGGACATTGGGGAACCGAGCCAGGCCACGGGGCGGAGGCGGGCCGGGCAGGGTCTCTCCGGGGTGCCTACACTGTTTGCTCGGTGAGCAGGTCGTTAAAGTCCATGCCCTCCGGGGGTACGGCGAGGTGGACGGTCCGGCCCTTGAGTGTGCCAGCGGGGGGCGGCGGCGTGGCCGCTCCCGATCAGCTCGCCACGGCCACCGGCGCTGTTAGTCGGGCCTCCAGCGCGGTTATAGCCTCCAGCACAGTCCGGAGGTTGGCCGAGGTCTTGATGTTGGCGTCGAGGTAATAGCCGTGAGCGCCAGCGGCCATGACGGCCAGCTCGTGCACCCGTTGGCGTAAGTCGGAGTCCCCCTGGCAGGCGGGCAGGCGCTCGGCCAGCTGCAGGCGGCGCACTGGTTCACGCCAAGGCTGGAAGTGCGTAGGGTCGGGGTGCATGAGCGCGTGGCGTGCCTGGCGCAGCTCCCCCACCAGGGTGGCCACGTCCGGGGACAGGCCCGCCAGGTCCACGGCCTCCGGCGGCTTGAGCTCTGGCTCCGCTGGCTGCTCCGGGGAGAGGATCCTCGCCCGGACGGCCTGGCCCACCTCGCTGGCGGCCATGTCCAGCCAGCGGGGTACCCATTCATGCCATGAGGGCTCAAAAGTGACCTCCACGGCCGGCTGGCGCAGGGCGGCGATCACGTCGGCATCGCGCCACGCAGGGATGCCACTATCCACGATGGTCGCGACGCCGGCGATGAAGCGCAAGCTCCGCCCGCCGAGGGGCGTCCTCAGGGCCACGTTCTGGCGGCCGTCCGTCAGCCGGCAGCGGGCAATGACGCGCGTGAGGCCACCGGGCGCAGGCTCCGGCTGCGCGACCTCGTCCTCGGCGCCGTTCTCGAGCCTGGCGATCAGCTTGGCCAGGGCCTCCAGGGGCAGCCGCCAGTCAGCGCAGGTGCTCGCGCTGGGCATGCCGTGCGTGGCCCGGAGCTGGGCCGCAATCTCCATCAGCTCTGGGCGTGTGGCGGCGCCGGCTCCGGGCATGGTCGCCGCCGCCTCCAGGGCCGCTACGCCTTCGCGCCAGTCCGGCGGAGCGGTGGCCAGCACGCCCTTGGGGAGCTGTACTGCGCCATGAGCTTCCACCAAGAGGGTGTGTGCCTCGCGGAGAGCCTCCACAAGGGACTGCCGGTCGCCAGGGGCAACTGGCGTGGGCAGATTCCAGCCATCCACGGCCTCCCGTGGCGCAACGTGCCCGGCCCCGACGTGGCGAGCCAGCGCTGCGCGGGAGACGCCGAACCGAGCCGCCGTGGCGCGGCGTGAGAGGCCCTCCGCGAGAGTGGCCTCAATCCCCACCAAGTGGGGCGAGGCACAGATGCTACAGCCTTGCATGGCTAGCGACCCTTCTTTGGCGTAGGGCCGGGGTTGGGCATGCGCAGCACGCCGCCACCGCTCGCCACGTGAGCCTCGAATTGGCGCTGCGCCTGATCGCGTAAGGCTTTGAGGTGCTCGCGGACGCTGGCCGGGCCCTTGCGGTTGTCGTAGGCGCTGCTCGCCCTGACGAAGTCATCAACCGTCACCGGCCCGCTCCGGGCCGTGGGCGTGGCCTTGACCTTGGCGGCCGTGGTCCGGTTGGACGTGGCCTTGGGCCACCCTTTGGGGCCGGAATCCTTTTTCGGCATGTCACTCTCCTTTTGAGGCTCTTCAATCTCGTCCGCCAGCTCGGCGATGACCTCGCTCTTGAGCAGCTGGCGCTGGGCCAGATCACCGGCGGTGGCCACGAATCGGATCTCGCTCCGCCAGTCCAAGCCTGGCGTATCCAGGGTCACGGCCTCGCTGGCGGTGAGGCCGTGCTCCGCGTTGACGAGGTTCAGCAGCTCTTGGGCGCGCCGCCTGACGGCCGGGTTAGTGGCGTTGGCCTCACTCATTGGCGTCCTCCGCTCCCACGGGGCCGCCATGCAGGTCCTGCCAGTCTCGGAGCCGCAGGAGCACATAGTGCTCCACATCGCGGCGACCCGGAGCATGGTGGCTGATGCACAGCAGCGGAGTCTTGCCGGTGCCATTGGCGGCCGCCACGGCCTGTTTCACGCCTAGCTGGAGGCGGGGCGAGAGTACCTTCCCGGCCTTGACCTCAATGGCGTAGAGGGGGTGCTCCACATCTGGAGTGTCCCCGCGGCTACGGCCGGTGACGGGCACCCGGCGGCCGCCCAGGGCCATGGCCCACCAGCGCTCGTGCTGCTTCCACGTGGCGCGCTTCACCTGTCAACCTCCTGGCTGAGGACGTCCACCAGCTCCGCCACCTACTCCAGGTTGAGGGTCACGCCCTGCTTGGTGGGCAGCCATGAGCCATCCTCGGCGCGGAAGAACCGCCGCAGGTCCACGTACCGCCGGCCGTGGTAGGTCCCGATCCGTGCGACGGTGCGGCCGGCATCGCCGCGCGGCCAGGCACAGAGCTCCCTCTCGGCGTCCATCAGCCTTCCTCCGGGCCGGGAATCGCCGCCAGCAGAGCCCTGAGCTTGGGGAGGACGTGCTCGCGGAGCGTGGGGATATCGGCGCTAGCGGAGGCCAGGAAGTAGCGCCAGCAGGCTTCACCGGCGCCTACCGCCAGGTGGGGCAGGTACTGCAGGCGCGGGAAGCCTAAGGCTTCCGCCAGCTCGAAAGTGGCCCCCGTCCAGGCGGTCCTGGATGATTCCGCCCAGCGAACCGTCTGGGCGTACTCCCAGGCGGGGCTGCTCAGGATGGCCAAGAGTTGCGGCTTGGCGGCCCGGAGACGCTCCAAGAGCTCCGGGGGCACCTGGTCGCCGGGCCAGATGAGTATCCGGCCATCCCGGACCCGCAGTTGAAAACCGGCAGCTTGAGCCTCAGCTAGAAGGGCCTCGGCCTCAGACAACATTGGTTAAACCTCCTCCGAAAACCCGTGACGCTTGGATCGAGGAGAGCGGGATCATAGTTCCATCTCCTGCTGCTCCGGGTCGTTCCGCCCCAGCCAGTCGCGGTGCCAGGCTGCTGCTGCTGGGTACCGACGACTCGCCAAGGGCGCGCCGTAGCGCGCAACGGCAGCCCTGTAGCCAACCCAAGCCTGTCTAACCTCCTCAGGCGTGCCGGGTGGAAGAAGGGTTGGCCACCGCTCTCTGTTTGGAAGGGCGCCATCCGCAACACCACTCGCAGGCCCACCGCTCGGCCCGTCATTTAGGTGATCACCTAAATCCGCAAAGCCATTTAGATGATCATGTTCAAGGGCCGTGAGCGGTCTTTTTGAGCGTGAAATCCCGCCCAACCCATTTAGATGATCAAACCCGTGATGTTGATCATCTAAATCCGCCAGGACCCAAAACCACTCGCCACCACCCCTCCGTCCGGCTACGCCGCGCCGGGTCACGCGCACGCCCAGCGAAACCCGTGCACGCCGAAGGGTTGGTCCGGCAATCCCGGCGGCGTCAGCGTCACGCTGAACGTCGCGCGCAGGCACCGGTCCATCGGCGAGAACCTCCCTCAGGAAGGCTCTCGCTTCCGTCAGTGCGCCCCCATCGTCGCTGTCGGGCTGAGCCACAAGTTGTTGTGCGGCGATTTGAACCGCCCCCCGCCAGCCAATGCGCACCGCGCCGTTGGCGGCCTCCTCCAGCTCATAACTCAGGGCCGGCGGCATCGGCGCCAGATTGTTCTTCGTACACGCCAGCACGTGGCGCCGCTCATCATCGGGGGCGCGCCCCACCAGCAGGCCGATCCGCGCAGCTCCGATAAGGCCGATGCTGCCGCCACCCCGGTAGATGGCCTGGCCGCCCGCCTGTTTGTTCAAATGGCGAATAACCAACACGGCCGCATGCAGCCGGGCGGCCGTATCCGCTAAGGGACGCAATGCCCGCCGAACATCCTGGTCACGATGGGCGTTCACGCCGCCGTTCAGGTGGGCCATCAATGGGTCGACGACGACCATCCCCGCCCCTACGGCCCGCACCGCTCGCTCGATGTGCGGGAGGTCGTCCGGGATGGTGACTGGGTGGCGATCTTCCCCCACGAGGTCAAGGGTGAGGATTTTCGAGGGATCGCCGCCAGCCGCGTCAACCCTCGGCCTGACTGTATCGGCGAGGCCGTCCTCGGCGGTCAGCAAGACCACTCCGACTGGCGCGCACGGCGCCGATCCATCAGGCCACGGCGCACCTCGTGTGAGACGGGCCGCCATGTCGAGCGCTATCGCGGACTTACCCAAGCCTGGGTCGCCATCGAGTAAGGTCACTTTCCCGCGAGCCAGCCGACCGGGCCACAGCCAGTCCACGCACTCCGGTTGGATGTCGGCGAGGACCACCCCAGGCGCATCCTCTCCCGTGGGTGGCGTCCACTCCGTCGCTTGCTCAATCAGGCGCCGAACATCTGCGGCGCTCATGGTCGGGCCTGGAGCAGGTCGTTGGCATCCGTGCCCGGATCGGGCAAGGCGATGCGGACGGTTCTGCCTTCGCCATGCCAGCGGGCGGCGGCGGCAGAGGCAGCCCGCCGCCCGGCCTCGTCCGGATCGGCCATAATGATCACCTCTGCGGCCAGGGGCAGCGCGGGCAACGCGAGTGCGGCCAGTCCAGCCGCGGAGACTCCCGCCCAGGCGGGGGTACCGGCCGCCTGCTGTGCGGAGAGACTGCTTTCGATGCCCTCGGCGATGATCAAGTGCCCCCCGGCCGGGGCTAGATGCACGGCGCCGCCCGCTACGCGGCCAAGGGACTTCCTCACCGGCATGGCGCTGGCCTTGCCCTGGCCATCGGGCCGGAGGTAGGTCCGATGGACTGCCCGCGCCCGGCCATCCGGCCCTTGGACGAGGGCGATCATGGCCGGGAGGTGCTGCTTGCTCTCAGCGTGCCAGCAGCGGGGATGGAAGCGCAACGTGGCCGGGATGGGGCCGGTGAGGCCCCGACCACGGAGATAGGCCTCGACCACCGTGCCACCGGCCGGTTGGGCCTCGCGCCATAGGCGGCGAGCCGCGTCAGTCGCGGAAGGGGCTGGCGCGAGACGTAGTGTCGCCGGTGGAGCCTCGCCGTGGGTGGACCCACACCGGCACGGGCCGGTGAGGTGGTGGGAGAACGTCCCGTCCGGGCCTTGACGTAGAGCCTGGGCGCGATCTTCACGAGTGCAGCGAGCCCACTCACCGTCCTCGGAGAGGAATCCGTAGCATCGGATGCCGTGGCCTTGAGGCAGCTCCGCATGGCCGCCACAGATCGGGCACGGGCGGGCGCGAGTGAATCGCTGGGCTGGGGCAACCGTGGCCCCGGTCATTGGGCCGCCTCCTCGGTCAGCTCGGCAACCAACCGCTCAAGCTCACTCACGGCCACGCGCGAGGAGCGGCCCAGCTTGACGACGTGAAGCCTGCCCTGACGGATGAGGCCGTAGAAGTGGGTGAGGCCGACACCAAGCAGGCGGGCAGCCTCGGGGAGGGGAACCAGCAGCGGCGGACGCGCCGCTTCTGGTTGATTGGTCACCATAAAACGAGAGCTCCTTCCTTTCGGGCGCGCCCCGAACGGAGCCTCTCGCGCAGGTCGTCCAGCCGATCTAGCTGGTTCCTAGGAACCCGCTGGCTGCGGGTCCGGCGACCGGGCTTCAGGAGCCGGCGGCTTGGTTGTTTCCCGGCTCAATTTATTGTAGCGTGCCCTTGCTCGCCGTCAAGCGCGCCCGCTCGTTGGCTCTCGCGGCGAGCACGGCCGGCGGCAACCCGGCACCGGCCCGAGCAGTACTTGGCGCCAACATACGCCACGAAGGTAGCGCCGCAGCGCTGGCACGTATGGTCCTGCCGGCGCCGCTGGCGTGCGAGACGCCGCCCAAGCTCGGATGCTTCCAACTCCACAGCCCGAGTGTAACATCTGCGCATCTGATACAATCAGGACAGCACCAGCACGATAGGAGTCAGGAGCGGCACTCATGGCGCGCGCACGATACGGCGAGGGCAGCATCTACAAAACGGCTGATGGTCGCTGGCGGGGCAGCTTGCAGCGGCCGGATGGCACCCGGCAATATCTCTCGGCTCGGACACGCGCCGATCTAGTGCGCAACCTCGAACAGGCGAAGGCGCTGGCTCGCGAGGGGAAGCAACCGCCGTCGCGGCTGTCGCTCGGCAACTTCCTGACCGATTGGCTGGAGAACGCGGCTAAGCCCCGCATGCGGCCCCTGACGTACCGTTACACAGCCCAGAAGCTCAACGCCCACATTCTCCCGGCGCTCGGCAAAACCAGGCTGGCCGACCTAACCACGCCAGCCATTCAGCGCCACCTGAACGCGCTGTCCATGACGCTCGCCCCCAAAACGGTGAAGCACATTCGGGACAGCCTGCGCGCGGCTCTCAACGATGCCGTAGCCTGGCGGCTCATCCCCTACAACCCGGCGGCTGAGGCCAAACCGCCGCGCGTCGAGAAACGGCATGTCGAGCCTCTGACGCTCTCGGAGGCCCAGCAGCTCCTAGATGCCATCCAGGGCCATCGCTTGGCCGCGCTGTTCACGGTGGCCCTGGCCTCGGGCCTCCGCTCCGCTGAGGCTCGCGGGCTCCGGTGGGACGATGTGGAGCTCGATGCCACGGTGCCGGTGCTCCACGTTCGCCATCAGCTCCAGCGCCTCGATGGCGAATGGCGGTTGGTCGAGCCCAAGACGGATCGCAGTAGGCGCAGCATCCCGCTGGCTGCCGTGGCCGCCGAAGCGCTGCGGCGCCACCGCACGCGGCAGCTCACCGAACGTTTGAAGGCCGGCTCCGAGTGGCAGGAACCAGTACCGGGCCTGGTGTTCACAGATGAACGCGGCCGGCCGGTGCTGGCGCAGAATCTGTCCCGCACGTTCGGCACGTTGCTGGCGAAGGCCGGCCTGCCGGAGCGGCGCTTTCATGACCTCCGCCATGCCTGCTGCTCGCTGCTGCTGGCGCAGGGCGTCCCGCCGAGCACGGTCATGGAAATCCTGGGACACAGCAGCATGACCACCACCATGCACATCTATCGGGAGGTAAGTCAGGCGGCCATGCAGGATGCCGCCAAGGCGCTCGACTCGCTGGCGATCTAGAGAGAGATTGCTGCCAACATTGCTGCCAGCAAGCGTCAAATCGACTGCTACTTGACCGTTATTGAGCGCGAAACCGCTGTGCCGAGGAAGGGACTCGAACCCTTACGGGCGTACGCCCACGGCGCCCTGAACGCCGCGTGTCTACCTATTCCACCACCTCGGCGATGGCTGCGAAATCATAGCAACTGACCCCGCTGGGTCAGAGCAAGCGCGCTACGACGACTCCTCGGCCGGCTTGTCCTCGCCCTCGTCCCAGCTGATGATCCACACGCACGCGCCAGCCAGCAGCACCGTCATCACGGCCAGAAAGGCCAGCTGAGACGGCAGCAGCCCGGCCTTCGTGCTCGATGCCAGCAGCATGATCACCATGCCGACCGCTAGCACGATCCAGCAGCTGATGTAGGGGTGGGCTTTGCCCCATTCGACCAGCGATTTCACGCTCAGGCCACAGTATAGTGGACCCATGGCCACCCTCAGTGACTACTCCGCCGATGCCGCCCGTTCCCTCTTCCGCACCCGCTACGGCATCGACGAGCGAGTCCTGACAGAACTGCTGGACGTGGCCCTCAGCCGCGGCGGCGACTACGCCGATCTCTACTTCGAGCACCGCCAGACGAGCAGCATCAGCTTCGAGGAATCCAAGGTCAAAACTGCCGGCGGCGGCATTACCCAGGGCCTTGGCGTGCGCGTCCTGGCCGGCGATAGCACCGGCTACGCCTACACCGAGGACCTCAGTCTCGACAGCATGCGCCAGGCGGCCGCCACCGCCGCCAAGATCTGCGACCGCCACGACAAGATCGGCCCCGTCGATATCGCCGAGGAGCCCGGCCCCGACCGCTACCGCATCGAAAAGCCCTCGATCGAGATTCCTAGCGCCGACAAGCTGGCTATCATCCGCCGGGCCGACGACGCGGCGCGCGCCTACGACCCGTCGATCACCCGCGTGAACATCAGCTTCGTCGAGGAGGTCAAACACGTCATGGTGGCCACCAGCGATGGCCGCCTCATGGCCGACTTCCAGCCCATGCTGCGCTTCAACGTCCAGTGCCTGTCCGAGATCGGTAGCAGCCGCCAGACGGCCATCGACGGCGGCGGCGGCCGCCTGGGCATGGAGTACTTCGTCGACCACACGCCCGAGGACATCGCCCGTAACGCAGCCCGCATGGCCGTCACGCAGCAGCAAGGCGTCGACGCGCCCGCCGGCTACATCCCGGTCGTGCTGGGCGCCGGCGAGTCGGGCATCCTCCTGCACGAGGCCGTCGGTCACGGCCTCGAGGCCGACTTCAACCGCAAGCAGACGTCGATGTACTCGGGCCGCGTCGGGCAGCCGGTCGCATCCAAGTTGTGCACGGTCATCGACGACGGCACCATCGACCACAGCCGCGGCACGATCAACGTCGACGACGAGGGCAACATCGCCAAGAAGAATGTTCTCATCGAGAACGGCGTCCTGCAGGGCTACCTGCAGGACCGCATCAGCGCCCGGCACTTCGGCGTGGATCCCTCCGGCAACGGCCGGCGCGAGAGCTTCCGGCACTATCCCATGCCCCGCATGACCAACACCTACATGCTGCCCGGCGAGCATACGCCTGATGAGATCGTCCGCTCGGTCAAGAAGGGTCTGTACGCCAAGGCCTTCAGCGGCGGTCAGGTCAACATCAGCAAGGGCGACTTCGTCTTCTCGGTGACCGAGGGCTACCTGATCGAGGATGGCGAGATCACCCATCCCGTCAAGAACGTAAACCTCATCGGCAATGGCCCGGACACGCTGTCGAAGGTGACCATGGTGGGCAACGACTTCCAGCTGAGCGACGGCCGCTGGACGTGCGGCAAAGACGGCCAGAGCGTGCCCGTCGGCGTCGGCATGCCGACCGTGCTGGTGTCCGGCATCACCGTCGGAGGGACGCAACGCTAACCGGCCACGACGACCTGCTGAATCTCGCCGAGGACGTCTGCCGGCGCGCTAAAGCGGCCGGCGCCGACGACGCCGATGTCCTGATTGGCTCCGGCACGGAGTTCTCCGTCACCATCCGGAAGCAGGAAGTCGAGAACATCGTCGAGGCCTCGTCCCGCGCCCTCGGTCTGCGCGTCATCAAAGGCGGCCGCGTGGCCGTCAGCTACTCCTCCGACTTCAGTCCCGACGCCCTCCAGCAGTTCGTGGCCGAGACTGTCGAACGAGCGGAGATCAGTGACGTGGATGAGGCCGCCGGCCTGCCCGACGAAGGGTATGGGCAGGTCGATCCCGCCACCCTCGACCTGCTCGACCCGCGGATCGCCGAGATGGACGCCGATCGCGCCATCGCCCTGGCGCGCGCCTGCGAACAGGCCGGCTTCGATGCCGACTCGCGCATCTCCAACTCCGGCGGCGCCAGCTACGGCTACAACACCGGCAGCCGCGTGCTGGTCAACACCCGCGGTTTTGCCGGCTCATCCAGCGGCAGCGGCTGCTCGCTCTCTGTCGAGCTCATGGCCGACGACAGCGACGGCCGCAAGCAAAACGACTACTGGTACACGGCCGATCGCTTTTTCAAGAACCTCGAGCCGCCCGAGTACGTCGGCCGCAAGGCCGCCGAGCGCGCCGTCCGCAAGCTCGGCGCCCGCAAGGTCGAAACCCGGGAGGTGCCGGTCGTCTGGGATCCGATGGTCTCACGTACGCTCGTCGGCCTGCTGGCGCGCGCCGCCAGCGGCGAGCTGCTGTACCGCCGGTCCTCCTTCCTTCTGGACATGGAGGGGCAGTCCATCGCCTCACCGCTGCTGAACGTCGTGGACGACCCGCTTCTGCCCGGCAAGCTCGGCACCCGCTCGTTCGATGGCGAAGGCCTCATCTCCATCAGGAACGAGCTCTTCCGCGACGGCACGTTCGTCCACTTCCTGCTCGACACCTACACCGCCCGCAAGACCGGCCGCAGGAGCACCCACAGCGCCGTCCGCGGCGTCGGCGGAACGCCCAACGTGGGAACGTCCAACCTGGTGCTGCTCCCGGGCACGTCCACGCCCGAGGAGATCATCGCTTCCGTCGACGATGGCCTATACCTGACCGAGCTGCTCGGCTTCGGCGACAACCTGACCACCGGCGACTTCTCGCGGGGCGCTGCCGGCCTGTGGATCGAGCACGGCCAGCTCAGCTACCCCGTCAGCGAGATCAACGTCTCCGGCAACCTCAAGGACATGATCCGCGACGTCGAGATGGTCGGCAATGATATTGATTACCGCTCGTCAACCGTCGCGCCGACCATCCTCATGCGCAAGCTGATGGTCTCCGGCCTCTAGGCCCGCCCGAAATACCCTGTAGGCCCGCTCGCGCTTGTCGGCGGCGGTCGCGCCCTCCCAGCGCCGCACCTCCGCGTCCGACCGTTCCGACCAGCCGCGCAGGTGCTCGGCGAAGCTCCACAGGAAGTCGAACACCAGCCCGCTGAGCGGCGCCCGTTCGGGAAACGGCGCCCGCCCTTCCAGGTACTCGCGCGCAACCGCCCTGCCCGCCGCCTGGATGTCGTCCGCCAGCTCGCGTACCGAGCGAATGGCCGCCAGCAATTCGGCCGGGCCGGCGGCATCGGCGAAGAACACCCGCACCAACGCCTCACACCATAAGGCCGTCGGTTTGCTCGGCCCGGCCAGCCAGCGGGCCAGCGCTTCGCGGCCCGCCGGCGTGATCGCGTAGGTCGTCCGCGGCCGCCTGCCGGTCAGGCTGCGCTCCGCCGTGGCCAGGCCATGGGCCACCAGGTTCTGCGGCTCCTCGTAGAGCCGGCTCTCCGCTCGTGGCCAGAAAAAGCGCAGGTTGCGGCGGATCTGCTTGGCTAGCTCGTAGGTCGTCCACGGCCGCACCGCCAGCCAGCCCAGGATTGCGTAGGAGGTGGTGCTCAGATCACGTATCTCGGCGATTGACAAATCCTCCAACCAGGAGTATATGATGCTCCAACGCGGAGTATTAAGGAGGAAACATGAGCGACCACAACGTGCGGACCATTCAGGAGGTCTTTCAGGCCTTCGGCCGGGGAGACATTCCCTTCATCCTCGACCGGATCACCGACGACAGCGCCTGGGGCTACAACGTGGCGAACAGCAGCGTTCCCTGGCACCAGCCGGTCAAGGGCAAGGACGGCGTGGCCAGCTTCTTCGACCGGTTCGGGTCCAACACGGACGTCATGGCGTTCCAGCCGCTGGGCTTCATCCATTCGGGGCCGGACGTCGTGGCCCACATCCACATCACTTATACGGTGCGGCGCACCGGTAAGCAGGTCGACCAGGACATGCTGTTTTGGTGGCGCTTCAACTCAGACGGCAAGATCTCCGGGCTGACCCACTACGAGGACACCGCCCAGGTGATCGGAGCCTGGGGCTAACCTACGCCCACTTAATGCACACGTTCTTGGTCTGGAGGTAGCTGTTCAGCGCCTCCAGACCTTTTTCTCGCCCAAAGCCTGACTTCTTGTAGCCCCCGAAGGGCAGCTCCACGCCGCCGCCGGCGCCATACGTATTGATGTACACCTGGCCGGCCTTGATTTTGTCGGCCAGGTACATAGCCTTGTTGATGTCCCGCGTCCAGATGCCGGCCAGCAGCCCGTACTCGGTCCAGTTGGCCAGCTTGGCCACCTCCTCCAAGTCCGAGAAGGGCGTGATGGTCAGCACCGGGCCAAAGATCTCCTCCTGGTGCACGCGCATGTCCGGCCGCACGTCTGACAGCAGCGTGGGCTCGATGAAGAAGCCGTCCTTCAGCGCCGGGTCTTGGGCGCGCTGCCCGCCCATCGTCACGTGTGCGCCCTCGCGCTTTCCAACCTCGACGTAATCCAGGATCTTCTCGTACTGTGTCTTGGAGATGACCGGCCCCATGTCGGGGTCGTTCACGCCCGGGCCAAGCCGCATCGAGCGCGCCTTCTGGGTCAGCAGATCCACCACCCTGTCCTGGGCTCGGGCTTCCACCAGCAGCCGCGAGCCGGCCGAGCAGGTCTGGCCGGCGTTCTGGAAGATGGCGTTGGCCACGCCAGCGATGGTGATGTCCATGTCGGCGTCGGCGAATACCACGTTGGGCGACTTGCCGCCCAGCTCCATGACCACCGGGCACACGTGATCCGCCGCCAGCTTCATGACGCGAATGCCCGTCGGCACCGAGCCGGTGAAGGTGATCTGGTTCACGTCCGGATGCGAGGCCAGACGCTCGCCCGCGTCGCCGCCTCGCCCGGGAACCACGTTGAACACGCCCGGCGGCAGCCCCGCCTCGATGCCCAGCTTGGCCAGCGCCAGCGCGGTCAGCGGCGCCTCCGACGAGGGCTTCATGACCACGCAGCAGCCGGCCGCCAACGCCGGCGCCGCCCCCCGAGCGCCGATCTGGATGGGATAGTTCCAGGGCACGATGTGCCCCGACACGCCGATCGGCTCCTTGACGGTGTAGTCCAGCATGCCCGGCCCCAGCGGGATTGTGCTGCCCATCAGCTTGTCGGCCACGCCGGCATAGAACTCGAAGTAGCGCGCCGCCACTTCCACGTCGGTCTTGGCCTGGCGCAGGGGCTTGCCGTTATCTCGGCTCTCCGTTCGGGCCAGCTCCTCGGCGTCGCGCCGGATGAGCTCCGCCATCTTCCACAGTATGCGGGCGCGCTCGGCCGGCTTCATCTTGGTCCAGGGCCCGCCCTCGAAGGCCTCCTTGGCCACGGCGACGGCGTCGTCGATATCCTCCGGGCCGGCCTGGGCCACCACCGCCAGAGGCTGGCCGTTGGAGGGATCGATGGTCTCGAACGTGGCCCCGCTCCTGGCCTGCCGCTGCTCGCCGCCGACGATCAGGCCCCAGCGATCAACTGCTGCTACAGCCATGGTTCCTCGCTCCCGGTATGGCTTAGTACTTTTGTCGTTTAGCATCGCACACGGCATCCGCCTGGCTGTGCTATGTTTCGGGGCGGTATCCGATCTAGTGCCCGCGTTTCCCTTAGCTGGCCCTTAGACGTACCTAATCCAAATCCATACGGGAGGGCCAGCTTCTTTGTTGAGCTACGCCGATAAAACCCTGACTTGCCGCGATTGCGGCGAGCAATTCACCTTCACCGTGAGTGAGCAGCAGTTCTTCGCGGATCGAGGGTTCCAGAACGATCCATCTCGCTGTCCGGAGTGTCGCGCGGCGCGGCGCTCGCGCAGTGGCGATCGCCCCATGGGCGCCGCCAGCGGCCGGCGTGAGATGGTGGACGTGACCTGCAGCAGCTGCGGGCAGCCTGCGCAGGTGCCGTTCAAGCCAACTGAGGGCCGCCCGGTGTATTGCAGCGATTGCTACACCCGCGAGCGCCTCAGCAGCCGTTCAACCAGCTGGCGCTGAGCCGCTAAGCGTAAGAGCCGCTCGCCTCTTCGTGGGGCGGGCGGCTTTTTGGCATTCTGAGGCCATGCTCGTGGCTGATGGGGCGATGGGCACGATCCTCTTGCCCCACGGCGAACGCCCTGCTCGCCTGAACCTTACGGCCCCTGAGCTGGTCCTCGGCCTGCACCGTCAGTACCTCGAGGCGGGCGCCCGGCTGCTCGTGGCCAACACGCTTGGCGCCAGCCCCGAGGAAGCTGAGGCCGGGCTCCGCCTGGCCCGCCAGGCGGTCGTGGACTTCTGCGCGGCCGCCGCCCTGAACAACCCAACACACGCGGCCCGCGCGCCGCTGATCGCCGGCTCGCTCCGGGCTGAACCCTCACCCAGCGCGGAACTCGTGCAGACCCTGGCGGAAGCCGACGTCCTCATCCTCGAGACCGTCACCTCGCTGGCGGCGCTGGAGGCCGCCGTGGAAACGGCCCGAAAGCTCATCGACAAGCCCATTTGGGCCACGCTGAGCTTTGACCGTGACGGCCTTCTAGAGAACCTCACCCCACAGCAGCTCGCGTATAGGCTCCCGCCGCTCGAGGCCTTCGGCTACGGCTGCGGCTTCGGCCCCGAGGCCGCCCGGCCCGTCCTGCAGGAGCTGCGAGCGGCCGCCCCGAACGCCACCCTGATTGCCAAGCCGAACCTCGGCCTGCCGCCCTATCGCGTCACTCCCGAGCAGCTGGCGGACTGGGCCGGCGCCATGGCCCGCCTCGGCGCCAACGTCATCGGCGCCTGCTGCGGATCGACGCCCGCCCACATCCAGGCGCTCGCTGATAGACTGGATTCCTATGGCTGAACCGAAGCTCGAGGAACTCGACGCGCACCTGCTTCAGGTCGTCCAGTCGTTGCAGTCTGCCGTCCAGTGGGGCATGGCCCACCGCGACGACCCCCAGGCCCTTAAAAAGACCATCATGGACTGCAAAGACCTCATCGACGAGGTCATGGACGCCACCATCCTAAACTGGTAGCGCCCGCCTCTACTTAGAAGTAGTGCCGCCCGACTTTCGGGTCGGGCACCTGCAGCCCCATCTTCTCGATCAGCGGATTGACCTCATTGATGTAGTCCTGCCGCGCTTGCTCATTGGTGCGGCGCTTGATGCCCCAGTAGACGAACCGCTCTGACCGGCGCGACTCCGACATCCCGAACATGTCCAGTGCCTGCGGATACCAGCGGTTCAGCGATTCCTGGATGCGCTTGCGCTGGTTCTCGTCTTCGCTCTGGGCCATCTCGGCCGTCAGGTTCTCGCCGTGGCCGACGTGGCCCTCCTCCTCCTTCAGCACCGGCGGCAGGATCTTGGCCAGCGGCGTGTAGCTGCAGTCGGCGAACTCCTCCAGCTGGTAGCGGCCCACGCGGTCGATCAGGAAGCCGAAGATGGCGTAGTCCTCCCAGGTCGTGATCTTGCCCCGGAAGGCCTCCACGTAGCGCTCCTGGTTCGAGCGCCGCAGCAGGTAGCCGGTATCGACGCCCAAGTCGTTGGCCAGCTTCGACATCTTTCGGAAGTGATCGATCTCCTCGGCCGCCGTGCGGGCCACGATCAGCTGCTCGTTCACGTTGGGCGCGTTCAGCAGGATGTCCTCCACGTACAGGTGCGGCCCGCCGATCTCGCAGTCGGCCTGGATGGCCAGGATGCGCTTGAGGAGGTGCTGATACTCCTCATCCATCTTCTCGACGTCTTTCGGGCTTTCGACTTTGTCAGTGAACGGCATGATCTGCTCCTCGCTTCACATTTTCAACGGTCGTTGTTAATATGCAGCATAGCAATGGCCCTTCCCATGGTCAAGCCCCGATCCTGGTTGTTCGACCTCTTCGGCGACTACGTCGAGCACCGCGATCGTGAGCTGTGGACTGGTTCCATTATTGCGCTCGCCGCCGAGTTCGGCTTGACCGAGCGGGCCATCCGATCGGCCCTGCTGCGCCTGCAGCGCGACGGGTGGCTCGATGTGCGCCGCAGCGGCGGCCGGAGCTGGTATGGCCTCACGGACGCCGGGCGGGACCTCATCGATCGCGGCCGGGAGCGCATCATGCGCGGCCCGGAGCGCGAATGGGACGGGCGCTGGATGGTCTTGACCTACACCATCCCGGAGGTGCGGCGCGAGCTGCGCGACCGCCTGCGGGCCGAGCTAAGCTGGCTGGGCTTCGGCGGCCTGGGTAGCGGCGTGTTCGTATCCCCCCACGACCGCCGCGACGATCTGCAGGCGCTGGCTCACCGCCACGGCCTGGACAGCCAGATGACCGTCTTCTGGGCCGAGCACGTGTGGCCCGGCGACAACCGCGCCCTGGCGGCCCGCTGCTGGGACCTCCAGGGTCTCAACGCCCGCTACCGGGATTTCATCGAGACGTTCGACCCCTACTGCGACGTGTCTGGCCTGACCGATCGCGAGTGCCTGGCGGCCCGCTTTCGCCTGATCGGCGGCTATCGCCGCTTTCCGTTCCTCGACCCCGGCCTGCCCGACGATCTGCTGCCCGGCGACTGGCTCGGCCACCGGGCCGCGGCCCTGTTCCACGACCTCCACGAGCGGCTGGCGCCCGGAGCCAACCGCTACTTCGACCACATCACCCGAAAATCCCCTTGAACATATCGAGGACCTTCTCTCTGTCTTTCTGGAGCTGGGCCCAGTTCACGTCGATGGTCTTCGTGCCGGCCGGCACGGCTTCGCTGGCGCCATAGGCTGGGGCGTAGCCCAGCTTCACCGACGTGGCCTGGCCGTCGGCCGAGATGAGCCAGTCCACGAAGCTCTTGGCCGCCGCCGAGTCGTGGCCTTTCACGATGGCCACCGGCGCCGGCACGGGAACCGTCCCGCTGCTCGGCCACACCATCTCCACCGGCGAGCCTTTCTTCAGCAGGTCTCGCCCGACCGAATCGAGCGAGATGCCCACCTGCATCTGCCCGCCCGCGATATCCGTCCCGACCGTGTTGGTGCTCTGGACCGCGCGCGCGTCGAGCTTCTTGAGGTTGCGGAAGTAGTCCCAGCCGAGCTTATCGCTCAACGCCGCCACCATGGCCAGCGTCGTCCCGGAGTAGGCCGGGTCGCCGATCTCGATCTGGCCTTTGTAGGACTGGTTGTCCAGGTCATTCCAGTCCTTCGGCGCTGAGGCCAGCCCTTTGCGGTGCAGGATGACGTTGTTGAACGTGAACGCTCCCGACCAGCCAGTGCCTTTCAGGTTGGCCGGCAGCTTGTTGGCATCCTTAGGCTCGTAGGCGACTGTCACACCATTGGCCACCAGCCCGTCCATAGCCGTCGGATCCGCCAGCAGGATGACGTCGGCCTTGACGCCCCCCGCCTTCTGCTCGGCGATAATGCGCGACATCAGGGCCCCCGACCCGGCCGCAACCACCTGGACGCTGCTGCCCGGCGACGTCGCCTGGAACGCCTTCGCGAACGCCTCGCCGTTCTCCGTTGTGAGGGCGCCATAGAGGGTGATCCCGCCGGAGGCCGCCGGCTTGGCGGACGCGCTGCCGGCGGCATTGGCGGATGCCGCCGGGCTGGAGCTCGGCGGAGCGGCGCCGCCGCAGCTGGCGAGGAACAGGGCCAAGCAGGTCGAACCAAGGACGTTCGCTTTCACGGCCATTAGCGTACGCCAACGAAATCGGCTGAGCGGCCGGTGCGCCTGACGCTCGCTACGATGGACGGGTGGCAGGCGTTTTCCACTATGTCGGCCCGTCGGCCATCTACTGGGGCGCACGATCGCTTGAGAGGTTGACCGAGGAGCTGACCAAGCTCGGCATCCGCAAACCCTTCCTCGTCACCACCAAATCGCTGGCCCAGAACAAGGCCGTCCTGAAACGCCTGCCGGTCACCGTTGGCCAGGCGCTCATAGGACAGCACGCGCCTCACAAGCAGGTCGAGTGCGCCGTCCAAGCCGCGCGGGCTGCTGCGCCAGACGGCATCATGAGCCTCGGCGGCGGCAGCCCGATCGACGCCGCCAAGATCGTGGCGCTGGAGGTGGGCGGATTGCCCCACGTGGCCGTTCCCACCACCCTCTCGGTGGCCGAGCTGTCCCCGGCCGCGGGGTATACCGACGAGGCCGGCCAGAAGGTCGGCAAGCGTGTGCCCGGCGGCATGGCGCCGCGGGCCGTGTTCTATGACGCCGAGCTGGCCCTGCACACGCCCATCGACCTGTGGCTCTCAACCGGTATCCGCGCCCTGGACCACGCCGTCGAGACTATCCTCGAGCCAGGCGACCACCCCTACTCCGACACGCTGGCCCTGGAGGGCATTCGGCGCCTGTTCGCCTCGCTCCCACAGGCCAAGGCTCGACCGGGCGCCGTCGACGTCCGCACCGAAAACCAGATCGCGGCCTGGCTATCGTACACCTACCCGCGGGCCGCCGGCGGGCTCAGCCATATGCTGGGCAAGCAGATTGGCGCGCCTTACGGGATCCCGCATGGCGTCACCTCCTGCCTGTTGCTGCCCCACGTCATGCGCTACCGCGCCCGTACCCAGGCCGAGCGGTTGGCGCTCCTCGCGCCGGCTATGGGCATCGAGCGCCGCGGCGCCTCAGCCGAGGAGCTGGCCTGCGCCGCGGCCGATGCGGTGTATGGCCTGATCCGCAAGCTGGGCCTGCCGCAGCACTTGAGCGCCTACAGGCTCAGCGACGACCAGCTCCGCGCCGCCGCCCAGCCGCTCGCCGGCGACGGCCGCCCGTTGGACGACCTCGTGTCCATCTACCGGGCCGCCGCCTGAGCTCCCAGCGTCACCTGGTCGCTGCCGTCCGCTAAGGCAAGCCGCTTTCCTGTGGCCGCGTCGTACAGCCCAACCTCCACCCGTGCGCCAGCCCGCTCCGCCAGCGCGTGGCGGTCCACGATGACCTCACCCGGATCCCACAGCGACGTCGGGTAGCGATCCGGCGGCGCATCCGCCTGCGCCGCCACCTGTCCGCCGGGGTCCAGCGCGTGCACGAAAACGGTGTAGTCCCTATCCGGCCGCTGCAGGCACTCCCACTCGAGGGTGAGCGCGTCTGCCGACAGCGCCCACCCCTTGAGCCGGATCGCCCCTCCAAACACCGCGTCCGCGGGTGTCAGGCCTCCCGGCGGCGCCGCCGCCGTTCCGCTTTTGAGGCGGGCTACCCGCAGCGCTGTCGAACCGTCCAGCAGCGACACACGCCGGCCCCCTTCCTCGTATGCGCCGAGCCACCACCAGTACTCCTGCCGCGGAGCATCGGCCGGCAGCGCCGCCAAGGCCAGTGTGATGAGGCCGTCTCCCGGGCGCAAGTCCGCGGCTGAAGCAGGCATCACGTCGAGGTCGAACCATTGCTTGCCGTCACCATCCAGGACCTGGCTGAACAGCACCGTGCTTCCCGCGACGGGCGCCGCCACCTCCCAGGCGGCCGCAAGCTGGCCCGGAAGAGCGCGTGGCGCGGCCACCCCCACCAGCCGCAGCCCGTTCCGCCACTCCGCTCGCGGCTCCGGCTTCACCCCGACGCCAGCGGCGACCGCGCCCAGAGCGCCGGCCGGTAGGCGGTACACCGCCGCCTGCGACCGTCCCCCCGGCAGACGCTCCGTGAACGAGGGCGCCAGGGCCGCCTCCAGGGCCTGCGCTGCCACCGTCCCGCGGCTGAAGGCCACGTAGGTCCCGCCATCGCGCGGCAGCAGGAGCCCGGCGTCGGCGTCCACCTCAACCTGCTCTCGCCCGCGCAGGAAGTAGCGCGCCACCTCGGCCTGGTCGCGCCCCCTGGCAGCCACCGCGACGCGGCCTTCAGGGCCCACCGCCCCGAACAGGCGCGAGGAGTAGGCCAGCGGCAGCCCGTACGCGTCCGGCAGCGCATGCTGGTCCAGGAAGTCGGTGAAATGCCGGAAATTCAGCGTCTGCGTCAGCAGCACGATGCCCAGCGCGGTGAAGCCCAGCGGCCGTAGCCGCGGCGCCGCGCTGAGCAGCGCATCGAAGCCGATCCCCGCCAGCAGGAAGGCCGCCGGCAAGGTGAAAGCGAAGTAGTGAATCTCCAGCCCGGGCCCGTGCCGTATCAGCAGCGCGAGCGGCGCCAGCGCGACTACCAGGAGCGTTGCGTAGCGCCACTCCCGCCAGCGCCGCGCCGCCACCATTAGCCCGCCTAGCGCGGCGATTCCGGCCAGCGGCGTGATGTACCCAGCCGGCCAGCTCTCGGCCCGAAACAGGCCCGCCAGCGGGCCGGTCAGGTCGCCGTACCCTGGCGACGTCAAGGCGATCCACACCCACTGGAAAGGCTCCAACGTCCAGCCCGGCGTGCCCTGGGCCGCCCCGCCCACGATGCCCAGGAATGCCGGGCGCCCCCTCGCTTCGTATACAGCGTAGGGCGCGAATGCCGCCAGGACCACCGCCAGCCCGAGGGTCGCCGGCAGGGCCGGCCGCCATGAACCCCGGCGCCACAGATCCAGCGCCAGCAGCAGCGCCACCACTGGGACCAGCAACAGCGCCCCCAGATGGATTTGGACCAGCGCGCCGAGCGCCAGCAGTGCGCCGGCCCAGGCCCAGCCGCCGCCTTTGAGGCTGCATGCGGCCGCCAGCAGACACCACAGCAACACCGCCATGAAAAAGGGCTCCAGGTACGGCCCGGCGAGCTTTCGGGCGAAGATCGCTGGGTATGCCGCCGCGGCGTAGAACGCCGCCGCCGCCAGTCCCGCCCGGCCGCAGAAGTACCGCCGCCCGACGGTGAACGTAAGCCCTACCGCCAGGACGTCGAGCAGCCCGCTGACCGCCGCCATCCAAGCCGGATCGCGTGTGAACAGCCCCGGCAGGGCAAACACGTATACCGGCAGGGGCGGGTTGTCCACGCCGTTCGAGGTGGCGATGCTCGTCCGCGGCCACAGGCCCTGGGCCGCGTCGAGCGCCAGGCTGGCCACCTGCGCCTCGTCGGCCTTGAACTCGATCAGGTCCAATCCCGCCAGCCGGGTGCCGGCTGCCACCGCCAACACCAGCGCCAGCGCTGCCCAGAGACGCACGCGTGCCCTCACGCTAGCCTTAGAATGGATTTCGCGGCCCCAAACAGCACATCTGAGGAGGATGATCTCCCATGACCATGAAGGTCGGCATCAACGGCTTCGGCCGGATTGGGCGGCAGGCGTTCAAGGCGCTCCTGGAGCGCCATCCCGACGTCGAGGTCGTGGCCATCAACGACTTGGTGGATACCACGACCAACGCCCACATGTTGAAGTACGACTCCAACTACGGCCGCTTCCCCGGCACGGTCGAGGCCCAGAGCGACGCCCTCATCGTCAACGGGCGCCGCATCCAGGTGCTGTCGGAGCGTGACTGGACCAAGCTCGGCTGGGACCGAGTCGGCGTCGAGCTCGTCATCGAGTCGACCGGCCTGGGCACGGCCCGTGCCGATGCCGCCAAGCACCTCGAGGCTGGGGCCAAGAAGGTCATCATCTCCGCGCCGGCCAAGGAAGAAGACATCACCATCGTCCTGGGCGTGAACGAGGACAAGTACGACGCGGCCAAGCACAACATCATCTCCAACGCCTCCTGTACCACCAACGGCCTTGCGCCCGTGGTCAAGGTGCTGCTGGACAACTTCGGCATCAAGCACGGGCTCATGAGCACGGTCCACTCCTACACCAACTCTCAGCGCCTGCTCGATCTGGCCAGCAAGGACCTCCGGGACGCCCGTGCGGCTGCCCTGAACATCGTCCCCGCCGCCACCGGCGCCGCCAAAGCGGTCGCCCTTGTCATACCGGAGGTCCAAGGCAAGTTCGACGGCCTGGCGTATCGCGTCCCCACGCCCACAGTCTCCATCGTCGACTTCGTGGTCGACCTGGAGAAGAACGTCACAAAGGACGACATCCACGAGGCCATGAAGCGCGCCGGACAGGGCCGCATGAAGGGCATCCTCGACGTGGTCGAGGAGCCGGTTGTCTCGATGGACCTCAAGGGCACGACCTTCTCGTCGGTGGTTGATGCGCTCTCGACGCAAATCGTGGACGGCAACATGGCTCGCGTGGCCGCCTGGTACGACAACGAGTGGGGCTATGCCTGCCGGATCGCAGACCTCACGGCCATGGTGGCCAAGGGTGAGACTGCCGCGGCAAAGGAGCTGGCGGCCGCCGCGGCGAGGTAAGCACTATCGCCAAGCAATCAGTTAAGGACGTCGACGTCAAGGGCAAGCGCGTTCTTGTCCGGGTCGATTTCAATGTCCCGCTCGACGGCGGCAAGATCACCGACGACACGCGCATCCGCGCCTCGCTCCCGACCATCGAGTACCTCGTCGAGCAGGGCGCCAAGGTTGCGCTCGTGTCCCACCTGGGCCGGCCCGACGGGAAACCATCCGACAAGCTGCGCATGGCGCCTGTCGCCGCTCGCCTCACCGAGCTGCTGGGCTCGCCTGTGCAGTATCTCCACGACTCAGTGGGGCCGGATGTGGAAAAGGCGGTTAACGCCCTCAAGCCCGGCCAGGTCGCCCTGCTCGAGAACGTGCGTTTCCATCCCGAGGAGGAAAAGAACGACCCCAAGTTCGCCGAGCAGCTGGCCAAGCTGGCCGACGTGTACGTCGACGACGCCTTCGGCACGGCCCACCGCGCACACGCCTCGACCGAAGGCGTGGCCCACCACCTGCCCGCCGTGGCCGGCCTGCTGCTGCAGCGCGAGATCGACATCATCGAGCAGGCTCTGAGCAACCCCAAGCGGCCGTTCGTGGCCGTCATCGGCGGCGCCAAGGTCTCGGACAAGATCGGCGTCCTCCGCAACCTGCTGGGCAAAGTCGACTCAATGCTCATCGGCGGCGGCATGGCCAACACGTTCTTCGTCGCCATCGGCTGCCAGGTCGGCGAATCGCTGCTGGAGAGGGACAAGGTCGGCGAGGCCCGGGAGATCATCCGCCTGGCCGACGAGAGCAAGGTCCAGCTGATCCTTCCTAAGGACGTGATCGTCGCTTCGGACTTCTCCAACGACGCGGAGACCAAGACCGTGTCCTGCCAGGAGACGCCGCAAGGCTGGCGCATCCTCGATATCGGCCCGGGCACAATCCAGCAGTACTCGGACATCATCCTTCAGGCCAAGACGGTGCTCTGGAACGGACCCATGGGCGTGTTCGAAATGGACAAGTTCGCCGAGGGTACTCGGGCCATCGCGCAGGCGGTCGCCGCGAACCGGGGCACCACGATCGTCGGTGGCGGCGACTCCGTCGCGGCCCTGGAGCAGGCGGGCCTCGCCGCGAAAGTGTCGCACGTCTCCACCGGCGGCGGCGCCACCCTGGAGTTGCTCGAAGGCAAGACCCTGCCCGGTGTCGCCGTATTGGCCGACAAGTGAGCCTTGCCGGTCGCCCTGAAGCGCGTTTACGAGCCGCCTTCGCCCGATGACGGCCTGCGCGTCCTGGTTGACCGTGTTTGGCCCCGCGGCCTGAGCAAGGCCGCCGCCGAGCTGGACCGCTGGGAGCGCGATCTGGCCCCCTCTGCTGAGCTCCGAAAGTGGTTCGGGCACGACCCGGCCAGATGGCCGGAGTTCCGGCGCCGCTACCGCGCCGAGTTGGACGACCCTAAGCGGCAGTCATCCCTCGCGGCCCTTCGCCGGCAGGCCAAGACCGATCGGGTCACGCTGCTTTATGGCGCCAGCGACGATGTCCACAACCAGGCCGTCGTCCTGGCAGAGCTCTTGAACGAGCAGCTATAATCCCCGGCGGCCTGATTCCGGTTGCCTAACATAACGCCTCGCCGGACCTCTCCCGGGCTGCGCGGGCCCGGCTCTGGGTCGCGCTATATCCCGCGATATGCACACAGGGGAGCGCTGTCCGCATGCCGGTAATCGTCGTCGTCGGGGGGCATTGGGGCGACGAGGGCAAAGGCAAGCTAGTGGACTTCCTGGCCGAGCCTGCCAAGCTCGTGGTCAGGGCCAACGGCGGGCGTAACGCCGGTCACACCGTCGTCGTCGGCGGTGCCGAGTTCCACTTCCATCTGGTGCCTTCGGGCATGCTCTACCCCGACACCACGTGTGTCATCGGCCCCGGCGTGGTGATGGATCCCATCAAGCTGGTTGAGGAGCTGGACGAGCTCGCCAGCCGCGGTATCGACACGAAGAACCTGCTGATCAGCGACCGTGCGCACCTCGTCCTGCCGTACCACATCGAGCTCGACCGGCTCAACGAAGAGGCCCTCGGTAAGGCCGCGCATGGCACAACGGGCAACGGCATCGCCCCGGCCTACACCGACAAATGGGCCAGGATCGGACTGCGCGCCGTGGACCTCCTCGACGTCGACAAGTTCAGCCAGAAGTACCGCCACGCCGTCGGCCAGAAGAACCGGCTGTTCCGGGCCTATTACGGCGTGCCGACAGTCGCCGTCGAGCCCGATCTGGAGCGCCTGATTGCCGCCGGCGAGCGCCTGCGGCCTTACATCGGCGACAGCAACGCGGCCATCCAGGAGGCGCTCTCGCGCGATGAGCTGATCCTGCTGGAGGGCGGCCAGGCGACGCTCCTGGACGTCGACCACGGCACCTACCCGTTCATATCCTCTTCCGCGACGAGCGCCGGGCTGTGCCTGGGCTCAGGCATCCCGCCCAACAAGGTGAGCCGGGTGTTTGGCGTCTTCAAGGCATTCTGCAGCCGCGTCGGCAGCGGTCCCTTCCCGACTGAGATGAATGGCGCGCTGGCCGGCCGCATCCGCGAGCGCGGCAAGGAGTATGGCGTCACCACCGGCCGTCCGCGCCGCATCGGCTGGTTCGATGCCGTGGCAGGCCGCTACGCCGTCGAGGTCAACGGCGTCGACCATATCTTCCTCACCAAGCCCGACGTGCTCGATGATCTGCCGTCGGTCAAGATCTGCACCGCCTACGAGCTCGACGGCCGGCGCATCACCCATTTCCCATCCTCCATCGAGCAGCTGGAGCGCTGCCGGCCGGTGTACGAGGAGATGCAGGGCTTCGGCCCCATCGCCGGGGTTCGACGCTTCGAGGACCTCACAGAAGGCGCCCGCAACTACGTGCGCCGCATCGAGGACCTGCTCGGCGCGCCGGCGACCATCGTCGGTACTGGCCAGGCCCGCGAGGACACCATCGTCCGCGAAGACCCTCTGGCCCAGAAGCTGATCGCCGTCTAGGGCGGCCAGCTCCAGCTCCGTGCCACTATTGGCGTCGGGAGCCTTATGCCCAACGCTGACATCAACGGCTTTCGCATCCACTATGAGCGTGCCGGCCAAGGCCCGCTGCTGGCCCTGCTGCACGGCGTGAGCACCAACGCTCGGTCATGGGCTCATCAACTCCAGGCCCTGGCCGACACTCACGACGTGGTCGCCTGGGACATGCGCGGCTACGGCTCCTCGTCGGATCCCGAGGCGCCTTACACGATGTCCGATCTGTCGGCCGATCTCGCCGGCCTCCTCGACCACCTGGGCGTCGAAGGGGCTCACCTGTGCGGACTGGCCATGGGCGGCGTGCTGGCCCTGGATTTCTACGGGCGCTATCCCAATCGCGTGAAGTCGCTGATTCTGGCCGAGACGGGCGCAGGCCAGGCGGTGGTCTCCGGGGAGGAGCGCCAGCAGGGGGTCGAGCAGCGCCAGGCGGCAGTCGTCGAGGCCGGCCCTGCCCGGCCCAAGACGCCGATGCTCCTCTCGCCCGACGCGCCCGCCGAGGTGGTCGCTGAGGCCGAGTCGGTTATGGCCGAGATGCATCCCGAGGGCTACCGCTTCGCTGCCCAGGCGTATGCTCAGACCGACGAGCGCGAACTGCTGCCTCGCATCGCCGTGCCCGCGCTGGTCATCTGGGGCGAGTGCGACACCCTTTGTCCGCGTGAGGACGCCGAGTACCTGGCTCAGAACATCAGGGGCGCCCGGCTGGAAGTCATACCCAAAGCCGGCCACCTGGTCAACCAGGAGAACCCCGAAGCGTTCAACGACGCCGTCCGGCGATTCTTAGCCGATCTTTAGCACCTGCCCGACGGCCAGCTCGTTCGGATTCTTCAGCCCATTCAGCCCGATCAGCTTGTCGATCGTCACCTGGTGTGCCTTGGCAATGCCGTACAGGGTGTCGCCTGGGGCGACCACGATCTGCCCTGAACCCGCGGTCAACGCCGGCGCCTGAGACGCCGCCGTCACGGCTGGCGCTGGCTCCGGCTTCTTCTCGGGCAGGGCCGCCGGAGGGGGGCCACTCGGACCCACGTCAGCCGCCGGTATGAAGGCCGGCGCGCCGGTCGCTGCCACGATCACCCGCAGCCGCGGACCGCTCTGCGGCGCAACGACCTGAAAGAACTGCCACTGGCCCGCCGGACCGAACTGGATGGCCTTCTCGTCGCTGCCGGACCATAGCGTCGATGGCCGGAACGTCTCAACCCAGAATGGCATGAAGGGCGGCGGCCCGGTGCTGGCCCCCGGATTCATCAGACGGGCGTCGATGGTTGCGTTGCCGGACGTATAGCTGTTGTCCTCGAGCGCCAGCCCGCCGTTACTCGGGACGTCCTGGAACAGGACCGGCACCGACTGGGCGTACGCATCATCCGGCACGGTCTGCATGACCATGAAATGCAGGTGTGGGGCCGAGGTCCAGCCGGTGTTGCCGCTGTAGGCGATCAGCTGGCCCGTGCTCACCTGGTCTCCGGGCTTGACCCGCGCGCCGTTGAGCATCAGGTGCATGTACAGTCCCGACGTGCCGTCACCGTGGTCGATGATGACGTAGTTGGCGTCATCGGCGAACTTGTAGCCCCAGCCGCCGGAGTTCGAGTCCTGGCGAACGGCCCGCACCTTGCCGCCCCGGGCGGCCGTCACCGGCGTGCCCGTGGGCATACAGAAGTCCCAGGCGTATTGGCCGTGGCCAGTGTGGGTGCCGTGGTTGTTTCCCTGGCAGACCTCGAACGTCAGCCCGCCTGGGTAGGGCAGCTTGTAGATGCGGGGGCCCTTCGGCTCCGGCACCGGTGCAGGGCTCGGAGAAGGGCTGGCCTTTGGGCTCACGCTGCCCGCCGGCCCCAGCACCGCGGGCGTCACCGCCGGGGCCCCGGGCACGAGCGCAAGCATGCCGAGCGCACTCATGGCGGCAGCCAAAGCGAAGCTCCGCACTCTCATCATGGGGCATTGGGCACAACGGAGGATGGTTTGTTGGCGTTACGACCCCCGCCCCTTATGGCTGGCAAACGCCTGCCGATCGCTTCAGAGGCCCCTCGGGCGTCCCCGGGACGGGCCGACGCCGAGCGCTGAATCCTTTCATGCCATAGTTGCCTAGGTGCCCTCTCCCAATGAGCAGCAAACGCAATCCGACCCGCAACGCGTCGAGAGCTCATACGTGACCCCTCCGGCCGACGACTGGGAGGCCGAACCGCCGCGTCAGAGTCTATGGGCCGAGCATCTGGGGCTCATCCAGCTGGCCGCGCTGGCGATCACCCTGTTGGGCATCATCCTGACCCTCATCGCGGCCATCCAGGCGGCCAACCCCGCCACCCAAGTCGTGGTCACCCTCCTCGGCGTGGCCTTGCTCATGGCCACCGTCTGGAAACCGCCCGAGGCCCCGCGGTGACGCGGCGGGTCGCCGTCATCGGCCCCAGCAACAGCGGCGCGCACCTCGACGCGCTGGCCTACGAGGCCGGCAAACTCCTCGGCCAGGCTGGCTGGCTGGTCTACACCGGCGGGCTTGGCGGCGTCATGGAGGCCGCCCTCAAAGGCGCCAGGGAAGCCGGCGCGCTGACCGTCGGCGTGCTGCCCGGCGCCGACGCCTCCGAGGCCAACCCGCACGTCGCCGTACCTCTGGCCACTGGTATGGGCGAAGCCCGCAACATCATCCTGATCCGCTCCGTCGACGCCGTGCTGGCCATCGGCAAGGGCTACGGCACGCTTTCCGAGATCGGCTTCACCCTCCGCGTGGGCAAGCCGCTCGTCCTGCTCGAGAGCTGGGACGGCCTGGGCCCGGATGCGCAAATCGCCAGCACCCCCGACGAGGCCGTGAACCTGCTGACGCAAGTCGCCTCTGCGGACCGCTGGGCCTGATCGGCTGAGCGCCCCGTCGAAGAGCCGACTCGCCAGTCCGATACGCTGTAAAGCGATGCAAATCGGCTTTCACCTGACGCCCTTCTGGAGTCCCACCGACCGCACCCCCAGCCAGATCATCGACGAGGCCATCGAGGTCGTGGGTGCCGCCTCCAGGATGGGCTACGGCTGGGTCTCCATGGGCAACCACTGGCTGTCCTACCCCACCATCTGGCCGCAGCCCATCCCGTTGGTCGCCCGCCTCGCACCAGAAACCGGCGAGATGTTGATCAAGACCTCCGTCCTACTGGTGCCCCTGTTCAACGCCGTCGACCTGGCCGAGAACATCGCCACGCTCGACCACATAACCCATGGCCGTCTGATCGTCGGCATGTCCATCGGCTACCGCGAGCAGGAGCTGGACGTCGCCGGGCTCAGCCGCAAGGACCGCGTCCCTAAGCTGGAGGAGTCAGTCGAGCTGATGAAGCGGCTCTGGACCGGCGAGGAGGTGACCTTCGAAGGCAAGTACGTCCGCGTGGTCAAGGGCCGCATGGGCTTCACGCCCTTCCAGAAGCCGCATCCCCCGCTGGAGATGGGTGCTCAGAGCGAGGGGGCTACTAAGCGCGCGGCGCGCATCACCGACGGCGTCTTCTTTGGGCCACAGGCCCCCTGGGAGTACTGCCGCCACCTGGGCGGGCTGTACCGGAGCGCCCGCAAGGAGCTCGGCAAGGACCTGGGCATGCTTGGCGCTTCCCGCAGCCTCATGGTCGCCGGCAGCAAGGAGGAGGCCCGCAAGACCGCCGAGCAGTACCTCGAGAAGACCTTCAACATGTACAAGACCTGGTCCATGCAGGAGCAGAACATGGCCGAGCTGCAGCTCAGCTTCGACAACGACCTCGAGGACTGGGCCATCCACGGCTCGACCTCGGACTGTGTGGAAAAGATCCTCTGGGCGCGGGACGAGCTCGGCCTGAACCGCATCGGCTTCACCATCTACAGCCTGCCGCGATCGCCGCGGGCGCGCATCGAGTACCTGCAGATGATCGCCGAGGACATCGTCGCCAAAGTGGCGTCGCCCGACTAAGCCCCCACGTACTTCGGCGGGTCGTCCACCGAGGCCGGGTCGAACAGCTCTTCCGGCTTGAAATGGCGCCGCGTCAGGCCCTGGTCCACCGCGTAGCGGCAGATCGCTTCCAACGCTGGCCGGTTGCTCTCGAGCTCATAGGCCCACGGATCGCGCCCCAGCGTCCGGCGCTGCTCCTCCAGCGCCTCCCGGAACCAGGCCAGGCTGACCCGCCGCGGGTCCTCCATGCGCTCGAAGGCCAGGTCCTTCGACCGCCGGAAGGCCTGGACGACGTTCATCGCCAGCCACGGGTACTGCCCCAGCAGCCCCTCGCGGATGACCAGCGTGTGCATGATGGGGAAGATGCCGGTCTGCTCGAAGTAGCGCTGCTCCTCGGCTTTGGCGTCCGCGAACAGCCGCACGATCCGCGGGTCGCCGTTACGCCACGAGGGCGGCAACTCGGGGTACATGAGCCCGCCCAGCTCGCCCTGCAGCAGCATGCGGTCCACGTCGTTGCCCGCCGGCACGCGCCGCAAGCGGTAGCCGGACGGCAGATCCACCGCGATGTCCTCCTCGTCCTGCGTCAGCCAGTCGATCGACCGCAGGTCCACGCCGTAGAAGTCCTGCAGAATGCCGCGCATCCAGAACCCGGCCGTCGTCTGCCACGTTCGCAGACCCACGGCCTTGCCCTCCAGGTCCTTCGGTGACTTCACGCCGCCGGAGGCGTTCACGAACAGGTACGAGTGCCGGAAGCGGCGGTGCGGGAAGACTGGTACGGCCACGTAGGGCAGCTCGCCGCGGTCGCGCAGCAGCATGTACGACGCCATGGAGAACTCGCATACATCGAATTCCTGGTGCCGGATCAGGCGCCAGTGCCGCTCAGGCGAGGGCATCGTCAGCGCCACCAGCTCCACGCCGGCGATCTGTACGTCGCCGTTCACCAACGGCCAGTTGATGTCGTAGTCGCCGCACGCCAGGGTCAGCCGAAGCTTGTCACTCATCGGGCCACAATTATCCGATGCCTCTCCCCCATATCGGCCTCATCCTCACCGGCGGGACGGTTGATTCCGTCGGGGTCGACCGCCTCGACCTGGCCTGGTACTTCGAGAACGAGCGGCGTCTAGGCCCTGGCGAGCTGCTGGCGCGCGTGCCTGAAATAGGCGGCGTGGCCGACGTTGAAGAGATCCCCTTCAAGCGTCTGTCCAGCGGCGGCATCACCCCGGCCGATTGGCTGGAGCTGGCCCGGGCGCTGCAGGCCCGGCTCCAGGACCTGGACGGCGCCGTGATCACCCACGGCACCAACACGCTGGAGGAAACGGCCTACTTCCTGAACCTCACCCTCAGCACCGACAAGCCGGTGGTGGTCACCGGCGCCATGCGACCCTCGTCGGGTATCAGCTCGGATGGCGAGCTCAACCTGCTGAACGCGTTCCGGGCGGCATCCCACCCATCCTCCACCGGCAGGGGCGTCCTGGTGTTGCTGAACGACACCATCTTCGCCGCGCGCGACGTCACCAAGACCAACACTTTCCGCGTCCACACCTTCCAGAGCCGCGACACCGGCCCGTTGGGCTACGCCGACGCCGACGGCCGCCTGATCTGGTACGGCCAGGCCGTCCGCAAGCGCGGCGGCTTCGAAGCGGCCCTGCGCGAGGCCGAATTGCCGCGCGTCGACCTCGTCCTGACATACGCCGGGGCCGATGGCGCCCTGATCGACGCCGCTCTCGCGGCCGGCGCGCAGGGCATCGTCAGCGCTGGCAGCGGCGCCGGCCGGCCCACGCCGGCTGAGGACGAGGCGCTCGACCGTGCCCGAGCCACAGGCGTCGTCGTCGTCCAGGCCAGCCGCACCGGCTCGGGCCGCGTCGCCCGCAGCCCCAGGCTCCGCGCCCGCGGCATCGTCACCGCCGACAATCTGCTGCCCTGGAAAGCCCGCGTGCTGCTCATGCTGGCCCTTACCCGCACGCGCGATCCCGAAGCCATCCAGCGGCTGTTCGAGGCCTACTGAGGCGGGGGTATAGTGCGCGCATGGCCGTTTACCGACTCACCAAACTTGCCGCATCATCGACCGAGAGCTACGCCGACGCTACCAAGCAAGCCATTGAACGGGCGCAGAAAACGCTGCGTAACGTCGAATGGTGGGAGGTGAAAGAGCTGCGCGGCGCCATCCGTGACGGCAAGATGGAGTACCAGGTCGAGCTGGAAGTCGGCTTCCATCTCGAGCATGCCTGACCCGATACAATCGCTGCGTTATGGCCATTATCGATGCCGATGCGCACGTCGTAGAGAACGAGAAGACCTGGTCCTACGTCTCCAGCTCCGAGCAGGACCTGATGCCGATCCGTGTCAAGATCCCCGGAAAGACCGGGCGCGACGCCGAAATGTGGGCTCTCGAAGGCCGGCTGCTGAGCGGTGGCCCGGTGTCCGAGACCGACGCCATCAAAGCCGACCGCGAGCTGGACGACGTGCCGGCTCGCATCAAGCACATGGACGAGCTGGGGACGGACATCCAGGTGCTCTTCCCCACGTTCTTCCTGCGCCCGGTCACCGACAAGCCTGAGGTCGAGCTGGCCTTGTGCCGCAGCTACAACCGCTGGCTGGCCGAGCGCTGCTCCGAAGCGCCAGACCGTCTCCGCTGGGCCGTCGTCCCGCCCACCTCGAACATCACCGCCTCCGTAGAGGAGCTCCGCTTCGGCAAGCAGCACGGCGCCTGCGCCGTGTTCTGGCGCGGCGTCGAGCGCGAGCGGCTGCCCAGCGACCCATACTTCTACCCCATCTACGAGGAGGCCGAGAAGCTCGACCTGCCGATCTGCGTCCACGCCGCCACCGGCAACTTCTACCTGCACGACGTGTTCACCGGCGACCTTGGCTTCTGGCGTTTCAAGCTGCCGGGCCTGACGGCCTTCCACAACATCCTCCAGACCAAGCTCATGGAGCGCTTCCCGCGCATGCGCTTCGGCTTCGTCGAGCTGAGCGCCCAGTGGGTGCCCTACGCGCTGCACGACTTCGTCCGTCGCATGGAGAAGAAGGACATCCACCTCGACCGCACGGCGCTGATGGCCGAGAACCGCATCTTCGTCGCCTGCCAGACGGACGACGACATCGCCTACGTGCTGAAGTACGCCGGCCCCAACAATCTTGTCGCCGGCACAGACTACGGCCACGCCGACACCTCGAGCGAGCTCGAGGCGCTCAAGCGCCTGCGCTACCGCGAGGACGTGGCCCAGGCCGACATGGAGCGCATCCTCGATGCCAACCCCCGGACACTCTACGGACTCTAGGAAGGAGAAAACGACATGGCACGTGTGTGGGACCGCTTTCTGACCGACCAGGATAAGGCGCATCTGGCCCAGGCCAAGGACCGGCGGGTGGGCTTTGGCCGCCGGCCCGCCATCCTAAACGTCGACCTCTACCGCTGGGTCTTCGGCGACGAGCCGCTACCGCTCCTGGAAGGCGTCAAGGACTGGCCCGGCTACACCGGCATGGCCGGCTGGCAGGCCATCCCGCACATCCAGCGCCTGCTAACCGAGGCTCGCGCCGCGGGCGTGCCCGTCTGCTACGTCACCGGCCTTGTCGACGAGGACTCGGGTGTGACGGGCTGGAACGAGGCCGTCCATCACGACGGCGGGCGCCGCGGCGCTTCGGGCGATCCGGTTGAGCGCGATCGCTACCGTCGCCGCTACGACATCGTAGACGAGGTCGCCCCTCAGCCCGGTGACGTAGTCCTCCGCAAGACCGCCCCGAGCGCCTTCTGGGGCACACCCCTGATCGCCGAGCTGAACCGTCGCGGCATCGACACGCTGCTGGTCACGGGCGAGAGCACCAGCGGCTGCGTCCGCGCCTCCGTGGTAGATGGCGCCAGCTATCGGTTCCGCGTGCAGGTGGTGGAGGAATGCGTCTTCGACCGGCACGAGGCCTGCCACGCCATCAACCTGTTCGACATGCATCAGAAATACGCCGACGTTATCTCCATCGAACAGGCCGTGGAGTACTTGCGCAGCCTGAAGACGCCCGTCCAGGAGCCGGAGCGCGAACTAGCCGGCGTCCGCTAGCCGGCTTTGCCCTGGGATCCGTCCCAATACCTGAAGTTCGGCGACTACCGACTTAGGCCGGCGGTCGATCTGCTGAACCGGATCGATGCTGAAGCCCCGGCCGACGTGTTCGATCTGGGCTGCGGCGCGGGCAACGTTACCCGGCTGCTGCGGGCGCGGTGGCCGCAAGCGCGCATCACCGGCGTCGACTCGTCGGATGCAATGCTGGCCAGGGCCGCATCGATCGCACCTGACGTCGAATGGTTGCAGGCTGATCTTGCTTCGTGGGAGCCGCCGCGGCGGGCCGGTGTCATCTACTCCAACGCCGCCTTGCACTGGCTTTCCGATCACCCGGCCATGCTCGTCCGCCTTCTGGGCGCCTTGCGTCCCGGCGGCACGCTCGCCGTCCAGATGCCCCGCAATTTCACGGCGCCGTCCCACACGCTTATCGCCAAGGCCGCTCTAGCCGGGCCGTGGCGCAAGATGCTCGAGCCGCTGCTCCGCCCCCCGCCGGTCGCTGAGCCGGCCTTCTACTTCGACCTCCTCTCGCGACGCGCGTCCACGCTCGATATGTGGGAGACTGAGTACCTGCACGTCCTCGAAGGCGAGGACCCCGTCAAGGAGTGGACCAAAGGTAGCTGGCTCAGCCCGCTCCTCGATGCGCTCCGGGAGCCCGAGCGCAGCCAGTTCGAGCGCTGCTACGCCGATATGGTGGCTGAGGCGTACCCTCGTCGGCCCGACGGCAAGACCCTGCTGCCTTTCCGCAGGCTCTTCATAGTCGCCACGGTTTAGCTACTCGGGCAGCAGCCGGAAGTGCTCGCAGTGCCGCGGGCGGATGGCCGAGAAGTGGCGCCGGTCAAGGGTGATGATGACGTCCGTCTCCAGCCGCTCGGCTAAGGCCACGATAGAGGCATCCGGCGCCCCCAGCGGGAAGTCCGCGTCCTGTCGCATGAGCTCGGCCATGCGGGGCCACTCCCCGGGCACCGGGGCGCGAATGTCCTCATCGACCAGGCTTGCGACGAAGGCAGCCTCGCCTAGGGCGCCAAGGCGCTGCGCGATGATGTAGCAGGCCTCACCGACTACAAGCGCAGGAATAACGAGGCGCAGCTCGGCATTGGCAAGAGCTTCGACGCAGCGCGTGTGGTGAGGCTCGGCCCGATCAGCCGCTGCAATCAGCGGACCGGCGTCGACGTCATATGCTGCGCATCACCATCCGTCCGCGCGGCGCCCCCACCAGGCGCCTATCCTCCACTACCACCTGTCCCCGCACGAGCGTCGTCACTGGCATGCCACGCCCGCGCCAGCCGTCGAACGGCGTCACCCGGTTGCGGCTGTGCAGCCCCGACGTTTCCAGCACCCATTCGCGCTTCAGATCCACGATCGTCACGTCGCCGTCGAAACCGGCCGCCAGCTGACCCTTGGACGCCATCCCCCAAACCCGCGCTGGGTTGGTCGCCGCCGCCGCCACGAACCGCGGCAGCGTCATCTTCCCGGCGTTCACGGCCTCCGACAGAAACAGCTGTACGCTCGTCTCCACCCCCACGAAGCCCGATACCGCCTGCCAGATGTTGTCGCGCAGCTTCTCCTCCGGCGTATGTGGGGAATGATCCGTGGCGATGCACTCGATCTCCCCGCCGATCAACCCCTCGAGCAAGGCGGCGCCGGTGCCCCGAACCGGCGGGTTCATCCGCACCCGCGAGCCTACCCGCTCGTAGATGTCGTCCGGCAGGAAGCAGTAGTGCGGGCCGGTCTCGCATGTCACGTCGACGCCCTTACTGCGCCAGTCCCGGATGGCTTCGAGCCCGTCGGCCGAGGACAGGTGGAAGATGTGCACCTTGCAGCCGCTGTACTTCGCCAGGCTGCACACGCGGTGGATGGCTTCCACCTCGCACACCGTTGGCCGGCTGTCCAGGTGAGCCCGCGCGTCCGTTCGGCCGGACGCCTTCAGTTTGCGGATGAAGTGCTGCATGATCGCGTTGTTCTCCGCATGGAAGCCGGCCCGTAGGCCGGCCGATGCGATGACCGCCATCTGGTCGTACAGCATGCCGTCGTCGGGCGCGGGGATATTTCCCGTCGTCTCGCCCAGGTAGCATTTGTAACCGACGACGCCGGCCTGCGCCATTGGCAAGAGCTCCTCGATGTTGTCCTGGGCGATCAGTCCGTAGAGGCCGAAGTCGACGTACGAGTGCGCCTCGGCCAGCCGCTGCTTCTCGCGCACCAGATCGGCCGTGGCCGTCGGCGGAACAGTGTTCGGCATGTCGCACACGCACGTCACCCCGCCGAACACGGCCGCCAGCGAGCCTGTGCCGAAGTCCTCCTTGTACGTCAGGCCTGGTTCGCGGAAGTGGACGTGATCGTCGATCACGCCGGGCAGGATGTGGTTGCCTCTGGCGTCCAGCCGGCGTTTGGCGCTCGGCAGCCGCTCGTCCGGCGCGACCTCGACGATGGTTCCGTTCTCGATGGCGACGCCCACGCCGGGCCGCTCGCCCTCGGCCGTTACGAGGACGCCGTTATGGATGACGAGGTCGGCGTCAGGCACGACTTGCCGTGTCCTGTATGTCGCCGTCCGCGTGGGACTTAGGCGCTGGCCGCTTGCGGCTGCAGTCGCTTGGCCGCATCCAGCACTGCGTCCATGATCTTCATGTAGCTGCCGCAGCGGCACAAGTTGCCGGCCAGGTACTCCTTGATCTCGTCCGGCGTCGGGCTCGGATTCTCCTCCAGGAAGGCCTTCGTGGTCAGGATGAACCCCGGCGTGCAGTACGAACACTGGAACGCCGTGTTGTCCATGAAGGCCTGCTGAATCGGGTGGAGCTTGTCCTGCCCCAGGGCCTCGACCGTGACGATGTCCTTCCCGGCCGCCAGCGGCGCCAACAGCAGGCAGGAGCTGAGTGGCTTGCCATCGACCAGCACTGTGCAGGCGCCGCACATGCCGATCCCGCACCCCTCTCGCACCGAGAACAGCTTGAACTCGTTTCGCAGGACCTCAAGTAGGGTGTGGTGCGGGTGGACGGCCACCTCGCGCTCCACGCCGTTCACCTGAAGGCTGACCAGCTTCTTCACGAGCGCTGCTCTTTCAGCGCCCGCAGCACCTTCTCCGGCGTCAGCGGCAGATCCGTGATCCGCACGCCCGTCGCGTTGTAGACCGCGTTCGCCACGCACGGCATCACCGGCGGCACCGATGTCTCACCGATGCCGTGCACCTCGCCCGCCGACGGATGTTCGATGGCCGCGACTGTCAGACGCGCCGGCACGTCCTCAAACGACGGGATCATGTAGTCCGACAGGTTTGGGTTGGTGAGCTGGCCGCCGTCGTACAGCATCTCCTCGAACAGCGCCTGGCCTACCCCGAACAACGTCGAGCCCTCGATCTGCAGCTCGCACAGCCGCGGGTTGACAACCCGCCCGGCGAAGCACGACGAGTGGAACTGCACGATGTCCACCTTGCCCGTCTCGACGTCCACCTCCACCTCGCACGCCGCCGCGGCATGGTGCCAGTGCACCGAACCGATCCCCTGGCCTGTTTCCGGATCCAAACCGCCAGTCGTCGCGAACGTTCCGTTGCCCATAATGTTGCCCACCCGCGATTTGCGGATAACTTCGGTGTAGGCCAGGCTGCGGCTGCCGTCCTTGACCCACACCCGTCCGTCGCGCGTTTCCAGGTCCTTTGGCGAGATCTCGAGCTGCTCAGCGGCGATTGTCTTGAGCTGCTCGATGGCGTCGTTTACGGCCATGGTCACCGCCGTGCCCATCGAGTACGTCGTCCGGCTGGAGCTGGTCTGCTGGTCGTAGGGCGTGCTGTCGGTGTCTGGCTCCGAGACCGTGACCGCCTCGAAGGGCAGCGCCGCGGCTTCGGCGGCGAGCTGCGCCAGAACGGTCTTCGCCCCCTGCCCCATTTCGACGGACGACGTCAGCACATTCAGCGAGCCGTCCTCGTTCAGCTTGCATGAGGCCGAGGATGTCGACGGCGTGACCGAGCCCTTGATGACGCAGGTGATGGCGCGTCCCCGCCGTTTGGGCCCGCTCTGCGGCGGCTTCTGCCACCAGGCCTCCTTGCCGTCCCGCCAGCCGATGGCCTTCTTGGCGTCGTCCAGCAGCAGCTCCCGGTAGTGCATATCGTGCACCGTCTCGCCGGTGGCGAAGGTGTCGCCGTCGTGCAGGACATTGAACTCGCGGAACTCCAACGGATCGCGCCCCAGCGCCTCGGCGATCATGTCCATCTGCGACTCGTAGGCCCAGGCCGCCTGCGACACACCGTAGCCCCGGAACGCTCCGGCCGGCACGATGTTGGTGTAGACCGCGTAGGAGTCGACCCACACGTTTGGGATGCGGTACGGCCCGGCGGTGGCGTAGCCGCCGTTTTTTATCAGCCGCGGGCTGATATCCGAGTAGGCGCCGGCGTTGAAGTAGCACGTCGCCTTGCGCGCCAGGATGCGGCCCTCCCGGTCCAGGCCCGTCTTGAGGGTGATGATGGCCTGGTGCTTGGTGCAGGTCAGGAAGTCCTCTTCGCGGCGCAGGACGATCTTCACCGGCCGCTTGGCTTTTTGGGCCAGCACCGCCACCAGCGGCTCCAGCTTGGGATAGCACTTCGAGCCGTAGGCCCCGCCCAGCGTGTGCACGATGATCCGCACCTGCGACAGCGGGACCTGGAAGATGTCCGCCACTTGCGCCCGCACCACGTGGGGCGTCTGCGTGCCGCTCCACACCGTGACGCGGCCGGCCTCGACCTGGGCCATGGTTACGTGCGGCTCCAGCGGGACGTGCTGCACCGGCGGGCAGCGGAAGGTGTGCTCGAAGATGTGGGCCGCCTCCTTGAAGCCTGACTCCACATCGCCCTTGCGCAGCTTGAAATGGTTGAGCCGGTTGCTGCTTTCGCCGGGGTTGAAGATGATGTCGGCGAAGGTCGCGCCCCGCTGCGGCGGGAAGCTCTCGTGCAGGATGGGCGCGCCCGGCTTGAGCGCCTCCTCGGGGTCGAACACCGCCGGCAGCTCCTCGTACTCGACCTCGATCAGATCGAGCGCCTCCTGCGCGGCCTCCTCATCGAGCGCCGCCACGGCGGCCACGTAGTCGCCCACGAAGCGAACCTTGTCAATGGCCACGACCGGCGTGTCCCGCACGACTGGCCCGTAGTAGGGATAGATGTCGGGGTTGTCGATCAGGTCGTTCCGGCTCAGCACGGCCACCACGCCGGGCACGCTCTCGGCTTTGGACGTGTCCACCTTGAGGACGCGGGCATGGGCCACCGGGCTGTGCAGGATGCGCCCCACGAGGCACCCGGGCAGCTCCGCGTTGAGCACGTAGTTGACCTGCCCCCGAACGCGCTCCGCGCCGTCTATGTAGCCGACGTTTTGGCCGACCGGGCTAGCCATTGGACCCGGCCTCGGTGAACTCGGCCGGAGCCCCGGCGCCGAGCGCTCCTTCGATGGCGCGCCGCACGAACACCTCGGCCATCTGCTTCCTGTACCAGGCCGAGCCGCGCATGTCGCTTAGCGGATCGATGTTCTCGGCGTAGTGCGCCGCGATCTGCCGGATGAGGTCCGGCCCCAGGTTCTGGCCCCGCGCCCAGGCTTCGGCCTCGCCGAACTCCTGCGGGGTGCCCGCCACCGCGCCGAGGGTCACGCGCAGCTCGCGGCAGACGCCGTCCGGTCCGAGATCCACCCAGGCGCACGCGCCCAGACACGGCCGGTCCTCCGACGAGCGCGTGACGTACTTGATATAGCTCTGCTTGGCGTGCTTCGATGCTTCCGGCACGATGACCTCCGTCAGGATCTCGTCGGGCTGGAGCGCGGTCTCGTAGAAGTCAGTGAAGAACTCGGTCAGCGGGATCTCGCGCCGGCCGTTGGATCCCTGAGCCAGCGCGATAGCGCGTAGCGCCACCAGTACGCACGGCGGATCGGACGCATAGTCCGCTTCGCTCATGTTTCCGCCCACGGTCGCCGCGTGACGCACCCGCACGTTTGCCACCTTGCCGAAGGTCTCGGCCAGAACGGGGAAGTGCTCGCGCACCACGGGCGAGGTCTCCGCCTGGCGTATTGTCGCCAGGGCGCCCAACCTCAAGCCGACGCCGGCCTCATATGCGATCTGGTCCAGCCCCTGAATGCGCCCCAGCGACACCAGGTACTCCGGGGACACCAGCCGGTTCTTGAGCATCAGCACCAGGGCCGTCCCGCCCGCGATCAGTTTGGCCTCGTCGCCGTGCTCCGCCAACGCGCTCGCCGCCTCGTCGAGGCTACTTGGCTCTAAGATGTCGATGTGCCGATCTTACTCCCGCACGGGCTCTCAGCCCTGATCTGGGTGGGGCGATGCAGCTGAGCCTGCGAAGCTGGATCGAGGAGGTTCAGAACCTGGGCGAGCTCAAGCACGTGAGCGGCGCCCATTGGGATCTCGAGATCGGCGCCATCGTCGACCTGCTCATGGAAAAGGCCGGCAATCCGGCTGTCCTCTTCGACCGTATTCCCGGCTACAAGCCGGGATATCGGGTCCTGGGCAACGTCCTCACCAGCCCGGCCCGCGTGGCCCTCAGCGGCGGCCTCGACCCCGCCATCTCCAAGATCGAGCTCGTCAAGGCCTGGCAGGCCATCAACGCCAGCACCAAGCTGATCCCACCCCAGACAGTCGCGACTGGCCCCGTCAAGGAGTGCCTCCAGATCGAGGGCCAGGTCGACCTCAACCAGTTCCCCGCCCCTCGCTGGCACGAAGAAGACGGCGGGCAGTTTGTCGGCACCGGCTCCTTCGTCGTCATGAAGGATCCCGACTCGGGCTGGGTCAACGGCGGGACCTATCGCGTGCAGCTCCACGACGAGCGAACACTCACGGTCATGATCACCCGCGGCAAACACGGCGACGTCATAATGCGCAAGTACTGGGAACGCGGCCAAACTTGCCCGGTGGCGATCTCTTTCGGCCACCACCCCCTCTTCCTCATGGTCGGCGGCCTGGGCATCCCCCATGAACAGAGCGAGTACGACTACATCGGAGGCCTGCGCGACGAGCCGGTCCAGGTCGTCGCGGGCGAGATTACCGGCCTACCGGTTCCGGCCGAGGCCGAGCTGGTTGTCGAGGGGGAGATTCCGCCCGACGAGCGCCACCAGGAAGGCCCCTTCGGCGAGTGGACCGGCTACTACGCCTCCGGCGAGGGCGACCAGCCGGTCGTCCACGTCAAGTCGGTCATGCACCGGCCCGATCCGATCAATCTCGGCATTCTGCCCGGCAAGCCGCCCAACGACAACACCTACTACCGCAACTACCTGCAGAGCGCGCTGCTCTGGGCGCAGCTCGAGAAGGCCGGCATGCCGGGCATTCAGGGGGTGTGGGCGCACGAGTCCGGCGGCGGCCGGATGATGATGACGATCAGCATCAAGCAGCAGTATCCCGGCCACTCCAAGCAGACCGGACTCGTAGCCGCGGCCTGCCGCGCCGGATCCTACATCAACCACCTGACCGTCGTCGTTGACGACGACATCGACCCCACCAACGCCGACGAGGTCATCTGGGCCATCGCCTCACGGGTCGACCCGCGCGAGGACGTCGAGATCCTTAAGCGCATGTGGGCCAGCCCGCTGGATCCGATGTCCTACCCGCCCGACATCCGTGCCTTCAACGCCCGCATGGTCATCGATGCCTGCCGTCCCTGGGAGCGGCTGGGGTCGTTTCCTCCCGTCGCGCGGGCCAGCGCAGAGCTACGCAGCCGCGTGGCAGCCAAATTCGGCCTCGACGGGCTCAGAGGGGCGCCATGCAGCTGAGCTTGCGAAGCTGGATCGAGGAGGTAAGCGCGCTGGGCGAAATGCGCGACATATCCGGAGCCCATTGGGATCTCGAAATCGGCACCATCGTCGACATCCTGATGGAGGCCTCCGGCAACCCCGCCGTCCTGTTCGATGCCATCCCCGGCTTTCCCGCCGGCTACCGCGTGCTTGGCAACGTCCTCACCAGCCCGGCGAGGGTCGCCGTCAGCGGCGGCCTCGATCCCAAGCTCAGCAAACTCGAGCTCGTTGCCAAATGGCGCGAGCTCAACTCCCATCGCCGCCTGATCCCCTACGAATGCGTGCCCGACGGCCCGGTCAAGCAATGCGTCCAGACCGGCGCGGACGTTAACCTGAGAGCTTTCCCGGCCCCACGCTGGCATGAGTTCGACGGAGGTCAGTTCATCGGCACCGGCTGCCTCGTCGTCCAGCGCGACCCCGACAGCGGCTGGGTCAACACCGGCGCCTACCGCGTCATGGTCCAGGACGAGAAGACCGCCGGCATCATGATCACCCGCGGCCGCAACGGCGACGTGATCATGCGCAAGTACTGGGAGCGCGGCCAGGCCTGCCCGGTGGCGATCAGCCTCGGGCAGCACCCCCTCTTTCTGATGCTCGCCGGCATTCCCCTGCCCGAGGGCCTGTGCGAGTACGACTTTGCCGGCGGTGTCGCCGGCCAGGCGGTCCAGTGCGTCGACACCGACTACACCCGCCTGCCCATTCCTGCCGACGCCGAGCTGGTCATCGAGGGCGAGATCCCTCCCGACGAGCGCCGCCAGGAGGGCCCCTTCGGCGAGTGGACCGGCTATTATGCCGCGCCCGAGGGGCCGCAGCCTGTGGTCAACATCAAGGCCATCTACCATCGACCCGATCCGATCAACCTCGGTGTCCTGCCGGGCAAGCCGCCCAACGACAACACTTACTACCTCAACTACCTCCAGAGCGCGCTCGTTTGGGACCAGCTCGAGAAGGCCGGCATCCCCGCTGTCCAGGGCGTGTGGGCGCACGAGTCCGGCGGCGGCCGCATGCTGCTCACGGTCTCTATCAAGCAGCAGTACCCCGGTCATTCCAAGCAGGCCGGTCTGGTCGCCACCGCCTGCCGTTCCGGCGCCTACGTCAATCACCTGACTATCGTCGTCGACGAAGACATCGACCCAACCAACACCGACGAGGTCATCTGGGCGCTCTGCTCGCGCGTCGATCCGCGCGAGGACGTGGAGATCCTCCGGCGGATGCAGGCCAGCCCGCTCGATCCGATGAGCTACCCGGCTGACGTTCGCGCCTTCAACGCTCGAATGGTCATCGACGCCTGCCGTCCCTGGGAGCGGCTGGGGTCATTTCCCAAGGTCGCTCGGGCTAACCCGGAATTGCGCCGGCAGATCAAGGAGAAGTTCCATCAACTTTTCGAGTAGGCGGAGAGAGTGCTCTCAACGGATGTAGTCGTCGTGGGCGCCGGCAACGCCGCACTCGCCGCCGCGCTGTCCGCCCGCGAGCAGGGCTGCGAGGTCCTGGTCCTGGAAAAAGCTCCCCGAGCCGAGCGGGGCGGCAACTCTGCCTTCACCGGCGGCCTGTTCCGCTTCCCCTTCAATGACTTCCTCGAGGATTTCCCCGCCATCCTGCCCCACTACAACCGCGACGAGCTGGAGGCCTGCGTCATCCCGCCCTACCCGCGCAAGCAGTTCGAAGCCGACATCGAGCGCGTCACCGAGGGCCTGGCTGACCCCACGCTCGTGGACATGCTCCTGTCCAACGCCTATCCCACCATGAAATGGCTGGCCGGCCGCGGTGTGCGCTGGATGCTGGCCACCGGTCGCCAGTCCTACAAGCGCGGCGACAAGTACCACTTCTTCGGCAACCTCAACCTGGAGGCCAACGGCGGTGGTCAGGGCCTGTCCGACCGCGAGTTCGAGATCGCCGAGCAGAGCGGCATCGAGATCCTGTACGAAACCAAGGCCACCCGCCTGCTGACCGACGAGCGCGGCGCCGTGATTGGCGTCGAGATCCGCAAGGCCGACGGCAGCCGTGAGCAGGTGCAGGCCAGCGCCGTGGTGCTGGCCTGCGGCGGCTTTGAGGCTAACCAGGAGATGCGCTGCCGCTACCTCGGCCCCGACTGGGAGCTGGCCCATGTGCGCGGCTCGCGCTTCAACACCGGCGATGGCATCCGGATGGCGCTCGACGTCGGCGCCCAGCCGTATGGCCACTGGTCCTGCGGCCACGCCGTCCAGTGGGACTACATGTCGCCAGTCACCGGCGGCGACCTGCGCATCGGCGACCTCTACCAGAAGCACTCCTACCCGCTCGGCATCATCGTCAACAAGCAGGGCAAGCGCTTCGTGGACGAGGGCGCCGACCTCCGCAATTACACCTACGCCAAGTACGGCCGCGAGGTGCTGAAGCAGCCGGAGCGCTTCGCCGCCCAGATCTTCGACAGCAAGACCATCCCCATGCTGCGCGACGAGTACCGCATCAAGGAGGTCACCAAGGCTCGCGCCAACACCATCGAGGAGCTTGCGGACGAGCTGACGATCGACGTCCAGGGCCTGGTGGATACCGTGCGCGAGTACAACGCCGCCGTCCAGGAAGGCGAGTTCAACCCGTCGGTGCTCGACGGCAAGTGCACCAAAGGCGTCACCCCGCCCAAGAGCAACTGGGCCTTGCGTATCGACGAGCCGCCCTTCGAGGGTTACGCCGTGACCTGCGGCATCACCTTCACCTTCGGCGGCTTGAAGATCGACCGCGAGTGCCGCGTCCAGGACGACTCGGACCGCCCGATCCCCGGCCTCTACGCCGCCGGCGAGCTCGTCGGGGGATTGTTCTACTACAACTACCCCGGCGGCACCGGCCTCATGGCCGGCGCGACGTTCGGCCGCCTCGCAGGGTTAGCGGCTGCCAAGCGCGCGAAGTCGGGTTAGCTGCCGCTCGAGCACACGCTCTCAGGCCACCCGGGTTCTCGCCGGCCCTGTGCACCCTTTAGATGGCGAGCGAAGCGGAACGGGGAGCGGGGTGGCGCTTAACAAGGTCCTCGTCCTAACACTGCTCGCTGGCTTCGCGTTACGAGTAACTCTTCTCGATCACCAGTCCCTCTGGTACGACGAAGCCTACAGCGTCTACTACGCCCGGGCCGGCCTGGCGGCCATCGCCGGCCAGCAGCAGGCTGACCCATTGCCCTACTTCGTCGCCCTGTGGGGCTGGATCAAGCTGGCTGGCTCCGGCGAGTACGCCGTCCGCTATCTATCCGTCGTCCTCGGCATGCTGACCATTCCCCTGGTCTACAAGCTCGTGCCGAACAGGAGGCTCGGCGTGCTGGCGGCGGCCATGCTGGCCATCTCCGCCTTCCACATCTACTACTCACAGGAGGCCCGGCTGCACGTAGCCGCCGGCTTTCTCGCCGCCTTGATGGCCTATACCCTGATCCGCGCCGTCAAACACGACAGCCCCAATCGATGGCTCGCCTACGGCGCGGCCGCGGCCGCCGGCCTCTACACCTACTACTATCTCGTCCTCACGCTCGCCGGCCTGAACCTGCCCCTCGCCCTTCGGCGCAAGCGTCCGCGAGCCTGGTGGCTGGCCAACCTCGGCGCCGTCGCGCTCGCCGCGCCCGGCCTCATCCTGGCTTACAAGCGCGTGACCGCCTTCAGCGAGCCCTACGTCCCGCCGCTCGGACCGCCGCCCCTCCAGTTCCTGGCTCAGATTCCCGGCTACCTGTTCGTCGACTCGGCCCTCGAGCAGGAGCGTGTGTGGGCGCTCTCAGGGCTCGCGCTCATGGCCGCCGCGGTCGCTTTTTGGACCGCGCTCCGCCGGGTAGGCCTCGTCTGGCACGTGCTGGCCTGGGGCTTCGCCGTCCCCGCGGTGGGTGTGTTCGTCATCCCCACGGCCCTCAGCGTCTTCTTCCACCCCCGCTACGAGGTCATCGCCCTGCCCGCCCTTCTTGCCCTGCTGGCCTGCGCCTGGCGCGTCCACGCCGCGGCACGCCCATGGCTCACGATCGTGGCCGCGGCCTGCCTGCTCGCGCCGACAGCCCGTGCGCTCCTGAACAGTTGGACCGAGCCGGCCTTCCAGCGCGACGACAACCGCGGCGCCCTGGCGCTGATCCGCCGCGAGGCGCTGCCAGACGAGGTTCTGGTCTACGACCTGCCCCTCCAGTACGACGTCATCGACTATTACGGCCGCGACCTCGCCATCCCCATGCAGGCCCTGCCCATCCCCAAAAACCCGGCCCTGCCGCGGGACCGCCAGTTCGTGGCCGAGACCAGCGACCGGCCGGCCACCGAGCGGCGTCTGGAAGAGCTGGCCGCGCAGCACGCCGGCTTTTGGCTGCTGCTGAGCGGCGATCCCGTCCAGTGGACCGAGGACTGGCTCGATGCCCATCGCACACCGGTCCTGAATCGATGGTTCGGCCGAGTTCGCCTCAAGCACTACCGCCCCGCGCCGGCCCCAGACCTACGCTTGCCGAACGGCTTGCGCATCGCCAAGTCGTTCGGCCCCCTGGAGTTGCTGCAGGCCAGAACTGGCGACATCACTCCCGGCAAGCCCTGGCCGGTGGATCTCCTCTGGCAGCCGGCCACGCCGCCAGGGCGGGATCTCACCATCTCTCTCCAGCTGTTCGATCTCGACAGCCGGCGCGTCGCCCAGCTCGACGCCCGGCCTTTCGACGGCGCGTTGCCCACCTACCAGTGGCGGACGGGCCTTCGCTACCATGACACCATGCTCCTGACGCTGCCGCCCGATCTGGCTCCCGGCGTCTACGACCTCAAGCTCTCGGCCTACGACAGCCAGGGCCTGGCCGGCGAGCAGACCGCCATCCTGCGCACGACCTACGGCCCAGCCACGGCCAGGCCCGTCCAAGCCGCGGCCGAGCCGGGCTGGAATCTCCAAACCGTCCGGGTGAGCCCCAACGGCGCCGTCACCCTCGAAGGCGCGGTCGAACGCACGCCTCCGGCCGGTTTCACCTGGTTCGTGCATCTCCTGGACGCCGGCGGCCGCCTCATAGCCCAGGACGACCATCCGCCGCTCACGCCCACCGGCGCGTGGCAGCCGGGCGACCGTTTCGCCGAAGTTTTCCTCCTGGCCGGCAGCGCCGCCAGGCTCGACATTGGGGCTTACGATTCGAGCGGACGGCGTGTAAGCTGGAAGCAGGCCGGTGAGCCGGCCAAGGATCACCTAGAAGTGCCGCTGTGACCGACCCCCGCAATGCCGTCAATCGCACGCTCGAGGCCGAGCGCGTCACTGGCATCCGCTGGGGCACTGGGGCCACCGCCCAACAGGGTATCGGCTACGCCTATTGGGACGTGCGCTGGGCCGGCCGCCCTCTCGCTGCCGCCATCTTATGGCTGTGCCGGCAAGTCCGAAAGCGCCACTAGCGCCGGGAAAGTAGATTTCCGGCTTGACACCAAGCGGGTATAGTGCGAACCTGAGAGGGGCTAGCTAACAGCCACTAATACTTCCAACTCGCGGGAGGGCGTATGAGTTCTCTGGCTATCTACCTGGCGAGCGTGCGATGGCTGCACATCGCCGCGGGCATCACCTGGATCGGACTCCTTTACTACTTCAATTTCGTTCAGGCTTGGGCATTCCCCAAAATGGAGGCGGCTGCGCGCAACAACGCCACCCAAATCCTGGTTCCGAGGGCCCTGCTGTGGTTCCGGTGGGCGGCGATGGTCACGTTCCTCGCCGGTCTGACCCTGATCCTGTCCTATGGCGCGGCCAATCCCGGCTACTACCGCAGCACTCCTTTCTACATCCTGACCGTCGGCGCCTTGACCGGCACGATCATGATGATCAACGTCTGGGGCATCATCTGGCCCAACCAGAAGCGCATCATCGAAGCCACCAATGCCACCGTCGCCAGCGGGGCGGCCGCACCGCCGGATCAGCCGAAATGGGCGCGGCGGGCCTTCCTGGCCTCGCGCTTCAACACGATGATGTCCATCCCGATGCTGTTCTTCATGGTTGCCGGCCCGCACCTGGGCGCACTGCAGGGTTAATAGGAGGAGCCGCGAATGAAACTGCCTGTTGAAACGATCTCCGGCACGATTTGGGCCGGCGTCATCATCGCCATCATCCTCGGCCTGGTGGTGAGCCTCATTCCGGGCGTCGGCTGGATGATCGCCAGCGCAATCGTCCTGCTGCTCTGGCTCATCCTGTTCGGGCTACTGTCCGGGCCTACCCCCGCACGCTGATGATCCCTTAGGGCGGGCTCGAAAGGGTCCGCCCTAACGTTAGGCCGTTCGGACTGCTGGTTCGACGTCCGGGGCCAGCGCCGGCGCTCGCTGCGGGCCGCGGCGCGAGGCCTGGTCGTAGTACAGCTTGAGCAGCGCCTCCGACAGCTTGGTCGGATCGTGCCGTATCGGATTGGTCTCGTCGATCACGTCGAGCTCCACCAGCCGCAGCTCGCCCAGTTCCTCCTGGCTGCCCACGCGCACCAGGTCCGTCGGCCACTCCTCGGGCATGTCGGCCGCAAAGTTGTCGTTCGCGACGACGTAGTCGAACAGCCCGTTCCCCACGTGCTCGCGCACCACCCGCACGTGTTGGATCACGTCCATGCCCTCGGTGTCGCCGACCTGGGCGGCGATGTTGCTCACGAAAACTTTGACCGCCCGGCTGGACCGGATCGCCTCACGAACGCCCGGCACCATCAGGTTGGGCAGCACCGACGTGTACAGGCTGCCCGGCCCGATGACGATCATGTCGGCCTCCATGATCGCCTTGAGCGCCTCCGGATGCGCTACCGCCGGGTCCGGTTCCAACCGAACCTTCTTGGCCGTACGCGGCGGCAGGCCGGCCACGCTTCCCTCCAGCTCGAAGCCGAGATCCGGGCAGATGCGCACCTCATCCACCGTGCTGGGCAGGATCTGCCCGCGGACGGCCAGCACCCGGCCCACCTCCCGCAGGGCTTTCTCGAAGCTCCCGGTGATGTGTGTCAGGGCGGCGATGAACAGGTTGCCGAAGCTGTGGCCGTCCAGACCCGACCCCTCGCCGAAGCGGTACTGGAACAGCCGCGCCATCAGCGGCTCCTCGTCCGAAAGAGCCACGATGCAGTTCCGAAAGTCGCCCGGCGCCAGGATGCCCAGCTGCTGCCGGAACGGGTTCTGGCGGGACCAATCGTCGGCCAGTGTCACGATCGCCGTCAGGTTGGACGTGTACTCTTTCAGGCCGCGCAGCAGGTTCGAGAGCCCCGTCCCGCCGCCGATGGCCACGATCCGGGGTCCGCGCGGCAGCTTTCGCGTGCGGTAGATGACGTCCGCCAGGTTCCGCGGGTTGGGCAGGAACACTGACAGCAGCGAGTGGCTCAGCTTGAACAGGCTGCCCAGGACGACAACCAGGCCCAGTCCGATGAGCAGGATGGCCCGATCGACGCGCGGAATGAACTGCAGCGTGACAGCGTACACGATGTCGCTCGTGAGCCCGGTGAAACGAACCGAGCGGTAGATGTAGGCCATCACCAGGCCCACGCCCAGTGAGCCGAGCGTCACCCCGATGAGAAGCAGCACCAGCCAGCGCTTGACGTTCATGCCCGGCACCAGCCATTTGAGGAAATTCATGACCGGGCAGCTCTCATAACTTCAAACGCCGGCGCGGAGCCGCCGTTACCGTTCGCAATTGCCGTACCGCCGTAGCCTACGGAGGCGAGCGGCCAAAGTCAAACTATCTGCGCAATCGTGGGCGGAGTCGTAGGCAGAAGCACCTACCTAATGCTACTGGCTGTTCCCGCTGGCGCCCAAGGCGGCCCGGCGGGTCAGCTCGCGCGGCTTACGCGGAGTGGTCAGGTTGAAAATACCCCAGCCCGCCAGGATCAGCACGATCAGCGGGATCATGGCCACGGCCATCAGCACCCCGCTGGCGATCAAGAAGCCGATCAGCGCCAGGTGCAGAAGATTGCCTATGCGGCTAACTCGCAAACTCCGCCACCGCCTTTTTCAAGCGTTCGTGGACCGTGCTCAGCCGCGCCTTTGCTCGGTTGCGCGAGCGCTGTGCGTCCTCGGCGCGCTCGGCCTCGCCCCCGGCAATGGCCTCGCAGTAGTCGTCGCAGGCGTTCAGTAGGTCACCAAGCGCCAGATCCTCTTCCGCCACCAGCTGATCGATCAGCTGCCGGTCCACTCCTGAAATTCTAGATTCTCGTGCCCGCTGGGCACTGGGGACAGATGATGCCCGACGCCCCGCGGATCACTTTTCCGGTCAGGGTCGTGATCTTCAGGTCGGTCACCGTGGCTTGCCACTCGATCTCGCCGACCCAGCGACCGCCGCTCTGGCTCAGGAGGTTGTCCTGCCACGTCACGACGGCGCCGTTCATCTTGGGTGCCGACACCGTCTGATATGAGTACTCGTTCAAGCTCGCCTGCAGCCACTGCCGTACCTGCGGCAAGCCCTTGTACTGAAGCTCGTTGGGGGCCCGCATGACCACGTCCAGCGCCACCACCGACATGGCCCCTTCGATGTCTCCCACTTCTCGCGACGAGAGGAAGACCTCGACCACCGTCTTAGCGTCGGCCTGCGGGCCGCACGCCGACAGCGCCAGGAACACCATGCCGCCCAGGAATAACAACAACCTGGCCACGAGCCTGCCGCCATACTATCTCAATGAGCGGGCTGCCCGCCGGCAAGGAGCTGTTCGCCGAGCTCATGGCCCGGCCTGATGATGAGGTTGATCTCGGCCTGGCCGCGCTGCTCGTTGCCGAGGAGGAATACCCCGACCTCGACCGCGATCCCTACCTCGCTCAGCTCGACGAGCTTGGCCGCCAGCTTCGCTCCCGGTTAGCGTCCGGCGGCTCATCGGAGCAGGCCGTCGAGAGCCTGGCCCAGCTTCTGGCCTGGGATTATGGCTTTCACGGCAACCAGCACGACTACTACGACCCGCGCAACAGCTTTCTGAATGATGTTCTGGAGCGCCGCACGGGCATTCCCATCACGCTCGCCGCTGTCTACATCGAGACCGGCCGCCGCGCCGGTCTCGATATCCGTGGCGTCGGCTTCCCGGGCCATTTCCTGGCGCGGCTCGAGGGCGTCATTTTCGACCCCTTCAACCAGGGCCGCATCCTTTCAGAGGACGACTGCCGTGCCCTGCTCGAGCAGGTAACCGGCGGCCCCGTGGCCTTTCAGCCCCGCCTTCTCGATCCCACCCCGACCAAGCAGATCGTCGCCCGCATGCTCAACAACCTCAAGCACATCTACCTGAACGCCCACTACTACCGCAAGGCCATCGGCATCATGGACCGCCTGCTGATCGTCGACCCCAAGAATTACGCCGAGCTTCGCGATCGCGGCGCCGTTTATGCCGAGCTCAAGCAGTATGTCCAGGCCAAAGCCGATCTGGAAATCTATCTGAGGCACTGCGACCAGCGCGAGCAGGTGTTCGCCGTGCGCCAGGCGCTTCACAGCATCGAGGCCGTCCTGACGATGATGGATTAGAGGAAGAGCGTCTCCGGCTCCAGTCCCATCACCCACTGCCCCACTCGCTCGAAGTGATCCAACCGGCCCTGCAGCTGCTGCTGGATGGTGTGGATGTCCCGTAGCCGCCGGTCGAAAGGTCCTTCCCAGAAGATGGCGCTCGAACCCGCCAGGTAGTAGACCGTGTCCATAACGTCTTTGGCTTCTTTGATGGCGTGCGACCCCGCCATCCGCAGCAGAACCCGCTGATCGATCGTGATCTCGCCCTCCAGCTCCTGCCAGACCTGCTCCACCGAGCGCATCAGGAAGGCCTCCGCCGCGCGCAGCCGCGCCTCCGCCTGCCCGATCTGCGACTGAACCACCGGGTTCTCGCGCAAGGTCTTAGATAGCGCGCGGGGGGTTTTCCCGCCGGCCATGCCGGCGAAGGCGTCCATCGCCGCCCGGGCCACACCCAGGCTTACGCCCGCAAAGCCGATGGCGAACATGGTGTAGGTCGAGATCCGGTACAGCCTGCCCGGCTCTCGCCGCTCGCTCGGCTCGTCGCGCAGCACGGCCAGCTCGTCTGGCACGAACAGGTTCGATACGCTGAACGTGTCGCTGCCCGTCCCCCGCAGGCCAGTGACGTCCCACACGTCCGACCAGCTCACCTGGCTGGCGGGCACGATGAACGTCCACATCTGAGGCGAGCCGTCGGCCCGCTTCAGTTGCTCGCCGTCCGGGCCGAGGCACGGCGCCGCCGGCCCCAGCCATGTCGCGTGGTGGCCGCCGCTAGCGAACGGGTAGGTGCCCGTCACGCGCCAGCCTCCCGCCTCGCGTACCGCCTCCACCTGCGCCGGCGGACCCCAGCCGAGCACCGCCCGCGGATCGCCGAAAACCCTCGCCGCCACGTCCGGTGCCATGTAGGCCGAGACCATCGAGCACACCGTCGTCTGACCTAGGCACCAGGCTGTGCTGGCGTCCGCTTTGGCGATCTCGCGCATGACCCGCACGAACGTCGGCGCGTCGACTTCGCCCCCGCCGAGCGAGCGCGGCAGTAGCAGCCGGAACATGGCTGCTTCGTGCAGCGCCTCCAGCAGGGGGCCGCAGAGGCGGCGCTCCTGCTCATTGCGGTCGGCCCAGCCCGCGATGGCGGGCGCCAGCTCTCGCGCGCGGGCCAGATAGTCGGTCGCGGCTGCGCTAGCGGACCGCACGCCGCTTGTTGCTGACGTAGTCCAGCAGCACGTACGCGCCAATTTCCCGCGGCGAGGCGAAGAACGCCCGGCCGTGATTGACCTTGGCCATGAGCCGCACGAAGTGCGTCAGCGTGGGCTCCTGGGCCATCATGAACGTGTTGATGACGATGCCCTCGCGGGTGCAGCGCGCCACCTCGCGCAGGGTCTCCGCCATGGCCCCGCGGCCGCCGTCTCCGCCCGACCAGTAGCTGTACGTGTTGGGCTCCCCGTCCGTGATCATCACGATCTGCCGGGTGCCGCCCTTTTGGCGCTGCAGCTGTAGCCGTGCCTGGCGCAGCGCCTCCTGGAAATTCGTGCCGCCGCCGTACTCGACCCAGTAGCTGTCGAGCAGCATCTGCGGTTCGAGCGTCAGCACGAAGTACGAGAACGCAACCACCCGCAGCCAGTCGCGCGGAAACTTCGTCCGGATGAGCGTGTCCAGCGCCAGCGCTACTCGCCGGCCGGCCTGGAAACGGCCGCCCATCATCATCGAGTAGCTCATGTCGAGCATGATCACCGTCGAGCAGCGCGTCACCGCCGTCGTGCGGTAGATCTCGAAATCATCCGTCGTCAGCCGCAGCGGCTTCTCCGGCTGGCGATACAGCGCGTTCATCAGCGTCCGGTTGGCGTCGAGGGCGAACGGGTCCCCGAAGGTGTAGCGCTTGGTCTCGTCCAGCCGCTCCGACCCGAAGCCGCGCAGCAGCAGGTCGTGGTTGCCCAGCAGCCCGCTGTCGACGTTCCCGAAGATGTCCTGCAGGGCTTTCTCGCCGATCTTGCGCAGGGCGCGCGGCGTCAGCTCCCAATCCTTGCCCTTGCGCTGGATGAGGCCCGCCTGCTCCAGCATGCGGGTGAGGTCCCTGAGCTGTTCGGCGAGAGCTTGCGCCTCGGCCCCCACCAACCGGCCGATCTCGTCGGCGTCCAGCTCGCTGACGTCGTTGGTCTTGAGCGCCTGGAGCAGCTCCTGTTCCATCGCGTCCAGCCCGTGCATGTCGCCCATCAGGCGCATCGCTTCCTGGAGCGTCAGCGGCTCGTCGCCCGCGAACGGAAACTCCTCGCCGCCCTCGCCCGGGAAAAGGCGCTGCATGTTGGCTGCCAGGCGGCCTAGCTCGGCCTGCAGTTCGGCGTCCTGGAAGATGCTCTCCATGAGCTGCTCCAGTTCGCGCCGCTGCTCGGGGCTCATCGAGTTGAGCAGCGATTCCATGGCCGCCATCTGCTGTTGGATGTACTGCGCCAGCTCCTCCGCGCTGTTGATGCCGGGTGGGAAGTGCTGGCCCCACTTGCGTTTGAACTCGTCGAAGTCGCCACGACCCTCGAGCACCCGGTTCAGGTCGCGGACCATGTCGCGGATATCCTTCAGCGCCTCCGGTGTGAGCGACTGCAGGCCCTGCTGAAAGCCCTTGAAGTACTGCTGCAGGATCTGCTGTTGTAGCTCCTTCAGCAGCTCCTCGAACTGCTGCCGCGCGTCGGGGCTGAGGAAGTCGTACTCGCGCAGCTGCTGGATCTGCCCGCCCGGGTCCTCCGGCAGCTGATCCAGCTGCCGCAGCCGCTTGCTGGCCAGGTTTTCCAGCATCTTCCGCAGCTCCGGAGGAGCCGAGCTTTGGTCGGCGCCCAGCTTGTCCTGGATCGCCACGCGCTCCGTTTGGAGGATGTTCTCCAGCCGCTCCTTTATGTCGCTGAGGGTCGAGCCCAGGTTGTACCGCTGCAGGTGCCGCTCGCGCGCTTTCCGCAGCCGGTCGAGTAGGTCCTGCAGCCCCTCCATCCGCCGCCCCTGCGGCGACGTCACCCCGCGCTGCAGCATCCGCCGCAGCGCGCTGCGCAGATCGCCCTCGTCCAACACATGCTCGGCGATGAACTCCATCGCCTCCTCCGGCGTGAAGGGATCGATCTGCTGGGTGCCGTCCCAGCGGCTGTAGCGGTAGATGTTCAGCACGTCCCGCTCACTTGCAAACGACTCTACACTACCGCGCTATGCGGGAAAGGGCGTCGATCCTCCTCCTGGCTGGCGCCACTTGGACGTTGCGCATCGCGCTTGCATGGCGCGGGGGCCAGTTCTATTTCCCCGACGAAGAGCACTACTTTATCGCCTACACCCTGCTTGCTCAAAGCCCCGGCCTCTTTCGCCATCTTCTCGCCGGCGCTGCCTTCCCTGCCTCATACGATTACGTCCTAACTCACCCGGAACACATCGGCTACGCGCCAATCGCCATGCTGGCCGACCTGGTCCGGATCGCCGCGGCCTGGTTGGTGGGCCTGCCCGATTACAAGGTCATCCGCCCCGAGTCGCCCTTCTGGGTCTCGGCCGGCTTCCTGTCCGTCGCCTCCGTCATGGTGATCGTCCTCACCTACGCCCTGGCCCGGCGCGCCGGAGCCGGCCACGGCGAGGGCTTCCTGGCCGCCTTCCTGGTCGGCTGCTCCAACACGTTCTTCTATTACTCGCGCCACTTCCTCCCGTACGACAGCGCCATGGCTCTGGCTTTGCTGGCGATGTGGGTCGGCCTGAGCCCGCGTCCGGGACCCGGCCGTTCCTTTGCCGTCGGCCTTCTGGCGAGCTTGGCCTTCGTCACCTACAACGGCTATTGGGTCGGCGCCCTCGTCGCCAGCACTGCGCATCTTGCCTACCGGCCGGGTTCAACCGCCGCCGCGCTTTCACGCGCCTTCCCCGCCGCGGCTGGTTTGGCTGTGCCTCCCGCGCTCTTGAGCGCCGCCACCCTGGCGCGCGGCGCGCCTCCATACCTCGCGTCCCTGCGTGAGTTCTCCCAAACCGTGGTGCAGGGAGACTTCGCCGAAGGCTGGTCGTTTCCGTGGGAGTACCTGTGGCAGGCCGAGCATGGTCTGTTGGCTGTCTGGTTCCTTGGCGCCGTCGGAGTCCTCGCGCTTTCAGGGTCGGCCTCTCTCCCCCATCGAGGTCGCGGTCTGCTGTGGCTCGGCGCCGCGCTGGAGACCTATCTCTTGCTGGTGCTCGGCTCAACGGGGCTGGGCGCCTTCGTCGTGTACGGCCGCACGGCCCGTCAGCTGGTCCCGTGTCTGTGCCTCGCGGCAGCTGCTGCCCTGGCTTCACCGCTGGCCGGCAGGCGCCTGAAGCGACAGGGCGGAATCGCCCTCGCAGGCCTGGCCCTGGTCCAGTTCTTGGCCAATGCCGCGCCCGAGTTCGCCCAGCAGTTTCCGGGGGGCGTCGAGCTGGCCGTTGCGGTGCGCTATGGGCGCGTAACCCGCGCCTCCACCATCGAAGGCTGCTGTCCTGAATACCCGACCGACGCCTTCTACCGGAAGCCGTCCCCGGCCGGCGAGGCTGCGCCATACCTCCTGCTGAACACGTCCTATCTGTACCCGGTCATGGGCGCTAAGCCATCGCCACCTGGCCGCGAGCTGCTGGCCGTTCCGCACCCGGTCTCTTTCCCTCCCTACGCGTACGAGTCGTACGGCCCGCGAGAGCGTGCCATCCTGCGCTCAACCGACGTGCGCATGCGGCTTCTCCTGAAGGAGCCCGGTTAGCGGCCTCATGGCAACTCTACGCTGCCGTCGTCGCGCAGCGGCCAGTGTCCCGGCTCGCGCTCGACCAGCCCCATTCGCTCCAGCGGCAGCACCTGGCGGGTCACGCCCGAGGCCGAGGTAGTCAGTCGCCGGGCCAGCTCCATGCGCGGCAGCCGCCCGCCTCCTTCTTGCCTTCTGGAGCAGCAGCGCTCCGCGCTGCGCCTGGCCGCCGGCGGCCTCACCAACGTGCAGGCCTCTTCCCGGCCGCCGACCAGCTCGCGCTGGACGAAGGGGGAAGCGTAGAATGAGCTTCCCATGATCTCTGAAATCCCATCTGCACGCATCGATCAGCTCACTGTGCCCGCGGCCCGGCCGTCCCGCCCTGAGTGGGGCAGCGACGTCGTGGCCGACATGCTGCGCCTGCTCGAGATTCCCTACATCGCTCTCAATCCCGGCGCCAGCTTCCGCGGCTTCCACGACAGCCTGGTGAACTACAACGGCAATGAAGGCCCAGGCATGATCCTCTGCAACCACGAGGAAGTAGCCGTGGCTGTCGCCCATGGCTATGCCAAGGTGGCCGGCCGGGCCATGGCCGCCAGCCTGCACAGCAACGTCGGCCTGATGCACGGCAGCATGGGCATCTTCAATGCCTTCGTCGACCGCGCGCCGGTGCTCGTCTTCGGCGGCACGGGCCCGATGGACTCCACCCGCCGCCGGCCCTGGATCGACTGGATCCACACGGCCAACAACCAGGGCGGCATGGTCCGCGATTTCACTAAGTGGGAGCACCAGCCGGCCAGCATCGAAGCCATGCCCGAAGCCGTACTGCGCGGCTGGCACCTGGCCATGACCGAGCCGCGCGGCCCGGTCTACATCTGCCTCGATGCCGGCTTGCAGGAAGAGCGCATCGAGGGCGAGGTCGAGTTGCCCGACGTTTCCTGCTACCCGCTGCCGGCGCCGCTCGAGCCTTCAGCCGAGGATGTGAAGACCGCCATTGAATGGCTCAAGGCGGCCCAGTTCCCGGTCATCCTGCTGGGTCGCAACGCCCAGAACGACCAGGCCTGGGCGAATCTGGTCGAGCTCGCCGAGCTGCTCGGCGCCGCCGTGCTGGGCGATCCCAAGAGCCCCACCAGCTTCCCCACCAGCCACTACCTGCAGCAGGCCAGCTTCGGCCTGCGCGGCGGCGGCGACTTCACCGCCACGCTCAAGCAGGCGGACGTGGTGCTGGCCGTCGAACGCATCGATCCCATGGGCGCGCTGCGCGGCGCGCTGTCCGACTCGTCCGACCCGCGCCGCGGCCTCCCGGTCGCGACCTCCGCCCTGCCGAAGCTTATCAACGTCTCTGTCGACACCTTCGCCGTCCGCTCCTGGACGACCGACTTTTTCGAGCTGCCCCCGGCCAACCTGCCCATCGTGGCCAACAGCGAGCGCACCGTTGCCGCCTTGCTCGAGGAGGCCCGCCGCGCCATGCGCGACGACTCGGCCGCCCGAGGCCGGGCCGCGCAGCGCGCCAACGCGCACCGCGCCCGGCGCCAGCAGCTCGAGGCGGGCTGGCGCGAGTTCAACCTCAAGCGCTGGCACATGGAGCCCATCAGCGTCGAGCGCATGGTCGGCGAGCTCAAGGCCGTCATGGGCGAGGAGTACGAAGACGCCATCGTGCCCCGCATCCCGCTCACCTGGCCCAGCGGCGTGTGGGAGTTCACCAAGCCGCTGTCCCATCTGGGAGGCGACGGCGGTGGCGGCGTAGGATCCGGCCCCGGGATGTCCGTCGGCGCTGCGCTGGCCGCCCGCGCAAGCGGCAGACCGGTGGTCAGCTTCGTCGGTGATGGCGACATGCTGATGTCGCCCAGCGCGCTCTGGACGGCCGCGCATCACGACATCCCGATCCTGTTTGTGATCGCCAACAACCGCTCTTACTACAACGACGAGGAGCATCAGGACCGCGTCGCTCGCGTCCGCAACCGGCCGCCCGAGAACCGCTGGATTGGCCAGCGCATCGATGACCCGCCGGTCAACTTCGCCGGCCTGGCCCGCGACCTGGGGGCCGAGGGCTTCGGTCCGATCGCCGATCCCGACGATCTCGCGGGCGCCTACAAACGTGCGCTGGAGGTCATGCGGGAAGGCCGCCCGGCGCTGGTCGACGTCCGCATCTCGCCGCGCTGACCTAGCCGTTGGAATATCGCCCCCTCGGCCGGACCGGCCTGCGCGTCTCCCTGCTTGGTCTCGGCACAGGCGGCATGAACCGCCTCGGCCAGCGCGCAGGGCTATCGACGGCCGACATCGTCCGCTTCGTGCGCGGCGCGCTCGATCTCGGCGTCAACGTCATCGATACCGCCCCGTCCTATATGGAAAGCGAGGCCCTGCTGGGCCAGGCTCTGGAGGGCGTGCGCCGCGACTCGTACGTGCTCGCCACCAAGTTCCATCCGGTCCACGGCGGCCAGCTGCCGCCGGCGGGCGAGCTGCCGCGCTCCCTCGAGCGCAGCCTCAAGCGCCTGCGCACCGACTATGTCGATGCGCTGCTGCTGCACAGCGTCGAGCCGCCCTGGTACGAGCAGATCATGGACCGCTTCGTCGCGCCCCTGCAGGCCGCCAAGGCCGCCGGGCTGGTGCGCAGCATCGGCATGAGCGACAGCTTCGAGCGCGATCCGGAGCACCGGGCGGCCCAGCGCGGCCTGGCGGCGGGCGTGTTCGACGTGCTCATGGTGGGCTTCAACGTCCTCTCGCCAGGCGCGGTTCGCACCGTCCTTCCGGAAGCGGGCAGGCAGAACGTGGGGGTCATGGCCATCTGCGCCGTGCGCAGCGTGATCTCCAATCCCGAGCTGCTCCGCAAACTCGTGGCGGGTTGGAAGGCTGAGGGCCTGCTCCCCGAGGACGCCGTGCCGGACGACGCGCCTCTAGACTGGCTGCTTGGCCCCGGCGTCGATTCGTTGACCGACGCCGCCTACAAGTTCGCCGCCCAGCAGCCCGGTGTGAGCACGGTCATGACCGGCACCGCCAACCTCGAGCACCTCGAGGCCAACATCCGCGCCATCGAAGGCCCGCCATTGCCGTCCGACAAGGTTCAACGCGTGCTCGACACGTTTGGACCCTTACGCCGGACGGCCACCCATCCGGCGTTCTTGGGGCGCCGCGTTTAGCCGGGGCGGACGTCCTCCGAAGCCACCCGCTGGGTCTCTTCCACCATCTCCCGCCGGATCTCCACCTCTTCGTACACCACTGTCCGCTTCTCCACCGCGACTTCCTCACGCCGCACCGGGATCACGAGCCGCCAGCCGCCGTCCTCGCGGCGCTCTAGCTGCCCGCCCACCGCTTCGGACGGACTCACGGCTGCATCATCTTGCGCTTGAGATCCTCGAAGAAGCTGCCGAGCTTGGCCCCGGACTGCGTTTCCTCCTCGGCCGGGTAGCGCTCGCGCAGCGCGCCCGTGTGCCCTGCGTCCTCCACCACCAGCCGCTCGCGCCGCAGCGTGTCCTCGAACACCTGCCGCTCGGTTGACGGCACTCGCCGCACATGGAGCTCCTCGCGCAGGATCAGGCGCTTGCTCACGACGAGCTGCTCCTCGTACACCGGGACGATGAGCGTGTCGCCATCCTGCCGCGGCGCCTCGCGTCCCGACACCACGCGCCCGATGGGCACATGCTCGACCTCCACGTCCTCGCGCTGCGCCTCGACCTCGACACGCCCCGGCACGTGCTCGACCTCCGTACGGATCTCCACATCGCCGATATGGCGCATCTCCTTGTGTGCGACCAGCTCCTCCCGCCGTAGCTGCAGCGTCTCGCCCTCAGGCGGCAGCTCCGCCGACGAGTACGTCTTGCCGGCCGCGTCCGCCCAGTAGTCGGCCGTCATCGCCGGCCGCGCCTCATCGTGGCGGTGCTCGTGAGCTTCAGCCATTCGTGCTCCCTCCAGGCAGGCGTTAATTCGATACGCCCGATGCCGCTAGCAGGACAGGTGCCACGACTCACATGCAAGCAGGCTGAGCTTGGGTCCTCACCACTCGAGCCGCACGCACACCTTACCCTCGTGCTCCTCTAACGGAAGCACCGCCAGCGCCGGGCCCCCGGCTGGGGTCACACATTCCCCGGTGCGGAGGTCGAAGCAGTAGTTGTGCCCCTCGCAGCGGAGCTTGAGGCCTTCCATGACCTCGGCCGTGTCGAGGTTCGTGGCCTCGTGGGGGCATTGCCGGGCGAACGCGAACAGCTCGCCATCGGCCATGGTCACCAGGATCTCCCGGCCGCCCAGGTCGACCGGCTTCATGTCCCCTTCTTTCAGCTCGCCCGGCCCCGCTACGGGGTAGTAGACGACGCCCACTAAACGAGCACCGGCTCGGGACGTCCCGCGTATGCCGAGCCGCGCAGCACATGCCCCGGCAGCGCCCCTGTGAGACGGCCGCCTTCGTAAATGACCGTGCCGTTCACGATCGTGTATTCGATCCCATCGGCCTTCTGGGCGAGACGCCTGGTGTTGGCCGGGTAGTCCTGCACCCATTCCCAATCACGGGCGCGCACCGTCTCCGGATTGAACACGCACACATCGGCGGCGTAGCCCGGCCGGAGCAGCCCGCGGTCGTTCAGCCCGTACACCGAGGCCACCTGGAACGTCAGCTTGTAGATGGCCTGCTCCAATGGCATGGCGCCGCGTTCGCGGACGTGCAGGCCTAGCAGGGTCGTCGAGTACCCGAATGAGGCGTTGAACTGCACGTGCGCGCCGGCATCGGACACGCCGATCAACACGTAGGGGCTGCGCATGATCTGCCCCATGGCCTCCGGATCGCCGCCGTTGGCCGACAGGAAGGTCGTCTTCAGATCCTCCTCGAGCGACAGGTCGATCATCGCGTCGACCGGATCCTGGCGGCGCATCTCGCCCAGTTCGGCAATGGTCTTGCCAAGGTAGCGTTCGTTCTCCGGCTTGGCCACCTCCACCACGGGGATGAGGTCCCAGCGCTTATGGAAGTTGGTGTAGCGCTTCTCCGCGAACTCGGCCTTGAGCTTGGCCCGCGTCTCCGGATCGGAGAAGGCCTGCTTGCGCACGAACTCGGGCAGGAACATGATGTTCTTCCACGTCGGCCACTCGTCGAACACCTGCGCGTTGTTCAGGTTGAACCGGTTGTAGATGGGCACGGTGTTCGCCAGGCCGTAGGCCCGATAACCGTCGCGGAACGTCGGCGCGATCGCTTCCAGTTGGACCCGCCAGAAGTCGGGCGCGCTGTAACGGTGCAGCACGCTCTGCCAGATGACCGGCCGCGCCGTCCGCCGCGCCAGCTGGTCGTACCAGGCAATCTGCTCCTCATCGCTCAGGTTGGCGATGGTCTCGATGACGCCGCTGTTCATCTCGGCCAGCACATCCGAGAGCTCAAACAGCTCATCCAGGCTGGCCAGCCGGCTGGCCACTGGCTTGCCGTCTTCGCGGTAGTGGCGGCTGTTGCGATTGGTCGAGATGCCCAGCGCGCCGCCCTCCATGCCCTCGCGGACCAGCGCCTTCATGCGCTCGACCTCGGCCGGCGTGGCCTCACGCTCGACCGACTCCTCGCCCATGACGGTCTGCCGCAGCGCGATGTGGCCTATCAGGCCGCCCACGTTGATGCCGGTTTTGCCCTCCAGCGCATCCAGGTACTCGCCGAACGAGTGCCAGCCCCAGGGCACCCCCTCGATGAGCGCCTCGCGGGGCATCGCCTCCACCCGCACAAAGCTCTTGACGATGGCCTCCTCGACCCCATCCTCGACCGGCGCCAGCGCCAGGCCGCAGTTGCCCATGACCACTGAGGTCACGCCGTTCTCCGGCTCTGAGGTGCCGTACGGATCCCACAGGATCTGCGCATCGAGATGGGTGTGGTGGTCCACGAATCCCGGCGAGACCACCAGGCCGGTGGCGTCGATCGTCCGGGCCGCACTGCCGCGGAGCCGGCCCAGCTCGACGATCTTGCCGTCCTTGACGCCGACATCCCCCAGGTAGCCCGGCAGGCCCGAGCCGTCGATGATCTTGCCGCCGCGAATCAGCAGGTCGTAATCCATGGTGGGCTGATCCTAGCTCAGGCCGTGTCGAAGCGCACGCCCTGCGCCAGGGGCAGGTCGGCGCCATAGTTCATGGTGCACGTCTGCCGGCGCATGTAGGCCTTCCAGGCGTCGGAGCCGGCCTGCCGGCCCCCGCCCGTGGCCTTCTCCCCACCGAACGCGCCGCCGATCTCCGCGCCCGACGTCCCGACGTTCACCTTGGCAATGCCGCAGTCCGACCCAGTGGCCGAAAGCCAGCGCTCCGCCGCCTGCAGGTTGCGCGTGAACAGGCTGCTGCTGAGGCCCTGCGGCACGGCGTTGTTCAGCGCGATGGCCTCATCCACGGTGCCCACCTCGAAGACGTGCAGGATGGGCGCGAAGATCTCCTCCGCGCAGACGCTCATACCTGCGTGGGAGCGCACGATCGTGGGCTCGACGAAGAAGCCCGGCCGGTCCAGCACGCGGCCGCCGTACACGATCTCGCCGCCCTGGCGCCGGATCTCGTCCAGGCCGGCCACATAGCCCTCCACCGCCTCGCCCGAGATGAGCGGGCCCATCAGCGTCCGCTCGCCCGGACGGATTGTCCACGAACTTGCCCCCGAACGCGACGCTGCTCACAGTTCTCGTCGGGCGCCCTCGACGTCCACTAAGCTAGCCTCGAGAATGTCCAGCGCAACAGCGACCTCGTCTCGCGATACTGTCAGCGCCGGGCATAGGCGCACCGCGCTCAGCCCGGCCGGCAGAGTTAGCAGCCCTCGCCGGTAGGCCGCCTGTACCAGCTCGTTCGCCAGCTCCGGCGTGTGCAGCTCGAGCGCCGCCATGAGCCCGACCCCTCGCGCATCGCGCACCAGGTCCGGCCGGCGGCCGCCGATGTCTCGCAGGCCGGCCAGCAGTTCACGCCCCATGGCTTCGGCGTTATCCACCAGCCCGCTCTCCAGCAGATCCAGCGTCGCCAAAGCCGCCGCGCAGGCCACGGGGTTCCCGCCGAACGTCGTACCGTGGGTGCCCGGCGGCCAGCTCATGATCTCCGCCCGGGCAATGAACGCGCCCAGCGGCAGGCCTGAGGCGATGCCTTTGGCCACGGTCACGATATCCGGCTGCACGCCCCAGTGCTCCACAGCGAACATCCGCCCAGTGCGCCCCATGCCGGACTGCACCTCATCTGCCACCAGCAGGATGCCGTAATGCTGCGTTAGGGTCCGCAGCCTGGGCAGGAAGTCGTCCGGCGGCACGATGTAGCCGCCTTCGCCCTGGATGGGCTCCACGAACACCGCCGCGAACTCCTCCGGTGGGGCTTCGTGAAGAAAGAGCTGGTTGATGCGCTCGAACGTCTCATCCGTCGTGACGCCGCCCGGGCTGGCCGAAGGGTACGGCGCGTGATACACGCCCGGCAGCAGCGGCCCGAAGCCGGCATGCTGGATGGCCTTGCTGGCGGTCAGCGACAGCGCGCCGAAGGTCCGTCCGTGGAAGCTGCCCTGGAAGGCCAGGAAGTATGGCCGCCTCGCGTACCAGCGGGCCAGCTTCATGGCGCCTTCGACTGCCTCCGTGCCGGTGTTGCCGAAGAACACGCGCGCCGGCCCGCCGACTGGGGCCAGCCTGGCCAGCCGCTCGGCCAGCGCAACCTCCACCTCGTAGAGGAAATCGGTGCCCGACATGTGCAGGAAGCGCTCGGCCTGGCGCTGCACCGCCGCCACGACCTGGGGGTGGGCGTGGCCGGTCGCGTTCACGGCGATACCGGCGGTGAAGTCGAGCAGCTCATTGCCGTCGACGTCCGTCACCCACAGGCCGCTGGCGGAGGCGATGGCCAGCGGGTAGGGCCGCGTGTAGCTGGGCGACATGACCGCGGCGTCGCGGGCCATTAGGGCCTCGGTCCGAGGTCCCGGCAGGCTGCCGCGAATGACCGGCGTGCGAGCCGCGAACGCGAGGGCCATTCTGCTTCTCCTGGCTGGAGAATAGCTAGACGATCAGCGCCAGACTGCTCGCGCCGTTTCCAGCATCACCTCCAGCTTGCGCCACTGGTCGCCCTCGGTGATGAGATTGCCCTGGAGGTCCGAGGCAAAGCCGCATTGCGGGCTGAGGGCCAGCTGCTCGAGCGGCAGGAAGCGCGTCGCCTCCTCGATGCGCGCCTTCAGCGCCTGGGCGGTCTCGACGCGCGGCGTCTTGGTCGTGATCAGCCCCAGCACGACCGTCTTGCCGGACGGTACGAAGCGGAGGGGCTCGAACGAGCCCGAGCGCTCGTCGTCGTACTCCAGCAGCAGCCGCTGGTGCTTGAGGCCGCCGAACAGCTGTTCGGCGATCGCGTCGTACGAGCCCTCGCGGTGCCACATGCTGCGCTGATTGCCGCGGCACAGGTGAATCCCGAACGTCACGCCGGGGAAGCCTTCGATGACGGCGTTGTCGGCCTCGATCGACCGCGCCAGGTTGCGCGCGGGGTCCTCCCCGCGGCTGCGCATCTGCTCCAGCGACGGCTGATCCACGTAGGCGGTGTAGCTGGGCGCGTCGATCTGGACGTACTTGCAGCCCGCCTCCACCAGCTCGCTCACGATGCGCCGCTGAACCTGCACCAGGTCGGTCACGAACTCGTCCAGCCCGCCCGGGTAGACGCTGGCCGACTCCTCCCAGGCGAAGCGCTGCGAGATGCGGTCGGGCCCGATGAACGTGACCTTGGCCGGACGGTCGGTGAGCCGCTGGACGAACCGGAACTCCTCCAGCGGCACGTTGCGGACCAGCCGCAGGCGCTCCACAGCCGGCCTGCGGTTCACGATGGCCGGCCCGGCGGCGTGCTGGCCGGATTCCCAGCGCTGCAATGCCTGCCCGCCGGCGGCGCGCTGCTCCGTCAACTGGGCGGTGTTCTGGGTGGCGGCGAAGCCCGCCACGGAGTTGGCGAAGCTGTCCTGGAAGTTCAGCCGCCGGTACTCGCCGTCGGTGATGACCGGCAGGCCGTGCGCTTCCTGCTTGCGCACCACGTCGCGAATGGCTTCGTCCTCAGCCATCCGCAGCTCTTCATCGGATGCCTCGCCCCGGCCGTGCCGCTCAAAGGCAGAAAGCAGCGACACAGGACGCAACAGGCTGCCAACCTGGTCGACGCGCAGTCGGTCGAGGTCGGTCACAGCGAGCGCAGTTCGGGCATCACCTCGGCCCCGAACAGGTCCAGGTTCCGCCGCGTCTGCTCCGCCCCGAGGGTGCCGAACTGCATCAGGCCCACCAGCTTGCCGAAGCCGAGCTTCTTCTGGTGCTCCTGGAGCTTGTCCCGCACCGTGGCCGGGCTGCCGAAGACGCAGAACCCGAGCTCGTCGAGCTGCTCGGCCGTGGCCTGGCCGATGGCCTGCCGCCGCTCGCGGCGGCTCAGGGCGAAGCCCATCGAGCGCGCGCTCATGTAGCCCGGCGGCACCAGCATCTCCATGGGCCGGTGGCTCAGCTCACGGAACAGGTACAACACGGCTTTGCCGGCCTCCTCGAAGGCCTTGGCGTCGGTCTCGGCCACGTAGATCGGCGTCATCCAACCGATGTTCTCGCGCGGCACTGGCTTGCCGATCCGCTCGCCCTCGGCCCGCAGGTTGTCGAAGATCTGCTTGACCACGTCCACCCGCTCGTACACGCGGATGAACGGGTAGCCACGCTCGGCGCATAGTTCGATCGTCTCCTGGCTGCCCGTTGAAGGCAGCCAGATGGGCGGATGCGGCTTCTGCAGCGGACGCGGCCAGGGATTGACGTAACGCTGCTGGAACTCCTTGCCGTGCCACTCGAACGGCCCGGGCTCGGTCCAGGCTTTGATGATGAAGTCCAGCGCCTCCACGAACCGGTCCCGCGAGCGGCTGGGGTCGAGGCTGAACGAGTAGTACTCCAGGCCAATGCCGCGCACGAACCCGGAGATGATGCGGCCGCCGGTGATCACGTCCAGCATGGCCACCTCTTCCGCCACGCGAACGGGGTGATCCCGCAACGACAGCGCGTTGCCCAGGATCGCTATCTTCGCTCGCTTGGTCCTCCTGGCCAGCATGGCGGCGATGATGTCCGGCGAGGGCATCAGCCCGTAGGCGGTCTGATGGTGCTCGTTGACGCAGATGCCGTCGAAGCCGACTTCCTCGGCATGCTCCAGTTCGTCGAGGTAGCGGTTATAGAGGGCGTGCCCCTTCTCGGCATCGAAGTGCTTATTGGAGTACGTCACCCACGACGAGGGGTTCTTCTCCATGAAGTCCCCGGGCAAATAGGGCCACGGCATGAGGTGGAAGCAGTAGAACTCCATCAGTGCGCCTGCCCTCCCACAAACCCCAGAACGGCGTCAGCCGTAGGCTGAGGCTGTTCCAGTCCCGGGAAGTGCCCGGCCTTCGCGATCAGCTTCAGCCGTGCGTTCGGCAGCAGCTCGCACCAGCGCTCAGCGGTGGCCGCCGGCAAGAGCCGGTCCTCCCGGCCCCACACTACCAGCGCCGGCAGAACTGCCCGATGCAGCCACCGCTGCAGCCGCGGGTCGTGCAGATACGGGTTCCAGCCAACCCGTGCCAGCGTCGCGTGGACGCGCGATTCCTTCACCAACTGCTCGATTGAAGGCGGCTCGGCCTCAGGCGTCGGCGGCTCCAATCGCGTGACCTCGAGCCACTGCCGCCGGTTCATCACGAATACGTCCGGTATCCCCGGTACGTCCAGGCCCATCGGGGCAATCAGCGTCAGCGACCGAAACCGCTCCGGCGCCAGCGCGGCCATCTCCGCCGCGACCCACCCGCCGAGCGACTCTCCCAGCAGGTGCGGCCGCTCCAGCCCCAGCTGATCGAGCACCTCCAACTGGCAGTACGCTAGGTCCAGGATGCCGTCCAGCCAGTCCGGCCTCTCGGCCTCCCCAAACCCCGGATGCTCCGGCAAAATGAGGTCCAGCCGCGCCGCCAGCGCATCATGAAATGGCCGCCACTGGCCCGCCGCGTCCTCCGCGTGAAGGGCCAGCAGGGGCTCTCCGTTCCCCCGCCGCTGATAAGGCACGGAGAAGCCGTTGACAGTGACCTGGGGCACCAGTAAAGACTACCGGGGCTTAAGCCGCCACTCGAATCGAGGTGACGGCGTTCGTCCGCCACTCGCCGCCAGGCTGCGCGGGCATCAGGTCCAGCACCCGCTCGAAGTGCTCCCCACCGTCGGACGTCTTCCACACGCTGGCGTCGGTGAAGCCGAAGTACACCGTGTCGGGGTCCTCCGGGTCACCCGCCGCGCAGCGCGGCGCCGGCACCATGTGCTCCGGCAGCCCGCCGGCCAGCCGTCGCCACGTCCGCCCCTGGTCGTCGCTGCGGTACACTGCCGTGTTGCCGCCTTCGGGCCGCGTCCAGCCCGGCGGCGGAACCTCGGCCGCGGCTGTGAACATCACCTTCGGGCGCTCGGGATGGCTCACCAGGTGCACCATGTAGCGCCGGTCCATGCCCTCAACCGTCTTCACGAAGGAGTCGCCGCCGTCCTCGCTGCGGTACACGCCCCGACCGCTGGTGCTGATGACCACCCGCGGATTGTCGGGCATGAAGTACACCGTGTGCGCGTCGAACTCGCAGCCGTTGCGCAGGTTCTCCCACGTCTTGCCGCCGTCGGTCGAGCGGATCACCCAGCCCTCTTCCACTGCGCCCAGGACGTGGTTGGGATCGCTCGGGTGCAGGCTCAGGTGCTTGACGTGGCTGATATGCGGCGGCTGCGGAAACGTCCATTCCTTGTAGGTGGGCAGCGCCTCCAGACTGCCGCACTCCGTCCACGTCTCTCCGCGGTCCGAGCTCTTGAACATGGCCGAAGGCGAGACCCCCGCCCACAGCTCGCCCGTCCGGGGATGCTGCTCGACCCACCAGATCTCTTTCCGGCTCAGGCCGTTGTTGATCGGCTGCCAAGTCTTGCCGCCGTCCTCGCTGCGGAACATGCCCGCGCGTTGCGTGCCGGCGTACAGCACTTTCGGATCGTCCTTGTCGATGACCACGGGGCAGCGCATGCCGCCCTCCTCGCGAAACCCCAGCGCCGTGATGTTGTCGCCCTCGGCCTTGAACAGGCCGTTCCCGGTTCCGATGTACAGCATGCGCTGATCCTTCCCCCATACAGGGGCTGCTGTCAACCTTCGGGCGGGGTCCCCCAGCCCGGCGGGTAGATCACCTAGGCCGCGCCGCGTGAGCCTCGCAGCCAGGCCTGCTCGAGCTGGCCGCGGCGCCTCGCGGTCGCCCGCGTCGCTCACGAAGCCGGTCTCTACAATGACCGCCGCCACCTGGTTGTAACGTCGCGCTAGCCCTTCCTGGCCCCTTTGGCGGGGTTCGGCAAACCACTATCATGGCCGCGCGGCATGACCACCGTCGGCTATATCTCCCCCTCCACCATCAACATCCCCTCCGAGCTCGATTGGCTCCTGCCGAAGGAGATGGCCGTCGTGGCCAGCGTGCTCGACGTCCGCGCGCACACCGACGAGCAGTTCCGTGCCGCGCGCGAGAAGCTCGAGGGCGTGGCCCAGGCGCTCGCCGGCGAAGGCGCTGAAGCTGTGGTCGTCGATGGCGTGCCCGTTGCCGTCTGGAACGGCTACGAAGCCGAGCGGGAGATGTGGCGGTCCATGCAGGCCAAGATCGGCGTGCCCGTCAACTCCGGCGTTGGCGCGACCGTCGAGGGCTTCCGCCACCTGGGCGTGAAGCGCCTCGTGGCCGCGACCGCCTATCTGCCCGCGATCAACAAGCGCCTGGCCGCCTACCTTCAGCAGGCCGGCTTCGAGGTGCTAGCCATCGAGGGCCTGGCCGTCAACACCCCCGCCGAGGCCGGCCGGCTCGATCCGCTGGCCTACGCCGAGCTGGCCCGCCACCTGGTGGGCGCCAACCCGCAGGCCGAGGGCGTCTTCCTGGGCGGGCGCGGCAATCTGCTGGGCATCGCCGTCGATCTCGAACGCACCCTCGACCGCGCCGTGCTCACCGCCCGCCAGGGCGGCGTATGGTGGCTGCTGAGGACCCTGGGAATTCCCTTCGGCTATGGCCGGCTGCTAGCCGCCGGCTCCTAGCGCCTCGTGCATGGCCAGCGTCCACCTGGCCCGGTCCACGATGGGCAGATCGATCAGCTGCCCGCCCAGCGCGATCGCCCCGTCGCCGCGCGCCTGCCCTTCCTCGAACGCCGCGATCACTCGCTGGGCGTACTCGACCTCGCCCTCGTCGGGCCGGAAGACGGTGTTGATGGTCTCGATCTGCCCCGGATGGATGCACGACTTCCCGGTGAAACCTAGGCGCCGCGCCTGGAGGGTATCCTTCAGCAGCCCGTCGGGATCGTGGATGTCCGGCCACACGCCGTCGATGGCCTGGATGTGGGCCGCCGCCGCGGCCATGACCACCGCCGACCGGGGGTACAGCAGCTCGCTGGCCTCCGCCACGCGTAGCGTGGGCAGGCCGAGATCCTTGCTGAAGTCCTCCGCCCCGAACATCAGGCCGGCCATGCGACGCGAGGCCGCGGCGATCTGCGGCGCGTTCAGCAGCCCCAGCGCGCTCTCGATCGACGCCACGAAGCGGATGCCGCCCCCGTGCGGGTGCTTGTCCACGAGGCCGTCGACCAGCTCGATCTCATCCGGCCGCTCGACCTTGGGCAGGCACAGCCCCTCCAGCCCGGGGCCGAGCACCGCGGCCAGGTCGGCGTGCATGCGCTCGTGGCCGATGGCGTTGATGCGCACGAAGCGCAGCGGGTGCCGCCCTGCGGGCGGGTTCTCGGCCACAGCCCGCAGCGCCGCGGCGATGGTCTCCCGGGCCAGGTCCTTCTCCGCGGGCGGCACGCCGTCCTCGATGTCCAGCAGCAGCACGTCGGCCTCGGACCCCAAGGCCTTGTCGATCATCCGCTGGCGATGGCCCGGCACGAACATCAGCGACCGCATGAAATCCATCAGTAGCTCCTCGGCATCCCGAGCACGTTCTGCCCGATGAAATTGAGCACCATGTTGTTGCTGATCGGCGCCACGATCAGCAGCCGGTTCTCGCGAAGCTTGCGCTCTACGTCGTATTCCACCGCGAAGCCGTAGCCGCCGTGGGTGTCCAGGCAGGCGTTGCCCGCGTCCCATGAGGCTTGCGAAGCCAGCAGCTTGGCCGTGTTCGCCTCGAACCCGCACTTCTGGCCCGTGTCGAACAGCCAGGCCGCCTTGTCGCGCATCAGCGCCGCCGCCTCCAACCGCGCGTGGGCCTGCGCGATGGGAAACTGCACGCCCTGGTTGGCCCCGATCGGCCTGCCGAAAACCACTCGCTCGCCGGCGTATTTCGAGGCCCGCGCCACGAACCATCGCCCGTCGCCAATCGCCTCCGACGCGACCAGGATGCGTTCCGGGTTCCAGCTGTCGATGATGTAGCGGAAGCCCAGGCCCTCGTGGCCGATGAGGTTCTCCGCCGGCACCTCCAGGTCCTGGATCAGCAGCTCCGTGGTGTGGTGGTTGAGCATGACCTCGATGGGTCGGATCTCGATCTGGCCCTTGGCCACCGCCTCGCGCAGATCCACCAGGAACACGCTCAAGCCGTGCGTCTTGTCTTCCAGCTCGTCGTAGGGGGTCGTCCGGGCAAGGAGCAGCAGCATGTCGCTGTACTGCGTGCGGGAGATGAACATCTTGCGCCCGTTAACGACGTATTTGTCCCCCTTGCGCACCGCCCGGGTTTCGATGCGCGTCGTCTCCGAGCCGGCGTTCGGCTCGGTCACACCGAAGGCCTGCAGCCGCAGCTCGCCGCGCGCGATGGCCGGCAGGTAGCGCTTCTTCTGCTCCTCGGAGCCATGCTTGAGCACGGTGCCCATGGTGTACATCTGGGCGTGGGCGGCGATGGCGTTCCCGCCCGACTCGTTGATCGTCTCCAGGATGATCGCGCCCTCGGTGATGCCCAGTCCCGCGCCCTCGTACTCGGTCGGGATGAGCGCCGCCAGCCAGCCGGCCTCGGTCAGCGCCTTGACGAACTCGCTCGGGTACGCGCCCTTGCGGTCCAGCTCCCGCCAGTAGGGATCGGGAAAATGCGAGCACAGCTCGGCTACCGCCTTGCGGATGTCATGCTGCTCGCGCGAGAGGCTGAAGTCCATCCCTACGATGCTACGCTGACCGCGCGAGCACGTTCACCGTGCCAATCGAGATCGGGGAGTTCCTGGGCGAGCACTGGGAGCCGCTCGAGGGCTTCGCCCTCGCCGTCGATCCGATCGGCCATCGCCTCGTGCCGCTGTCTCGTTTGCCGGCGCTCTAGCCCGCTTTCGGCTCGGGGAACGTGTCCCTGTTCGGCGCGAACTCCTTCTTCCAGACCATCACGCTGCGCGTGTACTCCAGCACCACCGTGCCGTCCTGCTTGATGCCCAGCGTCCGGAACTTCACAATGCCCCACTGCGGCTTGGACTTGGATTCGCGCTTGTCCACGACTTCGCTCTGCGAGTAGATCGTCTCGCCCTCGAACAGCGGGTTGGGCAGCTTGATCTCGTCCCAGCCCAGGGCGAAGCCGTTCTCCGAGGTGTCGGCTACGCCCAGCCCGGCCACGATAGCGATGGTCATGGCCGAGTTGACTAGCGGCCGGCCAAACTCGGTCTTGGACGCGTAATGCTCGTTGAAGTGGATCTGGTTGGTGTTGTTGGTCAACAGCGTGAACCAGATGTTGTCCGCCTGCGTGATCGTCCGCCCGATCCGCGAGCGGTAGACGTCGCCGACCTCGAAATCCTCGTAGAAGCGGCCTTGCCAGCCCGGCTTCACAGTTGCCACAGCTTCAGGAACTCCTTCGTCTCCGCCACGGGGTCGTCCGTCACCGGCACCGTCGGAATCAGCAGCCGGGTCGCCCCGGCCTCTACCCACGGCTGGACCCGCTCCCGCACTTCGTCAACGGATGTCGCGGCGATGGTCGGCAGGCCCTCCAGCAGCTTGTCGCTGACCGCCGCCTGGGCCGCCTTGAAGCCGCCGCTGCGGTACGCCTCCTGGATGGCCCGGTTCTCCTCGCCGTAGCCCATGTCGACCACCATGTCCTTGTAGTGGTCCGCCAGGTTGTAGAAGGTCAGCACCTGCTTGAGCTTGTTCTTGGCCACCTCGCGGTCCTTGTTGACCACCACCCGCACCTTGACCACGTACTCGATGCGGGAGGGGTCCCGCCCCGCCTCGCGCGCCCCCTCTGACACGTTCGTCACGATTTCCCGAACCTTGGCCGGGTTGGCCAGGTTGACCACGATGCCGTCCGACACCTTGCCCGCCAGGTGCGTCATCTGCTCGCCCAGCCCGGCGAAAAGGATGCTCACCTCGCGCTGCTTGGGCCGCCACGACAGCTTGAACTTGCCCGTCCGGTACAGTTCGCCCTGGTAGTCCACTGCCTCACCTGAGGCCACCTGGCGCACGACCTCGGCGTACTCGCGGATGGCCCGCAGCGGCCGCCGGAACTGCTGGTTGTGCCAGCCGGCGATGTTCTTGTTGGCCACGCCTAGCCCCAGCAGGAGCCGCCCGTCCGACACATCGTTGAACGTCGCCGCCTGGATGCCCATCGTCACCGGCGAGCGGCCGAAGATGTGGTAGATGGCCGTGCCCAGCTTGATGCGCTTCGTGCGCGAGGCCATGGCCGACAGCAGCACGATGGGATCGGTGCTGTTGGACTCGCCCTTCCACACCGCGCCGAAGCCCCGGTCCTCGGCGATCTCCGCCAGCTCGATGACGCCCGCTGCCGGGTAGAACGCCCCCGAGTCGAACTCGACGTCCCAGATCATCGGGCATGCCCGTCGGGGCCCGAATACGGCCCGTGCTCCCAGTCCTGCCGGTACGGCGGCGGTAGGGGCGCATCCTCCAGCCACATCAGCTTCCCCGGGTTCTCTGAGATCATGAGTCTCACTTCCGACTCCTTCATCCCAAACCCCAGCAGCGCCCGGATGAAGATGCGCATGCCGTCGATCGAGTCCACGTGCATCACCTGGCCGAAGTCGCTGCCGATGATGCACCGCTCCGGCCCGATCTCGCGCATCGTCCGGATCGTCTCCATGGGGTCGGCCACCGGCTGGTAGAGGCTGGGGATCATCGGCTGGCAGTACGTGCCGACGTACACGCCCAGGTCGGCCAGCTGCTTCATCTCATCGAGCAGCAGCTTGTTCAGCTCCAGCAGCGGATGGTCGAGGACTGCCCGGTTGCCGATGTCCTTCGCCAGCCTGGCCAGCGGCAGCAGCTCCGGGAAATCGGTGTGGCCGAAGCCGATGCCCACGTGTTTCTCGGCGCACATCTCCATGATCTGCCTGACGTTCGGCAGCACTTGCCCCGTCGACTCGTCCACCAGCCGCACACCCTCGTGATCGGGCCGCCCGGCGCCGCGCCAGAAGCCGTAGGACGTGAAGGTCGGGAACCAGATCATCTTTACGTTGGGGTACTGCAGGGCGATGCGCACGTACTCCGGGTTCGCGCCGTGGCACAGGCCCGCCCCGCCGTAGACCTCCACGCCGCGTTCGAGGTCGCCCTTCTCGACCATATAGTTGATGTGCTTCTGCACCAGGTAGGCCGCGTTGGCCGACACGTTCCAGTGGTCCTTGAACGCCACTGCCCGCATGCCCGCCTTGGCGGCGTCGATGGCCACGTCGATCATGTCCTGGGCGCGATGGACGAAATCGGGATAGGCGTGGATGTGGTTGTCGATCGCCCCTACCAGGAGCTCGTTCTCGATCCCCGGATGGATCTTGAGGATCTCCGGGTTGTCCTTGAGCATCTGGTAGAAGTAGTCCTTCGCGTTGAGCTCGCGGATGCGCGCCACATTGAGCGTGCGCCCCACCATGATCTCTTCAACGGCATCCGGATCAGCTAAAAAATCGCACATAGTCTCCTCATTGGGCGAAGGTAGAAAAACATCATCGCAAAGCGGCCATCCACTCTACACGCCTGAGATGTAAAGACGTCGCGGATCCAGCTCCCGGATGAGCGCGATCTCCTCCGGCGTAGGCGCCGGCGTCGACGGGCAATCCGCCGGAATCCCCAACTCGAAACCAGTCGACGCTTGCAGATCCTCCGGCGTCACCCCAGGGTGTATCGAGACCACGCGCATCCGGCGGCGCTCCGGGTCGAATCCCAGCACGGCCTTGTCCGTCAGAATCCGCGACGGGCCGCCGCCCCGAAGCCCTGCCTCCTCGCGCGCCCGGTCCCCCGTCAGAAAGCCCGGCGAGGTCAGATGCGACACCACCGGGACCAGCTTCCGGGCCTCGTGCCGCGCGATGATGATCGTCCTCTTGGCATTCGAGGCCATGTCGTTGGCTCCGCCGCTGCCATTGAAGCGGCGGACCGATCCGTCGGGATTGCGGATCTCCGTCGTGTTGCTGTTGCCGAACGGGTCGACCTCCAGCGCCCCCAGGAAGCCCACGTCCACCACGCCCCGGTGCAGGAACGTGCCCATCACGTCCACGAAGCTCCCGAAGAACGCCGCCCCGTACCAGAGCCGTGCGTCGGCGTTGCCTACTCCTAGCTCGATAGGGCGCGGATCGGCCACGCCAAGTTCGTTCAGCGTCTTCAGGTTCGGCGCATGCGTCCGCTGCGCCAGCGCCGCCGCCACCAGCGGAATACCGAGCCCAACCACGGCGACCTCGCCGTCCCGCAGCTCGCGCGCCCCCGCCACCACCATCAGCTCCGAGGTGCTGAAGTTCATATCAGTACCCCAACATCGGGTCGGCCGTGAGCTGACCCAGTCTCTCGGCGCCGCCCACGCGCTCCAGGTACTCCTCGTGCGACTTGCCAAGCACGTAGTCGCGAAGGTACCCCTCGAAGTCCTCGCGCGACCGGGCGACGTACTCTTTCAAATGGTCCGCGTCGTAGTCGTAGCACCGGTACAGCGCCGTGGGGTGCGCCCCGTACTTGAGCGGCACCACCGCCGCCACTCGGAAGCCCGGGACCAGCGTCAGCTCCGGCTGTTCCCGGATAATGTCCGTGGACACCAGCTCCTCCGCCACCACGATCACCGCCGAGGCCGCCCGGGCGGCCTCCTTCGAGTCCCACAGCGGGCCCAGCACCCGAGCGTTCCCCTCCTCGTCGGCCATCTGCGCCTGCAGCACCATGTAGTCGGGCTGCAGCGCCTTCAGCAGCAGCACCCGCTCGCCAGTGAACGGGTCGTCCATCTCGTGGACTGAGCCCGACTCCCACAGCCGCGACAGCACCTCGGACCCCAGCAGTGACTTGATGGGCATGAACGGCACCCCCAGCGCCCCGGCCAGGTACCGGAAGCACACTGCCAGGCTGCTGTAGCTTTCCGTCATGATTCGCTGCTGCTCGTAGGCGCGGTTGATCTGCTCCACCAGCCCGAAACGGTCCAGCGAGCCGCCGCCATAGATCAAGCGCTGCACGCAGCCCGCCCCCACCAGGATGTCCGCGTCCAGCCCGACGATCGCCTGCGAGATCGTTAGATCGCGCCGGCCCTGCCGGATCAGCTCATGCGAGAAGGCCACCGCGTTGCGCGAGATGGCGAATCCGCTCAGGGCGAGGTGATCGCCGTCCTTCACCAGCGCCGCCGCCTCCGCGAGCGACTTGACCTTGCTCACTTGAGTGAGGCTTCAGCCTCCTGGATCGCCTCCCACAGCTTCGGCGCCGTGTAGGGCATGTCCAGCTGCTTGATGCCCAACGGCGCGAGCGCGTCCATCACCGCGTTGGCCAGCGCCGCCGGCGAGCCGTTCGTCCCCGCTTCACCAACGCCCTTCACGCCCAGCGGATTGAACGGGTTCGGGGTCACCGTCTCGCCCAGAACGGGTGTAGGCATCTCCGTCGCCCGCACCGGCGCGTAGTCCATCAGCGTCGCGGTAAGGGCGGTGCCGTCCTCGCCGTAGACCATCTGCTCGCTCAGCACCTCGCCCAAGCCCTGCGCCAGCCCTCCCTGGATCTGCCCCTCGACGATCATCGGGTTGACGATCACCCCCGAGTCGTCCACCATCACCAGCTTCTCGATGTTCAGCCGTCCCGTCTGCCGGTCGATGCTGACCATCGCCATGTGGCAGCCGAACGGCCAGGCCTCGCGGCCAGGATCGAAGAACGAAGTCTCTTGCAGCCCGCGCTCCATATCCGGCGGCAGCGGGCCGTTGTAGGCGGCCGTCGCGATCTGCCGCCAGGTCACAACCTTGCCCGGCGCGCCCTTCACTGCGAAGCCGTTGTCTGCCTGCTCAACGTCCTCCGCCGCCGCCTCCAGCAGGTGCGCCGCGATCTTCCGCGCCTTGTCGACCACCCGCTCCAGCGCCACCGCCAGCGCGCCCCCGCCCATGACCATGCTGCGGCTGCCAAAAGTGCCGGTGCCCTGCTGCACCGCCAGTGTGTCGCCATGCCTCACCACCACCTGGTCCATCGGCACTCGCATCTTCGTCGCCGCTACCTGCGCGAACGACGTCTCGTGGCCCTGCCCGTGCGAACTGGAGCCGGTCAACACCGTCACCACGCCTGTGCGCTCCACGCGCACCGTGCCGCTCTCGAACCCCGCTCCGCCGCTGGGCTCCACGAACGTCGAGAAGCCCACGCCCACGATCTCGCCCTTGGCCCGCCGCTCGTCGCGCTGCCGGAGCAGGCCGTCGTAGCCGGCCAGCCTCATGGCCTCGTTCAGGGTCTTCTCGTAATCGCCCGAGTCGTATTCCACGCCCGTCGCCGTCTTGTACGGAAACTGCTCCGGCCGGATGAAGTTCTTGCGGCGGATCTCGACCCGATCGATACCCAGATCGCGCGCCGCCTGGTCGACCATGCGCTCGATGTTGAGCACCGCCTCCGGCCGCCCGGCGCCCCGGTACGGCCCCGTGGGCACCGTGTTGGTGAACACCGCCACCACCTCCACCCGGACGTTGCGGATCTGGTACGCGCCGGGCGCCATGGCCAGCATCCGCTGCGGCGGCCCGGCCGTGCTCGACTGCAGATAGGCGCCGCAGTTGGCCAGCAGTCGCACCTTGAGGCCCAGCATGGTGCCGTCTTTCTTGAGCGCCAGCTCCGAGGTCATGTGCTGGTCGCGCCCCTGGATGGTCGTCAGGAAGTCCTCGCTGCGCGTCGCCACCCACTTGACTGGCCGACCCAGGTTCAGCGCCAGCCAGCTGACCAGCACGTGCTCCCGGTACAGCGGACCCTTGCTGCCGAAGCCGCCGCCAACATCCGGCGCGATCATCCGGATCTGGTGCTCCGGGAACTTGAGGGTGTTGGCCAGGTCGGCCCGCACCCGGTGCGGCCCCTGGACCGATGTCCAGACCGTCAGCCCTTGGCCCATGGCGTCCGGCACGGCCAGCACCCCGCGCGGCTCCAGCGACAGCGCCACCAGCCGCGGGCTGGAGATGTGCAGCCTCGAGACGTGGTCGGCCTCGGCGAATGCCTTCTCCACGTCCCCTCCCTCGCGCACCAGCGTGTAACAAATGTTGCTGTCCAGCTCTTCGCGGGCCAGCGGCGCGCCCGGCGCCACCGCTGCCTCCACGTCGGCCACCGCCGGCAGCGGCTCGTACTCGACCTCCACCGCATTGGCCGCGTCCCGCGCCGCCGCTGCCGTCTCGGCCACCACCACCGCCACCGGCACGCCCACCGCGTGCACCGCGCCCTTGGCGATCATCGGGTGCGGCGGCACTTTCATGCCCGGCGCCATCACTGGCGCCGTGATGTCCAGGTCGAGATCATCCCCCACCAGTACCCTCACCACCCCGGGCATGCGCTGGGCGGCGCCGGTGTCGATGGACGTGATGCGCGCGTGCGGGTAGGGGCTGCGCAGCACGCCCATGTGCAGCGTGCCCGCCGGCTGGAAGTCGTCGGTGTAGCGGCCGGCGCCGGTGATCAGCGCCGGGTCCTCCAGCCGGACGATCGACGCGCCGATCAAGCCCTCGGCCGCATGCTCTTCAATGGCCATTGATCGCAGTCTACGGCACGCTCAAAATCCCGTACCATCGCCCTATGCCCTCCACTCCCCGACCCTGGATCGACCACTGCACCCAGGCCCATCGGCGCCTGCTGAATGTCGTCAAGAACCTGACCGACGGCCACGCCCGCCGGCCCTCGCTCCTGCCCGACTGGACCGTCGGCCACCTCCTCACCCACCTCGCCCGCAACGCCGACGCCAACTCCGGGATGGTCGAGGCGGCCCAGCGCGGCGACGTGGCCGCGATGTATCCCGGCGGCCAGGCCCAGCGCGAGGCCGACATCGCCGCCGGCTGTGCCCGGCCGGCCCGCGAGCTCGTGGACGATCTGACCAGCGCCACCGAGCGCCTGGAAAGCGCCTGGAACTCGACCTCCGAGGAGGTCTGGGCCACCGGCCTCGGCCGCACCTTCGGCGGGCTGCGAGCCATCGCTTTCACCGTGTTCATGCGCTGGCGCGAGGTCGAGATCCACCTCGCCGACCTCGGCCTGCACGAGCTCGGCTCGCCCGACTGGGACGGCCTCAGCCCGGCCTACGTCGACGTCGAGTGGGCCGAGCAGTCCGCCACCCTTGCGCGCCGCCTGCCCGAAGGCACATCCGTCATCCTCATCCCCGGCGACCGCCCCTCGCGCGTGTTCGGCGCCGGCGAGCGGCCTATCCAGATCCGCGCCACCCCTGGCCGCATCCTGCAGTACCTGCTGGGCCGCGGCGGCGCCCAGCCCGGCTGGCCGCCGCTCACGCAGTGGAGCTGAGCGCTAGGCAGTCGTGAACCGCCGGGCGAACTCGACCATCGTGTCGATGGCCCGCATGCTTTCCGGCTGCTCCGGTGTGGCCTCCATGCCGCGTTCGGGCAGCCCCTCGAACATGTGGACCTCGATCGAGCCGCCTCGCTTGCGGTAGCCGGCGATGAACCGCTCCTGCATCTCGATCGGATGGTTCTTGTCGTTGGCCTTCAGCAGGTACAGGATCGGCGGCAGATCGATCCGCTGCTCGGACTCCACGATGTTCACCGGGTTGCCCTCGGCCATGGCCTCCTCGCTGCCCCAGTACCGGTCGTGGGCGTCGACCAACTCCGGCCGGTTCTGGCCCTTGGCCACCGTCCGGTAACGGTACAGCGGATCGATCACCGGCCAGCCCGCGATGACGTACGTCAGCGTGGCGTCGATGTCCCCCTTGCCCGCCAGCGGGAGCGCTGCGTAGCGGGCGTCGTGCGGCCTGATGCCGGCCAATACGACCAGGTGCCCGCCGCTGGAATTGCCCCAGGCGCCCACCGCGGCCGTGCCCCCGAACTCGCGCGCGTGCGCCTTCAACCACCGCACGCCCAGGTTCACGTCGCACACGGACGCCGGGTAGCCGCCGTCTGGCGGCTGCCGGAAGTCCAGCGCCGCCACCACAATGCCCCGGGCAGCCAGCGCCCGGTCGATGCTCTCGTTGTTGGTGCGGTCGCCGTTGACCCAGGCCCCGCCGTGTACGTCGATTACCGCCGGGAAAGGCCCGGTGCCTTTCGGCCGGTAGACGCGCGCCAGCCAGCTCTTGCCTTCCAGCCGCTGGTACTCGACGTCCTGCACTTCCACTTCGTATTCGATCTGCGTCGCCATAGCGGGCAGTCTACACTGCACAGCTATGCGCATTGATGTCCACGCCCACTACTACACCCAGGACTTTGCCGACCGTATGGATGGCCTCCGCGGCCGCCCACGCCAGCGCAACGGGCGCGTTGCCGGCGCGGGGGTCAGCATCCAGCAGCGCACGGAGATGCTGGATGAGGCCGGCATCGACACCCAGGTGATCTGCGTCGGCGCCGAGCAGCCCTACTTCCCCGAGAGCGCCGAGCGCGCCCGTGACGGCGCCCGCATGGCGAACGACTTCTATAAGGAAACGGTCGAGAAGAACGCCGGCCGCTACGCCGCTTTCGGCTGTGTGCCTCTGCCGCACGTCGACGAGGCTCTGGCCGAGGCCTCGCGCTGCCTGGACCAGCTCGGCTTCGCCGGCATCAATCTGGCGTGCTCCGTGGCCGGCCAGCCGCTCGATGCGCCCGCCTTCGAACCCTTCTGGGCCGAGATCGACCGCCGCGGCGCGGTCGTCTTCCTTCACCCCAACATGCACTGCGATGCGCCCATGATGGGCGATTACGGCCTGGAGGGCACCATGGGCGGCTGCGTCGAAGACGCCATCGCCGGGCTGCGCATCACCTACTCCGGCCTGGCCAGCCGGTTCACCAACTTCAAGCTCATCATCCCCCACCTGGGCGGCTTCATTCCCTTCCTGTGGCAGCGCATCGACGACGCCACCAAGCGTCGCCGCGCCGCGGGCCTGGACATCCCGCTGCAGGGCTCGCCCATGGATGTCTTGCGCCGCTTCTACTACGACACGGTCAACAATGGCGCCAACGCCCTCAGGTGCACCATCGAGGCCGTCGGCGTGGACCACGTCCTGTTCGGCACTGACTACCCCTACCTCACGCACAAGGAGTGCGTCGATTCCGTCCTGAACTCCGGGATTCCCCGGGATCACATCCAAGCCATCCTGGACGAGAACGCGGCCAAGCTGCTGCAGCTTGGCGTCCCAGCTTGAAAGGAGCCCGCCCATGGCAACCGAGCTGAAGTCGACCTATACCGCCACTCCGACCGAGCTCGCCGATTATGAAAGCTTCGACGCCTACGAGGACTGGCAGCGCCGCGAGGGCGTGCCTGTCGTCCGCGGCTTCTACATCGAGGACCTGAAGACGCTCGACCTCGCTCCCTGGCCGCGCAAGGGCGGCCGCGGCGCCTTCGTCAATCTCGAGGGTACCGGCGGCGTCAACGACATGCAGGTCGTCGAGATCGTCCCGCGCGGGCGGTCCGAGCCCGAGCGCCATCTGTACGAGGAGATGGTCTACGTCCTCAGCGGCCACGGGTCCACCAGCGTGTGCTACGACCCCAGCCGAAAGCAGAGCTTCGAGTGGGGGCCTGGCTCCGTCTTCGCCATCCCTATCAACGCCTGGTATCAACACTTCAACGGCAGCGGCGCGAAGCCCGCTCGCTACGCCGCGGTCACCAGCGCCCCGACCATCCTGCGCTGGTTCCACGACGAGGACTTCGTGTTCGGCAACGACCATGCCTTCCGCGGCCGCTTCGCGGACGAGGAGGGCTACTTCAACGGCGAAGGCCAGATGTTCAAGCGCAAGCACTTCCGCATTTGGAAGACGAACTTCGTGGCCGACGTCCACGGCATGGACCTGCCGGAGCGGCCCGATCGGGGCGGCGGTGGGCGCAACGTCCAGATTGACCTGGCCGAGAACAGCATGGGCGCGCACATCTCGCAGTTCCGGCCCAGCATGTACAAGAAGGGCCACCGCCACGGGCCGGGCGCCCACGTCATCATCCTCGACGGCCAGGGCTACTCGCTCCTCTGGCAGGAGGGCAACGAGCAGAACCGCTTCAAGTGCGACTGGCGGTCCGGCACCGTGGTCGTGCCGCCCGAGGGTTGGTTCCATCAGCACTTCAACAGCGGCCCCGGCCCGGCCCGCTACCTGGCCCTGCGCTTCACCGGCTTCCGCCACAAGCAGCCCGGCGCCTTCTCCATGGGCGAGGGCTCGGGCGTCAGCGTCAAGGAAGGCGGCTGGCAGATCGAGTACGAGGACGAGGATCCCGCCATCCACAAGCTCTTCGAGGAAGAGGTCGCCCGTAACGGCGCCGTCTGCCGGATGAAGGGGCTCGTCCCAACCTGCACCGGCGAGGCTGGCTGATCGTTTATCCTTAGCCGCGCCATGGCCGTTGACGTAAGCACACAGCAGTACTCGGCTGAAGCCGAATTCGTCGATCTCGACATCATCGACTCCTACGCCGAGTGGCAGCGTCGCGAGGGCGTGCCGGTCATCACCGGCTACTACATCGAGGATCTCAAGACCCTCGACCTCGCTCCCTGGCCCCGCAAGGGCGGCCGCGGCGCCTTCGTGAACCTCGAAGGCACCGGCGGCGTCAACGATATGCACGTGGTCGAGATCGCGCCTCGCGGCCAGTCCGAGCCCGAGCATCACCTCTACGAGGAGATGGTCTACGTCCTCACCGGCCATGGCTCGACCAGCGTTTGGTACGACGACAAGCGCAAGCAGACCTTCGAGTGGGGCCCCGGCAGCCTGTTCGCCATCCCGGTCAACGCGTGGTACCAGCACTTCAACGGCAGTGGCGTCGAGCCAGCCCGATACGCCTCCGTCACCAACGCCCCCACCATCCTGCGCCTGTTCCACGACGAAGGCTTCGTCTTCAACAATTCATACGCCTTCACCAGCCGCTTCGCGGGCGAGGAGGGCTACTTCAGCGGCGAAGGCCGCATGTACCGCCGCAAGGCCATCAAGGTCTGGAAGACCAACTTCGTGGCCGACGTTCACGGCATGGAGCTGCCTGACCGGCCCGACCGGGGTGGCGGCGGGCGCAACGTCCACATCGCCCTGGCCGAGAACAGCATGGGCGCCCACATCTCGCAGTTTCAGCCGGGCATGTACAAGAAGGGCCACCGCCACGGCCCCGGAGCCCACGTCATCATCCTCGACGGCATGGGCTACTCCCTGCTGTGGCAGGAGGGCAACGAGGCCAACCGCATGAAATGCGATTGGCGGCCGGGAGCCGTTGTGGTGCCGCCCGACCAGTGGTTCCACCAGCACTTCAATACCGGCCCCGGCCACGCCCGCTACCTGGCGCTGCGCTTCAGCGGCAGCCGCTGGAAGCAGCCCTACACCGTGGCCCGGGGCGAGGGCTCAGGCGTCAGTCTGAAGCTGGGCGGCTGGCAGATCGAGTACGAGGACGAGGATCCGGCGATCCACGAGCTCTTCGAGGCCGAAACCGCGAAGAACGGCGCCAGGTGCCTCATGAAGGGCCTCATCCCCGGCTGCAAGGGTGAGATCGGCGTCATGGAAGGCGGCGGCGACGATTAGTCACCGCACCCCGCTAACGGCCTCGTAGGTCGCCGGCCCCGGATCGCCCGTCCCGGCATCGGATGCCGCAGAGCCAGGCTGGCCGGTGCGGCTCATAACATTGCCCGAAGTGCCGGCTCGAGCTCAGGCCAGCGGAACCGATAGCCGCTGGCCGCCAGCTTCATCGGACGCACGTCCTGGCTCGGCAACAAAAGCTCGTCGGCCATCTGGCCGAGCGCCAGCCGTGCCGCCGGCGCGGGCAGTGGCACGAAGGCCGGCCGGCCGAGGATTCGGCCCAGGGCGGCGGCAAACTCACGCTGAGGCACCGGGTTCGGCGCGACGACGTTCACTGGCCCCTCCAGCTCGGGCGTTCTCATGACGTGGGCGAGCGCACCCGCCACGTCCTCGAGTGCAACCCAGCTCCAGGTCTGCTCGCCGCCCCCGATCGGGCCAGCGAGACCGAGGCGAGCGGTCCGCAGCAGCGGCTTGAGGGCGCCGCCCGCCGGGCTGAGCACCATTCCAAAGCGGGTGTGCACGGTGCGGATGCCTGCCTCCCGAGCGGTATCAGCTGCAGTCTCCCATTGCCGGCAGACCTCGGCCAGGAACCCCTCGCCTGAAGCGCTGGTCTCGTCTAACTTCTCGCCGGGCCGGTGGCCGTAATAGCCAACCGCCGAGGCCACGACAAAGACGCTCGGCCGCCGCCGAAGCGTAGCCAAGCCCTCAGCCAACAGGCGTGTGCCGCGCACCCGGCTCCTCAGGATCCTCTCCCTCTTGGCAGCCGTCCAGCGGCCACTGGCGATCGATTCGCCCGCCAGGTGAACCACGGCGTCGAAGCCTTCGAGCTGAGTGACGTCCAGTTCGCCCGTTTCAGGGTCCCAGTGCACGTGGCCGCTGCCGGACGAGCGGCTGAGACCCGTCACCCGCTCGCCAGTCGTGAGCAGTTCACTGCTAAGCGCCCCGCCAATCAGGCCGGTGACGCCACTGATCAGCACGTCCATTGGAGAACTCCTTTCGTCATGGCTCGTCTCCGAACTCGATGTCGGAATGCACGACGCGGTCGGCTAACGGCGCGAGACGGGCGCCGGTCTCGAACACTGCCCTGCCCTGGCCCGTTCGGCCCACGCTGCTCGCCGCGCCATAGCTGGCGGCCCATGCCGCTCGTTCACGTGCAGCTTCATCTGCCCCCAATGCAAAGAGCCCGCCCCGGCGCCAAACCAGGGCGGGCCCAGCCCAGCAAACGGACCGAAGCCTAGTTCGCGTACTCGGCCATCAGCTCTTCGAACACCTCGCGCGAAGGCCGCAACTGCTCCTCGCCCAGATCCTTGAGCGACACGTCCTCCGGCAGCGACTCCAGCTCGCACAGGTCCTTCTGCTTCGGGTTGATGTACAGCAGCCCCGTCAGCAGCTCGCCCTTGTCGCGCGCCTCGTGGATCACCCGCAGCGCCGACAGCCGGTCATTCACGTCGTGCTCCTCCTCGGCCAGCTTGCGCAGCCGCACGTGCGAGCCGTCGTGCAGCGTCACGTCCGCGGTCGTGCCCGGGTCGTACTCCGCCTGGATGTTCTCGTAGTACGGGATGAAGTCGATGTCGTCGATCTCGACGTCGTGCTCCTTCACGTAGGCGTAGCTCTTGGTCGACCCCTCATGATCATTGAACGTCACGCACGGGCTGATGATGTCCAGGATGGCCGCCCCGCGGTGCGCCAGTGCCGCCTGGATCAGCGGCACCACCTGCTTGCCGTCCCCCGAAAACGAGCGCGCCACGAATGACGCCCCCAGCTCGATGGCCAGCGCGCAGATGTCGATCGTCTCGAACTCGTTCGGCTTGCCACCCTTCTGGATCGAGCCCAGATCGGCCGTGGCCGAGAACTGCCCCTTGGTCAGGCCGTACACGCCGTTGTTCTCGCAGATGTACACCATGTCGAGATTGCGGCGGATCATATGGCAGTATTGGCCGAGCCCGATCGAGGCCGTATCGCCGTCGCCACTCACGCCCACCACGATCAGTTTGCGGTTGGCTAGCTTGGCGCCCGTCGCCACCGACGGCATACGCCCGTGGACGCTGTTGAACCCGTGCGCCCGGCTCACGAAGTAGTCCGGCGCCTTGGACGAGCAGCCGATGCCGCTCATCTTGGCCAGATAGTACGGGTTCACCCCGTAGTCGTAGAAGGCTTTGATGATGTGGTTGGTGATAGCGTTGTGCCCGCAGCCCGCGCACAGCGTGGTGGCCGAGCCCTTGTACACGTCCCGCAGCAGGCCCAGGCGGTTGGCGCCGGTCACCGTCGCCCGCGGAGCCGTCGCCACGCCGCCGCCGTGCCCATTCCCATTACCGTCGACCGGCTGGTTCGTGCCGCTGGTCGACTCAGCCGAGGCATGGCTCGCGGCCCGCTTCTGACCCTCGGCCGGCGGGACCTCGTCCGGCCCAATTTGCGCCGAGTCCACACGCGGCGTCCTGCGCGGATCCGCTGGACTGCTCATCTCATCCCTCCTGCTTCTGTCCGGCCCTCGCGCCGCTCTCCGCGCCGTCCGCGTAGGACCGTGCTCATTATGAGTTTCCCTCCTCGACCGGCAGCGCATGGAGAAAGCCGCCCGGTCGTTCAAACTCGTCCTTGCTGGCCTTGCCCTCGGCCACCAGCACCGGCCCCATGATGGCCGTCGCCGGGATGGGCGTGCCGTCGTAATGGCGCACCGAAACCAGCTTGTCCGCTTGCTGGCCGTCGAGCTCCAGCTTCAGCAGCCCGCACACCTGTCCGTCGCGGTTCTGATCCACCACATAGACCTTGTCGTGCTCGCGGATGAACTTCAGAACCTCGTCCTGGAACGGTACCGCGCGGATGCGCATGTAGTCCGTCGGCAGCCCTCGCGCGGCCATTTTGATGCGCGCCTCCTGGACGGCGGGATCGCTGCTGCCGTAGGCGATGATGCCGATCTTGCTGCCGGTGCTCTCCACCACCGGCTTGGGCACGTACTGCTTGGCGGTGTTGTACTTCTTCTTGAGGCGGTCCATCATGCGCGACCACACCTCGGGTAGCTCGCTGTAGCGGGCGTTTTCGTCGTGCCCGGAGCCCCGGGTGAAGTAGCCCGAGGCCTCGTGCTCGGTGCCCGGCAGGGTCCGCCAGGGAATGCCGTCATCGTCCACGTCGCGGTAGCGTCCCCACTCGCCGTTCAGGCGGTTCAGATCCTCCGCCGTCAGCACCTTACCGCGGTCGAACTTCCGCTCCGGGTACTTGAACGGGTCCGACATCCACAGGTTCATTCCCAGATCCAGGTCGCTCATCACGAACACCGGTGTCTGCAGCCGCTCCGCTAGGTCGAAGGCCAGCTGCCCGAACTCGTACACCTCCTCCACGCTGCCCGGCAGCAGTAGGGGATGCTTAGTGTCCCCATGCGATAGGCCGTTGGCGAAGGTGATATCGCCCTGGTTGGTGCGCGTCGGCAGGCCGGTCGACGGGCCCATGCGCTGGATGTCGCAGATGACCGCCGGGATCTCGGCGAAGTAGCCCAGGCCGGCGAACTCCGCCATCAGCGAGATCCCCGGGCCGGAGGTCGAGGTCATCGCCCGCGCCCCAGCCCAGCCGGCGCCGATAACCATGCCGGCTGCCGCCAGCTCGTCCTCGGCCTGGATGATGGCCATGTTGCGCGTGCCGTCCTCGTTCTTGCGCAAGCGGCTGGCGTACGCGTCCAGGTACTCGCACACGCTCGACGATGGCGTGATCGGGTACCACGCCGCTACCGTGCAGCCGCCCATGATCGCCCCCAGCGCCAGCGCCTGGTTACCCTCGATCAGGATCTTGCCCTCCGTCTTGCCCTCCATGGGCTCCACGCGGTAGGCATCCTGCTTCTTGTGGTTGGCTGCCATGTAATCGTAGCCGAGCTGGATGGACTTCATGTTCAGCGGCACGGCCTTCGGCTTGCGCCGGAACTGGTGCGCCAGCGATTTCTCGATGACCTCCATGGGGATGTCCAGCAGCCACGCGACCGCGCCGACGTAGATCATGTTGGTCAGGTACTTGCGCAAGTCGGCGTTCTCGATGTTGTCGCGCCCCATCTTGTGGAACGGCACCGGGTAGTAGACGCAGTCCTCACGCTTGGTCGGGCCGGCTACGGGGTAGGTGGCTTCGTGGATGATGGCCCCGCCCGGGTTCACGCTGGCCACATCGCGCTGCCAGGTGGTCGGGTTGAGCGCCACCAGGATGTGCACGTCGTCGGTCCGGGCCTGGTAACCCTCGGGGCTGGTGCGGATGTAGTACCACGTCGGCAGGCCCTCGATGTTCGACGGGAACACGTTCTTGGGCGCCACGGGGATGCCCATCATGAACAGCGCGCGGGTGATGACCAGGTTGGAGGACTGGCTGCCCGAGCCGTTGATCGTCGCCGCCATAAAGGTGAAGTCGTTGACCACCGGCGGCGCCTGGCCTGTTTCGCGGAGCTCTTCAGTCGCAATCATTGCGGGATGACTCCTTTGTCGGGGGATCTCACGAATTCTGGCACTGGCGATTATTCGCTTCAATAGCCTTGTGGCTATAGGATTAATAACTAATTTCGATTAGTCGCTGATGCAGTTGGAACAGCTCCGCTACTTCCTCGCCGTGGCGCGGCACCTGTCCTTCACCCGCGCCGCCGAGGCGCTGCCCCTCTCCCAGCCCAGCCTCACCAACCAGATCCGTAAGCTCGAACGCGAGCTCGGTGTCGAACTCTTCGAGCGTACCACCCGCCGCGTACGCCTCACCCCCGCCGGCGAGGACTTCGTGGCTGCCGCCCAGCAGATCCTCAACCTGGTCGAGACCGCCGAGCTCGAAATGCATGAGTTCAGCGGCCTCAAACGAGGCCGCGTCCTGATCGGCACCATGCCCACCGTCGGCGCCTTCAGCCTGCCGCCGCTGCTCGCTCAGTTTCACCGCCAGTTTCCCGGCATCGAGCTGGCCATCCAGGAGGAGGGCAGTGACGTCCTCCTGCAGCTCCTTCTCGACGAGGCCATCGACCTGGCCATCGTCACCGCCGCCGAGGCTCACCCCAGCGGCGCCCTCGAGCGCCGCTGCCTGGTTGTCGACGAGATGGTCGTCCTCCTGCCGCCCGACCACCGCCTTTCCGACCGCGAAGCCGTCGCCCTCAGCGAGCTGAAGGATGAGCAGTTCGTGCTCTTCAAGCCCGGCTATGGCCTGCGCCGCGTCGTCCTCGAGGCCTGCGCCCGCGCCGGCTTCACCCCTACGGTCGCCTTCGAAACCAGCCAGCGGGAGACCATCTACGGCATGGTCCAGGAAGGGCTGGGGGTCACCCTGCTGCCGCGGTCCGGCATTCACCGCGGCCACTACACCTGGCGGCTGGTGCCGTTGGATCCACCCGACGTGAGCCGCGAGCTGTCGCTCGCCTGGAAGTCCACCCGCCGCCACTCCGAGGCGGCCAAGGCTTTTCGGGAGTTCCTCCTCGCCCAGTTCTAGTCGGGCCCCAGCATCAGCTCCGGACGAACGGTTTGGTCGTACTCCTCAGCCGTCACGTAGCCCAGCGCCAGCGCCGCCTCACGCAGCGTCGTGCCCTCGTGGTGCGCCTTTTTGGCCACCTCGGCCGCCTTGTCGTAGCCGATCTTGGGCGACAGCGCCGTCACCAGCATCAGCGAGCTGTTGACGTACTGCTCGCACCGGGCACGGTTGGCTTCGATGCCCTCCACACAGTGCTCGCGGAACGAGCGGCAGGCGTCGGTCAGCAGCCGCACCGAGTGCAGGAAGTTGTGGATCATGACCGGCTTGAAGACGTTCAGCTCGAAATTGCCCTGCGAGCCGGCAAAGCCGATGGCCGCGTCGTTGCCCATGACCTGCACGCACACCATTGTCATGGCCTCCGACTGCGTCGGGTTCACCTTGCCCGGCATGATCGACGAGCCCGGTTCGTTCTCCGGCAGGCTCAGCTCGGCCAGCCCGGCGCGCGGCCCGGAGCCCAGCCAGCGGACGTCGTTGGCGATCTTCATGAGCGAGCAGGCCAGCGTCTTGACCACGCCGCTGGCCAGGACCAGCGCATCGTGCGCCGCCAGGGAGGCGAACTTGTTGGGCGCCGAAACGAAGGGCATGCCCGTCAGATTGGCAATCTGCTTGGCTGCGCGCTCGGCGAACTCCTTCGGCGCGTTCAGCCCCGTACCCACCGCGGTGCCGCCGATGGCCAGCTCGCACAGCTGGGGCAGCACGCGCTCCAGCCGCTTGATGTTGTCGTCGAGCTGCGCCACATAGCCCGAGAACTCCTGCCCAAGCGTCAAGGGCACCGCGTCCATGAGATGCGTCCGCCCGATTTTGACGACATCCTTGAACTCGTCCGACTTGCGCTGTAGCGCGTCCCGCAGCTCTTTCACGGCGGGTATCAGGGCGTGCTGCAGGCGCTCGGCGGCGGCGATGTACATAGCCGTAGGGAACGTGTCGTTGGACGACTGCGACATGTTCACGTCGTCATTGGGGTGGATCGGCTTCTTGGAGCCCAACGCACCGCCGGCGAGTTCGATGGCCCGGTTCGAGATGACCTCGTTGGCGTTCATGTTGGACTGGGTGCCGCTGCCCGTCTGCCAGATGCGAAGCGGGAAGTGCTCGTCCAGCTTGCCCTCGATGACCTCGTCGGCAGCCTGGACAATCAGCGCCTCCTTATCCCGGGGTAGCTTGCCCAGTTCGGCGTTGACTTGCGCGCAGGCCTTCTTGAGGATGCCCATGGCGCGGATGATCTCGCGCGGCATGGTGTCGTAGCCGATGTTGAAGTGGATCAGCGAGCGCTGGGTCTGCGCGCCCCAGTACCTGTCGCTGGCCACCTCGATGGCGCCCATCGAGTCCGTCTCAATGCGGGTGCCCTTCTTCTCCATGACGGCTGCCATCGCTTACCCCATCACCCGCGGCAGCGCGTCCACCAGCTCTTTCACCGCCGCGGCGGACTTGTTCAGCGCCTCCTGCTCGGCCTGGCTGAGCTTGATCTCGAACACGCCCTCCATGCCCCTGGCGCCCAGCTTGATCGGCACGCCCACGAACAAGTCCTTGATGCCGTACTCGCCCTGCAGGTACACCGAGCAGGGCAGGATCTGCTTCTTGTCGTACACGATCGCGTCCACCATCTGTGCGAACGACGCCGCTGGCGCGTAGAAGGCGCTGCCTGTCTTGAGCAGGTTCACGATCTCCGCCCCGCCCTGCCGCGTCCGCTGCACGATGGCCTCGATCTTGTCCTGCGGAAGCAGCTCGGTGATGGGCACGCCGGCGACCGTTGAGTAGCGCGGCAGCGGCACCATCTCGTCGCCATGGCCGCCCAGCACGAAGGCGTGCACGCTCTCCACCGACACGTTCAGCTCGTGGGCGATGAACGTCCGGAAGCGGGCCGAGTCCAGCACCCCTGCCTGGCCGATCAGCCGCTCGCGCGGGAAGCCGCTCGCCTGCATGGCCACGTGGCACATCGCGTCGAGCGGATTGGTCATCAGCAGCAGGATGCAGTTGGGTGCGTACTGCTTGATGGCCTCGGTCACGCTCTTGATGATCTTGGCGTTGGTGCCCAGCAGGTCGTCCCGGCTCATGCCCGGCTTGCGCGGCACGCCCGACGTGACCAGCACGATGTCCGCGCCTTTGACGGCCTCGTAATCGCCGGCGCTGGTCGTGGTGACGCCAACCACGTGGCTGTCGTAGCCGACGACCGGGCCGGCCTCCTCGAGATCGAGCGCCTTGCCGGCCGGCATGCCTTCGACGATGTCGGTCAGGACGACGTCGGCATAGCCGCGCTCGGCCAGCTTCTGCGCCGTCGTTGCACCGACCATCCCGGCGCCGATCACGGCGATCTTCTTACGAGACATGGATGTCCTCCCTCGGACTATGCGGTTACTTTGGAAATGCGCTGTTCCAGCGCCTGCTCCTGTTTCCGGATCTCCGACGGCAGGCGCTCGCCGAATTTGGCCAGGAACTCTTTTTGGCCGGCCACTTCCACTTCCCACTGCTCGTGGTTGACCGACAGGATCTGCTCGATCTTCTTGGGCGGGATGCCAAGATCGCCGGCCCGCAGCGCCTCGGGCGTCGGCAGAATGCCCACCGAGGTCTCGCGCGCCTGGCCGTTGCCGCCCTTCAGCGCCTGCTCCCGCACCCACTGCAGCACGCGCATGTTCTGTCCGAAGCCCGGCCAGATGAACTTGCCGTCCTCGTCGCGCTGGAACCAGTTCACCTGGAAGATCGCCGGCGGGTTCTTGATGCGGCGGCCCATGTCCAGCCAGTGGCCCCAGTAGTCGGCCATGTTGTAGCCGCAGAAGGGCAGCATGGCCATCGGATCGCGCCGCACCACGCCCACCTTCGTCTCGGCCGCCGCCGTCCCCTCCGAGGCCATGGTCGCCCCGACGTACACGCCGTGCTCCCAGTCGAACGACTGGTACACCAGCGGCACGGTGTCGGCCCGCCGGCCGCCGAAGAGGATGGCCGAGATGGGCACGCCGCGCGGGTCCTCCCAGTGCGGCGAGATCGCCGGGTTGTTCGTGGCGGGCGTGGTGAAGCGCGAGTTGGGGTGCGCCGCCGGCCCGGATGGCTCGTCGCTCGGCCCCCAGTCGTTGCCCAGCCAATCAATCAGGTGCTCTGGCACGGGCCCGTCCATGCCTTCCCACCACACGGTGCCGTCGTCCTTCAGCGCGACGTTGGTGAAGATGGTGTCGTGGCTCACCGCGGCCATGGCGTTCGGATTGGTCCTGGAGTTGGTGCCTGGCGCGACGCCGAAGTAGCCCGCCTCGGGATTGATGGCCCACAGCCGCCCGTCCGGCCCAATGTTCAGCCAGGCGATGTCCTCACCCACGGTCCATACTCTCCAGCCTTCCGACTCGAAGGGCGACTTGAGCATCGCCAGGTTGGTCTTGCCGCAGGCGCTGGGGAAGGCGCCGCAGATGTAGGTCACGTCGCCATCCGGCGATTCCAGGCCGAGGATGAGCATGTGCTCGGCCAGCCAGCCCTGGTCGCGACCCATGGTCGAGGCGATCCGCAGCGCGTAGCACTTCTTGCCCAGCAGCGCATTGCCGCCGTAGCCCGAGCCGATGCTCCAGATGGTGCGCGTTTCCGGGAAGTGGACGATGAAGCGCCGCTCCGGCGAGAGGTCGCCCAGTGAGTGCAGGCCGGGCACCCAGTCCGAGCCGTCCTCCCGCAGCCGTTCCATGGCCGGCGTGCCGATGCGCGTCATGATGCGCATGTTCAGCACCACGTACGCGCTGTCGGTGATCTCGATCCCTACCTTTGTATATGGCGAGCCGGCCGGGCCCATCAGGTACGGGATGACGTACATGGTGCGGCCCTGCATGCAGCCGTTGAACAGCGGCCACACCCGATCCTTGGCGTCCTGGGGCGACATCCAGTTGTTGGTCGGCCCCACGTCCTCCTGGTTGTCGGTCACGATGAACGTCAGCTTCTCGGTCCGGGCCACGTCCGAGGGGTGGCTGCGCGCCAGGTAACTGTTCGGGTAGGCCTTCTCGTTGAGCTTCGTCAGCTCGCGCCGCGACAGCAGCTCCTGGGTGAGGCGCTCGTTTTCGGCATCGCTCCCGTCGCACCAATGGATCTTGTCGGGGCGGGTCGTGCGCGCGATCTCATCGACCCACTGCTCTACAGCGGATGCCACTCTGGACGTACCTCCTTGTTTCACCCCGTGCGGCGGGGTCCCCAGTCGCGTACGGGCCGGCGCTGGCCAGTGTGTCCAATTTATCATGGGCGCCCCGCTACACTAGCGCCGTGCCAAAGACCATCATCGACAAGATCTGGGACGACCACCTGGTCTACAGCGCCTCCGGTGAGCCCGATCTGCTGTTCGTGGACCTGCACCTGATCCATGAGATCACCACTGCCCAGGCGTTCGATGGCCTGCGCATGAACAACCGGACGGTGCGGCATCCCGAGCTGACGCTGGCCACGGTCGATCACAACGTCCCCACCACGCCGGGCCGTCTGGTCACCGATCCCATCGCCAAAACCCAGATCGAGACCATCGGCCGCAATGTCCGCCAGTTCGGCATTCATTTCGAGGACATGTTCAGTCAGCGGCAGGGCATCGTCCACGTCATCGGCCCCGAGCTCGGCGCAAGCCAGCCGGGCATGGTCATCGTCTGCGGCGACAGCCACACCTCTACCCACGGCGCGGTGGGTGCGCTGGCCTTCGGCATCGGCACCACGGAGGTCGAGCACGTGCTCGCTACCCAGACCCTGCCCCAGAAACGGCCCAAGACGCTGAAGATCGAGGTCAATGGCGAGCTGCCGCTGGGCACCACTCCCAAGGACCTCATCCTGGGCATCATCCGCAAGATCGGGGTCAGCGGCGCCGTCGGCCACGCCATCGAGTACTGCGGCTCGACGTTCCGCAGCCTGTCCATGGAAGGGCGGATGACGGTCTGCAACATGTCCATCGAAGCCGGCGGCCGCGCCGGCCTGGTCGCCCCTGACGACAAGACCTTCGCCTATCTCGAAGGCCGCGAGTACGCGCCCAAGGGCGCCGACTGGGAGCGCGCCCTGGACTACTGGCGCTCGCTGCCTAGCGATCCCGACGCCCAGTTCGACCGCGCCGTCCTGATGGACGCCGCCGAGATCGAGCCCTTCGTGACCTGGGGCACCAACCCCGGTCAGTCGGTGCCGGTGACCGGTCGCGTGCCCGACCCCGCCGAGTTCGACGACGAGATGGTCCGCGGTAACGCCGAACGCTCGCTCAAGTATCAGGACCTGAAGCCCGGCACCGCGATCGAGGACATCACCCTGGACAAAGTGTTCATCGGCTCCTGCACCAACTCACGCCTCGAGGACCTTCGTCTGGCGGCGTCCGTCGTCAGGGGCAAGAAGAAGCACCCGCACGTCACTGCCCTGGTCGTGCCTGGCTCGATGAAGGTCAAGGCCGCGGCCGAGGCTGAAGGGCTGGACAAGGTCTTCACCGAAGCAGGCTTCGAGTGGCGCGAGGCCGGCTGCAGCATGTGCCTCGGCATGAACCCGGACGTCCTCGGGCCCGGCGAGCGCTGCGCCAGCACCTCGAACCGCAACTTCGAGGGCCGCCAGGGCCCCGGCGGCCGCACCCACCTGGTAAGCCCGGCCATGGCCGCCGCGGCCGCCATCGCCGGCCATTTCGTGGACGTGCGGACCTGGTCATGAAGCCTTTCACCAAAGAGGAAGGCCTCGTCGCCCCCTACGACAAAGCCAACGTCGACACTGACGAGATCATCCCCGCCGAGTACCTCAAGCGCATCGAGCGCACCGGCTTCGGCCAGTTCTTGTTCTACGCCAAGCGCTTCAACAAGGACGGCTCCCCCAACCCCGACTTTGTCCTGAACCAGCCCCGCTACCAGGGCGCCAGCATCCTCGTCGCGGGCCCCAACTTCGGCTGTGGCTCCTCACGCGAGCACGCTCCCTGGGCTCTCGAAGATTATGGCTTCCGGGCCATCATCGCGCCCTCGTTCGCCGATATCTTCACCAACAACTGCGCCCAGATCGGCCTGCTGAACGTCGTGCTGCCTGAGGACCGGGTCAAGCAGATCCTGCGCGACGTGGAAGCGCGCGAGGGCTACACCATGGCCATCGACCTGGAGAACCAAACAGTCACCGATCCGTTCGGCCACGTGGACCGCTTCGACATAGACCCCTTCCGCAAGCACTGCTACCTCAATGGCCTGGACGCCATCGGCATCACCCTCCAGCATGAGGATGCAATCCGAAAATTTGAAGTCCAGCGCAGCCGGCGGATGCCCTGGCTGCCGGTCTTCAGCCGCTAGCTCTGCCTCTTACTTGTGGAGAGGGCGCGGAGAGGCCTGCAGCCTGGCAGGTCGCTGCGGCCGCGCGGCTTCGCGTGCTGCCTCTCGCAGCGGGTAGCCCTCGCTCAAGTAATGCTTGATGAGCGCGATCCGCTCCAGGGCCTTGTAGTCGTAACGCTTCTTCCCGGTAGTGCCCAGGGCCCTCACCAGGCCCTTCTGAGTCCAGTAGCTGAGCTGGCGCACAGACACGCCCGTTACACGCGCCGCGTCGCCGATGCTGAGCCGGAGCTTTTGGAGCAGGTGTTCTTGCAGCGTTGGTGTCAAGTTGATCCCCGCATCCCGCCGAACGGCAGGACATCTCAGCTATCATACCCCCTGCTGGCCAAGCACTCGACGTTACCCTTCATGCGCATTGGCAAGTAGACCCCGCGCCGCGGTCAAGAACCGCCGTCAGCGCGACACCCGGCGCGCTCGCGGCAGCCGCGTCACCATCGCCCTCGGCTTGATGATGGCCTTTGCCGTGGCCGGCATGGCTGCCCTCGCCACGCCCTTCATCGCCGGCTTCGCCGCCTACGCCTATGCCGCGGACACGCTCGGCAAGCTGAACTTCACCAGCCACGAGGCAACCTTCCAGACGAGCCGCCTCTACGACCGCAACGGCAAGCTGCTGTACGAGTTCAACGACCCGCTGGCCGGCCGCCGCACGCAGATCCCGCTGGCCCAGATCCCAGAGACGCTGCGCGACGCGACGATCGCTATCGAGGATAAGGACTTCTACACCAACCCCGGCTTCGACGTGCGCGGCATGGCCCGCGCCCTGTACGACAACTTCACCAACCGCGAGGTCGTCGAGGGCGCCAGCACCATCACCCAGCAGCTGGTCAAAACCGTCTACCTCTCGCCCGAGCAGACGTGGGAGCGCAAGCTGCGCGAGATCGCCATCGCCTACACTATCTCCCAGCAGAAGAGCAAGGACGAGATCCTGGAGATGTACCTCAACCAGGTCTTCTACGGGAACCAGTCCTACGGCGTCGAGGCGGCGGCCCAGTCCTACTTCGGTAAGCCAGCCATCAAGCTCGATCTGGGCGAGTCCGCCATGATCGCCGGCCTGCCGCAGTCGCCCTCGACCTACGACCCACTGCACAACCTCAAAGCCGCCAAAGCCCGCCAGCTCGAGGTCCTTCAGGCCATGGTCAACCAGGGCTACATCACCCAGCAGCAGGCGCTTGCCGCCTACCAGGAAGAGCTCAAGTTCGCCGATCAGCGGACCGACATCAAGGCCCCGCACTTCGTGTTCTACGTGCGCGAGCTGCTGGAGAAGAAGTACGGGCCGCGCTTCCTCTACGAGGGCGGCCTGACCATCAAGACCACGCTCGACCTGGACATGCAGGATAAGGCTCAGGAGATCATCCAGCAGCAGCTCAACAAGCTGCCCAGGGAGAAGAACGTCAACAACGGCGCGCTCGTGGCCATCGACCCGCGCACCGGGCAGATCCTGGCCATGGTCGGCTCGCGCGACTACAACCAGAGCTTCCCCGACGGTACCATGGACGGCAAGTTCAACGCCGCCACCGCGCCCAACCTGCAGCCGGGCTCATCCTGGAAGCCGTTCGAGTACGCTGCCGCCTTCCTGAAGGGCAAGACTCCCGCCAGCCTGGTCGACGACGTGAGGGTCACCAACGAGTTCCCGGACGGCGCCGGCGGCTACTGGCGGCCCGAGAACTACGATAAGAAGTACCACGGGCGCATCACCTACCGGACCGCCTTAGGGAACTCGCTGAACATCCCCGCGGCCAAGGTCCTCAAGGAGGCTGGTGTCCACGAAACGCTGCAGCTGGCCCATGCCCTCGGCATCTCATCCATCAACGACGAGAGCCGGGTCGGGCTGTCGCTCTCGCTAGGCACAGCCGAGGTCTCGCTACTGGACATGACCTCGGCCTACGCGACTTTTGCCAACGCCGGCCAGCGCGTACCGCCGACGGCTATCCTGAGCATCACCGACAGCAGCGGCAAGGTCATCGAACAGTACCAGCAGCCCGCCCCGGCGCAGGTGCTCAAGCCCGAGTACGCCTACCTCATCACCAGCATCCTGTCGGACGACAACGCGCGCACCATCGAGTTCGGCCGGCACTCGGTGCTCGAGCTGCCCGATCGGCCCGCCGCCGTGAAGACGGGCACGACCGAGGAGTTCCGGGCCAACTGGACCATCGGCTACACGCCCAACATCGTGGTCGGCGTGTGGGTGGGGAACAGCAACCATGTGCCGATGCGGAACATCATCGGCATCGATGGCGCCGGCCCCATCTGGCACGACTTCATCACCTGGGCCGAGCGCGGCAAACCGGCCGCCAGCTTCACCAAGCCGCCGAACATCATCACCATGAAGGTGTCGTCGATTACCGGGCTCCTGCCCAATCCGGGCGAGCCCTCATACGACGAGGTCTTCGTGAAAGGCACCGAGCCCAAGCAGCGCTCGAGCTTCCAGCCCCTGACGCATGACCAGGCCGCCGCCACGGCCACGGCGGTGGCCGCGTACGCCACCGCCTACGCGCAGGGCACACCCCTGCCTCCGGGCGTCTCCCTCACCCCGCCGGCCATCCCCACGCTGGATCCCACGGCCCAGGCGGCCAACGCCTCCGCCAGCGCGCAGCCCGCCGCCAGCGGCTCCCCACCGGCCAGCGCGCAGGCCAGCGGATCGCCCCAGCCCGGCCTAACCGCCACGCCGCAGCCGGGCGGGGCCACGGTGCGCACGAGCGCTCGGATAAGCGTCCCCAACGTCGTGGGGCTGCCGCAGGCTCAGGCCGAGGCGGCCATTCGCGCCAGCGGGCTCAGTGTGGGCAGCATCAGCACGTCCAATCCTGGGACCAGCAGCCCCAGCATCGGTTCGGTGATTGGCCAGAACCCGCCGCCGGGCGCCCAGGTGGACGCCGGCGCGGCCGTGGCTATCGTGGTCCGCCGCTAGCCGGGTACAGCGGGTAGACGCCGATCACTACCGACGCCTCGAAGTCGGCCGAGCACTCGATGCCGATCTTCTGCTGACGCCTCAGGTTTGCGACCATGTCGGCAACCTCCTGCGGCAGGCCGATGTACAGCTTCTGCCCGTCGTCCTGGATCACGCCCATCTCGTCCGGGCCGATCTCGAACCGGCGTCGCAGCTCCGGGATAGGCACGTAGGACTTGCTGCGGATGTACCAGAACAGCTTGCCGGAGTTGACGCGCTTGGCCTTCTGCGGCTTGGCCGGCTCCTCCTGGGCCTCTTCCACGGCCTCGCGCGCCTCGTACAGCACGGGCATGCCGCGCTCGACCTGCAGCGGGATGTAGTCGGCGGGCACCTCGCCGGGCGCGGTCTCGACGGCGGCCGGGCCGCGCCTGCCGCGCCCTCTGCGCCGTCGCTTCCTCGGTGAATGTTCTTGGGGTGGGCGGGTGGGAACTTCGACAGACCTCACATCGGCCGCTCCTTGAACGACCGCCTCTGGCCGCCTGCCTCGGCCGCGGCGCCGTCTGCGCCGCTTGCCGCCGCCCGGCTGAGCCCCCTCGTCCGGCATCGCTGCGGATTATGACACCCGCCCGGCGCGTGGCAGGACGCGTGCTACAGTAGCGCGCGGCAGCGATGGCCATCAAGATCGTCATGCCCCAGCTGGGGGAATCGGTCAGCGAAGGCATGGTTGGCCGCTGGCTCAAGCGGGTGGGTGAGCGAGTCGAGCGCGACGAGCCCCTGGTAGAGATCATCACCGATAAAGTGAATGCGGAGATTCCGGCCGCCAGCTCCGGCATCCTGAAGGAGATCTCCGTCAATGAGGGCGAGACGGTCGCCGTGGGGACGCAGATCGCTCTCCTGGAGGAAGATGGCGCACCGGCGGCCAGCACGCCCGACCGTCCGCCGCCGCTGCAGGACACCGGCGGCTTCTTCAGCCATGACGAAGAGCCCCAGCCGGCGGCTCCTCAGCCCGAGCATGCCGTTCGCACCTCGCCTCTCGTCCGCCGCCTGGCGCAGGAGCACGGCATCGACCTGGCCCAGGTGCCGGGCACCGGCCTGAACGGGCGCGTCACGAAAGAGGACATCCTCGCCTACATCGACGCCCGGCGTCCTGCGGCGCCTGGGCCGGAGCCCGTCGCCAAGCCGGCCCAGCCCGCGCCCGCCGCCGGCGAGGCAATCAAAGTCTCGCCCCTGCGGCGGCTCATCGCGGAGCACATGTCGCACTCCAAGGCTACCGTTCCCCACGCCACCACCTTCATGGAGATCGACATGACGCGGTTGGTCCGCCGCCGCCAGGAGGTGCGCGAGGACTTCCTCCGCCGCGAGGGCGTCGAGCTGACCTACCTGCCGTTCGTGGTGGCCGCCGCGGTCGATGCCCTCAAGCGCTTCCCAACGATGAACGCCGAATGGGCCGGCGACAAGATCGTCCTCCATCCGAAGATCAACGTCGGCATCGCCGTGGCCATGGAGCAAGGCCTGGTCGTGCCGGTCGTCCATGAGGCCACCCAGTACAGCGTCGCCGGGCTTGCCCGCCGCATCCGCGAACTCAGCGACAAGACCCGCGCCGGCAAGCTCGCCCTCGATGATGTCCGCGGCGGAACCTTCACGGTGAACAACCCTGGCGCCTTCGGCACCGTCCTGTCGGTGCCTATCATCAATGCCCCGCAGGCCGGGATCCTGACGATGGACGCCATCGTGAAACGTCCTGTTGTACTCGACAACGACGCCATCGCCGTGCGCTCGATGATGTTCCTCGGCCTGGCCTTCGATCACCGCGTAAACGACGGCCTCACCGCTGGCCGCTTCCTGGCGGCGGTCAAGGAGTTCCTCGAGCAGAAGGCTCCGGCTCTGGTCTAGGCGGTCTCCGCCAGCCGCCGCAGCAGCGCCAGGTCGACCTCGATGCCCAGCCCCGGCTTGTCCGGCACGCGGATGTAGCCGCCCGGCTCGACCACCAGTGGCTCGGCCAGGATGGGCGTCTCATCGCGCACCGGGATGTGCTCGATGTTGTACTCCTGCGCGTACGGTGCGTTGGCCGACGACGCCAGGAAGTGCAAATGGGCCACTGTGGCGACCGTTGGCTGGATGTTGTTGACCGTGATCGGCAGGCGCAGTACCGACGCCAGCGCGTCGATCCGCCGCATTTCCGTGAATCCGCCCACTCTCGTGATCGTGGGCTGCAAGATGTCCACCCGTCCATAACGCGCCAGGTCGTAGACCTGCCAGCGGTTGTAGCAGCGCTCGCCGGCTGCCACGGCGATGTCCAGCGCGTCCGCCACGGCCGCCATGCCATCCAGATCCGCGGCTTTGACCGGCTCCTCGAAATGATGGACGCGCAGCTCCTCGAACTGCCGCCCGATGGCGATGGCCTGATGCCGGGAGTAGGCGCCGTTGACGTCCACCAGGATGTCCACGTCGTCGCCCACTCTGCGCCGGATGGCGCGCACCGTCTCCACGCTGTGGTCGCCAGGATCGTCGATGCGCCCGGGCACCGCGCCGTGCAGCTTATAGGCTGTCCAGCCGCGGTCCACCATTTCAACGACTCTGTCGGCTTCCTCATCGGCCGTGAGCGTGCGGAGCATCGAGCTGGCGTAGAACCGCACCCGGTCGCGGCGCTTGCCCCCCAGCAGCTGATGGATAGGCGCGCCGAGGGCCTTGCCGGCGATATCCCACAGCGCGATGTCCGCGCCCGCCAGCGCCCCGCCGAACATGCTGGCCCGCTGCAGGGCGTCCGACATCTGATCCCACAGCGGGCCGGTGTCCAGCGCGTTCTTGCCAACCAGCAGCGGCTTGAGGATGAGCTCCACCGCCGGTCCCACCGCCTTGGCCGAGAACACGTCGCACTCGCCGATGCCGGTTAACCCATCCTCCGTGTGGATGAGGACATACGGGAACTTGCCATACGGCACCAGCACCTCAACATCGCGTATGCGCGAGACCGCGCCGCCCGTGGTGAGCTCGGGCTCCGTCGGCTCCAAGATCGGCCGTCCCAATTCGTCCAGCTTGGGGGAAACTGCGCTCATCTCTTGCCCTTCTTCGCGATAGTCGGGTCCACGCCCTTGCGCTCGTCTTCGTACCGGGCCAGCAGGTACAGCAAGGTGGACGCGCGGTTCAGGTATCTCAGGATGTCCCGATTTTCGGATACACCCTCGCGCACCAGTTTCACGCACACCCGTTCCGCGCGCCGGACAACCGTCCGGGCCACGTCGAGTTGGGCGGAGGCCATGCAGCCGCCGGGCAGCACGAACTGGTTCGGCACCGCAATCGCGCCCTCGATCTCCGCGCAGTGCTGGTCGAGGTTGGCCACGTGATCCGGCCCGATCAGCACCGGCAGCTTGCCGAGGTTCTCGGGCGTGGTCGCGATCTCGCCCATGATGTAGTACAGGTCGCGCTGCAGGTCCTCGATCAGCTCGCGCGTGCGCGGCTCGACATTGGCCGCCTTGGCCACGCCCAGCGCCGACGTCGCCTCGTCGATGGTTCCGTAGGCCTCCGGCCGGATGTCGTCTTTGGCCACCCGCTCGTGGCCGAACAGCCCCGTCGTTCCGTCGTCGCCGGAGCCCCAGGTCTTCACTCAGGCGATGCTACCCCACGCTCCGGCCGGCCCGATCCTGCACGCTATAATCCCGCCGTTCTCCCGCCGAGATAGCTCAGTTGGTAGAGCAGTGGACTGAAAATCCACGTGTCCGCGGTTCGATTCCGCGTCTCGGCACCCCGGCCCATAGCGACGAGCCTCCGGCGGACGCCCAAATGCCCCCGCCCGAAGTGCTCGGCCCGGTCGCCGACCGTTACGGCATTGAGGTAGTCGGGCCCCCACCTCGGGCTCGCTAGGCCACACAATTCGGGTGCCTCCACCCGCGCGGAAACGCCGCTCGGCCCCTAGCATGGGACGCGTGGAGCGAATCTACACCTACGTTCACGTGCGCGACGGGCGGCGGATCGAGATCTTCCAGGACGAGCGGCGCGACGGGCCCGTCTACCTCATCCGCGAGGGCGCGGGCCAGGACAGCGTGGCCGACCATCACTCCGTGGAGCTGTACCGCGGCGCGCTGACCGCGCGCGGCTACCGGCTGGTCGACACCGCCAGCTCGTAATCCCGCGTGCCGATCTGCTCGGCCTCGAAGATATTGGCCTCGAGCATCCAGCGGTGCGTGCGCTCGAACATCTCCCGCGTGTAGGGCTCGAACACGATGCGTTCGCCCGTGCCGAACAGGCGCACATCGATCATGTCGTGGTACTTGGCCGGAATCTCCCGCAGGAAGTAGCGCTTGTACTTCTCGGGCTCCAGATCGATGTCCCGCTGAGCGCGCTGGAGCGCCCGGAAGTAGCGAGCCACGTCATCCATGTCGGCCTCATTGTCCACGAGGAAGCCGATGATGAAGCTCGTGTCCAGGACCTTGCGGAAGCCCTGCTGCTCGGCGATGTACAGCGGCGGCCCGAACAGGTTCGCCGCCGGGACAGCCCGGTTCAGGAGCGCCGCCAGCCTGTCTGGGGGATGCCCCAGGAAGCGCAGCTTGATGGCGTCGCGGCCGATCACCGGCTCCAGTGCCTGTAGGGCCGAGAAGTGGCTGCCGGAGTGGTAGTTCACGGCGATGTCCACGCCGGCCAGGTCCTCCGGTCTCCGAACCGCCGACTCCGCCGCGACGTAGATCCCGGCGCTGGTCACCGAATAGGCGTGGCCCCACATCCGGCCGCGGCCCGCGGCCGAGGCCATGTTGACGGCCCAGTGGCAGGCGGCGCTGATCTCGCACGCCCGGCCGGCCTCGATGGTCTCGAAAGCCCCGCTTCTAGCCTCCACCGGTACGACCTCGCCCGACGTGACGCTGGCCGACCAGCTCTCGATGGGCGTTGACACGAACTCGTAGTCCAGCCCCTCGTCCTTGAAGTAGCCCTTCTCCTCGGCGACCCACTCTTGCAGCCGCTGATGCGTCTGAACCCGGAATTTGCTCATACCGCGAGATATTGTGGCACCGGCCAAGCCCGCATTCAGGCCGAGGCCGCCTCGAGCTGTTTCAAGAGATGGGTGCGGACGAGGACGCGCTCGTCCGGCTCCAGGTTCGGCATCCGGTCGTCCTTCTGCAGTTCGGCTGTGGCGAAGCGGCTGCACACTTCACGGCTCGGCCATGGCCAGAAGCGCGCTAGCTGCGCCGTCCCCAGGTAGGCCCAGACAAGCATCGGCCCGGCTCCCCACCAGCCCCATGTCCGATAGCCCATCACGAACCCCCAGGCCAGGAGGATGTACGTCAGCCAGGCGATGAAGTTCACGAACGTGGGCGTCATGAACCGCTGCAGCGCGCGCACCTGCCGCGGGCTGTCGCCGCCCATCTCCGCTGAAGTGGCGCGCGCCACCTGCAAGGTAAAGCGCTGGAAGCGGAACACGGTTGTGTTCACAACCGTGTAGATGAGAACCGCCAACACGGCCTGCGCCCAACCCGCCATGGCGGTAACGATATCAGCCGGGCGAGCACCGATCGGGGGCTCCCTACAATCGACTACCAATGGCCGAGCTGCTGTACCAGACGGACGCCTATCTGCGTGAGTTCGACGCCCGCGTAACGCTGGTCGACGACAAGTCTGTGTACCTCGACCGCACGGCGTTCTACCCGACAGGCGGCGGCCAGCCGCACGATCTCGGGACCCTGGACGGCGTTCCGGTGATCGAGGTCCGGAAAGACGGCGACGACGTGCGGCACGTCCTCGACGGCGCCGTCCCGGCGGAGGGCTCGGCCGTCCACGGCGCCATTGACTGGGAGCGACGCTACCAGCTGATGCGGACCCACACTGCCCTGCACATTCTGTGCGGAGTCATCTGGCGGGACTTCGGCGCGCAGGTGACCGGCAGCAACATGGAGCCGCTGAAGGCTCGCATGGACTTCGAGCTGGAGACCATGAGCGGCGAGTTCGGCGAACGGGTCGAGGCGCTGGCGAACAGCGAGATCGAGGCCGCCCGGCCCGTCCGAGTCCGCATCCTGCCACGAGACGAAGCCTTTCAGATCCCGGATCTGATCCGCACCAAGGTCAACCTCCTGCCCCAAGGCATCACCCATGTCCGCGTGGTCGAGATCGCGGGGCTCGACCTTCAGGCCGACGGCGGCACCCACGTGGCCAACACGCGAGAGGTGGGCCGCATCGCCGTCACTGGCCACGAGAGCAAGGGCCGCAGCAACAAGCGGCTGCGCATCGCCGTCTTATAGGCTGACATGCCGGCTCCGCTCGACCTGCTGAGGGGCGTGCCATATTTCCGGCCCCTACCACAGCCTGAGCTGCTGCGCCTCCAGAGCCGGGCCATCCACCAACAGTTCCCGCGCGGCCGCATCATCATGCTGGAGAACGACCCCTGCCCAGGCATGTACCTTATTGAGACGGGGCGCGTCAAGCTGTTCCGAACGTCGTCAGATGGGCGCGAGCAGGTGCTGATGCTGGTCGGACCGGGCGGCGTGTTCAATGACGTGCCCGTCTTCGACGGCGGCCCGAACGCCGCCGCCGCCGGCGCCATGGAGCGTACGTCGCTGTACCTGCTTCCGTCCGAGCACGTGATCGCCGCCTTGAAGGCCCATCCGGACGCGGCGCTGGCGCTGGCCAAAGAATTCGCCAGCCAGCTCCGCGTACTGGCCAACCTCGTTGAGGACCTGTCCTTTCGCCACGTGACCAGCCGCGTGGCCAAGCTGCTGCTGGAGTACGCCGAGCAGCCCGGCAAGACCGGGACGCGGCCCCGCCTCACTCAGCAGGACATCGCCTCGATGGTCGGCTCGGTACGCGAGGTTGTCGGCCGTTCCCTCGCGGCGTTGGAACGGGAGGGCGCGGTGCGCATCGAGCGGGCGCGCATCGTGGTGGCCGATAGGGATGTGCTCCGCAGGATGGCGTGAAAAGACCAGATCGCGCAGTTGAATTCTCCGATCTCGTCTCGGAGATGTCGGCGGCGCTGGAGGAGGAGCTGGTCGCGGTGCGCGAGTCTGAGGCGGCCCGGCGCATCCCGCTGTTCGCTGGGCGCTGCGTGGGCCAGGCCGGCGCGGACTGGCTGTACACCTTCAGCCTGCAGTTCCCGGCGACCCTGCCGGACGACGTCCCGCTGCGGCTGGAGCTGGCCTCTGGCGACGCCTACACCGGCCAGCTCCTGAGCTCGACCGCTTTCGAGGTCACGCTCGCCTGCGGAGCTCGGCTGCCCGAGAAGCTGGGCAGCGCCAGCCTGAGCCTGGACACGTCCTTTCTCCTCGAGCAGCTTCTGCTCCGGCTGTCGGAACTGCGGGCGGAGGACTGCGACCTGGCCATGGCCCTGTTCGGTTTCAGGGCGCCCTACGCTGCCGCTCATGCCGGCCTGCCCGACGACGCCCAGGCCAATGAGTTCCAGCTGGAGGCCCTCCGGGCCGTCCTGGAACGGGATGTGACCTATGTTTGGGGCCCGCCCGGCACGGGCAAGACGACGTGCTTGGCGCTCATCGCCGAGGCGCTGATTGAGCGTGGTATGCGCGTGCTGGCCGTTGCCTCGACGAACGTGGCGGTGGACAACGCGGTGCTCAAGGTATCGGAGCGGGTGGCCGATGATGGCCCGGTGGTGCGCTATGGCACGCCGCAACTGGCGGCGCTGAGAGAGCATGCGCCTGAACGACGCGGACTGTTTGACCCGCTTCCCCTAGAGAACGGGGCGGGAGTCACCGTCCTGCCGGCCAAACGGCTGCCCGATCCGCGCGAGGAGGCCGCGCGCGTCCGAGCTCTCAAGCAGGCTCAGGTTGTCGGCGCCACTCTCGCGCGGCTGGCGCTTGCGCCCGAGCTCGACTGGCCCGGCTTCGACGCCGTCCTGCTGGACGAGGCCAGCGCGGCGCCCCTGCCGGCGGTCTTCCTGGCCGCTGCCCTGGCGCGCAGCAAAATGGTCGTGCTTGGCGACCCCAAGCAGCTGCCGCCCGTCGCCCAGGCCAACGGCCCGCTCGCCCGGCGCTGGCTGCAGCGCGACGTCTTCGCGCAAGCCGGCCTGGAGGATGATGACGAGCGCGCCGTCCTGCTGCGCGAGCAGTACCGCATGCCAGCCGGCATCTCAGGGTTGGCCAACGAGCTGGTCTACGGCGGCCGGCTCATCGATGCGCCCGGACTGCGCGGCCGTCACGGCGGGGCTCGCCTGGTGGACACCAGCTCAGAAGGCGGCCACTGCGAGCGCCAGGACGGGTCGCGGCTCAATCGGGTCCACGCCGAGCTGGCGGTGGAGATCGCCGCCGAGCTGGCCGGCGGCGGCAGCGTCGGCATCATCACGCCCTACCGGGCGCAGTCGCGCCTCGTCTGGCGCCTGCTCAGGCAGCGCAGGCTCGAGAAGACGGTCGACGTGGGCACCGTTCACCGATTCCAGGGATTGGAACGGCAGGCGATTGTGTTCGACACGGTAGAGGCTCCGCCGGTCCAGCCTGCGCCGTTCGTGAGCGGCGGCTACGGCTCCGAGGCGATGCGGCTGATCAACGTGGCCATCACGCGGGCGCAAATCGAGCTCGTGGTCATCGCCAACGTGACACACCTGGGCCACACACTGCGGAGGGGATCGACGCTGCTTGGCCTTCTGGGGCTGCTAAGGGATTAAGTGGTAGCCTTCTGTGCCTGCTGCTGCAGCAGCACGTAATTCTGGCAGCGCTGACACAGCCAGATCATCTTCTCTTCGGTCTCCCACCACGGCGACACGAAGTTCTCATCGCCGCAGCGATCGCACGTGCCCTTTTTCCCTTGTCCCTCAGGCATACGATTGACTTCAAGTTTACAGCAGCGTGGGCTTATTTGCCATCCCTTTTCAACCGCAACAGCAAGCATCCCGGAGCTTGACGCAAGCCTCACCGCGGCCTAAAGTAGATATTGTTGATTAACTTGATAAACAATTCCTGTCGGAGTACCTCATGGCCCTGCCTCTACTGACCCCTGAAGACATCCAGCGCTACCATCGCCACCTCATCATCCCGGAGGTTGGCAGCGTTGGCCAGCGCAAGCTGAAGGCGGCCAAAGTGCTCCTCATCGGGGCCGGCGGGCTGGGCTCTCCGGCGGCCCTTTACCTGGCGGCCGCCGGCGTGGGCACCATCGGCCTGGTCGACTTCGACGTGGTCGATGTGAGCAACCTGCAGCGCCAGATCCTGCACGGCACGAGCTGGATCGGTAAGTCGAAGATCGAGTCTGGCAAGGCCCGCATCGGCGACCTCAACCCGCTGGTCAACGTGGTGGGCCACGAGGAGCCGCTGACCTCAGCCAACGCCATGCAGATCTTCGAGCAGTACGACATCATCGTTAACGGCTGCGACAACTTCCCGACGCGCTACCTGGCCAACGACGCCGCCGTTTTCCTGCAGAAGCCGCTGGTGGACGGCAGCATCTTCCGCTTCGAGGGCCAGGCCACGGTCTACCTGCCGGGCAAGGGCTGCTACCGCTGCCTCTATCCCGATCCGCCCCCACCGGGGGCGGTCCCGAGCTGCGCCGAGGCCGGCGTGCTAGGTGTGCTCCCTGGCTTTGTGGGCGTGGTCCAGGCCATCGAGACGGTCAAGCTGATCCTGGGCATCGGCGAGTCGATCAGCGGCCGGCTGCTGCTTTTCGACGCGCTGGAGATGAGAATCCGCGAGGTCCGCGTGCGCCGCGATCCGGAGTGCAAGGTGTGCGGCGATCACCCGACCGTCACCTCGCTGATCGATTATGAAGAGTTCTGCGGCGTGCCCCATCGTGAGTCCTCCGTAGAGGCGCCGATCCCCGTCGCCGTCTAGTCTGTAGCTATGCCTGTTGAAGTCCGCGTGCCCCCTCTCGTCCAGAAGGTGACGGGCGGCCAGCGGACGCTGACCGCCACCGGCGGCACGGTCAATGAGCTGCTGGAGAACCTGGACCGGCAGTACCCCGGCTTCGCCCGGGAGCTGCGCGACGAGCAGGGCCAGGTGCATCGCTTCGTGAACATCTACGTCAACGATGAGGACGTTCGCTTCCTGAACAAGCTGGATACGCCGGTGAGGGACGGCGACGTCGTGTCTATCCTGCCGGCCATGGCGGGCGGCGCGATCGACACGCGGCGCCCAGGCCTGTACCGGGACATCGTGGATGCCATCGGCCACACGCCTCTGGTGGAGCTGCAGGCGTTCCGCCCCAAGCCCGGCATCCGCCTGTTTGCCAAGCTCGAGGGCTACAACCCTACCGGCAGCGTCAAGGACCGGATTGCCCGGGCCATGATCGAGCAGGCCGAGATGGCCGGCCAGCTCCGGCCGGGTATGACCGTGCTCGAGCCGACCAGCGGCAACACCGGGATTTCGCTGGCGATGATCGCCGGCCGCAAAGGCTACCGCGTGCGTGTGGTCATGCCTGAGAACGTGAGCGAGGAGCGCACCCGCCTGCTGAACATCTTCGGCGCGGAAATCGTCTACTCGTCCGCCAATGAGGGCACCAACGGCTCCATCCGGCTGGCGCAGCGATTGGCTGATGCGGATCCCTCGGTGTTCATGCCCTACCAGTACGGCAACTCCGCCAACCCGCTGGCGCACTACGAGACCACCGGGCCGGAGATCATCGACGCTCTGCCGGACGTGGACGTGTTCGTAGCCGGTCTCGGCACGGGCGGCACGCTCATGGGTACCGGCCGGCGCCTGCGCGAGCACAACCCCGACGTGAAGATTGTGGCCGCCGAGCCCTATCAGGGGGAGCTGGTGGCCGGCCTGCGCTCGCTCGACGACGGCTTCATCCCGCCGGTGTTGAACGTCGACGAGCTGGACGGCAAGATCATGGTCACCACCGCCGACTCGTTCGCGGCCACGCAGCGGCTGGCACGCGACGAAGGCATCTTCGCCGGCGTGTCATGCGGAGCAGTGATCCATGCGGCGCTGCTCTACGCTCGGCGCCTCGATCGGGCCAACGTCGTTTGCCTGCTGGCCGACGGTGGCTGGAAGTATCTCAGCAGCGAGCTGTGGACTCGCGGCTACACGGAGAGCGCCGAGAAGAAGTTCTGGTGGTAAGGCTCGCGGTCCTGGCGACCGCGGACGAACTTCCACTGCGGCGACAGTAAACAGCCGGCCGCGTCATGCCCGACATCTAACCACTATCTGGTCCGGCCGGACAGTACGCTGATCGCGATGACGCGGTCACGTAGCTGTCACGCGTGCGCTGTGCGCGACGCGCGAAAAACATCCGCATGCGGCCAAACATCGAGCTGGCAGCGGCCAGCATACGGCCCGCTATCGAGCCGCTTGCGGACAACTTGCGGGCCAATCGAGCTCGCTGAGGCGCTGGAATTTTTCACGGTCCCGTCCCCGCTGCCTAGACACCTGCTTGCCCGAAGTGCTAGGCTGAGCCCCAATTAGTCATCGAGGGGTTCAGCGACATGAAGTACGTCCCGTGGCTTGCGCCTCCCCTGGCCCTGCTCCTGGCCGCCTGCGGCGGCGGCGCGGCCCCGGCGTCCACAGCGCCGGCTAAGCCGAGCGAAGCCGCCAAGCCGGCGGCATCGGCGGCCCCCGCTTCGGCCGCGGCAGCTTCCAAGCCCGCGGCGGCGAGCGCATCGGCCAACCCGGCCGCCAGCGCCTCGGCCAAACCGGCGGGCTCTGCGTCCGCCGCCGCCAAGCCGGCCGCGTCGGGCCTCACCAAGGTCAGCTACGCCTACGCCAGCGTCAACCCGCTGCACTACGTGGCCGCGGTTGCCGGCGAGAAGCCGGATCTGTTTGGCAAATACGGCATCCAGTTCGACGGCGTGACCACCACTAACTCGCCCAACGCCGTCAATGCGCTGGTTGGCGGATCCGTCAACTTTGCCGCCACGACGCCCGACTCGATGTGGCCGGCCCAGGACAAAGCTCCCGACGTGAAGCAGGTCGCCGCCGTCACCGACGGCACGCCCTACGTGCTCATCGCCCAGCCTGACATCAAGCGCGCGGCCGATCTGAAGGGCAAGACCTTTGGCGCCTCGGCTGTGCGCGGCGGCGCCGACACGACCTCGATCATGGTCATGATGCTCGAGAACGGCGTTAAGCCCAACGAGTACACCATTGTCCAGGCGGGCTCCGTCTCCGACCGCACCGTGGCCATGAAGGCCAAGTCCATTCAAGGGCTGGCGCAGCTCGAGCCGCAAGCCAGCTTGCTACGCAACGAGGGCTTTCCCGAGATCGACAACGCCAATAATTACGGCTCGCTCAAGAACGTGCAGTCCATCACCCTCTCGGCCAAGAAGAGCTGGTACGAGGGCAACCCGACCCTGGCGGCCAACTTCATCAAGGGCTGGATGGACACCACCAAGTGGATCTACGACCCGGCTAACAAAGCCGAGCTGCTGGCCATCACCAAGAAGACGATGAGCGTGGGTGACAAAGAGGCCGAGAACGCCTACAACCTGCACATCCCCAACAAGATGGTCTCACCCGATCTGCACATCGACGAGAAGAAGGCCCTCCAGTTCATCGACAACCTCAAGAAGACCGGGGCAGCGGATAACCTCCCCTCCGATCCGGCAAAGTACATCGACAACAGCCTCGTAGATCGCGCGCTGAAGAGCTAGGCCATGGCCGACGCACTCCTCGAGCGCCAATACGCCCTCACGGCTGAGCCACTGCCGGTTCGCTGGTATCGGGAGCACATCGCGGCCGCGCGCGCTCTTTTGTCGTTTGTCATCGTCGGCACAGCCTGGGAGATCGTCGGCCGGAGCGGCAAGTGGCCGCTCATTATCGCCCCGCTGTCGGACATCTGCGCCAAGTTCCTCAAGCTGGCCGCCACCGGTGACCTGCAGAAGCACATCCTGGTCAGCCTGAACGAGTTCATCATCGGCTTCGCCATCGCCGCCGGATTCGGGATTTGCCTGGGCGTGGCTATCGCCGCCAGCGACGCCGTGCGCGACTACGTGGACCCCTGGGTGTCGGCGGTGTACGCCACGCCTACTGTCGCCCTGGCGCCGCTATTCATCTTCATCTTCGGCATTGATGCCCCGTCCAAGATGGCGGTTGTCTTCCTGCTGGCGGTCTTCCCCATCGTGATCAACACCGCCACCGGCATCCGCGCGACCGAGCAGATCTACATCGAAGCGGCTCGCTCGTTTTCGGCCACCCGGCGCCAGATCTTTCAGAAGGTGCTGCTGCCGTCGGCGCTGCCGTTCATCGTCGCCGGCCTGCGGCTCGGCATCGGCCGCGGGCTCGTGGGCGTGGTGGTGGGTGAGTTCATCGGCGCCCGCGCCGGTCTGGGCTACATGATCTTCCGCTCCTCGCAGGGCTTCGAGATCGACGCCATGTGGGTGGGCGTGTTCTTGCTGGCCGGCACAGGCGTGCTGGCGGTGGTGCTCCTCCAGAAACTCGAGCGCAAGATGGCGCCTTGGCGACACTTCGAACTGAAGTAGATCAGCCCGTGATGGGCCCCCCTCAGGGGCAGGAGCTCGAGGCCCGCGACATCTCGATGGTCTTCAGCCGGCGGGGGAAGCCAGTGCAGGCGCTGCACAACGTGTCCATCCGGGTGGAGGCCGGCCAGTTCGTCTCCATCGTGGGCGCTTCGGGCTGCGGCAAGACCACGCTGCTGCGCATCGTCGACGGCCTTATCGCGCCCACCCGCGGCGAGATCCTGGTTGGCGGCAAACCGGTCACCGGCCCAGGACCCGACCGCGGGTTCGTGTTCCAGCAGGACGCGCTGTTCCCCTGGCGGACAGTGTTGGACAACGTCATCTTCGGCTTGGAAGTGCAGGGCAGGCGCAAGGGCGAAGCGCGGGAGCGCGCCGACCGGCTGCTCAGGCTGGTGGGTCTGCTCGGCTTCGAGCACCACTTCCCGCACGAGCTCTCCGGCGGCATGCGCCAACGGGCCAACCTGGCCCGGGCGCTGACCATCGACCCCGACGTCCTGCTTATGGACGAGCCCTTCGCCGCGCTGGACGCCCAGACGCGCGAGATCATGCAAGCCGAGCTGCTGCGCATCTGGCGCCAGAACCGCAAGACGGTGCTGTTCATCACCCATCAGATCGACGAGGCCGTCTACCTGGCCGATCGGGTGGTCGTGATGACCTCGCGCCCCGGCCGCGTGAAAGCCGTGCTGGACGTAGACATCCCGCGTCCGCGCGAACTTTCGGTTAAGCGCACGCCGCGGTTCCTGAAGCTGGTGGACGAGATCTGGAAGATGCTGGAGGAAGAGGTCAAGGCGGCGCTCCAGATGACGCCCGACGGCAAAACTGACACCCAGTCGCTCGCCACGTACTGACGTGCTGGCTATCCGCGGCGGGACGCTCATCGATGGCACCGGACGGCCGGCCGCGCCCAACGACTTCCTGCTGATCGAAGGCAACCGGATCAAGAGCGCCGGCCCGCTGCCCCTCGGCGTGCACCTGGAGGATTGCCAGGTCATCGACGCCACAGGCAAGTGGATCCTGCCGGGGTTGATAGACGCCCACGTTCACCTCTCATACGGCTATCCGCCCATCAAGGGCGAAGGCCGGGGCCGCGGCTCGACCAGGCCGGAGTTCAACACGCTTCGAGCAGCGCGCAACGCCCAGAAGGTGCTGCGCTCTGGCGTCACCAGCATCTCTGTCCCGGGCGGGACGTGGTTCACCGACGTGGGTGTGCGCGACGCGATCAAGCTGGGGCTGATGGAAGGTCCGCGCATCCACTGCGCCGGCCGCATGATCGTGACCTATGGCTGCATCGAGGACGACGAGCCAGCCTGGGTCGGCACACCGGAGCATTCCGTGGGCGTGCTGTGCAACAGCGCCGAGGCCATGGTCGCCGAAGCACGCCGCCAGCTTAAGCACGGCGTCAACTTCATCAAGATCGCCGACAGCCGCTCCGGCGTGGAGCAGATGCTCTCCGAACGGGAGATCCGGGCGGTGGTCGAGGAAGCTCACCGGCGGAATGCGCGGGTGGCCATCCACTCGCGCGGCGCCGGCTCGACGCGAGCCGCGGCACAGGCCGGTGTCGACTGGATCATCCACGCCGACTTGGCCACCGAGGCCGACCTGGAGGTCGTGGCCAAGGCCGGCATCCCCATCCTGCCCACGGCCACGTTCCTGCTGACGGCCCAGGAGGTCTCCGACCGGATTGGGCCGGACCAGGTTCAGCTCGACCTGGACCGCTTCAAGCGGCACTTCGAGCGGTTGGTCGAGCTGATGCGGCGGGCGCGCGAATACGGCATCCGCCTGCTGTGCGGGACCGACTCCGGGAACAACACGTTCACGCCCTTCGGCGATCTGCACACGCGCGAGCCGGAGATCCTGGTGGAGTACGGCGGCTGGACGCCTCTGGAGGCTATCGTGGCCTGCACGCGCAGCAACGCCTTCGCCGTCGGCCTGGAGGGCGAACTGGGCGAGCTCGCTCCCGGCAAGCTGGCCGACGTCATCCTGCTCGACCGCGACCCTCTGGCCGACATCCGCGCGCTCCGCAACGTGAGCTGCGTGATCAAGGACGGCAAGATCGTCGAGCTCGGCCGCGACCGGCCGATCGAGCTTCTGCTGGCGTTCACGCTCGCATAATTAGCTGTGTGATCCTGAGTCACGAGCTCAAGGAGGAGATGCTCGCGCTCGCCAGGGCCGAGCGACCGAACGAGGCCTGCGGCATCCTCGCCGGCGATAACGGCCGCGCCGTCAAGTTCTTTCCGGCCACCAACGCGGAGCACAGCCCCACGCGCTACGTTGTCGATCCCCAGGACCAGCTTCGAATCATGAAGGAAATCGACGCCCAGGGCTGGGAGCTGCTGGGCATCTTCCACTCGCACACGCATACCGCTGCGTACCCCTCCAGCACGGACGTGAGCCTCGCGGCCAACTGGCCCGACGCGTACTATCTGATCGCGTCCCTCCAGAACGAGCCGCCCGAATTGCGCGCGTTCCGCATCGCCGATGGCCGCGTAGAAAACGAAGAGATTGAGGAGGATCTATGAGCGTCGACACGGGCCACGCCATCGATACCCTGTTTACGGAGCAGCGCCGCTATCCACCTCCGCCGGAGTTCGCCAAGCAGGCCAACGCTCAGCCCGACATCTACAAGAAGAGCTTCGAGGAGTTCTGGACTGAGGAGTCCCGCAAGCGGGTCACCTGGTTCAAGGACTGGGAGAAGCTCTACGAGTGGAACCTGCCCTACGCAAAGTTCTTCATCGGTGGCAAGCTCAACATCTGCTACAACTGCGTGGACCGCCACGTGGAGGCCGGCAACGGCAGCAAGGTGGCCTATTACTGGGAAGGCGAGCCGCCAGGCGAGCGCAAGGTCATCACTTTCGCCGACCTCCAGAAGCAAGTCGTCAAGTGCGCCAACGCCCTCAAGAAGCTCGGCGTCAAGAAGGGCACCCCGGTCGGGATCTACATGGGCATGGTGCCGGAGCTGGCCATCGCCATGCTGGCCTGCACGCGGCTGGGCGCGCCGCATACGGTCGTCTTCGGCGGCTTCAGCGCCGACTCGCTGGGCGGGCGTCTGAACGACATGGAGTGCGAGGTCCTCATCACCCAGGACGAGGCCTGGCGGCGAGGCAATACCGTCAAGCTGAAGGCCATCGCCGACGAGGCCATGGGGCAGGCTCCCAGCGTCAAGCACTGCGTGGTGTACCGGCGCACCGGCAACCAGGTCAACATGCAGCCCGGCCGTGACGCATGGCTGCACGAGCTGGAAGCGGACGTCAGCGAAGATCCGGCCAGCTGTCCGTGCGAGCCGCTGGACTCAGAGGACCTGCTGTACCTGCTCTACTCGAGCGGCACAACGGCCAAGCCCAAGGCCATCATCCACACCACCGGCGGCTATCTCGTCGGCACGGCCACCACCCACCACTACATCTTCGACGTCAAGCCGAACTCCATCTACTGGTGCGCGGCTGACATCGGCTGGGTGACCGGGCACAGCTACATCGTCTATGGCCCACTGTGCAACGGCACCACCGGCGTGATCTACGAAGGCACGCCCGACTACCCGGATCGCGACCGTTGGTGGGACATTGTCGAGCGTTACAAGGTGGACATCCTGTACACGTCGCCGACGGCGATCCGCACGCACATGAAGTGGGGGCCCGAGTACGCTCACAAGCACGACCTCAGCTCGCTGCGTCTGCTGGGTTCGGTGGGCGAGCCGATCAACCCCGAGGCCTGGATCTGGTACCGCGACCACATCGGCGGCGGCCGTACGCCGGTGGTCGACACGTGGTGGCAGACCGAGACGGGCATGATCATGATCACCCCGCTTCCAGGCATCACCACCACCAAGCCGGGCTCCGCCACGAAGCCCTTCCCCGGGGTGGAGCCTGCCGTCTTCGACAACAACGGCAACGAGGTGGGCCCGGGCGGCGCCGGCTATCTTGTCCTGAAGAAGCCCTGGCCGTCGATGCTGCGCGGCTTCTACAAAGACCCGGAACGCTACCAGCAGACCTACTGGTCGCGCTTCCCCGGCGTGTACTTCGCCGGGGATGGCGCGCGCGTCGACGAGGACGGCGACTTCTGGCTGATGGGCCGAGTGGACGACGTCATCAACGTGTCGGCGCATCGCATCTCGACTATCGAGGTCGAGAGCGCGCTGGTAGATCATCCATCGGTGGCCGAGGCGGCGGTGTGCGGCCGCGCCGACCCGCAGACGGGTCAAGCGATTGTGGCCTTCGTAACATTGAAAGGCGGCCAGGAAGGCACGCCGGAGATGCTGCGAACGCTGCGCGACCATGTGTCTAAGAAGATCGGCCCCATTGCCCGACCGGCGAACATCGTGTTCACGCCCGAGCTGCCGAAAACCCGCTCGGGCAAGATCATGCGTCGCCTGCTGAAGGACGTGGCCGATAACCGCCCGCTGGGCGATACGACGACATTGGCCGACGCGACCGTGGTGGACGAGATCGCCCGCCGGGGCCGCGAGATGGTCGCCGCCGGAAAGGACGAAGAATAGCCAGCCCGGGATCGGTTGCCGCCGGCGGCTGGAAGTCGGCCATTTGTGCCCGCGTCGATCACCTGAGCCAGCGGCTGCTGGACATCAGTCACGGGATCCACGCCGACCCAGAGTTGGCGTTCAACGAGCATCGGGCCAGCGCGCGGCTCGTCCGCGAGCTCCGGGATGCCGGGTACACCGTCGAAGCAGGCGCCGGCGGGCTGCCCACCGCCTTTCGGGCGGAGCTGCGCGGCCGCGACCCGGGCCCGACCGTGGCCGTGCTGGCCGAATACGATGCGCTGCCGGACATCGGCCACGCGTGCGGCCACAACATCATCGCCACCAGCGCGCTCGGCGCAGGGCTTGCCCTGACCATGACCGGCGAATTCGCGGGCCGCGCCCTGGTCATCGGCTGTCCCGCCGAGGAAGGCGGCGGAGGCAAGATCATGCTGGCCGAAGCAGGCGTTTTCGACGATGTCGATGTGGCCATCATGATGCACCCCTCAACCCGCAACATGGTCATGCGCGGCTCGCTGGCTCACAGCCGGATCGATATCCTGTTCCACGGCAAGGCGGCCCACGCCGCCGGCTCGCCCGATATGGGCATCAATGCCCTCCAAGCGGTCATCGACACTTTCAACAGCGTCAACGGCATGCGGCTGCACATGCGCCGCGACGCGCGGGTGCACGGCATTATCACCCACGGCGGCGACGCGGTCAACATCATTCCAGCGCGCGCCGCCGCCAAGTTCAGCGTCCGGGCCCGCGACCGGGCGTACCAGCGCGAGCTGGTGGCCATGCTGAAGGGCGCCGCCGAAGGGGCCGCCGCGGCCACCGGAGCGCGCCTGGAATGGACCGAACGGCGCGGCTACGACAACATGGTGCCGAATCCGACCGTGGCGCAGCTCTTCGCCGCGAACATTGAGGCGTTGGGGCTGGAAGTGGTTGCGCCGAAACCCGACGAGCGCATGGGGTCAACGGACATGGGCGACATCAGCCAGATCCTGCCCGCGGTTCACGCTTACCTGGCCATCGCGCCAGAGGAAACACCGGGCCACTCCCTGGAGTTCGCCCGGGCGGCCATCAGCGAACGGGGCGACGCCGCTGTACTCAACGGCGCCAAAGCTATGGCCATGACACTGGCCGACCTTCTGGCCGAGCCGGCTCACGTCGTCCAGGCCAAGGCCGAATTCCTCGAGATGCAGCAGCTGGGCCGTGTAGCCGGTTGGGAGGCCTGGCGCGAAGCAGGCCGCGCGTATGCGCCGCTGGAGGCCGCCGCCCAGGGCTAGCTCTTTCGCGGGTCCAGCGCGTCACGCAGGCCATCGCCGATGTAGTTCATCGACAGGATCGTCAGAAAGATGAACAGCCCAGGGAAAAAGGCCAGCCAGGGCGCCGTGGTCATGTCGTTCTGGGCCGCCCGCAGCATGTTGCCCCAGGTCGCGGTGGGCAGCTGGATGCCCAGGCCCAGGAAAGACAATGTGGATTCCGTCAGGATCGCTCCGGCAACGCCGAGCGAGGCCGCTACGACGATCGGACCGAGCGCGTTCGGCAGGATGTGGCGCCACATGATGGAGCTGCCGGACGCGCCCAGAGTGCGGGCGGCGGCGACGTAATCCTGCTGCTTCAGCTGCAGGAAGGCGGCCCGGACCAGCCGGGCGACGGGCATCCAGCGTAACAGCCCGATGACCAGGATGATGGTCACCGGATTGGTGCCCACCAGGGCGGCGATCAGGATCAGGATGAACAGTTGCGGGAAGGCGATGAACAGCTCGGTCACACGCATCAGCACGCTGTCGGCAGCGCCCCCGAGATAGCCCGCCAGCGCGCCGACCAGCGTGCCGACGATCACCGACACGAGTGTCGCCAGCAGGCCCACCGCGAGCGACAGCCGCCCGCCGATGAGGACGCGCGTCAGCTCGTCGCGGCCCAGGTCGTCGGTGCCCATCGGATGCGCCAGTGAAGGCGCCTCGAAGCGCGCCAGCAGGCTGGTCCGGTTGGGGTCGTAGGGCGAACCGCCGGCCAGGATGGCGCCCAGACACAGCAGCGCGAAGACGACCGCGCCAGCCACGGCCAGCCGGTGCCGGCGGAACTGCGTCCAGGCCAGCGCCCGCTGCGAACGCCCCGCGACTGCCGGCTCTTCGACCGCCAGCGGCAGAGCTGGAAACGCGACGCTCATGTGTAGCGAATCCGCGGATCCAGCCAGGCGTAGATCACATCGGCCAGCAGCATCGACAGGATGACCAGCAGGGCGGTCAGGGTGACGATGCCCATCAGCACGGCATAATCGAACCGGAAGGCCGACTCGAGAAAGAGCCGGCCCATGCCTGGCCAGGCGAAGATGCTCTCGGTCACGAGCGCGCCTGAGAAGAGCATCGGCAGGTCGAGCGTGATGATGGTGACCACCGGCAGGGCCGCGTTCTTAAGCGCGTGTATCGAGATAACCAGCCGCTCCGCCAAACCCTTGGAACGCGCCGTCCTGATGTAATCCTGGTTGAGGACGTCGAGCAGACTGGCCCGCACGTAACGCGTGTAGTGGGCCGCGTTGAACATCGCTAGGACGCCCACTGGCAGCACGAGGTGCGCGAGTAGGTCCAGCGCCCCGCCACCCGAGCCGAGCGTGCGCATACCCGAGGCAGGCAGGGCCGGCAGGCCCCATTCACGGAACTTGACGGCGAAGATGATGATCGCCAGCAGCCCGCTCCAGAATGGCGGCACAGCATATCCGATGAAGCTGAATAGCGTAGCCGCGTGGTCCGTCTTGGAGTACTGCCGCAGTGCGGAGACCATGCCGATGGGGATCGCGATCAGCAGGGCGGCCAGCAGCGCCGTGCTCATCAGGTACAGCGTGTTCGGCAGGCGTTCGGCAATCATGCGCGCCACGGGCTGATGCGTGACCAGCGAATACCCGAGGTCGCCGCGAAGCACCGTGGTCAGCCATTTGAGGTAGCGCACCGGGATGGGATCGTCGAGGCCGTAGTACTGCCGGAGGCGTGCCAGATCCTCATCGGACATCGATGGATCCCTTTCATATATGGACAGAGGCCCGGCTGGAAGCAGCTGCAGGACCGTGAAAACGGTGAGGCTGATAAGCAGCAGCAGCGGCACCGCCTCGACTAGGCGGCGCGCCAGATAGCGGGTCAAGGCCTGCTGCTTACAGGCTGCCTCTTACTTGTTTAGCCACCAGTTCTGGGCATCCCAGGTGAGGTTGTCCCAAATATTGACTTTCGGCCCCACGACGTACTTCTTGTGAGGGTCAATTAGAAGGCGGTTGTAGAGCACGATGTGACCGCGCCCGGCGCTGATCCGCTCGGCCACGACCTTGTAGGCGGCTTTTCGGGCGCTCTCATCCAGGGTGGCGGCGGCATCGTTCAAGGCTTTGTCCAGCTCGGGATCGACGATGCGGTGGTAGTTACGGCCGCTCTTGGTCTGCTCGGTGGGAACCTGATCGCCCGCGAAGTAGTTGTAGAGGTGGGCCTGGGGATCGAGGTCGGCGTTGGTGGTGTACATGAGGATGTCGTAGTTGCCCTTGGCGCGAGGCGCGCCTTCGGCCCAGGAGCCCAGCAAGACTGGCGAAGGCTGGTTCTTGATCTCCACCTCGATACCCACGTTCTTGAGCATCTCCTGGATGACCTGCTGGGTCTGCTCGCGCAGCCGATCGCCGGTCGTGGTGCTGTAGGTCAGGTGCGCGCGCACGCTGTTCTTCTGCCGGATGCCGTCGGCGCCGGGCTTCCAGCCGGCTTCGTCGAGCAGCTTCTTGGCCTTTTCGGGGCTGTATTCGGCTGGCTGAAGCTGCGGCGCATACCAGCCGTAGGGGATGACCGAGGTGGCTACTGCCGCTTTGCCGAACAGCAGTTTGTCCACCAGCGCCTTCTTGTCGATGGCCAGCTCGATCGCCTCTCGCACGCGCGGATCGCCCAGGACCGGATGCGGGCACTTGGGATCACCCTGCTGGGGACCGCTCGGACAGCTGGTGTTCAGGACTAGCCGTTCCACGCGGGTGCTGGATACCGCCTCGACGGCGCTGTCAGAGATCTTGTCGAGCTCGGGCAGGTCGCCCTCGGTGAGGTTCCAGAGCACGTCCACGTCGCCCACCTTGTAGGCCTGGATGGCAGCCTCGCGGCTGGGCATCACTTTGAAGATCAAACCGTCGAGGTAGGGCTTGGACTTGTCGCGGTAGTTCTCGTTTCGCGTGACGGTGATGGTGTCGCCAGACTTCCAATCGACGAATTTGAACGGCCCGGTGCCGATCGGCGCCCGATTGAAGTCCTTCTTGTCGATGGTAGTGTCGCCGCCCAAGGCGTGCTCCGGCAGGATCCAGTTGAAGTTCTCGCGATAGCCGGCGAACAGCTTCTTGAACTTGACGACGACTGTCGTGTCGTTAGGCGTGGTCACCGACTCGACATCGGCGTACTTGGCGCGGTCGATGACCGGGTTGGCGTTATTGGTGATGACCTTGTAGGTGAACGCGACGTCCTTGCTGGTAAAGGGCTTGCCGTCGGACCAGGTGACGCCCGATTTGAGCTTGTAGGTGATGCTCAGCCCGTCACTCGAGATACCGCCGTTCTCTTTCGTCGGCAGCTCGGTGGCCAGGTTCGGCGCGTAGGTCCCGTCAGGTTGAGCCTGGAGCAGGCCCTCGAGTACCGTCTCGCCGACGATCTGGGTGATCGTCTGGGTGTTCAGCAGAGGGTTGAGCATGGCCGGCTCCTGCCAGATGGCCACTTTGGCCGTGCCGCCGCGTTTCGGCGTCAGGCTCGCCGCCGAAGAGGCCCAACTCGACGTTGTGGCGCCCGATGGCTGCGCAGCGGGCGCCGTCCCGCCGCAGGCCACGAGCAGCCCAAGCAGTGCGCCAAGCAGGGGCAGATGCTTGATGGAGTTCATGCGCCAGTGTAGATCGAACTAGCTGCCGGCCAGGCGCCTCACTACCGGGGCGAACGCCTCCATGGCCTCCCCGAACACGCAGACGTAGGAAGCGCCCCAGCGAGCGCGTCGCGCCTGGAGCTCGTCGGCCATCTGCTCGGGCGTACCGAGCAGCGCCAGCGGGCAGTCGAGGGCGGCCTCGGGCGGGATGCCCCAGGCGCGGCCGAGGCCTTCGGCGGCTGCTTGGGGGTCTTCCGTGACGATCGCCTTCTGCAGAAGGATGTTGATCTCCAGGTCGGGGTAGCGGCGCCCGGCGGCCTCACGGACCCAGCCCAGCTTCTGGTCGAAGGCGGCGGGTGTGGCGTCGGCCCAGTCCAGGCCGCCTTCCGGCAGCGACTGCATGAGCACACTGACGGTGTCCGCTTCGCGGGCTGCCAGGCCCAGCATACGCCGTCCTCCGGCGCCGACGAGGATGGGCGGGTGCGGCTTCTGCGCCGGCTTTGGCAGGCCCTCCAGGCCCTGAATGTGGAAGTGGCGGCCCTCGAACGTGAGTCGCCCCTCCCCGAACAGCCCCTTGAGAATGGTCACGGTCTCCTCGAAGCGCTGCGCCCGGACCCGCGGCCGATCGAACTGGATGCCCGTCTGCTGGTAGTCCGAGAGCATCCAGCCCGCGCCGAGCCCGAGCTCGAACCGGCCGTCGGTCAGGACGTCGGCCGTGGCGGCCTCCTTGGCGAGCACTGCTGGATGGCGGAAATCAACGTCATAGACCATGCTGCCGACGCGTAGATGCGTCGTTGCTTCGGCGGCAGAGACAAGCGCTGGGCCCATGGCGAACTGCCCCAGGAAATGGTCGGACACGAGGAACGTTGCATAGCCGAGGTCCTCAGCTTTGCGCGCCAGCTGCTGCCACGCCCCGCGTGAGGGCGCCGAGCGGTGCAGCACCCCGAACCGAAACTTGCGCGGCGCCAAGGGCTAGGAGCCGGGCGCGCCGTTCTTGTCCAGGAAGCCGCTGGCCTTCAGCTGATCGAGGATCTTGCTCGTGTAATAGGGCTGGATCTTCTCCTTGGTCATCTCCTTCTGGTTTTCCAGCACCTGGCCCATGACGGTCTCGCGCGCCTCGTCGCTCGGCGTCAGGTTCTTGGCCTGCAGGAACTTGTAGTTGTCGTACGCCTCCTGGAGATAGCGGTCCTCCATCTTCATATATTTCCTGATCAAGCCCTTCGTGAAGTCCGGGTTGTTGTAGGCGTAGGCGCCGCCTTCCTCCAGCGCTTGAAGCATGCGCGTGACCTTGTCCGGCTGGCTGTCGAGCACCTCCTGGCCCACTACGAAGCCATTTGGATTCCACGCGATGCCGCTCTTCGATAGGTCGCTCAGCAGATGGACCTTGTCGGCGATCTCCTGATTCAGCAGCGGCGGCGTGGCGGCGATGGCCGCGACCGCGCCGGACAGGATGGCGGCCTGCTGGTCGCTCGTCGTGGACTGGGTGATGAAGGCGATCTTGCTCGGGTCAATGCCGGACTTCTTGAGGTAGAGGGTGAAAGCCGTCTGGGACTCGGACGCCGGGCCCGACGTGGCTACTTTCTGGCCGACGAGCTGCTCGGGCGAGGTGATGCTCTTGATGGCGTAAATGTCGAACGGCTCCTTGTTGCTGAAGACGGCGATCTGCCGGATCTTGGCGCCCGAGCCGACCGCGAGAGCGGTGGCGTACGGGCCGGCTCCGATCAGGTCCACTTGGCCGGCAATGAGCTGGTCAAGGGCCGTGCGGCCGCTGGCCAGGATGGGGTCGGCCGGGTCGAAGCCGTACTTCTTGAAGATGCCAGCGTCGATCGCCGCCCAGAGTGGGATCTGGAGGATGACGGCCCCGCCGTAAGCGGTCTTCAGGGTTTCGAGCTTGCCGGCCGCGCTGCCTGCCGGCTTCGCGCTGGCGCTGGCCGCCGGCTTGGTGCTAGCGCTCGCCGCGGGTTTAGCGCTGGCGCTCGCGGCGGGCTTGGCGCTGAGTGGCGCAGGGCTGGGGGCGACGGAAGACGGGGCTGCGGAGCCGCCGCAGGCGGCTAAAAGCAGGGCGAAAAGCAGCACTGGAGCAAACGTGCGGTTCATCGCCGCCGATTTTACGCTGGGTGCTTGAGCACAAGGGGCAGGCCGGCCACCATGAGGATCACGCGTTCGGCGGCCTGTGCCAGGGCCTGGTTGGCCAGGCCGAGGGCATCGCGGTACTCGCGCGCCAGAGCGTTTTCGGGCACGACGCCGAGGCCGACCTCGTTGGTCACGGCGATCAGCGTCGCGCCTGCTTCTCTCTGCCAGCCGATAACCGCTTCGATCTCCGGCTGGACGGGCCGGCCGGCCAGAAGCAGGTTGCTCACGAGAAGAGTGACGCAATCTAGGAGCACGAGCTGGCCAGCCCAGCAGGAGCGCAGCGCCGCCGCAACCTGGAGGGGCTCCTCGAATGTTTCCCATTCGGCCGGCCGCGCTGCGCGGTGCCTCTCGATACGCGCCGCCATGTCTCCGTCCAGCGCTTCGGCCGTGGCCACGAACAGGACGGGCCCGCCGGAGTCGACGGCCAGCGTCTGGCCGTAGGCGGACTTCCCGGAGCGAGCGCCGCCTGTTATGAGAGTGAGCTCACCCAAGCCCAACCAGCTTGCCCAGCAGACGCAAGTCCAAGCTCTCGGCCAAGATCCCCGCCAGGTGATCGTACGGGTCCACCGCCGCGGTCGCGGAGTCCTGCAGTCCCAGGGACCGCAGCCAGTGCTGCCGGAACGCCCGATTGTGGAAGAGGCCGTGCAGGTACGTTCCCCACACGCGCCCGCTGACGGCGCCGTCCGGCGAGCCATCGGACAGCCGGGCGAAGGGCCGCGCGCCTTCCAACAGCACCGTCTGGCCCATGTGGATCTGGTAGCCCTCGAGCGGAAGCTCCCCCGAAAGCGTCACGCCGCGCGCCTGCGCCGTGGTCTTCGAAGCCTCGAACACGGTCTCCACCGGCAGCAGCCCCAAGCCCTCGACCTCGGCGACATCCGACTCCACCCCAAGCGGGTCACGGATGCGCAACCCCAGCATCTGAAAGCCTCCGCACATACCGGCCACGGGTACAGCAGCACGCTTGATGGCGGCAGCAAGGCCCTGCGAGCGAAGCCACGCCAGGTCACTGACCGTCGCCTTAGTGCCCGGCAGAATGATGGCCACGGCGCCGGAAAGCTCATCCGGGCGCGTCACATAGCGCACCGGCAGCGGGTCGAAATCGTCGAAGTTCGAGATGTGCGGCAGCTTGATCACGGCGATCGGCCCGTCCAAGCCAGGCCGCTCCAGGGCCACCGAGTCCTCTTCCGGCAAGCCGAGATCGGGGACGTACGGCACGACCCCCAGGACCGGCTTGCCCGTGCGCTGCGCGATCATCTCCAGCCCGGGCTCTAGCAAGGCGCGATCGCCCCGGAACTTGTTCACCACGAGCGCCCTCACCCGCTCCCGGTCGGCCGGCGCCAGCAGCTCCAGGGTCCCGTATAGAGCCGCGAAGAGCCCGCCCCTGTCGATGTCGCCAGCCAGCAGCACCGGGGCATCCGCGATCTCCGCCACGCGCATGTTGACGATGTCGTGCTCGGTCAGGTTGATCTCAGCCGGGCTGCCGGCGCCTTCAATGAGCACCAGGTCGAACTCGTCCCGGAGCCTGCCGAGCGCGGCCTGGACAATCGTCAGCAGGCGGGACTTCTCGCGGTAGTACGTGGCCGCCTCGTAGCGGCCGTCCACCTTGCCCATGAGTACCACCTGGCTGCGGTGATCCGCCTCGGGCTTGAGCAGGATCGGGTTCATCTCGACGCGTGGCACGATGCGGCAGGCCTGCGCCTGGATGGCCTGCGCCCGGCCGATCTCCAGCCCGTCGGCTGTGGCGAAGGAGTTGAGCGCCATGTTCTGGGCCTTGAAGGGCGCCACGCGCACGCCTTGGTTGACGAACCAGCGGCACAGGCCCGCCACCAGCACTGTCTTGCCCACCGACGAGGCGGTGCCCTGGACCATCAGGGTTCGGGCTAGGGCCATTTGAGGTCGGCCATGGCAGCCAGGTGGCAGGTGTCGTTGAACGTCACCAGTCGTGGCCCGTCGGGCGTGAATCGCAGCGTGTTCAGGTTGGCGTTGTGGTTGCGCAGCCGCCACCACGAGCTCAGCGGGATGTCGAGAAGCGTGGCGAGGACCGCGTTGACAGTGCCGCCATGGGCAATGACGAGGATCGACTGGCCCTCGTGGCCAGGCAGGGCGTCTTGGAGGAAATGGCGAACGCGCTGGCCGAGCTGTTCCAGTGACTCGCCGCCCGGGATGACGTAGTGGACGCGGTCGCGCTCCCGCGCCGCGACGTCGTCGGGATACTTGTCTTTAATCTCGGCGAAGGTCATGCCTTCCCACCGGCCGAAGGCGATCTCACGCAGCCGCTCGTCGTGGTGCAGCGGGACCGCGCGTTCGCCGAGCGCCAGGAGCGCGGTCTCGTGCGCCCGGGCGAGATCGCTCGTGTAGGCGGCGTCGATGGGCTCCTCGGCCAGGCGCCGGGCCAGAAGCCGAGCCTGTTCGCGGCCGAGGTCGCTCAGGGGCTCGTCCATCTGGCCCTGGAAGCGCAGCGAGGCGTTGAATCCGGTCTGGCCATGCCGCGCCAGCAGCAGGCGGCCGGAGGGGATCCAGCCGGTCACAGGCTGGCCTCGAAGGCCGCCAGGAGGTGGCGGTTGTCCTCGGGCGTTCGCACGGCAATGCGGACGTGGTCGGGCAGGCCGAAGGATGCGCAGTCCCGCACCAGACAACCGCGCTCGAGCAGCTTGCGGCGCGTCCTGGCGGCACCCTCCACCGGGACCAGGAAGAAGTTGCAGGCCGTCGGCAGCGGCGCAAGCCCGAGCCGGCGCAAGCCTGCCACCAGCTCCTCGCGCGCGGCCGCCAGCGTTTCCAGGTCGGGCAGCAGCTCGGGATGCCGGAGCGCATACTCGCCCGCCGCTTGGGCGGCTGCGTTGACGTTCCACGGCGGCTTGACGCGCCGCAGCGCATCGATCAAAGGCGGCTGCGCGAAGGCCAATCCGAGGCGCAGGCCGGCCAAGGCCGAGAACTTGGTCAGCGAGCGCAGCACGATGAGATTGTCGGGCATGTTCGGGCCAATGGCGGTAGGACGGCCGGGCACGAAGTCGGCGTAGGCCTCGTCCAGCACCACGATGCCCTCGGGCAGCCCCTGGAAGTCGGTGTACTCGCCGGTGGGGTTATTTGGATTGCAGATGAAGGTCAGGTTCGCCGGCTCGCTCGGCAGTGCGCCCGCGTACTTCGCGACCTCGGCCCGGTGTATGCGCGCCGCCCGCTCGTACTCGCCGAAGGTTGGCTGCCGCACGGCCACGGTGTCACCCTCACGCAGGAAGGCTAGGCAAATGAGCCAGATGAGCTCGCTGGAGCCGTTGCCAGCCAGGACGTACTCGCGCGACACGCCATAGGCGCCGGCGGCCGCCTCACGGAGGGCCAGGCTCTCGCTGTCGGGATAGGTGGTCACGTCCGCGGCGGCAATAACCCGCCGCAGCTCATCGGGTACGGGCGCCGGGTTGGTGTTGACGCTGAAGTCCAGGATGTCACCTGGCCGGAGGCCGAGCTCGACAAGCTCCAGTAGGTTCAGTCCCCCGTGGACTACGTCCATGACGACCTGGCCAGCTGCACGGCCAGTACGAGCGCGACCATCAGGGCCGTGGCAGCCGCCATCAACCGGACGGCTTCGCCGATCTTGGCTGGGACCAGATTGTCTGGCGGGTCTTCGCCCAGGCGGTAGTGGCCAACCTTCTCCAGGGGGACGGTGAGCGCCCCGGCGGCGGCGGCCATCGTCCAGCCGGCGTTGGGGCTCTCGGTCAGGCGGTGATGGCGCACCGCGAGCTGCCACGCGCGAGCCGGCTGAAGCCGGGCGAGCCAGGCCGCGGCAACGAGCAGCAGCGCGGTGAGGCGTGCGGGGACCCAGTTCAGGCCATCGTCGGCGCGCGCCACGGCCTTGCCGAGGTGCTCGTATTCGCCGTGGTAGCCGATCATCGCATCGGCAGTGTTGACGAAGCGGTACGCCATCGCGCCGGGCACACCCAGCAGCGTGAACCAGAACAGCGGCGCGACGATGCTGTCGAGAGTGTTCTCCGCGACCGACTCGATGGTGGCCGAGACGAGCCTCGGCGGGTCCAGGTCGCGCGTAGGCCGGCTGACGAGCATCTGGGTGGCGCGGCGAGCAGCCTGCAGATCGCCGGCTGCGAGTGCGCCGCGGACCCGCATGGCCTGAGCGCCCAGGCCGTGCACCGAGAACGTTGTCTTCAGCAGGACCATTGTCCCGAACAGCTGGGCCGCTGCCGAGACCTGGCCGAGCAGCCGCAGCGCCGCCCACGCAAGTCCAAACGACAGCGCTGCGCCAGTGACCAAGAGGGCCGCACCCCAGGCAACTCTCGCACCCTCGCCGCCCGGCGCATGCCGGTCGAAGCCAGCGATCAGCTTGCCCATCCAGACTACGGGGTGGATGCGTGCAGCCGGCTCACCCAAGAGCAGGTCCAGCGCCAGCGCGCCGACCAGCACCAGCGGGCTCACAGGGGGTCCTGGTCCTCGGGCGCGACCAGCCCGAGCTGTAGTCGCGCGTCGCCTACCAGATACAGGCTGCCGGTGACCAGAGCTAGCTCTCCGTCCACGCGCTGGCCCTCCAGGGCCTCCTTCAGATCGCCGGCCGTGCGCGCGCCCGGAAAGTGCTCGCGGATCTTCGATGGGTCGGCCGCGCGCGGGTGCTTGGAGCGCATCAGCACGACCTCGTCGGCCAGCTCATTGAGGATGGCAGCCATCCCCGGGATGTCCTTGTCGGTCGAGAAGCCGCAGACCACGCGCAGGCGCTCGTAAGCGAAGTGCTTCTTGATGGACGAGGCCAGCTTGCGCATGGAATCCACGTTGTGGGCGCCATCGAGCAACACCAGCGGCCGCCCGCGCGCGACCTCCAGCCGGCCCGGCCAGCGCACGCTTTCTAAACCCCGACGGATGGCGTCGTCCGTGAACCCCAGCTCCCGAGCCGTCGCAACGGCGACTCCCACGTTCTCGAGCTGGGCGTCGCCGAGGAGCGGCAGCCATACCGGAACGCCGATCCACAGGTCCTGGCCTATGCGCGGCAGCGGCTTGCCGGCCTCGATGCAGCTGGACCCCCGAGCGGGCGCCGGGCCAGCCATGATCACGGGCGCGCGCTTCTCGCGAGCGACCTCCTCGATCACCCGCCGGGCGCTGATGCGCTGGCGCGTGGTCACTAAAGGCTTGGCCGGCCGGATGATCCCGGCCTTCTCGCGGGCGATGGCGGCCAGAGTGTGGCCCAGGACCTCGATGTGGTCATAGCTGATGGAGGTGATGATCGAAACGTCCGGCTCCAGCACGTTTGTGGCGTCCAGCCGTCCGCCCAGCCCGACTTCCACCACCGCGAGGTCGACGTCGTGGTCGCTGAAGTACTGGAACGCCAGCAGCGTGCCGAGCTCGTAAGTGGTCGGCGGGCCGAGGTCATCCTCGCCGTAGCGGCACACGATATCCCGGACCCGCCGCATCCGCTCAATGAATTCGGTCCTGGAGATGAGCTGCCCGTCGATGCGCATCCGCTCGCGATGAGTATTCAGGTGGGGCGTCGTGTAGAGGCCGGCATGCAGGCCCCCCGCCTGCGCGATGCTGGCCAGCATGGCCGCCGTGGAGCCCTTGCCTTTGGTGCCGGCGATCAGCACCGACCGAAAGTTCACGTGTGGGTTGCCGCTCAGCCGCAGGAGCTTGCGCATGCGTGCCAGGCGCAAGTCTGTCCTCGGCGTCATGGCCGAGACCTCATAGTTGGCAAACGAGTAGAGATAGGCGAGCGCCTCACTGTACGTCTTCACGTCAGCAGCGGCACCAGAGCGAGCATGGTCGCGAGCTGGGAAATCTCGTTGATCGCGCCGTAGCAGTCACCGGTCAGACCGGGCAAGCGCGTCATGAGGTACATGCCCGCCAGTATCGCGCTGGCCAGCCCTGCCCCCGCGCCGAGCAGTCCTGGCAGACCGAGCAGGCCATAGCCCAACCCGAAGGCCAGAACGCAATTGGCGATGCCGGCCCAGCGGCCATGGTAGTCGCGGAAGTCCTTGCCCAGACCGGCCGGCCGAGCGTAGGGAAACAGCGTCACCGCCAGCACCATGCCCGCCCTGGAGGTGGTGGTCATGAGCAGCAGCACGCCGAAGTGGTAGGGGCCGGTGAGATTCGCGGAGCAAGCCCACCAGAGCAGCGCGTCCAGCACGCCGGCGGCGATCGCGAACGCGCCGCTTCGGCTGTCGCGCATAACTTCCAGGCGGCGCTCCGGCGTGCCCTGGCTGAACACGCCATCGCAGGTATCGAGCAGACCGTCGAAATGGAGCCCGCCGGTCACAAGCAGCAGCACTGCAAACAGCAGGACGCTGACGATCTCCGTGCGCCACCAGGGCTGGAGGAGCCGGTCCACGGCCACGAGCAGCCCCCCAATGAGCAGCCCGACGAGTCCGAAGAAGTACAGGCTCCGGCCGCGGTCCTGAGGCTCGGCCTGGCCCGGCCACGGTAAGTGCCAGACCGTCAGGAAGTCGAGCGCGGCAAGGAAGGCGCGGATCAGGGCTGGGCGGCGAGCGAGCCGGACGCCTGCGAAACGCCTGCGTCGGCGAACGTGGCCATCTCGGCCAGGATCTTGGCGGCGGCCTCGACGATGCTCATGGCCAGTGCCGCGCCGGTGCCCTCCCCCAGCCGCATGTCCAGCGAGAGGATCGGCAGTTGGCCGAGCTGGTTTAGGACCACGGCGTGCCCAGGCTCCTGGGACTTGTGGCCGGCGAACGTGTAGTCGACTACGCGCGGGCAGAGCCTGGCCGCGGCCAGGTGGCCGGCGCTCGAGATGAAGCCGTCCACGACCACGGGGACGCGGCGCACGGCCGCGCCCAGGATGAACCCCGCTATAGCGGCGATCTCGAACCCCCCGAGCTTGGCCAGCACATCCACGGCGTTGGCGGCGTCCGGCGCATTCGCCGCCAGCGCCTGCTCGATGATCCGCACCTTGTGGTCGAACTGCTCATCCGAAACGCCGGTTCCGCGGCCTGTCACCTGGCGGACGGGGTGCCCACTCAAAGCGGCCACGACGGCGCTGGCGGCGGTCGTGTTGCCGATACCCATCTCGCCGGTGCCGAGGAGCGTGGCGCCCCGGTCGATCTCCTCATTGGCGATGGCGATGCCCTGCTCGATGCACTGCTCGGCCTTGGCGCGCGTCATGGCCGGACCGGTTGAGATGTCGCCGGTGCTCTTCCCCACTCCCATGTTGACGACGCGAACCTCGGCGCCCACGTGCCGCGCCAGGACGTTGATGGCAGCGCCGCCCGCTTCGAAGTTGGCCAGCATCTGGCCGGTGACCTCAGCCGGGTAGGCCGACACGCCGCGCGCGGTCACGCCGTGATCGGCGGCGAACACCGCCACCACCTTGCGGCCGATGCGCGGCACTGGCTGGGCGGTGATGCCGGCCACCTGGATGGAGATATCCTCGAGCCGGCCGAGCGCGCCCGGGGGCTTGGTGAGCGTGTCCTGGCGGGCGCGCGCCGCCCCCATCGCCGCGTCGTCCAGCGGCCGGATAGCGGCGATGGCGTCCTCGATGAGGCTGCTCGTGGTCACACCCCCGCGGGTGCTTTGGCGCGCAGGTCCTTGCGCGAGGCGACGACCTTGTTCAGCGCGTTCACGTACGCCTGGGCCGAGGCGATCAGGATGTCCGTGTCCGCCCCGCGGCCGATGAACTGCTCGTTCTGGCTCTCGACACGAATGGTCACATTGGCCACCGCGTCGATGCCCTCGGTCACGCTCTGGACAGTGTACTCGGTCAGCTTGTTGGGCACGCCGACGACCTTGTTGATGGCCTTGTAGGTAGCGTCCACCGGCCCGGTGCCGATGGCCGACTCGGCCAGCTCCTGACCCTCGGCGTTGACCAGGCGCACGGAAGCTGTGGGCATGCCGTTCGGGAAAGCCGTGTTGATGTTGACCGCCTGCAGCTTGATCGCCTCGGCCGAGATGCGCATCTCGTCGGACACGATCGCCTCCAGGTCGAGATCGGTGACCTCCTTCTTACGGTCGGCCACCTCCAGGAAGCGGTCCCAGGCCCTGGCCAGTTGCTCGTCGCTCAGCACGAACCCCAGCTTTTCCAGCCGGTGCCGGAAGGCGTGCCGGCCGGAGCGGGCGCTGAGCACGATATTCGTCTCGGCCCAGCCGACCTCCTCGGGGGTCATGATCTCGTAGTTCAAGCGGTCCTTGAGCACGCCGTCCTGGTGGATGCCCGAAGCGTGAGCGAAGGCGTTGGCGCCAACGATGGCCTTGTTAGCCTGCACCGGCATGGACATCAGGGCGCTCACCAGCCGGCTGGTCTTGACCAGCTGCGTGGCGTCGAGATCGGTGTAGAAGCCGTAGGAGTGCAGACGCTTCTTGATGGTCATCACGATCTCTTCCAGCGACGCGTTGCCGGCGCGCTCGCCCACGCCGTTGATCGTGCACTCGATACGCCGGGCGCCATTCAGGACGGCGGTGATCGAGTTGGCCACCGCGTTCCCCAGGTCGTTATGGCAGTGGACGGAGATGACCGCGTCCTTGGCGTTGGGGACGAACTTGAAGACGTTGCCGATCAGCTCGCCCCACTCGTGCGGCAGGACGTAGCCCGTCGTATCCGGGATGTTGACGACGGTCGCGCCGGCCTTGATGACCTCGTGAATGGTTTCGTACAGGTACTCGGGCTCGGCCCGGCCGGCGTCCTCCGGCGAGTACTCAACCTCCTCACAGTAGCGCTTGGCGTACTTCACCGCCTCAACCGCCTGCTTGAGCACATCCTTGCGGTTGCTGCGCAGCTTGCGCTCGATGTGGATATCGGAGACCGAGAGGAAGGTGTGAATCTGCTTCTTCTCTGCGTCCTTGACCGCCTCCCAAACGGCGTCGATGTCCTTCTCGACGGCGCGGGCCAGACCGGTGATCACCGGGCCGCGGACCTGCCGGGCGATGGTCTGGACGGCCTGGAAGTCGCCAGGGCTGGAGATAGGAAAGCCGGCCTCGATGATGTCCACGCCCAGGCGGGCGAGTTGGTGCGCGATCTCGATCTTCTCGTTGAACTGGAGCGCGCAGCCGGGCGACTGCTCGCCGTCGCGCAGGGTCGTGTCGAATATCGCGATCTTGTCCATCAGTGCCCTCCTGGCTTGATCCACGGCATCATCGAACGGAGCTCTTTGCCGACCTGCTCCAGCTGGTGCTCGGCGTTGCGCTTGCGCAGCGCCAGGAAGCCCGGCCGGCCGACGTTGTTCTCGGTGATCCACTCCTTGGCGAACTGGCCCGTCTGGATCTCGTTGAGGATGCGCTTCATCTCCTTCTTCGTCTCTTCGGTGATGATGCGCGGCCCGCGGGTGTAGTCGCCGTACTCGGCGGTATCCGAGACGGAGTAGCGCATGCGCGCCATGCCGCCCTCGTAGATCAAGTCCACGATGAGCTTCATCTCGTGGATGCACTCGAAGTAGGCGCTCTCGGGCGCGTAGCCTGCCTCGACCAGCGTCTCGAAGCCGGCCTGCATGAGAGCCGTGACCCCGCCGCACAGGACCGTCTGCTCGCCGAACAGGTCGGTCTCGGTCTCCTCGCGGAACGTCGTCTCGAGGATGCCGGCGCGGCCGGCTCCGAAGGCCTTGCCGTAGGCCAGGGCGTCCTGCATAGCCTTGCCGGAGGCGTCCTGATGGACGGCGACCAGACAGGGAACGCCGCGGCCGTCCACGAACTCCTCGCGGCAGCGGTGGCCGGGCGCCTTGGGGGCGATCATGCTGACGTCCACGTCCTTGGGTGGGACGATCTGATTGAAATGGATGGTGAACCCGTGGGCCTGCATGTACGTCTTGCCGGGCTTGAGATGCCGCTCCACGTCCCGCTGGTAGACGCTGGCCTGAAGATGGTCAGGCAGCAGCATCATGATCGTGTCTGCCCACTCGGCTGCCTGGTCGGTGCGCATGACCTGCAGCCCATCCTGTTCGGCGACCCTCCAGCTCTTCGACCCCTCGTACAGCCCAACGGCCACGTCGAGCCCGCTGTCCTTGAGGTTGAGGGCGTGGGCGTGGCCTTGCGAGCCGTAGCCGAGAATGGCGATCTTTTTGCCCTTGAGTAGGTTCAGGTCGGCGTCCTTGTCGTAATAAACGCGAACAGGCAAATGCTTCTCCTTAGTCCTCGTCCGGTACGCGCGTGGCGCCGGCGATGCCCCGCAGCATGGCTACACGGCCGGTGCGGCAGATTTCTTTGATCCCGAACCGGCGCAATAGTGAGATCAAAGAGTCGATCTTGTCCTCCTCGCCGGTGCACTCGACGATGACCGAGTCCAGCGCCACGTCCACGATCTTGGCTCGGTAGATGTCCGCCATCTGCATGATCTCAGCCCGCGTCTGGCTGTTGCAGCTGACCTTGATCAGCGCCAGCTCGCGGACGACCACCTTGTCCTCGCTCAAGTCGGAGACTTTGAGGACTTCGACGACCTTGTAGAGCTGCTTGGTGATCTGCTCCAGGATGCTTTCGTCGGCATCGACGACGAGGGTCAAGCGCGACAGGTGCGGTGTCTCTGTGGGGCCAACGGTCATGCTCGAGATGTTGAAACCGCGCGCTCGGAACAGGCTGACGACGCGGTTCAGCGCTCCCGGCTCATCCTCCAGGAGCGCCACCACGGTGTGCTTCTGATGGCCGTTGGGACTAGCGACGGCCATTCTTTCCCTCTCCCGTGGTCAGGGCTGGTGACTCGCCTTCGAGGCGCTCGATGTGTGACTCCTCGACCTGCTCGAGCAGCTCCGGCTCCTCGATTAGGTCGGCCGCGGTGGTGCCGGCCGGGATAATCGGGTAGACGTTCTCCTCGGCCTCCACAACGAAGTCAACCACGACCGGCCCCGTGTGCTCCATGGCCTCACGGATGGTCTTCTCCACGTCGGCCTTGTGGATGCAGCGCAGGCCCTTGGCGCCGTAAGCTTCGGCCAGCTTCACGAAATCCGGGTTCGACATAGCCACGGCTGAATAGCGGTTTTCGTGGAACAGCTCCTGCCACTGGCGGACCATACCGAGATAGCCGTTGTTGATGATGGCCACCTTCACGTCCACGTTCTCCTGGACGGCCGTCGCCAGCTCCTGCGAGGTCATCTGGAAACCGCCATCGCCGACCACCGCCCAGACGCTCTTGTCGGGCTGGCCCATCTTGACGCCGATAGCGGCCGGCAGGCCGTAGCCCATCGTGCCCAGGCCGCCCGACGAGATGTGGCTGTTGCGGGTCTCGTAGGTGTAGTGCTGGGCGGCCCACATCTGGTGCTGGCCGACGTCGCAGACGATCACTGACTCGCCCTTGGTCACTTCCGAGAGCTTGTTGATTACGAACTGAGGCAGCAGCTTCTCGCTCTGGCGGACCTTGATGCCCGGCCGCTCGCGGCGCCATTGCCAGATGGTCTCGACCCACTCGCGGTGCTGAGCGCCGCCCTGAGCCTTCAGCTCCTTGTTGAGGACCATCAAGACGTTCTTGACGTCGCCCACGATGGGGATGTCGCAACGGACGTTCTTGCCGACCTCGGCCGGGTCGATGTCGATGTGGATGACCTTGGCTCGTGGCGCAAAGGCTGAGAACTTGCCGCAGGCGCGGTCGTCGAAGCGCATCCCGATGCCGATGACCAGGTCGGCCTGGTTGACCGCGCGGTTGGCATAAACCGAGCCGTGCATGCCGAAGAAGCCGAAGCACAGCGGGTGGGAGTAGGGCAGCGTGGACAGGCCGAGCAGCGTCTGCATGACCGGCAGCTCCCCGGTCTCAGCCAGCTCCTTAAGCTCCTCGTAGGCCTCGGAGATGACGATGCCGTGGCCGGCCAGGATGACCGGCTGCTTGGCCTCTTGGATGGCCTTCACCGCCTGACGGATCTGGCGAATGTTGCCGAACAGCGTCGGCCGGTACCCGCGCAGCTGCGGCACGCGCGGGTACTCGAACACGGCCATCTGCTGCTGGACGTCCTTGGGGAAGTCGATCAGTACGGGGCCGGGCCGGCCGGTGGTCGCCAGATAGAAGGCTTCCTTGATGGTGGGCGCGATGTCCTCGGGCCGCATCACCAGCCAGTTGTGTTTGGTGATCGGCAGCGTCACGCCGGTGATGTCCGTTTCCTGGAAGGCGTCCTTGCCAATCATGTGAGTGGCCACGTTCCCGGTGATGGCCACCAGCGGCACGCTGTCGAGCATGGCCGTGGCGATGCCGGTCACCAGGTTCGTGGCGCCCGGGCCAGAGGTCCCGATGCACACGCCGGGGCGGCCGGTAACGCGCGCGTAACCGTCGGCGGCGTGGGCTGCGCCTTGCTCGTGGCGGACCAGCACGTGGCGGATCTGCGGGTACTCGGGCATGACGTGGTACAGCGGCAGGATGGCGCCGCCGGGCAGCCCGAAGACGAGGTCAACGCCCTCGCGGATAAGGGATTCGCAGATGATGTGCGCGCCGCTCATTTTGGTGCCTTCGGCGCGGCGATGAGAGGGATGCTGAACGATCTCGTCCAGCTCGGCAACGGCCATGAGCCTACTCCTTTCGGAATGCCCAAAGCCATGCCCTAAGCTCGGCTTTGGAGCATTCCCCGACACTGGCCTTTTGGGCCATTGATTACCGCTCGATTGCGGTTGGCGGCTCGCCAGCGCACTCATGGCGCCTGATGGTCTGCCGCCGGTTAGGGATGCCCCTCGGCCGCACAACGTCGTGCGGACGTGAACTAAAGGTTACACGCCTCTGTAAGAAGTGTCTAGTGGCACAAGGGATTGGACCGGGGTGGCCCCTGCAAGCAACCGAGGGCTGCGGTGGCCGAGGCGCGCAGGGCGGCACCGCGGTCGAACGGAACGTGCCGGAGCGCTACATCCGGCTGCCCCAAGGCGACGGACACACGACGGTTATTTTGGGCGAGCCTGGTGACGAGGCGCTGCTCGGGGTCTACGCTAGTCGACCCCCGAAGGGACCGTCGATCACGTGCGCCGAATCACAGCGGATACGGTCCCAATCGGTCGACGGCCGCGTCGGCAAACGACAGATCAATCACCCGTGACAGGTCGACCGGCCGCTGAAGCTCGCCTGAGCGGACCAGCCACTGCATCTGGTCGGCGATGCTGTCCAGGTTGAGCCGGCCATTTGGATCGATGCGCGGAAAGCTCATCTCGTCGTACAGCGGGCGGTCCTTGATGGGCGAGGCCTTGATCATCTGCTCGACCACGTCGGGCCTCCGGACCTCATGGAAGAAGGCGGCGTCGTAATCGCGTGCGGCCTGCAGGTAGGCCGTCATGAAGCGCACCGCCATCTCTCGCTGGGCGGAGAACTGCGGCGAGAACAGCAACACCCCGAACTGTGCACCCGGCACGACGTCGGCGACGGGCTTCCACTTGACGGCCAGGTTCTTGCCGGCCGCGGCGGTGGCGACGCCCTCCGGCAGGACGGCGGCGTCGATTGACTTGTTGGCCAGGCTGACCATGATCGTCGGCGTGCTCATCTGCAGCACGCGCGCGTCATCCAGATGCCGCCCGCCGGCTTCCATCAGCTTGGCCAGGGCGTATTGGCTGCTACTGTCGCGGCCGGGAATCGCGATGGTCATTCCCTTCAAGTCCGCGTACTCGCGCAGCCGGCCGGAATCGATCAGATCGGGCCGGGCGACGAGGAACACGCCGTTCGCTTCCGGCTCCTGGCGCGCTAGCGAGCCGACGATCTTGACGCACACGTTGTTCTCGGACGCGTTCAACAGCCCCGGGCCAATGCTGGTCGAGCCGGCGTCCAGCTGGCCGGAGGCAAGCGCCGGCAGCATGCGGGTGCCGGCCACGAAGTTGATGAGCTGGACGTTCAGCCCCTCGCGGGCGAAGTAGCCCTCGCCCTCCGCGAGGTAGGAGGCCGCCTCAGCCAGCGACCCTGATACGCCAAGGCGAATTCGGGCGGGCGGCTGGGCGGGCACGACGCCTCCCCTGGCGCAGCTCACGCCTTGCTCGGACGCCCTGTCGGTACCTGTGCTGAGGCACGACTGCAGCAGCCAGCTGGCTGTGAGGATCGCAGTCAGCAAGACCTTCATGGCTAGGTGAAGGCTACACCTAGCCCGATCCTGCAGCCGCTAAGCTTGAGCCGCATGGCAACTGAGCCGCACATCCCACCCGAGCTCATCAAGGAGCTGGCCACTGCGGCGATTGCCAAACGCAAGCAGGACACCAAGCGGAGGGCCGCCATGGGCAAAGCGCCGCCGCCGGTCAAGGTGCCGGAACGCGCTCTGCTGGAGCTGGCCAAAGCGCTCAGCGAGTTCTACGGGTTCAAGGCAGTGCCGCACACTATGAAAGAGCACCGCTTGATGGCCGACATCGTGGCCGAGAAATGGGTGCCGCTGCTCGAGTACGAACGCCAGGTACGGGCCAAAGAGGAGGCGCTGGAGCGAGTCGAGGAGCTGCAGCGCGAGGTGCTCGACCTGCGGGCGAGGATCGAGGAGCGCATCAAGGATGTGCCGCGGCTCAAGGCGGTCATCCGGGCGGCCCTGACGCGGCTCATCGTTGATACCTCGGAGAAGCATGTCAAAGAAGAGTGGGCGCTGGTACTGCTGAAGCGCATCGAGGCCGCCCGCGACATCCTCAAGACAGACGCGTCGTGAGAATCGCCTTCGGCTCGGATGACCGCGCCGAGGTAGTGGACAAGGTGCTGGCCGAGCTGAGGCGGCGCGGCCATGAGGTGCACGTCTACGAACCCGAACAGTGGCCGGACGTTGCCTATAAGGTGGCGGCCGACGTGGCGGACGGCCGGGCCGAGCAGGGCGTCCTCTTCTGCTGGACGGGCACGGGCACCTCGATGGCGGCCAACAAGGTGCCTGGCGTCCGCGCTGCGCTGGCCTGGGAGCCCTGGATCGCCGAGGGCGCGCGCCTGTGGAACGACGCGAATGTCCTGGTCATGAGCCTCAAGCGGGTCAGCCCGGAGACGGCGCTCGAGATCCTGGATGCGTGGTTCAGGGTCGAGAAGCCGGATCAGTCGGAGGCGGCCAACATCGGCCGGCTCGCAGACATCGAACGCAAGCACCTGACGCGCTAGCTGCAGCTAGCGCGTTACGACTGGCGGCTCGCCTTTAAGTCGCATGCGCTCTCGCAGGGCGGCCGTGGCGGCATCATCAACAGTCCCGTCGCGGAGCACCACGCCGTACTGCCGCTCAGCGGCCTCCACCGATATGTAGCCCTCCAGCACGTCGCGGAGGACCCGCTCCGGGTCCCGGGCGCATGGGTCGCCATAGCCGCCGGCGCCGGGCTGCTGGAAGCTGATCACGTCGCCGTACTCGAATGTGGTCGAAGCCTTGGACGGCACTTCTCGCTCGCTGGGCTGGCCTGGATTGATGACTGTCCGCCCAAGCGCGCCCGGGTGGCCGCCGAACAGCCCGTACGGCCGGAACTTGTGCCGATCGGACAGGTTGGTGAACTTGCCGTCGTCGGCGAGGAAGCGCATGTCCCGCCGCACACCGCAGCCGCCGCGGAACTTCCCCGCGCCGGCGGAGTCCTGAATAAAGCCGAAGCGCTCGACGAGCACGGGATGGTTCGCTTCCTGGGCCTCGACCGGGATGTTGCTGGCATTGAACGCCGAGCACATCGCCTCAACGCCGTCCTTCGTTGGCCGTGCGCCGGTACCCGACAGCACGAGCTCGTAGTTCACGAAGCGGCGCTGGCGGCGCCGATCCCAGCCGCCGAAGGTTGGGTTGGCAAAGTGTGAGCCCGCGGCCACAACTCGCTCCGGCAGGGCCGGGGCGAGGGCGCCTAGCACAGCCTCGAACGTGCGGTAGCAGATGACGGCGCGCGGGCCGCCCCCGGCCGGCGGCCGCGGGTTCAGGAACGAGCCCTGCTCCGCCGTGATTTCGACCGGCCGCATCGCGCCCTCGTTCATGGGACCGAACGGGTCGGTCAGGCACTTGATCGCCGCGTACGCGTACGAGCGGGTGTAGTTGATGTAGCTGTTCAGGCCCGACTCGGTTTGCGGGCTCGATCCGGTGAAGTCGACCTTGGCCGTGTCGCCTGCGATGGTCACCGTCACGAATACGCGCAGCGGGTCCGTGCCGGGGCCGAAGTCGTCCAGGAAATCCTCGAACTGGTACACACCGTCGGGAATCTCGCGAATGCGCTGGCGAATGGTCGCCTCGGTGCGGTCCAGGATAGCCGCCATGCAGGCCATGATTGTCTCGAAGCCATGACGCTCAACCAGCTCGACGAGGCGCAGCTCGCCGACGCGCAGCGCAGCCCGCTGAGCGCGCAGGTCGCCCAGGACCTTATCGGGCGTCCGGGTGTTGGCGCCGATAATGCCGATCACACCGTCCTGCTCGACGCCCTCCCGCCAAACCTTGGTGGGCGGGATGCGGAGTCCTTCCTGGAAATAATCGAAGATGCCCTCCACCGCCTGCGACCCCGGCCGCTGGCCGCCGACGTCGGTGTGGTGGAGGATGTTGGCCACGAACCCGGCCAGCCGGCCGCCGGCGAAGGCCGGCTGGACCAGGAAGAAGTCGGGCAAATGCCCTGAGCCCAGCAGCGGATCGTTATGGAGGATGACGTCTCCCGGCCTGAGCGTGTCCCACGGGTGCGCCGCCAGCGCGTTTCGCACGGCCGCCGACATGGCGCCCATGTGCCCCGGCGAGTAGGGCCCCTGGGCGACCATGCGGCCCTCGGGGTCGAACACGGCTACGGAGAAGTCCTGACCCTCGCGCGCCTGCTCGGAGTAAGCAGTCTTGTGGACGGTGGTGCCGATCTCGACGGCGATCGACTGCAGCCCGCCCCACACGACGGCCAACGTGATCGGGTTGACTTCAGTCAACCTCCACCTCCGCAATCAGGTTGGCCCACTCATCAACCCGAGCCCTCCAGCCGGGTGGCAGGACGGTGGTCGATTCCCGTTCCTCGACGATGGCCGGTCCTTGCACGGCCGCGCCCACGCCCAACGAATAGCGGCCGTAGACCGGTGTCTCAACGAAGCCGCCGCTTTCGGGGAAATAGGCCAGGCGGCAAGCCGTCGGCTCCACGCCAATGGCCGGCGCGCAACGGGGCAGCGACACCCCGGGCCCTGAGCTGAAAGCGCTCAACTTCCATGTTGTGACCTCGATGGGCTCGTTAGGCAAGGAGTAGCCGTACCGCTGGGCATAGCCCGAGTTGAAGGCCTCGGCCAGGGCGGGCACCGAGGCGTCGGAGAGCCAGCCGGACGGCACCGGTACCGTCAGCTCGTAGCCCTGGCCGGCGTAGCGCATCTCGGCCGTGCGCTGCACCAGGACATCGCTGGCAACGGCCGATGCCCGCACCATCTGACAGGCACTGGCCTCCATCTCGGCATAGATGCCGTTCAGGTACTGGAAGTCGAGCTCCGTCAGCCGCCGCTGATACGTGCGGGCGACGTCGAACTTAACCTCGGCGACCAGCAAGCCTATGGCCGAGGCGACCCCTGCCGCGGCCGGAAGGATGATCCGCATGCCCAGCGCCTGCGCAAGCCGGCAGCCGTGGGCAGGCCCGGAGCCGCCGAACGCGATCAGCGACAGCCGGCGCGGATCGTGGCCGCGCTCGATCGACACCACGCGCGTAGCCAGCTCCATGTTGCTGTTGATAACGGCGTGGACACCCCAGGCAGCCTCCTCGACGGTCATACCGAGCGGCCGCGCGATGTGCTCCGAGATGGCCTGGCGGGCCGCCTCCACGTCCAGGCGCATCGAGCCGCCGGCGAAGGAGTCCGGGTTCAGATAGCCCAGCACAAGGTTGGCGTCAGTCACCGTGGGGCGGCAGCCGCCGCGGCCGTAGCAGGCCGGACCGGGATCCGACGAAGCACTCTCGGGCCCGACCTGGATCACGCCCATGTTGACCTGGGCGATGGAGCCACCGCCGGCGCCGATTTCGATCAGGTCGATGGCCTGGACATTCATCGGAATGCCGGAGCCGGAGGCTAGGCCGACCTTATGCAGCTCGAACTGGCCGACCGTATCCGGCTTGCCGCCTGAGATGAGCGACAGCTTGGCGGTGGTCCCGCCCATGTCGAAGGCGATCAGGTCGGGGCAGCCCGTCAGCTTGCCGTAGGCCGCGGCCATCAGTGCGCCGGCCGCCGGACCAGACTCAATCATCCGCACCGGGTAGCGCTCCATGGCCTCGGAGGTGGCGATGCCGCCGCCGGACTGCATGACATACAGCCGGCCGCCGTAGCCGCGGTCGCGCAGCTCGGCGGAAAGCCGGCGCAGGTAGTCGCGGACGGCAGTCATGACATAGGCGTTCACCACGGTCGTCGAGGTGCGCTCGTACTCGCGAAACTCGGGCGAGACGTCGCTCGAGAGCGTGACGGCGACGTAGGGCGCCTCCTCGGCCGCGATCTCCGCCAGTCGCCGCTCATGAGCGGGGTTGACGTAGCTGTGGAGAAAGCACACCGCGATGGTGGTGACGCCTTCGTCCGCGAGCTCCCGAACGACCCGGCGGGCCTGCTCCTCGTTGAGGGGGCGGAGCTCGGAGCCGTCGAACATGAGCCGCTCGTCGACCTCTCGGATGAGGCGGCGAGGGATGAGCGGCTCGGGCTTGTCGATGAACAGGTCGTAGACCTGGTAGCGCTTTTCGCGGCCGATGATCAGCACGTCCCGGAAGCCGGCCGTGGTGATCAGGGCAACGTTCCGGCCCTTGCGCTCGATGACGATGTTCGACCCGAGGGTCGTGCCATGGACGGCCTGCTGCAGGCCGTCCCAACTCAGCCCCGCGCGGGCGATGATCTCATCCAGCCCGGCGAGGCAGCCCTCGGAGGGATCGGGGTAGGTGGTCAGCCGCTTGCCCGTCAGTAGCTCGCCGTCGGCGTTCTGCAGGACGAAATCGGTGAACGTGCCGCCGACGTCGAAGCCAACTCGCATCAGATGATTTTTTGCTCCCGCAGCGCGGAGATCTCAGCGTCGTTCATCCCGGCGACTGTGCGCAGCACCGAATCCGTGTGCTCGCCCAGCAATGGCGAGGGCCGATACGAGGTTTCCCGCCTACCCCCCCTGACCTTAATCGGGTTGCCAAGGACGCGCTGCCGGCCGGCTACCGGGTGCTCCGTTTCGGCCAGCATGCCTCGATGGAGCACCTGGGGATCCGACAAGACCCGGTCAATGGTATTGATCGGACCGGCGGGCACGCCCGCCTTCCAGAAGCGCTCGATCCACTCGTCACCCGGCTTCTGGAGGAAGACCGGCTCCAGGATGGTCAGCAGCTGCTCGCGGTGCTTCAGCCGCTGGGGGTTCGTCGCGAAACGCTCGTCGTGCTCCAGCCGCGGCATGTCGATGGCCTGACAGAACAGCGCCCAGTGGCGCTCCACGAACACCGCCACCACGATCCAGATGTCCCTCGTCCGAAATGCCTGGTAGGGCACCACGCTCTGGTGCGCCGTGCCCGACGGCCCGGGCACACGCCCGTCCGCGAGGTAGTACTGGGCCACGTACGTCAGCATCGATACTTGGCAGTCAAGCAGGGAGATGTCGATGTACTGCCCTTCACCGGTGCGATCGCGCCGCCACAAGGCGGCGCAGATCGCCGTGGCGGCGAACATCCCGCCGGCCAGGTCGCCCAATGGTACGCCGGCCCGCACCGGCGCGCCGCCCGTCTCGCCGGTGATGCTCATACCGCCGCCCATAGCCTGCAGGATCAGGTCGAACGCGGGCAGGTCGCGGTAAGGCCCATCCTGGCCGAAGCCAGAGACCGAACAATAGATGACGTCCGGTTTGCGAGTCTTGCAGCTCTCGTAGTCGACGCCGAGGCGCTTGGGAACCCCAGGCCGGTAGTTCTCGAGAACGGCGTCGGAGCCCGCCAGTAGCCGGAAGAAAGCGTCGCGGCCGGCGGGCTTGGCAAGGTCGAGAGCGACCGACTTCTTGTTGCGGTTCGTGGCCAGGAAGTAGGCCGAGGTGGGCCCCTCGAGGAAGGGCGGGCCCATCTGGCGCATGGGATCGCCCTCGCCTGGCGGCTCGATCTTGATGACCTCGGCGCCCATGTCGGCCAGGATGAGTGCGCCGTACGGGCCGGCGAGCATCCTTGTTAGGTCGAGGATGCGGACGCCGGACAAGGTGTCACTCACGCAGCCACCGGCCTCGGTGGTCTAGACAGCGGCAGGCTCCTTATAGGCGCCGAATACGCTGAGAAGCACCTTCGAGATCTCCCCCACTGTGGCGTAGGTCTTGACTGTATCCATCAGGTAGGGCATCAGGTTCTCGCCGGCGCGTGCCGCCTTCTCCAGGCGGCCGAGCTCCCGCTCCACAGCCACGCCGTCCCGCGTTTGACGCAGTTCCTCTAGCTCGGCAATCTTGGCGGCCACAGCCTGCTCGTCGTACGGGTGCAGCTCGATCTCCTGCCGGACGGCCTCGCCGGTGACGTACTTGTTGACGCCCACCTTGACCTCCTCGCCGGAGCGCAGCCGCTGCTCGTACTCGTAGGCCTGCTGCGAAACCTTCTCCTGGACAAGGCCCTCCTTGACGGCGCGCGTCATGCCACCCCAGGCCTCCACCTCGTCCAGGTGCTCCTTGATCTTGCGCTCCATCTCGTTCGTCAGGGACTCGACGAAGTACGAGCCGGCGAGCGGGTCGACCGTGTTGTTCAGCCCGATTTCCTCGGCCAGGATCTGCATTGTGCGCAGCGAGATGAGCTGCGCCTTTGGCGTGGGGATGGTGTAAGCCTCGTCATAACAGCACAGAGCCATCGTCTGCGCCCCACCCAAAGCGCCGGCTAGGGCGTAGTAGGCGCCGCGTACGATGTTGTTCTCCGGCTCTTCCCAGGTGAGGCCGCTGCCGCCACCGCCGGCGATCATGCGCATCCACTGCGAGCGCGGGTTCCTGGAGCCGTATTTCTCCTTCAGCAGGCGCGCCCACAGACGCCGGCCGGCGCGGAACTTGGCCACCTGCTCCCACAGGTTGCCGTAGACGTTGAAGTTGAAGGAGAAGCCCCCGGCGAAGTCATCGATGTCCAGCCCGCGCGCCAGGACGTTTTGGATGTACTCCTCGGCGATGGCGAAGCCATAGGCGATCTCCTGCGCCGGCGTAGCCCCGGATTCGCGCACGTGGTAGCCACACACGCTCACCGGCGAGTAGCGCGGCGCGACACGCGCACAGAAATCGATGGTGTCGCCGATGAGCTTGATTGCGCCCGGGACGTCGAACACCCAGGCGCCGCGCCCGATGTACTCCTTGAGGATGTCGTTCTGGGCCGTGCCGGGCAGCCTGTCGAGCGGGATGCCCTTCTGCTCAGCGATGACCAGGAACATGGCGATCATCACCGCCGCCGGCGCGTTGATCGTCAGCGATACGCTGACCTGGTCGATGGGGATGCCGTCGAAGGCGGTCTCGAAGTCGCGCAGGCTGTCCACGGCCATGCCCACGCGCCCGACCTCACCCTCGGCCAGAGGATCGTCCGAGTCCAGGCACTGCTGGGTGGGGAGGTCGAAGGCCACGTTGAGGCCGGTCTGGCCATGGTCGATCAGGAACTTGAACCGCTGATTCGTGTCACGCGGGCTGCCGAATCCGGTGTACTGGCGCATGGTCCAGACCCGGTCGCAGTACATGCCGGGATGGATGCCGCGTGTGAAGGGATACTCGCCCGGCCGGCCCAGCTCGGTCGCGGGGTCCCAGCCTTCCAGGTCGCGCCAGTCGTAGACCTTCTTGACCTCGATGCCGCTTTCGAGCCTCATTGCACGTTCTCCTTTATGAAGGACACGATGTCCTCGAACGGGGTGGCCACGGGAAAGACGCCGTCCACGCCGGCAGCCTTCAGCTTCTGAACGTCCTCTGTCGGAATCACGCCGCCAACGAGCACCAGCACGTCCTCGCGCATCTTCTCCTCGTCAAGCCGCGCGAGAAGCCGCTTGGACAGGGGCAGGTGCGCGCCAGACAGTACGGACAGGCCAATGACGTCCGCGTCCTCCTGCATGGCGATGTTCACGATGTCGTCGATGGACCGGTGCAGACCGGTGTAGATGACCTCCATGCCGGCGTCTCGCAGCAAGCGCGCCACGATCTTCGCGCCTTTGTCATGGCCGTCCAGCCCTGGTTTGGCGATGACGACCCTGATCCGCTCGCCATGGCGGCGCATGGCGCTATTGTCGCTCGCTCGCCGAGCAACTCGATCGAGAGGCTAGAATTCCTCCTCGTACTCTTCCTCGTCGTCGTCGAGGCTGGGCTCATCGCGCCGCAGGCCAACCGTCGCCATGAGCGAGAAGGTCTCGACCGCCGAGAGCTGCTCCACTTTGTTGAGGAAGGCCTGCACGTCCAGACCCTCACTCAGGAGCGGGCGCAGGCTACGCACGATCTGGCTCTTGAAGAGGACGAAGTTCTCCTCGTCCGGATCGGTGATGGCTTCGATCCAGTCGAGCTCCCCCTCGGCGAACTCGGTCATCATGCGCATGAGTATTGCGCGTCGCCGCCAAAACGGGGGTATACACTGGACCCATGGCTGCCACGGCGCCGTTCCAGCCAATCGGCTCCCTGGCTGATGCGCCGGACGACACTTACCGGCACATCGTCAAGCAGTTCCTGGAGAGCCAGGCCTACCGGGAATGGACGGCTGCCGAGCTGATGGGCCACTGCGTCAAGTTCGCGCCCGACCTGCGGCTGCGCAAGCTGATGGCCGAGGAGTGTATGGAGGAGCTGGAGCACTACGAGGCCGTGGTCCAGCTGTACCGCAAGGAGTTCAAGCGGGACGTGACCGAAGTGGTCAAGCAGCGCCTGGCCGAGAACCCGGAGATCGTGCCCATGCCTCAGAGCTGGCTGGAGACGGTCATCTCTCTGTTCCTGAATGACCGCGCCGGCGGCAAGCACCTGGCCGAGTACCGCGACTGCAGCTACCGGCCGTATTCGGAGATCGTGGGCAAGATCCTGGAGGAGGAGGCCGGACACGAGGGCTTCGGCGAGTGGGCGCTCAAGAAGCTGGTGACGGACGAGGCGACGCGCGCGGAGGCGCAGCGGCTGTTCGACAACTGGCTGACGATCTCCATGCGCTCCTTTGGCCGGCCGTATACGCAGGGCAATCGCTACGCGGTGGATCATGGCCTGAAGCGGCGGCAGAGCGACGAGGTCATGAAGGAGTACGTCGAGGACATCAAGCCGACCATGCGCGCCGTCGGGCTGCGTTTCCCGCCACGCGAGCAGATCGGCCTGGAGCTGCCGGCCGACATCGACCTCACGGTCTGATGGCCAACGAGATTGTCAACCCGCCCGAGCTGGCGCCGCCGTTAGGCTTTGCGTACGCCGTCAAGTGCCAGGGCACGCTGGTGTTCCTGGCCGGCGCAACGGGCCAGGAACGATCCGGCGCGATCCGGGCGCCCGGCGATCTGGTCGCCCAATTCGAAGACGCGCTGGGCAACATCTGCACGGTGCTCCGGGCGGCCGGCGGCCGGCCCGAGGACGTGGTCAAGCTGACGTACTTCGTGCGCGACCGGGACGACTACGTGAGCAAGCGCAAGCAGCTCGGCCAGGTGTACCGCAAGTATTTCGGGAAGCACTATCCCGCCCAGTCGCTGTTCGGCGTGGCCTCGCTGTGGGAAGAGGACGCGCTGATCGAGATCGAAGCCATCGCGTGCATCAGTGAGCTGGCCGGCTCGCCCCTGTTCGAGGAGACCACCATCCCCGGTGCCTAGGCCGTTGGACGGCGTGCGCGTCGTCGGGTTCGAGCAGCAGATCGCCGGGCCGTACTGCACCATGATCCTGGCCGACCAGGGCGCGGAAGTCATCAAGATCGAGCGCCCCGGCAAGGGCGATCCGGCCCGCGAGATGGCGCCCATCAAACGCAACGAGGCCGGCGAGAAGAACTCCGGATACTACCTGCGCTTCAACCGCAACAAGAAGTCGGTCACCCTCGACGTCACCAAGCCCGAGGGCCGGGCCGTCTACAAGGACCTCGTCCGCACCGCCGACGTCGTGGTCGAGAACTTCAAACCTGGTCTCGCCGAGCGCCTGGGTATCGGCTACCAAGCACTCAGGGAGCAGAACCCGCGCCTGGTCTACACCAGTGTCAGCGGCTTCGGCAGCGACCCGCGCTACCTCGGCCCTTACAGCGACCGGCCTGCTTACGACATCATCGCCCAGGCCATGGGCGGCCTGCTCGAGACCTGCGGGCTGGATCCCGAGGGCCCGCCCACGTACCTGGGCGTCAGCCTGGGCGATTCGGTCAGCGGTCTGTGGGCGGCGTTCGCCACCATGCTGGCGCTGTTCCAGCGAACCGTGAGCGGCCAGGGGCAATACGTCGACGTGGCTATGTTCGACGCCATGGTGGCGCTGGCGGAGCGCTCGGTCATGACCTACTCGCTCACTGGCCAGTCGATCACGCGCGGCGTCGAGCGCTTCATCGCCCCCTGGGGTCCGTTCCGCTGTAAGGACGGATACGTGGCGCTGATTGTTGCCATTGAGGCCGACTGGAAGAAGTTCTGCCAGGCCATTGGACATCCCGAGCTGTTGGACAAGCCCGATATCCAGTCCGGGCCGGGCCGCTGCGAGCACCGCGACCGATGGCAGCCCATCGCCGAGGACTGGTTCGCGGAGCGGACCAAGGCGCAGGCCACGGACGAGCTGCTGGCGCAGGGCCTCCCAGTGGGACCGGTCCAGAACGCGGCCGAGCTATTCGCCGATCCGCACCTGGCCGCCCGGCAGATGCTGCCGGCCATCGAGGATCCGATCATCGGCCGCTACCAGATGGCGGGCCCCGTCCCGCGGCTCACCGGATCCGAACCACGCATCGGGCCGGCTCCCAGGCTGGGCGAGCACACCGAGCCCGTGCTCCAGTCGCTTGGCTACACTGCGGGCAAGATTGACGCACTGCGGCGAGCGGAGGTCATTTGAGCGTGCGGGATGTTGTCATCGCGTCCGGGGTCCGGACCGCCTTCGGCTCGTTCGGCGGCGCCCTGAAGGACTTCTGGCTGCCTGAGCTGGGCGGCATCGTCATTCGCGAGGCGCTGCGCCGTGCCGGCGTCGCACCGGAGGAGGTCGACGAGGTCGACCTGGGCATCAACCTGCCGGGCAGCGATCGCTCCATCGCCCGCCAGAGCATGCTTAAGGCCGGCCTACCGGAAACGGTCAACGCAAACAGTGTCGACCGCGCCTGCTGCTCGTCCATGGCGGCTATCACTATGGCTCGCCGCGGCATCCAGGCGGGCGACGTGAACATCGCTGTGGCCGGGGGCACCGAGAACATGAGCAAGGTGCCGTATTTCGTGCACGACATGCGGTGGGGCCACCGCCTCGGGGATATCGTGCTGAAGGATCAGCTCGTCATCGCCGACCCCATGACCGGCAAGCCGCGGGCGGTCCAGGCGGCCGACGAGGCGGAGGAGTTCGGCATTGGCCGCGAGGAGCAGGACGCCTGGGCCCTGCGCAGCCAGGAGCTGTGGAAGAAGGCCTGGAAGGCGGGTCGCTTCGCCGACGAGATTGTCGGCGTCGAGGTGCCGCAGCCCAAGGGCGAGCCCATCTGCTTCGATCGCGACGAGTCGCCGCGGGAGACCACGCTCGAGAAGCTGGCCTCGCTGCCCACGGTCTACGGCTCGAAGACAGTTACCGCCGGGAACGCCCCGGGGCTGAACACCGGCGCGTCGGCGGTGGTGCTGATGGGGTCCGACGTGGCCTTGTCGCGCGGCCTGAAGCCCCTGGCCCAGATCGTGAGCTGGGCCCAGGTCTCGGGCCACCCGGACAAGCTGGCTTCCATCCCGGCGGTCGCCGCCAAGAAGGCGCTTGGCCAGGCAGGCCTGGACATCGACGAGATCGACCTGATCGAGATCAACGAGGCTTTCGCGGCCATGCCGCTGGTGAGCACCAAGGTGCTGGCGGATGGCGAGCCGGGGCGACTGCAGCGCCTCCGAGAGCGGACCAACGTCAATGGGGGCGCCATTGCGCTCGGCCATCCGACCGGGGCTACCGCCGCGCGCCTCGTCCTCACCGTCGCGCACGAGTTGCGTCGCCGCGGCGGCGGCCTCGGCCTGGCCACGCTGTGCGGCGGCATCGGCGAGGGCGAATGCGTAATCGTACGGGTGGACGCCTAACGCCCACCATGGCCTTAGCCTTCGAGCGCGACACAGCTCAGGAGATCCACCGCCGGCGGGAGCAGTGGCGCGCCGAGAAGCTGGCGGGCAGAAAGCTCCGCCGTGATGACTTCCGGACGCCTTCGGGATTCGTGGTGCAGGACGTCTACACCCCGGCCGACGTGCCGGAGCTGGACTACGAGCGCGACCTGGGCTTCCCGGGCGAGTACCCCTTCACGCGCGGCATCGAGCCGGCCATGTACCGCGAGCGGTTCTGGACCTTCGGCCAGTACGGCGGTTACGGCACCGCCGAGGAGACCAACCGGCGCTTCAAACGGCTGATCGCCAACGGCGCCACCGGGCTCTCTATCGCGCTCGACCTCCCGACCCAGCTCGGTTACGATTCGGACTCGCCGTACGCCGATGGCGAGGTCGGCAAGGTCGGCGTAGCCATCTCCAGCCTCCAGGACATGGAGGCGCTGCTGGACGGTGTGCCGATGACGCAGGTGCGCCAGTGGCGCACCACGGCCAACGCCATCGGGCACATCCTGCTGGCCATGTACGTGGTGGCCGGCGAGAAGCAGGGCGTGCCCGCAACCGACTACAGCGTCCTCATTCAGAACGACGTCCTGAAGGAGTACATTGCGCGCGGCACGCAGATCTACCCGCCCAAGCCCTCGCTGCGGCTCTGCACCGACGTCATTCAGCACTGCGCCGAGCACCTGCCGCACTGGGTGCCGATCAGCGTCAGCGGCTACCACATCCGCGAGGCCGGCGCCACGGCGGTCCAGGAGATCGCCTTTACCTTCGCCAACGCCCAGGCGTATATCGAGGATTGCCTGGCCAAGGGGGTCGACATCGACGCCTTCGCGCCGAGCATCTGGGTGTTCTTCTCGGCCGGCATGGACATGCTGGAGGAGGTGGCGAAGTTCCGGGCTGCCCGCCGCGTTTGGGCGCGCATGATGCGTGAGCGCTATCGCGCGCACAACCCCGACTCGTGGAAGCTCCACTTCCACACCTTCACCGCCGGCAGTCAGCTTACTGCGCAGCAGCCGTTCAACAACGTCATCCGCGTGGCGCTGCAGGCCATGACGGCCGCGCTGGGCGGCATCCAAACGTTGCACACGACCGCCTACGACGAGGCGCTTGGCCTGCCCACGGATGACGCAGTGAGCCTAGCTCTGCGGACGCAGCAGATCGTGGCCGAGGAGTCGGGCGCAGCCAACGTCATCGATCCGCTTGGCGGTTCCTACTACGTCGAGAGCCTCACCAGCCAAATCGAGGAAGCCGTGGAGGCGGAGCTGGCGCGGGTCGCCGAGATGGGCGGCGCGGTCGCCTGCATCGACAGCGGCTACATGCAGCGCGAGCTGGCGCGCCAGGCCTGGGAGCAGCAGCAGCGGATTGACAGCGGCGAGCAGGTCGTGGTGGGCGTGAACAAGTACCGCACCGACAAGCCGAGCCAGGTGAAAGCCTTGCGTGTCGACCCGGCCGTGGCCGAGCACCAGGCCAGGAAGCTCACCACGCTGCGGGCGAGCCGCGACTCCGTGGCGGTCGAGGATGCGCTGGCGCGCTTGGCCGAGGATGCGGCCGATCCGCGCCGGAATATCTGCCCGGCGACCATCGAGGCGGTGCGCGCCTACGCGACGGTTGGCGAAATCTGCGACGCGCTGCGTGGGGTGTTCGGCGAGTATCGCGACCCGGCGATCATCTAGCCGGCAGCCGCTGCTTTCGGTTTCCCCACCCGCCGTTTGGGCAGGCTGAATGCCTCATCAGCTTTGTCGGCGATCAGCCGCGCAATGCCGAGCGACGACGTCGCTCCGGGCGAAGGCGCGTTGCGGACGTGGACCACTTGCGTGCCCTGGACCTCGAACACGAAATCGTCCACGAGCGTACCGTCGGGCGCCAGGGCCTGCGCCCGGACACCTGAAGGACCGGGGACGAGATCGCTGGCCCTCAGCGAGGGCACGTAGCGCTGAAGCGAGCGCAGGAAAGCGGTCTTGCTGAAGTCGCGCGCCATTTCTGCCAGGCCGGTCTTCCAGTATTTGGCGGCCAGCTTCTGGAAGCCTGGGTAGCGCAGCGCCTCCAGCAACTCACCCGCCCGGACGTGCAGCCGCTCGTAGCCTTCCCGAGCGAAGGCCAGCACGGCATTGGGGCCCAGCCACACCGAGCCGTCCTCGATGCGCCGGGTGAAGTGCACACCCAGGAACGGGAACGAGGGATCGGGCACGGGGTAGATCAGGTTGCGGGCCAGGTGGCGGCGCTCCGGTTTGAGCATCCAGTAGTCGCCTCGGAAGGGCACGATCTGCGGATACGGGGCGCCGCCGGTCAGGCGCGCCAGCCGGTCGGCGTGCAGGCCGGCGCAGGCTACGACGTGCTTGGCCTGCACCTCGCCGCCTGAGGTGCTCAGGACCATGGCGTCCGGGAGCATGCCCAGTCCGATCACTTCGTGGCCCAGCAGGAGCTCGCCCCCGGACTTCTGCACGTCCTCCGCGTAGGCCGCGTTCACCCGCGAGTAGTCGACGATGCCGGTGTTGGGCGACCACAGCGCTTTGACGCCCACGCAGTAGGGCTCGATCTCCCGCAGCCGGTCGGGGCCGATCATCTCCAGCCCCTCCACGCCGTTGGCGGCGCCCCGCTGGTACAGGTTCTCCAGCCGCGGCAGCTCATCGTCCGTTACGGCCACGATGACCTTTCCGCAGCGATCGGTAGGGATGCCGCGTTCCTCGCAGAAGGCGTACATCTCGCGCGCGCCGGCGACGCACAGCTTGGCCTTGAGCGAGCCGGGCGCGTAGTAGATGCCGGAGTGGATGACCCCGCTGTTATGGCCGCTCTGGTGGAAGCCGATCCGCGGCTCCTTATCGACCACCGCCAGCTTGAGCCTGGGATGGCGGTGCAGCAGCTCGCGGGCGGTGCCCAGTCCCAGGATGCCGGCGCCGATGACGGCGATGTCGTAAATCACCCGATCCACAGCCTACAATGCGGGCGATCATGGCTGTTGCAGCCCGAACATTGGTTGACGAGCTGGTGGAGGTGGTTGGAGGCGAGAACGTCCTGGCCAGCGAAGAGGAGCTGGTGGCATACGAGCTCGATGGCGCGCACGATAAAGCCCGGCCGGACGCCCTGGTTTTCGTGACCGAGGCACGGCAGGTTGCGGAGGTCGTTCGCATTGCCCGCCGGTATGGCCTGCCGGTCACCGCCCGAGGCGCCGGGACCGGCTTAAGCGGCGGGGCCGTGGCCTCACAGAAGGGCATCATCGTCATCACCACTCGGATGCGCTCCATCCTGGAGGTCGATCTCGAGAACCGGACCGCCCTGGTAGAGCCGGGGCTGGTCAATATCGAACTGAGCAACGCGCTGGCCAGGGACGGGTTCTTCTACGCTCCGGACCCCTCTTCGCAGAAGTCGTGCACGCTCGGCGGCAACGTGGCCGAGAACTCCGGCGGGCCGCACTGCCTGGCCTACGGCATGACCACCAACCACGTCCTCGGCCTCGAGGCCGTGCTGCCTGACGGCGAGACGCTCACGCTCGGCGGGGCGGTGCCCGACAAGCCGGGCTACGACCTGGTGGGCACGGTCGTCGGCTCTGAGGGCACCATGGTCATCGCCACCAAGATCCTGGTCCGGCTGACGCCCAAGCCCGAGCTGGTGCGAACCTTCCTTGCGGTGTTCGAATCCATCGAGAGCGCCAGCCGGGCGGTGTCGACGATCATCGCCCGCGGGCTGGTGCCGGCGGCGGTCGAGATGATCGATAAGCTGGTGGTGCAGGCGGTGGAGGCCGCCTTCCACGCGGGATTCCCGGAAGACGCCGGGGCGGTGCTGATTGTGGAGCTCGATGGCATCCGCGAGGCCGTCGAGGATCAGTCGGAGCTGCTGCGCGAGATCTGCCGCGAGCTCGGCGCCAAGGAGCTGCGCGAGGCCCAGGATGAGGCAGGACGGGCCAAGATGTGGCAGGCGCGCAAAGAGGCGTTCGGGGCGTTAGGGCGCATCAAGCCGAGCTATTACATCGTGGACACCGTCGTGCCGCGGTCGAAGCTGGTGGACGTTATGAGCCACATCACCGAAATCGCTGATCGCTACGGGCTGCTGCTGGGCAATGTCTTCCATGCCGGCGACGGCAACCTGCACCCAAACATCCTGTTCGACGCGCGCGAGCCCGGCGTCATGGAAAAGGTGCTGGCCTGCGGCAAAGAGATCGTCGAAGTGTGCGTGGCGGCGGGCGGGGCGCTGAGCGGTGAGCACGGCATCGGGCTGGAGAAGCAGGAGTTCATGCCGATGCTGTTCAACGATGCCGATCTGGCGGCGATGAAACGGCTGAAGGCGGCCTTCAACCCGGAGCACTTCTTCAATCCCTGCAAGATCTTTCCTCTCCGGCACGCCACGTGCGCCGAGGTGCCGCGCAAGCCGGGCTCGCCCCTCGCCGAAGCGGCCTGGTAGGTCGTACGCGCAGAGCGAGCTGAGGGCGTCTGGAGCGTGGCCCTGAAAGCCCATCCCGCTGAGCTCGCCGGGACCATCTGCCGCACGGCGCCGGAGCAGCAGATTGGCAGCTATGCCGTGGACGGACTGACGCCGGCAGCGGCGGCCTTCCCTGAGTCGCCCGAGCAGGTGGCGGAGATCGTCCGGCTGGCCGGCGAGCACAAGTGGGCGCTCATTCCCCGGGGCGGCGGCACACAGATGGCCCTGGGCAACATGCCCCGCGCGGCCGACGTAGCCGTCTGCACAACTGCCATGAATCGAGTGTTGGAGTACGAGCCGGCCGACCTGGTGGTCACGGTCCAGGCCGGCATCCGGTTGGCCGAGCTCCAGCATACGCTGGCCGAGCACGGCCAGTTCCTGGCGCTGGATCCGCCACTGCCGGAGCGAGCGACCATCGGGGGCATCATCGCCGCGAACTCGAGCGGGCCCTTGCGGCTGCGCTATGGCACCTGCCGGGACATGCTGCTCGGCATCAAGGTGGTGAACGCCGATGGGAACATCACCAAGGGCGGCGGGAAGGTCGTCAAGAACGTCACCGGCTACGACATGGGCAAGCTGTACACCGGCTCGCTTGGAACGCTCGGCATCATCGTCGAAGCGAGCTTCAAGGTGGCTGCGCTGCCGCCGGTTGAGAGCACGGTGCTGGCCCGCTTCGACTCGCTCGACGCGGCGTACACCAGCGGGCGGGCCATCTACAAGAGCGCCCTGCCCATCCTGGCCTGCGAGCTTCTCTCGCCGGCCGCGGCGCGCGCGCTCGATCTCGAGCCCGGATGGACGATCGCCGTATGGCTCGGCGCCGGCCCTGCGGCGGTGCAGCGCCAGGAGCGCGACGTGATTGCCACGTGCGGCACGGCCACAAGCGCCCACGTCCTTGACGAGCCCCGTGGCTTCTGGCGAGCGCTCGAAGACTTCGGCCGCGGCCAGTTCGAGACCATCGCCAAGATTTCCGTCCTGCCGTCGCGGGTCGGCGAGCTGCTGGCCCGACTGCCGGACGGCGACCCGATCGTCTCGCACGTGCTGTCGGGCGTCACATACCTTTTCAGCGGCCACCCGGAGGCGACGGCGGCGATGGTCCGCGAGCTGGGCGGCTACCTGGTGGTCGAGGCCTGTCCGCCGGAACTGAAACGCCGCCTGGACGTTTGGGGCCCGCCCGGGCCCGACTTTAGGCTTATGAGGCGCGTCAAGCGCGAGTTCGATCCGGACGGCATTTTGAACCCTGGGAGATACGTTGGCGGTCTCTAGCGACCACCCTGCCTCGGCAAGCTCGGCGCGGACGTCGGGCGTGAACGCTTGGGATCCGGACCAGTTCGAGGGCCTGTATCGGTGCGTGCACTGCGGGCTGTGCCTCAACGCCTGTCCGACCTACCAGGAGCTGCGGCTGGAGACCGACTCGCCGCGTGGACGGCTGTACCTCATGCGGGCCATGGTCGAAGGGCGGCTGGAGCTCAACGAGGGCGTGATCACCCACATGGAACGCTGCCTCGTGTGTCGCGCCTGCGAGACAGCCTGTCCCTCGGGCGTGCCGTTCGGGCACCTGATGGAGCTGACGCGGGACGAGATCCGGCGACAGCGGGCTGCCCCGAGCTTTGTTCGAAAGCTGATGCTGCGGCGCGTGCTTCCCTATCCCGAGCGCCTGCGTTGGGTGGCGGCCTTGGGACGTGTTTACCAGCGGAGCGGCTTACGCCGGATGGCGCGGTTCCTGCCGCGGAAACTTGCCGACGCGGAGGCGCTAATGCCGGAAGTCTCTGAGCGGGCCTTCGAGGCACCGGCGGGGGAATGGTTTCGGGTGGCGGAGGCGAAGCACAGGGTGGGTCTCCTTTCCGGCTGCGTGATGAGCGTGGCCTTTGCCGAGGTGGACGCCGCGACGGTGCGCGTGCTCAACCGCAACGGTTGCGACGTCTTCGTGCCGCGGGACCAAACCTGCTGCGGAGCGCTCCAGGCCCACGACGGCGACCGCGAGACCGCGCGAGGGCTGGCGCGGCGCAACATCGACGCCTTCGACCGCGAGCAGGTCGATGCCGTGATCATGAACGCCGCCGGTTGCGGCGCAATGATGAAGGATTACGGCGAGCTGTTGCACGACGATCCGGCTTATGCCGACCGAGCCGCGCGGTTCTCGGCCAAGGTCAAGGACGTGACCGAGTTCCTGGCCGGCATCGAACTGGATAGTCGCTTTGGCCGGATGGACACCACTGTGACCTATCAGGACCCCTGCCACCTGGCTCACGGCCAGCGCATTCGCGAAGCTCCACGCCAGCTGCTGCGCAGCATTCCCGGGCTGCGGTTGGTGGAGATGAGGGACAGCGACCGCTGCTGCGGCAGCGCCGGAATCTACAACCTCACGCAGCCGGGGCTGTCTCGCCGCTTCATGGCGGATAAAGCCCAGGCCGCCGCCGAGACGGGCGCGGAGCTGGTCGTCAGCGCCAATCCGGGGTGCATAATTCAGCTGCAAGCGGGCTTGCGGCAACGGGGGACTACTGCCGCGGTCAAGCACATAGTGGAAGTCCTGGACGAGGCCTATCAGCAAGGGGAGGAAAGGCATGTCGACTAACTGGATGCTGGTATCAGGCGCGGACAACTTCGAGGTCAGCCGGGCCATGGGGTTCAGCGTGGCGGGCATGAAAGAGCGTCACCGGAGAAAGGCGGAACGGGTCCAGGCCGGCGATCGGGTGCTGTTCTACCTGACCGGGATCCAGAAGTTCGGCGGGACTGCAACCGTCACCGACACCTATTACGAAGACCGTGGCAACCGCATCTGGGAAAGCAAGAAGGCCGGTGAGTATCCCTACCCCTGGCGCTTCCCGATCAAGCCGGACGTCATTCTCGAGCCGGACCAGTTCGTGTCCGCCGAGAAGCTCCTGCCGCGGCTGGAATGGGTCAAGAAATGGCCGCCCTCGCACTGGCAACTGGCGTTCCAGGGCAACGTCCACGTGCTCTCGGACAAGGACTTCCAGACAATCGAGGACGCGATCAAGGAGGCCGCTAGCGCCAAAGCCGCGGTGTAATCGTGGCTGAGGCGCCTCGCGTGGCCGTGGTTACCGGGGTGACGGGCGGCCTGGGCCCGGCGGTCAAGCAGGCGCTGGAGCAGGCCGGCTACACGGTCGCGGGCATCTCGCGGCGCGAGGCGGACGTCACCAGGGAGGCGGAGGTGAATGCCGCCATCGAGCGCATCGTCCAGCAGCACGGGCACATCGATGCGCTGATCAACGTCGCCGGAGGCTTCGCTGGCGGCCAGCCGGTACACGAAACGGACGTGAGCCTGTGGGACCGCATGCTGGCGCTCAATCTGACGTCCGCGTTCTTGTGCTGCCGGGCGGTGATCCCGCACATGCTGGCGGTAGGCCACGGCCGGATCGTGAACGTCTCCAGCCGGACCGCGCTGCAGCCCGCGGCGGGGCTCAGCGCCTACAATGTCTCTAAGGCGGGCGTGATCAGCCTGACCGACACCCTGGCAGCCGAGCTTCGCGGCACCGACGTCACAGCCAATGCCGTCCTGCCGAGCGTCATCGACACGCCCTCAAACCGTGCGGCCATGCCGAACGCCGACTTCAGCCAGTGGGTCAAGCCCGAGCAGATCGCGGCTGTCATCATCGACCTCGTGTCAGATCGCTGGGGGATCGTCAGCGGCGCGAGAATCCCTGTGTACGGGAGCGCTTAGGCGGGGGGACGTCCTCGATGTCCTCCGCGCCTGCGCGCGAAGTTACGTTGTTGTAGTGGGTTAGGCATAGGCCGACCCCCTCGAGCATGACTACCGCGTTGTCGGCGCAGCCGCTGGCCCGGCAGGTGCGCGACTTGTGCAGCTGAAACTGGCGCAGAGCCTCTTCTCGGGTTGACGCGAAGGTCGCGAAATCACCGGAGCTGACGGCCCAGCCCCCTGGGAAGCGGTGAATTCGCGGCTCGTCCATGTCGCCCTTGCTGCCTGCGCGGATACGCAAGAAGCAGGCCATTTTGCTGTCTTTCCCGAGGCGCAGTCATTGAGCGGCCACATAGCTCAAGGCACCCACCTGCCGCACTAGGCCCTTCAGCTCCATCATGGTCAGGGCACTGGATACGTCGGCCACGGCCATGTTGGCCTGCCGCGCGACTTCGTCGATGTGAGTTGGTTCGGCCGAGAGCGCCGCCAGGAGCGCGGCCTCGGTGGGGTCCTCGGGTTCGGCGCCGCTGGGCATCTGCAGCTGGTGGACGACCATGCCGAGGTTCAGCTCGTCCAGAATGTCGTCCACGCAGGCTACCAGCTTGGCGCCATCCTGGATCAGCCGGTGAACGCCGAAACTCTGCTTGCTGAAGATGCTGCCCGGAATGGCGAACACGTCGCGGCCTTGCTCAGCGGCGAACCGGGCGGTGATCAGCGCGCCGCTGGTGTCACCGGCCTCGATGACGATCGTGCCCAAGCTCAGCCCGCTGACGATGCGGTTGCGGGCCGGGAAATGCACCGCGTCAGGCTGGCTGCCGAGCGGGTAATCGGTCATGACGGCGCCGCTCTGGGCGATCTGCCGGGCCAGCCCGGCATGCTCCCGCGGATAGATCACGTCCAGGCCGCTGCCCAGGATCGCGAGAGTGCGGCCGCCCGCCTCGAGCGAGGCGCGGTGGGCCTCGGCGTCAATGCCGCGCGCCAGCCCGCTGACGATGGTCACGCCTTTGGCGGCCAGCTCGGCGGCGAGCTTCTGGGCGACCTGCCGGCCATAGGCCGTCGGGACCCGGGTGCCGACGATTGCCACGGCGAGCTCGTCCCGCGGCAGGATCTCGCCACGGACGTAGAGGACGACCGGCGGGTTGGCAATGTGCCGCAGCAGGCGTGGGTAGCGGGCCTCGTCGTCCCAGCTGATGGCGTGGGCGCCTACGCGGTCGAGGCGCTCCAGCTCGCGTTTGGGATCAGCGGACTGGCGAGCTTTGGTGAGCGCCTGCACCGCCGGCCTGTCGAGCCCGGCCTCTGCCAGGGCTCGGCCGTCGGCCTGCCAGGCGCGGTCGAGCGAGCCGAAGGCCTCGAACAGCCGCTTCGTCTTGGCAGGGCCGATGCCGTCGATGCTGGAGAACGCGATCCAATACTCGGCGCCGAAGGAATGCATGTGCGAAGTAGCTTACAGGCTGCGCTGGATCTCTGTCGGGTCGAAAGGTCAGCCGCCACGACGGACCGCGCCGGGGACGAGCCGTGGAAGCACGTGCATCCCCCTAGCTCGAGAGGCACGGCCCTGAGGCGCCACGATCGGGCCGCCCCAGGGCCCCCAGGGGTTACCTCAGGCCCACTGCGCGGTCCACTCGCCGCCGACAAGCCCGGTAGTGACGTTAAGCCGGTTCCAGAGATTGATCATCGCAATGTTCAGAACCAGGGCCGCAAGCGCCCGCTGGTCGTAGTGCGTGGCGGCCCCGTTGAAGACTTCGTCCGGGACTGGGTTGGGCCGATCGGCGAGCCTGGTGGCTGCTTCGGTGAGGGCTAGCGCGGCGCGTTCCGCGTCACTGAAGTACGGCGCCTCCCGCCAGGCGGCAACGGTGAATAGCCGTTCGTCCGTCTCGCCGCGCTTCTTGGCGCCGCGGGAGTGCATGTCGACGCAGACGCTGCAGCCATTGATCTGGCTGGCGCGCAGGTGCACGAGGTCGATTGTCTTCTGCGGCAGTCCCGCGTCCTGGGCGGCGGCCGCGAGAGCTTGAAGCGCCTCTAAGGCCCCGGGTAGGGTCATCACTGGACTGTTCATGCGAGCTTGCATCGTTTCCTCCTGTCACATGGACTCGATTTGGTGGGTCACTGCTGTAGACACCTGGCCAGGGAGGAATGTGACCGATGGATGACCGCGATTGGCTGGCCGAGCGGTTCGAGGAGCAGCGGCAGCATTTGCGCGGAGTTGCCTACCGCATGCTCGGATCCCTAGCCGAGGCCGACGATGCCGTTCAAGATGCCTGGCTGCGCATCAACCGGTCGGGCGCCAGCGGTGTCGAGAACGTGCGCGCCTGGCTGACTACCATCGTGGCTCGCGTGTGCCTGAACATCCTGCGCTCACGTCGCGCCCGGCGCGAGGAGCCTCTTGATGCGCGCGTGCCTGACCCGGTCATCAGCCGTGAGGACAGCGCGCATCCCGAGCAGGAGGTGCTGCTCGCCGACTCAGTCGGGCTGGCTCTCCAGGTAGTGCTGGAGACGCTGAGCCCTGCCGAGCGGCTCGCCTTCGTGCTGCACGACATGTTCGACGTGCCTTTCGAGCAGATCGCCCAGATGGTCGACCGCTCGCCTGAGGCAGCGCGCCAGCTTGCCAGCCGGGCTCGCCGCCGGGTGCGGGGGGCCGCGCCTATGCCCGACACCGACCTGGCAAGCCAGCGGAAAGTCGTCGACGCCTTCTTCGCCGCGGCGCGCGGTGGCGACTTCGACGCCCTGGTGAGCGTGCTCGACCCGGACGTCGTCGTGCGAGTGGATCGCCCGGCTGCTCCGTTGGTGGTTCGCGGCGCTCAAGCGGTGGCCGGTCAGGCGCTTGCCACCGCGCAGCCTTCGGCGGTCATCGAGCCGACCCTGGTGAACGGAGCCGCCGGAGTCATCATACGGCTGAACGGACGGCCGGTCGCGCTCCTGGGATTCACCGTGGCGCAAGGGAGGATTGCCGAGATAGACGCGATCGTCGATCCGGCTCGCCTGGTGCGGCTGGGCTTGTAGCTAGCGCCGGCCGGCGGCTTTAGGGCGGACCATGCCGCCGGGGGCGGGCATCCTGCTCAGCAGCTCGCCCGTGCGCCAGCAGGTAGTGCGGCGCTGGAAGCACATCGCCTGCTCCTCTGGCGTGGTGGGCGGCATGTCCTGCAGGCAGTACACCTCGTACAGCACCAACTCGCCGTCGGCGGTGCGGAGGCTCTCGTCCACGATCCACCGCTCGCGGTAATAGCAGCAGGCGTTCTCGTGCCGGCGGAAGGAATTTCGGTCGTTTATGGCGCTATGGTAGCGCTCGCTGCAAGCCAGACCGCGTCGGGCTTGAGGGGCGTGCTGTTCAGCTCGGCGCCACCAAGAGCGTCGGAGATGGCGTTGGCCAGCGCCGCTGGCGTGGCCACGATGCCGCTTTCGCCCACGCCTTTGACGCCCAGCGGGTTGTTGCCGAGCGCCATCACGTGGCCCAAGCGCAGGTCAGGCGCCTCGACGGCCGTGGCGATCATGTAATCGGCCATGGTGATCGCCTGCGGCTGGCCATCGGTGAAAGCGAACTCCTCCAGCAGGCTGCCGCTGATGCCCTGTACGATCCCGCCGTGCATCTGGCCGTCGACGATGGTCTCGTCCAGCGACGGGCCGCCGTCATGGACCGAGACGTAGCGCAGGACGCGGACGCCGCCGGTATCGGGATCGACCGCCACTAAGGCGACGTGCATGCCCATGGTCCAGGTGACGGTTTCCGGCTGGAACCGGACCTCCGTCTCGAGGCCCGGCACCAGCTGCTCGAGGGGCAGCGAGCGCCCGTCTGATGCGCGGGCGGCGCCGCCCTCCCAGCGGAGCTCGGGCGGAGGGAGCTTGAGGGCGTCGCCGGCGTGCGCCAGCGCTTGGTCGCGTATCTGCACGCTCGCCTGGTGAACGGCGTTGCCGGCCACCACGGCGGTCCGGCTGGCGAACGTCCCTACGCCCTCGGACATGAGCCCGGTATCGCCTTCGGTCAGGCTTATGCGCTCCAGGGGCACGTCCAGGACCGCTGCGCAGATCTTGGCCAGGGTGGTGGGGTGGCCCTGGCCGGATCCGGCCGCGCCGGTGAAGATGCGGATCTGGCCGTCGGGCTCGACGCGTACGCGCGCGTTCTCCCATGGGCCGCGCCCCGTGGCCTCAACGTAGGCCGCGCAGCCGACGCCGAAGCGCCGGCCCAGGGCCTCGGTTTCGGCGCGCAGCTTGGGCCAGCTGGCCGGCTCGGCCAGCTCCAGCGCGCGTGCAAGCACCTCAGGGTAGTTGCTGGCGTCGTACATGATCGGCACGCCATCGCGCTGCGGCACGCCCTGGGCAAACGGCATCTCGCCGGGCTGGATGAGGTTGCGGCGGCGGATCTCGAACCCGTCGAGCCCCAGCCGCCGGGCAGCGATGTCGAGCGCGCGCTCGAGCGCGAAGCAGATCTCCGGCCGCCCGGCGCCGCGGTACTGGGCGCTGGGCGGCTTGTTGCTGAGGATGCCGCGGCCGCGTATGCGAATGTAAGGGATGCGGTACGGCCCAAACGCATGCAGCGCACTGTTGGCCACGATGCCCACCGTTCGGCTGCTGGCCGCGCCCAGATCCACCAGGAAGTCGTCGTGCAGGCTGAGAATGCGTCCCTCGGCATCGACCTCCAGCTCGAGATCGTGGGCTTGATCGCGAGCCTGGGCCGCTGCCAGTAGATCCTCGGAGCGATCAGCGATCCAGCGCACAGGCCGCTTCAGTTTGTCGGCGGCGTAGACGGCCAGGATGTCCTCAGTGGCAATGTGGGTCTTGGTTCCGAAGCCTCCGCCGACGTCGGGCGTGATGACGCGCACCCTGTCCTCGGGCCAGCCCAGCATCGTGGCCGCGGAGCGACGCACGCGGTGCGGCACCTGGGTCGACGTCCACAGCTTGACCTGGCCGTTTTCCGGGTCGGGCTCGGCCAGCGAGCCGCGGTTCTCGATGGGACTGCCGCCCTGCCGGCAGCTGTAAAAGCGCCCGCTTACGGTGTGGGCCGCTGGGGCCGCGGGCTTCTCGCCGCGCTCGAACTCCATGCTGATGGCCAGGTTGTGGCGGATGTCGTCGTACAGCTGCGGACCGCTGAGCGCCTCCTCCCCGGCGACGGCCGGCAGAGGCTCGGCTTCCAGCTCAATCAGATCGCGGGCATCTTCCGCCTCCGCGCGCGACTCGGCCAGGACGACCGCCACCGGCTCGCCGACGTAGCGCAGCCGGTCGCTGGCCAGCAGACGGACCTCCGTCTCGCGCAGCACGAGATTTACCGCGCGGGCGAAATCCGGCTGAGGGACCTCGCTGGGCGGCATAGGCTGGGTGCCCTGCAGATCGGCCGCGGTCAGGACCAGGGCCACGCCGGGGCTGCGCCGGGCTGCTTCCACGTCGAGCCGCTGCACGCGGGCGTGCGGGTAGGGGCTGCGCAGCACGGCCATGTGCAGCGCGTTGGGCCGGATGAGATCGGCCACGAACTGTCCCTGGCCCTGGAGCAGGCGCGGGTCCTCGAGCCGCTTGGTGGCGGGGTAGTGCGCGATCACGCCAGCACCCGGTGCTTGGCCAGCCGGGCATAGACCGGCAGCGGCTCGCCGATCAAGGGCAAGGCGTACTCCACAAACGCCTGAGTCACGAAGTTGCCGTCGGGATTGATGAACTCAGGAGGCATGAGCTTGACGCTGTTGGCCACTGCCGAGAGCGGCGCCAGCCCGGTAGTGCAGGAGTAGCCCGCGCCGGCCTGCCGGACCAGGGTGACCATACAGCCGGATTCGCCGGCAATTGCATGGCGTACGCCGGCGCGCCCGACCATATAGGCCTCCTCGATATCGATTCGCGACGCCAGCGGCATGGACATGCGCTGCAGCGTGCCGGGTTTGTCGAAGCGCGCCCGGAGCCCCAGCCGGCCTTGCACCTCTTGGACAAGGTAGACGGCCGGACTCTCGAAGTAGCCATGGCCGAACGCGTCGACGAACGTCGGCTCGGCGCTGCGGGCCACCACATTGCCCGATGGATCGGTGATGCGCTCCGGCACGACCGCCACCACGTACCCCAGCCGGTCGTAGACGCTCTGGACTTCGTCCAGGAAGCGCTCGACGTCGAGGTGACGTTCCGGAAAGTAGATCAGATGGGGAGCGTCCTCGTCGGCCTGCTTGCCCAGCGCTGAGCCCGCCGCCAACCAGCCGGCATCGCGGCCCATGACCTCGATGATCTTGACCGGGTCGAAGCGGCGCATGGCCTCGGTGTCCAGACCCGCCTCCCGTACCGAGACAGCTAGGTAGCGGGCCACACTGCCATACCCGGGGCAGTGGTCGGTGCACGGCAGATCGTTGTCGATGGTCTTCGGCAGGCCGATCACGAACAGCTCATAGCCGCGGCGCCGCGCCAGCTGGTCCAATCGCGCTGAGGTGTCGGCCGAGTCGTTGCCGCCGGCGTAGAGGAACCAGCGCACGTCGAGCCGGCGCAGGCGTTCGAGGATCTGCTCGAGCTGCTCATCGTCGGGTTTGAAGCGACAGGAGCCCAGCGCCGCCGACGGGGTGGTGCCGAGGCTGGCGAGGGTGCCCGGAGTCTCGGCGCGCAGGTCCACGACGTCGCCGTCGAGCAGGCCCTGCACGCCGTTGAGCATGCCGTAAATGCCGCCCACCGCGGGCTGGCGGAGCGCCTCATCGATAACGCCGGCCAGCGTGGCGTTGAGCACAGCGGTGCAGCCGCCCGACTGGCCCACGATGAGGTTCGGCACGAACCGATCTTAGGCTGGCGCGGGTGAGGACTCCGGTGTGATCTTGGGTTGGGTCGGGCTGGCGAGGCGATGAAGCGCGTCGGCCCGCTGAAGGAGCACCATCGTGACCATAGCCGCGACGGCCAGCATGAGCGTCAGGAAGATCATGCCGTCCAGGCCCCAGGCCTGCGCAAACGGGCCGCCGGCCACTCCGCCGGTGACAGCTCCAACGCTGAGGATGATCGAGTACAGGCCCATGATCACGCCGCGATCGGCCTTGAAATCCTCCGTGATGTCGGCCAGGTAGGCGAGCGCGGCCGGCGTGAAGCCGCTTTCGACCGCGATCGATATGCCGAGTATTGGCAGCAGCCCGGCAAACCACCAGATGCTGTCGTTCCCGCGGTGGTTGAGCACGAGCAGATCGAGGCAGACCACGAACATGCCGCACAAGGCGATGAACATGATCGTCGTCTTGAACCGAAAGCGACCGAACAGCCGGCTCCAGCCGAACGTGCCAACGATGAGCACCAGCACGAACATGCCCATGATTAGGCTCACCTGGCCGCCGGTCATGCCGCCCGTGAGAAGCTGGCCGGCCCGCCGAGGTCCGGCCAGCTGAAACACCACGTTGTTGAACCACAGGCCGATGACCGCGGTGACGCACAGCCAGGCCGGGGCGAAGCGCAGCACGCGCGGCTGGCGCATCACCGATAGGTAGTCGGCGAGGCCGATCCGCTCGGTGTGGCGGATCTGCCACGTGTGCGAAACCCACACCCACACCACCAGGATGCTGAGCAGGTACAGCCCGCCCGCGCTGCGGAAGGCATGGATGCCCAGCGCCTGCCACATGAATCCGCCCAACGCGTAGCCGGAGCCGATTCCCACCAGGACGGCGATCTCGTAATAGGCCATGGTGCGGCCGCGGGCCTCATTCGTCCCGGCGGTCGTGTCGGCCAGGAAGCCCAGCGTGGCCGGAGTGAGCGTGGCGGCCGACACGCCCTCCAGGGCGCGAGCGAGGAAGAGCACGCCCAGGATGCCGGACAGCGGGTAGACCTGGATGCCGATGAGCCCGATGAGCGGGCCGAGAATGATGAATGGCTTGCGGCCGTAACGATCGCTGAGGGCGCCCATGATGGGTGCGACGAGCAGTTCCCAGAAGTAGCTGCTGCTCAGCAGCAGGGAGGCCACGATGGCGGCGCCAAAGTGCTGCGGTCCGATGTCGAAGCCCAGCCGCACCCCGCCTCGCCGGAGGCTTTCCAGATAGAACCCGATGATGACTGTTGCCGCGGACTGCCCGCAGCGCAGCAGAAAGGCGGACCAGATGACCGCCCTGGTGGCGCTCCCGAGGCGCTGGCGGACTGGCTCGGGCAGGGCCTCGACGCTCACGGCCGCATGCTAGAGTCGCCTCCATGAGTGGGGAGCGCGAGCTGCTGGCCGGAATCGCCGTGAACGGTCCCTGGCAGGGCTTCATCGGCGAGGCTCGCAACCCCAAGAAGCGACACTATGCCTGGGGGTACAGCCTTCGGACGGATGTTTCGTCGGAAGCTGCCGAAGCTCTCAAAAGCGGTGATCGAAAGCGACGAATTAGGAATGGAACCAAGGTCTACCTGGCTTGCTGGGAACCCGGCAAAGATGATACGGCGCGCATCTTCCGCATTGGGTACGTGGACTACATTCGCCGCGACGGGCATTTCATTTCCTTTGCCTTTCATTTGGACGAGCTCGTCGAGCTCGAAGTGCCAATAGAACGGGACCAGCTGCTGCTGAGGTATGTGGACTCGGCGGACATCCGGCCGGCGGGGGTCCCGGTGCTATAGTTACCGCCGATGAGCGTGGAGATGCGGCCCGATGAGTCGCTGGAAAGCCTCCTGCGGCGCTTCAAGCGGGGCGTTTCGGTAGAGGGCATCACTCGCGTCTTCCGCAGCAAAATGAGCTTTCTTTCGAAGGGGGAGAAGCGGCGGTTGAAGCGCAAGCGGGCCGAACGGCGTCGCAAGCGCCACGCCTACGAGCGCTAGCTAACTTCGCCAGGCAAGGAGGCTCTCCGGCGCGGAGGGCCTTTTTTATTGGGTGAGCGTACATGACTGAGCTGGCCGACCTGACCAAACCCTACGAGCCCAAGGCAGTTGAGGGGCGTACCTACGCGTTCTGGGAAGGCCAGGGCTACTTCACGCCGGCGATCGACCACTCCAAGCGGCCGTTCACGATTATGATTCCTCCGCCGAACGTGACCGGCGCCCTGCACACCGGGCACGCCCTAACGTTCACCATCGAAGACGTCCTCGTGCGCTGGCACCGCATGCTGGGCGAACCCACCCTGTGGCTGCCTGGCACCGATCACGCCGCCATCGCCACCAACTACCTGCTGCAGCAGCAGCTGGCGCGCGAGGGCATCAGCTGGCAGGCGCTGGGCCGGGAGAAGTTCCTGGAGCGCGCCTGGAAGTGGAAGGAGGAGTACCACGCCCGGATCGTCCACCAGATGAAGCGGCTGGGCGTGTCGGTGGATTGGACCCGCGAGCGCTTCACCATGGACGAGGGGCTCTCGCGCGCGGTGCGGACCGTCTTCGTGCGCCTGTACGAGGAGGGGCTGATCTACCGCGGCGAGTACATGGTCAATTGGTGCCCCGGCTGCCAGACGGTGATCAGCGACCTGGAGGTTGCCCACCGCGAAGAGCAGGGCGAGTTGTGGACGCTCCGCTACCCGCTGGCCGACGATCCAGGCCAGGGCATCGAGGTGGCGACGACGCGGCCCGAGACGATGCTGGGCGACACTGCCGTGGCCGTCCACCCCGACGACCAACGCTACAGAAGCTGGGTTGGCAAGACCCTGCGCCTGCCGTTGATGGGCCGGCTGATCCCGGTCCTTGCCGACGACGTCGTCGACCCGAAGTTCGGCACCGGCGCCGTGAAAGTCACGCCGGCGCACGACCCGACCGACTACGAGATCGGCAAGCGCCACAAGCTGCCGTCCGTCGAGGTCATGCACGCGGACGGCACCATGAGCCAGAACGCCGGCAAGTTTGCCGGGCTGGATAGGTTCGAGGCGCGTCAGGAGGTCCTGGCCGAGCTCCAGGCCGCGGGTGCGCTGGTCAAGACCGAGCCATACACGCACTCAGTGGGGCACTGCCAGCGCAGCGACGACGTGGTTGAGCCACGCATCTCGGAGCAGTGGTTCGTGAAGATGAGGCCGCTGGCCGAGCCCGCGCTGCAGGCGGTGCTAGACGGCCGCATCCAGATCATTCCCGACCGCTTCACGAAGGTCTACACCCACTGGCTGGAGGACATCCGCGACTGGGCCATCTCGCGCCAGATCTGGTGGGGGCACCGTGTGCCGGTGTGGTACTGCCAGAGCTGCGACGAGGTCATCGTGCAAGTGGACCCGCCGGCGCGCTGCGCCAAGTGCGGCAGCGAGGACCTGCTGCAGGATCCGGACACGCTAGACACCTGGTTCAGCTCGGGGTTGTGGCCGTTCAGCACGCTGGGCTGGCCGGACGAAACCGAGGACCTGAAGTACTTCTATCCGACGTCCGTGATGGAGACGGGCTACGACATCCTGTTCTTCTGGGTTGCGCGCATGGCCATGCTGGGGCTGCACTTCATGGGCGACGTGCCCTTCCGGTACGTGTACCTGCACGGCATGGTGCGCGACGCGTTCGGCCAGAAGATGAGCAAGACCAAGGGCAATGTGATCGACCCGCTCGACCTGATGGACGAGTACGGAACGGACGCGCTGCGGCTGGCGATGGTGACCGGCAACTCGCCTGGGAACGATCTGCGGCTCTCCGAGCAGCGCGTAGAGCACGGCCGCAACGTGGCCAATAAGATCTGGCAAGCGGCCAGGTTTGTCCTGAGTTACGAAGCGGCGGGCGCGGGCGCCGAGGGGCTGCCAGAACGCTGGATCAAGTCCCGCGCTCTCACCGCCGTTCGGAACGTCACGCGCCAGCTGGAGCAGTTCCAGCTGGGCGAGGCTGCACGAACGGTCGAGGAATTCTTCTGGGGCGAGTTCTGCGACTGGTATCTGGAGTCGGCAAAGCCCAGGGTCCTGGGCGAGCAGCACGCCGGCCGGGGGCCGGCCGCCAAGGAGACGCTGATCGAGGTGCTGGCGGTGAGCATTCGGCTGCTGCACCCGTTCATGCCGTACGTCACCGAAGAAATCTGGCAGCACCTCCGGAAGGAGCAGCCACACCTGACCGAAACCATCGCCGTCGCCCAATGGCCGGGCACGACCGAGGGCCACCCTATCGGCGCCGAGTCGCCCCTCGAAGCCTGGGACGATCAGCGTGCGGAGGCATCGATGGGTCTGATCGTCGAGGCCATCACGACGATACGAAACTTGCGGTCCGAACGCGGTGTGGAGCCCGCCCGCAAGCTGCAGGTGGTCATCCCCCAGAGCGAGCTGCTGCGCGGCGAGGCGTACCTATTAGAAGGGCTGGCCAACGTCGAGGTCCAGCCATCCGGCAGCCAGGCGCCGGCCGACGCGGTGCGCCTGCTGATTGGCTCGAACGTGGAGCTGCTCGTTTCCGGGCTGTTCGACCTCGAAGCTGAACGGGCGCGGCTGCAAGCCGAGCGCGCCGAAGCGGCCCAGGAGGTCGAGCGCGCCGAGCGGCAGCTGAACCAGCCCGGCTTCCGCGACCGCGCGCCGCAGCACGTGGTCCAGAAGGCCGAGGAGCGTTTGAACGCCGCGCAAGAACGGCTGGCACGGATCGAGCTTCAACTGCGCGAGCTCAAGTGACATGCCGCTGAACATCGGCATCATGGGCCTGCCGAACTCCGGCAAGTCTACGCTGTTCAACGCCATTACGCACGCTCACGCGCCCACGGGCACGCACGCCTTCTCGACCACCGACCGGAACATCGCCTCGGTCAACGTGCCCGACTCCAGGCTGGACAAGCTGGCCGAGATGTTCCATCCCAAGAAGGTCACGCCGACGATGGTCGAGTTCGTCGATATCCCGGGCGTCGTCCGTGGCTCCAGCCAGGGCGCCGGGCTCGGCAACAAGTTCCTGGGCTATCTGCGCCAGTCGGACGCGCTGGCCGAGGTGGTGCGCTGCTTCGACGACCCGAATGTTCCCCACCCGGACGACACCATCGACCCGGTTCGGGACATGGAGACCGTCCGGCTAGAGCTGGTGCTGGCCGACCTGGCCGTCGTGGAGAGGCGGCTGGAGCGGTCCCGCTCCGAGGCCAAGAGCGGCGACAAGAAGAAGATCTTCGAAGTCGGCGTCCTGGAGAAGGTCGCCGCCGGGTTTAACGAGGGCACTCCCGTGCGCGACATGCACCTGATCGAAGACGAGCAGGCGGCCTTAAGCGAGCTGGACCTCCTGACCTCCAAGCCGGTGATGTACATCGCCAACGTCAACGAGGGCGCCAGCCCGGAGGACAAGCGCGCGGCGGCCATGCGCCGCGCTGCGCCAGGCGCGCAGGTGATCGAAGTGCCGGCCAAGCTGGAAGCCGAGCTGGCGGAGATGGACGCCGAGGAGGCCAGCGTCTTTCGTGAAGAGCTGGGTGTCAGGGAATCGGCGCTGGATGAGGTCATCCGCACCGGCTACCAGCTGCTGGACCTGATCACGTTCCTGACGGCCGGCGAACCGGAGGTCCGCGCCTGGACGGTTCGCCGAGGCGCCAAGGCTCCGGAGGCCGCGGGAAAGATCCACAGTGACCTGGAGCGCGGCTTCATCCGGGCCGAGGTAACGCCCTTCCCCGAGCTGGTTGAGGCCGGCTCGTTCGCCAACGCCCGCAGCAGAGGTACGCTGCGCCTGGAGGGCCGTGACTACGTCGTCCAGGACGGCGACGTGATTTACTTCCGGTTCTCGGTGTAGCTCGCGCCGCTATACTTCGCGCTGCTTCTCGCGCGGGGCGAGCCGCCGGCACGCGTACGCCGGCTCGGCAGGTTGGCCCGCGCAATCCCGTGGGGAGCGGAGGTGCATGTGCGCGATTACGAGCTGAGCGTCGTCATCCGGCCGGATCTGGACGACAAACAGAGCAAAGCAGCCGCCGACCGGGTTCAGAGCCTGGTCACGCGGCGCGGCGGCGAGTTCACCAACGTCCAGGAATGGGGCAAGCGCCGCCTGGCGTACAAAATCAGCCACCACACCGAGGGCACGTACTTCGTCTACCGGCTCCGCATGGAGCCCAGCGCCGCGGCGGAGATCGAACACGAGCTGAATCTGGACGAGCAGGTCCTACGCTTCATCATGGTCTATCTCGACCCGGTGGCGCTCGAGGCCCTCAAGAATCCGCCGCCGCCGATGGCGCCGCGACCCGAACGGCGCGCCCCCGAGACGGCCGAAGCCAGCGAAGCGCAGGCCGCTATGGCCGTCCCTGGCAACGGCGAGTCGGAGGCCGCCGCCGAAGCCAGCGCGGCAGCGGCAGAGGCCGCGCCGGAAGACGCGGCGATGGCCACAACCGCGGAAGAGGCTGAGGCCGCGACCGAAGCCGAAGCCGCCCCGGAAGCTGAAGTCGCGCCAGCTGCCGAGGAGGAGCCGGCCCGCCCCGCGCCCGCGCGCCGCGGCCGGGCTAAAGCAGGCGAGACAACCGAGACAACTGAGAGCTGAGCGAGTACAATGTCGGGCGCCTAGTACAAATGTTCAGGAGAGCGCGATGGCCCGGAGCTTGAACAAGTGCATCATCATCGGCAACGTCGGCCGCGACCCCGAAATGCGCTACACACCCCAAGGCACGCCCGTCACGTCCTTTACGGTGGCCGTCAACCGCACCTTCGGCGGCCGCGACGGCGGCGAGCCACGTGAAGAGACCGACTGGTTCCGCGTGACCGCCTGGAACAAACTGGCCGAGACCTGCAATCAGTACCTGACCAAGGGCACGCTGGTCTACGTCGAGGGTCGGGTAACCCTGGACGAGTGGGACGGCACCGATGGTCAGCACCATGCCCGCCTCGGCCTGGTGGCCAACGACATGCGCATGCTCAGCGGCAAGGGCGACACGGTGGGCGTTGGCGTTGGGCGCGACGAGGCCTTAGGCGGCGACGTCGAGCCGGACGACATTCCATTTTGAGCTGACACCCGTCGGCTAGGAGAGCTATGCAGCGACCAATGTCGCGCTCCCGCGCGGAGCGCAAGGAGTACGCGCAGAAATACGTGCGCCGCAAGGTATGCCACTTCTGTGCCGAGCACATCCTGTACATCGACTTCAAGGACGTGGCACGGCTGCGCCGGTTCCTGTCGGAACGCGGCAAGATCGAGTCGCGCCGCAAGACGGGCACGTGCGCCAAGCACCAGCGTGCGCTGACCACGGCCATCAAGCGGGCGCGCCATATCGCGCTGCTGCCCTTCACCGCGGAGCAGGCCCTCAGCTAACCCTTGCGCAGGCCCAGCTCGTCCGTGCGGCGCGCCGGTCAGGGCGCAGGCTCTCGTCCGGGTCGCGCCACGGCTGTTGGACCGGGCGACAGGCGCGACGGGCAGCCGCTCATTTTCGGTTGGGGGCGGCATCTCACCCGGGCGGAGAAGCAGCGCTACCGCGAGCGGTTCGTCCTCGCGGCTGGCATCTTCGTGTTCGCCGTCATCGCGCTGGTTATCGGCATTGGGGCGCTGCAGCAGTTCTATCTCAAGCCGCGCACCACGGTGGCCAGCGTTAACGGGGTGAAGATCGAGCGCCGGTGGTACGACAAGGTGGTCGCCTACAACAGGTTCGTGCTCCAGCACGACGCCTCCGACCTGCAGACGATGTACCAGGCGCTCACCGCGAACCAGCGCGCCAACGCCGCGGCGACGGCTACCGCCGGCCCGGAGCGCAGCGCAACGGCCGTTCCGGCGGGCAGCCCCACGGCCGAAACCAGCGGCACGCCTACTCCCCAGCCGACCCCTACCTTCAACCCTCAGGAGCAGGCCACCGTCTCAGCGCTCACCAGCCAGTTCACGCTCGACCAGGAGCGCCTTCAGGTGGCTGAGCAACAGACGCTGGACGATCTGATCAACACCGAGCTGATGCGGCAGAACGCGTCCAAGCTGGGCATCACCGTGACCACCGACGACGCCGCCGCCGAGTCCAAGAAGACGGTCGACCAGCTGGGCGGCGACACGGTGTTTAAACAGCTGCTGCAGTCCGCCCACCTGTCGCAGAGCGATTTCGATCGCATCCAATACGACCAGGCGCTCAGGGCGAAGTACGAAGCCTACTTCGCGGCTCATCCTGAGGCTGCCCCGCCGGCCTCGCCAACGCCCACACCCTCGGCGACGGCGACGCCGGCCGCGCCCGGTCCGCAGCCCCCCACGCCCACGGCGGTGCCTACGCCAACACTGCCGCCAGGCGCGCAGGACCTCGACCGCTGGCTCGACGAGCAGAAGAAGAGCGCCAACATCTACAAAGCCTCCTTTCCCCTGCCGGGCGGCTGACGTCATGCTGAGCGACGGCGAAGCACCTGCCCCGTTGGCGGCGGACCAAGAAGACCTTCCGCTGCTGGCGCGGCCCGCCCTGGATCGCCTGGCGGTCGCGCTTGTCGCGGCCGCCGTCTTGGTGGACGGGGCCATCTGGTTCTATCTGCGCCTGCGGATGAACTCTCTGCCTGACGTGCTGCCCATCCATTACAGCTCGTCCGGCCAAGTGGACCGCATCGGCGTGCGGGAGCAGCTCTACGTGCTGCCAATCATCGGCCTGGCCGCCCTCGTTCTCAACGGGCTGTTGGCGCTGGCGATCAACGAACGGGAGCGGAATCTGTCGTACGTCCTGCTGTCGGTGGCGGTCGCCGTACAGCTGCTCGCGGCTGGGGCGGCCATCCAGCTTGTGCGTTGAGCACGGTCGGCATCAACGCGCAGATCGTCACCTTCAAAGCGGGCTACCGGCAGGCGGGCATCTCGCGGTTCACCGAGCAGATGATCCGCGCGCTTCAGCGGCGTGACACCGGCGACCGCTACTCCGTTTTCCTCAACGAGACCGCCCGCGGAGGATTCAGCGACTCGGCCAGCATGCGCTTCCACTACACGCGGCTGCCGACCATCAAGCCCGTGGCCCGCATCCTGTGGGAGCAGATGGTCCTACCGCTGCTGGCCAGCCGCCTGGACGTTCTGCACTGCCCGGTGAACGTTCTGCCCATGGCGCTCCCGTGCCCGGCCGTGCTGACCATCCACGACCTGACGTTCCTCCGCTTCCCCGAGCGCTTCCGGACCGAGCGGCGGCGCTACCTCGCAGCGATGACGGCCTTCAGCGCCCGGCGGGCGCGGCTCATCATGGCCGACTCGGGCAGCACCAAACAGGATGTGATGGAGCTTCTCAAGGTCCCGGCCGAGCGCATCGAGGTCGTCTATCCGGGCGTGGACGAGGACTTTCACCCGCTCCCGCCGGAGGAAGTGGAGCGGTTTCGCCTCAGCGCCGGGCTGCCGGAAGAGTTTGTGCTGTACGTCGGGACGTTGGAGCCACGCAAGAACGTCGTCACCCTAGTCCAGGCCTACGGCTTGCTGTATTCCGGGGGCCTCATCCGCTGCCCTCTCGTTGTTGGCGGCGGCCGAGGCTGGATGTTCGACGACATCTTTGCCGAGGTTGAGCGAAACGATCTACTGGACCAGGTGATTTTTGCTGGCTACATTGATCCCGAGAATCTTCCGCGCTGGTACGCCGCCGCGACTGTGTTTGTGTACCCTTCACTCTATGAGGGCTTCGGCCTGCCGGCCCTGGAGGCGATGGCCTGCGGCACGCCCGTTATCGTGTCCAACGCCTCCTCGCTCCCTGAAGTTGTGGGCGACGCCGGCATCCAGGTCGACCCGCGGCGCGCCGACGAGCTGGCGGATGCTCTAGCGGAGGTCCTGCAATCGAACGCCAAGCGCGAGCAGATGAGGGCCGCGGGACTGGCGCGAGCAGCCTCTTTCACCTGGGATCGGGCGGCCGGTCAGATCACGCGCGTGTATCATCTCGCGAGCCGCTGATCATGGCCCAGTCCGCCCTCGCGCTCGAGCCGCCTGTCGCCATCAGCCCTGCGCTGCGGCTGACCCGAGGCTGGGCCAGCCCGGTGCTGAGCTGGGCAGTGGACCTCGCGGTCATGAACCTGGCCTTCGTGCTGGCCTACTGGGTGCGGTATCCATTGGGCTTTCCCAGCCAGGTGCCGTTGTTCGATTACCGTCCGCTTCAGGATTTCCTGCCGGCCGAGATGTCGCTGACCGTCATCATGGCCGCCGTCCTGCCCACCACCGGACTCTACCGGCGCACCCGCGGCACCCTCTGGACGGCCAAGTTTTCCAGCATCTTCAGCGGCACCACGGTGTCCGTCGGGCTGCTGATCGTGCTCAGCTATTTGTCGCGCCTGTATGCCGAGTCCCGCGGCCTGTACCTGATCGCCTGGGGCCTGATCATTCTCCTCGTAGCGCTGGACAAGGCGGTTCTCGACAGCGCGCGGTCGTGGCTGCACAAGCGCGGCATAGGCGTCGAGAACCTGATCGTGGTGGGCGGCAGCGATATGGCCAAGATGATGATGCAGCACATCGCGGCCGCGCCGGGCCTCGGCTACCAGCTGCTCGGGTTCCTCGACGATTTCCCTCACCCAGACGGCCGTTTTGGGCGCTTCGCCCACCTGGGGCGAATCGACCAGCTGGCCGGCGTGGTGGAGGCCCACGGAGTCAGCGAGGTCATCATCGCTTTGCCGACCGACGCCCACCAGAAGGTGTGGGACATCGTCAACCGCTGCCAGGAGCACAACGTCCGCTACAAAGTGGTGCCCGATCTGTTCGAGATGAGCCTGTCGCGCGTTGACGTGGACGAGATCGCCGGCATCCCGCTGATCGGCTTCCGCGAAAGCACCATTGCCGGGCCAAACCTGGTGCTGAAGCGGGCGCTGGACATCGCGCTCGGCAGTCTGATCCTGCTGCTCTCGCTGCCGCTCTGGCTGATCGTCCCGCTGCTCATCAAGCTGGATTCGCCCGGACCGGTACTGTACCGGCAGGTCCGGGTAGGCAGAGGCGGCCGGCAGTTCACCTTCTACAAGTTCCGCTCGATGCGGCAGGGCGCCGAGGACGAGTGGCACCGCCTGCGCGCCTTGAACGAGACCGAGGGACCGATCCTCAAGATACGCAACGACCCGCGCCTCACTCGCGTAGGGCGCTTCCTGCGGCGGACCAGCATGGATGAGCTCCCGCAGATCCTCAACGTCCTGCGCGGCGACATGAGCCTGGTGGGACCGAGGCCGCCGCTGCCGGCCGAGGTGCTCCAGTACGAACCCTGGCAGCACAAGCGGCTCTCGGTCGCCGGCGGGATGACGGGCCTGTGGCAGGTCAGCGGGCGGAGCCATCTCAATTTCGAGGAGATGGTGATGATGGACCTGTACTACATCGAGAACTGGTCGCTTGGGCTCGATCTGAAGATCCTGCTGCGCACCATTCCCGCGATCCTCACCGCCACTGGCTCGTTCTAGCCCCCGCGTCGCGCTGGTTCACGATTACCTGAACCAGCGGGGCGGCGGCGCGGAGCGGGTGCTCACGTCGCTTTTCGAGCTCTTTCCTGAAGCCGAGGTCTACACCTCGATCTGGGATCCGGCGAACATGCCGCCGGCCATCAACGCGATGCCTATCCATACCTCATTCATGCAGCGCCTGCCGGGTATCCTGAGACATCACCGCTGGTACTTTCCGCTGTATCCTCTGGCGTTCCAGTCATTCGACCTGAGCGGCTTCGACGTCGTCATCACCAACACCCAGGGTTTCGCCAATGGCGTGCGCGCCGGGAACGCGATCACCATCTGCTATTGCCTGACGCCCATGCGCTGGGCGTGGAATATGGACGAATACGTCGCGCGGGAAGGGATAGGCCGCGCGGGCCGGCTGGGGTTGGGCGCGGCCATGCACGCGGTGCGAGCCTGGGACCGGTGGGCGGCAAGCCACATCCAGCACTTCGTCGGCATCTCCAACGCCGTGGCGGAGCGGATTCGGCGCATTTACGGCCGGGACGCGGCGGTCATATATCCGCCGGTGGAAGTGCGCCGGCACGCGATCTCGAATGAGGTCGACGACTACTTCCTAGTCGTCTCGCGGCTGGCACCCTACAAGCGCATCGACCTGGCGGTGGAAGCCTGCACCCGGCTGGGTCTGCCGTTGAAGGTCATTGGCGACGGTCGCGACATGGAGCGGCTCAGGGGCATGGCCGGGCCCACAGTCGAATTCCTAGGCTTCGAGCCCGACGACGACGTGGTGCGCCGCTATTACGCCCGCTGCAAGGCGTTCCTGTTTCCCGGCGAGGAGGACTTTGGCATCTCGCCGCTCGAAGCCCAGGCATCCGGACGGCCGGTCATCGCCTATGCGGCCGGCGGCGCGTTGGACACCGTCCTGCCCGGGGTCACCGGCGAACTGTTTGAGGAACAGACGGTCGACGCGCTGGCGTCAGTGCTGCTCGCGTTCGATGCTGCGCGGTACGATCCTGAGCGAGTCAGGGAGCACGCGCTGAAGTTCGACAGCCGCGTCTTCAAGCAGCGGATGAAGGAGTTCGTCGAGCAGGTGGCGAATGGAGCTTAGGGCGTTCTGGAACGTGCTCATGCGCTGGCGGTGGGTCGTGCTGGCCGTCACTGGAGCGGCCGTGGTCGCCAGCGGCGTGCTGGCGGTCCTGCAGCCACCTGGCTACCGTGCACAGACGATCGTGGCCTTCTCGGTGCCGGCGCCGCAGTCCGGCACCACGATCCCCGGCCTGGACGTTCAGAACCGCGGGCTGTTCGCCGAGCAGGCCGCCGACGACTTCACCAAGATCATCCCGACATACGGTTTCGCCCAGGGTGTGGCCAAACGCTTGAGCCAGCCGAGCGATGCCAAGCTCATCCAGCGCTCCCTCACCGTCAAGAAGCAGGCGCACCATCTGGTGAGTATCGAGGCTGGCGGTCCCACTGAGGAGCGCGCGGTGGAGGTGGCCAAGGCGGCAGCCGACGAGATCAGCCAGAACGGCGCGGCTTACTTCCGTGCCCTCAACAATCAGGACCTGGCGGTGGCCATTCCCGACCCGGCGCACAGTGAAGGACTGACCGGGCGCTTGCTCGACTTCATCTTCATCGCCGCGCGGATCGCCGTAGGGCTGATCGTCGGCATCGGCCTGGCGTTCCTGTTGAACTACATGGACGATCGCATCAACTCGACGGATGACGCGGAGGTTCTGGGGCTGGACGTGATCGGCGCGATTCCGCGCCACAATGGCAAGCTGCCGGGGCGAGCTGCGCCGCCAGATCGCCCTGTTAGCATTACCGCCGTTGGAACTTAAGCGCTACGTCGCGCTCCTTCGCAGGAGCTGGTGGATCGTAGCTCTGACCACCTTCGTCGCGATGGCCGCCGCTTACGGCGTCAGCAAAGCGATGACGCCCATGTTCCGGGCGACGACGATCCTGGGCGCCGGCGCCAGCGTGGGCGCCAGCGGCAACGCCAGCCAGTACATCGCGCTCACGACCGGCGGCTTGCTCAATCAGTACGCCAAGGCTCTGTCGACGCGAACGCTCGCTCAGCAGGTCAGCGAGGCCCTCAAGCTGGACGTTCCCGCCGAGCGGCTGCAGGGCCAGATCAAGGCCGTACCGACGACCCAGGATCTGACCATCCGCGTTGACGTCGAGGATAGCGATCCCAACCGCGCCCGGCTGGTGGCCAACAAGCTGGCCGAGCTGTTCGTCAAGCAGAAGCAGGAGGACGCCAATAAGGCCGCGGCGGTGCTCGGTGGCCAGCACGACACCGTGCTAGTGACGGTACTGGACCCGGCCTACACACCCAAGGCGCCGATTAAGCCCAAGACCAAGGTCAACGTCGCCGCGGCCGGTATCCTGGGGCTGGTCCTCGGTGTGCTGGCCGTGTTCCTGGCCGACTGGTTCGACGACACGCTGCGCGACGCCAGTGAGGCCGAGGAGTTGCTCGACACACGGATTCTCGCGGCGATTCCAAGCAGGTGAGAAGTCTGATCGACGGCGAGCCGCAACTGATCGTCGCGCAGGACCCTCGCTCGGCGGCAGCCGAGGCATTTCGGACCCTGCGCACCAACATCCAGTTCAAGAGCCTGGACCGGCCTGTTCGGACCATCCTCGTCACCAGCTCCACGGCTGAGGAGGGCAAGTCCACCGTCGTCGCCAACTTGGCCGCGAGCTTCGCTCAAACCGGCGCGGCAGTCATCGCAGTGGACTGCGATCTGCGCAATCCCAGCCTGCACCGCATCTTCGGCCTGCCCAATGATCGCGGGCTCACCTCGCTCATGCTCACGCTCGATGCCGGCGTGCGCGATCAGCTGCAGCGCAGCGAGGCCGGCAAGCTCGACGTGCTGACCAGCGGGCCTCTGCCGCCCAATCCGGCCGAGCTCTTGGGCTCACAGCGCATGGCGACGGTCGTTCAGGAGCTGCGGGACCTGGCCGACTATGTCATCTTCGATACGCCTCCCGTGCTCGCCGTCACGGACGCCGCGGTGCTCGCGACCAAGCTTGACGGCAGCATCCTGGTCCTGAGCGCCGGCAAGGCTCGCCGAGATGCCGCCAAGAAGGCCAAGCGCACCCTCGAAGAACTGAGCGCGCACTTCCTGGGTGTGGTGGTCAACAACGTACGAGGCAATCGGGAGACGCAGACGGGCTACTACGCCCGGCGATGATCGACCTCCACAATCACATCCTCCCGGGCGTGGACGATGGAGCTCGGTCGGTGGAGGAAGCCTGCGACATGGCCCGGGCGCTCGTCGCGCAAGGCGTCACCCAGGTATGCTGCACGCCCCACACTACCGACTGGGCAAAAGCCGGCGATGAGGCGAGCATCAGACAGCGGGTCGCGGATCTGCAAAGCGCGCTCGATCACGCGGGCATCGGCCTGAAGCTGCTGCCCGGCGCCGAGGCGCACATCACGCCGACGCTGGTTGGCGACGTCAAGCGCCACGCCGTAGCCACGCTGAATGGCGGACCGTACCTGCTGCTGGAGTTCCCGTACGACTCACTGCCCCCGTTTTACGAGCAGGTGGTGTTCGATCTGCAGGTGAACGGCATCCGGCCGGTGATCGCGCACCCAGAGCGCATCGCGCCCATCGCCGAGGATGCACGCATTCTCTACGAGCTGGTGCGCCGAGGCTGCCTGGCCCAGCTCACGGCGATGAGCCTGGCCGGCGGCTTCGGGCCCCGCATACGGGAAGTTTCCGAGCTGATGCTGGAGCACCGGCTCATCCACGTAATCGCCTCGGATGCGCACGATGCGGACGCCGGCGGCCGCTTGTTCGCGCTGGCTGGGACAGGCCGGCAGGATCTCCTCGAGACCACACCCGAGGCGATAGTGCGCGGCCTCCCTGTCGAGGCGCCGGAGCCGATGGAACCTAAACGGCGTCACTTCTTCGGCAGAATCTTCGGATGAAAGCCCTCATCCTGTCCGGGGGCATGGCGACGCGCCTGCGGCCTATCACCTACACCAGCGCCAAGCAACTGGTGCCCGTCGGCAACAAGCCGGTGTTGTTTCACGCCATTGAGAGCGTCGTCAGCGCCGGCATCACCGAGATCGGTATCGTGGTCGGCCAGACCAAGGACGAAGTCAAGGCGGCCGTGGGCGATGGCAGCCGCTGGAGCGCCAGCGTGACCTATATTGAGCAGCCCGAACCGCTCGGCCTGGCGCACGCGGTGCTCATCTCGGAGAAATTCATCGGTCGCGACCGCTTCGTGCTCTTCCTGGGCGACAACTTCTTGAAGGGCGGCATCCGCTCGTTCGTGGAGGATTTCCGCGAGGGCAAGCAGAACGCGCTCATCATTCTGACCAAGGTCCCAAACCCGTCGGAGATGGGGGTGGCCGAAGTCGACGGCAGCCGCATCGTGCGTCTGGTGGAGAAGCCGAAAGTCCCGCCCAGTGATCTTGGCATCGTCGGCATCTACTTCTTCGACCGGCATATCTTCGAGGCCGCGCGGAACATCAAGCCTTCGTGGCGGAACGAGCTCGAGATCACCGACGCCATTCAGTACCTCATCGACCACCAGCTCGACGTCCGCGCGCGAGTCATCACCGACCGCTGGATCGACACCGGCAAGAAGGACGATCTGCTGGACGTGAACCGCGTCATCCTCGCCGATCTGGAGCGCAGGATTGAGGGCACGATCAGTGGCGCGTGTGAGATCACGGGCAACGTCGTTGTGGAGGAGGGCGCGGAGATCGTCGACTCTACCGTGCGCGGGCCGGCGATCATCGGGAAAAACAGCCGCGTGGTCCGGTCGTACGTGGGTCCGTTCACGTCGATCTACCACCATGTGGTCATCGAGGACAGCGAGATCGAGAACAGCATCGTGCTCGAGAACACGCATATCGTCAACGCCGGCGGCCGCATCGACGCCAGCCTGATCGGGCGTGAGGTGCGCGTCCAGCGCTCAGGCAAGCGGCCCAAGGCCTACACGCTGATGCTGGGCGATCACTCGCAGGTGGAGCTGACGTGAAGCTGCTGATCACCGGAGGCGCCGGGTTCATCGGCAGCAACTACGTTCACTACCTCCTGGAAGAACACCCTGAGGACGCTGTCACCGTCCTGGACAAGCTGACGTACGCAGGCAACCCGGCCAATCTCGCGGACATCGAGCAGCGCATCAGCTTCGTTCGGGGCGATATCGCCGACCCTTCGGTCGTCGACGACCTTATCGCCTCTGCCGACGCGGTGGTCAATTTCGCGGCTGAGACGCACGTGGACCGCTCCATCGAGGATCCCGACGCCTTTATCCGGACGAACGTCCAGGGCACGAAGGTGCTGCTTGAGGCGGCGCGAGGGCGGCCCGGCTGCCGCTACCTGCAGGTGTCGACCGATGAAGTCTACGGGGCGGTCCTAACCGGGCATTCAAAAGAGTGTGACGCCCTGGACCCGCGCAGCCCCTACTCCGCGGCGAAGGCGAGCGGCGACCTCCTGGCGCGGTCCTATTTCGTGAGCTATGGCCTGGACGTGGTCATCACCCGAGGTGCGAACACCATCGGGCCGTATCAGTACCCGGAGAAGGTCGTGCCGCTGTTCGTCACCAACGCCATCGACGATCAGCCGCTGCCGATCTACGGCCAGGGAGTGGCGGTGCGCGACTACCTGTACGTGCGCGACCACTGCGAGGCCATCGACCTGGTGCTGCGGCGCGGCCAGCCGGGCGAGATCTACAACGTCGGCGCGAGCCGGGAGCTGAACACCCACGACGTGGCCGACCGGGTTTTGGCCTTGCTCGGCAAGCCCGCCTCGCTCAAACGCCTCGTGGAGGACCGGCCCGGCCACGATCTGCGGTACAGCGTGGACTGGTCGAAGATTCGCAAGCTCGGCTGGCGGCCCCGGCACTCGGTGGAGGAGACCTTCGCGGACACCGTGGCCTGGTATCAGGCCAACGAGTCCTGGTGGCGGCCGATCAAGTCGGGAGAGTTCGCGGCCTTTTACGAGCGCTGGTACGGCGAGCGCCTTGCGGCCAGCCAAGCGGCTCATTAGTCATGGTCTCGTTGCGGCGATGCAACCTTAGCTTCCGCCATGGTTCGCTTCGCGTGGGGAGCCGGCCATGCGCATAGCGGTGGTGGGCGCAACTGGCCAGCTCGGGCGGCAAGTGCCGGGCGACATCAGGCTCGGCCACGCTGACCTGGACCTGACGCGGCCCGACCTGCGGCGGCTCGCCGGCGCCGAGGGCGTCATTCTCGCGGCCGCGTACACCGATGTGGACGGCTGCGAGACCAATCGCGAGCATGCCTTCGCGGTGAATGCGGAAGGACCTCGCAGGATCGCGAGGTGGTGCTGCGAGAATGCTGCCTGGCTGCTGTACGTCAGCACCAACTGCGTGTTCGACGGTGAGCAGGACGCGCCCTACGAAGAGGACGCCGAACCGAACCCGATCAGCGTCTACGGCGCCAGCAAGCTCGCGGGCGAGCACGCCGTGAGAGAGGAGCTGGACAGACACTTCATCGTTCGCAGTTCATGGCTTTTCGGTCCGGGCGGCAATAATTTCGTCACCAAGATCCTGGCCGCCGCCCAGGCTCAGCCGGTCCTGCGCGGCGTGGAGGACGAGATCTCCTCGCCGACGTCGGCGCTCGATCTCGGCCCGGCCCTGGTGAAGCTGGCCGAGACCGGACGTTTCGGCACGTACCACCTCACGAACCAGGGCGCCTGCTCGCGTCTCGAGTACATCCGCGCCATCTTGAGCCTGGCTGGACTCTCGAACAGCGTCGAACCGATGCGGCTGGCGGATTTCCGCAGGCCCTCCCGCCCTCCTGCGCAATCGGCCCTGGCCAACACGCGGGCCGCCGCCCTGGGCATTTCCCTGCGCCGTTGGCAGGACGCCCTGGCCGAGTATGTGCCCACCCTCAAGGTGCCGGCCTGAGCCCACGCGTCACGGTCGCTATCCCCAACTGGAATGGCGCGCGCTACTTGCGCGCCTGCTTGGACTCGCTCCGCACGCAGCGCTTCGGCGATTTCGAAGTCGTCGTCATCGATAACGGCTCGACCGACGGCTCGCTGCGTATCCTGGCGGAGAGCTACCCCGAGGTGCGCACCGTGGCTTGGGACGCGAACCGGGGCGTCGCCGCCGCTTTCAACGAGGGTGTGCGCCAGTGTCGGGGCGAGCTGCTGGCGCTGGTGAACAACGACATGGAGCTGGACAGCGGCTGGCTCGAGGCGCTTGTGGGCGCACTCGACGGCGATCCGGCAGCCGGCGCCGCGGCCTCCAAGATCCTGTTCATTGACCGTCAGACGATCAACTCGGCCGGTGACTTCTACCGCCGGGACGGCATCCCCGGCAATCGGGGCGTACACGAGATCGACCGCGGCCAGTACGACCAACCGGCCTACGTCTTCGGCGCCAGCGGCGGGGCCTCGCTCTATCGGCGGCCACTGTTCGACGAGATCGGCCTGTTCGACGAGCGCCTGGTGAGCTACTGCGAGGACGTCGACTGGGCCTGGCGGATGCAGCTCGCCGGGCATCGCTGCATCTATGTGCCGAGCGCCATCGCGTTCCATTGGGGCAGCGCCACCGGCGGCGGCCAGCTCGCCAGCTACTATTGCGGCCGCAATTTCATCCGCGTCCTGTTGAAGAACCTGCCGAGCCCAATCCTGCGGCGACACTGGCGGGCCATCGTGGGCCGGGAGATCGAGCTGGCGCTCGAGGCTCTGCGCCACGGTCGTGAGCCGGCTGCCCGAGCTCGCCTCGCAGGCCAGCTGGCGGGGCTGAGGAGCATCCCGGAGGCGCTCCGCCAGCGCAAATGCACGATGAGCATTAAGCGCGTCAGCGACGACTACATCGAGTCACTTCTTGTCTGATCACCCCACCTCGATGCGCTCGGCAGGGATCCCGCCGGCTGACGAACCGCTGCTGAGCATCGTCGTCCCGGCCTACAACGAGCGTGAGCGGATCGCTGCCACGGTTGAGCGCATCACCTCCTTCATGGCCGGTCAGCCGTACCGCAGCGAGCTGCTCGTCGTCGACGACGGCAGCTTGGACGGAACAGCCGATCTGGTTGAATCGTTGCGGGACTGCAGCAAGCCCATCGAGGTTATCCGCAACGACCACCGCGGAAAGGCCTACAGCGTACGCACGGGCATGCTGGCGGCGCGCGGGCGGTATGCGCTGTTCTCGGATGCCGATCTCTCCACGCCGATCGAAGAGGTCACGCGCTTCCTGCCTCACCTGGAGGGCGGCTTCGACGTGGTCATCGGCTCACGCGAGGCGCCGGGCGCCCAGAGGATTGACGAACCGATCACGCGGCACCTCATGGGGCGGATCTTCACCCGCCTGGTGCAGCTCGTGACCGGACAGAGATTCGAGGACACGCAGTGCGGCTTCAAGGCCTTCAGCCGGAACGCCGCCCAGGACATCTTCAGCCGCGTCCAGCTGTATGGGGCGAACGCGCCGGTCATCAAGCACAGCAAGGTGACCGGCTTCGACGTCGAGCTGCTGTTCCTGGCGCGCAAGCTGGGCCTGCGCATCCGCGAGGAGCCAGTGCGCTGGTATTACTCGCGAGGCAGCAAGGTCGACCCTGTGCGCGATTCGATCCAGAACCTGGTGGACGTGCTCAAGGTGCGCATCTACGACTGGCAGGGACGGTACGGGCGATAAGCCGCCGGGCAGCGGGATCTACGCCTGGCTGGCGGTGATCGTAAGCGGGTACCTGGCGCTGGGGCTGGCCTACGCAAGGGCGACGCCTGCGTGGCAGGCGCCGGACGAGCCGGCGCACTACAACTACGTGGCCTACGTGGCCGAGCGAGGGCAGCTGCCGGTGCTGGAGCCGGGAGATTACCCCGCGGGGAAGATCCCGATCGGCCCGCGCGCCCGGCCCGCCGATATATCGGAGTTTCGCTACGAGTCGCACCAGCCGCCGCTGTTCTATGCGCTGGCCGCGCTGGCGTTCCTGGTGGACCGCTCCGCGTTTGCGCTTCGCACGTTATCTGTGCTGTTCGGCGCGGGCTTGCTGGTGGCGACGTTTCTCTGCGCGCGGACGTCCCTGCCGCGGCGGCCCTGGCTGTGGCTGGCCGTCCCGGCCTTCGTGGCGTTCATACCGATGCATCTGTTCGTGGCGGGCTCGGTGGAAAACGACAGTCTGTCCGAGCTGGTGCTCTCGACCTTGCTTCTGGGTGTCCTGAGCGCCTGGCCGGCGGCCGTGCTGGGCCTGCTGCTGGGGCTGGCGGTACTGACTAAGGTGACGATTTACGTGCCCGCGCTGCTGCTTGTGGCGGCGGCCGTCCGGCGGCGCGCCGGGGCGGCGGCCCAGGCGCTCGCCGCAGCCATGGTAGTGAGCGGTTGGTGGATCGTCCGGAACGCCCTCACCTATGGCTGGGCCGATCCCCTGGCCCAGCGGCGCCAGGCCGAGGTGGCCGGTAGCCAGGTGCAGTCCTCAGGCTTCGGTCTGCCGGAGCTATGGAGGTTCGCCGCCACGAGCTTTCGCAGCTTCTGGGGCCAGTTTGGTTGGATGTCGATCCCGTTGACCGAACGGGAGTACCGCGCCCTGATCGTGCTCACCGCGCTGGCCTGTGCCGGCTGGTTTGTGGTGGCCATCAGGCGCCAGCCGCTGCCCAGCGGCTGGCCATTCCTCGCCCTCGCCTGGGTCGGCGTGGTCGCCGGCGATTTGGCCTATAACCTCAAATTCGTGCAGCCGCAGGGCCGCTACCTTTTCCCGGCGCTGGTGCCCATCGCGATCTTCTACGTCGCGGGGTTCGCCGCGCTGTTCCCACGGCGGGCCCAGCCGGCGGCGCTCGGCGCGCTCTCGATGGCGCTGCTGGCGTTTTCGGCCTACGCGCTGCAGCGGGACCTGGTGCCGGGCTTCCGATGACAGGACGTCTGCGATCAGAGACCTGGCCGCTGCTCCTGATCCTGTTGGCGGCGGTGCTGTTCTTCTGGAAAACGACGCTCGCCGGAAAAGTCCTCCTGCCGGTAGACAATCTCTACCAGTTCCCGCCGTGGTCGACGTACGCGCCCGAGGGCTTTACCGGCGCACATAACCCGCTCATCAGCGACTCGATCCTCGAGAACTACGGCTGGAAACGCATCCTCGTCGACAGCATCCGGCAGCGGCAGCTTCCGCTCTGGAACCCTTACATCCTGGGCGGTACGCCGTTCCTGGCGCCGGGCCAAGCCAGTGTGCTCTATCCGTTCACGCTGCTGTGGCTGATCCTGCCGCTGGCGCGGGCGTACGCCTACTTCGCGGCCATCCACCTGTTCCTGGCGGGCGCGTCCGCCTACGTATTCCTGCGGGTCAGCGGCGCCTCGCGGCCGGCCGCCCTGCTGGCGGGCCTGACGTACATGTTCAGCACGCGGCTGGTGACCAGCGTGCTATGGCCGCAGATGATGGGCGCGGTCGTCTGCCTACCGCTGCTGCTGGCTTTGCTGGAGCTCATCGTGCGCCAGTCGAAGCGGCGCTGGCCGGTGCTGCCGGCCCTGGGAGCGGCGCTAGTCCTCAGCTTGAGTATCCTGGCGGGCCACATCGAGGCCAGCGTCTACGTCATGGCCGCGATGGGGCTGTACATCCTCGGGCGGGTGGCCACGATGCTGCCGCGGCGCGAGGCCAATGCCATGCGCGCCCTTGCCTCGAGCGCCGCGTCGGTGGTCCTTGGCTGTGGCCTGGCCGCCATTCAGCTCTTGCCCTTCTACGAGGTGGGCAGCCTCAATTTCAGGAGCGGGGGTGTCTCTTACCAGGACGTGGCCGGCTTCGCGCTGAAGCTGCCGCAGCTGTTCACGTTCTTGATGCCCGATTTTTACGGGAATCCAACGATTCATTGGGCGCCGTACTGGGGGCCGAAGGACTACGTCGAGCAGGCGTCCTATGTAGGCGTCCTGCCGCTTCTGCTCGCGGCGGCCACCCTGCTCATGCTGCGCAACGGGCAGATCGCGACCCTTTGGGGCATCATCGCCGTGTCGCTGCTGCTCGCGTTCGGAAGCCCGCTCTACCGGGTGGTGTTTTTCCTGCTGCCGGGCTTCAACCAGATCCACAGCCCGTTCCGGTGGCTGATCCCCTACACGGCGGCCATGGCGCTGCTGGCCGGCTTCGGCTTCGATCGCATCCGCGAGCGCCTCGACGAAGCTCGGTTGTGGTTCGGGGCGGCTTTCGGCGCGGCCTTGGCTGGCGCTGCGCTTTGGTGGCTGGCCGTGCTGCCGCGTGTGCCAGCCGGGACCTATGGCCTGGAGGTGCGCAACTACGCCATCTTCCTGGGACTTGCTCTGGCGAGCGCCTTGATTGCCTGGACGAGCCGGCGGGCGTTCAGCATGCTGGCGGTGGCCATCGTTGCGGCCGACCTGGCCTATTTCGGCATTGACTTCAACACGGCCGCCGACCTGCGGCTGCTGCAGACCACGCCGGAGCTGGTGCGTTTCCTCCAGCAGGATCGGGATGTGTTTCGGGTGACTGCATACGGTCGGGACAAGATGTTCGAGGCCAACGGCAACGTGCTCTACGGCATCCAGGATGCGCGCGGCTACGACTCGGTGATCGTCGGCCGCTACGCGCGACTGAACGAGCTGCTGGAGCCGCAGGACCAGCTGCAGTTCAACCGGGTGAAGACGCTCGATCGCCCGGATGCCCTCAAGTCGCCGCTGCTGGACCTGCTCAACGTCAAATACGTGGTGACGCGGGAGGAGATTAACGATCCCCAGTTCGAGCTGGTGTACTCCGGCCCGGACGGACGGGTGTACCGGAACCGGGATGTACTGCCGAGGGCTTTCGTGGCCGGGGACGTGCGCGTCGGCGATCTATCAACGCTCGCCGGCGTTGACCCGTCTAGGACCGCCGTCGTCGATAGGCCGATACAGAAGGCGAGCGGTTCTCCCTCTCCCGGGGGAAACGCGAGCATCGAGCTCTATTCCGGTCGTAAAGTCCTGGTGCGCGCTACGGGTCCTGGCCTGCTGGTGCTCACCGACAACAACTTTCCCGGCTGGAAAGCGACGGTCGATGGACAGCCGGCCGATCTGCTGACCGCCGACTACACGTTTCGGGGCGTGCCGCTGCCCGCGGGGGAGCACCTCGTGGAATTTGTGTTCGCCCCAACGACCGTGCTGGTAGGCGGCCTTATCTCGGGCTTGAGTCTCGCGCTCGTGGCGGTCATGGCAGTCGCGGACCTGTGGCGGAGGTCGCCGGCCACGGAGACCCACGCCGTTCGCCGGGTGACCAAGAACTCTCTCACGCCGCTGGCCAGTAATGTGGCCAGCAAGCTGCTGAACTTCGGCTTCAGCATCTACTACTTCCGCACCCTGGGTCTCACCCAGGTCGGCAAGTACGTCCTAGCAGCCACGATCTGGCTGTTCCTGGACACTATCATCGGCTTTGGCCTGCAGCAGCTGGTCAGCCGCGACGTGGCGCGCGATAAGAGCCGCGCTGGCGCATACATCGTCAACGCGATCGCCCTGCGGCTGATCGTCACGGCCGCGGTGGGCGTTCCCGTGGCCATCGGCGCTCTGGCGCTGGGCCGCTACTTCGGCTTCGACCAGGACACGGCTGTCGTGATCGTCATTCTGGTGGCCACGTTCGTGCCGTCGGCCTTCGCGGCCGTAGTTAGCCATATGTTCGACGCGCACGAGCTGATGGAGTACAAGGCCTTCGTCCAGGTGCTCACAACGATCGTGAACATTGCCCTCGGCGCAGGCTTTATCCTGGCCGGCTGGAACATCATTGGCCTGGCGGTGGCCTCGCTGCTCACGAACGTGTTCACCGCCGCGGTGTTCTGGGCGCTCATCAGCCGGGCCGTCGTGCGACCCCGCCTCGAGCTCGACGGCCCGCTTATACGGTCGCTTGTCCGCGGCGGCTATCCGATTATGCTCAACCAGCTGCTGACCGTCTTCTTCTTCAAGATGGACGTGCCGCTGCTGCGCGCCTTCAGGAACAACGACGAGGTGGGTAGCTATGGCGCCGCCTACAAGTTCGTGGACGCCATGCTGCTGGTGCCGGCCACGTTCATCCCGGCGGTGTTCCCGATCTTGTCGCGGCAGGCGGCCTCGCAGCGCGAGGCGCTGAAACGCGGCACCGACCTCAGCCTCAAGGTGCTGCTGCTGATGGCGCTGCCGTTGGTGGCTGGCTTCGAGGTGTTCGCCGACGACATCATCCGGGGCTTCTACGGTCCGAGCTTTGGCCCGGCGGCGCTGGCCCTGCGCATACTGATGCTGTTCCTGCCCTTCAGCTATGTGAATGGGTTGACGCAGTACGTCCTCATTGCGCTCGACAAGCAAAGGCTCATCATCCGTTTCTTCGCCATCACCGCCGCGTTCAATGTGGTCGTGAACCTGGCGCTTATCCCGCGCTTCGGCTACGTAGCGGCCAGTGCGGTCACGGTTGGCAGCGAGGTAGTTCTGCTGGGGCCGCTGTGGTGGCTGACGGCGCGTGAGCTGGGCGGAGCGTCGCTGTTCGGGATCGTGGTCAGGCCGTTGGCCGCCTCGGCGCTTGCCGGCGCCGGCATGCTGGCGCTTCGCGCTCCGGCCACGGCGGCGCTGGGAGATGTGGCCGGGCCGCTGCTGGCGGCTGTGTGCGGCCTGGCGGTTTACGGGCTGGCGCTGCTCGCCTTCCGGACGTTCAGCGAGGAAGAGCTGGCGCTGATCAAGCGGGCATTTCGCCCCGGGCCCCCGCTGGCCGGCCCGCTGCCGACGGCCTAGCGAAACTCAGCCCGCTCGCACATGTAATGGTGCGTAACTATGACCGCTCCAGCCGCCAAGCTGTCGTCATCACGGACCCGACGTCTCGAGGCCGGATTGCTGGCCGCGTTCACTCTACTGCTGGCCGCCTGTGGCCCGGCGACGAGCGCGCCGGCATCTCCTGGCGCGCAGGCCGGCTCCTCCGCCGGCAAGACGGCCAGCAGCCCGGCGCCGAGCAGCGCGGCCGGTAAACCGGCGGCGAGCGCGGCGTCCGGTGCGGACGTCGACGCGCTTTATGAGGCCGCGAAGAAGGAGGGCGAGGTCGTGTTCTACGGCTCGCTCAACTCGGAGGCAGCCGAGCCTCTGTTGAAAGTGTTCGAGAAGCGCTTTCCCGGCATCAAAGTCACGGGCGTTCGCGCCAGCAGCGAGAAGCTCGTGCAGCGCTTTGCCACGGAGGTGAAGGCCGGCAAGGTGCTGGCCGACGTGCTCGAGTGCAATGCCGAGGACTGGCTGCCGGTGCTCCAAGACGGCCTGATCGCCCCCTACCGCCCGCCAGAGGCTGCCGCGCTGCCGGAGGAGTTCAGGAGCAAAGACGACCTGTGGTTCGCCGCGCGCACCAACCAGATCGTCATCCAATGCAATACCGATAAGGTTCCCGCCCAGGAGTGCCTGAAGCTCACCTGGGAGTCGCTGACCGAGCCGAAGTGGAAGGACCAGCTGCTGATCGAGCAGGGCGACACCGTGCTGGTCCAGACCTGGGCCAAGCAGAAGTATCAGAATGACGACAAAGCCGCGCAGCTCCTCAAAGGCATCGCCGCCAACAACGCCCAGCCCCAGTCGGGCCATACGGAGACCTCGGAGCTGCTCGTCGGCGGCAAGCGGGCTGTGTTCGTGAACGCCTACCTGCACCGTGTCTTCCAGCTTCAAGAGAAGAAGGCGGCCACGGATTGGGCTCGCACAGAGGCCGTCCTGCTGCCGTCGCTCATGGGCCAGGTCAAGGGCGCCGCCCACCCCAACGCGGGGAAGCTGCTCGAGAACTGGATGCTGAGTAAGGAAGGCGCCGAGGCCAGCGCCGCCCAGGACCGCCCGCCGGCTCGGCGCGACGTGCCGATGAAGTACGACTACTACCCTAAGGAAACCAAGTTCTACTCGGTCCAGCCTCAGGACGTCACCGACAAGAACAAGTACCAGAAGATCTGGGACGAAACGCTCGGGCTGCGCTGACCGAGCCTGAAACTCTCTACACGATGGGGTGTAATTCTGCTGCGATGAAATGTCGATTTGCGACCTTTTTGCCCCTAGGCCTCATTCTGCTGGCGGCCTGCGGCCCGGCGGCGGCGCCGGCCAGCGCGCCAGCGAGCGCCCCCGCGAGCAAGCCAGCCGCCGCCGCATCTCCGGCGAGCGCTGCCGCAAGTAAGCCGGCAGCAGCCAGCGCGTCCGCGAAGCCCGCCGCGAGCGCTGCCGCTTCGGCCAAGCCCGCGGCCAGCGCCTCGGCCAAGCCGGCCGCCAGCGGTGAAGACCTGAACGCCCTTTACGAAGCCGCGAAGAAGGAGGGCGAGGTCGTCTTCTACGGCTCCCTCAACACCGAGGAAGCCACACCCATCCTGAAGGCGTTCGCCGAACGCTACCCGGGCGTCAAGCCGACCAACGTCCGAGCGCCCAGCGAGCAGATCGTCCAGAAATTCATGACCGAAGCGAAGGCGGGCAAGGTCCTGGCCGACGTCATGGAGACCAACGCCCAAGACTACCTGCCGCTGATCAAAGAAAACCTGATGGCCCCCTGGCGTCCGCCTGAGGCGGCGGCGTTGAGCGACGACCTCAAGGACAAGAACGACCTGTGGTTCGGCGTCCGCGTCAACGAGATCGTCATTCAGTGCAATACCGACAAGGTGCCGTCGGCCGACTGCAAGAAGCTGAATTACGAGGCCCTGGCCGACCCCAAATGGAAGGACCAGATGCTCATCGAGCAGGATGACGCGGTATTGCTGCAGACGCTCGCCAAGCACAAATACATGAGCGACGACAAGGCATTGGCGGTGCTGAAAGGCATCGCGGCCAACAACCCGCAGGTCCAGAAGGGCCACACGGAAACGGCGGAGCTGCTGGTCGGCGGCAAGCGCTCGCTGTTCGTGAGCGCGTACCTGCACCGTGTGTTCGCGCTCCAGGACAAGAAGGCGCCGACCGACTTTGCCCCCAACGAAGCGGTGGTGCTGCCGATCCTGACCGGCACGCCCAAGGGTGCGCCGCATCCCAACGCCGCCAAGCTGCTGGAGAACTGGATGATGAGCAGAGAGGGCGCGACGGTGGCCGCAAAAGTTAACCGCGCGCCGGCTCGAAGGGATGTCGAGACCCCCCATCCGTTCTATCCGCCGGAGATGAAGCTCTATTCTTTCGTTCCTGAGGACGTGGCGGACGCTTCCAAGTACGACAAGCTCTGGCACGACACACTCGGCGTGAGGTAGCTACTGCAATCCGCTAAGTCCCTGGCGCTGATAAGCCTGCCGCGCCGTTTTTCGCGGCAGGCTTTTCCGCGTTTCGACATAACCTGGCTGGTCCCGCTGGTGGCCATCCTCATCCTGGGCTACCTGACGCTCTTCCCGCTCGTGTCGCTCGTTGTCGGGAGCTTCGCCAGCACGGCTGCCGACGGCAGCGTGGTGTACGGCCTGGCCAACTACATCAGCGCCTACAACGACCCGATCATCGCCAAGCTGTACCTGAACTCGTTCGTTTTTTCCGGCGGGACGTGCTTCGTGGCGCTCGGCCTGGGCTCCGTGCTGGCCTGGATCGCGGAGCGGACGAACGCCCCCGGGCGGCGCTACTTCCTGGCCATGGGCCTGGTGCCGATCATCATCCCGGGCGTCCTCAGCACCATCTCTTGGATTTTTCTGCTCGATCCCGAGATCGGCCTGGTCAACAACCTGTTCCGGAGCGTGCTCGGCTCCGGCTCCAAGACCGGGCCGTTCAGCGTCTACTCCATGGGCGGGATGATCTTCGTCGAGGGCCTGCACCTCATCCCGCTGACGTTCCTGCTGATGTCGGCCGCCTACAAGTCGATGGATCCGGCGCTCGAGGAGTCGGCCATGATGTCGGGCAGCGGCGTGCTGCGAACGCTGCGGCGGATCACCATGCCGATGCTCCTGCCGACAGCCGCTTCGACGCTGCTGATCCTGTTCGTGCGTGGCATCGAGTCGTTCGAGGTGCCCGCCATCCTGGGCGTCCCGGCCAAGGTGTTCGTGTTCACCTCGAACATCTACCTGTCGCTGGCCAAGTACCCGCCGAACTACGGCGAAGCTGGGGCGACGGCAGTCAGCCTGCTGGCGCTCGCCGCGGCGGGGGTGCTCATCTACAACCGCGCCGCAGGGCGGAGTGAGCGCTACTCGACTGTGACGGGCAAGGCCTTCCGGCCGCGTGTCATCGATCTCGGCGCTTGGCGCTGGGCCGCGTTCGGCTTCTTCATCCTGTGTTTCGTCGTCATGGTGGTGCTGCCGTTCCTGATGCTGCTGTGGGTCTCACTGCTGCCCTTCTACGCCGTCCCCAGCCCGGCGGCGCTGCAGCGCGTGAGCCTGGCCAACTACGACTTCCTGTTCCATTACGAGCGGGCCACCGTGGCCTTCCGCAACAGCCTCCTGCTGGGCGCCGGGGCCTCAGCGGCGGTGATGCTCCTGACGGCCATCATCTCCTGGCTGACGATGAAGACCAAGCTCTTCGGACGTCAGGCGCTGGACGTCCTGGCGTTCCTGCCCATCGGCATTCCGGGGTTGGTGCTCGGCGTTAGCCTGATCTGGCAGTACATCTCGTTCCCGCTGCCGATCTACGGCACGCTGTGGGTGCTGCTGCTGGCCTACATCACCCGCTACATGCCCTACGGCATGCGAGCCAATTCGGGAGCCATGATCCAGATCCACAAGGAGCTGGAAGAGGCCTCCAAAATGGCCGGCGGCTCATGGTGGACCAGCTTCCGGCGCGTTGTGCTGCCGCTGCTGAGGCCCGGCCTCGTGGCGGGTTGGATCTACATCTTCGTAATCTCGGTGCGCGAGCTGGGCTCGTCCATCCTGCTGACGACCGGCAACAACCTGGTGCTGGCGGTGCTCGTTTTTGATCTCTACCAGGCAGGCCGCATGGGCGCCATGGCCGCGTTGGCGGTGATCTTCATCGCCGTGCTGCTGATCGTGGTCTCGGGCATGTATAAGCTGAGCGGGCGCTTCGGCCTGCGAGGAGCATAAGAGCCGGCCAACACGGCATAATCCGTCCATGAAAGCCGCCTTGCTTGCGGCGCTTGTCTTTCTGGCTACAGCGGCCAGCGCCTCGGCGGCCGGCCAGGTTGACGTGATACCGCTGCACGCGGCCATCAATCCCATCACCGCCAACTACGTGACTAACGGGCTGCAGCAGGCGGCGCAGAATGGCGCGGCGGCGGCGGTCATCGAGATGGACACGCCCGGCGGCCTCGACAGCGCGATGCGGCAGATCGTCCGGGCCATGAGCTCCTCGAGCCTGCCCGTGGTGGTCTATGTGGCGCCATCGGGCGCACGGGCCGGCTCGGCGGGCGTGTTCATCACCATGGCTTCGGACGTGGCGGCCATGGCGCCCAACACCAACATCGGCGCCGCGCACCCGGTGTTCCTGTCCGGCGGGCCTGGTCAAGGCAATGCGCCGGGCCAGGACAGCGTCGAGGCGACGAAGGTCCTGAACGACAGCGTGGCCTACATCCGGGCGCTCGCCGAGGGCCACGGCCGCAACGCCGACTGGGCCGAGAAGGCGGTGCGCGAGAGCGTGTCCGTGTCGAACCAGCAGGCAGTGGAGCAGGGCATCGTCGAGCTGCAGGCCAGCAACCTGGCCGATCTGGCCGCCAAGCTCGACGGCCGCGCGATCAAGCGGCCCGATGGGACCATGCTCGAGCTGCGGACCGCGGGCGCAGCGATCAACCGCATCCAGATGTCGCCCTTCGAAGAGGTCATGAGCCTGCTGGCCGATCCGACGGTGGCCTACCTGCTGATGCTGGTCGGCGTCTACGGCATCATCTTCGAGCTGTCTGCCCCCGGCGCGATCCTGCCCGGCGTGCTCGGGGGGCTGGCGCTCATCCTGGGGCTGCTGGGATTAGGCACGCTGCCCGTCAACTACGCCGGCCTGGCGCTGATCGGTTTCAGCTTCCTGCTGTTCGTCGCGGACGTGAAGATGCCGACCCACGGCATCCTGACCGCCGGCGGGGTGATCAGTTTCCTGCTGGGCTCGCTGGCGCTGTTCAACACCGGGTCCGGCGCAACCGGTATCTCACTGCCCGTGGTCATGGCCGTGACGGTCGTAACGGCGGCGTTCTTCGCCACCATCATCCGCATCGGTGTCCGCGCGCGTAAGGCGCGGCCGGTCACGGGCGCAGACGAGCTGGTGGGCAAGGTCGGCGAGGCGCGTTCGGACCTGAACCCGGATGGTCGTGTGCTGGTCAATGGGGAGTGGTGGAGGGCCAGCGCGCAGGAGCCGGTGGAAGCCGGCGCCAAGGTGGAAGTGGTGGACGTGAAGGGGCTGATTCTGCTCGTGAAACGGGCAGCTTAGGAGAAAGCTGTGGAAAACATCCTCATCGGCGTGATCGTCATCCTCGGGATCATGTTCGTGGCCTCGGCGGTCAAGATCGTGCAGGAGTACGAGCGCGGCGTCATTTTCAGGCTGGGACGCATCCAGGGCGCGAAGGGGCCCGGGCTGTTCTTCATCGTGCCCATCATCGACCGCATGCAGCGCATCGACCTGCGCACCATCACGCTCGAGATCCCGCCGCAGGAGGTCATCACCCGCGACAACGTGACCGTGAAGGTCACGGCCGTGGTGTTCTTCCGCATCATCAACCCCAACGACGCGGTCATCAAAGTCGTCGACTTCATGCGGGCCACGTCGCAGATCTCGCAGACTACGCTGCGCAGCGCGCTTGGCCAGGCCGACCTGGACCAGCTGCTCAGCCACCGCGAGCAGCTTAACCAGCAGATTCAGCAGATCATCGATGAGTCAACCGAGCCGTGGGGCATCAAGGTCAGCGCGGTCGAGATCAAGGACGTGGAGCTGCCTCAGACCATGCAGCGGGCGATGGCGCGCCAGGCCGAGGCCGAGCGCGAGAAGCGGGCCAAGATCATCGCCGCCGAAGGCGAGTTCCAGGCGTCCCAGCAGCTGGCGGCGGCGGCCAAGGTCATCTCCGAACAGGAGAGCGCGCTGCAACTGCGCTACTTGCAGACGCTGGTGGAGATCGCCGTCGAAAAGAACTCGACGATTGTGTTTCCGCTGCCGCTGGACATCATCGAGCCCTTCCTGAACAGGGTGCGCAGCAGCGCGATGGCGGCCAGCCCGGACGGCGCTTAGGTTCTAAGAAGCGGCTGCCGCCGCGGGCTTGCTCTCGGTCTTGGAGCTCGCGTCGCTCTTGCTCTCGGATTTCGTCTCCGACTTGGAGTCCGACTTGCTCGAATCGGAGCTGCTGCTCGAGGACGAGCTCGACGTGCGGCTGTCGGTCACGTAAAAGCCCGAGCCCTTGAAAATGATGCCGACGGGCTGAATAACGCGCCGCACTGGGCCCCCGCAGTCGGGATCGGTGGCCAGCGGGTCTTCAGTGATGCGCTGCAGCTGTTCGAAGCGGCGGCCGCAGCCCCCGCACTCGTACTCGTACATCGGCATAGCTGGTTAGCAGTGTATCACGACGAGTGCTAACCAGCAAGCGGAGTTGGGACTACTGGAATTCTGCCCGCAGCAGCCGCCCGATGTCCTCGAACGCGCGCGCGGCCGCGTCCACGGGCATGCCTAAGAAGGCGTGGTTGACGCCGGGGATGCAGCGCAGCTCGACCGGGACCCCGGCCTGGCGCAGACGCTCGGCATAGGCATTCCCTTCGTCGCGCAAAACGTCGTATTCGGCTGTGACGACGATCGCGGGCGGGAGGCCGGATAAGTCCTTCGCCCGCAGCGGCGAGGCATACGGGCTGGAGCCGTCGCCGCCCGCGCCGAGGTAATGGTTCCAGAACCATTCCATGCTGGCGCGCTCCAGGCCGACGCCGCTGGAGTAGTCACGGTAGGACGCCGTGTCAAACGAGTGATCGATCACCGGATAGGCCAGCCACTGCTGCTTGATCGCCGGCCCACTCCGGTCCCTGGCCATCAGGCAGACGACGGCGGCCAGGTTCCCGCCGGCGCTCTCGCCCCCGACCGCCAGCCGTCCGGCGTCGACGCCAAGTTCGGACCCGTGCTCGGAGACCCACTTCGTGGCCGCGTAGGCGTCCTCGGCGGCGGCGGGAAAGCGGTGCTCCGGTGCGAGCCGGTAGTCCACGGCCACCACCACGCAGCCGGCGTGATGCGCCAGGTTGCGGCACTGGCCGTTGTGGGTGTCCAGATTGCCCAGGACCCACCCACCCCCATGGAAGTACACCAGCACCGCCCCCGTCTCCTGATGCGGGCGATAGACGCGGATCGGAATGTCGCCGCCCGGACCGGGGATCCGGCGATCCTCCTGGTGGGCGACGGCAGGTCCGGGTGCTCGTGGCCGGGCCAGCATACTGGCGCGGGCGTCCTCGACAGACTGTTCGTGGGGCTTGGGCGCATTCGCGGTTTGCTCGAGAAGGGCTTTGATCTGCGGATCCAGGGACATCAGCTCAGCTCCATCAGCGCATCGACGGCCACGCCGCCGCCTTCGGGATAGACGATCAGCGGGTTCAGGTCAAGCGCAGCCAGCCGGTCGCCCAGGGCGAGGGCCATCTGGCTGGCGCGCACGATGATCTGGGCCAGCGCCGGCAGGTCGGCCGGCGGTCGCCCACGGATGCCGTGGAAGACGGCTTTGCCTCGCAGGTCTTCGATCATCGATTCGGCCTCGCGCTCGTCAATAGGCGGAATGCGCAGCGCAACGTCGCGCACCACTTCGGTAAAGATGCCGCCCAGCCCGAACACCAATGCCGGCCCGACCAGCGGATCCTGCTTGATGCCGATGATGGTCTCGATACCGCCGCCGGCCATGGCCTGCACGAGCACGTCGTGCGTGCCCATTGAGGTGAACGCGTCGCGAACTGCCTCGGGCGTCGTGAGGCCGAGGCGGACGGCGCCGGCATCGGACTTGTGGGCGACGTCGGCTTTCACGGCCACCGGATATCCGAGCTGCTCGGCGGCTTGCACGGCTTCGTCGGGGGTGTGGCAGGCGCGAGTCGGAATGACGGGGATGCCGAACTGCCGGAGCAGCTCGGCGGCTTGCATGAACGGCAGCCTGCCACTACCGGCCGGCAGCCCTCGAAGCTTCTCCTCTGCCTTCTTGCGCGGCGGCGGGAGAGCGAGCTTGGATTGCCACCAGGCCAGACTGGCCAGCGCGCGCAGCGCCTTCTCCGGCGATTCGAGGTAGGGAATGCCGGCTTCGCGCAAGGCATCGATGGTCACGCCGTCCAACGTGCCCAGGGTGAGCGAGCCGTAGGCCACCACCAGCCGGTCGGAGTCGCGCCGCTTCACGATCTCCGCCAACTGCCGGGCGAAGTTGCGCTGCGGCGCCCGGCCGCTGCCATAGGGCGGCAGGGCGTTGATGTTGAAGGCGGTCACGTCGAAGCCCTCAGCCAGCAGGACCTCGGCGACCGCCGGGAACGCCTCCGGATAGTCGTACAGCGCGCCGGTCCCGTCCAGCGGGTTGGCCGGGGAGGCGAATTCGGGCAGCGCGGCTGTGATCGCGCCGGCGGCGGCGGTCGACAGCTGCGGGAATCCCAGCCCGACTTCTTGGGCTGCGTCGGCGACGCGGCCGCACTCGCCGCCCGAGCCGCTGAGGACGCCCACGCGCCGCCCGGCCGGCCTGTCCTTAGCCAGCGCCAGCAAGGCGACGGTCTCGTTCAGCTCGTCCAGGCTCGACACCTGAATGATGCCGTGCTGCCGAAGCAGGGCATCCATGATGTCCGCGTCGCCAGCGAGCGAGCCGGTATGGGTCAGCGCGTTACGGCGGGCCTCGGCCGAGCGGCCGACCTTGAGGACCACAATGGGCTTGCCCAGAGTGGCGGCGCGCGCGGCGACGTCCGGCAGCCGGCGCGGCTGACGGAAGCCTTCCACGAAGGCGGCGATGACCTGCGTGGCGGGATCCTCGACCAGGTACTCCAGGTAGTCTTCAATGGGCACCCCCGCCTGGTTACCGCAGGACACGACGAAGCTGAAGCCGATCCTGCGCTCCCGGGCCAGCGGGTTGGTGATGAGGCCGCACGTCCCGCCGCTTTGTGACACCAGGGCGACGTTGCCGGCCAGCATGGGGTTCGGCAGCTCTCCACCCCAGGCTCCGGAGCGAGCGTGGAGGTTCAACACGCCATAGCAGTTCGGCCCGCAGATGAGCATGCCGCGTTCGGCCAAGCTGGCTAGCGCGGCGTGTCGCCGCCGGCCTTCTTCGCCGGCCTCCCCAAAGCCCGCGGCCAGCACCAGGGCCGCCCGCACGCCTGCCTCGTGGGCTTCCGCCAGCACGTCCGCGACCTGCGGCGCCGGAATTGCGACGATCACCAGGTCGGCCGGTTTTGGGGTGGTGGCAGCCGACGGGTAGCAGCGCAAGCCCGAAACCTCCTCGTATTTGGGGTTGATCGGGTAGACGTCGCCCTGGAAGCCGACGGCGCTGAGGTTACGCAGCGCGCGAAGGCTGCGCGACGAGTTCTCGGACGCGCCGATCACGCCCACCGAGCGAGGGTTCATGAGAGCCTGCATGCGCCGCCTATTATCGGGGCCATGGATTTGGAACTGAAAGGCAAAGCCGCGATCGTCACCGGCGGCAGCCGGGGCATTGGCAAGGCAGTGGCGCGGGAGCTGGCGCGCGAGGGCGTGGCCGTGGCCATCGTCGCCCGTGGAATGGAGGCGCTGCAGGCCACCGCGTCCGAGCTCGAGGGCGCCACCGGCGGCCGCGTGCTGGCCGTGTGCGCCGATACCGGCCGCGACGAGTCGGTGAAGACCATGGTCGAGGAGGCCGTGTCACAGCTCGGACGGGTGGATATCCTGGTGAACTGCGCGGCTACGCCGGGCGGAACGGCGCCACCGCCGAAGCTGTTCGAGGTCACCCAGGACGACGTCTTCTCCGATGTCAACGTCAAGGTGATGGGCTATCTGCGCTGCATCCAGGCCGTTGCGCCCCACATGGTCCGCAACGGCTGGGGGCGGATCATCAACATCAGCGGCCTGGCCGCGCGCCAGACGGGCACAATCGTGGGCAGCATGCGCAATGTGGCGGTGGTGGCCATGACCAAGAACGTGGCCGATGAACTGGGGCCGCACGGCATCGGAGCCGTTGTCGTCCATCCCAGCATGACCTACACCGAGCGGGGCCCGGAGCTGATTGCCCGCCGCGCGGCCGCGGACGGGATCTCCGAGGAGGAAGCGCGCAAGCGGCTCTACCAGGGCAATGTGCAGGGGCGGGTGATCGAGGCGCGTGATATCGCCTATGTGGTGACGTTCCTGGCGTCACCCAAGGCGGTGGCCATCAATGGCGACGTGGTCGTGGCCGGCGGCGGCGTCCCCAGGGCGATCTACTACTAGACGACAAACCCGGGGATGGTCCAGATGTCGTACAGCAGGCCAAGCCGCGTGAGGCCTACCTCTCGCGTCTGCTGTTGCAGCCGGGGTGAGTGGAGGTAGGCTTCTGCGATGTCCTCGGCCAGCGAGCCGTGCTGCTGGTCGGCTTCGTCGTGAACGGTGAAGAAAGCCAGGCCCGCCGGCGGCAGATGGTAGTGCTCGCGCAGGCCCTCTGCCAGCATGCGAGTGGCGTCGGGGAAGGTACCTTCGGCCGCGATCTGGGCGGCCATCGTCACGAACCATGGGTACTTGTGGATGATCAGCTCCACGTAATACAGGTGCGCGGCCGTGGCGGGCGTCATCTCCGCCGCATCCAGATCGGCCCGGCTGAGGCCGATCGACTCGGCGAAATCGAGGAACAGGTCGATGTGGCCGGCGCTGCCAGTGGCCAGCCCCTCCGTCTCCTCCTCGACCACTTCGTACAGCTTGCGGCTGAACTCGGGGTCGGTGCAGGCCAGGTACCGCTGCATCGCGATCTGCGGCACGATCTTGCGGAACTTGTAGTCCTGGCAAGCCCAGGCGCGCAGGTGCTCCATCGAAACGCGCCCCTCGCGCACGGCATGCACGAACGGGTGCTTGGCGCGCACTTTCGGGTGGGCGGCGATTTGGGTCTTGAACTGCTCGACAAACTCGCGTGACGTCATGGCCACACGCCAGCATACACGTGTACGCCGGAACTGCCGGACGGCCCTGCGTGAATCCATTCCCAAAGGCTGCGCGCCGAGCAAAGAGCAATTGGCGGACCGGCGCTGCCCCGCCGACCGGCGCTGCCCGCGCTGCCAGCGATAGTGCAACCTGCACAAACACCGGCCGGCTAATTCGTGCATTCTGACGTGGCAAAGTGCATAGCCCATCCCTAGCATGGGCAGGTAGTGGACAAGATCAACGCTGGCGACACCGCGTGGGTTCTCGCCTCGGCTGCGCTCGTCATGCTCATGACGCCGGGTTTGGGGTTTTTCTACGGCGGCCTGGTTCGCAAGAAGAACGTGCTGAGCACCATCTTCTACAGCTTCCTCATCCTGGCGCTCATCAGCGTCCAGTGGGTGTTGTTCGGCTATAGCCTGGCCTTCGGTCCTGACGCCGGCGGCCTAGGAATCATCGGCACGCTGGATTGGATCGGCCTGAACAACGTGGGTGTGGAGCCCAACCCCGACTACGCGGCGACCATCCCGCACCAGGCCTACATGCTGTTCCAGATGTTCTTCGCAGTGATCACCCCGGCGCTGATCACCGGGGCCTTCGCCGAACGCAAGCGCTTCAAGGCCTTCGTCATCTTCAGCCTGCTGTGGGCCACGCTGGTCTATGACCCCATCGCCCATTGGGTGTGGGGCAAGGACGGGTGGCTGCATGCGATGGGCGCGCTCGACTTCGCGGGTGGCACGGTGGTCCACATCAGCTCCGGCGTCTCGGCGCTCGTGGCGGCGCTCGTGCTCGGCCGGCGGCTCGGCCTGGGGCAGGAGGCGATGGAGCCGCACGACGCGACCATGACCATTCTCGGCGCGGCGCTGCTGTGGTTCGGTTGGTTCGGGTTCAACGCCGGTTCGGCCCTGACCAGTGGGTCGCTGGCCACCAGCGCTTTCGTCAACACGAACACTGCGGCGGCCATGGCTGCGCTTACCTGGATGACCCTGAGCTGGATGCGCGACAAGTCACCCAGCGCCATCGGCGGCGCGGCCGGAGCTGTAGCGGGCCTGGTGGCGGTGACGCCCGCCTCCGGCTATGTGACGCCAATGGCCTCGATCATCATTGGCTTCGGCGCCGGTGTGGTGTGCTACTTCGCCGCCGGCCTGAAGTCGAAATTCGGGTTCGACGATGCGCTGGATGTGTGGGCGGTGCACGGCATGGGCGGCACCTGGGGCGCGCTGGCCACCGGCCTGTTCGCCACGATCGCCATCAACGAGGCCGGCAGTAACGGCCTGTTCTATGGCAACCCGCAGCAGTTGTTGACGCAGCTTGTGGCTGTGCTCGCCAGCTGGGCCTACGCCGGGATCGTGACCTGGATTCTTCTCAAGGTGATCGACGCCACTATCGGCCTGCGGGTGCCCGAGCATGAGGAGCTCGCCGGCCTCGACGTGACGCAACATGGAGAGCTGGCCTACCAGGTGTAGGCGAGTAGCGAACAAAGGAGGCAAAGTATGGAGCTTGCAGTTGCGGTGATTCTGTTCCTGGCTATGGCGGCGATCTGGGCGGCGATGCCGGCCGAGCGCTCGCAGGAGCAGATCGCCTAGACATTTACGGCCCCAGTAGTATTGGGGCCATCAACAAACGGATAGGGATCGGGATGGTGGGCGGCCTCCCGGTGCGGGAGGCCGTGGACTATGCTTGCGCGGCTGAGGAAGCCGGCGTCGGCTCCTTCTGGGTACATGAGACCTACGGTCTGCGCGATGCCTTCAGCTATCTGACCGCCGCCGCGCTCGTCACCGAGCGCATCGTTCTAGGCGCGGGATGCGTCAATGGCTTCACTCGCAGCGCCGCGCTCATGGCCATGTCCTCCGTGGCCATCCAGGAGCTTGCCCAGGGCCGCTTTCGTCTGGGCTTAGGCACTGCCTACAGCCGGCTGCACAACTTGGGTTACCACCGGGACTACAGCATCAGCTCGCTGCGCGAAATGACGGACGCTTGCCGCCGCTTATGGCGCGGCGAGACGGTCACCTTCGAAGGTCATGTCGTGACCTTGAACGGCATGAAGCTGCAGCTGCCGCCGGCGGATGTGCCCATTTATTTTGCCGTCAAGGGCCCCAAGGCCATGGCCCTCACTGCCGAAATGGCGGATGGGCACCTCGACGGCCCCATGTCGCCGGCCTCGGCATCGGCTGCCCATATCGCGCAGCTCAAGGCAGGCGTGCGGGACGCCCGCCCCTTCGAGTTTGCCTGCTACATTTTCTGCTCGTTTGCCGAGGACCGGCAGACGGCGCGCGACATGGCCCGGAACGACCCCTTCCTCCTCTACCTGTTCCAGATGGAGAGCAACACCTCGTTCGTCCAGGCGGGCCTCGATCCCGCTATCCGCACCGCCATCGCCGCGGCCCTGAAGGAGGGCGACAGCGCCCTGGCCAGCAAGCTCATCACTGATGACGTGCTGGACCGCTTCGTCCTATGTGGCAGCGAACGCGACATCGTCGGCCAGCTCGCGCCCTTCATGGAAGCCGGACTGGACGAGCCCATCCTTCAGCCGCTCAAGCCATCGCCTCAGGCCTTCAAGGCGGCCACCGCCGCGGCCAAGATGTTCGCCAGCGCCAGTATGCTCTAGAGGAGTGTCGCTGGAGCAGCCGCTCACCTGGGCGGAGATCGATCTGGCGGCCATCGCCCACAACGTCCGGGAGGTCAAGCGCTGGCTCGGGCCGGACATCCACCTGCTGCCCATCGTCAAGGCCAACGCCTACGGACACGGCGCAGTCGAGGTCTCGCGGGCGGTCCTGAAAGCCGGCGCGGACGCGCTGGGCGTGGCCCGCGTGGAGGAGGGCGTGCAGCTCCGGATCGCGCGCGTCTACGCGCCGATTCTGATCATGGGCCACACCCCACTCCAGGATGCGGAAGAGGTCGTCGCGCACGCTTTGACGCCGACCGTGAACAGCCTGCAGCTCGGTCAGGAGCTAAGCCGGATTGCCGAGCGGCGCATGGTCAGCGTCCCCGTCCAGATAAAGGTCGATACCGGGTTGATCCGCTATGGCTCGCTGCCTGACGAAGCCGTCGAGCTGGCGCAGGCGCTGCACGGCCTGCCGAACCTGAACCTGGAGGGTATTTACACTCACTTCGCGTGTGGTGAGGACGAGGACCCCGACTATACCCGCGAGCAGCTGGACCGCTTCCAGACCGTCGTCCAGACGCTGCGCGAGAAGGGCATCGAGTTCCGCTTCCAGCATGCCGGCCACGTGACCAACGTGGGCATGCCCGATCTGCGGCTCAACATGGTCCGCATTGGGCTGGCGGTCTATGGCCTCTCGCCGGCGCCCAATATGGCCCGCGAGATGGAGCTGCGCCCGGCCATGAGCGTGAAGTCGCGCCTGATCCGCATCGCGACCATTCCCAAGGGCCAGACGGTGGGCTACGCGCGGACGTTCAAGGCCAAGCGCGAGTCGCGCATCGGGACAGTCCCTATCGGCTATGGCGACGGCCTGGACTGGCGCCTCCAGAACAAGGGCTGGGCGCTCATTCACGGCCGGCGGGTGCCCATCGTCGGACGAGTCTCGATGGACAACATCACCATCGATCTGACGGACGTCGATGCCGACGTAGAGGATGAAGTTACGCTGCTCGGCTGCCAGGGCAGCCAGCGCATCAGCGCCGAGGAGATCGCGGAGTTGAGCGGGACGATCAGTTACGACGTGCCGTGCTCGATCAGCGCCCGCGTCCCGCGCGTGTATCTAGAATGAGCGCCGCATGCTGACGCCAGGCCTAACGGGAGAAGCCCACCTGACGGTCGACTTCACGCTCACCGCGGCCGCGTTGGGGGATTTCGGTGTGGTCGTGCTGGGTACGCCGTACATGATCAACCTCATGGAGATCGCCGCGGCCAGAGCAGTCGAGCCGGAGCTCGAGCCGGGGCAAACGACGGTAGGCACGCTGGTGGACGTCAAGCACCTCGCGGCGACGCCCATCGACATGCGTGTGACGGCGACGTCGCGCCTGGTGGAAGTGGACGGCCGCCGGCTGGTGTTCGAGGTTGAGGCGTACGACGAGCGCGAGAAGATCGGCGAAGGTCGCCACGAGCGCGCCATCGTGAACCTGGCGCGCTTCCTGGAGCGGACGAAAGCGAAGGCCGCTACCGGTTAGCCGCAGCCTGCTTAGACAGCCCCTCCGTTGTATCCGGCGCCACCTCCAGATGGCCGAGGTTCAGTGTTTTGATCCATTTCTGCTGGCCGAAGGTCAGCGCGACGAAGTAGCCGAGCTCAACCAGCTCGGCGTCAGTGAAATGCCGGTGCAGCTTCTCCCACAGCGCATCGTCGGCCGCATCCGGGTCGAAGATGATGGCTTCCGTGTAGGCCAGCGCGGTCTTCTCGCGGTCGTCGTACCTGTCGGAATTGCGGAAATCGAGCAGCTCCGAGTAGCTGTCCTCGGTCAGTCCCTGCTGTCCGGCCCGGACAGAACGCTGGACCCCTCAGTACTCGCAGTTGATGGTCTTCGACACGAAGACGCGGCACAGCTCCTTGAGCCGGTTCTCGAGCACACCATTCTTGAACGCGGCGTTCCAGGTCTGGCTGAAGGTGCGCAGGATCTCGGGCTGATTGGCGCGAACGGCCTGGCTCTCCGGTCGCGGCGTGCCGTGCAGGCGGGCGTCCTCGAGGTAGGCCTTCAGCTCGGGATCAGTGACTGTCGCGGGATCGACGTATGGGATGCGCGGGGGCATGCCTCTATGCTACTTCGGGCATGGCGGCATATCAGGTCTACTCCGACGGAGCCTGCTCAGGCAATCCTGGCCCGGGTGGCTGGGGGGCGGTTGTCATCTTCCCCGATGGCCACGAGGAAGAGCTGAGCGGTTTCGAGCCGCGGACTACCAACAACCGGATGGAGCTTACGGGAGCCCTGCAGGGCCTTTCGCGCGTACCGAACGGCGCTGAAGCCACGCTGTACAGCGACTCTCAGTACGTGATCAATGGCGCCTGCAGCTGGCTGGACGGCTGGAAGCGCAAGGGCTGGAAGACCGCCGGCAAGAAGCCGGTCTTGAACCAGGACCTGTGGGAGTGCATCGACGCGGAACGCGAGCGGCTGCGCCTCTCCTGGGAATGGGTGCGCGGGCACCGCGGCCACGTCCTCAACGAGCGCGCCGACCGGCTAGCGCGGAAGGAGATCGCGGTGCACGGGGCTACCCCGCCTACCAGTGAATGATCGGCTTGCGCGCCGCCGTCACTTCATCCAGGCGGCGCACAGGCGCATGATGGGGGGCAAGCGTCAGCAGCTCCGGGTCGGTTTGCGCCTCGGCTGCGATCCGGCGAAGGACGGCCGCGAAGCGGTCCAGCGTGCGCTTGGACTCGGACTCAGTGGGTTCGATCAGCAGGCCCTCTTCCACGATCAGTGGGAAGTAGATGGTCGGTGGGTGAAAGTTGTAGTCGATGAGTCTCTTGGCAATGTCCAGGGTGCGGATGCCCGTGGCCGCCTTGAGCGAGCGGGCAGAGAGCACGAACTCATGCATGCAGCCGCGGTCGAAGGGCACGTCAAAGACGTCCTGAAGCAGCGCGCGCAGGTAGTTGGCATTCAGCACGGCCGTCTCGCTCAGGCGGCGCAGCCCGTCGGGACCGTGCATCCGGATGTAGGTGTAGCCCCGGGCCAGAATGCCGAAGTGGCCGTGGTAGCTCAACCGGCCGATGCTCTGAGGCCGATCGAAATCCAGCGAGTAGGCGGCTCCTTCCTTGCGGACTACGGGCGACGGTAAGAACGGCTCCAAGGCTGAGCTGACGACCACGGGACCGGCGCCCGGACCGCCCGTGCCGTGCGGCGTCGAGAACGTCTTGTGGACGTTGATGTGCACCACGTCGAACCCCATCTCGGCCGGCTTGACGATGCCCAGGATGGCGTTCAGGTTCGCGCCATCACCGTAGACGAGGCCGCCGGCGCGGTGGACGGCCGCGGTCACGTCCAGCAGCTGCTGCTCGAACAGGCCGAGCGTGTTGGGGTTGGTGAGCATCAGGCCGACGACGGTGTCGTCCAGTTCGGCCACGAGCCGCTCCAGATCGACGTTGCCGCGGTTGTCCGTCGGGATAGCCACGGTGTGGAAGCCGCACATGGCGGCGGTGGCGGGGTTGGTGCCGTGAGCCGAGTCCGGTACAAGCACCTTTCGGCGCTGAGTCTCGCCCCGGGCCAGGTGATAGGCGCGGATCATGAGCATGCCAGCGAACTCGCCCTGCGCGCCGGCCATGGGCTGCAGGCTGGCGGCGGCGAAGCCTGTGATCTCGGCCAGCAGCCGTTCGAGGTCGTAAATCAGGCGCAGCGCGCCCTGCACGGTCTCGTCGGGCGCCAGTGGGTGGATATGGGCGATGCCCGCGAGGCGCGCCACATCCTCGTTGATCTTGGGGTTGTACTTCATGGTGCATGAGCCCAGCGGGTAGAAGCCGGAGTCGATCGAGTAGTTCCGCTGCGACAGATGTGTGAAATGACGCACCACGTCCAGCTCGCCGATCTCGGGCAGGTTGAGGCTGGATCTTTGCAGGGCGGCCGGTAGCTCGGCCTCCGGAACGTCCAATTCAGGCAGCTGGTGCGTGGGCACGCCCGCATCGGACAGCTCGTTGAGCAGCGGTTCGGGTTGCAGACCCTCGTCGAGAGCCGCACTCGGTGGGACCGGGTCCATGCCCTCGTCCGCATCGCCGCGCTCTAGCGCGGCCTGCGCCGGAAGTGGGGAGTGGATCATCGCGCAACCTCGGTAAGCGCTCGGAGCAAGAGATCGATCTCCTCTCTGGTGTTCTGCTCGGTGAAGGCCACCAGCAGCGTGTCCTCCAACTCGGGGTAATCGCCTCCAACCGGCAAGCCCGCCAGGAGCTGGCGCTCCACCAGCCCGGAGCGGACTTCGGTGCCGGCCATGGGGCAGGAGATGAGCAGCTCGTTGTAGAACGGCTCAGGCGTGAGCACCCGGTATCCCTTGGGGAGGCGGGAGGCGAAGTACGCCGCCTTGGCATGCGACTGCCGCGCTACCTCCCGCAGGCCGGCCGGGCCCATCAGCGATAGGTAGGCGGTTACGCCGATAGCCAGCAGCGTCTGCGACGTGCAGATGTTGGACGTCGCCTTCTCGCGGCGGATGTGCTGCTCGCGCGCCTGGAGGGTGAGCACGAACCCCCGCCGGCCGTCCGTGTCGGCGGTCTGGCCGGCGATGCGGCCGGGCAGCTGCCGGATATGCTCGCCGCGGCAGGCCATCAACCCCGCCCAGGGGCCGCCATACTGCAGGGGGAGTCCCAGCGGCTGGCCTTCCGCCGTGGCAATGTCCGCGCCCCAGTCGCCAGGCGTCTTGAGGAGCCCCAGCGAGGTTGGATCGGCCACGCAGATGATGAGGAGCGCGCCGCGCTCGTGGATGGCGTTGGCCAGGCCGTCCAGATCGTTGATATGGCCGAAAAAGTCCGGCTGCTGGACGATCACGCACGCGGTGTGCCCGTCGACCAGGTCGAGCAGTCTCGACTCGCGCAGGACGCCGTCCTCGACGCTCACGCGAGTGGAGAGAATGTCGACATCACGCGCGCTCACGTATGTGCGGGCCACAGCCTGCCAGTGCGGGTTCAACGAGCCTGCGAAGACCGCCTTCTCCCGCTGGGTGATGCGCTGAGCCATTAAGAGGGCCTCGCCAACCGCCGAGGCGCCGTCGTACACCGAGGCGTTGGCCGCGTCCAGGCCCAGCAGCTCGCAGACCAGCGACTGGAACTCGAACATGGCCTGCAGGGTGCCCTGGCTTAGCTCCGCCTGGTACGGCGTGTAGGCCGTGTAGAACTGCGGCAAGCCCATGATGTGGCCGACGGCGGCCGGCGAGTAGTGGTTGTAGGCGCCCCCGCCGATGAAGCATGGCCAATCCTTCACCGAAACGTTTCCGCCGGCGATCTCGGCCAGGTGGCGCCCAGCTTCCATCTCGGTCAGCGCCGGCGGGACGCTCAACTTGGGGAAACGGTGCTTCGCAGGGACGTCTGCGAACAGCTCTTCGATGCTGGCGACGCCCATGGCTCGAAGCATCTCCTGGCGATCGGTGGGCGACAGCTGGGTGAACGTTGGCATTACGCGCTCCTTTGTTGCTTCGGCTCTCGTGGCCGGGTGTGGTGGGGGACGAACGGCAGCTTGACCACAGTGGCGCCGATGCGGCGGCCGCGGATCTCGACATCGAGCCGGCCACCGAGCTGGGCGGCCGGCGTCGCCGCGTAGCCCATGGCGATGTTGCGCTTGAGGGTGGGCGAGAAGGTGCCGCTGGTGAGCTGGCCGACTTGCTCGTCGCTCAGCAGCAGTGGGAACCCGGGCCGGGGCACGCCGCCCCCGTCGTCGACCAGCAGCCCGACGAGCCTGCGGCCAGGGCCCTGTTCCTTCAGTCGCGCCAGCGCCTCGCGGCCCACAAAGCCCTCTTTCGTCAGCGACACGGTCCAGCCAAGGCCGGCCTCGTATGGTGTGGTGGTCTCATCGATCTCGTGGCCGTAGAGCGCCATCCCGGCCTCGGTCCGCAAGGTGTCCCGCGCGCCCAGCCCGCAGGGCGTGATGCCCAACTCTTGTAGACGTTGCCACAACGGCTCGGCACCCGCGGCTTCCACGAAGAGCTCGAAGCCGTCCTCGCCGGTATAGCCGGTGCGGGCTATCATGGCCGCCTGGCCGGCGACGGCCGCGTCCACGAAGCTGTAGCCGGCGAGATCCTCCAGGTTCGCATCGCACAGCGGTTGCAGCAGCTCCTGCGCCCTTGGTCCTTGCACGCCGATCAGCGCCGTCTCATACGTGCGGTCGTCGATGGCCGCCAGCAGGCCGGCCGCATCGCGCTGCTGCTGGAACCAGTCGATGTCTTTCTGGCGGTTCGAGGCATTGAACACCAACAGCAGCTCGGCATCACTGATCAGATAGGCGATGACGTCATCCAGGATGCCGCCGGTCTCATTGCAGAGCAGGCCATACGCGGCCTGACCGAAGCGCAGACGGGTAAGATCGCGGGTTAGACAGCGCTGCGCCAGCTTGAACGCGTCCTCGCCGCGGAGGTAGACCCGGCCCATGTGCGACAGGTCGAACAGCCCGCACGCGGTGCGAACGGCCTGGTGCTCGGCCACGATCCCGGTCGCATACTGAACGGGCATGTCCCAGCCGGCGAAATCCACCATGCGGGCGCCAATTGCCCGGTGGAGGCTGTTGAGGGGCGTCTCGAGCAGGGCGGACATAGGCTTTTGGTCGGCGGTCGATGGTCGACCATCGACCAACAAACAGTGTACCCTAGAGATCGATCACATGTCCACGATCTTTCCTCGCCTGAGTCCGCGCACCTACCGCCAGGACGTGGTCGAGACTATTCGCGCGGCTATCCGCGAAGGCACGCTCAAGGCGGGCACGTCTCTGGTGGAGCGCCGCATCGCCGAAGATATGGGCATCAGCCGGGCGCCGGTTCGCGAGGCGCTGCGCCAGCTCGAGGAAGAGGGCCTGCTGGTGAACATCCCATTCAAGGGCTGGTACGTCACTGAGGTCACGCCCAAGGCCATGTCCGAGATTGTCTCTCTGCGCCGAGTGCTGGAGGCTTTCGCCGCCGACCGCGCCGTCGCCCTGGCCACGGCGGCCGATATTCAGGATCTGCAGCGTCTGCACGCGGACATGGAGCGCGCTGCCGCCAGGGATGACCCGGACGAGCTCCTCGAGCTCCACCTGCGCTTCCACGGACGCTTCTATGAGCTGGCCGGGCACGATCTGCTGCGCCAGGTGTGGGGCACGATGGAGGGCCAGCTCCGGCTCTACCTGCGCCTGCACCAGCTCACCTACGACACGCTGCCACACTACGTCGAAGCGCACCGGCCGATCGTGGATGCGCTGACGGCGCGCGACGCCGAGGCGCTCAAAGCGGCGATCACCGAGCATCTCGGCGAGCACACAGAGCAGCTTATTCGTTGACCTCAAGGCAACGCTTTATAAACCCTATGCTTTAATAGAGACCATGGGACTGTACGAAGCCCTCAAGGCTGCTGCCCAATCGACACGCCCCATCGTGGCTGGAGTCCGGCCAGACCAGCTCAATCTGGCCACGCCCGGTTCGGAATGGAACGTGCGCGCCCTGCTGAACCATCTGCTTGGCACGCTGTGGCTCGGCGCGGGGCTGTTGGCCGATCGGCAGGCCGCCGAGCATTGGCCCTAAGGTGCCTGTGCCGGCGGACGCCTCCATCACCGATAGGCTGGTCGCTTTCCTCGGCCGCCGCCCTTGACCCTCGAGGCCGCTCTCCGCGCGCTGGCCGAGCCGCGGCGCGTGGCCATCCTGCAGCTGGCGCGGGATCGGCCGCTGTCGGTGGGTGACATCGCGGCCCATTTCGACATCTCGCTGCAGGCCGTGTCACAGCACCTCCAGGTACTCAAGGAGGCCGGTCTCATGACGGAAGAGCGCGCCGGCACGAAGCGTCTGTACCAGGTCCGGCCTGAAGGCGTCGAGCAGGTCCGCGAGTTCCTCGAAGGGCTGTGGCCGAGGCGGCTGAGCCGCTCGTCACGAGGCTGCGCATCGAGGCGCCGCCGGAGATCGTCTTCGACGGCTTCTGTGATCCGAACGCCTTGATCAGCTGGATGGGCGACCGGGCAGAGCTGGAGCCGAGCCCGGATGGGAACTTCGAAGTAGACATCCACGGCTACGCCGTGCGTGGCCGTTACCAGGTGCTCGAGCGCCCTTGCCGGCTGGTGTTCTCCTGGGGCTACGAGGGCCCATGGGCGACCGAACCGCCGCCGGCCGTATGAGCGACAGCCCGCAGGAGCGCATCCTGGCCTGGTATCGCGCCCAGGGCCGCGACCTACCGTGGCGGCGCACACGCGATCCGTACCGCATCCTGGTGGCGGAGGTCATGCTCCAGCAGACGCAAGTCGAGCGAGTGCTGCCGAAGTACATGGAGTGGCTGGTGGCATTCCCGACCCTCACGGCTCTGGCCGAAGCGCCAACCGCCGAGGTGATCCGCCGTTGGGCGCCGCTGGGCTACAACAGCCGCGCCGTGCGGCTGCAGAGGATCGCACGCCAGTGCGTAGAGCGCTACGGCGGGCAGATGCCGGGCAGCTTCGAGGAGCTCCTCGCGCTCAAAGGCGTCGGGCGGTACACGGCCGGCGCCATCGCCTGCTTCGCCCGCGAACAGCAGGTGACCTTTTGGGACACCAATGTGCGGCGAGTGCTGACGCGGGTTTTTCTTGGCCAGGAGGCGGAGCCGACCGAAGGCGAGCTGGAGGCGCTGGCGGCACAGGCGCTCCCGGGCGGGGAAGCCTACGCCTGGCACCAGGCGCTCATGGACCTGGGCGCGACCATTTGCACCAGCCGAGCGCCGCGATGTCACGTCTGCCCGGCCGCGCCGGTGTGCCGCGCATACCCCGTGAGATGGATCGTGGCCGAGCGTCGAGCCTCATACAAACCCGAGCCACGCTTTGAAACGACGAATCGCTTCTTCCGGGGACGCGTCGTGGATGCGCTCAGGGAGCGCTCGCCACAGCTGCTGAACGACCTAGCTCGGCGTCTGAACCGGGACGATCTGGAATGGCTCGAGCGCCTCGTCGCCGGTCTCGAACGCGACGGGCTGGTGGTTCGCCGCGGGGCTGAGGTCAGCCTGCCCTGAAGTACGCCTGTACCTGACGCTTCAGCTCCATCCAGGTGCTGTCCACCTCAGTCCGCTCGTTCTCGGTTAGGGCTGACCAGAGCTTTCCAAGCGAGGGGAAGTAGAAGATGTCCCACACCCAGAAGTCCGACGGCTCGGGCCACGGCTCGGGAGCGAGCAGGCCCTCCGTGCCCGAGGCGGTCCAAGCGGCGACAATGTGGCCGCCCTCGGCGATGGCCACGGCCTCCGACCAGCGGACCCGGCGATCCGCCAGGCCAGCGGCGAGGCGCCGCAGTCCGGCCTGGCCCTCGCGCCCGGTGAGTAGTGGGTCCCACGCGACGGCAAGCGCAGGCACGACCAGCCCGCCGTCGGAGGCAACAGCCAGTCCGCCGCCGGAGTAGGTGAGCGCCTTGGCCGCGGCGTTGCCGGTCAGATTAGAGGAGGTCTCAGGCACGCCTAGAGGCGCCGTGGGTTCGACGGGATCCAGTGGCAGGCCCTCCAGCAGCCAGCGCAGCTGGCGGCGTTTCGTCGGGTTGGAGCTGGCCAGCACAATCGGCCGCCTCATGGCGGGAAGAATACGGCCAAATGTTCTAGAATCGAACCATCGCCAGTAAGCTCAACGCGCCCACTGAGCTGGACCTCTACGCGGTCCTTGGCGTCGAGCCTGACGCCAGCGATGACGACATCCGGCGCCAGTTCAAACGGCTGGCCAAAGCCTTCCATCCGGACCTGAACCCCCACCCCGCCGCCAGCGCCCGCATGAAGGCCCTCAACGAGGCATACCGCGTACTGGGGGACCCAGTCCGGCGTGCCGTGTACGACAACCTGTGCGGCATCAAACGCTGGGCGGACGAGGACAGCTTCGGCTCGCCGAGTGGCCGCGGCATCCGCAGGTACGAGGCCGAGCTGGACAACGAGCTATCCATCCAGGAAATGCTTGGCCGGAAGCGCGCCGCCAAGGAGCTGCTGGTGCGCAAGACGGACTACCGGATGTACCACGTGTCCTCATTGGACCGGCAGAGCTGGTTCCGTGTGAGTGTGGACACGGGCTGCCACTGCCCCGACGCGATGGGCGCCGCCGGCCCGTTCGGCTGCAAGCATTGGTACGCTATGGAGGCCTTCCGCAACAACGGCGATAAGCCGCCGGAGCCTCATACGGCGGCGGCTGCACGGCGCTGAGTCTCAAAAGAGCGGCCCGCCCCGGAGAGGTGGAGCGGGCCGCGGGTGCGGGGAAGAGGTTGACTTGCGTCAGGCGGGCGCGGCACTTGGCTGTGGCACGCGCGATGGCCCGATCGGCCGGCCGGGCACGCCCATAAACGTTCCGGCGAACGAGCCACCGATGCGCCGCAGCGAGGCGTCCAGCCCGCGAAGTTGGTCCTGGGCGTTGTCGAACCAGCCCCAGCCGATTTCGATACGCACCAGCTGCAGTGGCCAGGCGCCCGGCGTCCACGCGTCGGCGCGGGTGCCATAGGCGATCAGCAGCGCGCCGGCTAAGAACAGCAGCGACCAGATCACCGACGAGGGCCAGGGTCTCCAGTAAAAGGCCAGCAGCGCGGCGGCGCTCACCAGCGCCGCGCCGACGCCGGCCAGCGGGCGCCCCGCTCGGATGGCCACCGCCGGGCCGGCCGCCAGGACGCCCATCGTGACGATCCACAGTGCGGTGTAGACCAGGTCTTCGCCGCTTGGGCTGACCGCGACGACGGCTCCGATTGTCACAGCAAGAAGAACCAGTCCGGCCAACAGCGCCTGTACCATGGCGCCCACGGATGTGACTTGCATGCCCGTTCGACCTCCTGTGAAGTCAAGCGCATGCTATTTGAGCGCCGGGGGCGGCGCCACTGCCGTTAGTCACGCGTTTCGGTGGCGGGGGCCGTGACGCCGGTCACGCCCGCTGGTGACAGCGGTGGCTGGTTGATCCAGCCTCACGCAAGCAGTATTGTGGCAGCGTCTGCATGGCACCCGCGAAAGTCGAAGCCGCTCCGCTTCCCGGAGATGACCACCGCTGGCTGAGGCTTGCCGGGACGGCGCTGGCGTGCGCGGTCTGGGTGCTGGGCGTGTTTCCACCGCCCCAGAAGGCCGGGCCTACCTACATCTACGCGCTCACGGGGGCGATTGCGGCGATCATCGCCGTCGACCTTACAGCGCCAGGCCGCACTGCGCGGGTTTGGCGTCGCGTGCTGTGGCTGTTGCTGGAGCTTGGATTGGCGTTTGTGGTCGTCCGCAGCTACCCCAGCCTAACGCGGCTTTCCTTGATCTACCTGCTGCCTGCCAGCCGGTCTTTGCAGATGTTCGGGACTGTTGCCGGTTTGCCGGTGAGCCTCTCAGTATGGCTGGTCTACGGCGCGAACGTGGCGCTGGTCGTCTGGCCGTCGCGTGCCGGGGAGTTCTCAAACTACTTCACCTTCTTCCTCGCGCCATACGTCCTGTCCATCGTGTTGACCCTGGCGCTGCTGCGGCAGGCGGCCGATCGCGAGCGGCTGCAGGAGCTGTATCTCGAGCTGCGGGACGCGCACGAAGAACTGCAGATGCTAAGCCGGCAGGCGGAGGAGGCCGCCGTCAACCGCGAACGCAACCGGCTGGCGCGCGAGATCCACGATTCGGTGGCGCACTATCTGACGGTCGCCAACCTAGAGCTGGAGGCAGTGGAGAAGCTGGGTGACGAGCAGCCGCAGCGGGCGCTGACAGAAGCGAGGCGGGCGCGTCGGCTGATCGTCGAGTGTCTCCAGGAGGTTCGCCGCTCAGTGGCGGCGCTGCGCTCGGCCACCCTGGAGGAGCTCTCGCTGGCAGGCGCGCTCAAGAAGCTGGTCAGCGATTTCACCGAGAGCACCGGCCTCCCGGTGGAGCTCGATCTGGGCATCCCCGAGGACCTGTCCCTGCCGGCCGACGTGCGGCTGGCGCTCTACCGCACAGCTCAGGAGGGCTTGACCAACGTACAGCGGCACGCGCGGGCGCGCGCCGCCCGCATCGTGCTTCGGCGGGACGACGGCAACGTTGAGCTGGCGGTGGAGGACGATGGCATTGGTCCCGGAAAGACGGACGCCGGCTTCGGGCTGGTGGGCCTGCGGGAGCGCGTCGAGCTTGTCGGAGGGCAGCTGGGCTTCGGCAGCGCCGGCGCGACCGGCACGCGGCTGGCCGTCACCGTGCCGCTCGGTGACGCCTCTCCCTAACCCTCTCCAGCACGGAGAGGGAATCAAGGTCTTGCTGGTGGATGATCAGAGCCTGCTGCGCGAGGGCTTGAAAACGCTGCTCGAGCTGCATTCCGACCTCAAAGTCATCGGCGAGGCCAGCAATGGCGAGGAAGCGGAGTTCCTCGTCGGCCGGCTCAAGCCGCAGATCGTGCTCATGGATCTGCGCATGCCGCGCTGCGACGGCGTGACGGCCACGCGCCGCATCGTGGAGCGCTGGCCGGACGTCCACGTGCTGGTCTTGACAACCTATGACGACGACGAGCTGGTGTTCCAGTCGATCGACGCCGGCGCCTCGGGTTACCTGTTGAAGGATGTGGGCTCCGATGCGCTGGCGGAGGCCATCCGCGCAGCAAGCCGCGGAGATTCGCCATTGCAGCCGAGCATCGCCCGCAAGGTGCTGCGGCGCCTGCGCTCCAGTGCGCCCGTGAGCGAGCCGCTGCCGGAGGCGGAGCCGCTGACCCGACGAGAGCTCGATGTGCTGCGGCTGCTGGGAGCCGGCGCCACAAACCGCGAGATCGCCGACACTCTGGCATTGTCCGAGGGCACGGTCAAGAACTACATCTCCACCATCCTGGCCAAGACCGGCCTGCGCGACCGAACCCAGGCCGCACTCTACGCCGTGCGGCGCGGGCTGACCTAGGGCCTGCACGGCCGGCGCGCCGCGGCCTCACACACCCGTGGCCTGGCGTAATATGGGGCCGTGCCCTTAACCGAGGAACAGCGCCAGAAAGCAGCCGACGAGCTGGCCGAAGCTGAGCGCACACGGACGCCGATCGACCGGCTAACGGACCAGTACCCCAGTATCGATACGGCCGATGCCTACGATATCCAGCTGCGCCAGATCGCAGCCAAGAAGGCGGCGGGCGCTAGGGTGGTCGGCAAGAAGATCGGGCTGACCGGCAAAGCCATCCAGCAGCAGTTCGGCGTGTCCACGCCCGACTACGGCCACCTCATGGACTACTTTCCCATCCGCGACGGCGGCGAGGTGCAGTGCTCGGAGCTGATCCAGCCACGCGTCGAGCCGGAGATCGCCTTCGTGCTGGACAAGCCGCTGCGGGGCCCGGGCGTGAATGTGGCCCAGGTGCTGGCGGCGACGCGACACGTCACCCCGGCCTTCGAGATCATCGACAGCCGCATCAAGGAGTGGAAGTTCAAGTATCAGGACACGGTCGCCGACAACGGCTCGTCGGCCCGGTTCGTCCTGGGCAGCGAGCAGCGGCCGGTCGACGAGGTGGACCTGCGACTAGTGGGCATGGTCTTCAAGAAGAATGGCCAGGACATCGGCTATTCGGCCGGTGCGGCGGCGCTGGGGAACCCCGCGGTGGCCGTGGCCTGGCTGGCCAACGCACTGGCGGAGTTCGGCATAGGGCTCGAGGCGGGCGAGGTGATCCTGCCGGGCGCGCTCACGAAGTCATTCGACGCCGCGCCGGGCGACGTCTTCAGCGCCTCATATGATGGGCTGGGCAGCGTCAATGTCTGTTTCGTCTGAGGTCAAGGCCCTGGCGCGCCGGCTGTTCGCGGCGCAGCAGGAGCGCCGGCCGATCTCATTGCTGACCGCCGAGCGGGCCATCAGCGAGCGCGAAGCCTACGACATCCAGTGGGCGCTCGTGGAAGAGCACCTGGCGCGCGGCGGCAAGGTGGTGGGCAAGAAAACGGGTCTGACCAGCAAGGCGAAGCAGGTCCAGATGAACACCAGCGAGCCTTTGTACGCCTACGTCATCGACAACACCATCCTGAATGACGGCGCGCAGATCGTTCGCTCCGAGCTCATCCACCCGCGAGTTGAGGCCGAGATCGCCTTCGTCATGGCCCGCCGGCTGCACGGCCCAGGCGTCACGGGCGACCAGGTCCTGAATGCGACCAAGCACCTCGTCCCGGCGCTGGAAGTCATCGACAGCCGGTACGACGATTTCCGGTTCACCTTGCCCGACGTCATCGCCGACCAGGCCTCGGCGGCGCGTATCGTCCTCGGCGGCCGCGCTCGTTCTCCCAGGGGGCTCGACCTTCGCCTGCTGGGCATGCTGCTGGAGATCAACGGCGAGATCGTGGCCACCGGCTCGGGGGCGGCCGTGCTCGGGCATCCGGCGGACTCAGTGGCCTGGCTGGTGAATAAGATGTCGGAGATGGACGCCGGCGGGCTCGAGGAGGGCGACCTCGTCATGGCGGGAGGCCTGGTCGAGGCTTACCCGATTGAGCCTGGCGATTTCCTTCGGGCCGAGTTCGACCACCTGGGACCGGTCAGCCTGCGCTGCGTCTGAGGCTTTTAGGCGCCATCCAGGAGACGCAGCGGGGGCCGGTCCGGCGGCTGCCGCGCGGCCGCGTCCAGCGGTAAGGGCAATGTTGTGAGCATGGTGAGCTGGGGGCGCGGAGGCTTGCGCGGCTGCCGCTCCGAAGAAGGCGCGTCGACCGGCAGCAGGCAGTCGTCGGGCGAAACGTCGACGCGCACGCGCTCGAGCACTGGGAAGCGCATCTCGTCCTGACCCTGCCGGCGGCTGAAGCTGACGGTGACCACGAGCTCGGGCTGCGTCCAGCACGCGATGAACGGCGGATTTTCGGCAAACGGCGGCTGGTCGATCTGGAGGGCGTTCAGGACCGCGAACAGCTCGTTGCGTTGCGTGTCGTCGCTGGGCGGCTGGACTGACATGACGAACATAAGCTGGCCCGCCGCGTCGTAGCCGCCCAGCAGCAGCTCGATGGTCCGGCTGCCCCCGGCGATCTGCATGCTGTAGCCGCCGATGACCAGCTCGGCCCGGTCGCGGCCCACGGTCAGCCAGCCGCCGAAGCTTCCGGGCGTGTAGACGCTGTCTTTGGGTTTGGCGATGATGCCCTCCAGATCGCTCTCCACGGCCGCCTGGAAGAGCGCCCGGCCCTCGCTCTCGAAGACCTCGGCCAGGTAAACGCATTCGCTCTGATGAACCGTTTCGGCCAGGATCTTCTTCCGACGCTGCAGCGGCTCGCCGATGAGCCAGCGCTGGCCGCGGAAGAGGATATCGCTGACCAGGAAGCACGCCGGATGGCGGGTGGCTTCGGCCTCGATCATCTCCTGATCGAGCAGCCGGAGCCGCCACTGGGCGGCGTCGATATTGGCGCGGCCGCGCTCGTCCACGATCACAATTTCGCCGTCGAGCAGCAGCGGTTGCTCGGCGGCCGCTTGGCGAAGCACCGCCAGCTCGGGGAAGCGATTGGTGAAAACGCCCAAGCGGCGGCTGCGCAGGCTCAGCCGCCCACCGGCGAGTGAGGCCAGCGCGCGGATGCCGTTCCAACGGGTTTCGAAAACGTAGTCGGGTGAGTCGAACGGCTCGCCGACGGGCCGGGCCCGCATGGGCTCGACGTGCGCGGGCAGGCCCGGAGGAGGGTCGGTGAACCCAAAGCTCAGCTGCTCGGCCGCGTTCGTCATTCGTGGCAGCCAGAGCCTCCTGCGCTCCGGATGACGTCAAGCGGTCCAGCTGATGGATGAGTCCGCGTCGACGCGCAGCCCGCGGGTGAGCTGGCGCGGCTTGCCGGCCGTCGTGAGGTCGCCGTTGAGCGGCTGCAGGAACAGGTCGAAGCTCCCATCCTGCAGTCCAATGTACGCGATGGCGTCGCCCCTTGGCGACCATACCGGGTGGGCATTCATGCCGCCGACCAGCAGCGTGGCCTCATCCAGCAGGCTCCCCCGAGCCGGGAAGGGCGCCAACCAAATCTGGTTCTCCCCCTGGAGCCGGCGCACGAAGGCCACATGCTCCCCATCCGGCGACCAGCTGGCCTGCATCGCCGTCTGGCCGGCGTCGGTCAGCGGCGCTGCCTTCATCGTCTTGGTATCCAGCAGCATGAGCTGGCCAAACGCCTCTGGGTTGTTCAAGAGATACGTCCACGACGTGTACAGCACGTCCGAGCTGCTCCCGGGACGAAAGCTGGGGTAATCGATGCCGCCGGTATACAGGTTGGCGCCGGTGAGCTGAGTGCGTGCGTGGGTGCTGAGGTTGAGGCGCCAGGCCGCCAGGTCGAGCGTGCCGGTGCGCGTCCGTCCGCGGTCGCTGGCGTACACGAGGCTGCCCCCGTCGGCCGACCACGCCGGCTGCATGTCCCAGAAGTTGTTGTCCACCACGCGAGAAGCGTTGCTGCTGATCGCCCGCGCAGGCCCGCCGGGGTAGGGCAGGAGCCACAAGTCGGCGCTGTTCTTGCCGGCCCGGTCGAAGGCCAGCAGCGAGCCGTCGGGCGACCAGGCCGGATTCTGGATGGAGCCGAGATCGGTGAGCTGGCGAGCAGTCTCGCCCTCCAGGATCCAGATGTTGTGGCCCCGGCTGAAGGCCAGCCGCCCGTCGATACGGACGGGCGGCGCCGCCGATGGGCTCGGGCCCGTCTCCGCCGGGCCGGGTCCTGGAACGTGGAGCGGCAACGGCGCGGCGGGTGCGCCGCAGCCCGCGAGCGCCAGGACCAGGAGCCAGAGAGCTCTGTTCATGCCAGAATCACGCTGGTCACCAGGGCGTTTATCGCCGGCCAGTCGGGGATAACGATCTGCTGCCCATCGCGCGACCAGCCGTCCCGGGAGTAGACCGGCGGCGACAGCACATACCGCTGGACGGGCTTGTCGCGAAGCTGGTCGGCGAGGAGCGCCAGCCGGGCCAGGTCGGTCAATGTGAGATCGGTACGAATGCTGTCGCGCAAGTCGGCGGCAAGCTGCGGAAGATTCGCGATGACCGCCCTGCCGCGCAGCTTGCTTCGAACGGCCTGGAGGACCTGCTGCTGACGCGCTGAACGCCCGAAGTCCCCCTGCAGGTCGCCATGGCGCGAGCGGACGTACTCCAGAGCGCGCATGCCGTCCAGGTGCTGCGGGCCGGCCGGGATGTACAGCCGGCGGTAGGCGTAGGGGTCGGCCGAGTTGATGTCGTCCGGGTAGCGATCGTCCACTATCGGATGCGTGACGTCCACATCGACGCCGCCCAGCGTGTCGACGACTTTGATGAAACCTTCCAACCCGACCCAGGCGTAGTAGTCGATCGGGATCCCGAAGTTGTCCTCGACGGTCTGGCGGGCCAGGGCTAGGCCGCCCTCGTGGTAGGCGGTACCGATCTTGCCCATGCCGTGTCCGGGAATTTGGACCCACAGATCGCGCGGGATAGACAGCATGGTCACGTCCTTGCGGCGCTGATCGATGCTGACGACCATCATCACCTGCGTGCCGTAGACACCGCCGAACTTGGCGTCGGTGTCGGAGCCGAGGAGCAGGATGTTCATGCGGCGGCGGCCGGAACCCGTGTCAGGCGACGGCGATAGCTGGGGGTCGCTTGGCGCGGGCCTGGACACCACCTGGCCGGTGCCCTCGTGCATCACGGCCACGACGGGCTCGAAGTAGCCCACATAGGCGGCCGCGCCGCCGGCCAGGAACGCGAGCAGCCCCAGCAAGCCGATCAAGCGGACGGCATAGGGCATGCGGCCGGCGGCTGGCGAGGGAGCTTCGATGGCGGGCGGCGTGGCAGCAAGAAAGGTGCCGCCGTTATACTTTTTGGTACTCAAATCTCGCGATGAAGGAGGCGGCCTTACACGTGGACGACGGTCATAGTACCCAGTCCAATCCCAAGCTGATCACACCCGCCTCCGAAGGAACGCCAGCAAGCTAGCAGCGCGGAACCTGCTCGGGGGCGGAGACACGACCCGAAGGAGGTGGTTCCGATGGCATTCCTGAGCCAAATTGTCGGCAAGCCGGTGTACGACAGCCGGCGCCGCAAAGTGGGCAACATCGAAGACGTGTGCGTGCCTGCGCACCAGGTGCCCTATCCGCGCGTCGTCGCCGTGAAAATCGGCGAGCGCTGGGTGCCGTGGTCGCAGGTCGAGAGCCTCGAAGGCGAGGCCAAGCTGCGCGTCGAGACCGAGAACATCAAGGACTACACGCTCAAGCCACAGGACGTGCGCCTGCGCGATGAAGTGCTCGATCACCAGGTGGTGGACGTGGAAGGGCGCAAGGTGCGCCGTGTGAACGACCTGGCGATCTCGCCCACCAACGGCCACTACTCGCTGCTCGGCGTGGACATCTCGACCCGCGCTCTGCTGCGCCGGCTGGGTATGGACAAGATGCTGAGCAGGCTGGGACTGCAGGATACCGAGGAGCTGATCGCCTGGGAGGACGTCGACCCGGTGCGCAGCGATGCCGTCACCGGCGTGCGGCTCAAGCGCTCGCGTGAGACCATCTCGCGGCTGCACCCGTCCGACCTGGCGGACATCGTCGAGGAGCTCACGGTTGCCGAGGGCGTCAACTTGCTGAGCGGCCTCGACGACCAGAGCGCGGCCGACGTGCTGGAAGAGGTCGACGAAGAGCGCCAGGCCGACCTGCTCGAGCAGATGCAGAGCGAGCGGGCGGCCGACATCCTCGAGGAGATGGCGCCGGACGACGCGGCCGACGTGCTGGCCGAGATGGATCCCAAGAAGGCCACTGAAGTCCTCAGCCTCATGGAGGCGGAGGAGTACGAGGACGTGGCCGAGCTGCTGGGCTACCCCGAGGACTCAGCCGGCGGCATCATGACCACGGACTACGTGGCCGTCTCGCAGAACCTCAGGGCGGCGCAGACTATCGACTACATCCGCAAGAACGCGCGCGACATCGACATGATCTACGCAGTCTACGTGGTTCGCGATCGCGAGAGCGAGGAGCTGGTCGGGGCGGTCACGCTGCGGGACCTGATCATGGCCGACCCCAACGCCAAGCTGTCGGACATCATGGTCATTGATCCGGTGAAGGTGAAGGTCTCCGACCACCAGAACGAGGTGGCGAAGACCATCGCCAAGTACAACCTCTTTTCGGTGCCCGTGGTCAACGACGACAACCATCTGCAGGGCATTGTGACTGTGGATGACGCCATCGACATCCTGCTGCCGACAGCCTGGAAAAAGCGGCTACCGCGCATGTTCTAGCTAGACTTGGATGGGTATAATCCCGCCTTTGGGGGTGTCCCGTGAAGCTGAACGTGGCGCAGCTCTTGAAGTCGCCCGTGGGGACCACCCGCGAATACGATTTAGAGGAGACGCTTAGAGAGGTCGAGGACCAGGCGCTCACCCGGCCGGTGAAGGTGCATCTGCACCTGACGCGCATCAATGATGGGCTGCTGGCGCGGGGCGATGTGGACACGGCGCTCGAGACGGCCTGCAGCCGATGCGCCGAGCCGGCCGAGCAGCCGCTGGCGTTCCACTTCGACGAGCAGTTCCGCCCGACGATCGACGTTGTGACCGGTCAGCCGGTCAAGGATGAGGACAAGGATCCGGGCGAACCCGTCTACACCATCGATGCCAATCACCTGATGGATGTGGACGAGGTGGTGCGACAGGGCATTGTGATGGAGACGCCGATGCACCCGTTGTGCCGCCCGAACTGCCGGGGGCTGTGCCCGCACTGTGGAGCCAACCTGAACCTGGGGCCCTGCCAGTGCGAAGCCGAAGCGCCAAGCGGGCCGATGGCGGCGATGCTGAAGGACTTCACCCCTCTGCGCACCAACGACAGAAAGGAACGAGCGAGCTGAATGGGCGCGGTACCAAAGGAACGAATCCCCAAGTCCAAGCAGGGCAAACGTCGCAGCCATCTTCACCTGGCGCCGGTGCATCTGGTGAACTGCGCACAGTGCAGGACTCTGAAGCTGCCGCATCACGTCTGCCCGAACTGCGGCACCTACAAGGGCCGCCAAGTCATTCCCGCTAAAGGAACCGCCTAAGGCCTTGACCACTGCCCTCCTGTTTCCCGGGCAGGGCAGTCAATTCGTCGGAATGGCGCGGGACGTCTATGAGGCGTTCCCGCGCGCCAGGGACGTTATCCATCAGGCCGATGCCGTACTTGGCCGCGGCCTGTCCCAGCTCATGTTCGAGGGCCCTGAGGACGAGCTCACGGCCACCGTCAACGCCCAGCCGGCCATCTTCACGGCCAGCGTGGCCATCCTGAGCTGCCTGGACATTCCCTCCGACGTGGCTTTCGCCGCCGGCCACAGCGTGGGCGAGTACGCGGCGCTGGTCGCCGCCGAGGCGCTTCACTGCGACGACGCGCTCCGGCTAGTCGACGAGCGCGGCCGGCTGATGCACGAGGCCGGTACCGAGACTCCCGGCGGAATGCTGGCTGTCCTCGGCCTGGACGAGGAGTCCATCGAGGATGCATGCGCTTCCGTGGCGCCCCTGGTCGTGTGCGCGGCCAATTTCAATGCGCCCGGCCAGACGATCGTCTCCGGCGAGGAGGCCGCGCTCCAGGCGGTGAGCGCCGCCCTCAAAGAGCGCGGGGCCAAGCGCATCCTGCGGCTGAACGTGAGCGCAGCCTTCCACTCGCCGATCATGGCCTGTGCGGCGGAGGAGCTTCGCCAGGCCATCGACCGCGTTCGCGTCCGAGCGCCCAAATGGCCCATCATTGGGAACGTCTCGGCCCGGCCGCTCACGACCGAGACCGCCATTCGCGAGGAGCTGGCGCACCAGATCGCCGCGCCGGTGCGCTGGGAGGCATCGATCCGGGCCATGTTGGCGGCCGGCGTCAACCGCTTCCTGGAGATTGGGCCGGACAGGGTGCTCACGGGCATGCTCAAGCGCATCGACCCCGGCGCGCAGGGCGTCAACATCGGCGACGTGGCCAGCCTGAGGCAGGTATGTTTAGCCTGAAAGGCAAAGTGGCCGTGGTGACCGGCGCCAGCGGCGCATTGGGCTCGGCCGCGGCCCGTCAGCTCCAGGATCTCGGCGCGACGGTCATCCGCAACTACAACCGCACGCCGGTCGAGGGCCAGCACGTGTTCCAGGCGGACGTCAGCACCGCCCAGGGCGCTCAGGCGCTGGTCGACTTCGCTACCAAAGAGCTGGGCCGGCTGGACATCCTGGTCAACAACGCCGGGATCACCCGCGACGGCCTGGCGATGCGCATGTCCGAGCAAGACTGGGATGCCGTCCTCGACACGAACCTCAAAGGCGCTTTCCTGTGCGCCAAGGTGGCGCTTCGGCCGATGATGCGCCAGCGCTGGGGCCGCATCGTGAACGTCAGCTCGGTGGCCGGCCTCATGGGCAATCCGGGCCAAGCCAACTACTCGGCCGCCAAAGCCGGCCTCATCGGCCTCACCAAATCCCTGGCGCGCGAGGTGGCCAGCCGGAACGTAACGGTCAACGCTGTCGCGCCGGGGTATATCCCGAGCGCCATCTGGGAAGGTGTCTCCGAGGATGCCAGGAACGCCATCCTGCAGCAGATCCCGCTGGGCCGCACAGGGACGCCCGAGGAAGTCGCGGCGGCCATCGCGTTCCTGTGCTCGGAGGAGGCCGGCTACATTACCGGCCAGGTGCTGGCGATCGACGGCGGGCTGACGTAGTGTTCAAGAAGGTCCTGGTGGCCAACCGCGGCGAGATCGCGCTGCGGGTCATCCGCTCCTGCAAGGAGCTGGGCATCCGCACGGTGGCGGTCTTCTCCGAAGCCGATCGCGACTGCCGGCACGTCCAGCTGGCCGACGAAGCGGTCTGCATCGGGCCCGCGGCTAGCAGCAAGAGCTATCTGAATATCCCGAACATCATTTCGGCGGCGCGCATCACGGCCGCCGACGCCATTCACCCCGGCTATGGGTTCCTGGCGGAGAACAGCTACCTGGCGGAGATCTGCCGCGACATGAAGATCACCTTCGTTGGGCCCGGACCGGAGGTCATGGAGCGCATGGCGGACAAGGTGCAGGCGCGCGAGGAGATGCACAAGGCCGGCCTGCCCATCATTCCCGGCTCGGAGCGAGCTATGCGCAGCCTGGCGGAGGCCGAGCACACCGCGCGCCAGCTCGGCTATCCGGTCATGCTCAAGGCAGCCGCGGGCGGAGGCGGCCGCGGGCTGCGGATTGTGCGCAGCGCCGAGGAGCTGGCGCGCCTCTACCCAACCGCGCAGGCGGAGGCGGAAAGCGCGTTCGGCAACGGCGAGCTGTACCTCGAACGCTACCTGGAGCAGGCGCGGCACATCGAGATCCAGGTGCTCGTGGATGAGCACGGCAACGCCTTCCACCTGGGCGAGCGCGACTGCTCCATCCAGCGGCGGCACCAGAAGCTGGTGGAGGAAGCCCCCTCGCCGGCAGTATCAGACGACCTCAGGCAACGAATGGGTTCGCTGGCGGCCAAGGCCGCGGCCAAAGTCGGTTACACGAACGCCGGCACCATGGAGTTCCTGGTGGACGGCGAGGGCCAGTTCTACTTCATCGAGATCAACACCCGCATTCAGGTCGAGCATCCCGTCACCGAGGCGATCTACGATGTCGATCTGGTCAAGCTGCAGGTGGCTGTCGCAGCGGGCGACAAGCTGGCGCTCAAGCAGGCCGATCTGTGGCCCCGGGGGCACGCCATCGAGTGTCGGGTAAACGCCGAGGACCCAGACCGCAATTTCGCGCCTGACGCCGGCGCCGTCACGAAGTTCGTGCCGCCCGGCGGGCCCGGGGTGCGGGTCGACAGCCACCTGTTCGAGGGCTACAGGGTGCCGCCGTTCTACGATTCGCTGGTGGCCAAGGTCATCGCCTATGGCCGGGATCGTGCGGAGGCAATAGCCCGAATGCGCCGAGCGTTGGAGGAGTTCACCATCGGCGGCATCAAGACCAGCATCCCGTTCCATCTGCGGGTGCTCAGCGACCCCGTGTTCCTGAAAGGGCAGGCGGACATCACGTACGTGGACCGCGCGGAATGACGCCGCGGCGCAAAGCCCGGCTGGCCGCCGTTCAGGCCCTATTCGAACTGGACTTCCAGCATCGTGCGCCGGAGGAGGTTATCGAGGAGCGGCTGGCGGACGTGAGCCTCAGCCCGGAGAACCAGGACTTCGCCCGCCGGCTGGTGCAGGGCGTGGTGCGGCACAGGCAGGAGATCGACGACCGCATCGCCGCGGCGGCGCCCCAATGGCCGATCGAGCAGATCGCCCACGTTGACAAAAACGTGTTGAGGCTTGCAATCTACGAATTGATGTCGGAAGATAGTTCCGTGCCGGCTAAGGTGGCCATCAGCGAGGCCGTCGAGCTGGCCCGCCTGTTAGGCAGCGGCACGTCTCCCAAGTTCGTAAACGGGGTGCTGGGTGCCGTCATGGCGGTGAAGGAGGTGAACTGATGGCGACAGACGTCTACGATCGCATGAAGAAGATCATCGTCGAGCAGCTCGGCGTCGACGAGGCCGACGTGACGCCGCAGGCGTCCTTCGTCGAGGACCTCAATGCCGATTCGCTCGACCTCGTTGAGCTGATCATGTCCTTGGAAGAGGAGTTCAACCTGGAGATCTCGGACGAGGACGCCGAGAAGATCCACACCGTCGGCGACGCGCTGGAGTACGTCCAAGAACACCTCGAATAACCGGCCCTAAAGAGGCAGGCTCTCCCTATACTTGAAGCGCACCTCGCGCTTCCAAAGGAGACACACTGATGGGCCTCATTCCCATGGTCATCGAGAGCTCACCCCGTGGTGAGCGGGCGTTCGATATCTACTCGCGCTTGCTGAAGGACCGCATCATCTTCCTGGGCACGCCCATCAACGATCAGATCGCCAACATCATCATTGCCCAGCTGCTGTTCCTGGAGAGCGAGGATCCGGACAAGGACATCAACATCTACATCCACTCGCCTGGCGGCTCGATCCATGCCGGCCTGGCGATCTACGACACGATGCAGCTGATCAAGCCGGACGTCGCCACCATGGCCGTGGGCGTCACGGCAAGCATGGGCACCGTGCTGCTGGCGGGCGGCGCGCGCGGCAAGCGCTTTGCGCTGCCTCACGCCACGATCCACATGCACCAGGCGCACAGTGGCACCCAGGGCGCGGCCACAGACATCGAGATCATGGCCAAGGAGATCATCCGCCTGCAGACGATGCTGCGGGAGATCCTGGCGAAGCACACCGGCCAGCCCTATGAGAAGATCGCCCACGACTCCGACCGCGACTTTTGGCTGACGGCCGAAGCCGCGGTGGAGTATGGGCTTGTGGACGAGATCCTGCAGCCGAGCCAGGCCAAAGACCTCACGCTGGTGGGAGGCGCCTCCTCCCACGAATAGAACCTCGGCCTAGGAGACAGTCCTGCGGGTGCGTCCCGCTCCGGGCTTGGGCTGGCCTTTGCCGTGCTGGCCTCCCTTGCGGCCGATCTCGGCATAGTGCGCCGCCCCGTGGCGCGCCTTGGTTGCTTCTCCCCCTAGCCGGCCAATCTCACGCAGGTAGTCAAGACCACGATCCTTAATCGCCTGGCCACCCTTGCGGCCAATCTCGCGGAAGAACTCGGGGCCGTATTTGGCCTTTACCGCTTGACCTCCTTTGGCGGTCTCGCCGGTCCGCGTCTTCCGTTTCGGTTGATTCTGAGCCACCCTGTTTCGCTCCTAAACATCGCGGCGCGTCTCTTCTCTCCCCAAAGCAGAGCCACACCTAAAGTGCAACCAGTCGAGCATACATTGCCCGGTTGCCGAATACAAGCAGGCAACGCATGACAGAGCGTTAAAACTGTGCCGGGCGGGAGTAGTCAAATTGGGCTGGGGTGACATGCCGCCCCGAAGCCGCGTTTCATGCTGTCGAAACATGGCGCTCCCGGCGCTGCTGTTCGTGTGCCAGCCGTCGCCCTCGCCTGAGGAGCAGGCTGCTTGGGATTGGCTGCGCGCATCCGAGGCGGCGCTGGCCCGACAGGTGCACCCCGATGACCTCATCGAGCGTTTGCCCGGCGCACAGATCGTGTGGTGGCACTCTGCGGATGAGCCGCGGGGCGCGCCCGAGCTCCGACCCGAAGCCGCGGCGAGCCTGGGCAGGTGGATCGACGCAGGTGGGCGGCTGTGGCTGACGCTCCAGGCTGTCGCTCTGCTGCGCGCGCTCGGCCTGGAGGATGAGGCCCCGCAGGAGTTTGGCTTCGCGCCGTGGCAGCATGAGCCCTCGGAACTGACCGCGCTCGAGGGCGAGCGCCGAGGGCTGATCAGCTTCGGCCCGCATCCTGTCTACGACGGGCTGCACGGGGGCGTGTACCTCTTCAAGCCCCAACCGGGCAGGACCTACCCGCGGGCGGTCTACACGGCCCGCACGCGCGGGCGCATGGTGGCTGCCGAGTGGCAGTACCTGGCGATGCACGCCCGGCGCCGGCTGATGTTGGAGTACGCGCCCGGCGCGGGTCGCGTCCTCGCCGTGGGCGCGCACCTGCTGTTCGGTGAGCGCCCCAACCCATACCGGGCCTTCCTGGATCGCTTCGCGCGGAACTGCCTTGGTTACCTCCCAGCCGAGCAGCCGGCGGCTGCGCACTCCTACTGGCCAGGCATCGATTTCCGCGACCCCGGCGCGGCCGCATCAGTCGAGCCGCCGGAGAGCCGCGCGGACGACGACCCGCAATGGGACGTCACCGGCCGGCGGGTGATCGCCGTCGGCCGCGAACGGGGGGCGGTGACAGACATCTGGTCGCTGCCGCTGCGCCTGGCGCACCACGTTCGGCTCGCCGCCGAGGCCACGGTGGTGGACTTCCAAAAACTGCCGGACGGCGTGGCGCGCACGTTCCGCGTGGGCGACGCGGTAGTCGCCCAGAAAGTGTCGGCGACGGCCAGCGAGGCGCTACTGAGCTGGGAAGTGATTTCCGGCTCGTTGCCGCACCTCGACATCGAGTTCGACGTCGACTTGCGCTGGTTCTGGCCCTACCCCGAAGGGGTGCTGGGGGAGCCCAGCCTTCGGCGGCGGGGAGGCGATCTGCTGCTGCTCGATGGCGAAGATACGCCTCGCGGAGCTGTGCGCCTCGATCCGCTCTCGGCGTCCGTGACGTTGGAGCCCATGGGCGGCGACCTCCACGTGCGGGTTCGGTTCGGGCGGCCCGCTCGTGTGGCGGCCACGTTCCGGGGGTTGTGGCATGAGCCGCTGGTCGGCGCGGATGACGGGCACGTCGCCCGGGCGTGTCAGGCCTCCAATGACGCCGAAACGCCTGCTCCTGAACACAGCTCTGTGCCACCCGGCGCCCCGTGGCCCGCGCCAGAGGCATACGAAGCTCGGTCATCAGGCACCACCGGCCTCACCGGCGGTGGCTCCCCCTCAGCGGCCGCTCGGCCGGGCGCAGAGGAGGCGCTGCTCCGCGTCGAGACGCCGGACGCGGCCTTCAACGAGGAACTCTTCTGGACCCTCAACGGCCTGAAGGCCTTCGACCTGGAGACACCCGCTGGGCGCGGACTCGTGGCCGGTCTGGCCGAAACGGCTGCCGGCTGGTGGAGCGGCCGGCTGGGCTACGCTTGGTACTTCGGACGCGACGCCATGTGGTCCTCCATGGGCTGCCTCGCAGCCGGCCTGCGCGAACCCGTCCGCGAATCGCTGCGCCTGCTGGCGCGCTATCAGCAGCTCGAGGGCAAGATCTTCCACGAGCTCACCCCAACCGGGATAGCCCATTTCGACGCCGCCGATTCCACGCCGCTGTTCCTACTCGGCCTCGAGCGGTACGTCCGCTGGACCGGCGACGTCGACCTCGTGCGCGAGCTGTGGCCGGCGGCCGAGCGGGCGCTGGCCTTCTGCCTGTCCACCGACCGCGATCAGGACGGCCTCATCGAGAACACCGGGGTCGGCCACGGCTGGTCGGAGGCCGGCCCCATCTACGGCGCTCACGCTACGTTCTACCTCAACGCCTGCTGGGCGGCGGCGCTGGGTTCAACGGCCTACCTGGCCGAGCTCATGGGCCAGGGCCGCACGGCGCTGCGCTGCGAGTACGAGGCCGCGCGAGTGAAGGACATCTTGAACCGCCGTTTCTACCGCCCGGAGGACGGCTGGTTCGCCTACGGCATCGAGCGGGACGGCTCGCTCATGCCGGCCCGGACCGTGGAGCCAGCCGTCGCGGCCATGTTCCGGCTGCTGAAGCAGGAGCTGACGGAGCGGTTCTTCAAGGGCCTGTGTTCGCCCCGTTTCAGCACGCCGTGGGGCGTGCGCTACATCGCCAGGGACGATCCCGCCTACGATCCCCGGGGCTACCACTATGGCAGCGTGTGGCCGCTGTTCACCGGCTGGGCCGCCGCGGCCGAGTATGCCTACGGCCGCCCGGAATCGGCGCTGCAGCACGTGCGGGCCTCGCTCGGCCTTATCCGGGAGCGTTCGTTCGGCGTCATTGACGAGGTGGTTGATGGCGACCAGAACCGGTCGGCCGGCGTTTGTCCCCACCAGCTGTGGTCGCACGCCATGACCGTGACGCCAGTCGCCGAGGGGCTGTTGGGCATCAGCCCGGACGCCGTCGAGGGAGGCCTCAGCTTGCGGCCTCAGCTGCCGCCGAACTGGGACTTCGTGCGTATACGTGGGCTGCGGGTGGGCGGGCACACGCTCTCGTTCAGCTACGAGCGCACTGAAGCTGGGCTGCGACTGGCGATCGACGCCCATCGCGGGCCCGGCAGTCTGCGCGTGGCGTTCGTGCCCGCCGAGGCTTCGGACCACGCGCGCTGCTTCGTGCTCGCGGGTCAACCGGCTGCCGCGTAGCCCAGTCCTGGTTGGTTGACGGCAACCAGGCGCGATTGCTATCGTTTACGTTAGATGCGAATAAGGCCCAACCCAGGTAAGGAGATGCGGGAGCCGCATCTCCTTTTTTGTTGGGCACGTGTATCCCTAAAGGAGTCCCCGAAGTCACCGTTTAATGCGTTTTCTCTCTTTTCTCTTCCGTCGGCGCGAAGATAGCGCCGCCCCCGCTACAGAAGTCCCGAACCATTCCGTTAACCCGAGTCACCTCCACCTCGTCCCGCCGGAGCGGCCGCGGCGACAGCCGCGTGAATCCCACCAGCCCGAATCTGACGGCGCTCTGGCCATCGACCCCCGCCAGGAAGAGCCGCGGCGCAAGCGGCGCCGCCGCGGGCGCGGTCGGGGCCGTGAAACGGCCGCCGAGCCTGCCGTTGCGCGCGGGCGTCTGCTGTTCCCGGTCCCGAGCACTCCGGGCCTGTTCTCCGAGAGCCCGGCCATCGAACGTGCCGTGGCTGAGGCAGGCTGGAGCAAGCCGACGCCCATCCAGGAGAAGTCCATTCCCGTGCTGCGCAGCGGCTCGGATCTGGTGGGCCAGGCGCAGACGGGCAGTGGCAAGACCGGCGCCTTCGGAATCCCGATCCTCGAGCGGCTCGATCCCGAAGTCGACGCCGTGCAGGCGCTCGTCGTGGTGCCAACGCGCGAGCTGGCCGAGCAGGTGACGACGGAGATGAGCCGCCTGGGCCGCTACACCGGCCTGCGGGCCTTCGCCGTCTACGGCGGGGTCGGCTACGAGCGCCAAATCCAGGGTATCCGCCGCGGCGATCAGGTCCTGGTGGGCACGCCCGGGCGCATCATCGATCACCTGGAGCGGGGCTCGCTGAGCTTCGCCGACGTGCGCATCGTCGTCCTCGACGAAGCCGATCGGATGCTCGACATGGGCTTCCAGCCAGACGTCGAGCGCATCCTGCGGCGCACCCCGCGCGGCCGGCAGACGGCGCTTTTTTCAGCCACCATTCCGACCGAGATCCACGAGCTCATCTACCGCTACCTCCGCGATCCCCAGTGGGTCCGCATCGCCATGGAGGTGCCCACCGTCGACACGGTCGAGCAGGTCTACTACGAGGTCGCCGAGCGCGACAAGTTTGACGGCCTCCTGGAGCTTCTGGAGATGCATGACTGGCCGAGCGTGCTCATCTTCCGGCACACCCAGCGTGGTGTGGATCGCCTTGAGAGCATGCTGCGCCGCAAGGGCTATTCCGTGGCTGCTCTCCATGGCGGAATGAGCCAGAGCGCGCGCCAGGCCTCACTGAACGAGTTCGCCGCCGGCAAGGTGCGCATCCTGATCGCCACCAACGTGGCCTCGCGCGGGCTGGACATTCCGGACGTGTCACACGTCGTCAACTACGACATGCCGGAGGACATCGACACTTACGTGCACCGAGTGGGCCGCACCGCCCGGATGGGCAAGCGCGGCACGGCGGTGACCTTCGTGGGCGAGAACGACCTGGACATGTTCGATCAGCTTCGCGACCGGCTCAAGGATCAGCTTCAGCCGAAGCGGCTGGCGCTCTACGGCTAGCGCTCCGCTCCGTTAGCTATACTCCCCGGCGCTTATGAACAAGAGGAAGAAAGTCGCGCTGCACAAGCATCGCGTGAAGGCTCGAAAGCTCGAGGAGCGGCGCAAGGCCGCGGCCGGCCCGGGGCGGCCCGCGATGCGCGCCGCGGCGGCCGCGGCGGCGCCCGCTGCCGCTCCAGCCGCCGCTCGGCCGGCTGGCGCCGGCGCCCCCGGCGCGGTTCGTCCGCCGGGATCGCCCGGCGCACCACGTCCGGCGATGCCCGGAGCGCCGCGTCCGGCAGTGCCCGGAGCGCCGCGCCCGGCAGGTGCGCCGGGAGTCGCTGGCGCGCCTCGTCCCGGAGTGCCTGGAGCGCCGCGCCCCGGTGTCCCCGGCGCGGTTCGTCCGCCCGGCGCTCCACCGCCCGGCGCACCTCGGCCGGCCGCACCCGGCATGCCGCGCCCGGCTGCGCCCGGCGCACCGCGGCCGTCGATCCCCCCGGGGACGGCACGCCCCGGAGCGCCGGCGGTAGGCCGGCCCGGAGCCCCTGCGCCCGGACGGCCGGCGCCGTCTGCGCCGCCCGCGCGGCCGACCGCGCCCGGCATGCAGCCCCGCCAACGCCCGCCTGAACCGGCCCCGGAGGCCGAGGAGAGTTAGCTCACGAAGCTGATCATCGGTATCAGCTCCTGATCGAACTCGGCCATCCGCTCGCGGCCTAAGTCCCGCAGCTCTGCGTAGGCTCGGATTGAGCCTTCCACCAGCTTCTGGACGTCCACGCCCATGCACTCCGGCGTGAACGCCCGCAGGTAGCCGATGCCGCTCTCCAACAGGCTGGTGGCGCCCCGGTAGTTGGTCCGGCTCAGATGGAAGAAGGCCACGCCTACCTGCAGGATGCCCTGATAAAGCGTCCGAATCTGGTCCGGCTCCGCCAGCCAGATCTCTTCCAGCGTCTCGTGGCACTCGTAGAACTGCCGTGCATTGAACTGCTCGATGCCTTTCAGCAGCGGCGGAGGGGGCGGATCGGTGCAGCTAGCCGTAGGCGTAGAAACCCTGGCCGGCCTTGCGGCCCAGCTTGCCGGCGATGACCATCCGCTTCAGTAGGGGCGGCGGCGCGAACCGGGGATCGTGGAACTCATCCAGCAGCACCAGCGCGATGTAGTACACAGTGTCCAGCCCGATGAAGTCCGACAACGTGAGCGGGCCCATCGGCAGATTGCAGCCGTACTTCATGCCGTCGTCGATATCCTCGCGCGTGGCCCAGCCGTTCTCGTACATGCGGATGGCGTCCAGCAGATAGGGGATCAGCAGGTAGTTCACGATGAACCCGGCGCGGTCCTTGGAGAAAATTGACCGCTTGCCGAGCTTCTCGGCCAGCGCGCTGGCCTCCCCGGCGGTCTGGTCGGACGTCTCCAGCCCGCGCACGATCTCGACGATGGGCATCAGTGGCGGCGGATTGAAGAAATGCGTGCCGATGACCCGGTCAGGCCGCTTCGTCTTGGAGGCGATTTCGGTAATGGAGATCGAGGAGGTGTTGGTGGCCAGGATGGTGTGCGTGGGGCACAGCTCGTCCAGCGTCTGGAAGACCTCGGCCTTGTCTTCGAACCGCTCGACGACGGCCTCTATCACGAAGTCGCAGTCGGCCAGGTCCTTCAGATCGGTGGTGTCCGAAAGGTTGGCCATGATCCGGTCCATGGCCGCCTGATCGAGCTTGCGCTGCTCCACCTGGCGCTGCAGCCGCCCGCGAATGGCGCCGACGCCCACCTGGGGGTTGTCGCGGGTGAGGAACAGGTCGTGTGTTATGGTGCGGAAGCCGGCCGCGGCGCACACCTGAGCGATGCCGCCGCCCATCTGGCCGCTGCCCACCACCCCGATTTTGCGGATGTCCAGCGAAGCACCTCCCACGGGAAATCAGCAGCTCATTGGCATTATCCGGCACGCCATCGAGGCTGCCGGCGGGCGGATCACGTTCCGCGACTTCATGGAACTGGCGCTCTATCACCCCGACCACGGCTACTACTCCGTGCTGGGTGACAAAACCGGAAAGCGGGGCGACTACCTGACCAGCCCCCAGGTCTCGCCGCTGTTCGCCAAGTGCCTGGCGCGGTTCATCGACGCCGGACCGGTGCTGGAGGTGGGGGCTGGAGACGGGACGCTGGCGGCGCAGCTGGCGGCCAAGTTCGACTATCTGATCCTGGAGCGCAGCCCAGACCTCCGCCGCCGCCAGCAGGAGCGCGTACAGGCGACATGGGTGGACGCAATGCCCGAACGATTTGAGGGAACCGTCCTCAGCAACGAGCTGCTGGACGCGCTGCCCGTGCACCGCCTGGCGCGGGATCGGGAGCGCTACGTGCGCGCTGACTTTTCCGAGGAGCTGGGCCCGTACTCGACGCCGCGCCTGGCGATGTACTTCGAGCGGCTGGGCCTCGAGCCGGCCGGGGAGGCCGAGGTCAACCTCGATGCGCTCGATCTCATGGCCACCGTTTACGCGAGATTGCGCCGCGGGCGGGTCATCACTATCGACTATGGCTACGAGGCCGAGGAGCTGTTCGTCCGCCATCCCCAGGGCACGTTCCTGACCTACTACCGCCATGCCGCGGACCCGAACCCCTACGAACGCATCGGCGAGAAGGATATGACGTCCCACGTTGACTTCACGTCGCTGATGCGACTGGGAGAGGAGCACGGCTTGCGCACGGCGCTGTTCACCACCCAGGCCGATTTCCTGGCGTCGCAAGGCATCGGCGAGCTCCTGGTGGAAGCGCAGCGCACGGCCCCCGACCCGGTCAGCTACACGGCCCTCCGCCAGGCGGCCATCGGACTGATCGATCCGGGCGGGCTAGGCGGCTTTCGAGTGCTGGTCCAGGAACGCTAGCCGCTCTAAGCTAACCTTAAAGCCCGCACGATGCCCTTCAAGAAAGTCGGTTCGACGACTGATTTTGTCGCCCTCGAACAGGCCATCTTGCGCTTCTGGGACCAGGATCGGTCGTTCGAGAAGCTGGTCGCCAAGAACGCGGGCGGCACGCCATGGTCGTTTATCGACGGACCGATTACCGCGAACAATCCCATGGGCGTGCACCACGCCTGGGGGCGCAGCTACAAGGATTTCTACCAGCGCTACCACGCCATGCTCGGTCACCGCCAGCGCTACCAGAACGGCTTCGACTGCCAGGGTCTGTGGGTCGAGGTCGAAGTCGAGAAGGACATGGGCTTCAATTCCAAGCGCGACATCATCGACTACGGCCTGGCCGAGTTCTCGCGCGCCTGCCGAGCTCGGGTGGAGCGCTTTGCCGGGGTTATCACCGACCAGACCAAGCGGCTCGGCAACTGGATGGACTGGGACAACTCCTACTTCACCATGTCCGACCGGAACATCGAGACCATCTGGTACTTCCTCAAGCGCTGCCAGGAGAAGGGCTGGCTGTACGAGGGGACGCGCGTCATGCCCTGGTGCATCCGCTGTGGCACCTCGCTCTCGCAGCACGAGCTGATCGACAGCTACCGCGACGTCGAGCACGCCTCGGTGTTCCTGAAAGTGCCCATCCATGGCCGCGAGCAGGAGTACCTGGCGCTTTGGACGACCACGCCCTGGACGCTGCCGGCCAACACCGCCGCGGCGGTGAACCCGGACCTGACGTACGTGGCGGTCCGCCACGAGGGCGACCTGATCTACTGCTCCAAGGGCACGATCGAGCGCATTTTCGGTAAGCGCGCCGAAGCCGCCCACGAGCTGAAGGGCTCGGAGCTGGTGGGCCTGCATTACAGCGGGCCGTTCGACGAGCTGCCGGTGCAGCATGGGGTGGACCACCATGTCATCCCCTGGGATGCCGTGGCGGAAGAAGAGGGCACCGGCATCGTGCACATCGCGCCGGGCTGCGGTGCGGAGGACTTCGAGCTGTCACAGCAGCACAACCTCTCGGTCCTGGCGCCGCTGGATGAGGCCGGCTACTACGTGGCGGGCTACGGCGACCTGCTGGGACGACACGCGCCGGACGTAGCCGAGTTCGTCTTCGACAGCCTGCGCAGCAAGGGCTTTCTCATCCGGACCGAGACCTACGCCCACCGCTATCCGGTGTGCTGGCGCTGCGGCGAGGAGCTGGTGTTCAAGCTGGTTGGCGAATGGTTCATCTCCGCCGACGAAATCCGGCCGCGCATGAAGCGAGAAGCGGCCAAGGTCCGCTGGGTGCCGCCCCACGCCGGCGAGCTGATGCAGGACTGGCTCAACAACATGCGCGATTGGTGCATCAGCCGGAAACGCTTCTGGGGCTTGCCACTGCCGTTTTACCGCTGCTCCTGCGGCCATCTAACCATCGTGGACTCGCTGCAGGACCTGGCCGACCGGGCCGTGACCCCCTTCGACTACCAGCCTATTGGGAAGCTTCCGAGGGCGGTCCTCGATCGCCCGGCCAAAGGGAACCCCTCTGCCGACCGCGGCACGGAGCCAAAGGCGCACGACCATGAGGATTTGCGCGCGCCGGCTGGTGAACGGATTTCTCCGGCCGCCGGGCCAGACTGCGTGGTTTTGCCCGAGCTGCACCGGCCGTGGATAGACGAGATCAAGGTCGCCTGTGAGAACTGCGGCCGGCCGACGGAGCGCATCAGCGAGGTTGGAGACTGCTGGCTGGACGCCGGCATCGTGCCCTTCTCGACCCTGGATTACCGCACCGACCCTGCGCATTGGAAGGAGTGGTACCCGGCCGACTGGATCTCGGAGATGCGCGAGCAGATCCGGCTGTGGTTCTACTCCATGCTGTTCATGAGCGTGACCCTCGAGGACAAGGCGCCCTACCAGGCCTGCCTGGTCTACGAGAAGATGAACGACGAGTTCGGCCGGCCGATGCACAAGAGCCATGGCAATGCCATCTGGTTCGACGAAGCCGCCGAGAAGATGGGCGCCGACGCCATGCGCTGGGTGTTCGCCAGCCAAAACCTGAAGACCAACCTGAACTTCGGTTATGGGCCGGCCCAGCAGGTCCGGCGCCGGCTGCTGACGTGGTGGAACGTCTACTCGCTGTTCGTCACGTATGCCAACATCGACGGCTTCGATCCGTCGAGGGTAAGCATCGAGCCGAAGCGGCGCAGCAAGCTCGACCGCTGGCTCCTGAGCCGGCTGCAGGATCTCATCGACCAGGCGCGGCGCGCTTTCGAGGGCTACGACGTTGCGCCCTTCACGCAGGCCTTCGAGCGCTTCATCGACGAGGACCTGTCGAACTGGCACGTGCGACGCAGCCGCCGCCGCTTCTGGAAGGCGGAGGACGACGCCGACAAGGCTTCGGCGCACCTGACGCTGTACGACACGCTAGTCACGCTGGCCAAACTGGTGGCGCCTATCCTGCCGTTCATGGCCGAGGAGATGTATCAGAACCTGGTCCGCTGCGTGGACTCGTCGGCCGACTCGAGCGTCCACCACTGCCGTTATCCCGAGGTCGACGCCGGGCTTGTCGACCGCGAGCTGGAACGGGAGATGGCGCTGGTGCGCCGCGTGGTCGAGCTCGGCCTGGCAGCGCGTAACGCTTCGAAGATCAAGGTGCGCCAGCCGCTGCCGGCGCTCAAGATCGCGCTGAATGCCGACTGGCCCGCCGACCTCGAGGATCTGGTGCTCGAGGAGCTGAACGTCAAGCGCATCGAGAAGGCAGGGGCCGAGAGCCTTGCCGAGAGGAGCTACCGCGTCAACCTGCCGCTGCTGGGGCCCAAGCTGGGCCCCAAGCTGCGCGATGTCCGGGCGGCCGTCGAAGCCGGCCAGGTGGAGGCCCTTCCTTCGGGGGGATTCCGCGCCGCCGGCGTGGAGCTCGCTCCTGAGGAGGTCTTCGTGAGCCTCAAAGGCAAGCAGGGCTACGAGGTCGCCGGCGACGAGGACGTTATTGTTGCCCTGGACACCACCATCACGCCGGCTTTGCTGGCCGAGGGCCAGGCCCGCGAGCTCAGCCGCAAGATCAACGAGCTGCGCAAGGAAGCCGGGTTTGACATCGCGGATCGCATTTACGTCCGCTACGAAGGCATGCCCAGCGAGCTCGAGCCATACCGTGCGGCGATGTGCGCGGAAACCTTAGCGCTCTCGTTCGAGCCAGGTTTGGAAGGCGAGGGCCACCGCTGGGAGGGCGACCTGAATGGCGAGCGAATTAGCCTCGAACTCGTCCGAGCCTAAGACCGGCAGGCCGCCCAAGCGGCGGTCGTTCGCGTCGCTGCTGCCGATCATCCTGCCAGTGGCGGCAGTGGTGGTGGCGCTGGACCGCTGGAGCAAAGGGCTCGCCGAGTCGGAGCTCACGAAAGCGCCGGGCCAGTCGGTGGACGTTGTCGACAGCTTGCTGCGCTTCTCGCTGATCCACAACACGGGCGCCGCGTTCAATGTGCTTCGCGATTCGAGTGTTCTGTACGTGGTCATCGCTGCGGTGGTAGTCATCGTGTCGGTCGGCTACTACCGCTACCTGCCGCGCGACAACTATCTGCTGACGGTCTGCCTGGGCATGCAGTTGGGAGGCGCCATCGGCAACCTGATCGATCGGTTCCAGCATGTCTACGTGGTCGACTTCATCGACGTCGGCTTCGGAGACGTGCGCTGGCCGTCGTTCAACGTAGCCGATAGCTCGATCGTCGTCGGCATCATCGTGCTGGCGGGCTACCTGATGCTGCACCCGGACACGGAACGTAATGGCTAATCCTCCGGAGGGCCATAGAAGCTGGTGTTCATCTGCAGCTCGTCCGTTGAGCGGCGCTGGCGGGCGAACTTGTCGCCGGTCTGCCAGTAGTCGCCCTTTACGGCTAGGGCCGCCTCCTCGTCCAGCTCGGCATTCCAATCTCCAAGCGAGTAGCCGAACCAGGGGTTCTTAGGCTTGAGCGGGGGCAGACCGAGCTCCTCCCAGATGTCGCGGGCGCGCTCCATGTACTCGCGCTTGGGCAGGGAGATGGGTGGGAAAGCCTCCTTGAGGGTGGCGTCCCACATGACCGCGGCGTCGGCGGCCTCGGAGCCGCGCTCGTCATGCCGGGGACCGTGGCCGACGTCCATGCCATGGAAGATCTGCACATCGCGGTGGGGCCGGCTGCGGTAGCTCATGGCCCAAAGCACGGCGTCGGGATCTTCGGGGTCGATGTCCTCATCCACGGCAACGACGATCTTGCTCATGGCCGGCCGGAAGACCACAGCGGCCATGAGGGCGCGCCACACGTCCGCTGGCTGCGGGTTGCGGAACTGCACGACCGTGACTTTCTGGAGGCTGGTCAGCGGCTCGTGGAGGGCCACCCCGACCACGCTCTTGATGCCGACGTGGCTGCGCAGGTGGTCCAGGTACAGGGGCTCGTAGGCCACCTTCTTGATCATGGAGCTCTCGCTGGGCGTGACCTGGCTGATGATCGAGCTCAGGATGGCGCTCCGCCGCCGCGTGACGGCGGTCACGTCCATGAACAGGTTGTACTCCTTGGGGTTGACGTGGCCATGTGACTCGCCGAAGGGCGCCTCGGGCTCCAGCTCCGTGGTGCTGATCCAGCCCTCGATGACGATCTCGCCGTCCGCGGGCACCAGCAGGTCGAGCGTCTTGGCCCTCGCCAGCCGGAACGGCGCCTGCACCAGTCCTCCGGCGGTCCAGTACTCGTCCATGTCGTAGGGCAGCTTCTGGACGGCCACATAGGACAGGCACGGCGGACCGCCGATGGCCAGCGCGGCCGGCATGGGCTCGCCCCGGTCCTTGTATTTGAGCCAGTGCAGGTACGCACCCTGGCCGAGCTCGAGCGAGATGTTGCAGCCGACGCGCTTGGGGGCCTTGATCTGGGCGCGGTAGTTGCCGACGTTGTAGGTGCCGGTGTCGGGATCGCGGGTAATGTAGTGGCCGGCGCTGACGTACGGCGCATTATCCCAGCCCGGCGTGGAGATGGGCACCGGCAGGTTGACGACCGTCTCCTCGACAGTCTCCTGGACGGGTGCGTCCTCGACCACGACCGGCTCGACGGGGTGGTTCTTAGCCTGATCCCAGCGCTGCCGGATGTCCTCCAGCTTGCAGCCGATGCCCAGGCTGTAGATGCGACGGTTGGCGGCCAGGGCGCCGACGACCACTGGGATGTCGTAGCGCTTGCCCTTGGCGTCGACCACGTTCTCGAACAGGAAGGCCTTGCGGTCGGGTTCGTCGATGCCGCCGCGGAACTGCCACCGGACCAGCGGGTGCAGTTCGGAGTCCTTGTCGATGGGCCGCGTGACGCGAATCAGCAGCCCTTCGGCATCCAAACGCTGGATATGGTCGTGGAGATCGGGGTAACGGCGCTCTAATTCCGGCATTTGTCGCGATGATAGGTCACTGGGTTTCCCTGGACGCGGCCCACACGTCTGTCCGAGTAGGCCGACGACTATCTCTTCCCGGCGGCGCCGACGATCAACAAAGAGGACTTCGCCGGCGCCGTCGACGTGCTGGCCCAGACCAACCCGCGGATCAAGAAATTTCGACCGTCGTCAAGATCGTCGACAATTCCCTGGTGCAATCTGCTGTCGATAGGGGTTTGAATAAGTGAACGACATCGAGCGCTACGTCATTGAGGAGTTCGTCGAGGAGTACCGGCTGGGCCAGTACGGCTACGACGAGCTGAAGCGCCGGCTCATCAAGTGCGGCGCCGATCTGGGCCTGCTGGAGGACCTGCCGGTGGTCCACGGCCGGACCCGCCCGGCCATGTTCGCTGGCGGCGACAACCCCTGGCAGGATGGCGGTCAGCAGGTCGACAGCCAGATGACGACCTACAAGAGCGGCAGCGACACGCTGGAGGCGTTCATGGCCTGGCCCAAGTTCGAGGGCCCCAAGCCCGGCGTGGTGATCTGCCACGAGAACCGCGGCCTGGTGGAGTACGTCAAGGACGTGGCCCTGGGGCTGGCCTCGCATGGCTACGCCGCCATCGCGCCCGACCTGCTGACGCGCGAGGGCCCAACTCACAAGTTCGCCGATCCCGGCGCGGACGTGCCTCCGCTTCTGGGCAAAATCCCGCCGGAAAGGCATGTGGCTGACCTCAAAGCCGCCGTCGACCACCTGACGAGCCGGAACATCGGGCCGATCGGCGCCATCGGCTTCTGCTTCGGTGGCGGCCAGACCTGGCGGCTGGTCACCAAGGAGCCGCGCCTGGCGGCGGCAGTGCCCTTCTACGGTCCCAACCCGCCGCTGGAGGACGTGGCCAATATCAGCTGCCCGGTGCTGGCCATCTACGGCGCGCTGGACGAGCGCATCAACGCGGGCATCGACGCTATTGTCGCGGCGATGAAGGAGCACGGCAAGATGTTCGAGCACACCATCTATCCCAACAGCCAGCACGCCTTCCACAACCACACCAACCCCGACCGCTATAACCCGGAGACGGCCAAGCAGGCCTGGCGGGAGGCCATCGCCTGGTTCAAGCGCTACCTGGGCTAGGCGTGGCCACGAGCGCCTACGACCGGCTGCTGCGGCAGCTGGTCATCGGCAACCGAGTGCTGGCGTGGCACGGCGTGCTCGACTCGTTTGGGCATGTCAGCGTCCGGCACCCAGACGACCCGAGCCGGTTCATCATGTCCCGGGCACGCGCGCCCGAGCTCGTGACCCAGGACGACCTGCAGACCTACAACCTTCAGGGTGAGGAGCTGAACGGGGACACGCGCAGTCCGTATACCGAGCGGTTCATCCACGCCGCCATCTACGAGGCTCGCCCGGAGGTGCAGGCCATCTGCCACAACCACTCACCGGCAGTCATTCCCTTCGGGACGACGCCGCTCAAGCTGCGGCCGCTGTACCACGTGGCGGGCGCGATCGGCCACGAGGTGCCGGTATGGGACATCGCCGAGGAGTTCGGCGACGGGACGGACCTGCTGGTGCGAGATATGGCCATGGGCCGCTCCCTGGCGCGGACGCTGGGCGGCGGCGCCGTGGTCCTGATGCGCGGCCACGGGTCGGTCATCGCCGGGCCGGCTGTGCCGTCGGTGGTCTATGTCGGGATCTACCTGCAGGAGAACGCACGTCTGGCGCTGCTGGCGGAGATCGCCGCGCCTGGCCAGGTGCGCTATCTCAGCGAGGCCGAGACGGCTACCACCGGTCGGAACCAGCTCCAGCCCTTTGGCAGCGGGCGCGCCTGGGAAGCCTGGTGCGCCCAGGTGGGCATGAGCGAAGAGGACTGATCAGCCGTCCCAGTCGGGGCTGCGGAGGCGGTAGCCCACGCCCGGCTCCGTTAGGATGAAGTGCGGGCGGGCGGCGCTGTCGCCCAGCTTCTTGCGGAGCTGGCCGATAAACGACCGCAGGTACTGGAGCTCGGTTATGTACTCCGGTCCCCAGGCGTGGGACAGGATCTGCGAGTGGGTCAGAACACGCCCGGCGTTGACCACGAGGTGACTCAGGACCTCATACTCAATGGGCGTGAGATGCACCTCCCGGCCCTGGACGGTTATGCGACGGGCGTCGAGATCGACGACCAGCCCGTCGCAGCTGAACACCCGAGGCGGCGGCGGGCCCATGCTGCGCCGCAGCGCCACGCGGATGCGGGCCAGGAGCTCCTCGAGGCCGAACGGCTTGGTCACATAATCATCGGCGCCCGAATCGAGGGCACGGACCTTGTCCTGCTCCTCGCCCATAACGGAGAGCACGATGATCGGCGCCTGCGAGAATTCGCGAATACGCTGGGCCACGGTCAGGCCTCCGAGGCGCGGCATGGCCAGATCGAGCAGGACGACATCCGGCCGCCAGCTGCGGGCCTTCTCTACGGCCTGCAGCCCATCCTCCGCCAGCTCGACGGTATGGCCATGACCGGCCAGGGCGCGCTTGAGCAGATTGCGGATCTCGGGCGCGTCGTCAGCTATCAGGATGCGTGACATCAGAGCTCGACGTGGAAGGCCACGCCCGCGGCTGTATTCTCGGCCCAGATGCGTCCCCCGTGGGCCTCGACGATGCCCCTGGCGATGGCCAGCCCCAGCCCCGTGCCCGACGGGTGCCCGTTTCCCCGGTAGAAGCTTTCGAAGAGGTGCGCCCGCTCGTCATCGCTCAGATGCTCGCCGCTGTTCTCGACGGAGATGTGGCCCTCGCCAACGTACACCCTGATGGGCGCGCTGGCCTCGCCGTGGCGGATGGCGTTGTCGATCAGGTTCGTGAGAACCTGGGACATTTGGACATAGTCCACTTCGGCCAGGAACTCGCGATCTTCGGTCTGGAGTGAGATCTCGTGCCCGCCGGAGATAGGCTGCAAACGGTCGATGACGTCGGCGGCGATCTCGGCCAGATTGTGCCATTCCAGCTGGGGGGCGAGCGCGCCCGATTCGATGCGCGACATGTCCAGCAGGTTGCAGACGAGGCGATCGAGCCGGTCGGCTTCGCGGTTGATAGCCGCCAAGAACTCGCGCCGGCCAGTCTCGGTGAAGCCGTCGCGAGGCTGGAGCAGGCTCGTCGCCGAGGCCTTGATCGCGGCCAGTGGCGTGCGCAGATCGTGGGACACCGCAGCCAGCAGGCTGCTCTTGGCGCGGTTGGCCTCGGCCAGGACCTGGTTGAGCTGCTCTTCCTTCTCCAGGCGGCGTCGTTCCAAGGCATTGGCCAGCTGGTTGGCGAAGCCCTGGAGCACCCGGACGTCGTCGTCGGTCAGTCGCCGTTCGGGGAAGACTTCCATGTCCGCGAGCTCCAGCTCGCCCAGCCGGCAGGGCACGCGCGCGGCATCGATCGGCTGCGCGCCGGCCGGCTCGACCGCGCCTGACAGCTCACGCCGGCCCTCACGCCAGACGTACAGGCGCGCGCCGGCCAGCCCGAGTCCAGCCGCCAGCTTCTGGAGCATGCTGTCAAAGGCGCCGCCCAGGTTGTGGCGCACCGTCATCTCCGTACTCAGCTCGTACAGCAGCTGGGTGTGTCGGGCGTGCTCGGCCAGCTGCTCGGCCTGGCGTCGCTGCATGGCGTATGCCTCGCCCGTAACCAGCGCCACCGCCAGCAGCACCGCCAGCGAGATCCACTCCTGGGGCTGGGCGACCTCCAGCGTGTGGTAAGGCACGATGAAGAACCAGTCATACACGAGGAAAGCGGCGACCGACGCCAGGATGGCCCCGCCGCGACCGCGGCTGGCGGCCAGCCACAGGACACCCGGGATATACAGGATCGTTAGGTTGCCGATGGGGGCCAGCGATAGCACTGCGCCGATCACCAGGCTGATGGCGGCCACTATAGTCAGGGCGAGCACCGCGTCCATCAGCAGCCTGCGCTTGCCTGCCATCTCATCCTGAGCGTAGCGAAGTGTTTCCTGATGAAATCCTGATGCGCTGACCGCCCGTTCATAACGGTTTCCATATGTTTGCGCCCCAGCATGTGAAGGGTATTGCTGGTGCGTCGGGTGGGCGTCGTGCTGAGCGGAGCCCCGAACGATAAGGACACGCTCGTGGCCGCCGTGCAAATGGCGGCCAGGGAGCGCGTGCCGCTGCGCGTAGCGCTGAGCCAGGGCTGCACCCGCGAGATGCTGGAGAAGCACCTGGATTTCGCGCTGTGGGACGTTCGGGAGCGGCTGAAGCTGCTTGCTCCGGAAATTCAGGTTGAAGAGGCAGGGTCATGGATCTGCGCATCAAGGAAATCGTCCGGGGTTCCAAGCCAGGCAACCAGTACATCCGCGTAAAGCGACATCCGGCGTTTGAGGCCACGGCCGGCGAGCACCTGATAGCTCGCGAGGAAGTGCTGGCGCCGACAACAGGCGTAGGCAGGGTGCTGGACGTGTTCCGGCGAGTTCTCTTTGGCGAGCGCATTCCTTCCCACCATGAGATCCACGAGCGGGTGACGGTCGTCAAGGGCCTGGCGGTGTTCGCGTCAGACAACATCTCGTCGTCGGCCTATGCCACCGAGGAGATCATGCGCGTCCTGATTCTGGCCGGCGCTGGGGCGCTGGCCTTGACCATGCCGATCACCATCGTGATCTGCATCGTGCTGGCGATTGTGGTGGCCAGCTACCAGCAGACGCTGTATGCCTATCCCAACGGGGGCGGTTCCTACATCGTGGCCAGCGACAACCTCGGCCGGCTTCCTGGTCTGACCGCGGCCGGCGCGCTGCTGACCGACTACATCCTGACCGTATCGGTGTCGATCGCCGCCGGGGTGGAGGCGTTGACGTCGATCTTACCGGCCATGTTCGACTGGCGCATCTGGATTGGCGTAGGGTTCGTGCTGCTGCTGTGTGTGGGCAACTTACGGGGCATCCGCGAGAGCGCAGCGATCTTCTCCATCCCGACCTACGTCTATCTGATGGCCGTCTTCGGACTGCTCGGCTACGGCCTCTTCCGGTTCGCCACCGGTACGCTCCCGCAGTATCAGGCGCCGCCCGAATGGGCCCAGGCATGGGGCCAGTTGCACGGCGCCGAGGCGTTGGGCATCCTGCTCGTCCTGCGGGCCTTCGCCTCAGGCTCCGTGGCGCTCACCGGGACCGAGGCGGTATCCAACGGGATCCCGGCCTTCAAGCCGCCGGAGTCCCGCAACGCTCGCATCGTCCTGGTCATCATGGGCAGTTTCTTCGGCCTGATCTTCCTGGGCATGAGTTTTCTCAGCGGGCACATGGGCATCCTGCCCGACCCGAACGAGCAGGAGAGCGTCGTCAGCCAGTTGACTGGGGCTTTGGTTGGCTCGGGCAGCGCCTACCACTACTTGGTGCAGATCTCGACCGCTCTGCTGCTCGTGCTGGCCGCCAACACGGCCTTCGCCGACTTTCCGCGGCTGTCGTCGATTCTGGCCCGTGACGGCTTCATGCCGCACCAGTTTGCCCACCGCGGCGACCGGCTGGCGTTCAACGTGGGGATCGTCGTCCTGTCGGCCATCGCCGCGCTGCTGATCGTGGCCTTCCAGGGCAGCGTTACGAACCTGATCCCGCTCTACACCGTGGGTGTGTTCGTGGCCTTCACGCTGAGCCAGAGCGGCATGGTACGCCACTGGTGGGTGCTGCGGCATCAAGAACGCGGCTGGCAGTGGCGGGCCGCCTTCAATGCCATCGGGGCGATCGCCACGGCCATCGTCGCGGTGGTGGTTGGAGTGGCCAAGTTCGCCCTCGGGGCGTGGATCGTGCTGGTGATCGTGCCCATCTTCATCCTGATGATGCTGGGTATCAACAAGCACTATGACTACGTCGCCCGGGTGACGCACGAGCGGCTGCCGACCGTGCGCCGCTACCGCAAGATCATCATCATCCCCATCGCCAAGCTGGACGCGGTGGCCGAGCGCACCCTGGCCTTCGCCCGGTCCATCTTTGCCGAGGGCGACGACATGCTGGCGGTGCACGTCACCATGGACGTCGACGAGTCGGAGCTGGCCGAACGCTGGGCGACCGAAGACAGGGATATCCGGCTGGTGTGCATCGAGTCACCCTATCGCGCCCTGACCCGGCCGCTCCTGGCTTACATCGATGCCGTGCGATCGACCGATCCCGAGGCCGTGGTGACAGTCGTCCTACCCGAGTTCGTGCCGCGGCACTGGTACGAGCACCTGCTGCACAACCACAGCGCGCTGGGGCTGAAGGCTGCGCTGCTCTTCCGACCGCGCACGGTCGTCATCAGCGTGCCGTACTGGCCGGAGCAGCGGCTCAAATATGGGCGTGCTGCAGCCACCGGCTGAGCACGTCCGTATCTCCGAATATCTGGAAGCGCTCCGGTTCCGGCTTGAGCCGGCCGTAGACCAGCAGCAGCAGGTCTGAGGCGGCGCCGCGCACGGCCACGCTGCCTTTGCCGTGGCCGCGCTCCCAGGTGAAGCCATCCGGGTTGAGCTGGATCATCCACTCGCCCTCGGCGTCGGTGCAGTGGAAATGGAGGGACTCGCCCTCGCCCTTCAGTTCCTTCACGTTCGGCGCGAAGTAGGCCGCGTGGGGCAGGTTGTCGAGGAACTCGTCGATACCGTCGACGGCCCTCGCCGCTTCGAGGCTCGGTGTTCGCCCCAGCGCTAGGAGGGCGTCGGCGTGGTGGACGGTCGTCTCGTGAAGCATGCGCCGGGCCCAGAACCGCGCGTGCTGGTCGGCGCCCCAGGCCCACATCGGGGTGTCCGGGTCGGCTTTCCTCAGGATGTCGAGGAGCCATGCGCCGCCCTCCAGGAGCCATCGCGGATAGGCCGCCTTGTCGTCGGGCAGCTCGAGCGGGACCTCTCGGAATGAGAGTCGCTGCTGGGCACCGTCGCGGACCATCTGGCCGGCCCAGCGGTGGATGGAGCCGAGATGCTTGATTAGCTCGGCCAGATCCCAGGGCGGGCAGGCAGCCACGGGCAGGCTCGGATCGGCGCGCTGGGCATCCTCGGCGAAAGCGGCAACCTCGGCCTCGAGGGCGTTGCAGGTTTGCGTGTAATCCACGCTGCTAGCTTACGACCGCTGAGGCTCGAGGATGACGACGGGGATGTCGCGATGAGGCTTGGCCTTCTCCTGGTACTCCGCGTAGGGCGGATAGACCTGGACCATCATGGGCCACAGGCGGCCCTTTTCCTCGGGCGAGGCCGTCCGCGCTCGTGCCGGGAACTTGTCGGCCAGGACCTGGACGCGGACGTTAGGATCGGCCTCGAGGTTGCGGTACCACAGCGGATGCGTGGGGGCGCCGCCCTTCGACGCGACGACCACGTAGTTGTCGCCATCCTTGCCGTAGATCAGGGCGTTTCGCCGCAGGCGTCCGCTGCGCCGGCCGCGCGTGGTGAGCACCAGCGTGGGGTAGCCGCGCCACCAGTGGCCTTCGGCGCCGTCCGTTTCCACATATCGCCGGGTGTGCTCGGCGACCCAGTCGCGCGCGCTGTCGAGAGGTTCCTCGTCTGCTTCGTCGGCCATTTCAGCGAGCAAGTGTACCGACGCCGGCTCGTCGCTCGACGTAGTCAACGAACGTCACGAAGGGATCGAAGCCGACCACGCGGGGCGCGTCGGCCACGAAGTTCGAAAGGGCATTGATGTCATACAGATAGATCTGCCCGTCGCGCTCGCTCTCGAGGTACTCGGCGCCGCCCACGTCGATGTGGGCCGCCTCGAAGATGCGCATCACCGCCCGGATTGTCCATTCGGGGGGCTGCGTGGCCTGGACGGGGCGGGCCGGAGTGACGGCGCAGAACTCGAACTCACTGGCCGGTTCGGCGCCCGGGACCTGGCAGATGTCGGCCGGGCAGAGATTGAAGCCCTGGTTGGGATCGTTGGTGATGCGGATGGCGTACAGGAACCGGCCGTCGAGGACCTCGATGCGCACGATGGCGCCATCCTTGGGCGGGTGGTATTCCTGCACGATGGCCGTACCGTCGATTTCGAAGAGGGGCTCGAGATCGCGCAGCTCGTGCAGCGTGTCGCATTTGCGCATGAGCGCGCCGCTGCCGCCCACGTTGGGCTTGACGATGACTGGGAACTCCAGCTCGCGCGCGGCTTGCACGAGCTGATCGGGCGCGCTCGCCGCGCGGCTGCGAGGATGCGGCAGGCCGAGCCTGCTCATGAGGCTCAGCTGCTTCGCCTTGGATACCTCGAGCGCATACGCCTCCAGGCCATTGACGACGGGCACCCCCAGGCCTTGCAGGTGGTCCATGTACGCCGCCGCGTAGAGGATGGCGCGGGCATGGCCGCGGAGGTACGACGACGGGCTTACCCGGTTCACGACGAGGCTGTAAGGCGCCTCGCACTCGCTCGGGTCGAACGAATGCTCGTGGGCGGGTATGGGCTCGTACGGCAGGCCGCGCCGGTCCATTTCCGCGAACAGCGGCTTGAACCACTCGGGGTGCTCGTAGAGGATGCCGATAGGTTTAGGGCTCACGATTGGACAGTAGCGCGAGCGGGGCGGCTAGATTGCGACTATTCTCACGTCGGCGCTGCCTGCCAGCGCTGTCATGTCAACAGGGTCACTCGTCAGGAAGACACATGGAAGCACCTGAGCGCTTCCGCCAGGTAATTGAGGCCGGTTTGGCCGAGGAGCTCACCCGCGCGAAGCGTCTGCATAAGCACGATAGCGGGTTCTCTACACGTCGAGGTTGCGGACGCTCTTGGCGTGGGTTTGGATGAACTTCTTCCGCGGCGGGACGGCGTCGCCCATGAGCATGTCGAACGTGTCGCTGGCTTCCATGGCGTCCTCGATGTTGACCCGCACCAGGGTGCGGTTATCCGGGTTCATGGTCGTGTCGAACAGCTCGTCGGCGTTCATCTCGCCCAAGCCCTTGTAGCGCTGGATGTCCGGTTTCTTGCCGTTCAGGCCCTTGATGATGCGGTCGCGCTCCTCGTCGGTGTAGGCGTACTGCACCTGCCTGCCGGAGGTGATCTTGTACAGCGGCGGCAGCGCAATGTACAGGTGCCCATCGTCTATCAGCTGCTGCATGTGGCGGAAGAAGAACGTCAGCAGCAGCGTCCGGATATGCGAGCCGTCCACGTCGGCGTCGGTCATGATGATGACCTTGCCGTAGCGCAGCTTCTCGGCGTCGAAGTTATCGCCGAAGTTGGTGCCGATAGCGGTGATGAGGTACTTGATCTGGTCCGAATCGAGCATCTTGTCCAGCCGGGCCTTTTCGACGTTCAGGATCTTGCCGCGCAGCGGCAGGATGGCCTGGAAGCGCCGGTCGCGGCCCTGTTTGGCCGAGCCGCCGGCTGAGTCGCCCTCGACGATGAAGATCTCGCACAGGTCTGGGTTGCGCTCGGAGCAGTCGGCCAGCTTGCCGGGCAGGGTGGAGGCGTCGAGGGCGCCCTTGCGCTGCACCAGCTCGCGCGCCTTGCGCGCCGCCTCACGGGCGCGGGCGGCGTTGATGATCTTCTCGACGATGCGTCGGGCGTCGGCCGGATTCTCCTCCAGGAACGCCATGAGCCCATCGGACACCACGGAAGCGACCTGGTTCACGACCTCGGCATTGCCCAGCTTGCCCTTGGTCTGCCCCTCGAACTGCGGCTCCTGCAGCTTGACACTGACGATCGCTGTCAGCCCCTCGCGCATATCCTCGCCGGTGAGGTTGGCGTCGCTCTCCTTGAGGATGCCTGCTTTGCGGGCGTAGCTGTTGACGGTCCGCGAGAGAGCCATGCGGAAGCCGGTGAGGTGAGTGCCGCCGTCGGCCGTGTTGATGTCGTTGGCGAAGCTGTAAACGCTCTCGACGTAGGAGTCGTTGTATTGAAGAGAGACCTCTACCTGCGTCCCTTCGACCGTCTTCTCGACGTAGAACGGGCGCTGCTGAATGGGCGTTTTGTTCTTGTTGAGGTGGCGGACGAAGGAGATGATGCCGCCCTCGAAGTAGAACGTCTCCTCGCGGTCGGCGCGCTCGTCAACGAAATGCAGGGTCAGGCCGCGGTTGAGATAGGCCATCTCGCGGAACCACTGCGAGAGGTGCTCGTACTCGTACTCGAGCGAGCTGAAGATGGTGTCGTCGGCCAGGAAGCTGATGGCCGTGCCGGTCTGCTCCCGCGGGCTCTTGGCCAGGGCAGCGCCGATGGGCCGGTAGAGCTGCACGTCCTTCTCGGGGATCTGCTTCACCGGCTCGACCGGCACGCCGCGCCGGTACTCCTGGACCCACATCTTGCCCTCGCGCCGGATCTCGGCCCGGAGCCAGCCGGACAGGGCGTTGACCACGGACACGCCCACGCCGTGCAGGCCGCCCGAGACCTTGTAGCCGCCGCCTCCGAACTTGCCGCCGGCGTGCAGCACGGTGAGCACGATCTCTAGGGCGGAGCGCTTCTCCTTGGGATGCATGTCGACCGGGATGCCGCGGCCGTTGTCGATGACCGTGACACGGTTGTCGGGGTGGATGGTGATGTCGATCGCGTCGCAGTACCCTGCCATGGCCTCGTCGACGCTGTTGTCGACGATCTCGCGGATGAGGTGGTGTAGCCCCCGTACGTCGGTGCTACCGATGTACATGCCGGGCCTGCGGCGGACCGCCTCCAGGCCCTCCAGCACCTGGATGTCCTGAGCGCTGTAGGAGGGCGCCTGGCGTGATTTCTTGTTCTTGGTGTTGTCGTCGTTGTCTTGCATGGAAACGCGGTCGATCATCGAATCTCCTGCCGGGTTTGCGCGGCCGCTTTGAGGCGCTCCAGGCGCTCCTGGTAGAACAGGAAGCCAGCCGCCGCCACTCCTGTGCCGATGTAAGCGTTGCCGATGATGGCCACGGCCAGGCCGGCCGGGTGGGTGGCGATGAGCTGCCAGGCGATGGGCAGGCCGATGGTAATCAGGAAGGTTAGGCCGATCAGCGTGATAGCCGCCCAGAAATTACTGGCGATAACGGCCACGCTGAGCCGAATCGCCTGCACCGGCCCGGCGTCGCTGAGCAGCAAGGCCTGGAGCGTGAAATACAGGTACACGATGCTCCAGATGACCGCGATCTCGACCAGCAGGGCGAGGAACTGGCCGGCGTCGGGGCTGACCGAGGACAGCAGCACGTAAGCCAGGCCGAACGGCATGGCCACGGCCGCGAGAATCAGCATCACCAGAAGTAGGAACGCGATCAGCCGCCGCCAGTAACGCCACACGGCCACGACCAGGACCCTCAGATCCGTGTGGCCGTCGCGTACGACCTGAGCGACGAGGCCCATGTAGAGACAGCCCAGCCATAGCCCGACCAGGACCGTGCCGGCTGTCAGGGCCACGAAGGCTAGCGGGCTATTCACGGCGAGGTCGGAGGTCACGCTGACCAACGGGGTGCTGTCGAGCTTGGCGACCAGGCTGGGGATGAGGTACGTCGCGGCCAGTGAGAAGATGTTGAACCCCGCCACGATCTGCTGCACCAGTTGCTCGTAGCCGCTATACGGCGCAGGCAGATCAGCCTGGACCATCTGGGCCAGGTGGGGCCCCAAAGTCGCCTTGGGGCCGAGCCACAGGAATACGTCGAAGAGGATGGGGATGACGATGATCCAAATGCGGCGGTTGGCCGCTCCGAACCCCTCAGACAGGGTGTCGATGACCTTCAAATTCTGAGTGTAAGTTTAGCAGCCGGAGGCAGGCGACCAGAGTTTTTGAGGGGACTTTCAGCGTCTTCGTCGCGAGCGTGGGTGGTAGGCCCGTCGCAGCTGCATTCGCTCGTAGGCGGCGTTCTTTTCCGGCAGCACCCGGTAGACGAACCAGGCCACGTACGCGGCCAGCGCGACGAAGCCCAGCGCCACGACGTAGAGCACGATGCGCGAGCCTACCACCGGGATGCGGGCGTCGCCGACCCGGAAGCCAATCAGGATCAGACCGATAACGGCCAGGGTCCAGGCGATGGTCTGGACCCGGCGGACCATACGCGTGAGGGGCGCGCGGCGATTGTTGGTCTCGGCTACGAAATAGGCGGCCGTGGTGGCGACCATGCCCATCAGCAGGAAAAACAGGACCGCCGGCCAGACGAAATGGAACTTCGGCCCCGCCGGATCGATAAGGTACTGGACCGACAGGAACTTCACGAGCGTGAAGTCTAGTCGGCGATCAGTGGACGGAGACTGCCTGTTTGCGGCGGCGCGGGCCGGCGTCCCCGGCCAGCTCGTTAATCATGCCGGACATGCGCCGCAGCTGCTCGTCCACCATCTCCAGGTGGCCCGCGTCCGCGCCGCTGCGGCGCGCCTCGCGAAGGGCCAGCTGCAGAAAGCCCATGGCCGCGGTCAGCGGCGTGCGCAGTTTGTGGCAGGCAAGGGCCAGCCGGTCGTCCGTTTTCAGCTCGGCCTGTGCGGAAGCTGGCACAAAGGCGCGTGTCGGCATTGACTGCGCGAATCGCAAGATTGGTGCCAAGCAAGCACCAATCTACGGTCGAATGTAGGCGATCTGTTCCTCGGTGAAGAAGTCCATGGCCGCCGGGCCGCACTCCTTCTCGCCAAGGCTGGAGCCTTTCAGACCTCCGAAGGGCACGTGGCCCTCGCCGCCGAGAGTGGGGATATTCACGTGCAGCATGCCGGCCTCGCTGCGCCGGACGTAGTCAAGGGCACGGCCCAGATCGCGCGTGTAGACCGAGGATGACAGGCCGTAGTCGACGCTGTTGGCCACCCGTATCGCCTGGTCAAAATCATCGACCTCCACGATCGCCAGCACCGGCCCGAAGATCTCCTCCTGGTGAATGGCCATGCCCGGCTCGACGCCGTCGAACACCACAGGCGCGACGAAGTGGCCGCCGTCCAGCCCGTCGCCGTCGCCGCGGAAGACCACGCGCGCGCCCTCGGAAATGCCGCGGTCGACGTAGCGCTCCACCGTCTGGCGCTGGTTGGCATCGACCAGCGGGCCCATGGTCACACCCGGCTGCAGCCCGTCGCCGACGCGGATCTTCCTTGCCTCCTCGACGACGGCCTCCGTCAGGGCGCCGGCCACGGCCCTGTGGACCACGGCGCGGCTGGTACAGGTACAGCGCTGGCCTGTCGATCCGAAGGCGCCGTCGACAATCGCCGCCGTGGCCCGGTCGAGATCGGCGTCCTCGAGCACGATGACCGGGTTCTTGCCGCCCATCTCCAGCTGCACGCGGCACAGGTGCTTGGCCGCCTCGGCGTAGAGCCAGCGGCCGACGGCAGTGGAGCCGGTGAAGGATACGCCCTTGACGCGCTCGTCCCCAACCAACGCCGTCCCGGCCGAGTCGCCACTGCCGGTCACGAGGTTGATCACGCCGGCGGGCATTCCAGCCTGCTCGTAGCACTGGACCAGCAACTGTGCGCACAGGGGCGTGAGCGAGGAAGGCTTGAAGACGACGGTGTTACCGCATACCAGAGCGTGGGACGTCTTCCAGGCGGGAATGGCGAAGGGAAAGTTCCACGGCGTGATGATGGCCGTGACCCCGAGCGGCACGCGCTGGGTGAAGATCAGCGTGTCGGCGCTGGCGGACGGGATGCCGCGGCCGTAGAGGCGGGTGCCCTGGCCGGCGGCGAAGCTCATGTTGGCCACGGCCCGGTCGATCTCGGCCAGCGCCTCGGGCAGGATCTTGCCCTCTTCCCGGGTCAGCGTGCGGGCGAGCTCCTCGCGGCGGCTTTCCACTATGGAGGCGGCCATCTGCACGACCTTCCCCCGCTCGGGCGCCGGCGTGCCGCGCCAGGCCGTCAGAGCCGCTTCCGCGGCGGCCACCGCGCGCCGCACTTCATCAGGCGTGGACAGCTGGAAGGTGGCGACCGTCTCCCGGATGCAGGCCGGGTTCTCGCGCCGGCCGGTGCAGCCCGACTCAGAGCGCTGCCAAGCACCGCCGATGAAGTTGAGGGTCTCGATCATGGGGGAGATGGTACTCCCCGGTTCGGGGCTAGATCTTGAAAGTGGCCAGGTCGCCGAGCGAGCGCAGCTTGGCCAGCGCCTCGACCTCGATCTGCCGCACCCGCTCGCGGGTAATGGTCAGCTGCTCGCCGACCTCATCGAGCGAGAGCGGCCGGGCCATCAGGTAGCGCGCCCGAATGACGAAGGCTTCGCGCGCCGAGAGGCTGCTCAGCGCCGACTCGAGCACGTCCCGCAGCTCGTTACGGATGACCTCGTCCTCCGGCGAGCCGAGCTTCGTGTCGGCCTGGAGGTCGCCCAGCGTGGAGTCCTCGTCCTCGCCCACGGGCTCGTCCAGCGATGCGGACACCCATGAGGCAGAGCGCGCGGCGCGGACCTTCTCGATGGTCAGACCGGTGGCGTTGGCAAGCTCGTACTCGTCAGGCAGGCGGCCGAGCTTGCCGTGCAGGTCAGACTCGATGCGCAGCAGCTTCTGGCGGAGCTGAGCGACATAGACGGGCAGGCGGATCATGGCCGCCTGTTCCTCGATGGCCCGGCCCACCGCCTGGCGGATCCACCACACGGCGTAGGTCGAAAAGCGCAGGTTGCGCTTGTAGTCGAACTTCTGGGCGGCGCGAATAAGGCCCAGGTTGCCCTCCTGGATAAGATCGGACAAGGGCAGACCGCGATTAGCGTACTTCTTGGCTACGCTGACCACAAGCCTGAGATTGGCTTCAACCAGCTCGTTGATGGCGGTATGGTCGCCGTCGGCGACCCGGCGCCCCAGGGCCTGTTCCTGGTCCGCTGTGAGAAGCTGCCCGCCGTGTGCGACGCGTACCTCGGCGAGGTACGCGCCTAGGGCTTCGTCGGCAAGTTCATCGCTAAGCTCGAGTTCTCGTTCGAACGAATTCTTGCTCACAATTGTGTCCGAGTGTATCGCGTCTGTTCTCTGACTGCTAGTAGTCCTAGTCCGCGCGCATGAGCGCGGGCCCACCTGAAAAGGCGACCAAAAAGAAATCCAAGACGGGCGGAGCGTTCCGGGAAATCCTGGAGACGCTGGTGCTCACCGCGGTGATCTTCCTGGGCGTGCGTGTTTTGGTCCAAAACTACAAAGTCGAGGGTTTCAGCATGGAGCCCACCCTGGACGACGGCCAGTACTTGCTCATCAACAAAGTGGGCATGAATTTCCATCAGCTCGAGCGCGGCGACATCATCGTCTTCCAGTACCCGCTGGACCGGTCGAAGAGCTTTGTCAAACGAGTCGTAGGACTCCCCGGCGACACGGTGGAGATCCGCGATCAGCAGACGATCGTCGACGGCAAGGTCCTCAAAGAGCCGTACCTGCGGAGCCCCGAAAACGGCTTCTATCCGCGAACAGTTGTGCCGGAGGGCCAGTACTTCGTCCTGGGAGATAATCGGAACAACAGCAGCGACTCACGGGCCTGGGGCATGCTGCCCAGGAAGGACATCATCGGCCTGGCCTGGGTGTCGTACTGGCCGCCGCCGCGTTGGGGGATAGTGCCGGAGTATCGCTATCCGGAGTTCGTGGGCGCCGTGCGCTAAGACGCGGGCTCCTCGTGCTCCACGTCGAAGGCGTAGTGCCGCAGCGCTAGGCCGATGACCTGGGCCACTTCCTGGGGCTTGGCCTTGAGATACGGGTCCCCATCCACGACCACGATGGGCTGGTCGGTCCATTTGAACCCCCTGGGCAGCGGCTCCTCGCGCGTATCGATCTCCAGGTACTCCAGGTTCATGCGCTCGAGGTAGTTCTCCAGGCGCTTCACGTCGGGGTCGCCGCCGGGGCCGATGAGCACAAGATCCGGCTGGGCCGGCGCGCGCTTGGTCCTGAACTTGAGCTCGTTCTCGCTCCAGTCGTACCGCACGTTAGGCCGTCTCCAGCCGCGCGATGACCTGATCCGTCTTCACCACGTCACCTTCCTCGTGCAGCAACTCCACGATCTTGCCGCTGGCGGGCGATGGGAACTCCACATTCACCTTCTCGGTCATGAACTCGGCGATGACCTCACCCTCGCGCACGGTGTCTCCCGGCTGCCTGAGCCAGGCGGCGATTGTGCCTTCCTTCACCCCTTCGCCCAAGTCGGGCATCTTGAGCTCGATGATCATCGCTCTCAGGATAGGGGATTGATGACCACCCCAGTGGCCAGCTTGGGATAGAAGTAGGTCGATTTCTGGGGCATTTTGTCGCGGGCCAGGGCGATGTCGCGGATGGCCGTCGGCGGAGTGGGCCGCAGCAGGACCGCCAGCTGGGCTTCGCCCGCCTGGACCTGGCGAACCGCCGCCGGGGCGTCGCGGGTGTAACCGAAGTAACGCTCGCTGGCCAGGTCCTCGGGGCCGAGCTCCAGGATGCGCCCGAGCACGGCGTGCAGGACGGCCACGTCGAGCTTATTCCAGGCCTCGGAATGGCTGCTGTCGAAGGTCGCCGACTGCCATTCGGGTTTGAGCGCCAGCACGCGCAGTCCGCCGGGCGTGGGCCCGTAGAGTGCGTATGCCGGCACGGACGTCGTTTCCAGCTGGCGCAGCGCGGCCTCGATGGCCTTGGGTGAGGTTTCCTCAGCCGCGGCTCGCACCTCGAAGTAGTCGCCGAGCCGCTCGGCCAGCCTGCGCTGCTGCGCCGGGCTGAGGCCGCTCAAAAGGCGATGGGTGGGCAGGACGATCAGGCCGGGATCGGCGAAGTCGATCAGCGCCATGAGTACGTAGCCGGCTGCCGGTGTGCGGACCTCGTCGCGATACGCCAGCGCGGTCTCGTAGCGGTGGTGGCCGTCGGCGATGAACAGCTGCTTGCCGGCGAAGAAGGCCTGCACACGCGACACAAAGCCGGACTCGCATACCTGCCACAGCCGGTGGGCCTCGCCGGCTTCGTCGGTGGCCTCCGCTGTGGGCGGCCGCCCGGCAACCTCGGCCATGAGGACGGCTAGCTCCCCGCCGGGATCATCGTACAGCGAGAAGACGGGGCTCACGTTGGCCTGGACGGCGCGCAGCAGCTCCAGGCGGTCGGCCTTGGGTTTGGTGAGCGTCTCTTCATGCGGCAGCGTTACGCCGGCCGACCAGGGCTCGAGCTTCACCCGGGCGAACAGGCCGCGGCGGACACGATCTCCCTCCTGGTCGGGGCCCCCGCCGAGTTTGCCGGCGCCAGGCGTGTGGAACCTCTGCTCGTAGATGTACAGCGACGGCTCGTCCTGGCGCAGCACGCCCGCCTGGCGCCACTCCGCATAGCAGCGCCTCGCTTCGGCATAGCGGTCGGCCTCGCGGCCGAGCTCCAGCCGGATGACGTTATAGGGGCTGCGGGCGTACAGGCGGGCCTGCTCCTCGGGGCCGATCACATCGTAGGGAGGGGCAATCACGTCGGCCAGCGGCAGGCTGAAGCGCAAGCCTGGAAACGGCTTTACCTCCGCCATGACACCTAGTGTAGGCAGGCCCCTTGCGTTACGATCTGACAAACCCCCCAAAGGAGCTGCCCGCTTGCCACTGAACCTGCGCATTCCCGGCCCGACGCCCGTCCCAGAGGAGGTCCTGCAGGAGCTTTCCCGGCCCATGATCAACCATCGCGGGCGCGAATACGCCAGCATCCTCGCGGAATGCACCGAGGGCCTGCAGCGCGTGTTTCAGACGAAGAATGACATCCTGTTCTTCCCGTCGTCCGGCTCGGGCACGTTGGAGGCCGCAGTGGCCAACACGCTGTCACCCGGGGACCGCGTGCTGTGCGTGTCCATCGGCGCGTTTGGCAAGCGCTGGGGTGAGATCGCGCGCCGCTTCGGCGCGGACGTGACCATGCTCGATTTCGAGTGGGGCAAGGGCGCCGATCCGGATCTGGTTGCCGAGAAGCTCCGCAAGGAGGGGCCGTTCAAGGCGGCGCTGGTGACCCACAACGAGACCTCGACTGGCATCACCAACGACATCAAGGCCATCGCCGAGGTGATCAAGCCGGCAGGCGTGCTGCTGATGGTCGACGCGGTGAGCTCGCTCGGCTGCGTGGACCTGCAGACCGACAACTGGGGCATCGACGTGGTCTGCACCGGCTCGCAGAAGGCGCTGATGCTGCCGCCAGGCTTGGGACTGGTGTCCGTCAGCGCGGCCGCCTGGGAGATGCACAAGTCGGCGCAGATGCCCCGCTTCTACTGGGACTGGACGAACGCCATCACCTACCAGCGCAAGGGCGAGAACCCGTACACGCCGCCGGTGAGCCTGTACTACGGGCTGCGCAAGTCGCTCAAGCTCATCGAGCAGGAGGGCCTGCAGAACATCTTCCGGAGACACCGGGAGCTGGCGGCTTTCGTGCGGCAGGGGTTGCAGGACCTGGGGCTGAAACTGTTCGCCGAGCCGAAGTACGCCTCGCCGGCCATCACCTCGGCCTATGTGCCCGAGGGACTCACGAGCAAGCAGATCCAGTACCCGCTCGAGGACAAGTACGACGTGGTGATCGCCATCGGCCAGGAGCACCTATTGGACAAGATCATCCGCATCGGCCACATGGGCTACGTCACCAAGGAACACCTGGCGGAGTGCCTGCACTATCTGCGCGAGGTGCTGATCGAGCTGGGCCACAAAGTCCCGGCCGGCGCGGCGGCTTAACTGGGAGTGGCTGCTCACCCGGGAGGTCAGTTGGAGGCGGCGCCCCCAGGCCTGGATCGGGCGCGCGCCCGTGGGGCCAAGCCTCGCTCAAGCGGGGCTCGCCTTGCCGCCGGACGGCTTGCCACGGGACTAATTGGGAGGCTTTGCCTCCGATTCCCGTGACTGAAGCCAACCTCCAGCAGGGCGTCTATTGCGGGTACTAGTTACCGATCCCATCGCCGACGAGGGTCTCGCCGAGCTCAGGCGATTTGCCGAAGTGAACGTGCGGCTCGGGCTGAAAGGTCCCGAGCTGCTGGACGCTATCAGGGACTACGAGGCGCTCGTGGTGCGCAGCGAGACGCAGGTCACTGCCGAGGTGATCGAGGCTGGCAGCCGCCTGCAGGTCGTCGGCCGGGCTGGCGTGGGCGTGGACAACATCGACGTCGACGCGGCCACGCGGCACGGCGTGTTGGTGGTGAACTCGCCCACCGGCAACACTATTGCCGCGACCGAGCACACCATGGCCATGCTGCTGGCGCTGGCCCGCAATATCCCCCAGGCCTACGCCTCGCTCAAGGCGGGGGAGTGGCAGCGATCGCGCTTCGTAGGCTCGGAAGTGCGCGGCCGCACGTTGGGCATCATCGGCCTGGGCAAGATCGGGCTCGAGGTCGCCAAGCGTGCCCGCGGCTTCGATATGGAGCTGATCGGCTATGACCCCTACATCTCACCGGAGCAGGCTCGCGCCGCCGGGGTCGAGCTCATGTCGGTACAGGACATCATGCGCCGGGCGGACTTCATCACTGTCCACACGCCGCTGACCCCCGCGACCACGAACCTCATCGGCGAGAAGGAGTTGGCCCTGGCCAAGCCCAGCCTGCGTATCGTGAACTGCGCCCGGGGCGGCATCATCAACGAGCACGCGCTGGCCAAGGCTGTGGAGGAGGGGCGGATCGCCGGGGCCGCGGTGGACGTCTTCACCAAGGAGCCCGCCACCGAGAACATTCTCGTCAAGAGCAACGGCAAGATCATTGTGACCCCGCACCTGGGAGCCTCGACCGAGGAGGCCCAGATCGCCGTGGCCGTGGACGTGGCCAGGCAAATCGAGGAGGTCGCCGAAGGCAAGCAGCCGCGCTTCGCCGTAAATGCACCGGGCGTGCTGCCGGAGGACCTGGAGTTCCTGCGGCCGTTCCTGCTGCTGGCGGAGAAGCTCGGCCGGCTCTACACGCAGCTTGCCGAAGGCCAGATCGGCGCCATCGAGCTGACCCTGGGCGGCGAGGTGGCCAGCCATCCGGCGGATCCGGTCGTGACCTCGGTTCTGAAGGGCATCCTGGAGTCCACCTCGGACCAGAAGGTGAACCTGGTCAACGCCGGGGTCCTGGCCAAGGCGCGCGGCCTGAGCGTGACGGAGAAGAAGGTCTATGACATCCCGACCTACGAGAGCCTGGTCACCCTGCAGGTGGGCGAGACGCTCGTGGCCGGGACTGTGGAATACGGCGAGCCGCGCATCGTGCAGTTGAACCGCTACCGAGTCGACCTACCGGCCGAGGGCATCTGGCTGCTGGCCCGGCACCGCGACCAGCCCGGCATGGTGGGCAAGGTCGGGACCTTGCTGGGCGACTCGGACGTGAACATCTCGGGCATGCAGGTGGGCCGGTTGACGGCGCGCGGCGACGACTCGATCATGATCCTGATCGTGGATGACCCGATCTCGGACGAGGTGCTGGACAGGGTGCGGGCGATTCCGGGCGTCGGGAAGACGCAGCTGGTAACCCTATAGCGCGGACGTTCCTGCTCACGCGCCACGCGGAGAGCGCCTGGAACGAGGCGGGCGTGTACCAGGGCCGGCTCGAGAGTGTTCTCTCGACGCTGGGCGAGCGGCAGGCGCGGGCGCTTGGTTCCCGTCTGGCTGGCCACCGGCTTGTGGCAGCTTACTCGAGCCCGCTCAACCGTGCGAAACGCACGCTCGAGCTCATCCTGGATGCGCAGGACACCCATCCCCCGGCAACTATCCTGAGGGAAGCCCGCGAGTTGATCGAAATCGACCACGGCGAATGGTCGGGGCTGACGAAGCAGCAGGTGGCCGATCGCTGGTCAGACCTGGCGGAGCAGTGGCGGACCGCGCCCGCGAGCGTGCGTATGCCGGGCGGCGAGTCGCTGCTGGAGGTGCGTCAGCGGGCCCTGACCTGGCTGGCAAATGTGAGGCAGGAGTACACCGAGGGAGAGATCCTGGTCGTCACCCACGGCACCGTGCTGCGGCTGCTGCTGGCGCACTTCCTGGAAATGACGCCGGACCAGATCTGGAGCATCGAGGCCGAAAACTGCGCGCTCTCTGTTGTCGAGGACTACGATGTGCCGCTGGTCATGGCCATCAACGACTGCTGCCACCTAGAAGGGGTAAGATCGAGCCTAAGCGCACAGGTACGCTGAGGAGGTTGCCCCCCATGGCGGAGATGAGGTTCGACCGGCTGTTCCGTACCCAGAACTCCGAAGGCTACAGCCTCATGGACGGCGGCCGCCGCTTGGGCCGAATCGACCTGCATTTCACCGCGGCGACGGTTTATGGCACCCTGATCCTCGAGGTCGACCGTGAAGAGCAGGAAATCCTCAAGATGATCGAGGAGATCGACAACGACCTGGTGCTCTCGGCCGAGGTGCCCCGCGAAGACTTCCTAGTGACCGTCTACCGCGGGACTGAACTGGGCTTTTACAGCGACGACTACCTGGAGGAAGAGCAGGGCTCAGCCTCAAACAACTGAGGGCTGGGGTGCGAACGGAGCGGGCTGAATCGTTCGGCGGCGTGGTTTACCGCCGTTCCAACGGGGGTATCGAAGTCGTGGTGGTTGGCCGTAAAGATCCCGGCATCTATGGCCTCCCCAAAGGCACGCCCAACGAGGGGGAATCGATGGAGGACACAGCCCGCCGCGAAGTTCGGGAAGAGACCGGGCTGGAGGTCGAAATCGAGCGCAAGATCGACACCATCGAGTACTGGTTCGTGCGGGCCGCCCTCGACACCCGCTTCCACAAGTTCGTGCACTTCTACCTGATGCGGTCCACCGGCGGCGACACGTCCAAGCACGATCATGAGCACGATTTCGTCGAATGGCTGCCGATCGACGAAGCGCGTGCGCTTCTTACCTACCAAAATGAGGTACGCGTGCTGGACAACGCGCAGGCCGCCATAGAATCGAACTAGTGGAAGCGCCATCCGATCTCCGTTACAGCAAAGAGCATGAGTGGGCGCGCGTGGAGGGGGACATCGCCACTATCGGGATTACCGACTTCGCCCAGAGCCAGCTGGGGGACGTGGTCTATGTGGAGCTGCCAAAGGTCGGCACGCAGGTGAAGCTCATGGCGCCATTCGGCGTCGTGGAATCGGTCAAGACCGCCAGCGACCTATTCGCGCCGGTTTCCGGCGAGGTGGTAGCGGTCAACACCGCGCTGGCCGACCAGCCGGAGCTGGTGAACGCGTCGCCCTATGGCGAGGCTTGGATGATCAAGGTGCGGATGTCCGATCGGGCGGATCTGGATCAACTGCTCTCGGCAGAGGAATACGAGAGGCTGACGGCCGAAGAGGGCCACTGAGTTAGGCCGCCTTCTTGCTAGTGGCAAAGGCGCCCGGAAGGAGGTAGGAGTACGTGAAACACTCCTCATTGTTGACCCTGGGCCTGCTGGCCGCGCTGGCGGTGGCAGGCTGCGGCGGAACGGCCGCTCCACCGACGACAGCGCCGGGGAGCGCGGTCGCCGGCGGGCCCGTGGCATCCGCCAAGCCGGCCGGCTCGGCGGCCGCCATTTCGGCTTCTGCTTCGGCCAAACCCTCTGCGGAGACCGCCGGCGGCAATACCCTCCGCTACAACATCGGCGATGAGCCCGAGAGCATCGATCCTGCGCAGGACCAGGACACCACGCAGGACTTCGTGATCATGCAGCTCAACGCCACACTGGTGTACCCCGATAAGGACCTGAACATCAAGCCGGGCCTGGCCGAGAAGTGGGACGTGTCCCCCGATGGGCTGACCTACACATTCAAACTGCGCTCCGGCCTCAAGTGGAGCGATGGCACGCCGTTCACGGCCAAGGACGTCGAGTACAGCTTCAAACGGCTCTTCGACCCCGCCACTGCCTCGCCCTACACCGACATCGTGAAGGGCATCAAGGGCGCCGAAGAGTTCTTCACCAGCAAGAGTAAGGACGCCGCCGAGCTGCAGAAGCTGCGCGACGGCGTGGGCGTGAAGGCCACGGACGATACCACTGTGGTCATCACCCTCAAGGAGAAGCAGGCATTCTTCCTGTCGACGCTGTTCAACGGCGCCACGGCGCCGGTGAACCAGGCCAACCTGGAGAAGAACAAGGACAAGTCCTTCGACGCGCCCAATTACGTGGGCACGGGCCCCTTTAGGCTCCAGACCTGGCAGCACAAATCCAAGATGGAGCTGGTCCCCAACCCGAATTACTACGGCGGGGCGCCGAAAATCAACCTCACGCTGGTCATGATCCACGAGCCCACGGCTACGCTGGCGGCGTACAAGAACAACGAGATCGATGCCAGCGGCGCGACGAATCTCAGTGCGGCGGACACCAACGCCATCCGTAACGACCCGGCCTACAAGGACCAGGTGCTGCAGTACACCGAGCTGGGCACCTACTATCTCCAGTACAACGTCACCAAGAAGCCGTTCGACGCCAGTCCGGAAGGCAAGAAGCTGCGGCAAGCGGTTGGCTACGCCATCGACCGCAAGACGCTGGTCGAGCGGGTGCTGGCCGGCGTGGGTACCGTGGCGACGTCGCTCATACCCCCCGGGATGCCCGGCCATCTGGACAATATCGGCCCCACCTACGACGTGAACAAGGCCAAGCAGCTGATGTCCGAAGCGGGCTTCCCCGATGGCAAGGGGCTGCCGCAGAACATTCAGGCATCGTACAACAACCTGGGCACCTGGCCGCAGGTGATGCAGTACGTCCAGGCCAACCTGCAGGCCATCGGCATCAATATCCAGCTCGACCCGCGCGAGTCCAAGACCTACTTCAAAGAAATGCGCGAGAACGCCTCACCGCTCTTCCGCGCCGGCTGGAACTCGGACTACCCCGACCCCGACGACTGGTACCGGGTGATCTTCAAGAGCGACTCCTCGCAGAACTACGGCAAGTGGAAGAACGAGCAGTTCGACAAGCTGGTGACCCAGGCGGCCACTGAGCAGGACCAGAACAAGCGGCTGGACCTCTACCGCCAGGCAGCCGAGATCATGGCCGACGACCCGCCTGCAACGATCTGGTACCACGCGGCCAGGTTCCGCCTGTTCAAGCCGGCGGTGAAGGGCATTGTGACCACCGGGCAGGACGGCGGCCTGCCGGGGAAGTACTTCCTGAAGGATGTGAGCCTGCAACGATAGCTGCGCTAACCGTGCGGCTCGCGACCCATGGGCGCCTTCCTCGTTAGGCGCGCCCTCGCGCTGATCCCGGTCCTGTTCTTTGTCGCCCTAATGACCTTCGTGCTCATGCATCTCACGCCCGGCGGGCCTTGGGACCGGGAGAAGCCGCTCAGCCCGCAGGCCATCGAGAACCTCAACGCTAAGTACCATCTGGACCTCCCGCCGGCCCAGCAATTCCTGCTGTACCTCTGGAATGCCCTCCACGGCGACTTCGGACCCTCATACACCCACCCGGACCGGACCGTGGCCGAGATCATCGCCTCCGGCGCAGGCATTACCCTGCAGCTCGGCTTCTTCGCGCTGATCTTCGCCCTCGTGTTGGGGCTGCCGCTGGGCGTGCTCGCGGCGTTGAGGCACAACACACCGGCCGATTACCTGAGCATGTTCGTGGCCGTGTTCGGCTACAGCGTGCCCAACTTCGTGCTGGCCACGTTCTCGATTGTCATCTTCGCGGCTGTGCTGCACCTGCTGCCGACCGGGGGTTGGGAGAGCTGGCGAGCCTGGATCCTGCCGGCCATGGCCCTAGGCTTCGGGCCGGCCGCGGCCATCGCCCGCTACACGCGCTCCAGCATGCTGGAGGTCATCCGCCAGGACTACGTCCGGACCGCGCGCGCCAAAGGCGTGCGGGAGCTACTCGTAGTCCGGCGGCACGAGCTCAAGAACGCGTTGCTGCCGGTGGTCACCATCCTGGGCCCGGCTGTGGCCTATCTTGTGACCGGCTCCTTCGTGGTCGAGCAGATCTTCCATATCCCGGGCATCGGCCGGAACTTCGTGGACAGCATCCTCTCACGCGACTACCCGCTGCTGATGGCCAGCGTTCTGCTCTACGCCGCCGCGGTGGCCGTGGCCAACTTGCTGGTTGACCTGTCGTACGGCTTGCTCGATCCGAGGATCCGCTACTGATGGCCGTTTCTCCGGTCGAGGTCACCTTTGAAGCCCCGATCCTGGAGCTGCCCGCGGCGCGGCCTCGGGGTTTATGGAGCGACGCCTTACGGCGGCTGCGACGTAATCGCGCGGCGGTGGCCGGCGCGGCCATCATCCTGGCGCTGATCGCCATGGCCATCTTCGCCGGCCAGATCGCGCCCCATTCCTACACGGAGCAGTTCGTGGGCGGGCCGTTCGAGAAACCCTCGAGTGCGCTGCCGTTTGGCACGGACAACCTCGGCCGGGATCAGCTCAGCCGGCTGATCTACGGGGCGCGCATTTCGATGGCGGTAGGGGTCATCGTCCAGGTCATCGTGGTGCTGGTGGGCGTGCCGCTGGGCGCCATCGCCGGCTACGCCGGAGGGTGGCTGGACAACCTGCTGATGCGCTTCACCGATGTGGTCTACGCCTTTCCCGAGCTGCTGTTCGTCATCCTGCTGCTGGCGGCTTTGGGGCGGCGCGAGGAATATGTCTTCCTGGCCATCGCCATCGCGTCGTGGCCGACTATGGCCAGGCTGGTCCGCGCCCAATTCCTGTCGCTTAAGCAGAAGGAATTCGTGGAGGCGGCGCGGGTGGCGGGCGCCTCGCCGTGGCGGCTGATCACGCGCCACCTGCTGCCCAACTCCACCGGGCCAATCATCGTCGCCGTCACCCTGGGCATCCCGGCGGCAATCCTTACCGAGGCCGTGCTGGCCTTTTTGGGGCTGGGGGCGCCGCCGCCGCTCCCGAGCTGGGGCAGCCTGGTGCACGATGCGCTGGACTCGATCTTCACCGTGCCCCTGCTGGTGGTCTTCCCGGGGCTGGCGATCTCGATTACGATGCTGTCGTTCGTATTCGTAGGAGATGGGTTGCGGGACGCGCTCGATCCGCGAAGCGCGACGCGGCTGTGACGAACCGCTCGGCCAGTTCGGGCGCGCCGCCGAAGTGCAGGTGGACATAGCTCGCGAGGAGATTGCCACTGGCGAAGCCCTCGAGACCCTTCTCGCCGCGACGCTCGACCTCGTAAGCGGCTTCGTCCTCGGGCAGCAGGCGGTCGAGGCGGGACCAGTGGAACTCGTGGCCGCGTAGGACCGCGCCCGCGGGGGCCAGAAACGTGTCGCGCCTGAGGCGGCACTCGACGTAACCGATGGCTACGCGCCGATCCTGCATCTCCGTGCAGGCGGGAATGAGCCCCACCAGCGCGTGAAGGCGTCCCTCGAAGTCCCGGATGCCCCGGCTGAGGTACATCAGCCCACCGCACTCGGCGTAGATCGGGCCCTCAAAACGGCGCACGGCCTCCACCATGTTTTCGTTGGCCGCCAGCTGCTCGGCGAACACCTCCGGGAAACCTCCGCCGAAGTACAGCGCGCCTGCGCCATCGGGCAGAGCCTTATCTACGAGAGGACTGAAGGCCACGATCTCGGCGCCCGCGTCGGCCAGGAGATCGAGGTTGTCCTGGTAGTAAAAGGAAAAGGCCTGGTCGCTGGCCACGGCGATTCTCGCGAGAACCCCGCTCTTTCTTCTTGTGTTACTCGCGAATGCCGGGAGAGGCGTCGCCCTCGCCAGCGACAGGATCCGATCCAGATCCAGACGCTGCTCGGCCAGCGCAGCAAGCCGCTCTGTGGGCGCCGCCCGTTCGGCAGCCGGCACCAGCCCCAGATGGCGCTCCGGCAGCGCCACCGAAGAATCCTTTGGGAACGCCCCCACCACCGGCAGGCCGGTGCGCCGCTCGATGGGCTCGCGCGCCAGCGCCAGATGGCCCGGCGAGGCCACGTTGTTGAGGATCACGCCCGCCAGCCGGATCCGCGGGTCGTAGTCCTGGAAGCCAAGCACCATTGCCGCCGCGCTCTGGGCGGCCTTGGCCACGTCCACTACCAGCAGCACCGGGCAGTCTAGGAGCCGCGCCAGCTCCGCCGTGCTGGCGCTGTCGTCCTCTCCGGACCGGCCGTCGTAGAGGCCCATCACACCTTCGATGACTGCCACGTCTACGCCGGCGCATGCTCGAACGAACAGCGCACGGAGGCGGTCGGGCGGAACGAGCCAGGTGTCGAGATTACGGCAAGGCCGGCCCGCAGCCACGCTGTGGTACGACGGATCGATGTAATCGGGCCCGGCCTTGAACGGCTGGACCGCGAGGCCGCGCCGTCTGAGCGCGCCAATGATGGCGGCGGTGATCGTCGTTTTTCCGACGCCGCTGGCGCTGCCGGCGATAAGAATCCTGGCTATTTCTTTGACACTCTCGTTGGCTGCCTTCTATCCTGCCCTTTCTGGGAATGCGCAACGCGGTCGGCTGGAGCCTGGTCGTCCACCTGGCGCTGGTGGGGGCCCTCGCCGCGGCGTTCATGATGGCGGGCCACGTGTGGCTGATCTTAATCGCGCTCGGCCTCGCCCTCGACGGCGGGCTGGTGGCCTATCTGGGCCGCCGCTCGGCGCGCGAGAACGAGATGTCGACCGCCGCTCTGCGCCTGCAGGCCCGCTTCCTTCAGGAGAAGCTGCGCGAGCTGACGACGCTGCACGACATCGCCCAGGGCTTCACGCAGCTGGAGAGCCCCAGCGCGAGCTATCGGTACCTGGTGGAGAAGTTGGCCGACCTGCTCCTGCTCCGCCGCTGCGCGCTGTTCATGCTCGACGAAGAGAGCCTGGAGCTGGTGCCTCACGACCCGACGTATGGCATCGCGCCCGACGAAGCGGCCGGGATTAGAATCCCCCTCTCGCAGGACGAGCTCAGCCAGCGCTTCTGGCAGTCGCGCGAGCCGGTCTACTACAACGACGTCAACGTCGCCGCCGACGCCGACGCGGTGCGCATCCGCGAGTGGTTCGGGCACCTCGAGCCCAAGTCGGTCATTGTCCAGACGGTGTGGGTTGGGCAGCAGCCGGTGGGCATCATCTTCGGCTTCGACAAGCGTGACGGCAGCGCCTTCGGCGCCGAGGACAGCCGGCTGATCGCCATACTGGCCACGCAGGCCAGCGTGGCCATCAACAACTCGCGGCTGTTCGACCAGGTGCAGCTCGACCTGGAGGTCAAGACGGCTCTGCTTCAGGAGATCAATCACCGGGTCCGGAACAACCTGGCTTCGATCGTCGGTCTGCTATCGATGGAGCTGATGCGGCCTGAGCCGCGCCCCGCCAAGACGGTGCTCATGAACAGCATCAACCGCGTCAAGAGCATCGGCCAGGTCCACACCATGCTGAGCGAGGACAGCTTCGGCGCCGTGGATTTCCAGTCGATCGCCGAGGCCATCGTGGGCTTCGTGACGGCGAGCTGGGGCAGCGGACGCCAGGTCCAGGTGGAGGTGGGGGGCGATCCGGTGGTGCTGGATCCGAAACGAGCCGGCTCGCTGGCTCTGGTCGTGAACGAGCTGATCACCAACTCGCTCAAGTACGCCTTTCCTGATCAGAAGCAAGGCCTGGTCGAGATCCAGAGCAAGGTCCAGGACGGAGAGGTGGCGGTGGTCGTGCGCGACAACGGCGTGGGCCTGCCGGCGGATTTCGAGCCGGAGCGGGCCGGCAGCCTGGGGATGCGCATCGTGCGCAACCTGGTCCGGACCGACCTCAAGGGCAAGTTCAGCCTGCACAACGACGGCGGGACCGTGGCGACCATTGTCTTCCCGGCAAACCTCCGCCCGCCGGCCACCGAGCCGGAGCCGAGCCGCGTAGCCGCGCGGGTGTAGGCGGGTTATGCCGCCTCAAAGCCCGGCCGTCACAACGCCGACCACGGCTGCCGTGGCCGCGCCTGATGGCAGGGTGACGCCCCTCTTACGAACTTCTCATCGTAAGTTCACGCCTTCTTAACGGGCCGTTTGCCGCTTTTGAATACAGCCTGTCTAGGCTGAATAGCGAACGATGGCAGCAGTCCTTCCACGAGCCTACGCGCTTCCGGCCCTGCGGCCGGCCTGGCTGGCATGGCCCTGGACTTACGCCGCCGAGGGCAGCCGCGATCTCCGGCTGGACCTGCTTCGCGGCTTCTGCGTGTTCGCCATGGTCGTGGACCACGTTGGCGGCGCTTCCTACACCCATGCTGTCTCGGGCGCGGCGGAGTTCTTCATTTCCGCCGCTGAGGCATTCGTGTTCCTGTCCGGATTCGTGATGGGCATGGTCTATCACGGGATCGTCGGCCGCCAAGGCGTGCAGGCCGGCATGAAAAAGGCGCTGCTGCGCTCCTGGACGCTGTACAAGCTGACGGTTGCGCTGACCATCATCTTCGGCCTGCAACTGCTGTTCCACGGTTACGAGATCGGCCCGTTCGAGAGCTGGCCGCGCTGGATTGCTGACGTGGTCACCCTGCGGCAGACGATCTACCTGGGTGACATCCCGCTCATCTACACCTTGCTGATGGCCGCCGGTGCGGGCGGCCTGTGGCTGCTGGCCACCGGCCGGACCGCCTGGCTGCTGGCCGGTTCGGGCGCGCTGTGGCTGAGCTTCCAGATTGCTCCGGACTGGGCTGCGAACCTGCCATGGCCGATTGCCAACAACACGATGTTCCACTTCCCCGCCTGGCAGATCTACTTCGTGTCGGCCATGACTCTGGGCTACCACCGGGAGCGCGTCACCCACTGGCTGAAGCGGGTGCCCAAGGGCCCCTGGCTGCTGGTCGCGAGCGGCATCTTCGCCCTCATGCTCTACCTGCACCTCACCGGGGGCTCCCGGCTGCCAGAGGTACTCCAGCAGGGCACCCTGCGCGACCAGTTCGACGCCCTATTCGACAAGAGCGGCGCGGGGCCCTTGCGGCTGCTCGCCGCGGCCTTCACGTTCCAGTTCGCGTTCCTGTTCGTGACCTGCTTCTGGCGGCCCATCGAGCGCCTCTTCGGCTGGCTGCTGCTGCCGCTCGGCCAGGCATCGCTGTACGCCTACGCTATGCACGTCCTGGTGCTGGGCATGGCCTACGCCAGCTTCGACCGGCTGGTCGACAGCTCGGAGTGGTCCAACACCATCGCTCAGCTGGCGGTGTTGATGCTGATCTGGGGCATGGTCAAGACCCGATTCCTGTACAGGGTCGTTCCTCGATAGCGGGCCCCACAGAGCATCACGCGGTTGCTACCATCTCGGACGAGGTGGCTGTCACCGGCGCCAAGATCCTGGTGGTTGACGACGATGAGGCGACGGTCGATCTGGTGCGCCTGTACCTGGAGCGTGACCACCACGACGTGGCCGTGGCCTACGACGGGCGAACAGCTCTCGATCTGGCTTCGAAGCAGAACTTCGACCTGGTGGTGCTGGACTGGATGCTCCCCGGGCTCGACGGCCTGACCGTGTGCGAGCAGATCCGCGCCACCTCGGATGTGCCAATCATCATGCTGACGGCACGCGTGCAGGAATCCGACAAGCTGTTGGGCCTCACCAGCGGCGCCGACGACTACCTCACCAAACCGTTCAGCCCGCGCGAGCTGGCGGCGCGCGTGGGCGTCATTCTGCGAAGGGTCCGCGGCGGCCGCGCCGAGCACGATGGGCAGTTGCAGGCCGGGCCCATCCGGATCGATACGCTGCAGCACCAGGCCTGGGCGGGCGACTGCGAGGTGAGCCTGACCCCCACCGAGTTCAAGCTGCTGTCGACGCTGGTCCGCGAGCCGCGCCGCGTGTTCACGCGCGAGCAGCTGATCCAGCACGGGTTGGATAACGACAGCGAGGCGCTCCCGCGGACAATCGACGTGCACATCAACAACCTGCGCCGCAAGCTCAAGCAGGCCTGCGGCGTGGAGCCGATCGGCACGGTCCACGGCGTGGGATACCGGCTTGAGATCTAATCTGCTGGCAGGCCTGTTCGGCCGCCTGTGGGTGCGCCTGCTGGTGGTTACCGTGCTGCCCGTGTTGATCAGCGTCGTGAGCATCGCTTTCCTGGCCAACTACATCACCATCGGCCAGTTCGAGAGCTTCATCGGCGAGGACATCCAGCAGCGCGATGAACGGCTGGAGCGCGTGATGGAACGCTACTACCAGGACCAGGGCAACTGGGCCGGTGTGGGCTCCACCGTCCAGCGCATGTCCCAGCTGACCGGCGAACGGCTGGTGCTGAGCGACCAGACCGGCAAGGTCGTGGCGGACTCCGGTGGCCAGCTGGTCGATCAGCAGGTGGGGCGCAACTGGCGCCGGCCCATCTCATTGGAAGACGCCGATAACGTGCGCGTGGGCATGCTGTACGTCAACCCGCTGCTGCAGAGCCGCGCCGGCAGTCTCAGAATCCAGGCCTTCCTCGAGCAGGTGAACCGCCTGCTGGTGATCGGCTGCGTCCTGGCCGTGATCGCCGGCGTGGCGCTGACTGTGCTGTTCTCCAACCGCCTGCGGCAGGAGCTCGCGGTGCTGATACGCGTCACACGCCAGATCGGCCACGGCGAGCTGAGCTTGCGTGTGCCGACCCCCGAGACGGGCGACCTGGCCGAGCTGGGCGCCAGTATCAACCGTATGGCGGAGGACCTGGAACGCCAGCTCCGTGCGCGGCAGCAGATGGTGGCCGACGTGGCCCACGAGCTCCGAAACCCCCTTCAGAACATCAACGGCTACATCGAGGGCCTGCGCGACGGCGTGGTTCAAGCGGACGACCGGACGTTGAGCGTGCTCTCGACCGAGACGGCGGTCCTTCGGCGCCTCGTCGATGAGCTGCAAGATCTGTCGCTGGCCGACAGTGGCCATCTGGTCGTCGAGCTCGCGCCGGTGCACGCCCAGGAGCAAGTGGCCGCGCTGGTCGAGTCGATGCGCCCACGGGCGGACGAGCTGGGCCTGACGCTGGAAAACCACGTGACGGAGGACCTGCCGCCCGTGGAGGCCGACGAGCGCCGCCTGCGGCAAGTGCTCGCCAACCTGCTTCAGAACGCCTTCGCCTACACCGGCGCTGGCGGGCGGGTGTGGCTGAGCAGCCGAGAGCTGCCGGGCGAGGTGGAAATCACGGTTTCGGACACCGGCAGCGGCATCGCGGCCGCCGACCAGGAGCGTATCTTCGAGCGGTTCTTCCGTGTCGATCCGGCCCGGTCGCGCTCAACCGGCGGAGCTGGGCTGGGCCTGACGATCGCGCGCGAGCTCGTGCGCGCCATGAAGGGCGAGATTGGCGTGACCAGTGCCCTCGGCCAGGGCTCTCATTTCTGTGTACGCCTGCCCAGCGCTCCGGAGGCTAAGCCGGCCAAGGCGCCGCGCAAGCGCGCGCGGCCCCAGGCCGCCTCGTTGGGCCTAGCGCGCCCCTAGGCCCTTCACACTTCCTTAACAGTCTGGTATGCTCCGCGCTGTGCCGCGGTATCGGAGGCGCAGCGCCCTAGTCCTAGCAGCCTGCCTGTTATTGGTGGCTGCGACCGGCTGTAATACGCGCTCGGCGGTGGTCGCGTCGCCTCCGTACACGCCCAACCCGGCGCCGGGGCCAGTCGGGCCGCCCAAGTACTTCCTGTACATGCCGCCGAATCTGCCGGCCGACACGCCACTGCGCGTGCTGGTGGCGCTGCACGGCATGGGCGGAAACGGCACGGACTTTGCCAAGCCGTTTGTGGCCGCCGCGCAGCGCCACGGCTGGATCCTGGCCGCGCCCACGTTCAACTACGGCGACTGGAAGAATCCGGCCATCATCCGGGCTGAAGATCCCTCTCTCTGCCGCCAGTTGATGGCGCTGCTGGACGACGTGAGCTGGCGATCCGGACGCACCACCCGGGCCCGGGCCTACCTGGTCGGTTTCTCGCGTGGGGCCCAGCTGGCCGATCGGTTCGCCATCTTCCATCCCGAACGCGTGGCGGCTGTGGCGTCACTCTCGGCCGGGACCTATACCCTTCCACAACCGGTCGCCGATTTGGACGACGATGGGGAGGCCAACGAGGCGCTGCCCCTACCGTTCGGGACGGCCGACATGGAGCAATGGGTGGGCAACCCGCTTGATGTGGACGGGCTCCGAAAGGTTCAGTTCCTGGTCGGGGTCGGCAGCGACGACATCGACGCGAACGATCTGCCGCGGCAGTGGGATCCGGTGCTGGGGCGCACGCGTGTGGCCCGAGCGTTCGCCTTCAAACGCTCGCTGGAGCAGCTCAAGATACCGACTCAGCTGGCCGTATTTGCCGGCGCCCGGCACCAGCTGACGGCCGACATGGCCGATAGCGTGGATACGTTCCTTACGAAGCTGAGCTAGACGGAACCGCCCGCCATGGCGGGCACGATCGACAGCTCGTCGCCCGGCTTGATGGCTGTCTCCGGGCCTTCCAGAAACCGGACGTCGTCGCCGTTGACGTAGATGTTCACAAAGCGCCGGATCTCGCCGTCTTCGTCGCGCAGCCGCTCGCCAATACCGGGGTACTGGGCCTCCAGCGCATTAAGGCAATCGGCCACTGTGCCGGAGGTCTCCAGGGTGACCGTGGTCTCGTTGTTGGTGAGAGCACGCAGCGTGCTCGGAATGAGGACCTTAACCGCCATGCTACCCCTCGATGACATCTCCTTCTATAGGGTCGACCCGCACGCCGAGCGCCGTCACCGAGGCAATCGCGCCGTCGATTGCCTCCTGCGTGCCATCCAACTCCAGCACGACCCAGCCTTTGTCTTTGGTGACATTGGCGCGCCGGATGTTCGTGACGATGTTGTATTTCATGCTCATGTTGTGGATCACCGGCTCCTTGATCAGGTCCGGCGGGAAGGTGAATTTGACGCGGGCGCGCGCCACTAGGCGACCACCGGCTCACGCTCGCGCGCGGCCAGCGCGTCCTCGAAGGAGCTCAGCGTGGGCGCGACCTGTACGGACGGCTCGAGGTGCTCGGCCACGGCCTCCTGGGTCTTCAGGCCGTTACCGGTGATGTAGGCCACGGTCAGCTCGTCGCGCTGGATCTTGCCGCCGTCAACGAGTTTCTTCAGGCAGGCCACCGTCACGCCGCCGGCCGTTTCGGCGAAGATGCCTTCGGTCTGGGCCAGCAGCCGGATGCCGTCCACGATCTCCTGATCGGTGGCGACCTCGGCCGATCCGCCCGACTCCTTGATGATCTTGAGACTGTAGTAGCCGTCGGCGGGGTTGCCGATGGCCAGCGACTTGGCGATGGTGTCGGGGATGACCGGCCGCACGTTGAGAGTGTTGTTGAAATGGGCCGTGGCCACCGGCGAGCAGCCAAGCGCCTGGGCCACAGACATGCGCGGCAGGCGGTCGTCGATCAGGCCCGTGCGGGCGAACTCCTGGAACCCCTTCCAGATCTTGGTGAACATGGAACCGCTGGCCACGGGCACCACGACGTGGTCCGGCGCGCGCCAGCCAAGCTGCTCAGCGACCTCGAACGCCAGGGTCTTGCTGCCCTCCGAGTAGTAGGGCCGCATGTTGATGTTGACGAACGCCCAGCGATAACGATCGGCGATCTCGCTGCAGAGTCGGTTCACCTGGTCGTAGTTGCCGTCGACGGCAACGAGCACGGGGTTGTAGACGGCGGCGCCCACGATCTTACCGGCCTCGAGGTTGGCCGGGATGAAGATGTAAGACTTCACCCCGGCCCTGGCGGCGTGGGCCGCCACCGCGCCGCCCAGATTGCCGGTGGAGGCGCAGCTCAGCACCTCGAAGCCGAACTCGAGCGCTTTGGTCGAGGCCACTGTGACCGGCCGGTCCTTGAACGAATAGGTCGGGTTGACGCAATCGTTCTTCAGGTACAGGTTCTCGAGGCCGAGCTCCTTGGCCAGGTTGTTGGCCTTGACCAGCGGGGTGAGACCCGCGCCGATGTCGACCGGCTGATCGTCGGGCTGGACGGGCAGGAATGCCTTGTAGCGCCACAGCCCGTGCGGGCCGGCGCCGATGGTCTCGCGCGAGGCCCGCTGGCGGATGACGTCGTAGTCGTACTCGACCTCGAGCGGGCCGAAACAGAACTCGCAGACGTGCAGGGCCTCTTCGGGGTAGCGGCGAGCGCACTCTTTGCACTTCAAGCCGACGATATGGTTGCTGCTCAATTTCCTCCTAACAAAAAAGCCTCTCACAGTGGAGAGGCTTGACACTTGCTGTTGTGTGCCTGCCTCTCATCTTGCGACGAAACCGCCGCCGGAATTAGCACCTAACCCTCGGCACGCGCGCGCCGAGGCGGTTGCTGGGCTTCAAAGGGCCGTCTCCCTCCACCTCTCTTGATAAGAGCGCTGGGGCTATTCGGTTGGAAAGGAACTGTTCGCCGATTGTAACAGAATAGAGACGCCATGCGGAAACTCGACGAGACCATTGCCCAACTGAAGCTTGCGCTGGCCGCGATCGAGACCAAAGAACAGACACTGCTGCAGGCCGAGCGCCAGGCCAGTGGCCAGTACAAGCGGATCGTCAACTTCACGTTGTACGAAGGTGGCGATCTGGAGCGCGCGCTGGCCATGATGGACGAGGTCGGCCAGCGGACGCAGTATGCCAGCGCAGCTCTGGAGCACCTGCGGATGATCAAGCAGCGCGCCCAGGAGGACCTGCGGGCCATGCAGCTGACCAAGACGATTGAAGACGCCAAGGCCGAACTCTCGGAGCTGCAGGCCAAGCAGGCTCAAGGCGAGCCGCTGGAGCAAGCCATCGCCGAGCTGGAAGCGCGCATCAGCGAGGCCTCAGCCCTGGCTGGGAGGCTGATCAGCCCGAGCTAGTGCTCGTGGGCGTGCAGCCCCGCTGGCTCCTCCAGCTGCGAGCAGAAGGCGTTCTCGGTTTCGCAGCCTTGGCACTCGACCTCGATCGTGGCGTGGGCCACGCCGAAGCGCTCGCGCAGCAGAAGCTTCATATCGTTCAGCGTGGCGGTGACCTCGCTGGTGCGGGCGTCCTCCATCAGGACGTGGCAGCTCAGGGCCGTCATCTGGTTGCTGATGCTCCAGACGTGCAGGTCGTGCACGTCTTTGATGCCCGGCACGCGTAGGATCTGGCGGACCATCTCGGCCATGTTCAGACCGGGCGGGGCCGCTTCCATGAGGATGCCCAGCGCTTGCCCTATGATGCGCCAGGCGCCGAGACAGATGAGCACGGCCACGATCAGGCTGACGATGGGGTCGAGCTGGTAGACGGACGTGATAGCGATGGCCGCGCCGGCAACCAGCACACCCGCTGAGGCCACGGCATCGCCCAGCACGTGCAGCAGGGCGCTCTTGACGTTGAGGTTCTCGCCCGATTCGGAGAGGCTGAAGGCCACAGCCACGTTCACCGCTAGTGCGAAGCCGGCGATGCCCAGCATCAGCGTGCCGTTGACCGGCTCCTCGCGAGCGAAGCGGTGGTAGGCCTCGAAGGCGATGAAGATGGCGATCAGGATGAGGGCCACCGCGTTCAGCAGTGCTGCCAGGATGCCGATCCGATGGTAGCCATACGTCCGGCGGGCGTCCGCCGGCCGCAGCACCTGGACGGCCGCAAACCAGGCCAGGCCCAGGGCGAAGATGTCCGTGAGCAGGTGGCCGGCATCGGCGAGCAGGGCGAGGGAGTGCGACGCGAGCCCGCCGAGGACCTCGGCCAGCAGGATGGCCAGGCTGAGCAGGAAGGCCATTCGCAGCCGGCCGACCGCCATCGACTCATAGCGATGGCTCATGGACGAATTGTAGGCAGGCAACGTTCGTTATACTCTGGCCTACATCGTGCCTAGGAGCGAGGTGGCACTAAGCGCACACACAGACAGCACACTGGTAATCTGAGCGCGAGGTCAGCAGGGGCTGGCCTTGGCTGACCACACCCTCGTTCTGAACCAGAATTTCGAGCCCCTGAATGTGTGCTCATGGCGGCGCGCCTTCGTGCTGGTGGCCATGGCCAAGGCGGAGGTGCTGGAGTTCGGTCACCACCCCATCCGGACGCAGGTGGCGATGTACCCGCGGCCGTCGGTTATCCGGCTGATGCACCTGGTGCGCCGCCCGCGGTCGGTGGTGAAGCTGACGCGGCGGGAGATCTTCGTGCGCGACAACTACACCTGCCAGTATTGCGGCCAGCGCTCACGCGAGCTAACGGTGGATCACGTCGTGCCCAAGCACCGCGGCGGGCGCCATTCATGGGAGAACCTGGTGAGCGCCTGTAAGACCTGCAATCACCGCAAGGGCGGCAAGACGCCTGAGGAGGCGCGGATGAAGCTGCTCAAGCCGGCCCGCGCGCCGCAGGTGCCGTACCACTACGGGATCTATCAGCGCGCCAACGGCGCCCTCGACCAGGGCTGGCTCAAGTTCGTGCCCGGGTTAGCTGAGCTGACCACTCCACGGCTGGAAGAGGCGTCGTAGGTTAGGGGCGGCGCGGCCTCCGATTCTTTCCGCTCGCCAGCACCTGCTGGCCGCGATCGGCATCTCGGTACAGCAGCGCCAGCTGAACGCGTCGCAGGTTCGCGCCGTCCAGGCGCATGCCGTAGCGGCGCTTCCAGCGCTTGCGCTCGCGATCCACGCCCTTGACCTTCACCGGGCTCGCTGCCTCTCCCGGCCCAGCCGCGCAATCCCTAAGCCGGCGGCAGCTGGTACTGGTACAGGTTAGAGCCGCTGAGTACGTAGAGCTGGCGGGCGCGTTCGTCGGGCCAGAAGGCCGTCGCGGGCTGGCCGAGGTTGAACTGCCGCAGGTAGCGGCCGTCTTTGGCGATTTCGGCCACCCGGTTGTTGCCGGCTAGGACGTACAACGAGCGCCAGTTGGCCTCGGTGTAAAGCTGCACCGGCTTTGAGAGCGGCTGCGGCAGCCCGGTGACGCCGAACGGCTGGCGGGCGCCGTTCTCATACTTCAGGATCTGGCCGTCGGCGCCCAGGACCCACACTGCGCCGTCGATGGTCAGGCTTACGCCCTGCCGCAGGTCGGGCGTGTCCTTCTCCAGCAGCCGGCTGGGCGGGTCGCCGAACAGTCCCTCGCGCGAGACGTACCGGAACACATTTCCGATGGTCGGGTCGAGGATATAGAGATTCGGGCCGTAGGTGGCCATGGCCGCCGGCTCGCGCCAGGCGTCCTGCGACTTCAGGCCGATCTGCTGAAGCTTATTGCCGGACCAGCTCCACAAGTTGCGGCTCGAGTCCAGGATGAGCAAGCCGTTCTCCCGCGGCGTGATCAGCTTGGGCGGCGCGAGCTGATTCTGGCCCGACTTGTCGCCCTTAGAGGCAATCACCGCGAGCTGCTTGGACTGGCGCAGGTACTGGATCACCCGCTGGCCACCGGCGTCGAGAACGTAGGCGGCGTTGGGGTCGATGGCCAGCAGGGTTGGGTTCACGTCCTTGCCGACGCTGTTGAAGCTGGCCAGCAGGCCCGGCTCGGGTAACGCGAGGATGCTGTCCAGCCGCTCGAGGTCGGCCTGGAGGTCTTTACGGACGGCGGCGATCTTGGGTTGATTGGGCTGCAGGGTAGCAGCCTGGTCGAGCAGCGCTTGAGCGCGCCGGATCAGGCTCTGGGCCGAGCCGCGGTCGGGCTCGTTGCGGGCCTGCGTCTCGAGCTGAGCCGCGGCCGTAACGAGGGAGTCGAAGCGCTGCTGCAGCTGCCGCGCCTGCTGGGCGTTGATGGTCCGCATGGCGCCGAAGAACACCAGCACCACGCAGGCGGCGGCGAGAAGGGGCATAAGCAGATGGCGCCGCCCGGCGAAATCAACGCGGCTGAGGCGCTCATTGAACGCCCGCAGCGCGGGCACCGCCGCCGAGAAGAAGCGGCCAAGGGGCCTCAGCGGCAGGCGGCGCTTGCTTGCCGGTTTGGCGTAGCGTCGCCAGGTGGGCGGAGGCAGGGGGCTGGGTCTGGGAGCGGGCGCCGGTTCGGGCTCCGGTTCCGGGGGAGGAGAGGCAACGGGCGCCGTTATTACCGGCCTGGAAGAAACCACCACCCGTTTCATTTCCTGGAACTGCGCCCGCCAGGCGCCGGGCTTGGGCCGCACCGGCCAGCGGACCTCCTCTTCGTAGCTGGGGCGAGCAGATCCGCCGGAAGAAGTGTCGGCCGGATGGGCGCGGTCCACGGCGTCGAGCAACCACTCACGCGCGGTGCTGAAGATCGAGCCGATAGGCGGCATCTCGACGCGCGGCAGAGCAGGTCTCGAAAGCCGGATGGGGCTGGCCGGCGCCCGCTCGGCCGCGGCCTCCAAGGAGCCGGCGATCTCGACGACAAGGGCTATCCCCGCCTCGACTCCGCGCTGTATGGCCAGCTGCTTGAGGCGCTCAGCCCCCGTGGCCGCTTCTTCGTAGGCTACCGCAGCGCGAACCTCGTCCTCGGTGAGAACCCTGGCCAGGCTCGAAGAGACCAGGACGACAGCGTCGCCAGGGCCAATCTCGGCGTCGTAGACCCGGACATCCGGCTCGTGTGCGCCCCCGACCCCGGCAAAGATCTCGGGCCGCAGGTCGTCGCGGACCCAGATACCCCGACCAACTTCGCTGCTGGGTGGCACAGTCACGGCGATGCCCTGGTGGACCACGAACACCTGCGCCGGCGGTACGACCACCAACTGAATAGCGCCATCGATCAGCGTCGCGGCGCAGAAGCCCACGCCGGAACTGCCGCGCGGGACCAGGCCCAAGCCGGCCGGCCCCAAGCGGCGGTGGGCCACGCCCAGGGCGTCCACCAGCGCGTCGCACAGCTCGCGGCGAGAGCTGCTCAGCGCCTCATTGGCGGCGGTTTCGAGCACCAGCTTGCCCCAGCGGACGGGCTCACTTCGGGCGGCTTCCGCGGCGGCTCCCGCCGGGACGGCGGTGGCGAAGCCTAAACCCTCGGGTTCGGCCACCGCGAACGTCACCGGCTTGTCGCGCGATTCGATGACGGCGAGGAGCTCAGCCGCCTCCTCGGGATCGAGATGGCCAACGATCAGCCGGGCGCTGACGGCGCGCAGGGTTGGCCTCATCGAGCAAGTAGAGTGTAGAACATGTGAGCTATCACCGCCATACAAAAAAAGGGTGGAGGCTCAGCCTCCACCCTTCGTTAACGAGCGATCAGCTCAAATGTGGCGAGATCTTCGACAGGAGCCGGTCCTTGGGACTGAAGCCGACCATCCGCTCTACCGGCTGGCCATCCTTGAACAGGATGAGGGTGGGGATGCTGCTGACGTTGTACTGCATGGCGGTGTTCTGGTTCTCGTCAACGTCCAGCTTGAGGACCTTTAGCTTGCCCGCGTTCTCCGCGGCGATCTCCTCAACCACCGGGGCCACCATGCGGCATGGCTGACACCACGAAGCCCAAAAATCTACCAGGACCGGTTCACTGGATTGCAGTACGTCCTGTTGGAACGTGCTGTCTGTCACTGCTGCCGCGCTGCTCATGTGCTACGAACTATCTCCTTTTGAAGCTAACTCGACTATACCATACCCCTTGGGGGTATCAGGACGCGTCGCGAAACAGCTCCGTCGAGAGGTACCGCTCCCCCGTCGAAGGCGCCACCGTGACGATCACCTTGCCCTGATTTTCCGGCCGGTGGGCTACCTGGAGGCAAGCTAGGACGTTCGCTCCGGTGGAGATACCAACCAGCAGCCCCTCTTCGCGTAGCAGCCGGCGTGCCATAGCGATGGCGTCGTCGCCCCTGACGGTGAGAATCTCGTCCACCACGTCGAGGTTGAGAACCTTAGGCTTGAAACCGGCGCCGATGCCCTGAATTTTGTGCGGCCGCGGCGCGCCGCCGCTGAGAATGGCGCATTCGGCCGGCTCGACCGCCACTGTGCGGAAGCTGGGGTTGAGCTCCTTGAGGCGCTCGCCCACGCCGGTTATCGTGCCGCCGGTGCCCACACCCGCGACCAGGATGTCGGCTTCGCCTTCGGTATCACGCCAGATCTCCTCGGCCGTGGTCTGACGGTGAATGCGCGGGTTGGCCGGATTGTCGAACTGCTGGGGAATCCAGGCCCGCCCGGCCTCGGCCGCGATGCGCTCGGCCGCCTCGACCGCGCCCCCCATGCCCTTCATCACCGGCGTCAGGACCAGCTCGGCGCCAAGGCCGCGCAGCAGCTTGCGGCGTTCGAGGCTCATGTCCTCGGGCATGCACAGCACCAGGCGGTAGCCCCGCGACGCGGCCATGAACGCCAGGCCGATGCCGGTGTTGCCGCTGGTAGCCTCGACGATGAGCGTATCGGGGGTCAGCAGGCCGCGCTGCTCGGCATCGCAGACCATCGCATAGGCGATGCGGTCCTTGACGCTGCCGGCCGGGTTATTGCACTCCATCTTCACCAGGATGGTCGCGCCGGCGTCGCCGGCCACCCGGTTCAGGCGAACCAGCTTGGTGTTGCCGATGAGGCCGCCAACGTCGGGGGCGGCCTTGAGATGGTTCAGATGTAGTACATGGCCGGGCGGCTGAGCTCGGCCTGCTTGGCCGCCAGATCGGCGATGGTCACGGAAGTGAGCAAGTTCGAGACGGTCGACTGGACTTCGGCCCACAGATCCTGGATCGCACAGGCGCGCGAGAAGGAGCAGCGGGGATTGTCCTCGAGGCAGTCTATTGGCTGGAGCGGGCCTTCGAGGGCCTCGAAAACGTCACGAACGGTGATGGACTCAGGCCGGCGGGCAAGAGCATGGCCGCCCTGCGGGCCGCGCACGCTCGCAACCAGCCCGGCCTTGCGTAGCGCCGTCAGCAGCTGGTCAAGATAAGGAGCAGGAATGTTCCACCGCTCGGCTATCTCGGCGCTCTGCTTGGTGCCGCCGGCGTACGTCTCGGCGAGCTCCATCAGAGCGCGGATGGCGTAGTCCACCTTCATTGGGATGCGCATTGTTTATCTACTTAGTCAACAATAGCGTTCAGGCGATAATGCGTCAATGCGTATCGTCCTCCGGGGCGCTCGCGTCATCGATTCCGGACAAGGTCTCGATGATGTCTGCGACGTCTCGATTTCCGGTGACCTCATCGAAGGCGTCGGGCGCGACCTGCCCCTCGACGGAGCCGATGTCCGGGACTGCCGGGGCATGATCCTGACCCCAGGACTGATCGATGGCCACGTCCACGTCTACGAGGACGTGGGGTTTACCGGCATCGATCCCGACATCCTGGGTGTGGGCTCGGCGGTGACCACAGTCGTAGACGCAGGATCGGCCGGCGCGGCCTCGTTCGCCGGCTTGCGCCGCTATGTGATGTCGCGCGCCAGGACAAACGTGCTCGCCTTCCTGCACGTGGCCACCAACAAGATGGGCATGGGGCTGCACGAGTACGGGTCCGAGCGGGCCATCGACGAGGGCGCCATTGAGCGTGTGGTGGAGGCGAACCGGGATAAGATCCTCGGTCTCAAGCTGCGAGCCAATGTGTGGCACGGCGATCCGGCCAAGCATCCCATCCTGCGCGCCCGAGCGGTCGCCGAGAACCTTAGGCTGCCGCTGATGGTCCACATCGGGCACCGGCCGGAGGATGGCGAGGGCGAGGCAGCGCCGATTCGCGACGTGGTCAAGATGCTCCGGCCGGGCGACATCGTGACCCATCTGTTCACTGCTCACCCCGGCGGCCTGCTGGACGCCGGCGGGCAGCTTCAGCCGGACGTGAGGGAGGCCTACGCCGCCGGACTGCGCTTCGACGTAGGGCATGGGCTGTACAACATGAGCTTCGACACGGCGGCGCGGGTGCTGGATCAGGGCATCGAGCCCCACTCAATCTCGACCGACGGGCACAAGATGGCCCGTCGGCGGCTGGTCTATGACCTCCCGACGACGATGGCCAAGATGCTGAACCTGGGGTTCAGCTTGCCGCAGCTCGTCAGGAAGGCCACGTATGAGACGGCGGCCTCCTTGGGCCGGCCGGATCTGGTCCACGGCATCGCCGCTGGCCGGCCGGCGCTACTCTCGGTGCTGCAGCTGCGGGACGATGAATGGCTGGCCGAGGACTCGACGGGCAAGAAGATGCCGGCTCAGCAGCGGCTGGTGCCGGTGCTGAGTGTCCGCGGCTCGCAGATAACCGAGGCTCAGCCGGCGGAGATTTAGGCGCGCTCCAGGCCGATGATGGTCTCCACATAGAGCTTCAGGCCGTCCTCGCCGATGTCCAGGCAGTCTTGGCCCAGGAGCCGGATGTCGTCGCCAGCCGGAGTGGTGCCGACAACGATCTGCCCGCGAGGGTGGGCGGCCGCCTCAGCCGAGACGCCGGCCCAGTCGCGGACGGCGCCGTTGAGCACGCCGGCCGCGGCGTGCACGCTGCGGCGCAAGTGTTCCTGCTGCTCGCGACCAAGGTCCGAGAAGGAGCAGCCCCAGCGGTAAACGCCGTCCTCGCCGGTCCAGCGGACGACGTGGAAGCGCGGCGTGTAGGTGGTGCGATGGACGTTGAGATGGAGACGGTACTCGAGATGAGGGTCGGGCGGCGCGTCGACCTGCAGGCAGACGCCGCCAGGGCTCAGGTCAACCACGACTACGGGCAACTCGTCGCCGTTGGTCTGGATGGCCGCCATGAGCGAGACTGGAGCTCGGAGGTCGGCTCGTTTCTCCAGGGCTGTCATTTCTCCTCCTCGTCACCGACCGCGTACTATCCCCCATGCGGCCCGGAGTTGGGCCTCAGAGTAACACAAGCAAGGGGTATCCCTACAGTTGGCAATACCTGATGCGTTGCGCGGCGTGAGGGCGGCGCTGCTGGACCTGGACGGCGTGATGTACCGCGGCGCCACGCTGTGCCATGGCGCGGCGGAGTTCGTGCGATTTGCGCGGGCTCAGGGCATCCGGCCCTTCTATTTGAGCAACAACTCGCGCTCCGGGCCCGAGGTGGTGGCCTCGAAGCTCACGGATCTGGGCATCCCGACGGCGGTCGAGGAGGTCGTTACAGCCGCCGAGACGACGGTGGAGCGCATGGCCGCGATGCGGCGTAAAGGCAGTGTGGCGGTGATCGGCTCCGACTGGCTGAGCTCACAGCTGGAAACGTCAGGCTGGCGGCTTGCAGGCGCCGATGCCGAGTACCTGGTGGTGGGACTGGATCATCAGTTGACCTACGCCAAGCTCCAGATGGGCGTAGATGCGCTGCTCGCCGGCGCGCGATTCGTCGGAGTGAACAAGGACCCGGTGAACCCCATTGAGAACACCCTGGAGCTGGGCTGCGGCTCGATTGTGGCCGCGCTCGAGTCGGCGACCTCGCGCCGGGCGGCGTGCATCGGCAAACCGAGCCTGCGGATGCTGCGCAAGGCCCTGGCTCGTTTACGGCTTCAACCGTCGGAGACGCTGATGATCGGCGACTCGCTGGTCAGCGACATGGTGCTGGCGCGCCGCGGCAGGACGCGCTCGGCGCTGCTGCTCTCAGGACAGACGAGCCGGGCCATGGCGGACCGCCTGCCAGCTGGCCACCGCCCGGATCTGATCCTTGAAGACCTGGCTGAGCTCACCGCCGTGTGGACGGCCGCGCCCTATCGCTGAGGCCGGGCTCAGCTGTTACAAGTACGCATAAATTGGCACTGTTTTGCATAAGCCGGCTATCGGCTTGAGGATTTAGTACTAGTAGGTACTACTCACCTCGGACTAGGTGCCTATAGTGGCCCTAAGTTGATCGACCGCAGGGCGCGCCGCAACGGCGCAAAGACCAGCATCCTGCTGGCCGACGACCAGGTGATGTTCCGCGAGGGCCTTTGCAAGCTGCTCATGGCCAGCGGCCAGGTCGAAGTGCGAGGCACCGCCGGCGACGGCCGCCAGGCCCTGGACATGGCCCGCGAGCTGAGGCCTCAGGTGGCGGTGCTGGAGACGGCCTTGCCGTCGCTCAACGGCCTCGAAGTCACCCGGCTTATTCGCCGCGATGTCCCCGGCGTGCGGGTGCTGCTGCTCACCGGATCGAGCAGCGTCGATTTCGCGCCGCAGGCGCTGAAAGCCGGCGCGGCCGGGCTGGTACTCAAGCGAGCCGAAATCGTCGAGCTGCTGCTGGCCATCCGCACCGTGGCTAGAGGCGACACGTACTTCAGCTCGTCGATCTCGGGCAGCATCCTGTCGAGCTACGTCCAGATGATGGACGAAGCCGACGAGCGGCACGGCCTGACCGATCGGGAGCGCGAGGTTCTGCAGCTCATCGCGGAAGGCTACGGAAACCAGGACATCGCGAGCGCTTGCTTCATCAGCGTCAAGACGGTCGAGGCGCACAAGAACAACATGATGAAGAAGCTCGGTCTGAACACCCGCAACGAGCTCCTGATGTACGCGGTCCGCCAGGGCATGGCGGCCGAGGCGGCCGAATAAGGGCGTCCCCTAGGCGATTTAGGGGTAAGTCCCAATGATGCCCCACTCCCCTGTCCCTCAGACTCCGCATGTACAAGTTGGCACAAGTTCGTGACATCTATGGCTGATAGCTCACAGGCCAAGGAGGATTCGTTGGCGAACGACCAGCTCATGACTATCAAAGAAGTGGCTGACTTCCTTCGCATCTCGACCATCTCCGCCTACTCGTGGGTGCGTGACGGCAAGCTGCCGGCCATACGCATCGGCAAGGAGTGGCGGGTCCGCTCGCGCGACCTGGATGAGTGGCTGGAGCTGCGGAGCACAGCCCGGCACACGCTCGACTGATGACTCCGAGGAAGCGGCTCCTGATCGCCGACGACCACGGCCTCATGCGCGAGGTCATGGCCTGCTTTCTGGAAGCCGCACCTGACCTCGAGGTCGTGGCCGAGGCTGAGGACGGCCGCCAGGCGGTGGACGCCGCGGTCCGCTACCAGCCGGACATCGTCCTGATGGACCTGAGCATGCCGCAGATGAACGGTCTCGAGGCGACCCGGCAAATCGCCGCCAAGGTGCCCAGTTGCAAGATTCTGGTGATTACCGCCAGCCGCAACGAGGGCATGCTCCAGGAGCTGCTCGAAGCGGGCGCGGCCGGGTTCGTACTCAAGACCGGCGACACCGACGAGCTGCTCAACGCCGTCCGCACGGTGCTTCAGGGCAAGCGCTATATCAGCCAGGGCCTGGGCTCGCGCGAGGTGACGGGCGCCAGAGCCAACACGACCCGCCTGGGCAGCCTCACCGCGCGCGAGCGCGAGGTGCTGCAGCTCATTGGCGAGGGCCGAACGAACCGCGAGATCGCGCAGCAGCTGTGCCTGAGCGTCAAGACCGTCGAAGTCCATCGGGCGCGCATTGCCGACAAGCTCGGGCTGCGCGGCCGTTCGCTGCTGGTGAAGTACTCGATCAGCTCGGGGCTGGCGTGCGCATGATCTCCGTCACACGCCTCGACGGCAGCGAGTTCGTCATCAATTCCGACCTCATCGAAACCGTTGAGGCGACCCCGGACACCGTCATCAGCTTCGCCCACGACAAGAAAGTGGTGGTCCGGGAGAGCCCGGAGGAAATCATCGACCGCATCGTGCGCTTCCGGCATCGCGTGTTCGTCGATCCCGGCGCACTGCACAAAGGCACCGCCGCCCGCACCAAGCGCTTGCACGTGGTGCACGGCGACCAGGCGGAATCTTAGGAACCCAGGAGCACACCATGGACATGAGCACCGTCATCGGCTTGGTTACGGGCTCGCTCGCCCTGCTCATCCCGATGATCTTCGGCGAAGCCCTGAGTGCGATCCAGATCGGCCAGTACATCTCGGCCGAGCCGGTCGTGATCATCGGCTTCGGCACCATCGGCGCCGGCTTCATCAGCCAACCGATGGAGGCCATGAAGAACCTGGTGACCACCTTTCGGATCGCCCTGAGGAAGGCGCCGCAGGCCAGCGGCGAGCAGATCGCGACCATCGTCCAGCTGGCCGAGCGCGCCCGGCGCGAGGGCCTGCTGTCCCTGGAGGAGCAGATCGGCGAGCTGAACGACCCCTTCCTGCAGAAGGGCATGCAGCTGGTCATCGACGGCACCGATCCGGAGCTGGTGCGTCAGGTCCTCGAGATCGACCTGAGCCTCATGGAGAAGCGCCACGAGGTGCACTACGGGGCCTGGGAGGGCCTGGGTGGTTTCGCCCCAACCTTCGGCATCATGGGCACGGTGCTCGGCCTGGTGAAAGTGCTGAGCAACCTGTCCGACCCGGGCTCGCTGGGCCCGGCCATCGCGACGGCCTTCCTGGCCACGTTCTACGGCATCTCGTCGGCCAACGTGTTCTGGCTCCCGATCGCCAGCAAGCTGCGCAAGAAGAGCGAGGAAGAGGTTCTTTTCCGCCAGGTCATGCTGGACGGCATCCTGTCCATCCAGGCCGGCGACAACCCGCGCATCATCCAGGAAAAGCTGACTGGGTTCCTGTCGCCGAAGGAGCGGCAGGCGGCCGAGGCGGCGGTAGCGGCACAGGCAGGAGCGGCGCAGGCGGCGTAGATGGCCATCAAGTCGAAGCCCAAGCCGGAGAAGGATCGCAGCGAACGCTGGCTGCTGACCTATGCCGACTTGATCACGCTTCTGATGGTCTTCTTCGTCATCCTGTACAGCTTCTCCATCATCGACGTGAGGAAATTTCTGAGCCTAAAGGGGTCTTTGGACCAGGCATTCAATCAGGGCAACCTGTCGGCCACCAGTACAACGGGCCTGAACACCACGGTTTCAGGCTCGTCCGTGCAGGAGCAGCTGAACGCGGCCAGCTCGTCCTCGACGGTGTCCATCGCCAGCCAGCTTCAGCGCATCGCCGAAGCCACGGGCGAGGGCGAGGCCATTACCGTGCGCGAGCAGCCGCAGGGCGTGACCATCAGCCTCTCGGCCGCGCTGCTGTTCCAGTCCGGGACCTCGGAGCTGAAGCCCGGCGCCAAGGCCCTGATCGACTCCATTGCCGATCCGCTGCTGGGCATCCCGCAGCCGCTGGAGGTGGTGGCCTACACCGACGATCTGCCGCCTCTGGCCACCAACTCCACCTTCAAGGACAACTGGCAGGTCGGTGCGGCGCGCGCTTACAGCGTTCTCCGCTACCTGGTGGACCACGCCAAGGTCCCCGAGTCGCGGCTGTCGCTCGGCAACCGCGGCCCGTACTCGCCGCTGTACCCCAATGACTCGCCGGAGAACCGTGCCAAGAACCGGCGGGTGGACATCAACATCGTATTCCCGCGCCCGGAGGACGAGCCCATCGGCTCGCCTTTCCAAATCCCGGTGATAGGAGACCTGACGAAATGATTCGCGCTAACGACAGTGGCCTCGCCGCCAGCCCGCCCGCGGTCGTCGACGAAACGCCGCGCCGAGGCTTTCTCACGCCTCGCAACCTGGTCATCCTGGTGGGCGCCGCCGCCTGGCTGCTGGTGATTGTGCTGTTCGTGCTGCCGCGCTTCATGGCCAAGCCGGCCGCCGGCGAGGCAGCGCAAGCCGAGGCCAAGCCGGTGGCCGCTCAAGCCATCGCCGAGGAGGCCGCGCACGGTGGAGTCGGCGCCGCGCCTAAGGCCGTTTCGGCTCCACAGCTGAACATCACCAACCGCGTGTTCAACCTGGCCGGTGCGACGGCTGGTTACAAGTACGTGAAGCTGTCGGTAGCCGTTCAGTTTGAGGACGAGGGCGGCAAGTTCGCCAAGGCCAAGGGCGAGGCGCTGAAAAAGCTCCAGGAGGAGTTCACCGCCGAGAACGCTGGCACCCTGGGCGCGTTCAACGACATCATGACCACGGTTATCAGCAGCAAGACAGCTGCTGAACTGGCTACCACGCAGGGCAAAGAGGGCCTTCGCCAGGAGCTGATAACCAGGTTCAACCGTGCCCTGGCCGCCGGCGGGAGCAAGCAGCGCGTGACGTACGTCGGCTTCTCGGAATTCGTGATGCAATGAGCGGCTCCACGAGCGAATCTCAGCGACATCTGAGGCCTGAGAGCTAGCTATGGCTGAAACGCAGATCCTGACCCAGTCGGAAATCGACGCGCTGCTGTCCGCGGTCGAGGCTGGGCAGGAGGTGGCGCCGGGGGCGATCTCGTCGCTACGCGCCCCGGACCGCCCGGTCAAGACCTACGACTTCCGCCGTCCGGACAAGTTCTCGCGCGCGCAGATGCGGACGCTGCAGACGCTGCACGAGACCTTCGGGCGGCTGCTGGCTTCGGCGCTCTCGGGCACCATGCGCATGCTGGTCAACGTCAACCTGGCGTCGATCGAGCAGGGCATCTACGACGAGTTCCTGCAGGGTCTGCGCACACCAACGGTCCTGAACATCATCAGCCTCGAGCCGCTGCCGGGCAGCGCGGTGTTGGAGCTGGAGATGAACCTGGCCTACGCCTTCATCGAGCGGCTGCTCGGCGGCGCCGGCAAGGCCTGGAACCGCAATCGCGACCTGACCGATCTCGAGATCGTGCTCATGAAGAGCCTGGGCCAGACCATCGTGTCCAACATGAAAGAGGCCTGGGCCAACGTGATGGAGATCGAGCCCAAGCTCGAGGACATCACCCTGAGCCCGCAGTTCGCCCGCGTGGCGTTGCCCACCGAGAGCGTCCTCACCGTGGTCTTCGAGCTGCGCGTGAGCGACGTGACGGGGACGATCAGCCTCTGCCTGCCTTTCCCGATTCTTGAGCCGGCGCTCCCGCGCCTGAATCCACAGTTGTGGATCTCGGGTGCGCGCCGGCAGGCGATGAAGGACAGCGCGGAGCTGATCAAGAAAAACATGGACGCGGTCCGTGTCCCGTTCACCGTCCAGCTGGGCGGTGCCGACGTGGGCATGGAGGAGCTTCTCAACATCCAACCGGGCGACGTAATCCGGTTGGACTCGCTGGCCAATGCCGAGCTCGACATCCTGGTCGGTGGCCAGCGTAAGTTCAAGGGCCGACCCGGACTGGTAGGCCACAAAGTCGCAATCCAGATCACGGGTCTGCACCCTGAAAGCGAGGTTCAGTAAATGGCAGATAAAGCGGTGGCTACAGGAGGGATCGGCCGGTTGACGGCCGAGCAAGCCAGCAAGCTGGTGGAGTTCGTCAAAGGGCTGCAGCAATCTGCCCTGGAAGCACTCGGCACCACGCTCGACAAGAAGTTGGAGATGGACGCGGCGAGCTGCGAAGTGGCCGCGGCCAGCGCCGTGCCGGGCGCCTTCAGTGGCATGTTCGTGGTGATCGACACCACCACGTCGCTCGAGGACGGCAGCTCGCTGCCCGCGCTGCTGCTCATCGGCGAGGACGAGGCCTCGGCCCTGTTCAACATCAGTCCCGACGACGGGGGCGAGGACGAGTACAAGTCCAAGCTTGAGCAGAAGATCCAGGAGGACGTCACCGATCTGACCGACTTCCTGACGCTCTCGGTGTCGGTCAACTCGAGCGCCCAGCTGCAGTTCGGCGTCAGCAAAGTCGAGCTGCGCAACCTGGCCATGACGCCGCTGGAGATCCCGGCCGAGATGGGCCAGGAGGTGCTCGCGCTGCACATGCCACTGACCGCCGACGGCGGCCCGGGCATGGACGTGGCCTACCTGATGTCGGTCGACGCCCTCGACCGGCTGCTGGCGGCCATCGATCCGACCGCCACCCCGGCCGCCCCATCCAAGAACGCGTCCGCGGCGAAGGCGCCGGGGGCGCCTCAGGCAGCCTCAGCGGCGGATCAGCCCACGCTGACGCCGCTGCCTACTGGCCCGCAGGAGCAACGTGACGCGGTCGTACGGCCAGCCCAGTTCACGTCCTTCCCGACTCAGGGTGAGGGCGCGGCCATGGCCAACATCGACCTCATCCTGGACGTTCAGCTCCGGGTGACGGTCGAGCTTGGCCGCAAGCTGATGTCGGTCCGCGACATCCTGGCCCTTGGGCCCGGCTCCGTCGTGGAGCTGGACAAGGTGGCCGGCGAGCCGGTGGACGTGCTGGTCAACGACCGGCTCATCGCCACGGGCGAGGTGGTCGTGGCCGACGACAACTTCGGCGTGCGCATCACCGACATCGTCAACCCTGCCAAAAGACTGTCGAGCCGCTAGGAGCGCTTCGAAGCTTGAAGAACCTGGCCAGTAACAGGCTGCTGTGGGTTGTCCTCGGCGTAGTGTTCGTGGCCATGCTGGGCATGGGCGTGGCGACGTCGCAGATGTCGTCACAGGCCACGCCCGAGGCGTCGCCGCGGGTGTCTGTTTCAGCCTCGCCCGAGGGCGAAACATCCCGCCCGTCCGCCCCGTTCCTGGCTGAGTACAAGGATCCACCGCCGCAGGCGGCGCCCAACACGCTCATGACCGTCGTTGGGCTGATCGTCAAGCTGGCCGTCGTCATCGGTCTCATCTATCTGACCATCCTTGGCCTGCGCTACTTCAGCAATCGCGGCCGGCGGGCATTTCTCGGCGGCAGCGCCATCAACCTGCTGGAGAAGACCGCCCTGGCCCAGAACCGGGAGCTGTACCTGATCGACGTCGCCGATAAGGTGCTGCTGCTCGGCGCAACCGCCAACAGCATCACGGTGCTGGCCGAGATCACCGATCCCGACGCACTCGAGGAAGTGCGCGCCAAGCCGCAGCCCGCGCTGCCCTCGGCGGAGCCTTTCCTTACCTATTTAAAGGGCGCGAAGGCCGCGCCGGCCGACGTGTTCAAGCGCATCGAGGAGCACCGGGACCGCATTCGCCAGCGGACGGCGGCTTCGCTCCAGGAGACGAGCGCGTGAGGGCCAAGCGCTTCCTGCCCCTCGCGCTCCTGCTCCTGCCGCTCGTGCTCGGCGCCTGCGAAGGCAACCCCAACGTGCCCGTCCCGAAGGTAACCGGCGTCCAGCCGGCACAGTCGCCCCAGGACGTGGCGCTCAGCCTCCAGCTCATCCTGGGGTTGACCGTCCTAACCCTGGCGCCCTCCATCCTCATCATGCTCACGTCCTTCACGCGAACGATCGTGGTGCTGTCGCTGCTGCGCAACGCCATCGGCCTGCAGCAGATGCCGCCCAACCAGGTGATCGTGGGGCTGTCGCTGTTCCTGACCTTCTTCGTCATGGCGCCCGTGCTGCAGAAGGTGAACGACACCGCCTTCCAGCCTTTCGTCAACGGCCAGATCACCCAGCAGGAAGCCTTCGACGACGGCATGAAGCCCGTCCGCGAGTTCATGTTCAGGCAGGTCCGCGAGAAGGACCTGGCGCTATTCGTGCACCTGGCCAAGATCGACCAGCCGAAAACCCCGGACGACGTGCCGACTTACACCCTGATCCCGGCGTTCATCACCAGTGAGCTGAAGACCGCCTTCCAGATGGGCTTCTTCATCTTCATTCCCTTCCTGATTATCGACATGGTGGTGGCCAGCACGCTCATCTCGATGGGCATGATCATGCTGCCGCCCGTCCTCATCTCGCTGCCGTTCAAGCTGCTGCTGTTCATCATGGTCGACGGCTGGTACCTCATCGTCCGGTCGCTCGTAACGAGCTTCAACACATGAGCCAGAACGCCTTTCTGGACGTGATTCGTCATGCGCTGACGTTGACGCTGCTGCTGTCGGCCCCGGTGCTGGGCTTCGGCCTGGCGGTGGGCCTGGCGGTCAGCATCTTCCAGGCGGTCACGCAGATCAACGAGATGACGCTGGCGTATATCCCCAAAATCCTGGCGGTCTTCGTGGCGCTGGCCATTTTCGGTCCCTGGATGCTGCAGATGATGCTCAGCTTCTCGTCCAACATCTTCATCCAGCTGCCGGGATTGGTGAAGTAGCGTGCTGGACGTCGCGGCCTTCCCGCCCAACTACTTCGGCAACTTCTTCCTCGTGTTCGTGCGGGTAGGCGCCATGATCTTCTCCGCGCCGCTGATCAATGGCCGGGCTGTGCCGGCCATGCTCAAGATCGGCCTGGGGCTGCTCATCACGATGCTGCTCCTGCCGGTCAACACTGCGCACCTGGGCGAAGTGCCCTTCCAGTGGCTGCCCCTGTCCCTGCTCGTCGCCAAGGAGATGGGCGTTGGCGTGCTGGTCGGGTTCGTGGCCAACCTGGTGTTCGCGGCCATGCAGCTGGCAGGCCAGTTCGTGGGCATCCAGACCGGCTTCAGCGTGGCGAACATCCTCGATCCGCTGTTCTCGCAGTCAGTGTCGGTCATGGATCAGCTCTACACGCTGGTGGCCGGGCTGGTCTTCCTGGCCGTTGACGGCCACCACATGCTCATCTTGGCCGTGCAGCAGACGCTGGACGTCATCCCGGTCGGCACGCTCCAGCTCAATGAGCCGCTGGTCAATCACCTGGTGGCGCTGACCGCCGGCGTCTTCGTGGCCGGGCTGAGGATCATCCTGCCGGTGCTGACGTCGCTGCTGCTGGCCGACATCGCCCTGGGCCTGGTGTCTCGCACGGTGCCGCAGATGAACGTGTTCATCGTGGGTATGCCGCTCAAACTGTTCGCCGGATTCGCGCTGCTGATCGTCACCCTGCCCTCGGTGCAGGGGCTGACCAGCAGCATGTTCAAGTCGACCTTCCTCGATCTGCAGACGCTGCTGCGGATGGGCGCGTAAATGGCCGCCGAAGACAAGACCGAAGCCCCAACGCCCAAGCGCCGGCGGGAGCTGCGCGAAGCCGGCCAGGTGGCGCGCAGCCCTGAGCTGGGCACGGCCGCCTCATTCCTCGTGGCCTGGATGGCGTTGAGGGCCTTTGGCGAGCACACCGTCCGGACGATGAGCGAGATGCTGACGCTCAACTTCCAGTCCATCAAGCAGCCTGATGTGACCACCGACGGCCTGATGCACACGGGCATGAGCAATGTGCTGCTGTTCGCCCGGGTGATGGCCCCCATCGCCGGCCTACTGATCGTAGCCGGCCTGGCGGTGAGCGTGCTCCAGGTCGGCTTCCACATCGCGCCCAAGGCGCTGCGGCCGCAGTTCTCCCGAATCAACCCGCTGCAGGGGGCCAAGCGATTTGTCTCGCTGCGCTCACTGCAGGAGCTGTTGAAGGCGCTGACCAAGGTCTTCATCGTGGGCTTCGTGGCCTTCAAGGCCCTGAGCGATCACCTGATCGAGCTCTCCCGCCTGACCGGCAGCGATCTGAAAGCCGGCATGTCGCTGATGGGCTCGATCGGCATGGAGTTGTTGCTCAAGGTCGGGCTCGCTTTCCTCATGCTGGCACTGCTGGACTACTGGTTCCAGCGCTGGCAGTTCGAGAAGACGAGCAAGATGACCAAGCAGGAAGTCAAAGAGGAGCAACGCTCCCAGGAGCTCAACGAGCAGATCCGCGGCCGCATCCGCTCCCTCCAGCGGCAGCTGGCCCGCAAACGCATGATGCAGCGCGTGCCGCAAGCCGACGTCGTGATCACCAATCCAACGCACTACGCTGTGGCGCTGCAGTACGACGCCAGCAAAATGGCCGCGCCCGTGTGCGTTGCCAAGGGACAGCGCCTCATCGCCCAGCAGATCAAAGAGCTCGCTCGCCAGCACGGCGTGCCGCTGGTAGAGAACAAGCCGCTGGCGCAGGCGCTGTACCGGGCCGTCGAGGTCGATCAGGCCATTCCCCGCGAGCTGTACAAGGCCGTGGCTGAGGTGCTGGCGTTCATCTATCGCCTCAAGGGCCAGAGGATGGCTAGCTGATGGCCGTGGCTCCTGCTCCCGCCGCGAGCACGGGCTTGAACCGGCTGCTGCGCCAGAGCGACGTCGTGCTGGCCGTCGCCGTGGTGGCCATCGTGACCATGCTCATCCTGCCGCTGCCGACCCTGCTGCTGGACGTGCTGATCACGGTCGACATCTCCACGTCCGTGCTCATCCTGCTGCTGACGCTGTACACCATCCAGCCGCTCGAGCTGTCGGTCTTCCCGTCACTGCTGCTGATCGTGACCCTGTTCCGGCTGGCGCTGAACGTGTCGGCCAGCCGGCTCATCCTGCTTCACGCCAACGCCGGCGAGGTCATCTCCGCCTTCGGCAACTTCGTCGTAGGCGGCAACTACGTCGTCGGCGTGGTGGTCTTCCTGATCCTGGTGGTCATCCAGTTCGTGGTCATTACGAACGGCGCCGGGCGCGTCGCCGAGGTGGCGGCGCGGTTCACCTTGGACGCCATGCCCGGCAAGCAGATGGCCATCGACGCTGATCTCAATGCCGGCTTGATCAACGAAGGCGAGGCCCGGAAGCGCCGCGCCGATATCCAGCGCCAGGCCGACTTCTACGGCGCGATGGATGGCGCCAGCAAGTTCGTCCGCGGTGACGCCATCGCCCAGATCGTCATCATCCTGGTCAACATCCTGGGCGGCTTCGCCATCGGCGTGCTGCAGCAGGGCATGCAGATCACCGAGGCTCTGCAGACGTTCACGCTGCTGACCGTCGGCGACGGCCTGGTGTCGGAGATCCCGGCGCTGCTGGTCTCGACCGCCACGGGCATCATCGTTACCCGCGCAGCCGCCGAGGGCAACATGGGCGAGGAGCTCACGCGCCAGATCCTGGGCAAGCCGCGCACCATGTTCATGGTCGGGAGCCTGGTGCTGGCCTTCGGGCTGGTGCCCGGCCTCCCGAAGATCCCCTTCTTCGCCATTGGCCTGGCCTTCCTGGGAATGGGCTGGATCGTGCGCAACACGCAGAAGCACGAGGCGCAGCTGGCGCTGGCCACCGCCAAGACGGCCGGCGCCGACGGACAGCCGTCGGCGGCCAAGGGCCCGGAGAGCGTCATGGGGCTGCTGTCGGTCGATCCTATGGAGCTGGAGATCGGCTACGGGCTGATCCCGCTGGTCGACGTCCAGGAGGGCGGAAACCTGCTCAACCGCATCACCCTCATCCGCCGGCAGACGGCGCTGGAGCTGGGCATCGTGGTGCCGACGATCCGCATCCGCGACAATCTCCAGCTGCCGCCGAACACGTACGTCATCCGGCTGCGCGGCGCGGAGATCGCCCGTGGCGAGCTGATCATGAACTACTACCTGGCGATGAGCGCCGGCGTGGCTACCGAGCGCATCGAGGGCATACCAACGACCGACCCGGCATTCGGTCTCCCGGCGTTGTGGATCACCGGCGCGCAGAAAGAGCGGGCGGAGATGCTGGGCTACACCGTCGTCGATGCGGCCTCCGTGCTGACTACGCACCTGACCGAGGTCATCAAATCGCACGCCGCCGACATCCTCAGCCGCCAGGACGTCCAGACGCTGTTGAACCACGTCAAGAACGACTACCCGACCGTGGTCGACGAGCTGACGCCGGCCGTCATGAGCGTGGGCGAGATCCAGACCGTACTGCGCAGCCTGCTGCGCGAGCGCCTCTCGGTCCGGGACATGGTCACCATCCTGGAGACGCTGGCCAACAACGCCAAAACGAACAAAGACCTGGACTTCCTGACGGAGCAGGTGCGCAAAGCGCTGGCCCGTTCGATCTCCAACCAATACAAGGAGTCCGACGGCTCCATCCACGTCATCACCCTCAGCCCGCAGGCCGAGCAGACGATCACGAACGCGCTCTATCAGACCGACCAGGGGCTGATGATCAGCCTCGACCCGACCATGGTGCAGAAGCTCATGGAGCGGCTGCAGGTGGAAATGGAGCGCATCGCCGCTGACGGCTTCCAGCCCATCCTGCTGTGCTCGGCCAAGATCCGGCTGCCCTTGCGGCGCCTCACCGAGCGGCTGTTCCCAACGCTGGTGGTCCTGTCCTACAGCGAGATCACCCCCGACGTGGAAGTGCGCTCGCAGGCGGTCATCGGCTTCGAGGACGCTGAAGAAAGCATGGCGGCCGGCTGATGCGCATCGAGAAGTACCACGCCGTGGACATGCAGGAAGCCTTCCGGCTGATCAAGGCCGATCTGGGCCCCGATGCCGTGGTTATCCAGACGCGCAAGGTGCGGCCCGGCCTGTTCGGCTGGCTGCGCAAGCCGGTCTACGAGGTCATCGCGGCCGTGGACGAGGAGGTCACTCGGGCGCCCAAGCTGGCGGCGGCGGTGGCCACGGGCGTGGCTAAGCCCGCTGCTCCGGTCTCCTCCAAAGCCTCACGACCCGGGCATGTTCGCCCAACGGCGCCGGCCGCGCCTTCGGTCGAGCCAGTTGCCGCGAAACCGGCCCGTGCCCAGGCGGCGGCCTACGCAGCATCCCCCAAGGGAGCAGCGGTTGCGGCGCCCGCGGCCTCAGCGGCGCCGGGGGCAGCTCCCGCGGCTCCCGGCTTCGAGCCGATGTCGCCGGCGCAGACCAACGGACCCTCCGACGGCGCGAAGCCGGCGGAGGATGCGCCGGTCAAGCTGGAGAGCTCGGACGTGGCGCTGCTGCGCGAGATGAAGAACAACATGGCCGAGCTCAAGACGGCCATGAGCCGGCTCTCCAAGCAGGCGCAGTTCGGCAACATCGCCAACTTCTCCTCAGTGCTGGTGGATGTCTATCAGCGGCTGGTTGACCAGGAGCTGGCCGAGGACCTGGCCCAGGACATCATCCTGAAAGTCAACAACGAGCTCGGCAGCAGCGGGGTCACTAACGAGGGCCTGGTGCGTGAGTACGTGCGCCGGCACATCCAGGAGCTCATCACCGTGACCGGGCCGCCGCGCCTCATGACCGGCAAGACGAAGTCCATCTTCCTCATCGGGCCGACGGGTGTGGGCAAGACCACCACGCTGGCCAAGCTGGCTGCTAACTACAGCCTGGTCGAGCACAAGCGCGTGGCGCTGGTGACCGTCGACACGTTCCGGGTCGCGGCCATCCCGCAGCTGCGGACCTACGCTGACATCATCGGCGTGCCGCTGGAAGTGGTCTACACCCCGGCTGATCTGAAAGAAGTCCTGAGCCGGTTTGGCGACCGCGAGCTTGTGCTCGTAGACACGCCTGGCGGCAGCCCCCGCAACAGCAAGCAGCTCGAGGTGCTGAAGGAATACCTCGACTCGGTGGAGATGAAGGACGTCTACCTGGCCGTGGCTAGTCCGACGCGCTACCGCGACATGGTCGACGTGTACAACCGCTTCTCCATCGCGCGGATCGACGGCCTGCTGTTCACCAAGATCGACGAGACGGACCGCTTCGGTCCACTGGTGAACCTGCTCAACGAAACCCGGGCCAGGCTGACCTACCTGACCACCGGCCAGAACGTCCCTCAGGACATCGAGCTGGCGGATTCGGTCAAGATGGCGGAACTGCTGCTGTCGGAGAAGGCGGAATCGTGAAAGACCAGGCAGAGCAGCTGCGCGCCATGGCCAACACGGCCTGGGCGGAGAAGACCCGGGCTGGCGCTGCGCCAAGCAGCCGGTCCACGCGCATCATCGCCGTCAGCAGCGGCAAAGGCGGAGTGGGCAAGACCAACGTCGTGGTCAACCTGGCGCTGACCATGGCGCGCCAGAACCGCCGCGTGCTGATCCTGGACGCCGATCTCGGCCTGGCCAACATCGACGTCGTGATGGGCATCACGCCGCGGTTCAACCTGCAGCATGTCATCAGCGGCCAGAAGACAATTCGCGAGATCGTCGTGCCGGGCGAGTTCGGGGTGCAGATCATCTCCGGCGGCTCGGGCCTGGCCGACCTGGCCAACCTGAGCGAGGAGCAGCGCGATCTGCTGATCGCCAGCCTGGCCGAGCTGGAGAGCATGGCCGACGTGCTCCTGGTGGACACCGGGGCCGGCATCGGCGCCAACGTCCTGCAGTTCATCCTCGCGGCCCAGGAACTGATCATCGTCACCACACCGGAACCGACCGCGATCACCGACGCTTACTCGCTGATCAAGGTCGTGTCGCGGCTATCGAGCGATGTCAGCCTCAAGCTGCTGGTCAACCAGGTTCGCACCGCCCAAGAGGCCGACGAGATCGCCAACAACATCACCGGCGTGGCCAAGCGCTTCCTGCACCTGGACGTCGGCTCCTACGGCTCCCTGCCGTACGACACGAATCTGATCAAGGCCGTGCGGCGCCAGGTGCCGGTCACCGTGGCCTATCCGAACAGCCCGTCGGCATTCGCTTTCGGCGCCCTGGCGGCGCGCGTCTGGAACGAGGACATGCCGGGCATGCACAACAAACCCGGCTTGCTCAATTTCTTCCGGCGCATCGTGAAGCCGGCTGGCTGGGACGAGGCCCGCAATGGCTAGCCCGCGGGAGCCGCGCACAACCACGGCCACCGCCGAGGCCAGCGCGCCCGAGCGGCCCATGCCGCAGGAGGCGCCGCCGCTGACGAACCCGCCGGCCACCCTGGAGCAGGTCGAGGAGGAGCTCGATCAGGCCGACAAGGCGCGCGTGGCCCTGGGCGGAACGCCCGGCGCCGCGGCGCCGGCACCCGCCATGGATGATGATGAGGAGCCGGCGGCACCGCCCGGCCCGGCCGACGGCGTGTGGAACCCCGCGCAGGCCAAGGCGGCGGGCGGGCCACGTAAGGCAGACCGCTTCCGCCCTCCCCAGGAGCCCGAATTCGAGTTCACGCCGCCTGAGCCTCAGCGGGTCCAGAACAACAACCTCCCGCTGACGATCGGACTGCTGGTGTCCATAACCGCGTCGTTCGTAGTGTTCTTCGTGGGCCTGGCCAGCGGCGGCCCGGATCCGATCATGCCCGCCTTCTGGCGCGCGCTGGCGGCGCTGGCGGTGCTCACTACCCTCAGCTTCGCCGCCAGCTGGTTCATGCCCGCGCCCAGCGATCATCGCCAGCTGCTGGACCAGCTCGAGGCCGAGGATCGCGCGCTCAAGCGTTATCGCGCTGTGGAGCAGGAGGACAAAGAGCCCGCGCCACAGATGGAGCGCGAGGTGGAGGCCAAGGGCAGCAGCGTGGACGTGACGGTTGACGACGACGAGTTCGGCGACGAGGACCTCTTTGGCGACCTGCCGGCAGAGGCCGACAACGATTTCGCCGATGAGGATGACGACGACTTCCTAAACACGAGCTCCGCTCAGGCCGGCTCTGCGCCGGTAGCGGGAACGGGGCAGTAAGGGGACAGCCCGGTGGCAGAAGAAGCAGAAGCTCAAGAAGTACTCGAGAACCCGGAGTTGTGGCATGCGTATTGGGACGGTCGCACCGCCGAAGCCCGGGAGCGGCTGATCCTGCAGTACGTGCCGCTGGTCAAGTACGTGGTGGGCCGGCTGGCCATCAGCCTGCCCCATTTCCTGACCTCCGAGGACGTCATCAGCTACGGCGTGGTGGGCCTGATCGATGCCGTGGAGCGCTACAAACCCGGCCGCAACGTGAAGTTCTCGACCTACGCCATCGCACGCATCCGGGGCTCGATCATCGACGAGCTTCGGTCATTGGACTGGGTGCCCCGGCAGGTGCGTAAGCAGGCTCGCGAGATCGAACAGGCGATGAGCCGGCTCGACCAGGAGCTGGGCCGCCCTGCGACGGAGCGTGAGCTGGCCAGCTCCATGGGACTCACCGTCGATAAGCTGCAGCAGGCGCTGTTCGATTCCAGCGCCGCGACGATCTCGATCAACCGCATGGTCGACGCGGACAGCAGCGACCGCTCATCGCAGGTCATGCCGGAGCTGGCCGACGACAAGGCCCTCGATCCGCTGGACTACAGCGAGCGCATGGAGCTGTCGCACGCGCTGGCGCAGGCCATCGGCCAGCTCAGCACGCGCGAGCAGCAGGTGCTGTCGCTGTACTACGTCGAAGAGCTGAATCTGCGCGAGATCGGCCAGGTCCTGGAGGTCTCGGAGTCGCGGGTATGCCAGCTGCACACGAAGGCCATTCTGCGCCTGCGAACGATCCTGCAGCGGGCCATCCGCGGCGAGACCGACGAGGACGAGGCCGGCGAACGCCAGCCGGCGGAGGTGGGCTAGATGGCCATCCGGCCGGTCGACCTGCAGCAGGTGGTTATGAAGGCGCCCGACGCCAGCCGCGATCCGGCGGCGCAGAACGCCGCCGCCAGCGCGCACCAAGCGCAAACTGCCCAGCACGCCAATAAGCGAGCCCAGCAGGCCGAGACCGTCCAGCAGTTCGAGGAGGCCGGCGCGATCCTGATTCGCGACCGCGATTCCGGCAACCGGCAGCAACAGGAGGACGCGGAGGAGCAGCAGGCTGAAGCCGAGAGCTTCGCCGACGAACCCAACCAGATGACGGGGAACGCGCCTCAGGCACGCCTGGGACGGCACATCGACCTGCAGGCATGATCTACGTTCTCACGGTCGTCAACGTCATCATCCTGGGCGCCGTGGCCTACCTTTTTTATTCCTTCCGCAAAGCGGTGGAGGCCTCGGGCGTGCGGCACATCGATGACTACCTGCACGAGCTCGAGGGCTCGGTGGCCCAGCTGACCGAACAGTTCGAGCGCTCCTCGACGAAGATCAGCAAGGACCTGCTGCAGAAGACGACGCAGCTTCAGGCACTCATCGGCGAGTGCGATACCAAGCTGGCCAATTGGGATCGCCTGCGGGCGGGCGCGCAGCCGGTGACCGCCGCCGACGTTCTGGCGGGCCGGGCCGCCTCGCGGCCGGCCCCCACGCCGAAGGTGACGCCCGCTCCCGAAACCGTTCAGCCGCAGCCGCAGACCGGTGTGCCCACCGTGCCGCCGGCGGTGGCCGCGCGGCGCATGAGCGCCTCGGAGGCGCTGGCCAAGGCCCATGCGGCCGCTTCTCCTCCTCCAACCATGTCGACCCCGCCGCCGGCCGCCGAACCCGCCGAGCAGGAGAAACCCAAGCCGGCGCCGGTGGCCACGAGCAGCCCGGCTCCGGAGCCCGTCATCGAGGAGGCCGAGGCGACGCCCCAGGGCGAACCGCAGCCGGCCACGGCGGCGGTGGGCCAGCCCAACGAGAAATACCGGCTTATTTTCCTGCTGGCCAGCGAGGGCATGGACAGCGCCAGCATCGCCAAGCACACCAACCTGACGCGCGGCGAAGTCGAGATGCTGCTCGACCTGCGCCGGCAGGGAAAGATTTGAGGAGACCAGCGTGATTCGAGGACTCTACACAGCGGCCAGCTCGATGCTGGCCCACATGCGCCGTCAGGAGGTCATCTCCAACAACCTGGCCAACGCCAACACGGTGGGGTTCCGGGCCGACGACGCGGAGTTCAAGGCCTTCCCGCTGATGTTCCTGCAGCGGCTGTTCGACACGAACCGCGACGCGAACGGGACCGTCCTGCCGAGCCGCGAGGTCGGCGGGCTGAACACCGGCCTCATGGTCGACCAAGTGACCACAAGCTTCCAGGAAGGCAGCATCCGGGAGACCCACAACCCGCTGGATATGGCCATCCGCGACACGGCCGGCCCGAACTCGCCGCCGGCCTTTTTCGCTGTTCAGACCCCCAACGGCGTCCAGTTCACCCGCGACGGCGCCTTCAGCCGCAACGCCAACGGGGAGCTGGTTACCAACCAGGGCTACAGGGTGCTGGGCCAGGGCGGGGTGCCTATCGTTGTGCCTTCGGCGCCCGATAGTGAGGTCCGCGTCGATCCCAACGGCGCCATCGTCGTCAACAACCAGCAAGTCGGCCAGCTGCAGATCGTCACCTTCGCCAACCCCATTGCGCTGGACAAGCCGGGCAACACACTGTTCGCCCAAAACGTGCGGTCGGGGCCGCCCACGCCGGCTAATCCCGCCGACTACGTCATTCAGGATCACGCGCTGGAGCTGGCCAACGTGGATCCGGTGCGCAGCATGGCGGAGATGCTCGACGGCATGCGCGCCTACGAGATGAACCAGCGCATGGTCCAGACCCAGGACGAGATCCTGGGCAAGGCCGTGAACGATATCGCACGGGTCTAAGGAGGGGAAGATGAGCCTTTTCGGATTGTGGTCGGCATCCAGCGGGATGCGCGCCCAGCAGACAAACGTCGACATCTCGGCCAATAACCTGGCCAACGCTAACACGGTGGGATTCCAGCGTTCGCGCGGCGACTTCCGCGATCTGCTCGTCGAGCGCCTCGACCCCTCTGGCGGCGGGCTGCTGCGCGGCGATGACACTCTGCACGCCAACAGCGTGGGCGCCGGCCAGGGCCTGGAAGCCAGCAAGCTGATGATCGAGCAGGCGGCTTTGCGGTCGACCGGCGACGCCACCGACGTGGCCATCGACGGCGTGGGGTTCTTCCAGGTGCGCCAGGCCAATGGCCAGACCGCCTATACCCGTGACGGATCGTTCCGCATCGACCAGAACGGCGATGTCGTCGACCATCACGGGAACCATTTGTTGGTGCAGCCACCGGGAGGCGGCGCAGCGGCACCCTTGAACGTCTCACAGGTCGTGAATGGTTTCGTGGTGCCGGCGGAGAACCTACGCATCGAGACCAATGGCGCCATCACCGGCACGTTTCCGGGCGCCAACCCGGCCGACCCGCCGACTGAGTTCGGCACCATCCAGCTGGCGCGCTTCGTCAATCCGCAGGGCCTGGTGAACATCGGCGCCAACCTGTTCGCGGTCTCGGACAACTCTGGACCGGCGATCACGGGCCTGCCGGGGACAGCTACGCAGGGCGCGCCCGGTTCGCCTCTGCTCCAGTTTGGCCAGACCTGGCAGAAGTTCCTCGAGGCCTCCAACGTGGACATGGGCGAGGAGCTTTCGAATGTGATCGTGGCCCAGCGAAACTATCAGATGAACCTCAAATCGCTGCAGATTGCAGACGAGATGTGGCAGCTTGCCACTGCGATGAAGCGCTCGTGAGAGAGGAGCCACCTATGTTAAAGATTCACGGTCCGAGTCCGATGATCAACGTGAAAGACGCAACGGTCATGAACTCGGGAATGGGCGCCTAGACGATGAAGATCGACGAAACGGCGCTTCGGCAGATTCTCCAGGCCTACGGCCCCAAGGGCAAGGCTGGGTCCGGCGCTCCGCAGCCCGCGGACGGCGCCGTCGGCGGGCGTGGCGATGAGATCACCATCTCGAGCGAAGGCCAGGTGCTGCAGCGAATGATTCGCGCAGCCCAGCAGGCGGACGAGGTCCGCGCTGCCCGCGTCCAGGAGCTGCGGACGAAGCTGCGGACCGGCAGCTACGTCCTTGATCCCCACGTGATCGCCAACAGGATGTTGGGCCTCAGTGGCGGCGACGGCAGCTAGCTCAGAAGTCGCGCGTCTCGTAAGCGTCCTCACCAAAGAGCAAGCCATTTACCAGCAGCTCCTGGACGTGGCGGCCGAGGAGCGCCAGGCGATTGTGGCGGGCAACCTGCCCGATCTGAAGGCGGCGCTTCAGCGCAAGCAAGACATCCTGGAGCGGCTGGCGGACCTGGAGGACCGGCGCCTCGGCTGGCTGGGGCGCTATGCGCGGAAGCACGATCTGGAGCTGGAGAGCGTGACCCTGGCCGCGATCATCGAGGCCAGCGCGCCCTCCGACCGCCAGCTCCTCGACAGGCTGCACCGGGGGCTGCGGCGCCGTATCGACCAGCTGGTGGAGATGAATGCCGTGACCAAGGCCCTGCTGGAGAAAATCCTCAAATCCATCGACGTTTCCCTGCGCTTTCTGCTGGCGGACGATGGCTCCGGCCAGACCTACAGCCCGCAGGGCCAGCTGCAGCCCGCCGTCGCGGTGAGCCGGCAGCTTCTGGAATGCCAGGCATAAGGACGTAGACCATGCTTCCGACGTTTTTTGGCCTCAACACGGTTACCCGGGCTCTGCTGGCCCAGCAAGAGGCGGTGGACGTTCTCAACCAGAACATCGCCAACGTGCAGACGCCGGGCTACTCGCGGCAGGACGCCCAGCTCGAGGCGACTGATCCCTATACCGACGTAGCCTTCAACCGGCCGTCCCTGGCCGGCCAGCTGGGCACCGGCTCGTTCGTGGCGCGGATCAACCGCTTCCAGGATGAGCTGCTGAACTCGCAGATCCGGTACACCAACCAGAGCGTCGGGCAGCTGCAGGTCATGGACGACCACTACACGCAGATCCAGGCCATCTACAACGATCCCTCGAACGTGGCGCTCAACAGCGCCGCCAGCACGTTCTTCAACTCCATCCACGACCTGACCAACAACCCCGAATCCGATTCGGCTCGCCAGCTGGTGCAGCAGAACGGCGCCACCCTGGCTCACGCCATTAGCACCCGCTATCAGCAGCTAATCACGCTGCAGCAGGACCTGAACACCAAGACCCTGGCCATCGTGCGCGATATCAACAGCATCGTCCGCCAGATCGCTGGGCTCAACAACCACATCGCCGAAAGCCGCGGCGTGGGCGACAACCCCAACGACCTGATGGACAAGCGTGACGCGCTGATCGACAGCCTGTCCAAGCTGGTGGACGTGCGCGTGGTCAAGAACCCCGACGGCACCGACACGGTCCAGATGAACGGGCGGTTCCTGGTGAAGAACGATCAGGCTTACCTGCTGACTACGCTGACGGACGCCAGCAGCCCGGCCCTGGTGAAGCCGGTGAAAGTCTTCTGGGCCGACGACGTCACCAAATTCCTGAACTACAACCCCGGCTACGACCCGATCACGGGGCGCAGTCTAACCACGAACCAGCCGACCACGACGCCTCCGCTGTCTGTGCCTCAAGCCCTCATCAGCACCGGCTCGCTGTTCGGCACCATGGACATCCGCGACCGGGTTATCCAGGACACGCTGCTGCCGGAGCTGAACGAGCTCTCGGACGCGCTAACCAACACCCAGGTGCTGAGCCGCCAGACGGGGCTCAAGGCCAGCACCCAACTGGTGGGCACGCTGGCCAACCCGGACGATTTCACGGTCACCGTGATCACGCCGCCGGGAACGGCCACGCCGCCTGGTCCAGGGCAGATGGTCACGACCAGGGTCGGCGCTTCGGCCGCCGCAATAGCCACCGCGGCCGGCCGCACGTATCTCACCGTTCAAGACGTCGTCGACGCAATCAACAGCAGCTCCGTCTCGCCTTTCGTCCACGCGACCCTGAGCGCAGCCGGGCAGCTGCAGATCGACACCATCACGACGGGCGCCCTGGTGAAGGTCGACCAGGCCAACGGGGCGGCCAGCAAGGACTTCGGCTTCTCCCAGTCGGTGGCGGATGGTTTCAACATGGTGCACGTCCAGGGCTACGGCTTGAACACACCGCCGCAGTGGCAGGGCGGCATCAGCGGGCTGACGCTGGATACGGCCATCACCATCGGCGACCAGATCGACATCACCGCTCCCGACGGATCGGCCAGCGCCAGCCCCATCACGGTCAGCGCTCCGCCGCCGGTGACAAACGTGTATCCCGCGCCGGCTACCACGACGGTCCGGGCGCTCATCGAAGCCATCAATGCCAAGGGCGTGTCGCATGGTTTCCAGGCGGCGCTGGACGCGCAGGGGCACCTGCAGATCTTCAGCACGCCGACGGTCTACGGCGCCGATGGGCACTTGGTCGGCACGGCTGCCCAGGTAACCAGCGACAACGTCACCACCGCCCTGACGACGAACACCCGGTTCACCCAGGCGAGCAGCTTCGACATCACCACCCAGGCCAGCGGCGGCCCGGTGACCTTCAACGCGGCCATGGGCTCGACCCTGGGCAGCCTGATCACACAGATCAACGCGGCCAACATCGGCGTGACCGCCAGCATCAACAGTGTCGGCCAGCTTCAGCTGACCAGCACCGGCACCGGCAGCGGACAGCGCATCACCATCAGCGCGACCACGGGCGACTTCGACGCCACCGTGGCCAACAGCCTCGTGCCGCTGGTGATGAGCACCACCAATGGCCTGGACCATGGGTTCCCACCCAGCTCGAGGCTGACGGTCGCCATCGGATCCACTTCGCCACAGCCAGCCACGGGCAAAGAGGCGCAGGATTTCTTTGGCGGCAGCGGCTTCCCGCCGGCGGTCACCAACACGAACTCGAACCAGTTCTTCTACCAGGGCGCATCCCAGGTGCTGCAGGGCGCGGTGCTGGCGAGTACGAATGTCAGCGGTTCGCCCTTTGGGACATTCCTGCCGATGCAGAGTCCCGCTGAAGTGGCGTTCAGCCTCTCGGATGCGCCTGGCAGCACGGCCACCTATGCCGGCGGCGCGAACATCCAGGTCAACGGTATCGACCCCACCACCGGCCTGGCCTACGGCGCGCCCGAGACCATCACCGTCGGCGCCAACGGCGTGTACCAGACCACCAGGGTCTACAGCGCGATCACCAGCGTGGCCGTTACTGGCGTGACCAATGCCAACATCCAGGGCTGGAGCACTCTGCCGATGACCGAGGCCGACACCGCGGGCGCGATCGTGGTCGATCCCAACATCGTGACCAATCCGAGCGAGATCGCCGCCAGCAGCCAGCCAGGAATCGCCGGGAACGCGAGCAACGCGCTGGCCCTGCTCAACGTGGAGCAGCAGTCGATCGTAAGCGATGGCCGCACGGCCACGACGTTTGGTGACTTCTACGGGACTGTGACCGAGAGCCTCGGCGCGAGCGCTCAACAGACCAACACCGACCGCATTTCACAAGAGCAGCTCGTGGAGCATTTCACCAATCAGAAGCAGTCGGTGGTGGGCGTGAACCTCGACGAAGAGGCGGCCCACCTGGTGGCCCTGCAGCACGCCTACCAGGCCGCCGCGCGCGCCATCAACGTCCAGGATTCCATGCTCGACACGATCATCAACGGCATGGGCCTGGTGGGCCGCGCTTAGAGCTCAGGTCCTAGGACCTAAAGCTTTCCATCCCGCGGACGATTATCAAGACAAGCCTCACGGATGAGGCGTTGCGTTTGAACAGGGAGTAGTTCTTTGAGCGGAATGCGCGTCACCGACCAGATGACTCTGGCAAACGTGATCAACGCGTTTCAGTTGAACCAGCAGGCGCTGGAAGAGGCCGAGCGAAAGGTCACCACTGGGCACAACATCAGCCGCCCCTCGGACGACCCGTTTGCCGCCTCCCAGGCCATCTTGTTCCGGCAGCGGATCGGCGTGAACGGCCAGCTGCAGCGCAACCTGGACATGGCCAAGGGCTGGCTCGATGCGACCGACAGCGCGCTGGGCGCCATGGACACCATCCTGCAGCGCGCCCGGCAGCTCTCCATCCAGCTGGCCAACGACACCTACACCGACAGCGACCGCAAGAACGCCGCGAAAGAGGTCCACCAGCTGCTGCTGCAGGCGGTGGATGTGGCCAACAGCCGGTTTGGCGGCCAGTACCTGTTCGGCGGCACGAAGACCACCATCCAGCCGTTCATTCACGACGGCAGCGATCAGTCCCCCAACCTCAACGCCGGCGCCCGGCCTCCCGTGGTTTACAACGGCGACACCGGGGCCATCACGCGGCAGACCGATCAGGCGGCTCAGCTGCAGATCAACGTCTCTGGCGACAATCTGAAGAACGTCATGGACGACCTGGCGCAGCTGGAGTACGACCTGAACAACAGCGCCGTTCGCTCCTCGGGCGCCATCAACGGCCTGCACCCGGCAAGCAGCATGACCTCGGGTGCGCCCGACTCAGTACTGACTTTCTCGATCAACGGCGTGAAGATCGGCGATCCGGCCGGGCCCATCACGGTCCCCGCCACGTCGACCAGCACGCTGGCCGGCAAGCAGATCATCGGCTTCGCCCCGAACACGCCCATCACCACCGTAGTCGACGGCATCAACGCCGTGAGCGGCCAGACCGGCGTCGTGGCCCGCATCGACCGCAATGGCGTGCTGGTGCTGCAGAACGGAACGCCGGGCGCAGCGCCCATCGTGGTCAACATGGTCGACAAGGTCACCACCGACGCGTTCAACAACGATGTGACGGGCGGCAACGGCGTGCCGGTTCAGACCGGAGGTCGCGCGCCTGAGGACCTGGGCCTGACGGACGCGATCGACAACTCAATCGGCTCGGTGGACGTCGTCTCGCTGGACGCCGATCTGGACAAGATCCAGTCGCTGCGCGCGTCTGTCGGCGCCAAGACGAACCGCGTCCAGGAAGGTCAAACCCGGCTGGAAAGCCTCGGGCTGACGCTGACCGGGCTCGACTCGAAGATCGAAGACGTAGACATGGCCAAGGCCATCTCGGACCTGGCCAGCCGGCAAACCGCGTTCCAGGCGGCGCTGGGGGTAGTGGCTAAGACGCTGCCGCCGACGCTGCTCGATTTCCTGAGGTAGAAGGCAAAGGAGCTGCATTGATCACATTCAGCAAGGAAGCGACCGAGAAGATTTCTGTCGACTCTCGCCAGATCGTCACGTTCAACTCAGGGCTGATCGGGCTGCCTCAGCTCAAGGTGTTCGCCCTCATCGAGGACGAGGAGAGCCTGCCGATCCGGCTGCTGCAGTGCGTGTCCACGCCCGAGTTCGTGTTCATCGTGATCAATCCCTTCACCATCTATCCCAACTACGACGTGGAGATCTCGGACGAGGACGCGGCTGAGCTAGGCGTTACCTCCGCGGCCGACGTGCTGGTGCTGGCCATCGTGACAGTGCCGGAGGATATCCGGTTCGTGACTGCCAACCTGCTCTCGCCGATCGTCATCAACATGCGCAACAAACGGGCAAAGCAGATCCTGCTCTCCGACACGGACTACCCCATCAACTACCGAGTCTTGCGGGATGGCCCGGTGGAGAGGAGGAGCGGCCGCCTGCAAGTGGCGAGCTAGCAAGAGCCTGTGCTCATCCTCACACGAAAAGTCAACGAACGGGTCATCATCGGTGCGGAAGTCGAGATCACCATCCTGAAAGTCAGTCGGGACAAGGTGAAGCTCGGCATCAAAGCCCCCGAGTCCGTCCTGATCCAGCGGAACGAGCTGCTGCAGTCGATCGGCCAGGAAAACCGCCGCGCCGCGGTGGGCCCGCTGAACGGCCTGGAGCGCCTGCTGCCGGCGCTTCGCCAACAGCTGCAAGGAGCCTGAATAGGGGCGTGCCCACCCACATTTAGGGGGCCACCCTAATGCCCCGCTGGGCACCGGACGGGATACTGAATCCCGCGGCGCACGAGGCGCCGACCGGGTCGAAAGGAGGTCAGCAGGCATCGCCATTTCCATCGAGCACGCCGTTGGGCGGGCTGTTGCCGAAGACTACTTTCGCCTGGTTGCTGACCTCACCCGGTCTGTTGACCTACTGGCCCTGGATCGCGTGGCCGGCATCCTCCGAGCCGCACGTGAGCGCGGCAGCTCCGTATTCGTGATTGGAAACGGCGGCAGCGCCGCCACGGCCTCCCACCTGGCGGCCGACCTGGCCAACGCGCCGCGCCGCGCCGGCCAGCGGCCCTTTCGAGTCCTCAGCCTCGCGGATAACGTGGCCTGCCTGAGCGCCCTGGGCAACGACGAAGGCTACGAGCAGACGTTTGCCAGCCAGGTCGACGCGTGCGTCCGTCCGGACGACGTGGTGCTGGCCATCTCCGCCAGCGGCAACTCGCCCAATCTGCTCCGCGCGATCGAGCTGGCCAAGGCGCGCGGTGCCATCACCGCCGGCCTGGTTGGATTCGATGGCGGTGAGCTCCGCCGGCTGGTCGACCAGGCCGTATTCGTGCCATCGCCAATTGGCGCCTACGGGCCGGTTGAAGACGTGCACCTGATGCTGGGCCACATCCTCACGAAGTGCTTGTGCGATGCATAGCCTCGTGACCGGCGGGGCCGGCTTCATCGGCAGCCACCTGGTGACGGCTCTCCTAGAGCGAGGCCACCGGGTGACCATCCTGGATAACTTCTCCACCGGCCGCGCCGGTAATCTGCGGCACCTCGACGGTTCGCCGCTGCTCGACCTGATCGAGGTGGACGTGGCCAATCTGAACGCCATCCGCGGCCATTTCGAGGGAATCGATTGGGTGTTCCACCTGGCCGCTCTGGCGGACATCGTGCCCTCCATCAGCCAGCCGATTGCGTACCACCACAGCAACGTCGATGGGACGGTCGCCGTGCTCGAGGCGGCGCGTGCCGCGAACGTGAAGCGCTTCTTGTACGCCGCATCGTCGTCCTGCTACGGGATTCCCGACACGTATCCCACGCCTGAAACGGCGGCCCTGCGGCCGCAATACCCATACGCGCTGACGAAGCTGGTGGGCGAACAGTACGTCATGCACTGGGCGCAGGTGTACGGCCTGCCGGCCGTGAGCCTCCGGTTATTCAACGTGTACGGGCCGCGCTCGCGCACGAATGGCACTTATGGCGCGGTTTTCGGCGTGTTCCTGGCCCAGAAGCTGGCCGGAAAGCCATTCACCGTGGTGGGCGACGGCACCCAGACGCGCGACTTCACCTTCGTGACCGACGTGGCCCGGGCCTTCATCGCCGCCGCTGAATCCAATCTCACTGGCGAGATCATGAACGTGGGCTCCGGCGGCACGTACAGTGTTAACCGCCTGGTGCAGCTGCTTGGCGGGCCGGTTGTGCACATCCCGAAGCGTCCCGGCGAGCCGGACTGCACGTTCGCCGACACGTCGAAGATCCGCTCGCTGCTCGGCTGGCAGCCGGTGGTGGGCTTCGACGATGGGGTAACGGAGATGCTGGAGCACATCGACTACTGGCGCGAGGCGCCGGTGTGGGATCCGAGCTCCATCGCTGAGGCCAACCGGGACTGGTTTGCGTTCCTGGGCAACGCACGGGATCTGGCGGTGAGCGCCGCATGATCTCGCTGGAACCGATTGCCCGCGGCGCGGCGGGCAAGGCGCTGCCGATCGAGGAGCTTGGTCTCCAGCTGCAGGCCCTGAAGGCGGCCGGCCGGCGCATCGTGCACTGCCATGGGGTTTTCGACCTGCTCCACCCCGGCCATGTGCGCCATCTGGCTGAGGCCAAGCGCATGGGCGACGTCCTAGTGGTGACCATTACCCCGGACCGGTACGTGAATAAAGGACCGCACCGGCCGGCATTCACCGAGTCGCTGAGGGCAGAGGTTTTGGCCGCCTTGGATATGGTCGACTTCGTCGCCATCAACCGCTGGCCAACGGCCGTGGAGGCCATCAAGCTCCTGCGGCCGGACGTATACGTCAAGGGCAAGGACTATCGGGAGGCCACCCAGGACGTCACCGGCGGCATCCTGCTCGAGGCCGAGGCAGTCGCCTCCGTGGGCGGGCGCATTCAGTTCACAGACGACATCACCTTCAGCAGCTCGGCGCTGCTCAACCGGTACCTCCCGGCGTTCTCCCCTGAGGTCAATGAATACCTGGCCAAGTTCCGGGAGCGCTATTCGGCCGAGGACGTAAAGGCCTGCCTGGACCAACTGGCGCCGCTCAAGGTCCTCGTGATCGGCGAGGCCATCCTCGACGAGTACGTCTACGTCGAGCCGCTGAACAAGTCGGGCAAGGAGCCTATCCTGGCCATGCGCCACCTGTCGCGCGAGATGTATGCCGGCGGCAGCCTGGCGGTGGCCAACCACCTGGCTAGCTTCTGCGCGAACGTGGAGCTGGTGAGCTACATCGGCAGCACCAACCACGAAGACTTCATGCGAGCCAACCTCAAGCCCAACGTGGAGCCGGTGTTCATCAACAAGGCGAACTCGCCGACGGTGCTCAAGCGCCGCTACGTGGACGGCTACTCACTCACCAAGCTGTTCGAGGTTTACGAGATCAACGACGAGCCGCTGGCGGGGAGCGAAGAGACAGAGCTGTGCGCGGCCATCCAGGAGCGGCTGGCCGGCTGCGATCTGGCAGTCGTATGCGACTTCGGCCATGGGCTGATTACGGGACCGGCTATCCGGTTGCTGGAAACGCGCGCCCCATTCCTGGCCATCAACACGCAGATCAACGCTGCCAACCTGGGCTTCCATACGATTTCGAAGTATCCGCGTGCGGACTACGTCTGCATCCACGAGGGCGAGCTCCGGCTCGACTATCGCAGCCGCAAAGAAGACATCCGTAACCTGGTCGCCAACCTGTCCGGGCAGATGGAGTGCCCGACGGTGATGGTCACGCTTGGCAAGCGCGGCAGCGCCGTTTACCGGCCCGACGAGTACCTCGAGAGCCCAGCCCTGGCGCTGCGTGTGGTTGACCGCATCGGCGCGGGCGACGCGGTGTTCGCCATCACATCGCTGTGCGCGGCCAAGCGCATGCCGGCCGACCTGCTCGGGTTCATCGGCAATGTGGTGGGCGCCCAGGCCGTGAACATCGTCGGCAACAGCTCATCGATAGAGCGCCCTGCGGTCTTCAAGACCATCGATTCCCTTCTGAAGTAAGTGGTGAACCTATGACCCAGTTTCCGAAAGTTCTTGTCACTGGCGGCGCCGGTTACGTCGGCAGTGTGCTCGTGCCCAAGCTCCTCAAAGCTGGCCACGAAGTGACCGTGCTCGATCTCTACATGTACGGCGACCGCGTCCTGGACGGCGTGGCCGACAACCCGCTGCTGCACCAGGTCAAGGGCGACATCCGCGATCGGGGGCTGCTGGAGCGGCTGCTGCCGGGCTGCGACGCTGTCATCCACCTGGCCTGCATCTCGAACGACCCCAGCTTCGAGCTGGATCCGGAGCTGGGCAAGTCCATCAATTACGACGCCTTCGGCCAGCTGGTGGACATGGCCATCGACAGCGGGGTGCGGCGCTTCATCTACGCCTCGTCTTCGTCGGTGTACGGCATCAAGAGCGAACCGAACGTTCACGAAGATCTGCCGCTGGAGCCGTTGACCGACTACTCGAGGTACAAGGCCATGTGCGAGGACGTGCTGCACGCCAAGCGGCAGCCTGGTTTCGCCACGCTCATCCTGCGGCCGGCGACGGTCTGCGGCTACTCGCCGCGGCTGCGGCTGGACCTGACGGTGAACATCCTCACCAACCTGGCCGTCAACCGGCGCGAGATCACCGTCTTCGGCGGCAGCCAGATGCGGCCCAACATCCACATCGACGACATGACCGACCTGTACGTGCAGTCACTGCAGTGGACGGACGAACAGGTCGACGGCAAGGTCTATAACGCCGGCTACCACAACCACACCGTGAGCGAGATCGCCGACACGGTGCGCTCGGTGGTTGGCGAGGACGTGAGCATCGTCACCACCCCGACCGACGACAACCGCTCCTACCACATCTCGTCGGAGCGCATCCGGCGTGACCTGGGCTTCGAAGCCCAGCACTCGATAGAGGACGCCGTACGCGACCTCACGGCCGCCTTCGACGCCGGCAAGATCCCTGACTCGCTGACTGACTCGCGCTACTTCAACATCAAGCGCATGCAGCAGCTGGCGTTGAGGTAAGCGCTTGGAGCAGGAGGTGGCCGTACGGCTGCTGGCGAGCATGATGCGCATTCGCGCCGTGGAAGAGCGGATCGCCGAGCTGTACACGGAGCAGGAGATGCGCTGCCCGGTGCACCTGTGCATCGGCCAGGAGGGCATCGCCGCCGGCGTCTGCGCGGCGCTCAGCCGGGATGACGCAGTCGTCAGCGGACACCGTTCGCACGGCCATTACCTGGCCAAGGGCGGCGATCTGAAGACCATGTTCGCCGAGCTGTACGGCAAGGCCACCGGTTGCTCCGGCGGCAAGGGCGGATCCATGCACCTGGTCGACCTGGAGAGTGGGTTCCTGGGCGCGACGCCCATCGTCGGCAGCACCATTGCCATCGGCGTGGGGGCAGCGTTCGCGTTCGCCCTGCGAGGCGAGCCGCGCGTGGCAGTGGCCTTCTTTGGCGAAGGCGCGACTGAGGAGGGTGTGTTCTCAGAGAGCTTGAACTTCGCTGCCCTTCAAAAGCTGCCCGTCATCTTCGTATGCGAGAACAACCTGTACTCGGTCTACTCGCCGTTGAGCGTCCGCCAGCCACAAGGGCGCTCGGTCACCGGGATCGCGGCCAGCCACGGGATCGAGAGTCGCCAGGGCGACGGAAATGACGCCTGCCAGGTATATGAGTACGCGGCGAAAGCGGTCGCCAAAGCCCGCGCCGGCGAAGGCCCCGCGTTCCTGGAGTTCAGCACGTACCGCTGGCGCGAGCACTGCGGCCCGTTCTATGACAACGACCTGGGCTACCGTACGCCGGCTGAATTCGAGAGGTGGCGGGCGGAGTGCCCTATCGAGCGACTCAGCGCGCGCCTGCTGGCTTGTAGGCAAGCTACCGGCGCGCAGATCGCGGCCATCAAGCGAGCCATCGACCATGACATCGCCGAGGCGGTAGCGTTCGCCAAGGCCAGCCCGTTCCCCCGCAGCGAGAAGCTGATGGAGCACGTCTATGCTGCCTAGCGTCCTCGAGGCCTCCGCGCTTGTTGGCACGCGCGAGATCACGTTTGCCGAGGCGCTGAACGAGGCCATGGCCGTCTGCCTCGAAGCGGACCCCACGGTGTACCTCATGGGCCTGGGCGTGCCGGACCCGAAAGGTGTGTTCGGCACTACGCTGGGCCTCCAGGAGAAGTTCGGCGTGCGCCGGGTGATGGACATGCCGACGTCGGAAAACGCCATGACCGGCGTCGCCGTCGGTTCAGCCCTGGTCGGCATGCGGCCAGTGCTGACGCACCAGCGGCTGGATTTCGCCCTGCTCTCGCTGGATCAGATCGTGAACCAGGCCGCCAAGTGGCACTACATGTTCGGCGGCAAGACCAAGCTGCCCCTGGTCATCAGGATGATCGTCGGGCGCGGTTGGGGCCAGGGGCCTCAGCACTCCCAGAGCCTTCAGGCCTGGTTCGCCCACATTCCTGGCCTCAAAGTCGTGATGCCGGCCACCCCGTACGACGCCAAGGGCTTGCTTATCGGTGGCATTGAAGACGACAACCCCGTCATCTTCCTCGAGCACCGCTGGCTGCACGGGATCAAGGGCGCCGTCCCCAAGGGTCACTACGCCGTGCCTCTCGGCCGAGCCAGGATCGCCCGTCCCGGCCGGGACGTAACGATCGTCGCCAGCTCCTACATGACCCTGGAGGCGCTGCGCGCGGCCGACATGCTGGCCGAGGGAGGCATTGAGGCTGAGGTGGTGGATCTGCGCAGCCTTCGGCCGCTGGACGAGGAGCTGGTCCTCCACTCAGTACGGCGCACCGGCCGCCTGGTGGTGGCGGACACCGGCTGGAAGAGTGCCGGCGTGAGCGCCGAGATCGTGGCGCTCGTCACAGAGGCCGCGTTCCACGACCTGAAGGCTCCTCCGGCGCGGATAGCGCTGCCCGACTGCCCCACGCCGACGACGCCGGCGCTCGCCGACCACTACTACCCCCGGGCCATCGATATCGCAGCCGCGGCGCGGCAGCAGCTAGGACTCGGGCGCGACAGTTTGGGCGCGCTCGAGAGCCGGCCGCGGCATCTGGACGTGCCGGATCCGGCCTTTACAGGGCCGTTCTGATGGGACAGCGACGAATCGCCGTTATCGGCAGCAACTCGTTCTCCGGCAGCGATTTCATCGACCTGCTGCTCGAGGACCCCGGGAACGACGTGCTGGGCATCAGCCGTTCGCCGGAGAAGAGCGCGCTGTTCCTGCCTTACAAGAGGCGCAACAGCCCCAACTTCAGCTTCCGCCAGCTCGATCTCAACCGGGACATGCCCGCCATTATCGGGACGCTGGACGAGTTCGAGCCGGAGTACGTGGTCAATTTCGCTGCCCAGAGCGAAGTTGCGCCGAGCTGGGCTTCCCCGGAACAGTGGTTCGAGACCAACGCAGTTGCTCTGGCGCGGCTGTGCAACGCGCTGAAGGACCGCAAGTACCTCCGGCGATACGTCCACATCTCGTCGCCCGAAGTCTACGGCACCTGCGTGGGCACGGTTCGCGAGGACGCTCCCATGAATCCGAGCACGCCTTATGCAGCCTCGAAGGCGGCGGGCGACCTGTTTCTCTTCACGCTGGTGAAGAACTTCCAGTTCCCGCTGGTGATGATCCGCTCCACCAACGTCTACGGGGCGCACCAGCAAGTCTGGAAGATCATCCCCCGGACGGCGATTTACCTCAAGCTCGGGAAGACGATCGAGCTGCACGGCGGCGGCCGGGCAGTGAAGTCATACATCCACATCCGCGATATCTCGCGTGGGGAGCTCGCGGCTATGGAGGACGGCTGCCCCGGCAGCATCTATCACCTTTCGCCAGATCATGGCTATGCCGTGCGCGACGTGGTGCGAATCATGTGCGACCTCATGGGCCAGTCCTTCGAGGCCTCGACAGTGGATGTCGAGGAGCGGCTCGGCCAGGACGCGGCCTACGTCATCGATTCGAGCCGAGCCCGAAACGAGCTCGGCTGGCGCCCCCAGGTCGCTATCGAAAAGGGCCTGGCGGAAGTGGCTGACTGGGTGACCAGCAGCTGGGAGGACATTCGAATGGAATCGCTCGAATATGTTCACAAACACTAAGCCGGCGGTCTCGGACGTCGAGCGCTGCGCCGTGTGCAGCGGCAGCGCGCTCCACACACTCATGGAGCTGCCGGGGCTGCCTCTGACCGACCTGCCCTGGCAGGAGGAGCCGGTGACGGACCTGCCCGACGGCATCGATCAGCGCATGCTGATCTGCAGCTCGTGCGGCCACGGCCAGCTTGCCCACCAGGTCGACCCGGCGTTCCTGTACGGTGGCTCGAACTACACCTACCGAACGGACTCCAGCGCGATGTCCGCCCGGATGGTGAGCTTTTTCCTCGACTTTCTGCAGGCGCTGGAGCCCGAGCGCAGCTTCCGTTGCGCGCTCGAAATCGGCTGCAACGACCTTCACCTCCTGAAGCGCCTGGAGGGCATGGCGGGCGACCGGGTGGGCGTCGATCCGATCTGGCGTGGCCGCGAGCATGAGCGGGAAGAGGACGCCATCAAGGTCATTGGCGCCACGCTCGAGGAGGTCAATCTGGGGACCGAGCTGCCGGAGCGGCCCGACCTGGTCATCGCCCGGCACACGATCGAGCACATGGCGAGGCCGGCCGAGGTCGTCCGCCAGGTGGTCGAAGCGGCTGCTCCGGACGCGCTGTTTATCTTCGAGCAGCCGCGGCTCGAGTCGCTCGTCCGCCGCCAGCGCTTCGATCAGGTTTTCCACCAGCACTACCAGTACTTCACGCTGGCTTCGCTGACGCGGCTCTTCGAGAACGCCGGCGCGCACTACTTGACCCACCGCGACAACTATCACCACTGGGGGGCGATGCTGGTGGCGTTCCGGAAGAGCGGAACCGCCGCCGGTGAGCGCCCCGAAGACGGGCTGAACATCGCCGAGATCGAGTCGCGCCTGGACCTCTTCCGGCGCCAGATGGCAGCAACTCGGGATATTCTGCGGACGCTGTCGGCGGCGCCGATTTACGGCTATGGCGCGGCGCTGATGCTGCCGGTGCTGGACTATCACCTGGATCACGAGCTGTGCCGGCTGACCGGCGTACTGGACGACGACGAATCCAAGGACGGGCTGTTCTATGCCAACCTGCCGCTGGGCATCGTCCATCCCAAGCGGCTCGAGGGAGCTGAGCCCGAGACGATCTTCATCACCGCGACGGAGCACGCGCGGCCATTGCTGACCAAACTGATGGCTCAGCGGCCGCGGCACGTGATTTATCCGTTCCACGTAATCTGATGAACCTTGGCCTGAAAGACAAGCGGGCACTCGTGACTGGCGCCAGCCGGGGCTTGGGCAAGTCCATCGCCCAATGCCTGGCGCGCGAAGGCGCCCGAGTGGCGGTTGCCGCCAGGAACGCGGGTCAGGTAGAGCGGCTGGCGGAGGAGCTTGGGGGCCGCGGTGCCGGGCACGTTGCCGTGTCACTGGATCTGGCGGCAGAGGGCTCGCCGCGGACCCTCGTGGAGCAGCTCGGCGCCGAGGATTTCCACGCCGTGGACATCGTCGTCCATAACCTGGGCGGCACGCTGGACGTCAACGACCCATTCTGCTCGGTACACGACTGGCGGCGAGTGTGGCGGACGAACATCGAGGTAGCCATCGAGCTGAACCTGCTGCTCGTGCCGGGTATGCGCCAACGCCGTTGGGGCCGGGTGGTTCACATCTCGAGCATCTCGGCGATGGAAAACCATGGCCCGGTGCCGTATTGCTCCGTCAAGGCGGCGCTGACGGCCTACGCGCGCAGCTTCGGCCGAGTGGTCGCACCCGACGGCGTAGTGGTCACGGCTGTGCTGCCGGGCGCCGTCTTCACCGAGGGCGGCTACTGGGACGAGGCCGCGCGTGAGCGGCCTGATCACGTGGAGAAGTACCTTGCCGACCGGATGGCTATCCATCGCTTCGGCGAACCAGACGAAATCGGAAACGTCGTCGCCTTCCTGTGCTCCGAGCAGGCGTCGTTCTGTATCGGCTCGATCGTGCCGATCGATGGGGGCCAGGGCAGGAGTTTCTTTGGACAGTAGGGGAACGCTATGATCGCTGCACCGGGCCGGCTGCGGCAGGCAAACGAGCTACGCAAGAGAATCGTAGAGATCGTCTACGAAGGCAAGGACGGGCACATCCCGAGCGCCTTCTCGATCATCGACCTCATCGATGTGCTGTATGACAGCCAGCTGAGGCACGATCCCGCCTGGCCGGAGTGGCCGGATCGCGACTTCTTCATCTTGAGCAAGGGCCACGGCTGCGTTGCACTGTACGCCGTGCTCGAGAAGCAGGGCTACCTGACCCGCGAGGATGTGAGCCTGTTCTGCAAGCCTGGCGGGATCCTGGGCGAGCATCCCGACTGCACCAAGGTGCCCGGCGTGGAAGCCTCGACGGGGTCGCTCGGCCACGGCCTGCCATTCGCCGTCGGAATCGCGCTCGGCCTGCGCATCGCCGGCCGGAACAACCGTGTGTACGTGCTCATCGGCGACGGCGAGTCAAACGAGGGCACCGTCTGGGAGTCGGCGCTCGTCGCCGCCAACCTCCGGCTGGGCAACCTGTGCTGCATCGTCGACAACAACGGGTCGGCCGCTCAGATCCTGCCGATGGATCCCATGACGGCCAAGTGGGAGGCTTTCGGCTGGGTGGCCGGCGAGATCGACGGCCACGATGCGGATGAGATCCGGCACGCACTTGGCGGCCTGCGGTTCGAGTCCTTCGGCCAGCCCAAGGTGATCGTGGCCAATACGCTCAAGGGCAAAGGCGTGGGCATGCTGGAGGGCCACGGCCAGTGGCATCACCGCATCCCCAATGAAGAGGAATTCCGGCACATCATGGAGGTCCTGTCGTGAGCAAGCCCATCCGGCAGCAGTTCGCCGACACCATGCTGGCCCTTGGGCAGGACGATCCCGAACTCGTGGTGCTGGTGGGCGACATCAGCCATTTCGCCCTCCAGCCGTTCGCACAGGCCTGCCCGGGCCGCTACTACAACGTCGGCATCTGCGAGCCGACGATCATCAGCATGGCCGCGGGGCTGGCCAAAGTCGGCCTCTACCCGGTGGTCCACACGATTGCGCCCTTCATCGTCGAACGCGGCTTCGAGCAGATCAAGCTGGACTTCTGCTACCACAAGCTGGGCGGCAACCTGGTGACGGTGGGCGGCGTGTTCGACTACTCAACCCTGGGCTGCACCCATCACTGCTACGGCGACTTCGCCCTGCTGAAGACGCTGCCCGGCGCGCAGATCACCTACCCTTCGAGCTGCCTGGAGTTCGACCTGCTCTTCCGCCAGGCCTACCGCAACGACCAACTGACGCTGTTCAGAGTGCCGGGCACGGCGCACGAGGTCGAGCTGGATGCGGCCTCGATCCAGTTCGGCAAGGGCATTCGGGTGGTCGAAGGCGCCGATCTGACGATCGTGGCGGTGGGTCCGCAGCTCCGTTCGGCCATGGCGGCCCACGCGGCGCTTGAAGCGCGGGGTTGGCGGCCCGAAGTCCTGTACATCCATACCGCCCGCCCCCTGGACGCGGAGCTCATCCGAGCCAGCGCAGCCAAGACCCGGCGCGTGCTGGTCATCGAGGAGCATATGCGCAGCGGTGGACTTGGCGACGAGGTGCTGCGCGAGACGCACCAGATCGGCGGCGTCAGCTATGCGTTCCTGGCGGTCCCCGACGTCTTCGTGCGCGATTATGCGTCATACGAGGAACACTGCGCCCGGCTGGGCCTGAGCGCCGGCGGCATCGTCCGAGAGGTCGAGGCGGTCTTCGGGAGCAGCCCGGAGAAACAGCTCGTCTAGCGGCGATTCCAACGTGCAAGTGATGGCCGCTGCCCCCAGCGTTACCGGCGCCCGTCTTACCGGTGTATGGGACACGAGGATTGCGCCGCCCAGCCTCGGCGGGTTCCTGATCCTGGCCGAGGAGCTTCTCATGCAGAGCTCCGAGGTGGAGGTGTGCTTCGTCGGTCGTCCTGAGGTGCGCCGGTCGTCCATGGCGACGGCGGCGGCCAGCCTGCGCGGCATCTCCGGCTGCTGGGTGGCAGATTCCCTGCCGCCGCTGGAGATTGTCAACGGCGCCATCTGGCCGCGGCGGCCCGAGGCTCATCCTTACGGCAGCACGCTGGTCGTGCAACAGCTGTACAGGCACGGCCTGGCGCCGCGGCCGCTCCGCGTCAAGCTGGAAGCCACGGCGAGGGCGCGCATGTTCCTGGCCCGGCGAGCCTGGCCGAACGTGCCGGTCGCGCTGCACCTCAAGAACAATCCGGCCGAGCAGGGCTGCAGCAACGCGAACTTTGCCGCCTGGCGTGAGTTTCTCGCCGGAGCCGGCCGCCGCTGCGCCGTGACGTTTGTGCTCGTTGGCAGCGAGCCCGTGGACGACGCGATTCGCGAGCTGCCGAACACCGTCGTTGCCGCGGACGAAGGCGTCGATCTGGGCCGCGATCTGGGGCTGATCGAGCAGAGCCGGTTCTTCATGGGTATGGCCAGCGGGCCATGCAACTTCGCCATCTTCAATAGGAAGCCGTACGCGATTTTCAAGAATCCGGACCACCACGCCGAGGCCATGCAGGCCGAGCTCGGCTCCGGGGACGCCTTTCCGTTCGCCACGGCGGGCCAGCGGCTGCTGCGGGTGTTCGAGACGCCGGAGATCCTCACGCGGGAATTCGAGCTGCTGTGGGCCCTGAGCGAGACCCAGGATGAGCGCTAGCCGCCGTTTCGATGGCGCCGTCGTGGCCGTTACCGGGAGCGCGCGCGGCATCGGCAAGACCATCGCGCGGGCATTCGGGGCCGAGGGGGCGGTGGTGTGCGTGTGCGACGTGGACGAAGACGCCGGGGCGGCTGCCGCTGAGGAGCTCTCGGCCGAGGGTGTCTCATCCGAATTCGTGGCCGTGCAACTGGCCGCGCCTGGCGCACCGCGGGCCATGGTCGAGGAGGTTTGCGGCCGCCGTGGCCGGCTGGACGTGCTGATCAACAACGCGGCGTTCCGCCAGCGGCGGGATTTCCTCGAGGAAACAGAGGAGAGCTGGGATGAGGCAATGGCCGTGAATCTGCGGGCCGCCTTCTTCGCCAGCCAGGCGGCGGTCCGGGCGATGAGCCGGACAGGCGGAGGCGCCATCGTGAACATCGCGTCCGTGACCGGGCAGCTGGTCGCGGCTCACGAGTCCGCCACCTATCACATCGCTAAGGCAGGGCTGCTCCAGATGGCCCGTTACCTGGCGGTCGTCGCCGGTCCGTTTGGGGTGCGAGTCAATGCCATCGCGCCCGGGTTCATCGTGCAGGAAGCGCACCGGGCGCGGTATCACTCAGCGGGGAACCGCCACTACCGCGAGCAGGCCGAGTTCGCGCATCCGCTGGGCCGGGTAGGCTGCTCCAACGACGTCGCGCGCGCGGCCGTGTATCTGGCATCGGATGAGGCGAAGTTCGTCAACGGGCAGTGCTTGGTTGTCGATGGCGGTCTGACGCTGCAGGAGCCGAGCAGCCTGCTGCTGCGCTTCAGCGCGGAGCGCTCGTAACGAACATGGATCTGGCGGGCCGCACGGCTGTTGTGACCGGGGGAAGCAAGGGCATCGGCCTGGCAGTCGCGACTGCTCTGGCGCGGGAAGGCGCGGCCGTGGCTATTTTCGCGCGCGAGCCGGCCGCGCTGGCCGCGGCAGAACGACGCATCCGGGAAGGCGGCGCGCAGGCGCTTGGCGTCGAATGCGACGTTACGGACGGCAGAAGCGTGCATGACGCTGTTGAGCGCACGGTCAGCCGCTTCGGCGGCCTCGATGTCCTGGTGAACAATGCCGGGGGGGCGATTAAGTTCGGCAACTTCTGGGAGCTGGGGGACGATGACTGGCTGGCCGCTTACCGGCTCAACGTCATGGGTATGGTCAATGCCGTGCGGGCGGCGGTTCCGCTGATGCGCAGATCGGCGGCGGCGCGGATTATCAATATCTCCTCGATCTCCGGCCTGGAGCCTGGAGCGTACAACCCACACTATGCCGCCACGAAAGCGGCGGTAATCAATCTCAATAAGTACCTGGCGAATGCGCTAGCCGGAGAAGGCATCCTGGTGAACGTGGTCTGCCCTGGGCCAACGTACAGCGACGCCTGGGACCGCAACGTCGAGCGCGTGGCGCAGCTGCGCGGGACGGACCTCCAGAATGCTCAGGCCTACATCGATGAGCTGGAGACTCAGAAAATCCCGCTCGGGCGGATCGGCCAGGGTGAAGACGTGGCCGAGATGGTGGCCTTCCTGGCCTCGGATCGGGCAAGCTGGATCACGGGCTCCTGTTTCCATGTCAATGGCGGCAAACTGCGGTCGATGACGTAATGGCTGAGATCAACCTGCTGGACCGCTACCCGCGCTCGAAACGGCAGATCGACGAACGCGGGGCCAGCATCAGCGAAGCCGACCGAGCAGTGGCCCGCCAGTTCGGGCGTGAATTCTTCGATGGCGACCGGCTGCACGGCTACGGTGGCTACTCCTACCACCCGCGCTTCTGGCAGGAGACGGTGCAGCGCTTCCGCGACTATTACCAGCTGGAGGACGGGGCCAGCGTGCTGGACGTGGGCTGCGCCAAGGGATTCATGCTGTATGACTTCCGCCAGCTCCTGCCGCGGCTGCGGATCGCGGGCGTCGACGTGTCGATGTACGCCCTGCAGAACGCGAAGGAGGAGCTGAAGGGCACGCTGGCGGCCGCCACTGCCGAGGCGCTGCCCTTCCCGGATAACTCATTCGACCTCGTCATCTCCATCAACAGCATCCACAACCTCGCACTTGCGGACTGCCGCAAGGCTCTACGGGAGGTCCAGCGTGTGTCCCGCAAGCACGCCTTCATCACCGTGGACGCCTGGCGCAACGATGATGAGCGGGAGCGCATGCTGAAATGGAACCTGACAGCCCTGACCTACATGCACGTGGATGACTGGAAGGCGCTGTTCCGAGAAGTTGGCTACACCGGCGACTACCACTGGTTCATCGCCGAGTAGATCGCCGGGCAACGCGTGAAACGCACGGCCGTCGCCGCCGTCCTGTTCGAGCTGAACGAGCCCTTGCGGCTGCTGGAGCTCGAGATCCCGCCCCTTCAGGCCGGGCAGGTCCTGGTGCGAATGGTCTGCAGCGGCGTGTGTCACAGCCAGCTGCTGGAGGTGCGTGGCAAGCGCGGTCCGGACCGCTTCCTGCCGCACGCGCTCGGGCACGAAGGTGTCGGGACCGTGACCGAGGTCGGGCCCGAAGTGGATAAGGTGAAGCCCGGCCAGCGCGTCGTCGTGTCGTGGATCCGCGGTCGCGGTGCGGAGGTGCCGGCCACGTGCTATCCAAGTGCAGCCGGCGCCATCAACTCGGGCGCCGTGGCCACATTCATGACACACACCGTGACCTGCGAGAGCCGCGTCACGCCGATTCCGAAGCGTCTGCCCGCTATGCAGGCGGCGCTGCTGGGCTGCGCCCTGCCGACAGGCGCCGGAGTCGTGGTCAACGCCGAGGTACAGCCCGGCAACAGCGTGGCCGTGTTCGGAGTCGGCGGCATCGGGCTGAGCGCGATCCTCGCCGCGGCAGCGCTCGGCGCGGTGCCCGTGATCGCTGTCGACCTGGTCGAACGGAAGCTCGAATGGGCACAGCGGGCCGGCGCCACCCATGTGCTGAACGCGGCCCAATGCGACCCAGTGGAAGGTATACGGGGGATTGTTCCAGGCGGCGTGGACTACGCTTTCGAGGCAGCCGGAAGCTCGCGGGCCATGGAGGCGGCCTTCGCTAGCGTGCGCGACGCAGGCGGGCGGTGTCTGTTGGCCGGCAACCTGCCTGCCGGGCAGCGGATCTCGATCGACCCGTTCGCCCTCATTCGGGGTAAGCGGATCGAGGGCACCTGGGGTGGGGCCACTCAGCCGGACCGGGACATTCCGCGTTACGAACGGATGGCCGCCAGTGGGAAGCTGCGCCTGGACGCGTTCCCGACCAAGACGTACCGTCTCGAGGATGTCGACCTGGCCTTCGACGACCTGGAGCGGGGTCTGGTGGGCCGGGCGCTCCTCGATCTCCAGTCTTAGAGCGCTTCTGCCAGGAGCTCTCGAAACACGGGGGTCACGGCGGCGCGACTGAATCGCTTGGCCGCCACGGCCTGGCCTTTCGCGGCGATCTGCTGGGCCTGGGCGCGATCGCGAAACACCTGGCGCATCTTGGCGCGCAAGTCTTCGACGGATGGCGCAGCCCAGCGCGCATCCCCCATGCCGGGCGCGGTGGCCAGCACCGATTCGGGCACAGGTGCTTCTTGGCAGGCGACGGCGTACGCCTGATCCGGCGCGATGATGTCGGCGGCGGCGCCCCAGGCGGGCGAGATCACCGGCAGGCCAGAGGCCATGGCTTCGATGAGGGTGCGGCCCCACCCTTCGCCGCGGCTGGCGCGAACGTAGGCGTTCGCGCCGCGGTATAGGGCCGGCATCTCGGCCTCAGCCAGCGTGTTGGTCCAGACCTTGATCGGGGCGATGCTGGCGCGTCCGGGAGCAGCCGCGTTGACGACGTTCTGGACCTCGGCCTGGAGCTGCTGCATGTCGAGCGTTCCATAGGAGCGAATGCTGAGCGCCAGCGCTACATCCTCATTGGCGGCAAACTCCGCCACGAACGCGGAGATGATCAGATCCCAGCCGGAGACCTGATCCCAGCTCAGGACCGACAGGAAATTGAATCCGCGGCCAGTCTCGTAGTTGGCGCGGGTTGTGGCGGTGCGAAACCGCTCTACGTCTACACAGGTGGGCAGCACCCGCAGCTTGGATTCCGCGACGCCGGCTCGGGCGAACGATTCGCGATGGAAGCTGGACGGCACCCATACGCGCTCGAGCTGGTTGCAGCGCTCGACCCACGTGCCGGGCAAGCTGTCACAGAAGAACGTGCCGCGCCCGATGGTGAGCGCCGCGCCTTCGACCGCCGAGAAGTGGGCCGGGGAGGTGTCCCAGATATGCACGCGGCGTGCATCTGCCGGGACCTGCTCGGTAGTAAGCCGGGCGAGCACTTCCTGGTTTGGGTCGCTGGCCAGCCTCAGGTTTCGCCAGCGGACTTCTTCAACTCGGGCCGGAAGCTCGCCGGCGGCCAGGATGTGTGACAGCGAGCGCGAGTCGCCGCCGTAACCGCTGGGCTCGTATACGGGGCCGGAGAGGACGACGTGCGAATGGCCGGCCGCCGGCTTGCTTGGCCGTGATGCGCCGAGCCGCGTGGCGCGGGCGGCGCCGCGGGTCACATTGGCCAGGTAATCGCTTTCCAGCTGGGCGAACTCGCGGCGGCATTGGTCGTGCCGGGCGGCATCGTCACCGAAGCACTCGCGGCACATGTACATGAACATCTCCCGCATGTTGTGCCAGGTCCGCGGGTCGAGGGCCGGGGGGTTCTGGTTGACCACCAGCCACTTGCGCCAAACGTCGATCATGCCCAAGGCCAGCAGCCCCTCGCTCACGCCCTTTGACTGGGTGAGACCCTGGGACAGGATGCGCACCATCACCAGTGGCTCGTTGATGAAGGCCGTCTCGGTATGGTACGCGTAGCGGAGCCACAGCTCCCAGTCGCTGAGGGTTTGGGTGATCGATTCGTCGTAGCCGCCCAGCTCGTCCCACAGCTTGCGCCGGAACACGACCGATTGGCCTCCGATGTAGTTGCCGGTGATGAGGCTCAGGAACTCGTTGCGGCCACCGACGTACGAATAGCTGGTGTACTCCGCGCGCCGCGGGGGGCCGTAGTTACGGCCGTTCTCGTCGATCACGTAGTGCGGCGACCAGACGAAGCCGATCTCCGGGTGGGCGTCGAGAATGGCCACCTTGCGGACGAAATTCGTCGGAAGGACGAGATCGTCGTCGCCGGTCATCATGATGTACTCGCCCCGAAGCTGCGGGAAGGCCTCGCGTACCGTAGGCAGCCCGCCCTGGTTCACGTCGTTGCCGTAGTACCTGACGCGGGGGTCCATGCGGGAGAACTCAGCCACGACCTCACGGGTGTTGTCCGTGGACGCGTCGTCGCAGACCAGGATGTCCGACTCGGGAATGGCAGCGGCTACCAGGCTGCGCAGGCAGTCGGCCAGCATGGCCGACCGGTTGTAGGTCGTGACCAGGATGCCGAGTTTTACGGTGTCACCCACTTCAGATGGTCCGCCACCAGGGCGCGCTGTCCTCGATGAACCGGAAGGGAAGACCCGCGGGATGGCTTTTGAAGCCCTCCATCGAGAAGTTGAACGGATCGACCGGCCAGCGGTTCATGCCTGGCCAGATCACGCAGCGGTCGAGCCGGCAATGCCGCGGTGCCAGCACCAAGTCGATGACGTCCACGTCTTTGCCTCGGCCGGGCGACCAGCGGTGTGGGAGGCGGTTGCCGTCGAACACCACCAACGTGCCGGCCGGGCCGGCAGCCGCCGTCAGCTCTTCGCCGGCCTGGAATTCGAGGCCCTCGGCCGCGTCGGAGAGGTATAGCACAGCGCGAAGGACGCCCACGGGGCAGCCGTCGGTGTGCAGGGATTCGGCCCCGCTGAGGCGCTCAGCGGTGGCTGGCTGCGCTCCGAACCGAAGCGGCCGGGCCGACAGCACGGCGTAATCGGAGCCGGTGCAGCTCCGCAGGAGGCGGGAGAGCTCGGGCTCGTACAGCAGGTCGTACAGGCGCTTCAGGAATTCAGCGCCGGGGATCGCGGTGCGAATTGCAGGCGACCAGGGCCGAGGGGAACCGCCGGTCCAGTCCAGCCTCACGTGCTGGTTGGCCGTGTCCCGGTCGAAGACCAGCCCGCGGGCAAGCCCCGCGGCGCTCGCGGCGCCAATCGAAGCCATGCGCAGCCCGCTGGCCGCGAATTCGGCGTCGAGTTCCGCGCCCGCTGTGGATTGCGCCTCCTGCTGGGCGTACACATAGCGGCCGTGGATGGCCACCCGCTCGTCCTGGATCACGCTGGCCATGAGCTTCCCGAGGGTCAGCGACACGGCGTTGGTATTCAGGTGTGTGCCGTCGATGTGGAACTCAGGGTTCAACACGTTGCGGATCGTGACCTCGTCCCAAATGTCGATGACGCGCACGTGTGAGCTCTCGGCGAAGCTGTGGAACAGGCGGTTGAAGAGGATGGCTGCCTTGTACCGCAGCCGGGCGGGTGAAAAGAAGCCGTTGATCTTCTCGAACTCCTCGTCGCTCACGGTTGGCGGCGGCACGGCGTGCAGGTAGAGGCTGGTGAAGCCCATGTCGTACAACGACTTGAGCCCGGTGAACAGCGGCCCCAGCACCTGGTTGGCGAGCTGCTGGACGAGCTGAAATGGAACCTGCTGGTAGCCCTCGGACATCGGCAGCACCTCGAGCCCGGGAACCTCGAAGGGGAGCTGGAAATCGTTCGTCCCAAGTTGTCTGAGGAACAGCGATCGAAGGGCGATCTCGCCGGCGAAGACGACCAGGATGGGAACGCCCCGCGGCTTCTTGGAATGGACGTTGGGGATGCGCAGCGGCGTGACGCTGGCGTGGGCGGCTTCGAGCGCTCCGCTCCTGCCCCGTGCATCGCCGATGATGAGCACGTTGTCCCACAACGCGTTCACCACGCGCTGCATGTTGTTGGCCGAGAAATCGTGCGAGCTGATGCCCGGTAGGTAGATGGTGCGCGTCTGAAAGCGTTCCTGGAGGTAGGCAGGTTCGTGGAAGATGCGGTCGGTGAAGGCCAGGCAGTGACTCTCGCCCAGCATGAAGATAGGCACCGGCTGAGGCTCGAATTCGAGCTCGATGGCGAGAGCCTCCTGCTCCGTGTTCATCGAGTAGTTGCTTCGCGGCCTAACTAATGAGCGCGAGCAGCTGTTCCTGATCGCACGGTTTCACTTGGAGCGCTTCGGATTCCTCGTCTGCCCGCTCGACCTTGACCCATTGCTCCGGATCCTCGTCGGTGAAGTTGCGGAAGAACGACCACATCACGTGATCGATCGCCTCGGGCGTGACGTTGCGCTTGTCCTCCTGGAAATAGCGCTGGGCGTTATAGGTGCCCGTCGCGATCTCGTACGAGGCGAAGTACTCCACGTTCTCGTAGCGCCGCCGCATGTCTTCCGCCAGGACACGGAGCACTGCCTTTGAGTAGGTAGTGGACTGCAGCACATGGCGGTCTTCCATGGTCGCCACCAGCGGCACCGGAGAGACGGTCAGGATGATTCGAGCGTCGGGGTTGAGATCGCGGAGCATATCCATAAAGGCCTCGAAACAGGCAACGTTGTCCTCGAGGCTCAGGTTACGGAATACATAGCGGTCCGGGTCGAATTCGCCGAAGCGCTTGCCAGGGCAAGTGGGGAACGCGGCGCCGTCGACGGCTGAGCACCACGTCTCGGTGAGGCCGAGCGTGAAGACGAACACGTCGAGGTCCCTGAACAGAGCCAGCACGCTCTGAAGGTGCTGTTGCCGATCGGCCGCGAGCTCCTCGACTGTCGCGAACCCGCCAGGCTGAATGCTCGGCCGGAAGGGATCGATCACGCCCTCAGGGCTGGACCAGTATTCGTCCACCGGCTGGAACTCACCCGTGGCGCGCTGCATGAGCTGGAGCAGCTGGAGGGTGGTGTAGAGGTTGCCGTATCGCGCCGAGTAGACCCCGTAGCTGTAGTCCATCTTCTGCTGCCGCGTCAGCCACGGCGGCCCGGGCTCGACAACGTAGTAGTTGAACCCATAATCCTGCAGGCTCTCGGCGATGCGCTGGGCGAAGCAGCTGCCGGCCGACACGACCTTGGTCTGGCGGTCGATCTTGAACTTGGTACTGCTGTGCGGATCAATGCGGCCGTTCTCGACGAGCGTGACGGCCTTCTTCCAGTTCTGGTGGTCCTGGATGCCGTCGTACGGAAAGGCGTGCGTCATCTCACTTGATAATCGGCCCGCGGTCACCTTCGCTGAACGAAACGGGGGTGATAGTCTGGACGTCGCTGCGCAGCTGATCGAGGGCGCATTTCAGCAGAAACTGGGGCGTCGTAGTCGAAGAACAGCGTGGGGTTGAATTGGTAGAGCCGTCCCACCGTCGACGAGAGGGCTGTCCAGTTCAGTCCCACCGGGCCCTCAGTCCAATGGCCGGCTGTTGGTGAATATGGCCATGAGCGTCACGTCGCGGTACACGCCATCCTTGAACACCTGCTGGCGGAGACGGCCCTCCTCCTCGAAGCCGAGGCTCCGATAGAGCCGCACGGCGCGCTCGTTGTCGGAGAAGACACGCAGGTAGATCTTGTGAAGGTTGAGTTCGTCGAAGCCGTAGCGCAGCAGGATGCGCGACGCCCGCTGCATAACCCCGCAGCCGCGCGCTTCGGGGCTCAGGAAGATGCGGCCGTACTCGGCGTTGCGGCTGCGGCGGTCGATGCTAGTGAGGCTGATAGTGCCCACCGGGTGCTGGGGCTCGTCGGCCGGACAAATCACGAAGTTGGCCTGGCTGGCGTCCTGCGTGACCTGCGCGATCCAGCGCAGCTCCTGCTCCCGGCTGGCCAGGTGGAAGTCGAAGAAATACTCGTAGTTGGCCCAGTCGGTCCGCACGGCGGTAATGAAATCCACGTGCGTGGAGTCGAGCGGCGCCAGGCGCACCACCTCGTCGTGGAGGAGCATCAGGCTGCGACCCGCCTGCGCCGAGCGACGAAGACCTTGAGGCTCTCGGCCACGCGCTGCGCTTTTTCGATGGGCATATGGCTGTGGAGCGGCAGCGTGACCTGCTCCTGCGTTACCCTGTCGGTCACGTCCATGTTGCCGTGGCGACAGTGGGCGTAGAACGAGTAGCGGTGGGCCGGCATGAAGTGGATGCCGGTGGCCACACCGCGCTGTCGCAGAAACTCGATCAGATCCAGGCGCCAGTCGGCGCGCACCCGGATGAAATAGATGAAGGCGCTCACGTCCGAGAAGTCGGTCAGCGGCGTCTGGATGCCGTCCAGCCCGGCGAGCTCGCGGTTGTACCAGCGGCAGATTTCGCGCCGGCTTTCGATGAAGCCCTCGGCGCGGCCCAGCTGTGACAGGCCGATGCTGGCGTTGATGTTGGTCATGTGATACCGGAAGCCCTGGCAGACGACGTCGTACTCCCAGGCGCGCTGGTTCTTGTAGCGCTCGACGGTGTCCTTGTCGATGCCGAGCAGACGGAAATGCTGGAGCCGGGTGAGCTCCTGCTCGTCGCGGCAGACGACCGCGCCGCCGTCGATGCACGTGACGACCTTGACCGGGTCGAAACTGAAGCAGGTCAGGTCGCCGAAGGAGCCGATGCGCCGGCCGTGGTAGGTCGAGCCGAACGCGTGAGTGGCGTCCTCGATCACGCGCAGCCCGTGCCGCTCGGCCAGGCGATAGACGCCGTCCAGGTCGCACGGCAGCCCGGCGTAGTGCAGCGGCATGATGACCTTGGTTCGGCTGGAAACGAGTTCGGCGGCCTTATCCACGTCGATGCCCAGGTTGTCCTCGCGAATGTCGCAGAAGACCGGCTCGGCGCCGACGGCGCTGATGGCCTGGTGGTCGGCGACGAAGTTGAAGGACGGCACGATGACCTCGTCGCCCGGGCCTACGCCGGCGACCAGCAGCGCCAGATGCAGCGCCGAGGTGCCGGTGTTGGTCGCCAGCACCGGCCGCTCGGGCGAGCCCAGGAACGCGGCGATCTTCTCTTCGAACTCCTTGGTGAAGGCGCCCATGCCCAACCAGCCGATATCCAGCGCGTCGGTCACGGCTTTCAGCGTATGGATGCCGGTGTAGGGCTCGAATACGGGCAGCTCTTGGTTCATGTTGGCCTCCAGTTAGGGGCGGTCCTTGATGTAGCGGGCGGGAACGCCGCCCCAGATGGTGTACGCGGGCACACGTCCGCGGATGACGCTGCCGGCGGCGATGATCGCGCCCTGCTCGATGTGTGTGCCGTCCAGCAGCACGCAGCGCCCGCCGATCCACACGTCGTCCTCGACGACCACGCCGCCGCGCGATGGCATGAATCCCTGGCGCGCGATCGGGAGGTCGCGCCGCTCATAGTTGTGGTTGACGGGCGCGATGGTGCAGCCGGCGGCGACCAGGATGTGCTTGCCAAGGCGGATGCCGTGGCCCGACAGTAGCGTGCCAAACGAGCCGATGCGCGTGTCCTCGCCGATGACGATGTCACCCGTGCCGCCGACGAAGCGGATGACCACGAAGGATTCCAGCAGGCAGTTGGGCCCGACGACGAGCTTGCTGCCGCGGACCGACGGGAAAATGCGGACGTCCGGTTCCAGCCGGGCAGTCGGATGGACATCGATGGCCTGGCTGGGGGCCGTCTCGACGCCGGCAGCCTCAGCTATGGTGCACCGCCCAGTCGTAGGGAATATGGTTGTCGAGCGGGTCGAGGCGGGTGCTGAGCGACGGATCGTGGGGATGCGTGCAGCAGTTGGCCACGATGGCCAGGGGCTCGCTCATGCCCTTGAATCCGCTCCACACGCCCGGCGGGATGATGGCCAGTGCGTAATTGTCCGGGCCGAGGAAGATCTCCTGGAGCTCCCCGCGGCTGGCCGAGTCCTGGCGCTCATCGAACAGGACCAGCTTGATGCGCCCGAATACGCAGGCGTAGTTCAGCGTCATCTCGCGATGCTTGTGCCAGCCCTTGATGACGCCCTTGTAGATGGTCGAGAAGTAGATCTCACCGAACTCCTTGAAATGCGGGTCGGTGCGCTTGAGCATGTGCATGATGGTCCCGCGCTCGTCCGGAATGCGCTTGAGGGGGACGACCTGCGCGCCTTCAATCACCGGCGGCGATCCTCGGATGGGGCACGGGGATGATGAATTTGCCGCCGGCCGCCATATACGCCTTCTGCTGAGCGAGGATTTCCGTGGCAAAGTTCCAAGTCAGGAGCAGCGTGTAGTCAGGCTGGTCCTCGATGAGCTTTTCGGGGGTGTAGATCGGCAGGCCGTTCACAGGGAAGCGCTTACCCTGTTTATGCGGGCTGCGATCCACGATGTAGTCGAGATAGTTCCGGCCGACGCCACAGAAGGCCGTCAGCGTTACCCCTTTGGCGGCCGCGCCATAGGCGGCGATGCGCTTGCCCTGGCCCTTCAGCTCGTCGAGCAGCTCGCGGAGCGAGGCCTTCAGCTGATGGGCGGAGCTCGCCAGCTTCGCATAGGGCGCTTCGGTGTCTACTCCCCAGCGCTGCTCCTCGTCGAGCAAGGCCCGTAAGCGGGCGGCGACTGGCCGGCTCCCGCGCGGGGCGACCGACAGGCGCAGTGAGCCGCCATGGACCGGGACGTGCAGGACGTCTACGACGTCGAGGTGGTGGGAGGTGAACAGGCGCTCCAGGGCAGTCACCGAGTAGTAGCACTGGTGCTCGTGGTAGATGGTGTCGAACTCGACGTTGTCGAGCAGGTCCCTCAAATAGGGAAACTCGAACATGGCCACGCCGGTTGGCTTCAGCAGCGTGCTGATCCCGGCGGCGAAATCGTTCAGCTCGGGCACGTGGGCCAGGACGTTGTTGCCGATGATTACGTCGGCGTGGCGCCCTTGCGTCGCCAGCTCGCGTGCGAGCCCGCGGTTGAAGAAGCGGGCCAGGGTGGGGATGCGTTTCTCGGCCTCGGCCACGCGGGCGATGTTCTGGGCGGGCTCGATGCCCAGGACGGGAATGCCCGCGGCCTTGAAAAACTGCAGCAGGTAGCCGTCATTGCTGGCGATCTCGACCACCAGCGATTCCGGGCCGAGCTTCTCGGCGGCAAGCACGCTCTCGACGAAGCCCCGTGCGTGCTGGACCAGCGCGTCCGACACCGACGAGAAGTACAGATACTCCGAGAACAAGCGCTCCGGTGCGACGATCTCCCGCAGCTGGACCAGCGTACAGTCGAGGCAGCGGACGACATTCAGCGGGTAGAGCGGCAGCGATTCATCGCTGTCGATCGGCAGCAGCGAGTTGGCCAGGGGCGTGGAGCCGAGCGGCAAGAACAGGTCGAGCCGGCTCGATCCGCAGGCGCGACAGCTCAGGGCCAGCTTTAGATCGGTCGCAGCCGCCAGCTCAGCGGCGTTCAGGCCTGCCGTCACGATGCGGCCGCCAGAGCACGCCGCAGGCCGGCATCCAGGAGACCCTCGCTCTGGAGCGCCTGGATGTGCTTGAGGCGCGTGTACTTCGGCCCCTGGAATTGCTCGGCCGTCAGGTTGATGGCGCGGAACTTGTCCCGCAGCTCGGCGATGCCCGCCGCCAACGTCCAGGTGGGCTTGAAGGCGGTCAGGGTGCGGGCGGCCTTGGAGAAATCGACCCGGTAGGAGCGCGAATCCGCGGGCGGCGAGTCGCTGTAGGACACCCGGCACTCGGGGTAGGCCTGGTTCACCAGGGTGGCGATGTCCTTGACGGTGTAGTTGTCGCGGTCGGCGCCGATGTTGAAGCTCTGGTTCCAAATGGCATCGGCTGGAGCTTCCACCGCGGCGATGAAGGCCTTCGAGACGTCGGCCACATGGATAAGTGGCCGCCAGGGGCTGCCGTCGCTCATGATCCGAATCACGCCCGTGGTGTGCGCCCAGCCGGCCAGATTGTTGACCACGAGGTCGAACCGCAGCCGCGGCGAGAGGCCGTAGACGGTCGCGTTGCGCAGATAGACCGGGCAGAAGTCGCGGCTGGCCAGTTTCGACACGGCTCGCTCCGTTTCCACCTTGCTGGCGGCGTAGGCCGTGAGGGGCTCGAGCTCGTCCTCTTCGGTGACGGGCCGGCTGGAGCGGGCGCCGTACACGCTGCACGATGAGGAGAAGACGAAGCGCTGCACGCCGGCCTCTTTCGCGGCCGCGGCCAGCCGGACGCTGGCTTCGTAGTTGATCTCGCTGGTCAGCCTAGGGTTGAGCTCGCCCAGCGGATCGTTCGACAGGCCCGCCAGGTGGACGATGGCGTCGAAGCCACGCAGGTGATCCGGCGTCAGGTCACGAACGTCATTGAAGACGTCGGGAATGGCCACCTCCATGCCGGGTACGTCGCAGCCCTCGAAGTAGCCGGAGTCCAGCCCCGTGACGTCCCAGCCGTGAGCCCTGGCCATGGGCACCAGCACCTGGCCGATGTAACCACCGCTGCCGGTGATGAGCACTCTAGTCATTCCACACCTTCCATGGCGCCTGGCCGTTGTCCCAGGCAGCGTTGAGCAGCCGCACGTCGCGGAGCGTGTCCATGCTCTGCCAGAAACCGTCGTGCCGGTAGGCGCACAGCTGCCCTTCGCCAGCCAGCCGCTCTAACGGCGTTGCCTCCCAGGGGGTGGCGTCGCCTTCGATGTACTCGAACACACCAGGCTCGAGCACGAAGAAGCCGCCGTTGATCCAGCCCTCGCCGGCCTGCGGTTTCTCCGTGAACATGGGGACCTGGTCGCCGTCGAAAGTCAGACCGCCATAGCGGGCCGGCGGGCGCACGGCGGTGACCGTCGCCAGCTTGCCGTGCGAGCGATGGAAGCACAGGAGTTTGTCGAGCTGCACGTCCGCAACGCCGTCGCCGTACGTGAGCATGAAGGTCTCATTACCGACCCACCTGGCCAGACGCTTGATACGCCCGCCGGTCATGCTGTTGAGGCCGGTGTCGACGAGGTGGATAGTCCAATCCTCGGCACTGCCGTTGTGGGCCCGGACGCCGTGGGTCGCCAACGAGACGGTGAGGTCGGAGCTTAGATAGGAGTAGTCGATGAAGTAGCGCTTGACGATATCGCCACGGTATCCTAGGGCGATAACGAACTCGCGAAAACCATAATGGCCATAACCTTTCATGATGTGCCAGAGAATTGGCCGTCCGCCAATCTCGACCATCGGCTTAGGCTTGTGATCGGTTTCTTCGGCTAGTCGAGTGCCAAAACCGCCGGCCAGAATCACGACTTTCATCGAGGTCTTGTGAAGTTCAACTTAACGCTTATCGATCCCGCTGGATACAAGTATGCGTACCTGGCCACAGATCTTTGTCGAGCCATTACCTATGGGCTACGATCGCTTGGACATGACTGCAACATGACCGTCAACAACTTCGACGCCTCCGCCATAAACATCGTGGCCATGACGCATTTGCTGTCGGAAGCGGATATCAAAACAATCATGGATGCGGGCTTGAAGTACATCTGCATTCAAACCGAAGCGCTCTTTCCCGGCAGCGGAGAAACCAGAGTCATGAGCGCCTTCCAGGGGGATCAGTTCGAGAAGAAATGCCGGCGCTTCTACGAGCAGGCGCTCTCAATCTGGGAGCCGTACGACTCGAATCGTGAGCTCCTGGCGCTGTTCGACATTCCGTCCGAACGGCTGAAGAAACTATCCTTTGGGTTTCATGAGAAGCTGATCGATATCGAACATCGAAGCCCCGAAAAGAAAGACATTGACGTGCTGTTTTTTGGCAGCGTGTCACCGCGACGCCAAGCAATCCTTCAAGCGCTTTCACAGCGCTTTCGTGTGACGGGACTGTTGGACGCTCCAGCAGCGTTTCGAAACGACTTGATCGCCAGAGCAAGGCTGAATTTGAATATCCACAACTCCGATCAATTCAGGCATTTGTCGTTAACGCGGGCTACGTATCTCCTGAACAATCGTTGTCTACTGCTTTCGGAAACATCGGACACGCACCCCGAACTACGTTCGTTAATCCTCGAAGCCGATTACCAGCAGCTTGTTGCCGCATGTGAAACAACATTGGCTCGGTCCGACCTGGAACAGCTTGTGGAACACTCGTTTGCACGCTTCCAGCAAATGCCCATGACCGAGTGTCTACGCGAGCTCATCCCTTAGCCGCCTCGAACCGCCTGTCAGTATGAGCGCCTCGCCCGGCTCAGGGACTTAGGGGAGGCGCTTATTTGTGCCCGGAAGACCCTTATACGCCAGCGATCAGGGTCTCGTGCAGGCGCAGGGCGTTAGCGGCATCCTCGAAGCGCCCGAGCTTGGTGAGCACTCGGGCGAGGTCGGCGTACAGGGCTGGCGGCGGGTCGGCCTGGTCGAGGCCGGCGCCCAGCACTTCCAGAGCCTTGGCCGTGTAGCCCTGGTCGTCGAGCAGCCGCGCCAGGGCGAGACGTAATGACGCTTCCTGGGGGAACTTCTGGCAGGCGGCTTCCAGGGTCTCGTACTGGGCCTGCACGTTGCCGAGTGCGGCGTAGGTCTCGGCTTCAATAGCGGCCGCCTCCGGCTCGCAGATGCCCTGAATCTCCCCACAGAAGGCCTCGAGCGTGAGCCCAGGGTCGCCAAGCCCGCGCCCAATGTTCAGGAGCAGGCGCCGCGCCTGCTTCTTGTAATATTCGTGGCCTTCCAGCGCCAGCATCTTGCGCGCCCATCCGACGCTTTCGAGGTGCCGGCCAGCGCGTGAGCTGACTAGAGCCAGCGCGTACAGCACGTTTGGGAGATTAGGCCCGTGCGCATACGCCTGCTGCGCCCGCTCATAGGCCAGGTCCAGCTGCCCGCGGTCCATGTAGAACTGGGCCAACGCCGACAGCGGCCGCCAGGTATAGCTGGACGGGTCGCCTTCGATGCTCTGCCGCACGCAGGGATCCTGCCAGGCGCGTTCCAGCTGCTCGATGGCGCGCTCGTGGTCGCCCAGCCGCCAGCGGGCGACGCCAGACTGGAACAGAATGTCGGCGGACACGAGGTCGTCGGGGACGAGCGCCGCGAGGTCGACGGCGCGCTGGTTGTCCTTGAGCTCGACGGCTGCGTTGATCGCCAGGGCGAACATGTTGCCGACATATGCGTGCGGGTTGCGGCCCTGGGCAAGCCAGAGGTCGATGGCGCGCATCAGGGCCGGCAGCCCTTCCTCGAACTCGTGATGGGAGACGTACTGCTTGCCCAGGTTGTACTGGACGAACGAGTCGTCTGGGCTCTCCTGGACGGCGATGTTCAAGAGCCGCTCGTTGCGAGCCCGCTTGCGCTTCATCAGACCAGGCTCAGGCATGTAGCCCCAGTGACGAATCCAGACCTCGTCCTGGAACAGCAGGTAGGCCAGCGTGCTGCCGTCGGCGTGGGTTAGGTGCTCGTGGATCCGGCCTGTGAACCGCAGGCCGATGTTGTTGCGGAACAGCCGCCACTGGCGGATGACGGTGCTTACGTCGCCATCCTCGCTGCACAGGTTCCGGCAGCTGACCAGCCAGCCTTCGGGCTGTTCGGGCCGCCGGCACAAGGCTCGGAGGCCGCCCGGCGTCTCCTCCATTAATTCCTCGTCGGCGTCGGTCCAGAACAGCCAGGCGCCCCTGGCGTGGCGGATGGATTCGTTGCGCGCCGCAGCGAAGTCATCGCGCCAGGTGAAACGGAACACGCGAGCGCCGTACTGTCGCGCTATCTCGATCGTGCGATCCGTCGAGCCCGTATCGACGACAATGATCTCGTCCACCTTACCCTGGAGGCTGCGTAGACAGCGCCCGATGTTCGCCTCCTCGTCCTTGACGATCATGCAGGCGGACACCAACGGTTTGATTCGGGCTGCGGGCTGCTGTGCGCCCGGCTGGGGGCGCCGCTTCTTCTGGCTCACGAAGCCGCCGTCTGTTCCAGCTCGCAGAGAAAGCGCTGGGCCTGGGCTTTGGCTTCGGCGTCCAGCTCGCTGGCGAGCACGCGTCGGCAGATCCGGGCTGCGTCTTCCGGATGGCCCATCTGAATGGCGAGGCGCGCGCCGCCGAGCAGGATATCGGCTCGGTCCGGCATCTGGTCCACGGCTTCCATAGACCAGCGGTAGGATTCCTCGCGCTCGCCCATCTGGTTGAAGATCTGTGCCAGCAGAAAGCGCGGCTGCCACGTAGCGGTGGCCGGATCGGTCTCGGTCGCCTGGCGGACACCGGGGTCGGTGGCCGCGCGCATCAGGCGGCCGATGGCCTCTGCAGGCCGGCCGAGACGCTGGCAGGCGATGCCTGCGTAGTACAGCAGATCGGACGACACCGCGGCGGCCGGGCACCGTGCCTGGAGCTCGAGCACGGCCTCGTTCTGGCCCAGGTTCAACGCCGAGCAGGCCGCGACGGTGAACATCGGGCCGACGTAGCCGTATGCCGGCGAGTCTTGCGCCTGCCACAGCTCGATGGCCTGCCGGAGCTCGGTAAGCGCCTCGACGTGGGCATGCTCGAGCAGGTACTGCTTGCCCAGGCTGTAGTGGTGGAATGGCTCGTTCGGTTCATCCTCCATGCTTCGCCGCAGCAGCGCGCGGTTGCGCTGGAGCTTGCGCGCCATCGTGTCGGGATCGCCGGCATAGCCCCAATGCCTCACCGCGACGTCCTCTTGGTCCATGATGCGGAGCTCGGTCGCTGGCTCCGCCGCGGCCAGCTGCTCGTGCACGCGTCCGCGAAAGCGCAGCCCCAGGTGATTTCGGAACAGGCGCCACTGACGGAGAGCCGTGCTCGGCTGACCATGGCCCAGCATTCGGCTGTCGACGCTGAGCCAGCAGCCGTGAACGTCCGGCGGAAGCGCGCGGCAGAGCCGGCGGAGGGCGCCCGGGGAGGCCTCTAGCAGCTCATCGTCGGCGTCGATCCACATGACCCACTCGCCGCTGGCGTGGCGTAGGGACTCATTCCGGGCGGCGGCGAAGTCGTCGCTCCACGGGAATTGGACGACTTTGGCTCCGAGCTCGGCGGCGACTTGCATGCTGGCGTCCTGCGAGCCGGTGTCCACGACGATCACCTCGTCGGCGGCGGCAACGACGAGGGGGAGCCAGCGGCGAAGGTTGTGCGCCTCGTCACGCACGATCATGCACGCGGAGACCAGCGGCATGCGCACGGCGGCCAGGCGCGCCTGCGTGTCCTGAAGCTCCTTGCGGCCCGGCGCGAATTCCAGCGCCCGGGCGACGGCCTCCCGCGCCTCGGGCAGGCGACCGAGCTTCTCATGGATCTCGGCCAGTGCGAGGAGGGGCCGCCAGGTCCAGGTCGACGGATCTCCGCCAGTTGCACGCGCAAGGCTCGTGTCCTGCCAGGCGCGGTTGAGGCTGTGGATGGCTTCGTCCGTCCGGCCCAGCCCGGCCTGCGCGACTCCAGTCACGAACATCAGCTCGGCCGAAACGAACTCGTCGGGAGTTGAGGCGCGAATCTCGATCACCGCGTCGAGCTGAGACTCGCGAAGCGCCGCGAGCGCCGCCGTGGAGAACATCGACGGCACGTAGCCGCCCTTCGGCCGGCTAGCCGCCTGCCAGTTCTCGATGGCGTCGCGCAGCACAGGCAGCGCCTTGTCAAACCGGCGCTCCCAGGCGTACTGGCGGCCCAGGTTGAAGTAGTGGGCCGGCTGGCGCGGCTGTTCCGCCAGGCTCATCTCGAGGAGGCGGCGGTTGCGTTCGCCTTTTCGCCGCAGCAACTCAGGGCTTTCGACGTAGCCGTGGTGCCGCAGCCAGAGGCCGTGAGCCGAAGCCGGCTTCAGCTTTGGCTCGCCTCCGGGCCAGCGCAGCTGCTCGTGGATGCGCCCTTCGAAGTACACGCCCGGCACATTGCGGAAGAGCCTCCACTGTTCGCCTACCACTTCGTTCGAGCCGTCGGCGTCAAGTGGGTTCCGGATGGTCAGCAGCGCCCCGGCTTCTTTCGTCGCCATGCTCCGGCACAACTTCCGCAGCACGTCGGGGCTGGGCTGAACCAGCTCCTCGTCGGCGTCGACGTACAGGATCCACCGCCCGCTTGCGTGGCGGATCGACTCGTTTCGAGCGGCCGCGAAGTCGTCGCACCAGGCGAACTCGACGACCTTGGCGCCGGCAGCTCGGGCAATGTCCGGCGTGCGGTCTTGCGATCCGGTGTCCAGGACGACGATCTCATCGACAGCACCCTCGAGGCTCGCCAGGGCGCGGCCGATGTGCTGTTCCTCGTCCCGAACAATCAGGCAGGCGGAGATGTTCATGCGCGCGCCGCCAGCTCGAGCGCGGTGGCGGCGTCCTCCAGCCGGCCCTGGCGGGCCAGCGAGGCCGCCAAGCGCTGGTAGATCCGCGGCGACACGGGTTGATGCTCAAGCGCGCCAAGCAGGACGCCCAGCGCCTCCTCCGGGCGCTGCTGCGACTCCAACAGCTCACTGAGGCCGAGGCGAATGTCCGGATCTGCAGGGAAGCGGACGCAGGCCTCGAGCAGCAGCTCGCACTGGCGCCGCTGGTCGCCCAGCATGCCGTAGGCCTTGGCACGGAGGAACGCGGCGCCACTTTCGCTGAGGCCCTCGACTTCAGCTTCGAGGGCCGCCAGCGCAAGGGACGCATCGTCGAGGTCGTTGGCGAGGTTCAAAAGCAGGCGTCGCAGCTTGGGCTGGTAGCCCTCGTCGCGTCGTTCGGCTAAGGCGCGCCGGGCAATCTCTACCGCCTCAGCCAACCGGCCAAGGCGGTAGGCGGAATAGGCCCTGAGGTAGAGCGCATCGGGCCGCGTTGGAGCGAACTCGAGCGCTTGCGCAGCAGCGGCATATGCGGACGCGAAGTCTTCCTTCTCCAGGTACACGCTGGCCAGCATGACCAGCGGCCGCCAGGTCGACGTGCTGCGATCGTGCGCGTTGTGATCGGCCAAGGCGGGCTCTCGGAGCGCCCGCTCGAACCGGACGATGGCCTGATCGGCCTGGTCCAGCGCCCAGTAGGCCAGCCCGGCGTGGTAGACGAGATCGGCCGAGATGTGCTCCGGCGGGACGGAAGCCTCCAGCTCGATGGCTTTGGCGTAGTCCCGGACCTCGACTGCGCAGAGCGCCGCCATGGCAAACATGCTCGGCACGTGCCCGTTGTGCGGCCCGGGATTGCGCCGCCACAAGTCAATGGCGCACTGGAACGTTGCCAAGCCCAGCGCAAATTCGCGGTCGCCAGCGTACTGCAGGCCCAGGTTGTAGTAGTGGAAGTGCTCGTCCGGGTGCTCTTCGATCGCCAGTTGGAGCAGCCGGCGGTTCCGCTCGGAACGGCGCGGCGCGCCGGGCGCGGCGGGGATGTAGCCCCAGTGCTTGATCCTGAAGCCCGACTGGTGCGTGAGGGCATCAGGCTTGTAGCCTGGTGGCGGCGACGTTTGCTCGTGCAGGCGGCCGCCGAACGCCACGCCGGCCCGATTCCTGAACAGGCGGGCTTGCTTGACGATCGTGACGCTCTCCTGCCATTCGTCCGCCGGGCACAAGACATCGACCCAGTATCCCCACGAGCCCGCCGGCAGCGCTCGGCACAGCTCACGCAGCGCGTCGGGGTGGCTGGTCTCCAGCTCGTCGTCTGCGTCGACCCACAGGATGAACTCGCCGCTGGCGTGGCGCAGCGACTCGTTGCGCGCGGCGCTGAAATCGTCGCACCACTCGAATTCGAAGGTCCTGGCGCCGAACGACTGGGCGACCTCGACGGTGCGGTCGGTCGAGCCGGTGTCGACCACGACGATCTCATCAACGGCGTCGCGAATCGACGCCAGGCAGCGAGGCAGGTCGGCCTCCTCGTTCTTCACGATCAGGCAGGCGGACACAACGGGCGCCGGCCTCAGCGCCTGGATGGCTTGAAGCGCCTTACGGGGCGCTTCGCGATCGGAGAAGATGTTGCCAATGGCGCGCTGGTCGGTGGCGGCGCGGTTCCAGTGGGCTACCGCCTGGGAATCCTGACCCAAACGGTGGGCGGCAACGCCCATTTCCAGCAGAAGCTCCGAAGAGACGAACTCCTGGGGCGCCCGCCCGCCGAGTTCGAGGGCGAGGGCGTGGCGGCCCAGGCGGTTGGCCGCCGCGGCGGCCATGCTGAATAGTGGCGGCACGTAGCCGGTATCGGCCCCGTGAGCCTGGAACCAGCGCTCGATGCCCTCGCACTGCGTCGCTAGCGCCCTCTCGTCTTGCCCCTCCGCCACGAGCTGGCAGCCGAGGTTGAAATAGTGCCTGGGCTGATGTGGCTCGTCGGCAATGCAGCGCTCGATCAGGCGGCGGTTCCGCTCCAAGCGCCTGCGCATGGCCTCGCCGGAGGCCGTGTAGCCCCAGTGCACCACGTGCACCTCGTCCTGGACGCCCACGTCTTCGGCGCGAATGACGCGCGGGGCCACCGGATGCTCGTGGATGCGGCCCTCGAAATGAACGCCGGCAGCGCGCGGGAAGAGCCGCCACTGGCGAACGACCGTCGTTTCGGGAGCCTGGTCGCTGGCCGGGCAGTGGACATCCAGGAACCAGCCCCACTCGCCGGAGCGTGCGCGCAGCCGGCGCAGAGCTCCCGCGTGTCGCTCGACCAGCTCGTCGTCGGCGTCGATCCACAGGATGAAGTCGCCGGTGGCGTGGCGCAGCGACTCGTTCCGAGCAGCCGCGAAGTCGTCGCACCATTCGAAGGAGAAGGTCTTGGCGCCAAAAGACCGCGCGATGTCGACCGTGCGGTCTCGCGACCCGGTGTCGACCACGACGATCTCGTCAACCTTGCCAGCGACGGAGGCCAGGCAGCGGGGCAGATTGGCCTCCTCGTCGCGAACGATCATGCAGAGGGAGATGCGCGGCGGGCGGGTCGTGGCTCGGTTGGGCATCTAGGCGGCGCCTGCCAGCTCGCCGTAGATGCGCAGCGCGTTCGCGGCGTCGTCGAGGCGACCCTGCTTGGCCAGGAGCGTGCCCAGCCGCTGGTACAGCTCGGCCGGCGGATCTGGTTCGTCGAGCCCCGCTCCGAGCACGTTAAGCGCCTCGGACTCATAGCCATATTGAATAAGGAAGTCGGCCAACGCCAGGCGGAGGGCGCTGCTGCCCGGCAGCTTCTCGACGCCCGAGTGGAGGTCCTCATATTGTGCCTGGATGTCGCCCAGACGGGCATGAGTCTCCGCGCGCCGAAGCAGGCGCTGCTCCTCGGACATGCCTGCCACGTCTCCTGACAGCGCTCGGAGGGCGAGCGCGGGATCCCCGCGCACGTTGGCCAGGCTCAGCAGAACGTACCTGCCCTGCGCTTTGAAGCCGTCGTCGCGTTCCCCCTCGAACAGGCGGCTCAGCCAGGCCAGGCTCTCCTCATAGCGGTTCAGCTTGGCGGCCAGGTAGCCGGCAGCCAGCAGGATCTCGGGATGGTCGGGGTTGAATTCGGCCGCCCTGGTTGCGCACGCGTAGCCTTTCTCGATCTGGCCGGTTTGGTCGTACAGGCCGCTGAGCATCAGCAGCGGGTGCCACGTGGAGCGGCTCACGTCGTGGAGGTGGGCCTTGATGACGCCGGGATCCTGGTGCGCCCGGTTGAGCCGGGCGATCGCTTGTTCGCGGCGGTCGAGCCGCCAGCAGGCGATGCCGGCGCTGCACAGCAGCTCAGCCGAGACCAGATCATCGGGCGCCTTGGCCTCGATGTCCAGGACGCGCTCGAAAGCGCCGATATCGAGCGCCGCCTGGGCCGCGAAGGAGAACAGCGAATGGGCGAAGCTCCAGTTGGGCTGGCCCTGCGCCGCCCACAGCTCGAGCGCCTGCTCCAACAGGGGCAGGGCGTCGGCGGGCCGGCCCTCGCGAAGGCGCTGCCGACCCAGGTTGTAGTAGTGCAGCGGATTGGAGGGATCCTCGCGGAGGCTGAGCTCCAGCAGGCGGGCATTGCGCTCGGACTTGCGTTGCATCAGGTCGCCCCGCGGGACGTAGCCCCAGTGGTCGACACGAACGGTGTCTTGCTCGCCAATATCGGGCGGCTCGATGCGCACCGGAGGCCAGGGCTCTTCGTGGATCCGGCCGCGGAACCAGACGTCCTTGTGGTTGGGAAAAATGCGCCAATGCCGGACAACGACCTCCTGGTCGCCGGTGGCGCCGTAAGGACTGCGGACGTTGACCCAGTAGCCCCACTCCGGATGCGGTCTGGCCAAGCAGAGGCGGCGTAACGCGTCCGGTTCGCTCAGGACCAGCTCGTCATCGCCGTCGATCCAGATGATCCAGTCACCTCTGGCATGACGCAGCGACTCGTTGCGCGCGGCGCTAAAGTCGTCGCACCATCGAAAATGGAAGACCCGAGCGCCCAGTGATTCGGCGATCTCGACAGTTCGGTCGGTCGAACCGGTGTCAAGCAGGACGATCTCGTCCACCGTGCCCTGGAGCGAGCGCAGGCAGCGCTCGATATTGTGCTCCTCGTTCCTGACGATCAGGCAGGCCGAGATAAAGGGGCGGGCCTTACTGGCCCTCTTCGCTGGTCGCATCCTGCTTCCATTACCTATAGTCGGCGGGCCTAGGCCTGTTGCTTAGCGCACCTAGGACCCCCGGAGCATAGCCAGCCTGCTGGCTACGGCCCGCACGACGCTCTCCCAATCCCCCCAAATTGGCTGGCGGAAAAGCCGCATGGTTGGATACCAAGGGCTGTCCTCCCGGTCCAGCAGCCATCGCCAGTCGGCGGCGTGGGGCAGCATCAGCCACACCGGCCGGCCGAGCGCGCCGGCCAGATGGGCCGCGGCCGTATCTACGCTGATGACCAGGTCCAGGCAGGAGATGGCAGCCGCGGTGGAGGCGAAATCGTCGAGCTCTCCGGACAGATCGGCAATGTCGAAAGGCGGGCGCTCGGCCTCGTCCTTCTGGAGCGAGAAGAAGCGAGCCCCGGAAATGCTCGCCAGGGGCGCCAGCGCAGATGCTGGAACCGATCGCGCGGCGCGCCAGTTCGGATTCGGCGTCCCCGCCCAGACCAGCCCCACCCGCGGCTCCCCGTCGCTCCCGATCCGCGTCTGCCACCGTTCCAGCAGCTCCGCTGGGGGCGCGAGATAGGGGACCTCCGATGGGATCGACTCCAGCTCGGTCCCGAACAGGCGCGGCAGGCTCATCAATGGGATGTGGGCGTCATAAGCCGGCAGCGGCTCCCCGCGTGCCAGCACCTGGGTGACGCCGGCAAGCGAGGTGAACAGCGGCACAAGCGCGCGCTGGCATTCCAGGAGCACGGTGGCGCCTCGAGCGGTGAGGAGAGGTACGTAGCGGGCGAACTGGACCGCGTCGCCGTAGCCCTGCTCGGTGTACACGAGGAGCGTCAGGCCCGCTGCCTCCGTGCCGTCCCACTCGGGGCCAGGCAGCACCCGCTGCTGCGCGTCAGACCGGCGCCGGCGCCATTCGTATTCGGCGAAGCCCGCGCGCAGCGCTCCCTTGCGGAGGAGAGCGGCGGCCCGGCCGAAATGCGCGTCGGCGTAGTCGGGGCGCAGCTCGAGAGCACGGTCGTAGCTGGCAACGGCTTTGTCGAGCTGGTGGAGGTCGCTGAGCGCCTCGCCCCTGTTGTGGAACGCCTCGACGTACTCGGGTGCGAGGGCGAGCGCTTTGTCGTACGCCTTCAGCGACTCGGCCGGAAGCCCGCGTGCCTGCAGCAGGGTGCCCAGATTGCTCCAGGCGGATGCTTGGCCGGGGACCAGCTCCAGCACCTGCCGGTACATCTGCTCGGCTTCGTCCAGCTTGCCTTGGGCCTGGAGAGCGCCCCCCAGATTCTCCAGCGCCTCGACGTAGCCTGGCTCGCTGGCCAGAGCCTGGCGGTAGGCTTGCTCGGCCTGGTCGAAGGCGCCCTGGCCCTGGAGGATGCGTCCCAGGTTGTAATGCGCCGCCGCGAGATCGGGTTGGACGGCCACCGCCTGGCGGATCAGGTCGATGGCCTCAGCCGGCCGGCCGGCTGCGTTGGCTACCAGGCCCAGGAGGTGGAGCGCATCGGGCTGTCGCGGCGCCGTGGCCAGGACCTGCCGGTAATGGGCCTCGGCTTCAGCCAGGTGCCCTTGGCGATGAAGCTCTGCGCCGCGGAGCAGCAGCTCGGAGATCTGCGCGTCGGCCACGGCGTCCCCTAGATTCTTGCCGCTCCGGACGGCGCATTCAAGCGCCGGGCGGGACCGGCCGATAGTCACCGTAGGCGCGAGTGGCCGGAACGGAAGCCGGCGCTATCTCGCGAGCTGAATCCACTCGCAAAAGGAGGTGCGAATGGACGTGGCGGGAGCAACGCCCCGCTAGTCGCTGCAATGCGTTGCGGGCCGGCTCGGCCCCAAAAAACCGGTTGACAGGATGTCATCCGCGAGCTGCGCCTAACGAACGCTCAGCCAATCGCCGCTTGCCCAGTAACCAGCATGGAAGCTGGCGGGCAAGCATGGCGGGGCGTTCGGAGGGCTTTCATGCGAAATCACGGAGGATTTTGAAGCATGTCAGTACGCATTAACACCAACGTCGACGCCCTGGAGGCGCAGCGCCAGCTGGGCCTGGTGTCGATGGACTTCTCCAAGGCGGTTCAGCAGCTTTCCTCGGGTCTGCGCATCAACACCGCCGCCGACGACGCAGCCGGCCTGGCCATCAGCCAGAAACTGCAGACGCAGGTCAAGGGCTTCGACCAGGGCGCCCGCAACGCCCAGGACGCGGTGTCCATGATCCAGACGGGCGAGTCGGCCCTCAACACCACGCACTCCATGCTGCAGCGCATGCGGCAGCTGGCGGTGCAGGCGGCCAACGACACCTATACCGACATCGACCGCAAGAACATCCAGGCCGAGATCAACCAGCTGATCTCCGAGATCGACCGCATCTCGCAGCAAACCGACTTCAACACCAAGAAGCTGCTGGACGGGTCGGCCGGCGGCGGCCAGGCGGTTGGCGGCGGCCCCAATGTGAAGGGCCTGGTCATCCAGGCCAATGTGGCCATCGCCACCCAGTTCAGCATCA